>JAESGM010000054.1_pt1 | contig 367436 bp, 289 predicted proteins | sample 9269721 | NCBI WGS metagenome assembly JAESGM01 (sample SAMN15720920, study PRJNA650825) | algae metagenome | isolation source: Komarekiella atlantica HA4396-MV6 and co-occurring heterotrophs from... | place: USA: Theobald House, Kauai, HI | collected 2009-07-29
CCCCCAGGCCCTGATCGGCATCGAACGGAACGGCTGATCGGCTTCGCGCGAACTGGCTGATCGACATCGGGCGAACCGCGTGATCGCCTTCGGGCGAAACGGCTGATCGACATCGCCGAAATGCGCAGCCCGTCGGTCCGGTACTCGACTACCCGGTAGACGTGGCGGCGGTGCGTGCCGTCCGGCAGGCGAAGGTCGAACGCCTTGGCCGCCCGCACGACGGCCGTGTGGCGGGCGGCCTCCCAGATCTCGGCGGCCGCCGCCGCGTGCTGTGGGCACCGCCAGAGCGGGTCCGGGCCCACGCGGTAGGCGGGCAGCGGGGCGTCGAGCGTCCACGCGGTCTCCGGCGCGAGGAGCGCCGCGTCGGCACGCACCTCGACCCAGGGCACGCCGAGCGCGGCGAGCGCCTGTGCCTTCGCGTCGTCGACCCCGTGCGTGTGGAACACCTCGGCCGCGCCCACGACGGCCCCCGCGCGGGAGAGCACGATGTCGAGGGTCCGCGAGGCGCCGGGATCGCCGATCCGCCGCTCGAGGGCGACCTGGTCCCAGTCCGGCAACCACGCGCGCGCGCGGGGCGCTCCGGACACGGGTCGGCCAGCCACTCGTGACGGAGGTACCCGGGCGAGGGTGGCGTGTCGAGCCGTCGTTCCCAACCGAGCCCCGACCGGCCGACCATGCACGCCTCGCGGACCCGCAGGGCGCGCCGGGCGCGGACGGCGGGGTCGAGTTGCGCCGCGAGGTGGCACTTAAGGTTGAAGTGCAGCGCGGTTTCGGGGTGCGTCAGCGCGCACGGGTCGGTCGCGGCGTGGGCCGCGTGGTGCACGACCTTCGGCCCGAGCTTCAGCCAGACGCGTTGGTCGCACGCGGGACACTGCGCTGCCGGCCGCGACCGCGGCGGGAGGTGCGCGTACCGGAGACGTGACGCAGCCCGTCCGCCGTCACCACCCAGGCGAGCGAGGCGCCGGGTGACGCGCCCGACGGCGCGCGGTGCGCGCCGTCGGGCAGCGACGACCGGTCGACCGGGACGGCAGCCGGCGCGTTGTGGTCCGCGTCGGAGCGGGACATGGGCAGCAGGAAGAAGGGCGACCCCGCCAGGCGTCACGGCTCGGCGTATTGCCGGACGCGGCATCGCGCAGGCAGCCGTGCCGGAACGGGCGGATCACACGGCGCGCCGCCGAGGCGACGCCGACGATGCCCGCAGGCGCAGGGGCGCGTCAGTCCACTTCGTGCACGCCTTGTGGCCGGCGGAGCACCGCACTCCACCCCGACCGTGGCGACGCGCAAGTTCGGCGGGGAATGGCGCGCGCCCTCCCCGTGCGAGTGCCCGCAGAGCACGGGCCGCTCGGCCCGACGCCGAGCGGTCGTGATCTCACGCCGCAAGTTCTGGTCGGCCGTCAGCAGACGTCCCCGGCCGCGATCATGACCCGGAGGAGGGCGTTGTTCGTCAGGCAACTAGGTTCCGGCTCCGATCACCATCCCTCCCGACGCCTCGCCACGGTCCTCTCCGCCGGCACGTCGGGCGCCGCTGCTGCCCGACGAGCCAGATGATCCGCTGCCGCGGTGGGTCTTGTCCGCGACCACCGCGATCCCGAGGGCGGCGAGTTGCTCACGCCACTGGGCGACACGCTCCCCAAGTACCCCGTCGGGGTCGGCCACGGCGGTCCCGCGGATGACCGCATCTACCAGTGCCCGCACTCCGTTCGCCTCCGCCTCGGACCAAACGCCCCATCGCATCTGCTGCGCGATCAGCTGTGCTACTTCGTCGGGCGTCTGCGGCCTCGTCGCCGACTGGGTGCCGAGCCCAGGTCCCCCGCCCCCGCCGCCGGAGGCGGGCACGGGGACGGGGTAGAGCGCGACGTCTAGTCGGGTCGTCAAGCTGATGTCGAGGTAACCGAGCGACGCCGGCGCGTAACGGCGACTCGTGTCGTTGACCCACACAGTCACCGGGGTGGTCGGCGCTGGCGTCGCGAGTGTTGCGCCATACGCCGACGTCCCGAGCCGCCCGCTCCATTGGTGGTCAATCTGTCGTCCGGCATAGTCTAGCTCGAGCAGCTCGACGGCACCGCTACGGATCGGGGCTAGCAGGTCATCGGAGACGTAGACGTCGCAGCTCATCGGACCTCCGCTTGTGGAGAGCCACCCGGCGCCCTCTCGTTCGAGGCCGGGCACAACCCGGGGCCGGCGCGCCGCGTCGCGCGCGGTCCACTCGCCGTCCTACGGCATCAGCAGACGTGCTTCAGTCACGCGGCAAAAGCGCTCCTCCTCGCACCGGACGACGAGTTCGCGCAGGTACTCGGGGAAGCTGACGAGCAACTCCACTTCCAGGCCGTGCTCCGTTGGCGCGATGCGAAACGCGAGCGGCTCGCCGCCTTCGACGACAGAGGAGAGCGTCGAGGGCGCCGTGCCGGGCGGGGCGCTGATCCGGCACACCCCTTTGCCCCCGACCGCGGTCGCGCCAGCGGTCGTGGTGCCATGGATGGTGAGGCGGAGTGGCGGCGTTGGGCGGTCGCGGCGGATCAGTTCGGGGAACGCCAGATGGTGTGGGGCCGGCGTGTGGTGGATCTCGACGGGCGTGAGGCCGTCCATCCAGAACCGGCTATGCGGTCCTTTCTTCAGCGTGAGCCGTACGAGCGGTGACAGCGGCGGGACCGGCCCCTCCCGCCAGAGCGCAGTGAGCAGCCGCGCGGCGTTCGCCGCGGCGAAGGCGCGCCATCCGTCCTTCGTCGAGCGCTCGAGCCGCGCCTTAGCGGTGTTCGCGTAGTCGGAGATGCCGCGGATCATGAGCGCGTCCGTCCGGTGGGCGCTCTGGTAGAGCGCCGCATGCAACCCGTCCGCCTCCATCTCGACCGCACGTATCTGGTGGTCGACGTCACGTTGGAGCTCGCGCGCGCGTGCGACGGACTTGACCACTTCGTTCCCTGACCCGGTGACCTCGAGGTGCAGCTCTGGCCGGCGGCTCAGGAGGGTGGCGGGTATCGGGCGCCCCCAATGATCGACGTCGGTCAGTCCAGCGGCCTGGCCGGCCTGGAGACACTCCTGCTGCCACTGCGGGTAGGCCACCGGATCGCCCCGGAGGGCGCGCACGCGATCCAGATCGAGGGCGCCCGTCTGCACAAAGGTGGGACGGAATCGGCCGCCGGACGGGAGCGCGTCCGAGATCACGTAGCCACACACCTTTGTGGCGACGACGACGTCGCCCAAGCGCAGCCGTTTCTTGTCGAAGCTCCCCGCGATGCCGAGGAGGACGACGCGATCCGGACGCCACTCGTGGAGGCACGTGGTCGTGATCACCCCCGAAATCGTCTGCCCCGGCGCGCTGGCCGCCATGGCGGCGCCGACAACCAGGTACTCCCCGACGCGCTCGGGCGGACAGTCGACCGGCTGGCGCCAGCAATAGTAGGTCATCGCACCAATGGGAGCCCGCAGCATCGGCGTGCCGCGCGATTCCAGCACCCCGCGCGCGGCGCGCCACTCGGAATCCATCGGCGCGAGGACGAGGTAGTCCACGAAAGACATTGGCACCTCCTGCTACGGACGACGATCAGAAGGCGGGACGTGGGCGACGGCTGCCGAGATGCCCGTAGCGCGCCGCGGCAAACGTGCGGCCGCTGGCGGACGCGCGCCAGGTGCAACCGGACGCGCTGCGGGTAGACCCCCGACGCGGTCATCCGCGCCGGTCGGCAGTGCGCCCGGTGACTCCGCACGAGCCGCACGGGGCGTGGCCCGGCCGGTGGCGCGAGACCCGGCGCGCGGCGCGCCGGGCGGGCGCTTACCACGTCCGATGCGCGACCGGCGCGGCGCTCCGCGCCGGCACCCCCGGGCACGCGACGCCCGCCTGCCAGAACGCCGGGTTCCAGAACGGGACGTCGTCGTCGTTGAAGTGCCCGTGGTGGAAGGGTTTCTTGCGCTTCTCGCCGCACCCGGAGCCGTCGCGGTAGCCGAACGCCTTGATGCGCACCTGGTCGCGGATCTCCGGCGGGATCATGTGCGCCGCGCGCACCACGTTCGTGTACTTGCCCATCGTGCGGTCGCTCTCCGCCTCGGGTGCGGCGAGGTAGGCGTCGATCCACTCGAGCAGACTGCCGTTCGGGCCCACGCCACCCACCGTGCGCTCGCGGAGCTCGGCCAGCGGGTGCAGCGAAAGGCTGTAGAACTGCGTCTCGGGGTGCGCGGCCAGGTAGGGCGCGACGGAGACGTCGAAGTCGCGCGCGCTGCTCGCCGCCGCCAGGAACACGATGTTGTCGAACCGGATGCGCGGGTGCGCGCGGACCACCTCGGCGGCCACGATGGCGCCCATGCTGTGGCCGACGAGCGTCACCCGGAGGGCGGGGTTGGAGTCCGCGAGCGCCTCGAGCGCGTCGAACAGGACGGAGACCGCGCCGGTAGCCGGACGGTAGTCGCCCGGCCGCCGGTCCAGGGCCGCGAGCACGCCCGCCATCCCGCCCGAGGGCTCGACGTCGTCGTCGAACTCGGCCGGGGTATGGAACATGGTCTGCACGCGGCGCCGCATGTTGGCCCACCCCGGGGTGCCCCCCGCGTCGACGACGAACGTGCCGAACATCTTCAGCGGGAAGAGCGGCACGCTGGTTCCGTAGTACGCGGCCGCCTCGAGGGCCGACCGCCGGTAGTCACCCTTCCATACGTCGAGCGAGGCCTGCCCCGCCGGCGCCGCGGTGCGCAGGGCGCCAAGGGAGTCACCGGCCGCGCGGCGGCGGTCCGCGCGGCCGGTGTCGGTCCGCGCCGCGTCGGAGCGGCGCGCGGCCGCGTCGCGGAGCAGCGGGGCCTCCGTGGCAGCCGTCGCCGGCTCCGGCTCCTCGGGCCGGCGGGAGTTGCTCCGATCCCCGGCGAAGAAGTTGCGCGCCTGGACGAACCAAACGACGGGCGCCCGCGTCACCGCGCGGCCGACGTCGGCCGCGACGTAGGCGACCGTCCCGACGGTCTGGCGGAAGACGGTCGGGTGACGCCGCCCCTGCGTCAGGGTAGTCGCATGCTCGAGGTAGGCGCTGCGGATGCCCGACTCCCAGTTGACGAAGATCGGGTACCCCGCGGTTGCCGTGTCGGCGAGCATGCGCTGCGTCATGCGCCCGCTGGTCCGCAGCGCGGAGCCGAGCTCGTTGAGACCCCCGTGGATGCGCACCAGCACCCGGCGGTGGCCGCCCTCGCGGATGGGCGCCAGCATGGCCGCGACCTGCGCGCGGTATGCCGCGTCCGAGAGCGTCGTGCCGGGGGAGACGCGGTCGACCCGGACGGCGCGGCCCTGCGGGTCGACCGAGACGGAGTGGATCGTCAGATCCGGATCGCAGGCGCGTTTCCGCGGATTCGTACACAGGCCGCGGATCGTCGGCGCGCAGGCCGAGACCGCGACGGCTGCGGCGAGGATTGCCAGCGCCCCGGTCCGGCGGGGCGTCGAACGTCGTGAGGCGCGCATCACAGGCGCCTCACAGCGCGAAGTCCGCCCACACGGCCGCGTGGTCGGAGGCGGCGTTGTGCGACCCAGTGACGGTGTCGAATGGCGTGATCGCGCCGCCGCTGTGCCGCGCGACGTCCGCCATCCCGCGCCGCTCGACGCCGGCCCCAGCGAGCCGGTCCCGGAGCGGCTTGGAGACGAGCAGGTAGTCGATCTGCTCGTTGCGCCGGTAGTGGTAGGTCCAGCGGTCGGCCGGGTCGACCCCCGCGACGTCGAACACGTCGTGAAGGTCGGGCGTGCGCAGCAGGGGGCGGAGCGGCGCGCTGCCGGGCGTGTCGTTCAGGTCCCCGCAGACCACCACGCGGTCCCGGCGCAGGTTGTAGCCCGCGAGGATCTCGGCGACCAGCGCCGCCTGGGCGCGCCGGCGCGCGTCGTTCGTCGCCTGCGCGCCGTAGCCCTTCGACTTGAGGTGGTTGAGGAGCAGGTAGATCGGCGCGCCGTCGCCGTCGGGCACGACCTCGACCTCGAGGCAGTCGCGCGAGAAGATCCGCGTGCGGCCGCCGTCGGCCGAGTCGTCGACGTGGCTCCAGAGCCCGCGGATCGGGTGGCGGCTCGCGAGCGCGACGTCGATGCCGCGCGTGTCGTTGCCGTCGATCACCATCAGGTGGCGGTAGTCGCGGAACGCGCCCGTGCGCGGCAGGCGGTCGATGCAGAAGTGCCGGAGCACGGGGCGGCTCTCCACCTCGATGAGGCAGAGGATGTCCGCGTTCACCGCCCGGAGCACGCGCGCCGTGTTCTTCCGCGCGTCCTCAGAGAACTTCTCGCGCTTGAACGCGATGAAGCCGCCCCAGTCCCTCACGCCGCGGGCGACGACCTGGGTCTTCGCCCGGTTGAACAGCTTGCCGCGGATCTCGGCGACGTCGATGTAGTCGCGCAGCGTGCCGTACAGGGCCACGATCTTGGGCCCGTCGTAGGCCGCCTTCCGCAGCTCGCGCCGGAGCCGCTCCACGTCGGCGAGCACGGCGTCGCCGGTCGCGTTGTTCGCGAAGTTGAGCGCCTTCGCGCGCGTGAACAGGTTCTCGACGTTGAACGTCGCGATCCGGGTGGGGCTGGCCATGGCGGGCGCTCCGGCGTCGCCGGCGGTCCCCCGGCCGAGACACCGGCGGGGCGGGGGCGGGACGCGGTGGCGGGAGGACGCGCGAGCGTGCGGCCGGGCCGGTGCGGCGGCCCCCGCGCGCGCGGCGGGCGCCGTCGCCCGCCGGCCGAGGTCGGCGCGTGCGCCAACATGCCGACCACCGGCTCGCCGCGCCAGATCGCCGCCGGGCGAGGCCGGGTCCGCCCGGCGGCTGCCGACGGGAGTGTGGGACGCCGTTACGGGCCCGGCAGGTCGGCGGCGCGCCGCCGGATGCGGGCGAGGCGCAGCCGCTCGAGGACGGCGTCCACGCGGGCCGTCCGCTCGCCGCCGAGCCGCAGCTCGCCGCAGGCGGGGCTGTCGCACGTGAACACCTCGAGGTCCTCGTCGAAGACCAGCCCGCGCTCGTCCCGGTAGTCGAACGACCGGCCGCGCATGTTCGCCGGGCGCATCGCGCCGGTCTCGCATGTGTAGCACGTGGCGCAGGCGGCGCTGGGCGTCGTCGTCGCGCGCATCAGTCCTCCGTGTCCGGCGGTGGGGCGTTCGGGTGGCGCACGTCGATCATCTTACTTCGGACCGTCGGCTCCGGCCCCTTCTCCGGCGCGTGGTGCGCGTCGACGGGCCGCAAGGCGCCGGACCGCGTTACCACCCACTGGACCGGCTCGATGTCGTCGACGTCGCCGGCGTCCGGCCGGACGGCCGCACCGCGCCGCGGCGCTGGTGCCGGGGCGCCGAAGGCGGCGGCTGAGGCCGACCCGCGGGGCACCCGGTAGACGTCGGCCGCCGCCGGGCGCACGTCGTAGCCGAGGTCCGCGAGCGCCCCGAGGGTCACGGCGCTGAGCACGGGCCCGATGGCGCCGCCGGCCATGACCTCCCGCCCCAGCGCGCGGGCCCGCCAGTGCGCGTACGCGCTGACCCCCTCGGTCTCGAGGGGCACGGCGGCGGCCGCCAGGACGCCGGCCGCCCGGTAGGCCGCCAGCGCGCGGGCGCCGAGGAAGCGCGGGTCCGGCCCCGGCACGTCGGCCGTGGTGGGGGCCGGCCACAGGCCGAACCCGAACACGTGCGCCAGCTCGTGCAGCAGGAGCGGGTACAGGTGCACCGAGTCGTAGGCGGCGGTGGCTGGGAGCAGGTAGATCCGTCCGACGACGGTCCGGCCCTCCCGCATCACGCAGGGCCCCCCGGTGGCGGCCGCGCCGGCCACCCCGAGGTCGTCGACGACGCGCACGTACAGCCGCAGCCCCGCCACCGAGTCGGGCGCGCCCCCCGGCGCGCCCGCCGGCGTGCCCGGGCCGCACAGCGGCCGCCCGCCCGTGGAGCCGAGCGCCGTCGGCCCCGGGTAGGCGGCGAACGCCGCCTGGAAGCGCGTGACGGCGTGCGCGAGGAGCCGGCGCACCGCCGGGGGCAGCGGCGTCACCTCGCGGACGTCGACCGTGAGACTCGGGGCCACCACGGCGACCGCCACCGCGGCCTCCACCGGCCCGCGCGGGCCGGGGACGGTGGCGCGCACCGTCGTCGCGCCCGGGACGCGTCCCGCGCGGAGTGTCACGGCCACGGCGCTCGAGGAAGCGCCCGTCGCGCCGTCCGTCGGGGCTGCCGTCGGCCCGGGCGCGGCCACGGGGGCGATGGCGCCGACGGCGACGCGCTCGGGCGCGCCCGACGTGACCGCCAGCCCGCTCGGCGGGAGGGCGTTGCCGCGCCGGCCCGTGGCGGCGACCTCCAGGACGGCGACGCCGTCGGGCGCCAGCGCCGTCTGCCCGGCGACGGTCAGGGCGACGGGGAGGTCCGCCTCCACCCGCACGCGCACCGACGCGCTCCGGCCGCCGGCGGTCGCCGTGACGACGCCCTCGCCGGGGCCCTGCGCCGCGAGGGTGGCCGGGGCGCCGAGCCCGACGACGCCCGCCACGGCCGGCGCGCTCGAGGTCCAGACCACCCGCGCCGCGACCGGCGCGCCGGCGGCATCGAGAGCCTCGGCCCGGAGCTCGGCGGCGTCGCCCACCAGGAGCGTGTCGAGGCCCGGCACGCCGGCGACGACGGCGATCCGCACGGCGTCGACCGCCGGCGGCTGGGGCGGGGGCGTGGTCACGCCGCCCGCGCCGGCGTCGCCGCCCTGCCCGCAGGCCGCGAGCGCGAGCGCCAGACCCGCGGCGGCCGTGCGCGCGGCCGCGGAACGCTGGCGCGGCCGCACCCCGGGGTGAGAGGCCGTCGGCGTCGACGCGACGCGGGTAACGGCATCGCGGCGCGCGCCAGGCGTCGAGGCGTGTGGGCGCGGGGGCGAACGGAGAACGCGGCCCATGGCGTGGTGCATGGCGTGGCGGAGGGTGGGGTGTCGCGGGGTTGAGCCCCGACGCGGGGCGTCGGCGTCGTGGGTGCTGGCGCGGGTTCGTCGGGGGAGGGGCCGGCGGGCCGGCCGCCCCGCCAATCGTCAGGCCGCGTCCTCAGGCCGCGTCCTCAGGCCGCATCATCCTCAGGCGCGTGCTCGGCGCAGGCGGCGACCCACGCATCCCCCCACGGCTGCCACCGCGCCGGCGCGCCGCAGCGGTAGCAGGCCAGGTCGACGCGCCGTTCCGCCTCGCGGTCGGGCGCGAGCGTCAGCGGCGGATGCACCTCGTCGTCGGCGGCCGGTGTGCGCGGGCGAGCGTGGTCCTCAGCGTGGTCCTCGGTCATCGCGAGTCTCCCGGTGGGCGGCCCGGCGCCGGTGTCTCCGGCCGGAGCTCGTCCGCCTTCAGGTGCCTTCACGTGGCGGGTGCGGTAGGAGCGGCCGCGCGGCTCGACGTGCGCGCCCCGCGCGAGCCGCCGGCCGAGGATCGCTTCGGCCAGGTCGCTATCCGCCACCGCCATCTGCAGCCGCCGCGCGCGGTCCGGGCTCTTCGACGTCAGGCCGCTCGCGCGGTGTCCGACGCGTCGGCGCAGACTCCCCGGCAGCCGACGCGGGTGGCACGTCAGGACTCGAAGGCGGCGGCACCGAACCGGCTGACGGCCGAGCGGCGTCGAGCGCGGCCCGAAGCGCCGCGCGACCGAGGCTCTCGGACGTCATGGCCGCGGCGGCGGCGGCCGCCGCCGCACGCCCCTCGGGCGTCTGCATCGCGTCGTAGCGCGCCCGCAACTCGGCCTGTAACTCGGCCTGGAGCTCGGCAGGGATCACGACGGGAAGCGCAGTGGGGGGACCGGTCGGAGGCTCGGCTCGCTCGTCAGCGCGCTCCTCTGCGTGCGCCTCGCGGTCGCCGTCCTCAGATCGCACAGACCGCATCGGCGTCGGTCATCGGGAGGTTGGCGGCACGACGCGGAACGGGTCGGCGGCGCCGGGAGGAGCGGACGCCGCGGCCACGATGCGGTGGGCGCCCCAGCGGCTCTCGGACCGCCCGCCAGGGCGCTCGCCGCGGCGCGCGCCACGCGCAGCCAGCGCGACGAGGCCCACCCCGATCAGAAGCACCGTCGCCGGCTCCGGCACGGTGGAGGTGGGCGGCGAGGCAGGTGCCTCGGTGAAGACGGCGTCGTCGAGGACGGCGTAGCCGTCGCCCCACTCCACCGCCGCGATGTCGGCCGCCGAGCGCCAGAGGCCCCGGTACTCGCCCCGGTTCGTCGTGAGCCCGACGCGGATCGGCGCCACATCCTCAAGCCGCCACTCTGCGAGGAGGCCGCCGTCGGTGCCGATGAAGCGGAGCGCCGGCGCGCCGAACCCGGGGTTCCCGCAGGCGGGCAGGTAGCTGAGGAGCGCCGCGAAGCCGGCGACGGGGCGCCGGAACGTGTACCGCTGGTAGAGCCCCGGCGACGCGTTCGCGGCGAACGGCGCGCCCTGGCGGTCGCCGAGCGTCCCCGGGCGTCCGTCCCACACGCCGTTGCTGCAGGCCGGGTCCCCGGCGAGCCCGCCGAGGCTCGCCCCGAGGCGCGTCACGAAGTTGAGCGCGCCCGGCGCAACCGTCGACGCGCCGGTCGTCAGCAGCCCTACGCGCTGCCGCGCGGCGCCGGTGCCCCGGTCGAAGACGGTGAGACCCTCGCCCGTCGTGGGCAGGAAGGTGCGGTCGGTCGTGAACGCGTCGAACCCGAATTGTCCCGCGCTCGGGTCCATGAAGGCCGGGGCACTCGTGAGCACCGGGGGCGCCGGGGGTGGTGCAGCGCCCTGCGCGCCGGCGGCGCCGGCGGCGAGGCAGAGGCCGACGGTCGCCCGCAGGGCGAGGGGCAGCAGATTCGGTCGTGTGCGCATGCGTGGGGCGGGGCGGGTGGCGGGTCCGGACGCGGCGGAGGCTCGGAGTCGACTGGGGGGACGACCGGCTGCGAGCGGCTGCGAGCGGGTCGCGGTCCGGACGCCGGGGCGGGTGCTTCGGGTGCTGCGGGTGGAGGGGGCGCGCGGGTCGCTGGCCGCGCTACGCGCCGCGCAGCGCGGCCCGGGCCTCCCGGGCGTCGCGCTTGTGCTCCTCGAGCCAGGGCTCCGGCGCGGCGATGATCTCGCCGACCAGCGGGAGCGCCGCGGCGGCGGCCGGTCCGAGCTTCTGCAGGGCCCAGAGCGCCGGGCCGATCTCGCGCGGCGCGATGGCGGCCCGCCACACGGCCTCGTCGCAGCCGCCCGCGGCGAGGGCGCGCGCGGCGGCGAGGTCCTGCCGAAGCACGTCGGCGACGAGCGCGGCGCCCGGTGCGCCGAGGCGCTGTGCCAACTCCAGGGCGCGCCGGCGCACGAGCGGCTGGAGCGTCTCAAGCAGAAGGGCGCGGCCCTCTGCGTCCTTCCGGTCCGTGCTCGCCCATGCGCGGCGCTCCTGGCGGGCGCGCTCGCCCGCGCACGACCCCAGGTCTGCCGGCTGCGCCAGCGCCGCGCGGGCGGCGGCGAGCGCGCGCTCGGGGCTCCGGGCGAGAACGTCGACCGTCAGCGAGTCGTCCATCCGCCACTCCCACGCGCCGAGCCACTGGCGCCCGAGCGCCGGCGTGAGGAAGCGGGCGACCAGCGCGCTGTCGAGCGACGCGCTCGTGACGCCGGTGGCGAGCACGTAGCGCGACACGCCCGTCAGCGGCGCGGCTTCGGCCGTGTCGCCCGCGGCGGTCGCGAGCAGCGGCCGGAAGGCCGCTGCGGACGCCGCGCCGAGGCGCCCGGCCGCCGCGAAGAGGTCGTCGAGCGCCGCTCCGCTTCCCCAGTCGTAGCGCTGCCGGTCGAGACTCTCGACGGAGGCGCTGGTGGCCACGGGCATGAACCTCCGCCGGTCGGCGCGATGGGCGAGCAGACGGGCGGCCGCGGTTGCGAGGGCGTGTGCCGAGGCGTCTGGCGCGCAGCCCGCGAGCCGCGGCGCGTCCCATGGGTAGCGTTCCTCCCGCACCTGGACGCGGTTTAGCCCGGCGCCAGCCGTGGGCAGGTCCCAAGCGGCCGCGTCGCGCAGGAGCGTGGGGCAAGCCTCGCGGGCCTGAGCCCCGAGATTCAGCGCGACCACCGCCCCGACGCGCCGGAGTTCGGGGTCGGCGTCGGCGAGCAGTTCGCGCAGCGCCGGCAGCGCCGGCGCGCCAAGCTTCCCCAGCTGCGCGCCGTCCCACGGGTTCCCGCGGAGCGCGCCGCTCCGCAGCCGGGCCAGCTCCTCCGCCGACGGGGGCGCCGACGCCGGCGTCCGGGACGCCGCCCCCGGCCGCGCGGGCGTGGTCGAGGCGGGACGTGCCGCCGGGCGCGCGGGGGCCCCCTGCGCCCGCGCGGCCGCGGACGGCGTCGTGAGGACCGCCGTGGAGACCGCGGCGGCCGTGGCCAGCGAGCAGAGTGCGCGGACGGTGCGTGGCGTCATGGGCGGGGGGGTAAGGGTGGGGCGTGAGCGGTCGGGGGAGCCCGCGGGCGCGTCGACCGGGCCCGTCAACCGGGCGCGTCGCATGGCCCGGGCGACCGACGCACAGGGGTCAGGGCGCGACGTGGGGGGACCGCTCACGGTCTGGGGGGCGAGCGCCCATGGACGCGCCCGGGCCGCGCCCCGGCCATCGCCCGAGGCGCCGCCGCGGTCCCATGCCGGTCCCGCGGCGGTGCGGCTTTCGTGCGCCGGCCGCCTCCGGTCCGTGCGCCTCGTCGGCATGGGCGTCATGGGCGTCGCACGCGTCATGAGAGTCCTGGCCACGCGGGCGCCGCCGGCATCGGCGACGAACTGCTGCTCCCGCGCGACCAGGGGTGTGCCGGGACCCCCGTGGAGAGTGGGTAGGACCGGGTGGTCGCCGTCCGAATCGGTCCGCGGCCGGCGTCCGCAGCCGGCGTCCGCGAACGCTTCGCGAATGACACCGGCCGGACGCCCTGCCACACGACTGCATGCCGTCGTCGGCCGCAGCCACGGTGGCGAAGGTACCCTGATAGTTGGTCGACCGCCAGACCGGGTCGCCACTACATCGGGGGGTGCACCGCCTCCCCACCGACGACGCCGACTGCGCGCGCCTCGGGCGCGTCGTGCGCCAGTTCCGCGAGGCGCGCGCGCTCACGCAGGAGCGGCTCGCCGAGGCGGCGCACGTGACGAAGAACTACGTCGCCGACATCGAGGCGGGCACGCGCAACCCGACGTACGTCGTGCTCGGGCGCCTCGTGCGCGCCCTGAGCCTCACGTGGGAGGAGTTCGGCGCCGCGCTCGACCGCCTCCGCCTGACGGCGCCCCGGCGGCGGCCGCCCGCGCCGTAGCGCCCCGCCGGCTCCTCGCGGTCACGCGTGCCACCCGGTGCGGGTGTGACGCGGCCCGGGCGGACGGTGATGGGCTGGCCCCGGCCTGACCTCGTGACACACGGCGGGCTCGGGCGTACTTTGGACAGGCCTGCCATCGACGTCGGTGCGCAGCCGCTTCCTCGCGTCCGCGTCCGGGCGCGGCGTCTGAGGTGCCTCAGTCCCGCCGATGGCCGAAGTCGCAACCAGCCTTGCCGCCCTCGCCGAGCGTTGGGCGGGCGCCCGCGCGGGGGAGCGCGCCAACCTGCAGCTGTACCTCGTCGAGCTCTGCGACGCACTGCGCGTCGGCCGGCCGCAGCCGCGGGGGACCGGGTACGAGTTCGAGCTGCAGATCCACGCGATCACCGTGGAGGGCGCGGAGTCGGCGAACTTCATCGACTGCTGGAAAGCCGGCCACTTCGCCCTCGAGGGGAAGGACGACCAGCGGCAGCGGCAGGGGAGGGCCTCCAACGAGGCGCTCCTGCGGCGCGCGTACGGGCAGGTGCGGAACTACGTGCACCACGTGCCGGGGGAGGCACCGCCGCCCTACCTCATGGTGCTGGACGTCGCCAAGACGCTGATCGTCTGGGATCGCTGGGCGGGCACGTACGGCGGCTTCGAGGCCGGGCGCCGGATCGACCTCGCGACGCTCCACCAGCGCCCCGACGACATCGCCCTGCTGCGCGACGTCTGGGAGCACCCCGCCGCCCGCGACCGCCGGGGCCGAGCGCAGCTGGTCACGACGGAGCTCGCGACGAAGTTGGCGCGCTTGGCGGGCGCCCTCGAGGGCCGCGGCCACCACCAGGAAGATGTCGCGCGGTTCCTCATGCGCGTCGTGTTCTCGTGCTTCGCCGAGGACGTGGGCCTCCTGCCCGCGGAGAGCTTCCGGCAGACGGTGACCGAGGCAGGGCTCAAGGGCTCGCCCGCGGAGTTCACGGCGGCGGTGGAGGGACTCTGGCGCCTCATGGACGTCGGCGGCCGCGTTGGGCCCCTCAAGTTGCTGCGCTTCAACGGCCACTTCTTCCGTGACGCCACGGCGCTGCCGCTGACGTCGGACGAGTTGGCGCTCCTGGAGACGGCTGCCAAGGCGGAGTGGGCCGACGTCGAGCCGGCGATCTTCGGGACGCTGCTCACCCGCGCCCTCGACCCCGGCGAGCGTCACCGGCTCGGCGCCGAGTACACACCGCCCGCCTTCATCGAGCGGCTCGTGCGCCCGACGGTCGAGGAGCCCCTGCGCGTGCGATGGACGGCGGTCGAGGCGGAGGTCGTTCAACTGCTCGACTCAGGGAAGCCGCGCGACCGTGCGCGCGCCGTTGAGCGCCTGGAGGCATTCCACGACGAGCTCCTCCGGCTGCGCGTGCTCGACCCGGCGTGTGGCAGCGGCAACTTCCTGTACGTCACCATGCACCTCGTGAAGAACATCGAGGTCGAGGTGCTCCGCACCCTGGAGCGCGTGACGGGGCAGGCGAACCTCCGGCTGAAGGAGGTGACGCCCGCGCAGTTCTCCGGCATCGAGGTCAAGCCGTGGGCGCGCGAGATCGCGGAGCTGACCCTCTGGATCGGCTTCCACCAGTTCTGGCGCCGCCACCACGACGTGCAGCCCCCTGAGCCCATCCTGCAGGACACGGGGACGCTCGCGCTCCGGGATGCCGTCCTCGCGTGGGACGCGACACGGCGGGACCCGTCCCGCGACCGTCCGGACCCGACGCCGCGCATCCCGAGCCCGGTGACGGGCCAGCTCGTGCCGGACCCCGCGGCGCGGCTCGCATACGTCGAGTACGTCGGCGCACGGCCCGCGGCCTGGCCCGAGGCGGACTTCATCGTGGGGAACCCGCCGTACATCGGCGGCAAGCGGATTCGTGCCGCCCTCGGGGACGGCTACGCCGACGCGCTCCAAGCGGCGTACCCGGGGCTCCCCGACGCCGCCGACCTGGTGATGTACTGGTGGGCGCACGCCGCGCGCCTCGTCGGCGAGGGGAAGGTGCGCCGCGCCGGGCTCATCACCACGAGCTCGATCCGCCAGACCCACAACCGACCCGTCGTGGAGGCAGGGCTGGCGGCGGGGGCGCGCATCGTCTGGTCGGTGGCCGATCACCCGTGGTCCGACGAGAGCGACGGCGCGGCCGTCCGGGTGGCGATGACGGTGCTCGCCCGCGACGACGCGCCGCCGCGGCTCGGCGCGGTCGACGCGCACGGCGCTGTGCGCGAGACGTCCGTGCCGCGCATCAACGCCGACCTGAGCGGCCACGCCGACGTCGGCACGGCCGCCGCCCAGCCGCTGCTGGCGAACGCGGGCCTCTGCTACTTCGGCTTCCTCGTGAACGGCCCCGGGTTCCTCCTCGAGCCCCCGGAGTACGCGGCGCTCCTCGCGGCGGACGCGAGGAATCGCGAGGTCCTGAAGCCGATCCTGGGCGGGCGCGACGTCGCGCAGCGCCCCGTCGAGTGCTACGTCATCGACTTCGGCGAGCGGTCCCGCGAGGAGGCGCAGGCCTACCCGCTGCCCTACAACCTCGTGCTGGACCGGGTGAAGCCGCGGCGCGACGCGAACCGCGACAAGGGCATCCGGGAGAACTGGTGGCGGTTCCACCGCATCCGGCAGGAGCTGCGGAAGGCGACCGCCGGGCTCGCGCGCTTCATCGTCACCACCGAGACGATGAAGCACCGCGTCTTCACCTTCCTGGACGCAGGTGTCGCCCTCGACCACTCGCTGGTCTGCATCGCCGTGGACGACGCATTCGTCCTCGGTGTGCTCTCGTCGACGCTCCACGTCTGGTGGGCCGTCGCCGCGGGCGGCAAGCTCGGGGTCGGGAACGACCCGCGCTACAACCGAACGGTCACGTTCGATCCGTTCCCGTTCCCGTCGCCGCCGGCCGATCTCCGACAGCGTATCGGCGAACTCGCCGAGCGGATCGACACCCACCGCAAGGACGCGGTGGCGCGCGACCCCGCCGTCACGGTGACGGCGCTCTACAACGTCGTCGAGAAGCTGCGCGCCGGCGCGCCGCTCACGCCAAAGGAACGCGCGGTCAACATGTCGGCCGCCTGCGGGGTGCTCCGGGAGCTGCACGACGCGCTCGATGAGGCGGTCACCGCCGCCTACGGCTGGACGTGGCCCATGACGCGTGACGCGGCACTCGCGGCCCTCGTGGCGCTACACGACGCGCGCGTCGAGGAGGAGCGACGTGGTCAGGTCCGCTGGCTGCGGCCCGGCTTCCAGCAGCCTCGGACCATGCTGGCGCCGGCCGAGGCGCCGCTGGATGGTCTGACGACATCCCCCACCGCCGCGCGGACCGCCGAGGCGCGCGAGCCCTGGCCGGCGGACGCCATCGGGCAAATCACGTCGCTGCGCATGCTCGTCGTCGACGCGCCTGTGACCGTGGAGGGCGCGGCCCGGTCCTTCGTTGGCGCGCCGCGCGTCATCGTGCAGCGCCACCTGGAGACGCTGGAGCTGCTCGGGGAGGTCGTGCGCGACGGGGCGGGGCGCTACGCCATCGCGGCCGCTGCGCTCGGCGCCATGTAGCGCGGGAGGACATGGTGCGGGATGGCGGCGACGCGGCCTCGTGGCCGGCTGCTGCGCCTGTCGCGCGTTGTTGCGCAGCGGGGAGTCGCCGCACGCGGCATCGACTCGTCAGACGCGCCTCGAGCGGCCGCACGATGCCGCGTACCAGCGACGTCGATGCGGCAGGACTCTGTCGGGACTGCACGAGGAGAGCCGTGAACGCTGAGACCGTGCACTTCACGCGCGAGGCGCTATACCGCCTCGTGTGGTCCGAGCCGATGCACCGCCTCGCGCGGCGTTACGCCGCGCAGCCCGGCGCACCCACAACACCCGATGGCCTCCCCTCGACTGCTGAGCCATCGACGGCGGGCCCGGCACCCGGTGCCGATGCGCGTGGTGACACCCTCTCCGCGGTGTGCCGGCGCTTACAGATCCCGGTGCCGGGCCCGTCGTACTGGCGGCGCCGCGCGCTGGGGCATCCGGTCGTGCAGGAGCGGCTGCGCCCCCTCCCGCCGTCGGCGCCGGCCGACGCACGGGCGGTGACGCTTCTCGTCCGCCGCGCGGCCTCCTCGGCCTCCGCGGTGTCTGCGGGTGAGCAGGGGGTGGCCTCAACGCCGGCGCCTGCGGTCGCGTCGCCGACGGGAACGCCGCCCGCCGCGGCGCCGGCGGCCGGCGCGCACGCCGCGCCACGCGCGCCCGTTGGCGTCGACGCCAGGGCATCGGAGGCACCGGACGTGTCGGCGCCCACCGCCGCGGCGGGCCGCGCGACGGCCCCCGTCGCAGCGAGTCCCCCGGCCCGCCGAATCGTCGTCGCGTCGACGCTCGAGGCGGCGGCCCCGCTCCACCCCCTGGTTCGGCAAACCCGGGACGCGCTGCGAGACGCGCCTGCGTGGGATCGCGGGCTGCTGCAGCCGCTCGTCCGCGACGGTCCGGTGCCCTGGGGGCCGAGGGAGGAGATGTCCCGCTACGAGCGCCTGCGTGCGGGGCGTCCGACTGCCGCCCTCCACGTCACCGTCACGCCCGCGGCGGTCGACCGCGCGCTCCGCATCCTCGACGCGCTCTGCAAGGCGCTCGACACGCGCGGGTACCCCGTATCCTGCACGCTTCGGACGGGCCGGCCGGCCCACCGCTCCGGCTACATCGCGGCCCACCACGGCGACTCGGGCAACGGTAGCGTCCCGGGCCACCGGCGACTCATGACGCGCGTCGCCGTCGGGGACGAGGACGTCTTCCTCCTGCTCCGCGAGGTCGTGAGCAAGGTGCCACGTCCGTCGGCGCCGCCCCCGCCGGTCCCGGGCCGACCCCGGCGCGACGCGGCGCCCACCCCGGCGCCGGCGCCCACATCGCCAGAGTACGATCACGTGGGCAGCGGCCGCTTCATCCTCACGATGCCCCACACGCCGGGCAACTACACGGCGCACTGGGTGTGGGACGAGTCGAAGAAGCGCCAGGGTCCGCTCGAAGAGGGGCTCGACGAGGTCGTGGCGGCAGTTGTGGCGGCGGCGGACGACTTCCGCGCCTGGCGCGAGGCGGCGCGAGCCCGGGAGCGCGAGGCGGAGGAACGCGCCCGCCTGGCGCACCAGGAGCAACAGCGCCGGGCCACGGAGGAGACGCGTCTCCAGCGCCTAGAGGCGGAGGCGGCCGCGTGGGCGCGGGCGAACCACATCCGCGCGTACGTGGCGGCGGTTCGGGCGGCCGCGGAGGCGACCGACGAGCCGCTTCCCGATGCGCTCGCGGAGTGGCTCACGTGGGCCAGCGCTCGGGCCGACCGGCTCGATCCAGTTCCGCAGCTCGTCGCGCGGCTCGCTCCACCCGCGGCCCCCGCCGCACCTCTCACTGAATCCGCCTCGAGGGTCCGCTGAGGCCGGGATGTTGAGGCCCTCGGAGCGCCGGCGCGGAGCGCTCGAGCGCGGCGGCGTGCTGGCCGCGCATCTCGGGCTCGACGCGGCGCCGCCGGTGCCGGTGGTCGTCCACGCGCACATCGACGTGGCGGAGCTCCGCTGAGGGTTCCGTCGGGTCGGCTTCTCGACGGGCCGCCCGGGGCTCGTGCGAGAGGCACCAAGGCCCAGCACGGCGCCGCGAGGGCGCAGGTGCCGTCGGTCGCGCTACCAGGCAGCTTCGTCACGAGCGCGCCGCCGCGCCGCATCCTCGTTGCGCCGGCCATGGGCTTCGTCGCGTGCTCGTCGGAAGCGCTTCCACATGCGCTCCGTGACGCCGGCCGGGAGCGCGCGGGCCGCGCGCTCCTCCTCGGACCAGCCCTCGGCAGCCACGCGGTCGAACGTCACCTGCACGTTGTCACCGCGTTGTTCCTCACGACGATCCAGGCGTCGCATCAACGCGTCGTCGTCGAAGTACGACCGCCGGTAGAGCGTCCGCTTGCTCACGCCGAGAAGACGCGCGATGCCGGGGATGCCGACGCGGGATGGGTGGGTGGACCAAGGACCGCGGCTCATGCGATGAGCCGTACCGGCGCCGCCGGGCACAGCGCCACGCCGGCCCCTGCCCCGGACGCGCACAGCGTGGGACGCCTCTTCGTCACCGTCCTCCGGCAGACGTCGATCTCGCAAGTGAAGACAAATGATGACCTTGCAGAGATGCTGGGCCAAGCGCCCCCGCATTAGCGCCTCTTCGCGTGCGGTGCGCCTCAAGGAAGGGGGGTGAAGCTGGGGTAAAGCGCGCCCCCCGGCAGCCCGCGTCATCACTTGGCACCATGTGCTGGCCGGGTGCCGTGTGCGCCCGGTACGCTCGGCCCGTGCGCCCTCGCGCACGCCCACCCCGACGCGAGCGACCGATGCCCCCCGTCTCCACCTTCGCGGCCCTCGATCCCGCGACCCCGCTCTGCCTCACCGAGGCCGAGCGCCGCCTCCGCGGCCGCGCCACCTCTGCAGGGGCTGCACGCAACCTCGTCGCCGCGCTGCGGCGGACGGTGGCCGCCGTGCTGCGCCGTGACCCCGAGCCTGACACGAACCTGTGGCCGCTCATCCCCGTTCTCGCGTGGGCGTCGACGCGCACCGCGAACCCGGAGGACGCGAGCCGCATCGCCCTCGCGGTGGAGGCCGTCACCGGCTGGCGTCCCGGGAAGACGCAGAAGGGTCAGTCGGACCTGATCCTCAAGGGGCAGCCCGGATGGGCGCCCTACGTCGCCGCCGCAGCGGCTCTCGGGCGCGACCGCTGCTGGTTGGCCGACGTCGCGCGGTGCGAGCTCGTCGCCGGCAACTGCGACGCCCCGCGGACCCTCTCCACGCGCGAGGAGCTCGAAACCGCGGCTGCGCAGCTCGGCATCAGTCAGAAGCGGATCCAGCAGGCGTTCGTGCACTGGCGTGCGATCCGGAGCCACGCCGTCGCCGCCGATCCGACCCTCGACGCGCCGACGATCCCGGTGCGCCACCCCACGCTCGCGCGGCACCTCCTTGCCGCCCCGGCGGCGCGCGAGCTCCTCAAGGCTGCTGGTCTCGATCCCGACCGCGTCAGCCCGAGCGAGGCGCGGGCCGCCCTCGCGCCGCGCATCGAGGGCGCCCTGCGGGCCCTGCCGAAGCGGCTCCGAGATCGCGCGGACGCGCAGAAGACATCTGTCCGGAAGGGGGGCGGAGCGACTGGCGGGGCACCGCGGCGGCGAGGTGCGCGGCGGCGCTCGTTCGTCGAAGCGCCCACGCTCGAGCAGGTGCAGCAGACGGCGGGCGTGCTGCTCGGCGCCATGGCGCGCTCGGGACGGCCCGAACTCCTCGCGCTACTCAAGACGATCACGCCGCTGGACCTCTGGACGCATCAGGTGGCGGTGCCGACCGCGGTCCCGCTCGCGCCGGCGGAGCTGGACGAGTTCGACCGCGCCTGCGGGGTGACGGAGCCGACGGCGCCGGCTGACGACGGGACCTTGTTCGAGGAGGTGCCGCTGATCCTCTACCTGCTCCAGGTCGATGCCCCCCTGAGCCGGGCCGCGAGTCCCGTCGGTGCCAAGACAGGGTTCACGCATGCGCAGCTCAAGGACGTCCACGCGGCGCGGTTCCTCGCGGAGGTCATCCACTTCCGCGAGTTGCGCGGCGAGGACCGGCTCCGGTTCGAGACGCGGTACACGCTGGTCGAGTCCACAGTCCGCGGCGGGATCGCCACGGTCGCGGATGGGGAGCAGCTCTCCCTCAAGGACAAGCGGCTGGCGCTGCAGGCGATGACCCTGCCGCTCGTGGCCTGCGTCGGGCTCCCGATCCTGCGGCGCCGGGTCGCGCTGCTCCGGCGGCGGTGGCTGCACCAACGCGCGACCGCCGAGGCGGCCGTCCGCGAGGGCTACCGCCAGCTCGGCCTCGAGGCGCACAAGGAGGTGTTGCGCGCGGAGGCCGAGGTGCATCCGGCGGTGGCACGGGCGTACCGGCGCTACGCCCGACGACTCCGCGACACGCTGCTCGTGTCGCTGCTCTTCGCGGACGGACTCCGGGCGAAACAATACGCGCGCGGACTCATGGGCCGACACTTTCACCTCGAGATCTCGGCGGACAGCTCGCGCATCACGCGGTTCGCGAGCAGCTGGACGGGCGACGCCGGTGATCCGGCGCGGGTGAAAAACCACACGAAGAAGGAGGAGGTCTACAAGCGGCCCAACGAGCAGGTCTGCGGGCTCCTCGACCTCAAGCAACTCGCCTGGTTCCTCACCGAGGTGCGCGCAGTGACGCTGCGAGCCCTCGGCGAGCCCGCCCCATCCGACTTGGCGGGCATCGCGGCGGAGGACGGCCGGTGGGCGCTCTTCCCCGGCAAGCAGCCGACCCGGTCGTCCCGGGCGCACCTCTCCCGCGAGTGGGTGGGACGCACCCTGCACTGGCTCGCACGCGAGGTCCTGCGGGTGTACCCGGGCCCGGGCGTCGTCCCCGACACCGACGGCAACCGGCACAAGTTCCGACTCGCGGGCGACGACGCGACGCGGCGCCGGTGGCGCGCGATCTTCGCCGCCCACATCGCCCGGCTGTTGCTCGGCACTCACCTCGTGCTCGTGATGAAGGAGCCCGGCGTGGCCGCCCGTCTCACCAGCGACGAGGTCGAGACGCTGCTCACGGACTACGTGAACCTCGAAATCGTCGGCTCGTTCCCCCGCGAGGACGTGCGGCACCCCGAGGCGTTCGACCTCTGGCTGCGGCCGGCCATTCTGGATCGCCGGTTCGTCGACCCGTGGGGCGACCCGGCGTGGCGGGCCCTCGTCGCGCAACTGCCCGGGGCGGCGGCGGCCATCGCGGAGATCGAGGCGGAGGAGCGCGCCGAGGCGCGGCGCATGAAGCGGCGCGCGCGTCTGGAGATCCGGCGGTCCCGACCTGCGCAGGTGGAGGCGTTCACAGCGTGAGTCCGAGCCGCTCGGTGCGCCGTGATAAGTGTCTAGCCAGTAAGTGCTTGCGTACCGGAGCGGGAAATCCTTGCGTCACAGCAGCATGGCGACAGCGAGGCAGGTCTCTCCTTGGCGCAGCCTCCCAGCTTCGCCCCGACCCTTCGCAACCTAGATCGAGGCGTAGGCTGACCGCGCCCCTCTTTGCTGGAAGCGTCGCCGATCAGGTGCCGGTGTTGCGCGAGCCGGGATCCGGCGCGTTCGCCGCCGGGGCCGCCGGGGCCGCCGGGGCCGCCGGGGCCGCCGGGGCCGCCGGGGCCGCCGGGGCCGCCGGGGCCGCCGGGGCCGCCGGCGGCGCCCCCGTGGCCCTCGGGGCCAGGAGCGCGTCTGGAACCCGGAGGACGGAACCCGGCCTTGCCGGCGCCGGTAAGAGAAGCGTAGCATTGTTCGACGTTCGCGAACACCGAACACGGATCCGGGACTATGTTGAAAGACGCCCTGCACTCCCTCGACGTGGCCGTCGCCCTCCGCTGCGTGGAGGCACCGGGCGAGCCCTACCGCGCGCTTGCCGCAGCCCTGGGGTTGAGCCCGAGCACGGCGCACAAGTCCGTGCAGCGCTTACTGCGCGCGGGACTCCTCCGGCTCGGGGACGACGGCTTGGCACTCGCCAACCGCAACGCGCTCCTCGAGTTTCTGGAGCACGGGGTGAAGTACGCGTTCCCCGCGGTCCTCGGGGCGCCCGCCCGCGGGGTGCCGACGGCGCACGTCGGGCCGGCGCTCGCGGCCGAGCTGTCCGGCAGCGACCCGGTCGTTTGGCCGGACCCGCAGGGGCCGATCTCCGGAGCGTCGGTCGAGCCCCTCCTGTCCGACGTGGCCGCGCTGCCGTCGCGCTGCCCTGGCACGTACGCGATGTTGACGGCCGTGGACGCCGTCCGCCTGGGCCGGGCGCGCGAGCGCCGGATCGCCACGGCGTTCCTGCGGCAGCGGCTGACGGCGGCGCCAACGCCGGCCCCGGCGGCGCGGCGGGCGGCGCGTGCCACGCCTGCCGCGTGAGCCAGGTGAAACAGGTGAATCACGTGAATCACGTGATTCATGTGAACCGCAGCAGTGAGACTGGTGCGGGCCGTCAGAGGGGGACCACATGACGAGTTCGGGGGCGGGCGAGCCCCTCGGGCCAGATGCGGCCCGGACGATGCCGGCGCCCGAGGCGACTCGCGTCCCACGCTACGTGGGGCGCGAGACGCCGGCGCTCGGCCCCCTCCGTGACGTGGCCGCCGCGCTCGGGCCGCTCACGGAGCGGGTGGTCTTCATCGGCGGTGCCGTCGCGCCACTCCTGCAGACGGAGCCGACGCTGCCGACGGTGCGCCCGACGAAGGACGTCGACGGCGTCGCCGTCTCGAGCTCGTACCCAGACTACGGGCGCCTGCAGGACGCGCTCCGCGCCCGGGGCTTCGTCGAGGCCGGGATGATCGGCAGCGGGCCCCGGGGGAAGCACGCTCACCGCTGGCGAACGCCTACCGGCGGAGACTTCGACCTGGTCCCGGCCGGCGACCACCTCGGCGGCACGGGGAGTCCGTGGGACGCCTACGCGCTCGAGAGTGCGGTCGCCCTCGACCTGCGGCGTACGGACGCGGAGCCGGCGCTCGTCGCGCGCCACGTGAGCGCTGTGGCCTTCCTCGCGCTCAAGTGGGCCGCGTACGACGACCGGGGGCGCCAGGACAAGTACCTGAGCCACGACCTGGAAGACATTCTCGCGCTCGTCGCCTCCCGGCCGGCCCTGCCGGCCGAGTGCGCGGCTGCGCCCGCCGACGTCCGCGCGTTCATCGTGGACCATACCCGGGAGTTCCTGGACGATCCGGACGCGGACGAGCTGATCGACGCGCAGCTCGGGGTGCACGGGTCGGGCGCGGTGCCCATCCGTCGCACGGTGCGCGCGCGACTCGCCGAGATCGCGGCGGTCGGCGTCGCTTGAGCGGGGCCCGAGCGGGGCCCGAGCGGCGCGGACGTCAAGATCAGACGTCCGCCGCCGGCCTCTCAGCCGCCCCCGCCAGAGCGTCAGGCGCGTCCGCCCGGACGCGGAGCACCCACCGTCGCGTCTCGTCGTCCCAGCGGTACGCCCGCGGGACCGGGCCGTTATCTCCGTCCCACCAGTTCTCGGGCACCCCTCGCTCGGGCGGGACGCGGCGCCACTCGCTCGGGCGGTCGACGAGCACCCCGCGGGCTCGCCCGTGTCCCCGCCATTCCGCGAGCCGGCGTTCGAGGGCGGCGAACAGGATTGGTTCGGCCGCCTCGTCGTCCGCCTCGATCCGGTGCAGGCGGCGGCCGCCGTCCTCGACCAGCCAGAGTTCGGTTCCCTTCCCGTCGACGGCCACGAGTTCGACGGTGAATAGGCCGCGGCTCGTGGTCGGGCGCCCGGCGGCGCCCGGGGCGCGGTAGACGTCCACCGCGGCCCAGAAGAGCGTGCGCCGCCCGGCGTCGACGAGATGCGGGCCGTGCGACGGGCCCCCCAGGTGCATGCCGGAGAGCGCCCGGCGGAGTCCTTCGTGGCGCGAGAGGTCGTCGTCGAGCCGCCGCAGGTCGCGCGCGAGCGCGGTGGCGCGTCCGGCGTCGACCGCGTGGCGCTCCCGACGCTCATGCGCGGCGCGCTCCGCCAGCTCGAGGTCCTGCCGGGCGACGGCGAGGCGCCGCTCCGCTTCGGCGATCTGGCGCGGGAGCTCGGCGAGGCGGCGGCGCGTCCCCGCCGCCTCGTCGGCGACCCGCGCACGCAGGTCCTCGGCCTCCGCCACGAGGCGCCGCGTCTCCGTCTCCATGTCGCGCAGCGTCTGCCCGCGCGCGACGAGCTCCGCGGCCTCGGGGCCCCGGCGGTCCTTGAGCGCGTGGTACGCGGCGCGCGCCTCCGCGAGCATCCGCTGCGCCTCGTGGCGCGGGCAGCGCCAGCGGGCCACGTCGCGCGATGCGCGCCGCACCGGCAGCGGCCGGGCGGCCGTCCACGCCTCCGCGCCGACCACCGCCCCCGCCTCGACCTCCAGCCACGGCACGCCGAGCGCGCGCAGGGCGGCCGCCTTCTCGGCCGTGACGGCGTGCGTCACGAGCACCTCGAGCGCGCCGACCGCGCGTCCGTCGCGGAACAGCACGAGGTCGGGCTGGTGCACCCCGACCCGGCACTCGACGGCCACGTCGTCCCACGCGACCGGCCACTCGCGCCGGGCCGGGATCGGACAGGCGTCGTCGGCCGCGCACGCGAGCGCGAGGTCGAGCGGGGCGGCGACGCCGCGCCCGGGCTGGCCGCGCCCGACGCCGTCTCGCGCGTGGGCGAGCAGCGCGTCGCGCAGGGCGATCTTGGCGTTGAGGTGGAGGGCGGTCTCGCCGGCCGTGGCGGGACACGTCGACCCGCCGCCGGGCCGGTGGGCCGCGTGCCAGACGCGCCGCTCGCCGAGTCGGATCGTGACCGGGGATGCGCACGCCGGGCAGACGGCGCCGCGGCGCTCCGCCTCGCCGCACCCGCGGAACTCCCGCACGTGGAGGAGCGCATCCCCCAGCCGAACGTACACGAGCTTCGCCGCGTCGGTCTGCGCGACCACGCATGCGGCGTCCGGGAGGGCCGGAGGCTCGAGCGCCGTGGCGGAGGCGGGGGTCGGCACTCGGGGTGGGGGGGCGTCGGGCGGGCGCATCGGCGCGCCCAACATAGAGGCGGTCGCAGAGGGGGGCGACCTCGCGCTATCGCATCACGGACTTCGCTGCATGCCCAGCCCTGGCCAGGGAGCGGGCAGCGCGAGTGTCGTAGAGCAATGGAAATCCAAGGTGCCGCGGCGCGATGAGAGCGCGGGTGAAGCGGGGGGCGTCCGACGGGGCGCTCCCCCCGCGCGTTTGGAGGTGCGCCTCTCGTCCGGCAATCGGCGGGGGCGCCTCGGAGGGGGGAGGGGTCGCCGCCGGGCCCCCCAAGCTGGAGGTCGAGCCTCATCGCGCACGCCGGCCACGCCGGGCCGTGCGTGCGGTCTCTAGACCCTGAGGAGGCACCACATGCAGTCGATCACGCAGTGGAAGGTCAGAATGCCGGCGGTTGAGCCCAGCACGGGGGAGCCGGCGGAGCAGCCCGCGTCGAGGGCGCCGGCGGGCTCGGAGTTCGACTGGCCGGCCGACCCGCAGTTCAGGCCCCACGGCGCGCTGTTCGGCGTGTCGCCCGCGCTGATCGAGCAGGCGCGCTCGCCCGACCCGTCCGTCCAGCGCCCGGCCTTCGCGCGTCTCGCCGCCGCGGTCGTGCGCCTCCACGGCCACACCGTGCGCAACTGGGTGGATGCGGCCCCGCGCTACGGGTTCCAGGTGTCGACCCTGCTGCACGCCGCGCTGGCGCATGTCCGCGACCGCCTCGCGACCTGCACCGCGACCACGGAGAGCGGCGTCCTGGCGTGGCTGGCGTCGACGGTGGTGCAGGCGCTGCTCACGGCGACCGAGGCCGCGCAGCAGGCCGAGCGCCGGGCGGAGGTCGCGCGCCGGATGCTCGACCGCCACCTGACGCGCGCCGTGCTCGCGCGACGCGACTCCCCGCTCGACGACCTGTGGGATCGGCTCACGCGCCCGGTCGGACCGATGACCGTCGGTGAGGTGTCACGCGTGGTCGGCGCGCACCTGTCGGCGGCCCTCGACATCGTCCTCGACGCGGCGACCACGGGCTGCGCGTCGCACGTTGCGGCGTTGCGCGTGCTGCAGGTGCGTGCGGAGGAGCGCGACTGGCCGGCTACGGCGGCCCGGCTCGAGTGCGAAGTGGCGGAAGCGCGCCGTCGCGTCGTCGCGGCCACCGGCCACGCGTGCGAGTTGGTCATCCGCGAGATGCGGCGGACAGTGGCCGCCGCGCTGTCGCTCGTCGACGGGCCCCACGCCGCGGACGTGCAGGCCCTCTGCGGCGTCGCGAGTCCGCGCCCGGCACCACGCGCGACCGAGTGTGTCGCGCCGCGCGACTAGCAGCGCGCTGTTGCCGTGGCTCCCACGCGCGGTCGTGCGCGACCGCGCGTGAGGTGGCGCCCCGTCCGCGTCAGGCCGGTCGGCGGCGCACGACGTCCGAGCAGCCCGAACCCCCACCGTACACTCTGGACGCCTTCGTCGACCCTGACTGCAGAGCGTGCGGGAGCGGCCAGCCGTCGGCGCCGCGCGCCGGCGACGCGGCGCATCAACGCACGCCTCTCCCACCGATCTCCCACACCTCTGACGATGTCCATGCCTGCGCATGATCTACCAGGGCCGACGCCCATCGTCGGCAAGTTCGGCGGCGAGCCCGCCGTGGAACGTCTCCGCGAGATGCTCGCCCCTTGGCTCGCGCTGTGGCAGCTCGCCTGCCCGTCGCTCGCGCTCTCCGTCGTCGGCCACCGGTCGCACTGCCTCGTCCAGCTGCTGCACGCGGAGTCGCTCCCCGTTCGCCTGCACACGTTGCTCGTGCGGCGCGTTGGCTGCGACGCATCGTGGTCGGAGGCCTGGTCGGTGCGTCTCCCACGGGACGCGCGCGAGCTCCGGCGCGCGCTCGAGCATCCCCGGTCCGACGCCGCCGACGCGGAGGTGCCCGCGATGAGCCCGGTCCTCTCGCTCGTGGCGGGTGCGGTGGAGGCGCTGCTGCACGGTAAGGGGCCGGAGCGCGGCATGCGCGCGGCGCTTCAGCGAGTTCGCGGGCTCGAACGCGTGGACCCCCTGAACCGTCCGCTCGCGGGTGCCGTGGATGCGGTCCGCGATGCGTTTCTCGTGCTCGACCAGTCGCCGCTGGCGCCGCACGCGCTGCGCTGCGGGGTCGAGGGCGGCGTCCCCGGCGTCGCCGGTCCGGGCAGTCTACTGTGGCTCACCGGGCGCCGGTGGTCCTGCGACGTGACCGTGTCGCTCGCCCTGCGGCCGGCGAGCGACTACGGCGCTGGCGCCGCGATCCGTGACGGCTGGCCGGTGCCACGCGAGCCGTTGCTCACCCTGATGGTCGACGAGGAGCTGTGGCTGGGGCCCGCCGGGGACTCGGCCGAACGCGGTCCCGTGCGCGAGCTCGGAGGGCGGACCGGCGTCGCGGATGAAGTCCTGGCGGCGATCCCGCCGTACCTCTCCGGGGTGGTCAGGGACATGGTGACGCCGAGGTAGGGCGCACGTGTGGCGCCCCGCGAACCGTCCCATCGTGCGTCGCGTGCGTCTTTTCCGCCCACCCCCGCAGGCCGACGGGGCTCGCTGTGAGACCCCGCGGCGCGCGTACCGAACTCGCTCGGGCTGGCCTGCACTTGCTCCGGCACCCGGGCGGCCATCGTCGGGCTCAGGGGGGCCAGGCAGCATAGCGGCGAGACACGCCGTCGCCCGAACCCGGGCGCCATCCCCGTCAGCAGCGTTCGGCCGTCGCCGATGGGGCGCATATGGCCGTCGTGCAACGCGATACGTCTACTGGGCGGCTACCCTCCACCGAAACGGCGCGCGCCGCGTCTTGTAACGATTTTCGTCGCTCACGGCCAAATCGAGGTCTCCAACCAGGGCTGAGCGCTCGGGAGCGGTGCACGTCGGCATCTAGCCTGAGGACGCCGGCGCCATGGGGGCGCCGCCGACGTCTGCCGATGCCAAGAGGCGCTCTGCCACCGACACCTGTACGCGGCGCCCGCGCCCGGCCTCTGGCCGGCGCCGGTGCGGGCGCAGCGTCGGTTGCGGAGAGGGAAGTTCAGGCCGCGCCCGGAGAGTCCGTGCAGCCCTCGGGTGGCGCCCTGCCGCCGCGACTTCTCAGGCTGGTGAACCCCAAGGTGCTCGCGCGCCAGGAGGCACTGGTCGCTGCGCGGCTGCGGGACACCGGAGCCGAGCGTGTCCGCCGCCGGCGGTGCGCGGACGTTGTGGCCCAACACCTCCTCAAGACCCTTAGCCATGACTAGCTCCAGAAAGGCCACGGTCCACGCCGCCCCGGCGCGCTCCTCGTCGCCCCGCGGCGTGGCGGCCCTCGAGTACCGCATGTGGTCGGAGCGGGTCGCGGCGTCCGACGGGCTCCTCCCCGCGCGGCTGCGCTACAGTCGCAAGAGCACCGAGGGCGCGGACCGTCAGGCCACCTTGCACGTGCAGCAGGCCGACGCCATGGACGCGAAGTTCGGGATTCTCAACGGTCCGTGGTGGTGGGAGGACAGCTGCAGCGGCACCACGTTCGAGCGTCCGGCCTTCCAGGACCTGCTCGCGTTCTGCAAGGCGAACGCGCGCAGCCGGAAGGACCCGGGCTACGTCGAGATGTACGACCCGTCGCGGTTCGGCCGCACGCTCGACGAGGATGGCAAGCCGGATTTGATGACGTTCATGTCGGTCTTCAACGAGTTCGAGCGCTACGGCTGGAGGGTCGTCTTCGTGACCGTCGAGCGCCACGGCGACGCGGTGGTCGATCTCATGACGATGGCACTCTATGCGTACGCCGCGGCGCTCTACTCGAAGAACCTGTCGGAGAACGTGCGGCGCGGGCGCGTCAAGCATGCGGCCGACGGGTACTGGGTGTCCGGCTCGGCCCCGTGGGGGGCGGTGCGCTTCGACACGGCCAGCCAGCGCGTGCTGAAGGATGGGGAGCGCTCCACGCCCGGGGGCGGCGGTACCATCCTCAAGCCCGATAAGGTCGCGCTGCGCCACTGGAAGACGGCCGCGCAGCGCATCGTCGGTGGCGCGTCGCTCGATACCGTGGGAAAGGTGCTGTATGAGAAGGGGGTGCGGGGCCCGCGTGGCGGGAAGCTGGGACACCGGTCCGTGCGCAACTTCCTCACGCACCCTGCGCTCGTGGGGATCGTCGAGTTCGCCGACAAGCCCGACGCGGACGGCCAGCGCATGCGTCGTCGTGTCCAGGCGAAGTGGAAGCCGATGGTAGACGTCGCCCTCCACGAGGAGGTGTCGAAGCGGCTCGCGGGCCACAGCCGCGCCGAGGCCCCGCGGCGCCGCCGGCGCCGGGATCTGTTCCCGATCACGCCGCTGTGTGCCCACTGCGGCGTGGAGTACAACGGCGGTCGGCTCGCGGAGAAGCAGGGCGCGACACGCGGCTACGTGCACGCCCAGCCCAAGGAGCGCATGGACCCGGAGACGCACGCGCGGATGCACGCGCAGGGGTGCCGCGCGTGGTACCTCGACGCCGAGGAGCTGGAGACCAAGATCAAGGACGTCGTCGTCGCCGAACGGGCCAACGAGGACTTCACGGCGGAGGTGAGCGCGTTAATCCAGGAGCGCGACACTTTCCGCGCGGGAGCGGCGGAGGCGGTGGCCGCCGCGGAGCGCGACGTCGCGGCCGCGAAGGGGGAGTGCGCCGCCCTCGTACGCACCGCACAGAAGGTCGCGGCGCGACTCGGCGCCGCGGGGCAGGACGTCGACGACGGCGACGATCCCCTGGCGGATCAGATCGCGGCGGCCAGGGCGCGGCAGCGCGCGGCCGAGGCGGACCTGGCGAACGCACGCGACTTCGCGCAGTCGCGAGAGCGCGCGTGGGAGCGCCTCGCGAGCATCATCCACGAGTCGCGGAACCTCGCGGCCGCGTGGGACAGCGCCGGGCCCGAAGAGCGGCGCGTCCTGCTCGACTACTGGGTGCTCGACGTTCTGATCGTCGTCGAGCCGATTCTCGGCATGAAGCGCGCGAACCATAAGACGGCGCTCGTGCGCCTGCGCAGCGCGCCCAACGCGCCGCGGCACTTCGAGCTGTCTACCGGGCGCGCTCAGCGCCCGGTGGGGGCCGGGGCCGCGAGCAGCGCCGCCGAGAGCGCAGCGCGGACTACGTCGTCGGGCTCGTCCTCCAAGCGGTCCCGGAGGGCGGCCGCCGAGGCCGGGCCCCCCAGCCGCCCCAGCGCCCAGGCGGCGTGCGACCGCACGAGCGGCTCGTCGTCCGACAGCGCGGTGACGAGCGCCGGCACGTCATCCGCCGAGCCTACGTTACCGAGCACCACGGCCGAGTTGCGCTTGAGCCCCCGCAGCTTCGCGCGCTTCATCGGCGAGCCCTTGAACGCCGTGGAGAACTCGGATTGCGACATCGCGAGCAGGGTGCGAGCGAGGGTGCTCGCGTCCTTGCCGGACAGCACGGAGCGAGGCGCGAATGCCGGCTCGGAAAGCTCCGTCGCGAACTTATGGTTGTACGGGCACACGTCCTGGCACACGTCGCACCCGTAGAGACGGTCCCCCACCCCCGCCCGCAGCGCCTCGTCGATCGCCCCCTGCAGCTCGATCGTCAGGTACGACACGCACCGCGTCGCGTCGAGCACCCGCGGCTCTGCGAACGCCTGCGTGGGACACGCGTCCAGGCACCGCGTGCACGACCCGCAGCGGTCGGCCTCGAACGGCGCGTCGGGCGCCAGCTCCGCGCCGACCAGCAGCGCGCCGAGGAAGAGGAACGACCCGCGCCGCGGGTGGATCAGCATCGTGTTCTTCCCGAACCAGCCGAGCCCCGCGCGCCGCGCCAGGTCGCGCTCCAGCAGCGGCCCCGTGTCGACGTACGCCTTCCCCGGCACCGCGCGGCCGAGCCGCTCTTCCAACCACCGGTGCAGCGCGCGCAGCCGCTCTTCGAGCACCGCGTGGTAGTCGTCGCCGCGCGCGTATCGCGCGACGGGCCCGGACGGCTCGCGCCCGCCGTAGTCCATCGCGACCACGATCGCGCTCGCCGCCGGAGCCCGCTCGTCGGTGCGTGCCAGCGAGGCCGGCACCGGCAGCCGCGTGTCGCGTCGCTTCTCCGCGCCGCGCGCCAGCCACGCCATCTCCCCCGCGTATCCGGCGGCCAGCCACTCGTCGAACGCCGCCGCCGACTCCACGGGGCCGAGCCGCGCGATCCCCGCGAGGTCGAAGCCCAGCCCGTACGCCTGCGCCTTGAGCAGCGTCTCGAGCGCCGGCGCGTCGGCGGATGGGGCGGGGGAGGGAGCGACGGCCGTGGTCATCCCCGTCATACCCCCGAGCGTCAGCGCTGGCGCCCCACCCACCGCGCGTAGCGGATCACGTCCTCCGCCGGCGGCACCGCGTCCTCGTCGCCGTACGCGGTGTGCATGCGCCACCGCACGTAGTCGCGCGACGGCACCGGCAGGAAGGGCGGCCGGGCCCACCACCGCCGCACGCGGAAGCGCCACGCCACCCGCAGCAGGTCGACCGCCAGCGGCGGGGAGAGCAGCGCGCGCGGCGCGACGGCGAGGACGAGGCGGAGCCACGGCATGACCCCGCAATCTCGCCGCGCCCGGCGCCCCCTTCAACTCGGGGCCGCCGCCGCGCCGCGCCCCGTCACCGCTGACTCGCGCCCGACCCCATCAGCATCATCGACACCCAGCCGACGACCACGACCAGCGCCAGCGCCACCAGCACCCAACTCGATCTCCGCTTGCCAGAGCCCGCCATTACGTTTGCCTCCGTCGCGTGTGGTCCCCCCACTTGGCAGCAAGCGGACCACCGCCGCCTCCCGCCCCGCGCCCGATGACGCTCGACGACTACCAGCAGCTCGCCGCCCGCACGATCCGCCCCGGGCGCCCCGCCGACCAGGCGCTCGCCAACTGGGCGCTCGGCCTCACCGGCGAGGCGGGGGAGGTCGCCGAGCACGTGAAGAAGCACCTCTTCCACGGCGCCCCGCTCGACCGCGCCGCCGTGGTCAAGGAGCTCGGCGACATCCTCTGGTACGTCGCCGCCATGGCCGGCGCCGTCGGCGTCACCCTCGACGAGGTCGGGACGACGAACGTCGACAAGCTGCGGCGCCGCTACCCGGAGGGGTTCGACGAGGCGCGGAGCGTGAACCGGGCGGCGGACGATCGGTGAGGCGGAACTCGATACGGCGGGAGTCGTGACGGCGGGAGTCTTCACTACGGGAGTCGCTACTGCGTCGCCTCAAGCTGCAGGTCGAGGGTTACGCCGTAACGACTCCCGCTTTGTTGACTCCCGCTGTAACGACTCCCGCCGTTCAGTTCCCACCCGATCGAAACTGCTTCGCCAGCCGCAACGTCTGCGTCCCGTACGACGACCCGATCTCCGCCCCGTACAGCCGCGACGGCTCGTCCAGCAGCCGCTCGTACCGCAGCCGCCCCACCACCTGCCCGTCCTCCAGCACGAACGGCACCTCGTGCGACCGCACCTCGAGCACGGCCCGCGTCCCCGTCGGCGCGTGCGGCCCGTGCCCGAACCCCGGGTCGAAGAAGCCCGCGTAGTGGACCCGGAACTCCCCGATCGCCGGCTCGTACGGCACCATCTCGGCCGCGTAGCGCGGCGGCACGCGCACCCGCTCGCGCGACACCAGGATGTAGAAGTCGTCCGGGTTGAGGATCAGCCGCCCCCGCGCCGCGCGCGGGATCGGCTCCCAGAACTCCGCCGGGTCGTAGTGCGCGATGCGCGACAGGTCGATCAGCGGCGCGTGCGCGCGCGCCCGCCACCCCACCACGTCCGCCCCCTCGGCGCCACGCAGGTCGACGCCGATCCAGAGCCCCCCCGCGATCCGCGCCCGGTCGCGCCCGGTCGCGTCGGCGCCGCCGTCGGCAAACACCAGCCCCTCGCGGTCGTGCAGCTCGTCGAGCAGCGCGTCGGTCGAGTCGGGGGCGCCCTGCACGAGGCGCAGCTGGTTCAGCTTCGTCCCCCGCGAGACCAGCACGCTGAAGGTGCGCGGCACGATCTCGACGTACAGCGGCCCCGCGTACCCCGCCGGCACCACGTCGAACTCGGTCGCGCGGTCGACGATCAGCCGCGTGAAGATGTCGAGCCGCCCCGTCGTGCTCTTCGGGTTCGCCTTCCCCGACAGCGCCTCCGGCAGCGCGAGCGACTCGGCGAGTGGCACGATGTAGACGCACCCCTTCTCCAGCACGCACGGGCGCGTCAGGTCGAGCTCGTGCATGCGCAGCTCCTCCAGCCGCTCGCGCACCGTCGCGCGCTCGCCGGGGAGGAAGCTGGCCTGCACGCGGTACCCCACAGCGCCGAGCCGCAGGTCGACGCTCGCCGGCTGCACCTGCGCCGGCTGCACCGCGGGGTCGCCGGCGATGCGTCCGGCGGCGATCAGCTCTTCGAGGTGCTGCGCGGCCAGCACGCCGGCGCGCGTTCGGGCGGGGCTCGTCATGCGGAGGTCATGTGCACTCAGGCGGGGGCGGCGGCGTCGGAGCGGGCGAAGCGCTCCAGGTCCGCGCCGAGGAGGAGGGTCGAGGCCACCAGCGCGGCCGCGATCCCGAACGGCACGCCGACGCCCAGGTGGTCGTAGGCGAGCCCCGCGACCACCGGGAACACCGCGCGCGACGCGCCGCCGAACGTCTGCTGCACCCCCATGTACAGCCCGCGCTCCTCCTTCGCGATCACGCGCGACAGCATCGCCGTCACGCACGGGAAGGTGAACGCCGTGCCGAGCGGCATCAGCGCGACCGCCAGCGCCAGCGTGCCGTAGCCCGTGGTCAGCGGCAGCGCGCCCAGCCCCGCGGTCATCAGCACGAGCCCCAGCCGCGCCAGCCGCGCCTCCCCCAGCCGGTCGACCAGCTTGCCGAGGATCGCGGCGCGCGTGACCACCGAGATCACGCCGATGTACATGAAGAAGTAGCCGATCGTGCGCTCGGTGACGCCGTAGCGCGCCGCCAGGAAGAGCGCGAGGATGCTGGTGACGCCCTGGAAGGCGCCGATCGCGATCGCGTAGATCGAGATCAGCCGCGACGCCGGCTCGCCGGGGTGCGTGAGCACGCGCGCCACCGCCTGCCCCGAGCGGCGCCGCGGCCGCACCGCCTTGTGCGACCCGGTCGTCGTGCGCTCGAACTCGCGCGACTCCTTGAGGTAGCGGAGCACGAAGCCCACGTTGACCACGCACAGCGCCGCGGCCACCAGCCCCGGCGTGGCGCGTCCGCCGATGCCGCCGGGCGTCGACAGCCACGAGCCGAGCACCGGGCCGAGCGCGACGCCGGCGTTGGTGGCGGCGGAGAGCCAGCCGAGGCTCTTCGCGCGGTCCTCGGGGCGCGCCACGTCGGCGACGTAGGCCTGGATCACCCCCACCGTCCCCCCGCCCGCGCCCTGCACGAGGCGCGACAGGAAGAGCACGAGCAGCGACGCGGCGTAGCCGAAGATCACGTACGCCACCGCCGACGCCACGAGCGCGACCACCAGCGCCGGCCGCCGCCCGTAGCGGTCGGAGAAGCGCCCCCAGAGCGGCGCGCTCACCAGCTGCGCCACCGTGTACGCGCTCACCAGCAGCGCCGTGATCTGCCCGATCCCGAGGTGGTACGTCGACCCGAACAGCGCCAGGTCGTACCCCGTCCCGCCCAGCCGCGCGGCGTAGAACGGGATGAGCGGGATCACCATCAGCAGCCCCACCATGTCCAGGAACGCCGTGAACATGAGGGCGACCAGCTTGCCGATCCCTCCGTCCGGCGCCGGCGCGGGGCCCGCGCTCATTCCGCCTTCCCCAATGCCGCCGGCGCCGCCGAGCGTCCGACCACAGTGGCCAGCGCGACGATCGTCAGCACGTAGGGGATCATCTCGACGAATTGCGAGGGGACGAGCTGCGCGCCCTGCAGCTGGATCTGGAACGTCTCGGCGGCCGCGAACAGCACGCACGCCAGCGCCACGCGCTTCGGGTCCCACCGGCCGAAGATCACCGCCGCCAGCGCGATGAAGCCGCGCCCCGCCGTCATCCCGTCGGTGAACTGGTGCTGGTCGAGCGCGAGGTAGGTGCCGGCGAGCCCCGCCAGCGCGCCGGCGCCGGCCACGCCCAGCACGCGCACGCGCGCCACCGGCACGCCCAGCGAGCGCGCCGCCTCGGGCTTCTCGCCGGCCGCGCGCACGCGCAGCCCGAACGGCGTGCGGTAGAGCAGCCACGCCGTCGCCGGGATCGTGAGCAGCCCGATCCAGACGAGCGGGTTCTGCGCCGAGGCGAGCAGCGTCGCCGCCGCGCCCGTGGCGCCCTCGCCGTCGCCGCCGAAGCCCGGCACGCGCGGCGAGTTGGACGAGCTGTCGAAGGCGAAGCGCAGGAAGAAGCGCGTCCCGCCGATGGCCAGCAGGTTGAGCGCGATCCCCGACACCACCTGGTCGGCGCGGAAGCGCACCGCGGCCAGCGCCAGCAGCAGCGCCATCGCGACGCCCCCCGCCATCCCCGCCAGCAGCCCGACCCAGGGCGAGCCGGCGTAGTAGCTCCCCACCGCCGCCGTGAACGCGCCGGTGAGCATGAACCCCTCGAGCGTCAGCGCGACGACGCCGGCGCGCTCGCTCAGCACCCCGCCGGCCGCGGCCAGCAGGTACGGGATCACGATGCGCAGCACCTGCGCGAGGAAGGCGACGACGATCATGCGCCGCCCTTCGCCGCGGCCTTCGCCGCCGGGCGCAGCGCCGCACGCAGCACGCGCCGCACCTCGGGCACCGCGGTCACCACGGCGAGGATCACCACCGCCTGCAGCACCTCGACCATCTGCTTGGGGACGAGCGCGTTCACCGCCAGCCCGCCCTGCGACAGCGTGGCGAAGAGCAGCGACGCGAGCAGGATCCCGAGCGGGTGATTCCGGCCGACCAACGCGACGGCGACGCCGAGAAAGCCCGAGCCGGCCGCGAACCCCTCCTCGTAGTAGTGCTTGTAGCCGAGGACGTAGTTCAGCCCCCCGAGCCCGGCGACGGCGCCCGAGACGGCCATCGCGCGCACCCAGACGCGCCCCACGTTCACCCCCCCGTACTCCGCGGCGTCGGGCTGCAGGCCCACGGCGCGCAGCTCGTAGCCGGCGCGCGTGCGGAACAGGTACCACCACGCCGCCGCCGCCGCCGCCAGCGCGAGCAGCAGCACCGCGTTGGCCGCCGAGCCGCGGAAGGCGTCGGACAGGTCGGCAAAGCGCGGCACGCCGGCCCCCATCTCGGGCGTGTGCAGCGTCTCGGGGACGTGCAGGTGCGCGGCGACGACGTAGTTCAGCAGCGCCAGCACGACGAAGTTGAGCATGATCGTGACGATCACCTCGCTCGCCCCGAAGCGCGCCTTGAGCGCCCCCGGCACCGCCCCCACCGCGCCGCCGCCGAGCGCCGCGGCGACGACGCACAGCGGCACCGCGAGCAGCCCGGGCGTCCCCGCCGGCAGCGCCAGCCCGGCCACCGCCGCCGCGAAGCCGCCGGCCGCGAGCTGACTCTCGCCGCCGATGTTGAACAGCCCCGCGCGCGCCGCCAGCGCGAAGGCGAGCCCGGTGAACGTCAGCGTCGTCGCCTTGTACAGCACCTGCCCGAAGCCGTAGGCGTTGGCCCACGTCCCCTCGAGCAGCATCGCGTACACCGCGCCCGGCGACTGCCCGAAGGTCAGGATCAGCAGGTCGCCGACGACGAGCGCGATCGCCAGCGCGACCAGCGGCGGCAGCACCGCCTCCTCGAGCAGCGTGCGGCGGCGGTCGGCGCGGGCGTCGCGCGCTGGGGGCGGCGCGGAGGCGGTCGCGGGGAGCGTCGACGCGGTCACGCCGCGGCCCCGCGCCCGGCCGCGCCGGTCATGTACGGCCCGAGCCGCTCGGCGGTCGCCTCGCGGCGCGGCAGCACGGCGGCGAAGCGGCCGCGGTACATCACCGCCACGCGGTCGGCGAGGGCGAGGATCTCGGCCAGGTCGGCGGAGACGAGCACGATGGCCTTCCCGGCGGCGCGCGCGCGGCGGAGCTGGTCGTGGATGAACTCGATCGCGCCCACGTCGACGCCGCGCGTCGGCTGCGCGGCGAGCAGCACGTGGTAGTCGCGCCCGGTCATCTCGCGCGCGATCACGATCTTCTGCTGGTTGCCGCCCGAGAGCGCCCGCGCCGGGAGCGCCGGGTCGGCGGGGCGGATGTCGAACTCGCGCACCAGGCGCCGCGCGTGCTCGTCGACGCGCCGCCCGTCGAGCCGCGCCCCGCGCGAGAAGCGGTGCTGCAGGCCGAGCACGAGGTTGTCGGCGACCGAGTAGTCGAGCACCAGCCCGCGCCGGTGCCGGTCCTCGGGGATGTGCGACAGCCCGGCGTCGGCGCGCGCGCGCACGCCGAGCGCGGTCACGTCCTGGCCGGCGAGCACGATCCGTCCCGCGCTCGGCCGCGCGAGGCCGGCCAGCGCCTCGAGCAGCTCGGTCTGGCCGTTGCCCTCGACGCCGGCGACGCCGAGGATCTCGCCCGCGGCGACCGTGAACGAGACGCCGTCGACCTCGTTGGCGCGCCTCGCGCCGGGGACGACGAGGTCGCGCACCTCGAGCGCCGCCGCGGCGCCGCCTGGGCGCGGGGCGCGGGGCGCGGACGAAGATGGTCGCTCCGCGCTCCGCGCCCCGCGCCCAGGGTGCTCGCGCGGCGTGGCCTGCTCGGCGTGCAGCTCGTCGCCCGCCCCGACGACGTCCAACGCCAGCGCCACGTCCCGCCCCACCATCGCCCGCGCGATCGCCTGCGGCGTCGTGTCGGCGGTGCGGATCCGCTCCACCGTCGCCCCGGCGCGCATCACCGTGATCGCGTCCGAGATCTCCACCACCTCGTCGAGCTTGTGCGTGATCAGCACCACCGTCCCCCCCTGCGCCGCCAGCCCGCGCAGCACCGCCCACAGCTCGCGCACCTCGGGGGGCGACAGCACCGCCGTCGGCTCGTCGAGGATCAGGATGCGCGCGCCGCGGTAGAGCACCTTCAGGATCTCGACGCGCTGCGCCTCGCCGACGCTCAGCTCCGCCACCGGCCGGTCGGCCGCGACCTGGAGCCCCGTCCGCTCCGACAGCGCGCGCACCTCGGCCTCGGCGCGCGCCCGGTCCAGCTGCAGCCCGCGCGTCAGCTCCTGCCCGAGCACCACGTTCTCGGCGACGGTGAGCGTGGGGACGAGCATGAAGTGCTGGTGCACCATCCCGACGCCCGCGGCGATCGCCTCGGCGGTCGTCCACCCCGTGACGTCCTTCAGCGCGCCCGTTCCCTGAGGCGCCACTTCGACCGTGCCGGCGTCGGGGCCGTACATCCCGGCCAGCACGCGCATCAGCGTCGACTTGCCGGCGCCGTTCTCGCCGACGAGCGCGTGGATCTCCCCGGCCGCGACCTCGAGCGAGGCGTCGCGGTTGGCGACCACGGGGCCGAACGTCTTGCGGACGCCCGTGATCCGGACGGCGGTCGCGGTCATTCCCGCTCCGCCGGCACCCGGATCGCCCCGGCGACGATCGAATCGCGCAGCGACTCCACCCGCGCCCGCACCGCGGCGGGGATCAGCGCGCGGTTGTTCGCGTCGTCCACGTAGCCGACGCCCTGCTCCTTCAACCCGAACTGCTGGATCCCGCCGCGGAAGGTGTCGGCCTTGGCCCGCGCGATCGCGTCGTACACCGCGGCGTCCACCCCCTTCACCATCGAGGTGAGGATGTAGCCGGGCGCCTCCGCGTACTGGTCGGCGTCGACGCCGACGGCCAGCTTCCCGGTCGCGCGCGCCGCCTCGAACACGCCGAGCCCCGTCGAGCCCGAGGCGTGGAAGATCACGTTCACCCCCGACTGGTACTGGCTGAGCGCGAGCTCCTTCCCGCGCCCCGGGTTGCGGAACGCCTCGGGCGTCACGCCCGCGTACTGCGCGACCACCGTGCACTCGGGGCAGACGTGCGTGACGCCGGCGCGGTAGCCGGCCTCGAACTTGTGGATCAGCGGGATGTCCATCCCGCCCACGAAGCCGACGCGCGTGGTGGGGCGGTACGTGCGGTCGCCGACGCGCGTCTCGCGCGACAGCAGCGCCGCCATCGCGCCGACGAGGAACGAACCCTCCTCCTCGCGGAACTTGAGCGCGGCGAGGTTGGGCGGCGGCGGGACCGGGGTGCCGGCAGAGTCGGTGGCCACCGCCAGGTCGACGCCGGCGAAGCGCACGTTCGGGTACTCCTTCGCCAGCAGCGTCAGGTCGTCGGTGAAGATGAAGCCGACGCCGACGACGAGGTCCATCCCCTCGGCGGCCAGCAGGCGCAGCCCCGCCTCGCGGTCCGAGCCCTCGCCCGGCTCGATGAAGCGGACGCGCGCGCCCAGCCGCTCGGCGGCGCGCGTCGCGCCCAGGTAGGCGCCGTCGTTGAAGGACTTGTCGCCGCGCCCGCCGACGTCGAAGACGATGCCGACGTCGAGCCCCTCACTGGAGGGCGGCTCGGCGGCGCCCGACGGGCGGACGAAGAGGAGGGCGACGTGGACGGCCAGGAGCGCGCCGACGAGCAGCAGCAGCTTGCGCATGAGTCTCCAAAAGTCTCGCCGGCGCGGCGGCCGGGCAAGCCGGCGGGTGCGGGCGGGCCGAACGCGACGCGGGGTCGGGCGGAAGCTCCGCCCGACCCCGCGCGCCGTACCCGAGCGGGCGTGTCAGCCCTGGACCTTGTAGCGGAAGGCGGTGACGCCCGGCTTCGCCGCCTCGACCTTGCCGGCCTTGGTCTCGCCCGGGGCCACCGGGCCGACGCTCACGTCCTGCGTGTCGACGACCTGACCCGCCTTGTCGAGGAACTCGACGCGGAGGTTGTAGGTCTTCGGGGCCGGCGCGGCCGGCTTCGCGCCCGCGCGGGCCGGCGCCGCGGCCTTGGCCAGGTTCTCGACGTTGAAGCCGAGCGACGACTTGGCCTCGCCGCGCGAGAACTCCGAGAAGGTGACCTTCACCGGCAGCTCGTTCGACAGCCGGTTGTACTTGAGCAGCGAGTCGGTGAGCGCCTTCTTCTGCGCCGGGGCCTTGGCGGTGTTCGCCATCCCCTGGAAGGCGATCGCGACGAACAGGAAGTTGTCCGGGTTCGCCGGGTCGACCTCGAGCAGGCGCTGCGCGACCGGGAGCATCGGCTCGTACTGCTTCAGCTGCATGTACGTCGCCGCCAGGTTGTTCAGCGCGTCGCGCTGGTAGGGGCTCTGCGCGAGCGCCGCCTGGAACAGCTTCGCCGCGTCCTCGTGCTTGCTGGCGCGCGAGGCGTTCACCCCGGCGAGGGTGAGCGTCATGTCGCCGTACTTCGCCGGCTCGGCCAGCAGCTGCGTGTAGTCGCCCGAGTTGGCGGCCGACTCGGCGGCGGCGTTGCGCGCCACCGTCAGGTTCTGCTCGGCCGCGCCGCGCAGCTCCTTCATCGTCGTGTCGCTGCCGGCGAGGCGGATGACCGTGTTGAAGTGCCCCTCGGCGCCCTTGAAGTCCTTGTTCGTCAGCGCCACCGAGCCGAGCACGTGGCTGCTGAACGGGCTCTCGGGAATGAGAATCTGCGCGCGCTCGGCGTAGAACTTGGCCGAGTCGAGCTTCTGCTCGTTGAGCTGCTGGAGCGACGCGTTGATGACGCCGCGCCACGCGATCTGGCGGAGCTGCAGCGTGTTCTCTGCGCACCCGGGCTTGGCCGCCTCGACGACCTTGGCCGTCGAGTCGACGAGCCGCAGCAGGTCGACGTCGCCCGCGCCCGCGAGCCCGACGTCGGCGCGCGTCGCCTTGTTCGCCAGGTTCACGTCCTGCGCCAGGAGCGCGTACGCCTGCGCCAGCGTGTACGCGGTCCCGGTCGGGTTGTCCTTCGCCGCCTTGGCGTCCGCGGACACCTTGGAGATGACGTCGCGCATCCCCTTGTTGCGCGCGGCCGTGTCGGTGGCCGCCTGGGTGCGCGTGATCGTGAAGACGGCCTGCGCGAGCGAGCCGGGCTTGTTCTGGTCGATCTCGCAGGCGGCCGCCGCCTGCTGGGCGCGCGCCGGCGTGACGACCGCGAGCAGCGCGGGCGCGAGCGCGCCGAGCAGGGGCGCGGCGCGACGGAGGGAACGGGTCATGGAAGCGGTGCCACGGGTCACGGACGGCGCCCCGCCGGGGGCGGGCGCATGGGGACAGCCGCAAAATATACCGCGCCGCCGGACCGCGGTTCCGGGCGCTTGGTGAGCGCCGTCACGCGCCTGCCGGCCGGGCGGCCGGTGTAGCTTCCCGCATGGACCGACTCCGCACCCGATTCCTGGTGGTGGGCACCGGCGTGGCCGGGCTGCACACCGCGTGGCGTGTGGCCGAGCAGGGCGACGTGCTCCTGCTCACCAAGCGCTCGCTCTTCGACTCCGCCACCACCTACGCCCAGGGGGGGATCGCGGCGGCGCTCGGCGCCGGCGACTCCCCGGCGCTGCACCGGCAGGACACGCTCGCGGCCGGGGCCGCCCTGTGCGACGCCGCCGCGGTGCAGGTGCTGGTGGAGGAGGGGCCCGACCGGGTGCGCGAGCTGCACGCCGCCGGCGCGGGCTTCGACCTCACGGATGCCGGCCGCTTCAAGCTCGGCCGCGAGGCCGCCCACTCGCGGCGGCGCATCGTCCACGCCCAGGGAGACCAGACGGGAGCCGAGGTGGCGCGCACGCTGATCGAGCGGGTGCGCGAGAGCCCCAACGTCCGCGTGCTCGAGCACGCCCGCGTCCTCGACCTGATCACGGATGGGGAGGGGAGCGACCGGCGCTGCCTGGGGGTGCGGGCCAGCGTGGCCGGGCAGGCGACCGAGATCCTGGCCGACGCGACGGTGCTGGCGACGGGCGGGTGCGGGCAGGTCTACCGCTACACCACCAACCCGCAGGTCGCCACGGGAGACGGGTTCGCCATCGCCTTCCGCGCCGGAGTGACGCTCTCCGACATGGAGTTCGTGCAGTTCCACCCCACCGCGCTCGACACGCCGGAGAACCCGCTGGCGCTGGTGTCGGAGGCGGTGCGCGGGGAGGGGGCGGTACTGCTCAACGCGCGCGGCGAGCGCTTCATGACGAAGCGCCACCGCCTGGCCGAGCTGGCGCCGCGCGACGTGGTGGCGCGCGAGATCTTCCGCGAGCAGCAGGCGCACGGCCGCGTCTGGCTGGACGCGCGCCACCTGGCGGCGCAGCCGGGCGGCTTCCGGGCGCGCTTCCCGGGGATCCACGCCCTGTGCACGGCGCGCGGCATCGACCCCGACCGGGACCCGATCCCGGTGACGCCGGCCGCGCACTACATGATGGGCGGGATCGTCACCGACCTCGCCGGGCGCTCGAGCCTGGCCGGGCTGTACGCGGCCGGGGAGGTGGCGCGCACCGGGGTGCACGGCGCCAACCGGCTCGCGTCCAACTCCTTGTTGGAGGGGTTGGTGTTCGCCGAGCGGGTGGCGCGCGAGCTGGTGGCCCAGCCGCGGCAGCCGCGCGCGCCGCGCCGCCGCACGAGCTGGGAGGTCCCGCCACTGGCCGACCGCGGCGCCGCGCAGGTGGCCGCCGACGCGATCCGCTCGACGATGTGGACGCACGCCGGGATCGACCGCACGGCGCGCGGGCTGCAGCAGGGGCTGGCCCGCCTGGCCGAGATCACGGCGCGCCTCACTCCCGGCATGACCGAGGAGCGCAACCTGGCCCAGACGGCCCGCCTCATCGCCGAGGCCGCGCTGCTGCGCAACGAGTCGCGCGGCGGGCACTACCGGAGCGACTTCCCGCGGGCGAAGCGGAAGTGGCAGGGGAGGCATATCGAGTGGTAAGGCGGGCGGGGTGGGGCGGGCGAGGTACCACGTGCGAGGTGAAGCGAGCGAGGTGAGGCGTTCCGTCGCCCTACCTCGCACGTGGTACCTCGCACGCCCTACCTCGCACGTGGTACCTCGCACGCCCTACCTCGCACGTGGTACCTCGCACGCCCCACCCCGCCCGCCCCACCCCGCCCGCCTTACCAAACCGGTTGCTGCGCTTAGATTTGCCCCTCCCATGACCGTACTCGAAACGAACGCCGACCCGATCCTCCACGAGGAGATCCGCGCGCTGGCCGAGACGCGCAACGCGGTGATCCTCGCCCACAACTACGAGCGCCCCGAGATCCAGGACGTCGCCCACTACGTCGGCGACTCGCTGGGGCTGTCGCGCGAGGCGGCCAAGACGGACGCCGACGTGATCGTGTTCTGCGGCGTGCACTTCATGGCCGAGACGGCGAAGATCCTGTCGCCGACGAAGACGGTGCTCCTCCCCGACCTCGCCGCCGGCTGCTCGCTGGCCGCGACCATCGACGCCGAGCAGCTGCGGGCGTGGAAGGCCGAGCACCCGGGGGCGGTGGTGGTGGCGTACGTGAACACCACCGCCGAGGTGAAGGCGGAGAGCGACTACTGCTGCACGAGCGGGAACGCGGTCGAGGTGGTGAACGCGATCGACCCGGAGCGGGAGATCCTCTTCCTCCCCGACATGTTCCTGGGCGCGCACGTGCGCCGGGTGACGGGGCGGCCGAACATCCACGTCTGGATGGGCGAGTGCCACGTGCACGCCGGGATCGACCCCGAGCACATCAACCGGCAGCGGGCGGCGCACCCCGGGGCCGAGTTCCTGATCCACCCCGAGTGCGGGTGCGCGACGCCGGTGGTCGAGGCGATGTCGGCCGGCGCGATCGACGCCAAGGACGTGCACATCCTGTCGACCGAGGGGATGATCAGGCGTCCGCAGCAGAGCCCCGTCGACGAGTTCATCGTCGCCACGGAGCTCGGGATCCTGCACCGGCTGCGGCGCGAGAACCCCGGCAAGCAGTTCTACGCGGCGAACGACCGGGCGCAGTGCGCGTACATGAAGGTCACGACGCTCCCCAAGGTGCTCCGGTCGCTGGAGACGCTGACCCACGAGATCACCGTGCCCGAGGACGTGGCGGCGAGGGCACGGCGCTCGATCGAGCGCATGGTCGCCATCGGCGGCGCGGGCGGCGGCCCGGCGCTCTCCCCCTTCCGCACCTCGGACGAGGACCCCGGCGAATGACCACGCCCCCGCTCGGCCCGCGCGACCCGAACCCCGAGCCGCCCGACTTCGGCCCCCTGGGCGGCCGGCTGGGCGACCAGCTCCGCGGCGACGCCCCGCTCTCGTTCGGGCGGGACCCGCTGGCGGACGCGCTGCGCGGCGACGCGCGGGGGGGCGGGGACGCGGCCGAGCGGCGCGGCGTGGAGCGCCGGAGCGCCGACCGGCGGGGGACGGAGCGGCGCTCCGGCGCCGCGGGCGCGGACTCGCACCTGTCGCGGATGCTGCAGGGGGCGGGGGACGCGGTGCGCGGCGCCGAAGCCGACGGCGTCGCGGGGCAGGTGGTCTTCGGCACCCCGAGCGTCGTGCCCACCGAGCCGCTCTACTACCCGCTGACGCCCGCCCAGACGTCGCTGCTGGTGCGCGAGGCGCTGCACGAGGACGAGGCGTTCAACGACGTCACGACGCTGGCGACGGTGCTCAGCGGCCGCCACGCGCGCGGGCACCTGGTGGCCCGGCAGGGGGGCGTGCTGGCCGGCGTCGCGCTGGCGGTCGAGGCGTTCCGGCAGATCGACCCGCGCATCAACGTGCGCGTCGACGTGGCCGACGGCGGGACGCTGACGCCGGGGATGCCGGTACTCTTCCTGTCGGGGCACGCCCGCGGGATCCTGTCGGCGGAGCGCGTGGCGCTCAACTTCCTGCAGCGGCTGTCGGGAGTCGCGACGCTCACCAGCCGCTACGTGCAGGCGGTGGCCGGCACGCGGGCGCGCATCCTCGACACACGCAAGACGACGCCGGGGTGGCGCCGGCTGGAGAAGTTCGCGGTGCGCGCCGGGGGCGGGATGAACCACCGCATGGACCTCGCGACGGCGGTGCTGATCAAGGACAACCACCTGGCGGCGGTCGACGGCGACGTCGCGTTCGCGGTGCGCCGCGCGCGCGAGCTGGCCCCCGACGGGGCGCGCGTCGAGGTGGAGTGCGACACGCGGGCGCAGGTCGAGGCCGCGCTGGCGGCCGGCGCCGACGTGATCATGCTCGACAACATGGCGCTCGACGAGATGCGCGCCTGCGTCGACCTGTGCGAGGGGCGCGCGCTCACCGAGGCGTCGGGCGGGGTACGGCTGGACACGGTGCGCGCGATCGCGGAGACGGGGGTGCACTGGATCTCGGTCGGCGCGCTCACGCACTCGGCTCCGGCGCTCGACCTGGCGCTCGACTTCGAGTAGGGCGCGGAATACCGCGGCGGCCCGCGCCGTCTACGGCGTGGGGCGGCCGCCCGCGCGCGTGCGGCCGAACCCCGGTATGCAGTGTGCAGCAGACGCGCTGCTGCGTCGGGGCACCCCGCCCCGGCGAACGGGGGAGGGACGCATTCTTGTCCAGCGATGCTGGAAAGGGGGAATCATGCGTGTCGGCGTGGGTAGGCGCTGGGCCGCGGTCGTCGCGACCGCCGGGATCGTAGTTGGGACAGTGGGCAGCACGCCGAGTGTGGCGTCGGCGCAACAGGTCGCGCTGGCGGCGCGGTTGAACGGCGCGCAGGAGGTGCCGTCGCGGATGACACCGGCGTCGGGCTACGGCTCGTTGCTCTGGAACGCGGGGACGGGCGCGCTGACGGTGTCGCTGTCGTTCTCGGGTCTCACCGGCCTCACGGTCCCGGTGCCGCCGTCGACCCCCTCGGGCCCGGGCGCACCGGCCCACATCCACGCCGCGGCGCCGGGGTTCAACGGCGGCATCGTGTTCCCGCTGTTCGACGTGCCGGTCGGCCGGACGAGCTTCAGCTTCACGCGCACGTGGACCGCGGCGGAGCTCGACGATCTCGTGGACCCGAACCTGTTCACCACCACGCAGCTCACCAGCTTCCGCAGCGCTCTCAATGCGGTTGCCAGCGCGCCGCTGGGCACCCCGGCGAACCTGTACTTCAACGTCCACACGTCGGCGTTCGGCCCCGGCGAGATCCGCGGCGACCTGGCCGTGGTGCCGGAGCCGTCGACCTACGTGCTGCTGGCGAGCGGGCTGCTCGGCGTCGGGGTCATCGCGCGTCGGAGCCGGAAGGGCTGATCGGGCTGGTGCTTTTGTAAGTGCAGGGGGGATGAAAATCTGAGAAGGGCGGAAACAGCGCGGATACGCTTGGGGCTCTGAGCTCATCCGCGCCCTTTCCGCCCTTCTCAGATTTTCATCCCCCCTGCTTTTCTTGGTCTTCCGAGAGCCGCCAGTCACGGCTGCGCCGGGTCTGAAAGGTGTTCCTGCACGACGACCCAACGCCCGCCCTGCCGCTGGAAGACGGCGGTCCACGCGCCGCGCAGCGTGTGGGGGCGGTCTTCGGGGGTGCGGTGCGGGATGGCGTAGGTGGTCGTGAGCACCGCGGCGTCGGGGCCGAGCACGGTCACCTGGCGCGGGCCGAGCACGAAGCGCGGATCGCGCATGTTCCGGCCGACGCGCTCCCAGAAGCGCTGGATCTGGAGCTGCAGCGCGGCGCGCGAGGTGGTGACGCGCCCGGCGGCCGCCGAGACCACCGGGTCCTGCGGCGCGTAGAGCGCCATCAGCCGCGCGACCGGCTCGGGGCGCGAGAAGTCGTACGCCCCCGCGATCAGCGCCGCCAGCGTGTCGCCGAGCGCCGCGGCGGTCGCCGCGTCCGACCCCGCGTTCGGGGTCGCCGCGTCGGCGGGACGCGGCTCCTCGGCGCGGCAGCCGGCGAGCAGGCCCGCCCCGAGCAGCGCGAGGGAGCCTGCCCCGAGCAGCGCGAGGGGGGCGGGGGCGGCGAGCGCCGGGGGCCGGCGGCGGGCGTGAGGGGGGCGCATCGGAGGCGGTGTGGTGGGCGCGGCGCGCGTGGCCCCGGACGTGCGGCGCCGGGCGGCGTCGGCCGCAGATACCCGCGAGCCGCGCGCCGGTGCCGAACGGAATTTGAGGCGCGCGTCGGGCCTTGCGCCCGCGCGTTTGCGCGCAAGGTTCGGGACGACGGCACGAGCGACGCCTTTCACGGAGGACGACATGCGCGGACGGGGACGGAGGATCGCGGGCGGCGCGCTGGCCGCCTGGGCGCTGGCGGCGGCGTGCGGGGACGCGGAGCGCGGGGCGGGGGCGGGGGGGCGCGTCGACCCGGCGCTCGCGCGCGACCTGCAACTCGCCGCCGCGGCGAGCGTGGAGCTGGCGGCCCCGGACGTTGGCGCCGCCCGCTTCCTCCCCGCGGTCGACGAGGCGGCGCCCGCGGCCTCGGCCCCCGCGCGCCGCCGCACGATGCGCGCGGCGCGGCGACCGGCGCCGACGGTGATCGCGACGGCGGCCGCCCCCGCCCCCGCGCCGGCGGTGCTGAGCGTGGCGCTCGCCCCGTCCCCCGAGCCGCAGCCCGAGCGTATGCAGCGTTACGCCGGCGAGGAGGGCGTGAGCACCGCGGTCGTGGGCGTCGTGCTCCGCGGCGGCGCGGCGGGCGACGACAAGTGCGAGCGCGAGCTGCCGCGCCCGCGCCCCGCGGCGGGCGCGGTGGCGTTCCGCCCGCACGTCGTCCGGCTCGGCGGGCTCCCGCCAGCGGGGGCGCGGCCGACCGGCGCCGTCCCGTACGCGGCTCCGTACGCGCCGCCGTTCTGAGCGCGTCGCCCGGGTGTCACCGCCGACGGCCGCCGTCCCTCTGCGAGGACGGCGGCCGTCGCCGCGAGGGGACGTTTTCGGGGCGCGAATCGGTGCGTACGTAGGGAAGCCGCGGCGGCGTGCCGCCTGCCCTCCACGCGCGCGTCACGCGGCGCGGGCGCGCCGTGCGGACGGACCCCCGAGAGCGGGAGGGACCCGTGCGACGCATCGGCAAACGGTTGGGATGGACGGCGGCCCCGGTGGCCGCGACGCTGGCGCTCGCGGCCTGCGGCGGTGACGTCGGCCGCGAAGCGTCGGTCGACGACGCGCTGCGGCGCGACCTGCAGCTCGCCGCAGCGGCGAGCGTGGAGCTGGCCAACGGGGGCGACGCAAACCGCGCTCGCTTCGTCAGCGCGGTCGAGGGGAACCCGCACGCCGAGGGGGCGGAGGTGACGCGCCCCGACGCGCGGGCCACGGCGCGCCACCGCGCGCCGACGCGCGGGGTGCGGCGGGTGGCCGACGTGCGCCCGGCGCCGGCGGCCGCCGAGGAGCCGGCGCCCGCGGTGGCCGTCGCCGAGGCGCCGGCCGCGGTGAGCGAGGCCGCCGACGCCGCGCCCGCGCCCGAGCCGGCGGAAACGCCGGCGCCGTCGCCCGAGCCGGAGCGCGCGCAGCCCGCGGGCGGCCCGTCGCCGGACGCGGGGCAGGGAGAGGGCGAGAGCGACCGGCGCGGCCGCCGCGGGGGGGGCGGCGGGTGGATCGGCGTGGTGATCCGCGGGGGCGGCGTGGGCGACGGCGACAACTGCGAGATCCACGACCGGCGGGGCCGCGGGCGCGGCGTCGGCGGGATCATCGTCGACCGGCGCTATCCGGGGCTGCCGACGGGCGGCTGGGGCGGCCCGATCGGCGGGCGCGTCGGGGGCGTGCTGCAGCGGGTGGGGAGCCGGTGGTGAGCGGAGGCGCCATCCGCCATCGGTCGGAGCGTGCGTCGCGTCACTCCCGCGCGCGCCGGTGACGGACCCGGCCCTAGCTGTGCGTGTAGTGCAGGGTGCGCGCGGGCCGGACGGCGGCCCGCGCTTCCACCCGATACGACGGAGCACGACATGCACGTTTCGCGAGTCTGGACGCGCCGGACGGCGCTGGTGGCGAGTGCGGCGGCGCTGGCAGTGGGCGGCACGGGGTGCGCCGCGCTCAACACGAACAAGGAGCGCGGCGCGGTGATCGGCGCCGCCGCGGGCGCGGCGGCCGGGGGGCTGATCGGCCGCTCGAACGGGAGCACGTCGCGCGGCGCGATCGTCGGCGCGGCGGTGGGCGGCGCGGCGGGCGCGATCATCGGCCACCAGATGGACCAGCGCGCCAAGCAGCTGGAGCAGAACATCCCCGGCGCGCGCGTCGAGCGTGTGGGCGAGGGGATCCTGGTGACGTTCGAGAGCGGGCTGCTGTTCGACTTCGACTCCGACGAGCTGCGCGAGCCCGCGCGCGCCAACCTGCGCGAGCTGGCGGCGAGCTACACGAAGTATCCCGACACCGACCTGATGGTCGTGGGCCACACCGACGCGCAGGGCGAGGACGCGTACAACCAGCGCCTCTCCGAGCGCCGCGCCGCCTCGGCGGCCGCGTACCTCACGCAGCGGGGCGTTCCGGGCGCGCGCATCCGCACGGCGGGGCGCGGCGAGACGGAGCCGGTGGCGTTGAACGACAGCGACGCCAACCGCCAGGCGAACCGCCGCGTCGAGGTCGCGATCTACGCCAGTGAGGCTCTCAAGCAGCAGGCGAGGCAGCAGGCGGGGAGCTAAAACGGTAGTCGTCCTGAGCGCAGCGAAGGACCTCTCCGAGCTGCAATCTGCCGAGCAGCTCGGAGAGGTCCTTCGCTGCGCTCAGGACGACGGGAGGTTCGCGCCGCGAACGCGCCGTCCCATTATGTTGGCGGGATGCACGCCCTCCGCCCCCTGTTCGAAGAAATCGTCGACTACGCCGGGCTCTTTCCGCCGGCCGGGCTGGCGATGGGGCCCGCGGTGCGGCGCTACGCCGCGCACCGCGCCTCGCCGGCGGCGTGGATGCTGGCGCGGTTCGTCGTGCCGGTGGCGCGGCTGGAGGAGTTCGAGGCGGCGGCCGTCGCGCTGCTCCCCGTCAACGCCGAGCCGCCCGACGCGCCTGAGCCGTGGCACCTGAGCGCGCTCGTCGGCGCCGACGCGGCCGCGGAGCTGCGCGCGGCCGTGGCGTTCAACTCCCGCCACGCCGAAGGGGCCGAGGGCGGGCGCGCGGTGATCGACGCACTCGAGGCGCGGGCCGCCGATCCCGACGACGTCGCGCGTCTGGCCGACGCGGCGCGAGGCGCGGGGCTCGGGCGCGCGGCCTTGTACGTCGAGCTGCCGGCGGGCGCTCCCGCCGCGCCCTACGCCGCGGCCGCCGCCGCGCACGGCGCGCGCCTCAAGCTGCGCACCGGCGGCACCGCCGCCGACGCCTTCCCGCCGCCCGCGGCGGTGCTCGACTTCCTGGCGGCCTGCGAGGCGCACGACGTCGCCGCCAAGTGCACCGCCGGGCTGCACCACCCGCTGCGCGGCGAGCACGCGCTGACCTACGAGCCGGAATGCGCGCGCGGCACGATGTACGGCTTCGTCGGCGTCTTCCTCGCCGCCGCGCTGCTGCGCGCGGGGCACGCCGCCGCCGAGGTCGCGCCGCTGCTCGAGGAGCGCGACCCCGGCGCCTTCGCGTTCGACGACGGCGCACTGGCGTGGCGCGAACTGCGCATCGACGCGGCGACGGTCGCCGACGCGCGCGCGCGCCGCCTCGTGGCCTTCGGCTCCTGTTCCTTCGACGAACCGCTGCACGACCTCCAAGCGCTCGGCTGGTGGCCGGGCTGAACGACCCCATGTCCGACACGACCGACCCGACACTCGTCAGCTGGGTGGAATCCGCCCACGACCCGGCCTCCGACTTCCCGATCCAGAACCTTCCGTTCGGCGTCTTCCGCCGCGCGGGGACCGCCGAGATGCCGCGCGTGGGGGTGGCGATCGGCGACCAGGTGCTCGACGTCTCCGCCTGCCTGGGCGAGGGGCTGCTGAGCGAGCTGGCGGAGAGCCCGGTGGCGATCGCCTGCGCGTCGCCGTCGCTCAACCCGCTGATGGGGCTCGGGCGCCCGCACTGGACGATGCTGCGCCGCCACGTGAGCCGCGTGCTGCGCGCCGGCGGCTCGCCGACGCGCTACGACCGCGAGCGCGCCGCGCGCATCCTGGTGCCGCAGGCGGAGGCGGAGCTGTTCGTCCCCGCGGAGGTCGGCGACTACACCGACTTCTACGCGTCGGTCGCGCACGCGACGCGCGTCGGGCGCCTGTTCCGCCCCGACAACCCGCTGCTCCCCAACTACAAGTGGGTGCCGATCGGCTACCACGGGCGCGCGTCGAGCGTGGTGCCGAGCGGCACGCCGGTGCGCCGCCCGGCGGGGCAGCGGAAGGGGCCGGCCGACGACGCGCCGTCGTTCGGCGCCAGCCGGTCGCTCGACTACGAGGTGGAGATCGGCGCGTTTGTCGGGCCCGGAAATCTGCTGGGGAGTCGGATTCCGATCGACGAGGCGGAGGGGCACCTGTTCGGGCTCGTGCTGCTCAACGACTGGTCGGCGCGCGACGTCCAGTCGTGGGAGTACCAGCCGCTCGGCCCCTTCCTGGCCAAGAGCTTCGCGACGACGGTGTCGCCGTGGGTGGTGACGCTCGACGCGCTGGAGCCGTTCCGCGTCCCCGCCGCGCCGCGCCCCGAGGGGGACCCGGCGCCGCTCCCCTACCTGACGTCGGTCGTGGACCAGGCGCGCGGCGGCTTCGCGATCACCGTCGAGGCGTGGCTGCGCACGGCGCGCATGCGCGAGGCCGGCGCGCCCGCGGTGCGTCTCTCGCGCGGGCCGTTCGCGGAGATGTACTGGACGCTGGCGCAGCTGCTGGCGCACCACGCGAGCAACGGGTGCAACCTGCGCCCGGGCGACCTGCTGGGGAGCGGCACGATCTCGGGCGAGGCGCGCGACGCGCGCGGCTGCCTGCTCGAGATCACCGCGCGCGGCGCCGAGCCGCTGGCGCTGCCGGGGGGCGAGACGCGCGCCTTCCTGGAGGACGGCGACGAGGTGATCCTGCGCGGCGTCTGCGAACGCGAGGGCGCCACGCGCATCGGGTTCGGGGAGTGCCGCGGCGTGGTGCTGCCGGCGGAGCGGAGCACGCCGCCGGGCGGGGTGGTCCGGGTGTGAGTCAGCCTCCCCTCCGCTCGAACCAGCCGATGATCTCGGGATAGAGACTCGCCACCGTCTCCCCCGGCCGGCGCGCGGCGTAGCGCGCCGTGAGCCACCGGCTGAACGCCGGGAATCGCGGGAAGCCGCGGCGCACCATCATCCGCTCGACCGCGTCGGTCATCGCCGCGCGCTCGCCGGCCGGCGCGACGTCCACGTAGCGCACGTTCACGAGCACCCAGTTCATGTACTCGTTGAACGCCGCGTTGCCGCCGTAGTAGCCGGGGCCCTTGGCGCTGTCGACCCAGAAGTTTCGGTCGGCGATGGCGCGCGCGACGCGCGCGGCGTGGCCGTCGGCCTCGGGGTTGATGTAGCCGTGGTTGATCTCGGTGAAGACGATGTTGCCGCGGTAGACCTTCGCCGCGCTGTCCGTGAGCCCGCCCAGCCCGGCGCGCGCCGCGAGGTCCGCGGCGTACGGGAAGTTGACGTGCGGCTGCAGCTCCTTGAAGCCGTTGCTCTCCAGCCAGGTCACCGACTGGTTGTAGGCGACCAGCGGCGAGAACACGATGCGGAAGCTGTCGTACGGGCGCTGCCCCGGGAACTGGCGCTCCAGCCACCGCCGCATGGCGGCGATGTCGGCGGTGTCGCGGTAGAAGGCGACCTGCGCGTCGTAGACGGGGCGGTGCCGGGCGTAGAAGGCGCGGAAGCTCGTCGCCCGCGCGAAGTCGTCGAGCCGCGCGGCGAACGGCGCCAGCGCGTTGCTCCGCTCCCCGGTGAAGCCGGTGCGGTCGTAGACCGCGCTCCGCACGAGGCGCCCGCGCCGGTCGAAGTCGAAGGCGCGCCCGTTCATCTTGAGCGTGAAGTAGCTCCCCTGGTTCCGCCGCAGCGCCGAGTCGAGCATCGCGACCGCCGGGTGTCCGGCGTGCCGGTCGAACCACTGCCGCACCGCCGCGTAGTACGGACCCTCCTTGTAGATGAGCCCCGGGTCGGCGATGGCAGTGGGCGTCATCGCGATCGCCACGTTCACGAGCTCATAGGCCTCGGGAACCTCGACGTGCGTCGTGCCGCGGTTCGCGCGCCGGTACGCCTCGTCGAACTCGGCGGCCGGGGTGTGGCGCGTGCCGACGATGCGCGTCAGGTGGCGCACGCCGCCGCGCTCGACCACGAAGTCGTAGTGCTTCCCCACCTCGACGAGGAAGCCGATCGAGTCGACGTCGGTGAGGAAGGTGACGCGGTGCGGCCGCCCGCGGACGAGCGCCGCCTCGTACACGTCGGGGTTCGCCTCGGGGGCGAGCGTCCAGCTCCCCGCGCGCAGCTCGGCGCCGTCGCGGATGGAGAGGACGTTCACGGTGGACCGGACGACGGGGAGGTCCTGCCGGGCGTGGGCCGGGGCCGCCACGAGGGCGAGCGCGGCCAGAGTGGGGAGCGTCCGCATCCGCGGCCTCGGGGCTGAGGGGAGGCATACCGAGCGCGAGTGGGACAGGTGCTGGCGTCGGATGGTTTGTGGTGCGGCGTGCGAGGTGGGGCGTGTGGGATACGGCGTGCGGGATAGGGCGTGCGGGATAGGGCGTGCGGGATAGGGCGTGCGGGATAGGGCGTGCGAGGTAGAACAGTCGCCTCACCTCGCTCGCCGTACCTCGCTCGCCGTACCTCGCACGCCCGATCCCGCACGCCCCACCCGGATCTGGCACGCCCGCTGCCCCGATCCCCGGTCCACCCCGACAGGAGCAACGGCCCGTGGCGACCTCCGAGCGCAACACCAGCGACAGCGACCGTGACAAGTACCGCGACAACGACGACGTCCGTGACCCGAGCGGCCCCGACGGGCGCGACGACGTGCGCAGCGACTCGCGCGCCGAGGCGCGGGGCGACGCGCGGGAGAACGTCGGCAACAACGCCCGCGGCACCGATACCGCCCCCACCGGCCCGGAGGGGAACGACCGCACCCGGCACCGCGGCGACCGCCCCGACGCGTACGACGACGACCTGCGGCGCGACAACCAGCGCGGACACGAGGCGCACGGGATGTCGGAGCTGGCGCGCGACACGCGGTCGGGGATGGCCGGGATGCCCTTCCCGAACGACGACGACCGGCACGGGTGGCGCTCGCACGCCCGGCAGGGGCAGGCGGAGAGTCCGGTGGAGCTGAACCACAACGAGCCGCCGAAGAAGAAGGAGGGACACCGCTAGGCGCATCGCGCGCGCGGCGGCGCCCGTACGACAGGGGACCGGGGGGTGTGACCGCGCAGGCCCCCCCCGGGTACCTTGGCACGAGGCCACCGACCATGTCCGCCGCCCGTCTCCCACACCCCGACTCCACCGCCGCCCGGCTCCGCGCCGGCGACGCCGCGGCGCTCGCCCGGCTCGCCGACGCGACGTACCCGCGGGCGCTCGCGGTGGCGCGCTCGCTGGCGGCCGACGAGGCCGGGGCGGAGCGGGCGGTGCTCGACGCCTACGTGGCGCTCTGGGTGGCGCGCGAGGAGGCGCCCGGAGACGAGCAGCTGGAGGCGTGGGTGCTGGCGGCGGTGGCCGACGCGCTGGCGGCGCGGGCCCCCGGGCCGGGCGCGCGGCTCCGCGCGTGGGCCGGGCGGGTCGCCCGGTCGGTACGCGCGCGTACGGTGCGGGGCCGGTCCGTGGCGCCCGCGCGCGGGTGCGCGGGGCTGGCGTGAGCGTGCGGCCGATGCGCATCGAGCGCGGGCACGAGCGCGGCGACGCCGCGCCGTGGGCGGACCGCGACGTCCCCGACGCCGCCGCGCTGGTGCGCGAGGCGCGCGACGGCGACCCGCAGGCGTTCCGGCGGTTGGTGGACACCCACTACGCCCGCTGCCTGCGCTTCGCCCGCAACATGGGGCTGGCCGCCGAGGACGCCGAGGAGGCCGTGCAGGACACCTTCGTGCGGGTGTGGAACGCGCTACCGCGCTTCCGCCCCGGCGCGCCCTTCGAGCCGTGGCTCTTCCGCATCCTCGCCAACCGGTGCCGCAGCGCGCTGGTGCGCCGCAAGTGGTGGCGCCGGGCCGCGGTCGACGACGCCGACGACGTCCTGGCGCAGCTCCCGGCGCGCTGGGGGGCGGTGGGAGGGGGCGACGACGCGCTGTACGACGCGGTGCGCGGCGCGCTCGACGGGCTGCCGGCCGAGCAGCGGGAGGCGTTCCTGCTGCGCCACGTGGAGGGGATGGAGTACGCCGACATGATGCACGCGACGGGCGCGGGGCTCTCCGCGCTCAAGATGCGGGTGAAGCGCGCGAGCGACGCGCTGCGCGCCCGCCTCACGGAGGCCCGCGGATGAGCACGACGCCGAACGACACCCCGAGCGACGGGCGCCCGGCGCTGGAGCCGGACGAGGTGCGCCGCACGGCGGGGCTCGGGCCGGCGCTCGAGACGCTGCGCGGGCTGCCGCCCGTGCCCCCGGGCGCGGTGGACCGCGTGGTGGCGGCGGCGGTGGCGCGCGGCCACCGGCCGGGACAGGCGCGGCGTGGCGCGCCGGCGCGCCCGTCGCTGTCGCCGGGCGTCTGGCGCGTGGCGGCCGCCCTGCTCGTCGCGGCCGGCGTCGGCGGCGCGCTCTGGTCGGCGCGGCGCGGCGCGCCGGCCTCGGTCGGCGCGCCCGTGGCGGTCGCGGCGAACGCTCCGGCGGCGGACGTCCCGGCGAGCGTCCTGTCTGCGAACGCCGTGTACGACGACCCGCAGGGTGACGTCTTCCAGGCGGCGGCCGCGGCCGACCCGGACGCGCCCCTCCCGACGGCGTTCCTGCTCCGCCGACCGGCCGCCGCCCGCGTGCACCTGGTGGGCGACTTCAACGGGTGGGACTCGAAGGCGACGCCGCTGGCGCGCGGCGCCGACGGGACGTGGACGGCCACCCTCCCCCTCGCCCCCGGGCGCCACGCCTACGCCTTCGTCGTCGACGACTCGGCGTGGGTGACGGACCCGCGCGTCCCGGCGACGCGCGACGTGGACTACGGGCGCGACCACTCCGTGGTCGTGGTGGGCGCGCCGTGACCGCAGTCGTTCGGGGCGCGGCACTCGCCCTCGCCCTCCTCTTTGCCGCGCGCGGCGCCGAGGCGCAGGGGGCGCCGGTCACCCCCGTGGGGCTGGCGACGCCCGGCGCGGCGACGACGATCGCCAGCGCGGTGGCGCGTCTCGAGGGGATCGCCGACCCGCGCGTGCGCCGCGCCGTCGCCGACGTGCTCGCCGACGCCGACCGGCGCGGGCTGCCGCTGGAGCCGCTGGTCGCCAAGGCGCTGGAAGGGGTGGAGAAGGAGGCGCCGCCGCCGCGCATCGAGGCCGCGGTGCGGGGGATGGCCCTGCGCCTCGCGACCTCGCGCGACGCGCTCCAGCCGGCCGTGGGCGAGCGCGAGATCGCCGCCGGCGCGGACGCGCTGGCGCTCGGCGTGCCCGCGGAGACGCTGCGCAGCTTCCGCGGGCTGTCGCGGCGGCGGTCGACGGCGGTCGCGCTGGGGGTGCTGGCGCAGCTCGTCTCGCGCGGGGTGCCGGTGCCCGAGGCCACGCGCGCGGTGGGGCGGCTGCTGCAGCGCCGGGCGAGCGACGGGCAGCTCCTCGCGATGGGGCAGGAGGTGCAGCGCGACCTCGCGGGCGGCACGTCGCCGGTGACGGCGCTCGACCTGCGCTTCAAGGCGCTGATCGCGACGCTCCCCACCGTCTCGGCGCCGGCGGCGGCGGAGGCGCTCTCGAACGGAAACGGCACGCCGGGGCGGGCCGGCCCCAACACCCCCACGCGCCCGACCGCACCCCCTGCGACTCCCGTCACGCCGGCGGGCGCCCCCGCGCCGAAGCCCTGACGGGAGCGGCGGCACGGTGGATTCCGCCTTCCCGTGACGCAACGTCTCTAGCGCGGCCGCACCGGGGCGCTATCGTGCCAGGGTGCGCCGTCTTCGTTCCGCCCCGCCCCTCCGCGCCCTGGCGGCGCTCGCGCTCGTCGCGGGCGGCGCGCGCGCGGGCGCGCAGGTGCGGCACCGCGTCACGGTGGACGCCGGCGGGGCGACGCTCGACCAGGCCGACGTCCCGCGCGTGACCGCCCCCACGCTGGCCGCCGGGTGGCGCGTCGGCGGGGAGCGGGCGACGCTCGACCTCACCGGCGCGGCCACGCTCGCGGCGTCCGACCGGTGGGCGGCGCAGGGGGTGCTCGCCGGCGCGTGGGCGCTCGACGCCGACGGGGCGTGGGAGCTGGGGGGCGCGGCCACGGGGGTGCGCTACCGCGGCGGCACCCCCGCCGCGCACCTGCTCGCCCTCGCCCGCCGGCGCTTCGACGGCGACCGGTGGGGCGGGTGGGGGGCGTGGGTGGGCGCCGGGGGCGGGTACCTCACGCGCGAGCAGCTGCAGGCGCCCATCGCGGCCGCGGACCTCGGGCTCTGGTGGCGCGGCCCCGGTCCGACGCTCTCGCTCTCGCTGGCCGCGCAGCGGGCGCGCCTCGACAGCGCCGCCGGCGGGCCGACGGCGGTGCCGACGCCGACGGGGGTGCCGACCGTCATCACGCCGCTCACCAACACGCCACCCCCCGCGTTCGGGTTCGCGGAGACGGGGCGCGTCCGCCCGGTGCTCGCGGTCGACCTCACCGGCGCGCTCGAGTGGCGCGGCCGCCACGGCGAGTTCGCCGCCTCGGCGGGGCTGCGGCGCGCCCCGGCGCAGTTCAGCGGCGCGCGCGCGATCCTGCTCGCCTCGGGGGTGTGGTGGGCGCACGAGCGCGTGGGCGTCGTCGCGTCGGCGGGCGACCAGGTGGCCGACCCGCTGCGCGGGATCCCGGCGGTGCGGCACCTCTCGCTCGGGCTGCGCTGGCGCTTCGCGCCCGGGGCGCCGCGCCGCGCTCCGGCGCCCCCGGCGCTCCCCGCGCCGACGCTCGCCGCGCCGCAGGCCGAGGCGGTCGACGGGCCGGAGGCGACGCGTCGGCTGCGCGTGCGCGCGCCCGGCGCCGCGCGCGTCGAGGTGCGCGGCGATTGGACCGACTGGCGCCCGGTGCCGCTCGTGCGCGAGGGGGAGGCGTGGGTGCTCCGGGGCGCGCTCCCGCGCGGGACGCGCCGCCTGACCGTGCGCGCCGACGGCGGCGCGTGGCGCGTCCCCGCCAACCTCGCCGACGCCGACGACGACTTCGGCTCGCGCGTCGGGCTGCTCGTCGTCCCCTGAGGCGGCGCGTCAGCCGAGGAAGAAGAGGAGGGTGATCAGCGCGAACGCCGATATGGCGAGCACCAGCGCGACCGCGTAGGCGCCGAAGATCAGCGTCAGCTTCACCGTCGTCCGCACCGCCGAGCCGCCGTACACGCGCCGCAGCGCGACCCAGACGTAGGCGGGGAGCGCCAGGAACGGGAGTACGGCCCACGCGCCGGGCGTCACGTGCACCGCCAGCAGCGCCACCATCGCGAACGCGTGCAGGTGCAGCGCGTGCACCAGGTGCTCGGCGTAGTAGAGCGGCGTCCGGCGGTAGGCGACGCGCAGCAGCAGCGCGACCACTGGCACGAGCGCGAACACCATGTTCGGCAGCTGGCCGAAGAAGACGCGCGTGAAGGCGCGGTTCCGCTCCGCCTCGGGCATCGCCTTGTAGCGGCGCACGCGCGCCTCGAAGCCCTGCTCCAGGCGGCCGGAGAGCGTCGTCGTGTCGGGCGGCGTCTCGACTCGCGCCGGCCGTCGCGGATTCCGCGGAGCCACGGAGTCGGCGGCCGGCTCCTGCATGCTCAGCTTGAGGTTGCCCGTCTCGGCGTCGCGCCCCGCCGCCAGCGCGAGGAAGTAGACGAGGCTCAGCGTCAGGTAGAGCCGCAGCGGCCGCAGGTAGCGCGCGCGGCGCCCGGCGAGGAACTCGGTGGTCAGCCGCCCCGGGTGCCGCACGAGCAGCCAGAGCGTCGTCGGGATCTTCCCGTCCCACCCGGCCACCGAGTCGAGCAACTCGGCGACGATGCTGCGCACGGAGCGGTGGAGGTCGTGCTGCTCCTGGCCGCAGTGCGGGCAGTACGCGTCGCCGGCCGCGGTGCCGCAGTTGGTGCACCGAGGGCCCTCGTCCGCCGGCGCAGGCGCGGGGGACGGGACGTCGGTCGGGAGCGGCTCGCGGGGCGGGCGCGGCGGCGCGGCGGAGGTGCCCATGCCCGCAAGGTCGGCCGCCGCGTCGTACGCGACAAGTCCGCGATCGCCGGCGGCCCCCCTGGACGTCGCCCGCCGCGGACGCTCTGATTCGGCATGCCGTCCGCCGTCCGCGCGCTCGCCCTCGTCGCCGTCGTCGCCCCCGCGCTGGCCCACGCCCAGCGCGCCCCCGCCGACTCGCTGGCGCGCGACGCCGTCGTCCGTGTCACCGTCCCGGGACTCCGGTTGAACCGGACTCGCGCCGTTGCCGAGCGGGCGACGGCGGACTCGCTGCGGCTGCGGCTGCGCCTCGCGGGTCCGGACAGCGTGGCGATCGCGGTGGCGTGGGCGGACGTGCGCGAGCTCTCGGTGTCGCGGGGGACGAGCTACGGGCGCGGGGCCGCGCGCGGGGCGATCGCTGGGGCGATGGTCATCGGTGTCCCGGGCGTCGCGCTGACCGCGTACGCGTACCTCTACGAACGGCGGCGCGCCCGCGAAGGAGCGATCTGCGAGTGCTACTTCGGCACGGCCATCGTGGGCGCGTTGACGGTGGCGGGCGCTGGCGCCGGGGCGATCGTCGGGGCGGTGATCGGCGCGACCACCGGCGTCGAGCGGTGGCAGCCGGTGCGCGTCCCGGCGCGCGTGGGGTTCGCGCCGTCGCCGCAGGGGCTCGGCGTGCGCGTCGCCTTCTGAGCGCCGCCTGGGCGCGCGCCGTCAGTCGAGCGCGTACAGGTCGGCGTGCACCGCCTCGCCGCGCGTGCGCGACGCGGCCGGCGCGTCGTGCACCACGAGCAGCGCCTTGGCGCCGTCGTCGTCGACGAGCGCGAGCCCCTCGGGGTGCTCGACCCCCTCGTCGTCGCCGTGCCCGTACGGAAGCTCGAGGACGACCGCCAGCGCGTCGCGCGGGACGAGCGCGTCGCCGCGGGCGTGGCGCGCGTCGCGCCAGCGGAAGACGGCGCACCGCCCGTCGAGTACCATCGTCGGGCCGGCCAGGACGAGCAGGTCGTCGCCGTGCGCGCACAGCTCGCGCACGCCGAGCCCCGCCAGGTCGAGGAAGAACTTCTCATAGCGGCGCCCGCGCGGGCCGCAGCGGCGCAGCTTGAGGGCCTGCGGGTCGTCGCCGTCCCTCCCCGGGTGCAGCGCGAGCAGCACGGCGTGCCCGCGCAGCACGGGCCCGCGCAGCCCGAGCCAGACGCGGTCGCCGTGCACCGCGAGCCCCTCGACGTCGAAGCCGTTGTCCTTGCCCGGGACGTCGAGGAACGGACCGACGTGCGGGTCGTCGCGCAGCGCGCGGGTGAGATCGTCCCCCTTGCGCGTCCCCGGCAGGCGCGCGGCGCGCCGCGTCTCGCCGTCGGGCCCCGCGGCCTCGCGCACGAGCGCGCCGCGCCCGTCGGCGCCCGGCACCAGCGGCAGCCGCGCCAGCAGGTGGCGGTTCCCGGCGCGCGAGGTGCGCGCCAGGCGGCGCAGCCGCTTGGGCGGCGGCAGCTCGTCGTCGGGCTTCTTGCGCACCGCGGAATGCGACCCGGTGACCCAGAGCCACCCGCCCTCCACGTCAACCCCCTCGACGTCGATCTCGTCGTCCTCGGCGCCGGGGAGCGCGACCAGCTCCTCGAGCGGCACGGCGACGGCCTCCGCCCACCGGTCGCGGGCGATGCGGCGCAGGCGCAGCAGACAGGTCCCCTCGTCGGTGCCGAGCCAGAGGTCGTCGCCGACGGCGACCGCCGCCGAGAGGTCGTAGCGCCCCTCGGCCCCGAGGTCGCTGCCGGAGAAGTCGAGGGTGACGCGACGCGGCTCGCGCGTGCGGCGGCTCATGGCGCGGGCGGGGCGGCGAGGTCGGCGCAGGAGCGGTTGATGTTGCCGCAGTCGGCGCACACCTGCTTGCACTTCCGCCACTCCAGGCGGAGGGACCCGCAGTACTCGCACTGCTCCACGACGCGCATGGGGGCTCCGGGGGGGGCGAACGGTGGGGGGCGGCCGCGGTAAGCTACCGCGCGGACGCGGGCGGCGGCGTGCCGCCTGGGCCAGCGTTCGGCCGGCTGGACGCGTACGGCTCCCGGGTGGCGCGCCCGGCCGCCGGCGGCGCACCTTTCCCGACCACCGCACCCCCGGTTCATGCGTTCTGCCCTGCGTCGCACGCCCCTCCTGGCCGCCGCCCTGCTCGCCCCCGCGGCGGGGGCCGCCGCGCAGACGCCCGCCCCACGCGACCCGGCGGGGCGCGACTCGGCGTCGCGCCGCATCGAGCCGGTGGTGGTGACGGGGACGCGGGCGGCGACGGTGGGCGGCGCGGGCGCGGTCGTGGTGCGCCCCGACTCGCTGCCGATCCCCACGCAGCCGGCGCCGCTGCTGGAGCAGGTGCTGCGGCAGACGCCCTTCGTGCTGGTGCGGCAGAACTCGCGCGGCGAGGTCGAGCTGTCGGTGCGCGGCTCCGACTCGCGCCAGGCGGCGCTGCTGCTCGACGGGCTCCCGCTGACGCTCGGGTGGGACCACCGCACCGACGCCTCGCTCATCCCGAGCACCGGGATCCGCCGACTGACGCTCGTGCGCGGCCTGTCGTCGCTGCTCAACGGGCCGAACGCGCTCGGCGGCGTGATCGCGGTCGAGCTCAACACGCCGGCGGGGGACGGCGCGCGCCGCGCCCCCGACCTGACGCTGGGGACGGGGGTCGACCAGTACGCGGCGCGCGTGTTCACGGCGGCGGGGGGCGCGCCGGTGGCGCTGGGACGCGGCGCGCTCTCGGTGCGCGGCGGCGCGACCTACCGCCAGCGCGACGGCTTCGCGCTCAGCCGCAACGGCGGGGCGGGGGACGGCGTCACCGGCGGCGCGGCGGACCCGGGGGACGCGCGCGACGCCGCGCTGCGGACCAACACGGACCTGCGGCAGACCGACGGCTTCGCCGCGGTGCGGTGGGACGACGCGTCGGGGGCGTACGTCGCCGGCACGGTCACCGCGTACGACGCGCGCCGCGGCGTCGCCCCCGAGCTGCACGTGCGCGCGCCGCGGCTCTGGCGCTACCCCGAGTCGTCGCGGCGGCTGGGCGTGCTGAGCGCGGGCACGGGCGACGTCGCGACGCCGCTCGGGCAGGGGCGCGTGGAGGCGAGCGTCGGCGCGTACCAGGGCGACCTCGAGATCGAGAGCTTCACGAACGCGACGTACAGCGCGGTCGCGTCGCGCGAGCTGGGCGACGAGCGCACGGCGAGCGGGCGCCTCACCGCGTCGCACTCGCTCCCGGCGGACGGCCGGCTGCGCGTCGGCGGCTCGTTCGCCGAGGTGCGCTACGACGAGACGCTCGACGCGCAGCGGCCGACGGCGGTCGCGTCGCGCTACCGCCAGCGGCTGTCGAGCGTGGGCGCGGAAGTCGAGTGGCCGCTCCTGTCGCGCGTATTGGTGGGCGGCGGGGTGGTGCGCGACGCCGCCGAGACGCCGGAGACGGGGGGGAAGCCGACGCTGGGCGCGCTGTCGCGGTGGGGGTGGCGCGTGGGCGCGACGGCGGCGGTGCGGGACGCGGTGCGGCTGCACGCCTCGGCCAGCCGGCGGGCGCGCTTCCCGGCGCTGCGCGAGCTGTACTCGGGGGCGCTCAACCGCTTCGACCCGAACCCGGCGCTGCGCCCCGAGCAGCTGCTCGGCTTCGAGGCCGGCGCGACGGTGGTGGGCGACGCGGCGGCGCGCGCGGGGCTGACGCTGCAGGCGGTGGCCTTCCACCACCAGCTGGACGACGCGGTGGTGCGCGTGGCGCTCCCGAACCGCCTCTTCCGCCGCGTCAACCGCGACCAGATCCGCAGCACGGGCGCCGAGCTGCTGGCGGGGTGGGCGCCGGCGTCGCTGCGCGGCGTGTCGTTCACCGGCGACCTGCTCGCGCAGCGCGTGCGGCTGTACGACGAGACGCTCCCCGCCGGTCAGCCGAACGAACGCCGCCCGGAGCACCAGCCGCAGCTGCGCGGCTCGTTCGACGTCGGGGTGCCGCTGCCGCGGGGCGTGCGCGGCTCGGCGCTGGCGCGCTACACGGGGCGCCAGTACTGCCAGCACCCGGACCTCGGCCGCCAGGTCGAGCTGGGCGCGCAGACCGTGGGCGACGCGGCGCTGTCGCGCGGCTGGTCGCTCGGCGGGCGCGGGGCGCGCCTCCTCTCGGCGCTGCGGGCGACGCTGGCGCTGGACAACGTCACCGACGCGACCGTCTACGACCAGTGCGGGCTGCCGCAGCCGGGGCGGACGCTGCGCTTCGGGATCGAGCTGCGTTGATCGCGATGGTCGAGTCTTGGGCTTGGTAAGACCGAGAAGAGCAGGAGGGATGAAAATCTGAGAACTGCTCTGACACGGCGGGGAAAGCTGACAGCTCAGAGCTCCTCCGCGCCTTTTCCAAGCAGTTCTCAGATTTTCATCCCTCCTGCTTTTCAGTTGATCTTCCCAGCCCGTCGCGCGACGCTCAGTTCCGCCCGACGGATCCAGCTCCCGCAGCAGCAGTCTCAGGCTCCGGATCCTCGGCCGGCGTGCGAGGCGCCTCCGTCCGCGAGCGTGGATCGAGCACCGCGTCCTCCACGTCGTAGCCGGCGGCGGCGCGCACCCGGGCCGCGACCGCGCGCCGCACGTCGTCCACCTCGCCGGCGCGCCCCTCCAGCAGCTCGCGCTGGGCGCGGAAGCGGTGCCCGCTCTCGACGCAGAACAGGTCGCACAAGGCCAGCTCGTGCGCGCACTCGGCCTCGCCGCGCTCGTCGAGCAAGCGCTGCGTGCGTGCGATCGTCGCCGCGCGGGCGTAGAGCTCGATCCCCATGTTGGCCAGCCGCTCGGTGACGAGCTGGCGCTCCAGGATCTTCTTGCGGTGCGCGAGCACGGCCGCCTGCACCGCGCCCTTGAGCTCCGCCACGTGCTTCTCCAGGAAGCGCTTGTGCGGGAGCAGGCGGCGGTGGAGGCGCACGTCGACGCCGTCGGCCGGGGTGCGGAGGGCGGTGCGCACGCGGTCGGTGGCGTAGCCGGCCAGCTCGTTGAAGTGCTGGATCGGCTTGCGCAGCGCGGCGCCGATCTCCTGCAGCCGCTCGGCGGGCCCCTCGATCCCGTTGAGCGCGACGAAGAGGCGCAGCACGTCGTTCGCCCCCTCGAAGATGCGGTTGATGCGGGCGTCGCGGAGCATGCGCTCGTACGGGTACGGCTTCACGTAGCCGCGCCCCCCCGCGACCTGCACCATGTCGTCGGCCGCGCGCCAGATCAGCTCCGAGGCGAACACCTTGGCCGCCGCCGCCTCGAGTGAGGCGTCGACGTCGTCGCGGTCGAGCGCCGCGCCGAGGTGCCCCACCATCGCGTCGGCGGCGTAGGCGTCGGCGGCCAGCGAGGAGAGCTTGCGCTGCGTGATCTCGAAGCTCGCCAGCGGGGCGCCGAACTGCAGCCGCTGCTCGGCGTAGCGCGCCATCTCGCCCACGACCAGCTTGGCGCTCTGCGCGCAGCCGGCGGCCAGCGAGAGGCGCCCGCCGTTCAGCACGTTCACGGCGACGCCGAAGCCGCGCCCCACCTCGCCGAGCACGTGGTCGGCGGGCACCCGGCAGTCGCGGAAGGCCAGCTCGGCCTGCGTCGAGCCGCGGATCCCCATCTTGCGCACGGTGCCCACGACTTCGAAGCCGGGCATGTCGGGGCGCACGAGGAACGCCGTCGGCTTGCGCGTCGGTTTGCCGTCGCGGCCCGGGACCTCGGTCTGCGCGAAGACGGTGACGACGCCGGCGCGGTGGGCGAGGCCGATCCAGTGCTTGCGCCCCGTGATCCGCCAGCCGCCGCTGCCGTCGGGCTCCGCGCGCGTGACGATGTGCTGGGCGTCGCTCCCGGTCTCGGGCTCGGTGAGGGCGTAGGCGGCCAGCGTCTCGCCGCGCGCCAGCGCGGGGAGGTAGCGCGCCTTCTGCTCCTCGGTGCCGAAGAGCACGAGCGGCTTGCAGCCGAGCCCCGCGTGCACGCCGATGACGACGCCGAGCGAGGCGTCCATGGCGGCCACGGCGCCGAAGACGCGCGCGTAACCCGTGCTCGACAGGCCGGAGCCGCCGTAGTCGCGCGGGACGGTGATGCCGAGGAGGCCGGCGTCGGCCATGGCGCGGATGGTCTCGTCGGGGATCGTCTCCTCCTCGTCGAAGCGGGCGGAGTCGATGAGTCCCGCGTCGCGCATGTCGTGGAGGGCGGCGATCAGGTGGCGGACGGTGCGCGCCTCGTCCGGGTCGCGCCGCTCGAGCGGGGCGGGGAAGGGGAAGAGGAGCTCGTCGTGGATGGCGCCGGCGAAGAGGCCCCGGAGGAAGGAGGGGCGGGGGGCGGGCTTGGTGCTCGGGGTGGGCATGCGGGTCGGGTGTGCAGGGGGCGGACCCCTGAAACGCCGGCGGGGCGCCACCGGATCCGGTGGCGCCCCGCCGTGCGGATGCTGACGTGCCTGACGTTACGGCCTGGGCGCGGGGCGCACCACGTTCACGACGCCGCCCGCGGTCACGGTGACCTGCAGGACACCGGCCTCACCCTCGGGCTGGTCCCCGGGGGTCAGCGCCTGGAAGCGGATAGTCGTGGAGCCCGCCGTGACGCCGCGGATAATGGCGTTGGTACCGTCGCTCGTCGCGGTAGCGACGGCCGGGTTCTCCGAGACGGGCCGAACGGCACGGCCGAACAGCTGATTGTTGGCAGCATCGCGTACGATGATGGCGACGTTCGTCGAGCCGCCGGCGCGAACGCTCACCGTCGCCGGGGCGACCTCGACGCGGGCCACCGGTGTGGCGAGCACCGTGAACTCTGCCTCGCCCGGGACCTCGCCGGGGAAGTTGGGCACTCGAACGACAAACGCCGAAATCGTCACCCGTCCGGGCTGCACCGCGCGCGCGAGTCCGGTACTCGCGTTGATCGTCACGATCCCCGGGCTGTTGCTCGACCAGCGGATGGCGCGGTCTGTGAGGCGGTTGTTGAGGGAGTCGAACACCGTCGCCGTGTACTGGAAAGTGCCGCCCGGGTTGCGCTCGACCTGCGACGAGTCGATGATCACCCGCCCTACCGGGACCGGAGTCACCGTCGCGGTCGTCCGACGCGTGATCGAGTCCACCGTGACCGTGATCTCGGTGGTGCCGACCTTGAGCGGGGTGACGATACCCGCGCTCGAGATGCGCAGCACCGTCGAATCGGCCGGCCGGTACTCGACCTTACGTCGCGTCAAAGCGAGCGCGCGCGGGGGCTGGGCGCTGTCGAAAGCGACGGGGATGATCGACCCGAGCACACCGACACGGAAGATCGGATTCTGCGGAAGCACGACTTCCTCGACCCGGATCTTGGTGACCGTGATCTGCTGCGTGCCGGAGACGTTGCCGTCGCGTACGGTGAGCGTGGCCGTCCCTTCGCCTGTCGTCGTCAGCAGCCCGGCGCCGCTGACGGTGAAGACGGCGGGGTTGGACGTCTGATACGAGAAGTTCCGGCCGGCAATCGGAATGGAGCTGCCATCCGCCCGCCGCAACTCGACGTCTACGTTCACCTGCTCACCCTCACGTAGCGGCGACCGCACCGTGGGGACTACGCGCGCCGGTACCTCGTTCTCGACCGGGACGCTGAAGTTCTCGTTCGCGACGCCGTTGATCCGCACGTTCAGCGTCGCCGTCCCGGGCGCGATCCCCCGAAGCTCGCAGGTCGTGCCCGACGTGTTCGCGGTCATCAGCGTCGGTACGCTGCTCTGGCAGAGCACGGTGTAGTTCGACAGCAACTGTCCGGCAGTGTTGAGCGCGCGCACCGTCACCCGCGTGCTCCCCCCGACCGCGACCCGCGGGAACTCCGGGTCGAGGACGATCCGAGCCGGAAGCGGTGGCGTCACCGTGATCAGCGCGGAATCTTTCTTGTCCTGGCTCTTCCCAACGATCCACGCCGTCCCCGGCTTGATGCCGAGCACCGTGGCGTTGGTGCCCGAGCCCGCCACCGTCGCTACCGTCGGGTCGCTCGAGCTGAACTGGACGATGCGGCGGCGGTGGTTGACGATGCCTCCGCTCTTGTCGAAGGCCTCGCCGATGATCGGTACACCGGATCCCTCTGCCACGGCGTCCGGCCGCGAGAGGGTGACCCGGACGCGCTCCACGTCCGGCACGCCGGTGATCCACGAGCAGCCGGACGCCAGCACCGCCGCGCCAGCCAAACCGAGAACGCGGGCCGTCGCCCGCAGGCCGGCCCTGTGCCGGCGCGCCGACGAGATGTAGTACCGCATGCAGCTCCGATGTACGGGGGTTGGCCGGCCGCGGACCACACGGCACGGCGCCGCCCGCGCCGTGCGTCCGGCGCGGCGCGACTGGGTCGCAGACTCTAGGTTAGTGTCGGACGGGGGCGCTCACAACGCGAGCGACGGCGCCCGCCGGTGCCACCGAGCCGCCCCCCTGGAGCGGCCTCAGGAGCAGGTCACGGGCCACCCCCGGGCCGACCCTGTGACGCGGAGTACCCCGGTACGCCCTCCGCGGATCGTCGCGCCCGCGCCACACCCCGTCGCGGCCGCGTCACGACGCCGCCGGGACCCCCGGTTAGCTTGGCGCCATGCGCCAGCTCCTCCTCGTCGCCGCCGGCGGCGCCGCCGGCTCGGTCGCCCGCTACCTCGTGGGGCAGGCGCTGGCCGGCGCCCCCGCCGCCTTCCCGTGGGGGACGCTCGCCGTCAACGCGGCCGGCTCGCTCCTCCTGGGCGTCGTGCTCGCCCTCTGGCCCGCCCCAGCCGCCGACGCCCGCCTCCTCCTCGGCGTCGGGGTGTGCGGCGGCTTCACCACCTTCTCCGCGTTCGCCGCCGAGCTGGTCGCCCTCCCCCCGGCGCGCGCCGCCGGCTACGCCGCCCTGAGCCTCGCCCTCGGCGTCGCCGCCGTCCTCGCCGGGCTCGCCCTCGGCCGCGCCCTGGCCGCCCGCTGACGCCGCCCACGCCCGACCCCGTCATGTCCCAGGACCCCGCCGCCTACCTCGACGCCCACGCCGACCGCGCCCGCGACGAGCTGTTCGACTTCCTGCGCATCCCGAGCGTCAGCGCCCGCTCCGAGCACGACGCCGACACCCGCCGCGCCGCCGAGTGGCTGCGAGGCGCCCTCGCCGACGTCGGGCTGACCGCCGAGCTGCACGAGACGCCCGGGCACCCGATCGTGCTCGGCGAGTGGCGCGGCGCCCCCGCCGGCGCCCCGACGCTCCTCATCTACGGCCACTACGACGTGCAGCCCGCCGAGCCGCTCGAGCTGTGGGAGTCGCCGGCGTTCGAGCCGACGGTGCGCGACGGCAACGTCTACGCGCGCGGCTCGGTCGACGACAAGGGGCAGCTCTTCCTCCACGTGAAGGCGCTCGAGGCGCACCTGAAGACGCGCGGCGCGCTCCCCGTCAACGTGATCGTGCTCGCCGAGGGGGAGGAGGAGGTCGGGAGCGTCAACCTGGAGGCGTTCGTCGAGGCCGAGCGCGAGCGCCTGGCCTGCGACGCGGTGGTGATCTCCGACTCGGCGATGTTCGCGCCGGGGATCCCGTCGATCCTCAGCTCGCTGCGCGGGATGGCCTACTTCCAGATCGACGTGCAGGGCCCCGCGGTCGACCTGCACTCGGGAAGCTACGGCGGCGCGGTCCCCAACCCGGCGATGGCGCTCGCCCGCATCCTCGCCACGCTGCACGACGAGACCGGCCGCATCGCGATCCCAGGCTTCTACGATGCCGTGCGCCGCTTCCCCGACGCGGTGCGGGCGCAGATGCGCGCCCTCCCCTTCGACGAGGAGCACTTCCGCGTCGAGGCGGGCTCCCCGGCGCTCGGCGGCGAGCCGGGGTATACGGTGCTCGAGCGCCTGTGGACGCGCCCGACCTGCGAGGTCAACGGTCTACTCTCCGGCTACACGGGCGAGGGCGCCAAGACCGTCCTCCCCGCGAAGGGGATGGCGAAGGTGAGCTGCCGCCTGGTCCCCGACCAGGACCCGCACGAGATCGAGCGATTGATGCACGCCCACGTCGCGCGCGTCGCCCCGCCAGGCGTGACGGTCACGGTCACCCACCTGCACGGCGGCCGCCCCTGGCGCGCCGACCTCGGCGGCCCGCTCTTCGACGCTGCGAAGCAGGCGCTCGCCGAGGTGTTCGGCCGCGAGCCCGTGGTCACCGGCGAGGGCGGTTCGATCCCCGTCGTCGGCGACTTCCAGCGCGTCCTCGGCGCGCCGGTGCTGCTCGTCGGCTTCGGACTCCCCGGCGAGAACGCGCATGCGCCGAACGAGTGGATGAGCCTTTCCAACTTCCACCTCGGAGCGCGGGCGATGGCGCGCCTTTACGAGCTCTACGCGCGGGCGAGTTCCTGAACTGCGGGAGTCGTTACGGCGGGAGTCTTCACTACGGGAGTCGTTACTGCGTCGCTCGCAGCTTGAAGCCACGCAGTAACGACCCCCGCTTTGTCGACTCCCGCTCTAGCGACTCCCGCTGTTGGGGTTGAAGCTCAGAAGCGCCACCGACGCACGAGGAACACACCGAGTGCGTTCTTCGGATCGATGCTCTGCGGCGCCAAGCTCGGCTCCGGCAGGAAGAAGCGCGGCTGCCACGAGCTCTCCAGGCTGTAGCCCGGCAGGCGCGGGAAGCGGTACTCGACGCGGAAGCCGGGGATCGGCGGGTCGCCCTGGAAGAACACCGGCGTCGCCTGCAGCCCGACGAAGGTCGCGCGGTTGAAGTACTTCCCGAACTCGATCTGCGTCCCCTTGAGCACCGTCTCCAGCCCCGAGATGTCGGCGCGGAACAGCTCGGGCGGGAGGTCGGGGACCGGGGTGATGTTCAGCACGTCGGCGCCGAGCGAGCGGCCGAGGCGCGCCTCGCTGGCGTCGGCGAGCACGCCCAGCGCGACGCCCGTCAGCTGCTGGGTGGCGAGGCGCCCCGCCGCGCCGACCGCGTTCCCGCCGGCCGAGCTCCCCGCGACGCTCGACCCGCCGAACTGCAGGAGCGAGCCGCTCCCGCTGCCGAACGCCAGGTAGCTCAGCAGGTCCGTCTGCGGGATCGGCGGCTGCGCGTCGCTCTCCAGCGCGATGCGCGGCGCGCTCACCGTCCCGCCGATCTGGATGCGGATCACCAGCGGCTCGCGCGCCGCCTGCCGCACCTCGTACTCGGCGGTGATCTGCAGGTTCGGGTCGATGTCCTGCGAGCCGACGAAGGTCGCCGAGCCGCGCTTCACCTGGAAGCGCTTGCTGAGGAAGGTGTACTGCCCGCGCTCCGTGCCGACGATCCCGTCGAGCACCAGCGCCTGCTTCGCGCGGTCGACGCGCAGCCGCAGGTCGCCGTCGCTGAACACCTCGACGTTCGCCTCGCGCGAGCGCACCCAGGTGTCGCGGTCCACGCCCACGAACAGGTCGACGCGCAGGTTCTCGAGCAGCGGGTTCTGCGTCGGGAGGATGTCCGCGTCGCGCAGCCGCGTCGTGTCGACCACCGCGAACACCGCCGGGTCGCCGGCGCTCAGCACCTGCTTGTTGTCCGACTCGGGGACGTAGATCACCCCGCCCAGCACGCGCGCGCCCCCGCTCACGAAGACGCCGTCGTAGGGGCCGTACACCGACACCTGCGCGCTGGCGTTGATCGTCCCCTGCTCGTTGTCGAGCAGGCGCGCGCGGTCGGCCGCCAGCCGCACGTCGAACGACGGCGCCGCCGGGTCGGCGATCCCGATTCCGCCGTTCACCGTCAGCGCGCCGCGCCGCCCGGGCAGCGTGTAGGCGACCAGCGAGTCGATCACCACCGTGTCGCCGCGCAGCCGCACCGTCCCCGCGGCCTCGCGCAGCCGCGTCCCCGTCGCCGCGAGGCGGAACGACGCGTCGGCGAGGCGCAGCTCCCCCGCCGGGTTCGGGTCGCGCAGGGGGCCGCGCACCGCCAGCGTCCCCGACACGCTTCCGCGCACGTCGGCCACCGCGTCGGTGAAGCGCGCCGCCAGGTCGAGCGGGAGCGAGTCGAGCCGCGCGTCGACCGTGAGTGGCGCGTCCTGCGCCAGGCGCGGGCCGGTGACGCCCTGCAGCGCGAGGTTGATCGGGAGTGCCGCCGTGGCCGTCAGCACCGGGCGCGTCTCGCGCGCCACCGTGGCCTCGCCGGTCAGCCGCCGGTCGTCGTAGGCGACGCGCGCCGACACGTCGGGGACGTCGGTGCCGTCGTAGCGCGCGCCGGCCAGCATCGCCGTGCCGCGGATCGAGGGCGCCGCGCCCGTCCCGTTCACGGTGGCGTCGAGCGAGACGAGCCCGCTGAGCGGGACGTCGCTCTGCAGCAGCCCGAGCACGTCGCCCACCTGGAAGTCGCGCACGGCCACGCGCAGGTCGGCCGGCCCCTCGGTCGGGAGCCGCCCGTCGACCTGCAGCAGCCCCGTGGCGCCGTTGGTCAGCTCGAGCGTCTCGACCTCGATCCCCGGCTGCCCCCACCGCACCGCGCCCGGGCGCGTCGACGCCCAGAGCGTCGAGTCGAAGCGCAGCCGCAGCTGCGTGAACTTGGCCTCGTTGCGGTCGGGGAGGATCGCGTAGTCGCTGCGCAGGTCGTACGAGCGCCCCGCGTCCTGGAACACCGCCACCACCGCCGTCCCGCTGCTCGCCCCCGGGCCGTCGGGGCGCCACGTCGCACGCGCGTCCACGCTGTCGAGCGCGAAGCCGGCGGCGCGCACCGAGTCGGCGATCGTGGCCACCGCCAGCGCGCTCCCCGGCGTGCGCGCGCCCAGCCAGTTGTACGCGATCCGCGCCTGGCCGACCTGGTTGCCGAGCGCCACCAGCCCCTGCACGCCGGCGCGGCCGCGCAGGTCGAATGACTGGATCGAGCCGCTGACCTGCCCCTCGGCCACCACGTAGCCGGCCAGCGAGTCGCGGCGGATCGTCGCCGGCGTGTCGACGGCGATGCGCCCCACCGCGGCGACCGCGGCCTGCGGTGCGTCGCCGGCCGCGGCGGCCACCGCGGCGCGCTGCGTCCGCCGCGCCTGGAGCGCCGAGTCGGCGCGGGCGCGCGCCAGGCGCGCGGCGGCGATCGCGGGGCGCGGCGCCACCGCGCCGGTGTCGCGCGGCAGGTAGCGCGCGAGCGCGGCCAGCGAGTCGACCTCGACCCGGTACTGCAGCGTGCCGCGGTTCGGCGCCGCGAGGCCGAAGGTGCCGACCACCTGCGCGTTCGCGCCCGGCGCGCGCACGGTGAAGGTGTCGACCGTGACCACGCCGCCGGCGGCGCGCAGGCGGATCCGCGACTCGTCGACCGCCAGCGTGTCGATGGTGGACGTGGTCAGGTCGGCGGCGACGGTGCTGGTGAGCGTGGCCGGGTCGGTGCCGCGCCCGCGGGCCACGAAGCGCCCCGAGAGCGAGGTGCGCGGCGCCGTCGCCACGACCGCGTTGGCGTCGAACAGGCGCGTCTCCGCGCGCAGGTCGTACGCGATCGGCGCCGACAGGTCGAACTGCCCGCGCACCGCGAGCTGTCCGCCGTCGCTCAGCCGCAGCGTCGCGGCGGCGCGCAGCTCGTCGAGCGTGCCGGTGAGGCGGATCGGCCCCGACGCGGTGCCGCGCAGTCCGGCCGCCGGCGCGAAGCGCCCGACGGTGACCAGCGACAGCGGCCGCGCGGTGACGTCGACGTCGAACCAGGGCGTCGCGCGGCGCGGCGTCGCCGCGGCCGTGCGCCGCCGCGCGTCGTTGCGCAGCGGGGCGGGGGAGGCGGCGACGCGCGCCGGCGGCGCGGGCGCCGTCGGGCCGCCGCGTCCCAGCGAGACCGTCGCCCGCCCGGTGAGCCGCGTGCGCGCGCCGCGGTCGAGGTGCGTCAGGTCGAGCGCCGTCGCCGTGAGCCGTGTGTCGGTCGAGCCTTCGAGCGTCGTCGCGCCGGTGATCGTCCCGCGCACCGGGAGGTCGGGGGCGGCGATGCGCGCCAGGTCGACCTGCACGGGCGCCAGCCGCACGCGCAGCCCGTCCGCCCGCACCACGCCGTCGGCGGTGCCGATCTCCCCCAGCGCGACCACGCGGCTCCGCCCCGAGCGCGGGTCGTCGAACGTCACGTCGCCGTCGAGGCGCAGCGCCGCCAGCCCGCCGTCGACCGCCAGCCGCCCGCCGAGCGTGCCGTGGCGCGGCACCTCGACCGCCGGCGCCAGCCGCTCGATGAGGCGCGTGTCGAGGCTCGCGAACGTCACCGCCGTCGAGTCGAAGGTCACCGGCGCCGCGCCCGCGCTGTCGCTCAGGATCACCGCCACGCGCCCGCGCACCGTCGTCTCTCCCGTGCGCAGGTCGAGCGCGTCGAAGCGGTAGCCCTGCGTCAGCGTCCCGAGCTGCACCGCGAAGTCGGACGTCGCCGTCCCCTCCGGCAAGTTGGGGAGGAGGAAGTGCACGTCGGCCAGCGTCACCGGCGCGGCGCGCCCGCCGATGCGCAGGTCGCCGGTGTTCAGGTCGTAGCGCCCGCCCAGCGTCGCGCGCGAGGCGGGGAGCACGGCCAGCACGTCGCGGAACCAGACCGAGTCGCCGGTCAGCTCCACCGCGCCGCGCGCCTGCCGCACGTCGGCCGCCGGCGGGCGGAAGGGGAGCGCGACCACGCGCAGCGAGTCGATCTCGACGCGTCGCGACGCGAACTCGGGGTGCGCGATGCGCAGCAGCGGGAAACGTCCCGTCAGCTCGCGGTACTCCTGCACGCGCTGGAAGCCGTTGGGGACGCGCACGATCAGCGCGCGGCTCGCCGTGTCGAGCGCCGCCGCCACCGCGCTGTCGCGCGCCGCACCCTGCAGCGAGTCGGCCGGCGCCCAGGGCACGCGCACGGTCACGCGCCCGCCCACCACGCGCACGTCGCGCAGCACCACGAAGTCGCCCCACCCGGGCGCGGTGCTGGTGTCGACCCGCGTCGTGTCGCTCGGGAAGATGCGCGCCCAGTTCCACTCGCCGCCGGGCGGGCGGTTCAGCACCACCACCGGGCGCCAGAGCGTGACGTCGGACAGCTCGATCCGCTTGGAGAAGAAGGAGCGCAGCCCGTAGCGCGTGCTCACCGAGTCGAACGCCAGGAACGGGGCGCCCGCGGAGTCGGCGATCGCGACGTCGTGGAGGGTGATCCCCTTCAGCAGGTTGCCGGAGATGCGCCCGACGCGGAACTGCCCGTGCACGGTGTTGGCGAGCGCGGCGACCACGCGCCGTCGGAGCTGCTCGCGCCCCCAGTCGGTGTTGCTCACCACGAAGACGAGGGCGACGGCGGCCGCCACCACGACGAGGAGCAGCAGCGCCACCCACCGCGCGGCGCGCGCCGCCCGCCGCCGGCGGTGCACGGGGTGCTCGGCGGTCGTGGCGTCCTGGGCGGCGTCGGGCGCGCCGGGGCGCGGCGGCTCGGGCGGGTGCGACATCAGAACGCCTCGCCGATCGAGAGGTGCAGCGTGATCCGGTTGAGCGTGCGGCGCAGCCAGCTCGTGCTCGCGGTGATCGGCTCGCGGCAGCCGTCGCCCGGGCGGGCCGTCGACGGGCAGGAGCGCGCGGTGCCCAGGTTCAGCAGCCGGCGCCCGGTCGAATCCTCGACCTGCGTGACCACGGGGAGGCGGATGGCCTCGGGGGGGCGGTAGCCGAGGTCCACGCGCACCGGGCCCACAGGCGAGAGGTAGCGCACGCCGAAGCCCGGGGTGAGGGCGGCGGTGCCGTTCCCCAGGTCGCGCAGCGTGCGCTCGCCGAGCACGGCGCCGTCGAGGAAGGCCGCGCCCCAGAGCTGCCGCCAGACCGGGAAGCGCAGCTCGACGTTCCCCTCGACGAGCGTGGTCCCGCCGAGCGGGCGCGCGATGAACCGGTCGTCGGGGATGTCGTTGCGGCGCCGCTCGAAGCAGGTCGGCAGGTCGGTCGGGGGCGGGCAGGTGAAGGTCGTGACGGGGCTGCCGTCGGGGCCCACGGTGACCCCCTCCACCCCGCGGATGTCGTCCGGCGCGACGGTGAGCACGCGCGGCCCGAGCTGGTTCTCGCCGAAGCCGCGCACGCTCTGCGCGCCGCCGGCGTAGAAGCGCTTGCGCGGGTGCAGCACCTCGCCGTCGGCGTCCTGGGCGGCGCGCCCGATCACGCCGACGGCGGCGTTGGTGCCCGGCAGCGCGTCGACCCACCCGCCGCGCACGCGCAGCGCCAGGATGCTGCGCCGGAAGGCGATCCGGCGGTAGGTGGACGCCTCGGCGGTGATGCGGTTGTAGCGGAAGTCGGAGAGCGTCGCCCCCGACGCGTGCTCGGCCTCGAAGCGCGCCAGCACGCCGCGCGAGGGGAAGAGCGGGTCGTCGGCGCGGTTGATCGACGCCGTGAGCGCCACCGGCGAGAGGCGCTGCTGCCCGCGCAGCGCGTTGATCGTCGGGTCGTCGCAGACGCCGAAGTTGACGCAGAAGTAGACCTCCCCCGCCTCGACGCGGCTCACCTCGAAGCGGTAGGTGGCGCTGGCCGGGATCTCCTGCGTGAGCGCGCGCGTGAACGAGAGGTTGGTCCCCTGCCCGCGGTCGACGAACACGCCCGGCGACGAGCGGCGGTGCACGAAGACGCCGGCGCCGAGCGTGTTGCGCGGGGAGCCGAACCAGCGCTGGCGCACGTCGACGCCGGCCTGGTAGGTGGGCGCGAAGAAGCGCCCCGACTGGCGCAGCGCCTCCTCGGCGGCGTCGCCCTGGTTGAAGCCGTTCGCGTAGTTGAAGGGGAAGGTCTCGAACAGCTGCTCGGCGCCCAGGTTGCCGACCGCGCCCGAGACGTCGAACACGCGCGCGCCGCCGAGCCAGTAGTTGTGCGTGTAGCGCCCCTCGACCTGCCCGAAGTCGGCCGTGCTGAAGCCGCCCGAGACGCGCGCCTCGCGCTTGGGCCCCTCGACGACGCAGATGACGAGGGTCTTCGCGCTGTCCGGCGCCGCCGCCGCGGCGGCCCGCGCCTCGGCCACGCCCCGCCCGGTCACCCCGACGCTCGACTGCTGGGCGCACACGGTGTTCCCGGTGGCGGCGTCGCGCGCGGTGGCGGTGTCGATCAGCGCGCTGCGGAAGAGCCCCGACTCGTAGAGGGCGCGCTGGCTGCGGGCGATGCGCGAGCGGACGAACAGGTCGCCGGGCTCGATGAGCAGCGAGTTGCGGATCGTCTCGTCGGACACCTCGCGCCGCTCGCCGACGCGCACGATCTCGATGCCGGCGATGGGCGTCAGCGGCCCGCGGGCGACGGCGATGCGCACGTCCGCCGAGTCGATCGGGGTGGACGAGTCGACGGCGACCGCGGGGCGGGCGACCTGCACGTCGCCGTAGCCGCGCTCCCAGTAGGCGCCGCGCAGGTCGACGATCGTCGAGTCGAGGCGGTCGAGGTCGAGCGGCTCGCCGGGGCGCGGGCGCACGATCCGGCGCTCGGTGCGCGGGCGCCGCCGCTCCTCGGGGCGGAGCAGCGGGTCGTCGACGGCGATCGAGCGGACGACGGTGGGCTGCCCCTCGGTGACGCGGAAGGTGACGCGCACCGCGTCGTCGCCGGCGGGGGTGACCGCGGTGTCGACGGCGGCGTCGCGCCACCCGCGGCGGTAGTAGTAGACGAGCAGCCGCACGACGTCGCGCGCCAGCTCGGTGCGGTCCAGGTAGCGCCGCTCGTAGACGTACGGCGACTTGGTGACCCAGCAGAAGGGGGTGAAGACGAGCCCCAGGCACGCCGACGCCTTGGTGGCGATGGCCTCCTGCAGCGAGTCGCGCTCCAGCGCGCGGACGCCCTCGAAGCGCACCTCGCGCACCTCGGGGCGCTCGGTCTGCTCCTTGTCGTCGCGGATCGTCTGGGCCCAGCCGGCGCGCGGTGCGGCGCCGACGCCCGCGACGCCCAGCAGCGCGCACACGACGAACGCCGTCCGCACTCCGCGGAGGCGGGCGGGGATGGGAGATGGCATGGCCCGGGCGGGCAGCGCAAGGCTCGGGCCGGAAGGCCCGAACGGCGTGAACCGAAGAGCGTGAACGGATACTGCGTGAACGGTTAGGGCGTGAACGGATACCGCGTGACCTACGGCCTCGAGCCGGCAGGTACGCCGTATCCGTTCACGCCCTAACCGTTCACGCAGTATCCGTTCACGCCGTCGAACGGCACAACAGGCTATGCGTCCTTGAGCGTTGCGAGGAGCACGTCGTTGTCCCGCGTGTTCCCGATCCGTTTCGTCAGCCAGGTGATCGCCGCGGAGGAGGGCATCTGCTGCAGCCCGCGCCGCAGGATGAACACCGCGTCCAGCTGGTCGGGGCGGAACAGCTTGTCCTCGCGGCGGGTGCCGCTGGCCGGGATGTCGATCGCCGGGAAGAGGCGCTGCTCGGCGAGCCCGCGGTCGAGCTTGATCTCGCAGTTCCCCGTCCCCTTGAACTCCTCGAAGATCACGTCGTCCATCCGCGACCCGGTCTCGACGAGCGCCGTGCCGATGATGGTCAGCGACCCGCCGCCCGACGAGGCGGCCACCGCGCGCGCCGAGCCGAAGAAGGCCTTCGGCGTCTGCATCGCGTTGGCGTCGAGGCCGCCGGAGAGGGTGCGGCCGATCCCGCGCGAGGCGTTGAAGGCGCGGGCCATGCGCGTGATCGAGTCGAGCACGATCACCACGTCCTTGTTCTGCTCCACCAGCCGGCGCGAGCGCTCCATCACCATCTCGACCACCTCGCGGTGGCGCTCGGCCGGCATGTCGAAGCTCGACGCGACGACCTCGCCGTAGCCCACCTGCACCATCTCGCTGACCTCTTCGGGGCGCTCGTCGACCAGCAGGACGATCAGCGCCGCGTCGGGGTGGTTGACCGCCACCCCCTCGACGATCGCCTGCAGCAGCATCGTCTTCCCCGAGCGGGCGGGGGCCACGATCAGCGCCCGCTGCCCGAAGCCGATGGGGGCGATCAGGTCGACGACGCGGCGCGTCAGCTCGGGGCCGCCCTTGGCCGGCTTCCCGGTCTCGAGCGTGAGCTTCCGCTCGGGGTAGGTGGCCAGCAGCGCCTGGAAGTCGGGGCGCTTCACCTCGGGCTGCGGCTCGGCGCCGTTCAGCGTGCGGATCTCGGTGACCACGGCGCGCCCGCGGTGGTCGCGCCCCGCGGCGGCGGTCACCAGGTCGCCCTTGCGCAGCGTGAACTGGCGGACGATGTGGTTGGGGACGAAGGCGTCGCCCGGCGCGGGGAGGTAGCTGTTCGCCGCCTGGCGCACGAAGCCGCCCTCGCGGCCGATGTCGAGCCAGCCGGTGACCTCGGTGTCGGCGACGACCGCGCCGCCGCCCCCGACGCGCGGCTCACCGAACTCGCGCGGCTGCCGCCCGCGCTGGCGCTGCCGGCGCCCGCGGCGGAACTCGTCGCGGTCGCGCGGCCCGCCCTGCTGGTGCTGCGACTGGTACGGGCCGCCGTACGGGGCGCCCTGGCCGTTCTGCGGCGCCGGGGGCGGTCCCTCGCGGTACCCCTCGCGCGGGGCGTGCCCCCCGCCGGGCGCCCCGGCCTGCCCGGGCGCGCCGGCGTGCGGCCCGGCGCCCCGGCCGCGGCGGCGGCGCCCGCGGCGGAACTCGCGTGCGCCCTCCCGGCCGGCGTCGCGGCCGGCGTCGCGCATCTGCCCCTCGCGGGCGAACTCGCGCCCGCCCTCACGCGGCCCCCCCCCCCCGCCCCCCTCGTCGCGGAACGCCTCGCGCGGCTGCTCGCGCGGGGCCTCGCGCGTCGCGTCGCCGGGCTGCTCGCGCGGCGCCTCGCGCCCGACGTCGCGCGCCGGCGCGTCGCCGCCGAAGCTCGCGGCGCCCTCGATCACCACGTCGCCCGTCGGGTCGGCGCCGGCCGTGGCGCCGCGCGGGGCGCGGGGCACGCGCGGGGTGCGCGGGCGCCGCGCCGGGCGCGCCTCGGCGCCCTCCGCCCCTTCGGCCGCGGGGGCCGGCGCCGACGCGTCGGCCGGCGGCGCCGCGTCGGCCGCGTCGGCCGCGTCGGCCGCGGCGGCGGTGCTCCGGCGCCGGCGGCGCGGCGGCGCCGCCTCGGTCCCGTCGGCGGTCGCCGTGCGGGCGCCGCTCTCGTCGCGGTAGGGGTTGAGCTCACCGGCGTCCGGCGTGGGGGCGTCGGCCGGAGCCTGCCCCCGGCTGCGAGGGCGACGACGTTCGTTCATGCAACGCGTGGTGTGAGAGGTCGGGCCCGCGCCCCGGCCCGGCCGGCGCTCGCCGGGGGCAGGAGGCGGGGCGGCCGCGCGGAACGCGGCCCCGCGGTCGCTCGCCGGGAGCGGCCGCGGTATCGCACGGCGTCGCGCGCCGCGAAGGCGGGCCGGGACGTCGTTGGGCTACGGCAGGGGCGCGGCGCGGGGCCGCTGCGTCGGAACGCCCCGGGGGCGCGGGGCTCGACGGTCCTTCCGGCGTCTGCTCGCCGCGGGCGGCACTCGGAGCGCGGACGAGGCACGCGCGTTCCGGTCACCGAGTGCGATCGGCGCGGGCGGCGCGACGTCGTCGCACCCGCCGCGGGGCCGGACCAACGTGGTCCGCCCTGCCCGTGGCGCTACGAATGTGAGCGGTGGCGCGGCGCTCCGCAACCCGCGCCCGGTGACGGGTCGCGTCACGAGGCGGCGTCGGGAGGCCGCGTCCCTGTAGCCTCTTCTGCCAGTCGCGTGCCCCGGCCGACTACCTTTCCGCGCCATGTCAGTCATGTCCCGCACCCCCGACCTCTCCGCCGCGGTCGCCGAGGCGGTCGCGCGCTACGAGGCGCAGGCCGACGTGGCCGCGCTGCACCACCGCCTCGCCGAGCTGGCCGAGGGCGCCGACGCCGACGCCCTGGTCGCCGCCGCCGCCCCATACGAGCAGCACCCCGAGGTCGCCGGCCCGCTCTACGAGCGCGTGGTCGCGCAGCGCCCCCACGACGCGCGCGCCCTCGTCGTCCTCGGCAACGCCTACTGGCTGCACGGGCGCGGCCCCGACGTCGTCGGCGAGCTGGCCACGCGCGCCATCGCCGCCGACCCGGCCAACCGCGGCGCCTGGCACCTCTGGGCGCTCACCGAGGCCAACCCGCGCCAGCGCACCGCGCGCTGGCAGCAGGTGACCCGGCGCTTCCCCGACGACCAGCTGGCCAAGGCGCTGCTCGCCGACAACGCGGCGTCGCTCGCCGGCGCCGAGCACGACGACGAGGCGCTCGTCCTCGCCATCGCCACCTACGAGGAGCTGCTCGCCACCTCCACGCGCCCCGAGCAGCGGGCGGCGCTCGAGCACGCCCTCAACACCCTCCGCGGCTGGAAGCTCTGATGTCGCCCGATCATCCTTCGCACAGCGCAGGACAGGCCGGGTCCGAGGCCCCGGGTTCGCTCGAGGAGTTCCGCCGCTTCCGCGAGCGCATGAACGCCGAGATCCTGGGCGAGAACAACCTCGTCGTGAACCGCTTCTTCGCCCTCGACGGCCGCGCCTACGAGGCGGGCGCGCTCGACGTGAGGACGAAGGAGCTGCTCGGCCTCGTCGCCTCGCTCGTCCTCCGCTGCGACGACTGCATCACCTACCACGTGATCCGCTGCCGCGAGGAGGGCGTCACCCGCGCCGAGGCGTTCGAGGCGATGTCGATCGGGCTGGTCGTCGGCGGGTCGATCGTGATTCCCCACCTGCGGCGCGCGGTCGGGCGCTGGACGGAGGTCGAGGGGAAGGGCTGAGCCTTCTGCAGGTCAACTGAAAAGCAGGAGGGGATGAAAATCTGAGAACTGCTCTGAAAGGGCGCGGATGAGCTCAGAGCCCCAAGCGTATCCGCGCCTTTTCAGAGCAGTTCTCAGATTTTCATCCCCTCCTGCTTTTCTTGGTCTTGCCGAGCTACAACAAACCCGTTCACTCCCCGCGCGCCTTGGCCTGCACGGGCGTGATCGCCGCCGGCTTCGCGACGGTCGCCGGGTCGCCGTCCGAGACGTAGCGCCCCGCCGGCCCTTCCTTGTCGAGCCGGTTCAGCGTCGCCTCGAGGGCGTTCTTGAACATGATCTGCCGGTTGATCGAGTGCCGGTCGAACTTGGGGTCGTACGGGCTCTCGTTCGGGTTCCCCGAGACCTCGAGCACCGCGTCGTAGGCGTAGCGCGTCGTCTTCTTGGTCTTCGGGTCGGTCCAGCTCCCGCCCCACGCCAGCGGGCGGTTCTTCGGCCACATGCCGAGCGGGAGGGCGAAGGTGCGCACCTTGTAGCCCGGGAGCGCGCTGTCGATCGCCAGGTCGCCGCGGGCGACGAACTCCTGCACCCGGTCTCCCGCCCGGTCGAGGCGCGCGTGGTACAGGGTGTGGTTGCACAGCTCGTAGCCCTGCTTGTGCAGGAACTGGAGCTTGGGGAAGCGCCACTCGGTCTTCTGCCCCTCGATCCCCTTGTCGCCGAAGAAGGAGCGGCCGACCTGCGCCGCCGGGATCGTGCAGAACACCGCCTTGCGCGGCCAGTCGGGGTGCTTGCTCGCGAAGTCCTCGAGGATCCCCACCGCGCTCGTCGGGTCGATCACGAGCTTCCCGTTGCGCTCCAGGTAGCGGAACTGCGACGGCGAGGCGTCGTCGAACACCAACACCACCGGCGAGATCCCCTTGGGGAGCTGCTGGATCTTCTTGTCCAGCACGTCGGTCATGTTCACCGGGCGGTAACCGCGGCGGTACAGCTCCTCCAGGTCCTGGCGGAGCCGCTGCGGCGTGCGCGTGAACTCGTTGGTCTCCTGCGGGACGATCAGGTGATACTCGAGCACGGGGATGCGCCCCAGCTCGTTGGGCAGGCGGGTGGCCGCGCCGGGGTCGGCGGCGGGGGTGGGCGCGGCGGCCACCTCACCCGTGGCCGTGGCTGCCGACGCGGCGCTGTCGGCGCCCGGCGGGGCAGGGACGGTCTCGGGGCGGGGGGCGGCCTCCCCCCCGGCGCAGGCGGCGAGCAGGGCGGCGCTCAGCGCGAGCGCGGACGGACGGGGACGGCGGAACGACATGGACGGAGGGTGCGGCGGGGCGGACGTGACGCGCGGCGCGACGCGGGGTGTGACGCGCCGCACGAACAGTAGCAGCGGCGGGCAAGGGCGCGACGATCGACGCCGCCGTCCGGAAACTTGCGGGCTCGGCTGCGGTACGACGGACTGCCGCGGCGCCCACGCGCTCCGCGGGGGTGGCGTACGGCGTGCGTAACGCGGCCGCGCTCCCCCGTACCCCGCCCCCGCCCCCATGGCCTCGCTGCGCGACCGGCTCGACCTGCTCCGCGAACGCCTGCGCCCCGACCCGCGCGTCCCCGCGCGCGTCTGGCTGCGCCGGCAGTGGCCCGGGCTGCTCGGGCTCGCGCTCCTGATCGCCGGCGTCGCGGCCGGCGACGTCTGGCTGGCCACCTGCGGCTTCGAGCGGTGCCCGTCGACCGCCGAGATCCGCGCGTTCCGCCCCAGCGAGGGGGGGCGCATCCTCGACCGGCGCGGGCAGGCGCTCGGCCGCGTGCGCGCGGTGCGGCGCGCCAACGTCCCGCTGGCGCGCGTGCCGCGCCAGGTGCGGCAGGCGTTCGTCGCCACCGAGGACCGCCGCTTCTTCGACCACGAGGGCGTCGACTGGCGCGGCGTGCTGCGCGCCTCGGCGGTGAACCTGCGCGCCCTCGGCGTGCGCGAGGGGTTCAGCACGATCACGATGCAGCTGGCGCGCAACACCTTCGCCGTCGAGCGGCAGGGGGAGCGCTCGATGGCGCGCAAGCTCCTCGAGCTGCGGCTGTCGCGCCTCATCGAGCGCTCGCTCACCAAGGAGCAGATCCTCGAGCTCTACCTGAACGTCATCTACCTCGGCAACGGCGTGTACGGCGTCGAGGGGGCGAGCCGCGACCTGTTCGGGCGCGGGATCGAGGGCGTCACGGTGGCGCAGGCGGCGATGCTGGCGGCGCTGCCCAAGGGGCCGAGCGCGTACACGCCGCGCCGCAACCCGGAGCGCGCGCTGCGGCGGCGCAACCTCGTGCTCGCGCTCATGGCGCGCGAGGGGTACCTGTCGACGGGGCAGGCGCGCACGGCGGCGGCGGAGCGCATCGTCGTCCCGGCCAACGAGTGGCGCCCCGACCGGCGCGACGACAGCTACGCGCTCGACGCGGTGCGCGCGGTGGTCGACTCGGTGCGCGAGGCGCTCGGCATCGAGTCGAACGACCTGACGGTGCACACCACGCTCGACGTCGGGGCGCAGCGCGCGGCGCAGCGGGCGGTGCAGCGCCGCGCCGCCGCGATCGACGACTACACCGGGCGCCGCGACGGGGTGGAGGGGGCGATGGTGGCGCTCGACCCGCGCAGCGGCGACGTGCGCGCGCTGGTGGGGGGGCGGCGCTACGAGCGCGGGAACTTCAACCGCGTGCTGCGGGCGCGCCGGCAGCCCGGGTCGGCGTTCAAGCCGTTCGTCTTCGCGGCGGCGCTCGAGGCGGGGATGTCGCCGGCCACCGAGGTCGACGACCTCCCGGTCGAGGTGCAGATCGGGCGCCGGGTGTGGGCGCCGCGCAACTTCGACGACGAGTACCTGGGGCACACCACGCTCCGCCGCGCGCTCACGAAGTCGGCCAACGCCGCCACGGTGCGCGTCTCGCGCTCGCTCGGCGAGGCGAAGGTCGTCGAGCGCGCGCGCCGCAACGGGATCGCGTCGAAGATCGACCCCAACCCGGCGATCGCGCTCGGCGCGGCCGAGGTGACGCCGCTCGAGCTGGTGAGCGCGTACGCGCCGTTCGCGAACGGGGGCTTCCGCGTGACGCCGCGCCTGGTGACGCGCATCGACGGCGTGGACGGCTCGACGCTGTGGACGAGCGAGCCGCAGCTGCAGCCGGCGATGGACGCGCGCGACGCCTTCCTGCTCACCTCGATGCTCAAGTCGGTGGTCGAGGAGGGGACGGCGACGGCGGTGCGCAGCATGGGGGTGCGCGACCCGGTCGCGGGGAAGACGGGGACGACGAACGACGGCACCGACGTCTGGTTCGTGGGCTACACGCCGACGCTGGTCGCCGGCTTCTGGTTCGGCCACGACGAGCCGCGCTCGATGGGGCGGGGGGCGACGGGCGGGCGCTTCGCGGCGCCGGCGTGGGCCGAGTTCTACGCCAACGGGTGGCGCGAGCGCGGGCAGGACTGGCAGGCGCCGGCGGGGCTCGTGCAGCGGCGCATCGACGCCTACAACGGCCAGCTGGCCGGCGAGTGGTGCCCGGTGACGCGCGACGAGTGGTTCCGCGCCGGCACCGAGCCGAAGGCGGGGTGCCAGGAGCACTACGCGCCCGAGCCGGAGCCGGTGTGGCAGAACCTCCCGCCGCAGATCGGCGAGCAGGTGGAGGAGGCGGCGAAGAAGGGCGGCAGCAAGTTGAAGCGCGCGCTCGGCCGCATCTTCCGCTGGTGAGCGGCGCCGGGGCGCCCGGCTACGGGCGGGCGCCGAGCGCGCGCTCGGGGAGGAGCACGAAGTCGCGCGTCAGCACGCCGCCGCGCTCGGCGAGCCCGACCCACTGCTCGCTGGCGGCGCGCCCGCGCTTCGCGCGCAGCCCGACCGCGGCGCCGGCGGGGAGCTCGCACAGCCGGTAGGTCCCCTGCGCGTCGGCGCGCACGGTGCGCCGCTCCTTCCAGTCGGCGGGCCAGTTCGGCTCGCGCCACTCCACTTCGACCGACGCGCCGGCCGCGGGGCGCAGCGTCGGCGCGGCGCTCACCCCCTCCGCGCGCCACTCGCGCACCACGCCCGTGAGCAGCGGCGCGACCGTGTCGCGCGCCGCGGCGCCCTCGCAGTGCGCCGCGCGCAGCGTGGGCGGCCCGGGGATCGCCGCCTCGATGCGCAGCTCGCGCCCCGGGCGCAGCGGGAGCAACTGCGTCCACCCGATCCCCAGCGACGTCGCGCGCGGCGCCTCGAAGCGGACGAGGAAGTCGCCGGCACGCGGGACCTCGAGGTAGAACTCCCCGGCGTCGTTGAGTAGCGCCTGGAAGGGGGTGCCGAGCACCAGCACCCGCCCGTCGGTCAGCGGGACCGGCCCGCCGGCCGCCGAGCTGTCGCGCATCGTCCCCGAGAGCACCGTGGGCGCGGTGCGGCGCGTGGTCGCCCCGGTGACGATCGCGCGCCCCCCGGTCTCGGTGACGCGCTGCACGACCTCCTCCTCGCGCACCGCGCGGGCGTGCGGCGCGTGCAGCGAGTAGGTGGGCGGGCGCAGGTGCCCGACCACTTCCTGCACCGGCATCGAGATCATCCACCGGTCGACGTACCACGCCCCGTCGGCGCGCCGCGCGAACCCCACCATCCCGCCGGCGCGCCCCTCGGGGACGTTCGGCGGCAGGTCGGTGTACTCGAACTCGAAGTCGCGCAGCTCGAAGCTCGCCGTGTCGATCCAGAGCGTTCCGCGCACGTCGGCGCGCCTGTCCTTCTTGTCGCGCTGCGGCACCGGCTCGACCGCCAGGCCGAGCTGCCCGCGCCGCGACCCCGGCGGCGCCACCGCGCGCAGGCAGTGCGACTCGAGGAAGGCGTCCGAGAGCAGCACCTCGGCGTCGGGGGCGTGGTAGATCACCGAGTCCGTGCCGGCCGCCGACATCGCCGGCTCGACGAAGCCGCGCGTCCCGAGCTCGGCGACGTCGACGCTGCGGAACGAGTGCGCGCCCGACGACGACAGCGTCCAGAGCTCGCGGCGGACCGTCTTCCGGTCGGGCTCGATCTCGCGCGTGAAGCGGCCGAGGCGCACCGAGGGCGCGCCCGCCTCGCCGAGCTGCGTGCCGACCAGCGCCTTGCGCGCCTCGTCCCAGAGCCGCGCCGCCGCCTCCCCCTCCGCCGGTCGCACGCGGCACCGCTCGCGGGCCGTCACGCGCACCGCCGAAAGGCGCGCCGCCGCCCCCATGACGAGGTGCACGCGCGCCGTGTCGCCGGCCGCCAGCGCGAGCGGCTCGGACGAGGTGCTGGCGCTCCCCACGCGCTCGGCGCGCACCGTGTAGGTGCCCGGCGCGGGGGCGGCGAGGGTGAAGCGCCCGGCGCTGTCGGTGAGCACGCCGCCGCGCCGGAGGCGGGCGGTGTCGACGAGTGTCACCACCGCGTGCGCGAGCGGCGCGCCGTCGGCGCCGTCCACCACCTGGCCCGTCACGGTCTGGGCCGCGGCGGCGGCGGGCAGCGCCAGCGACGCCAGCGACGCCAGCGGCGCGAGCAGGGCGGCCGGGGTGGGGCGGGGGGGCATGCGGCGGAGGGGGCGTGCGGGCGTCGGGCCCGCCTCGCGAAGCTGTGCGGCGGGCGCCGACGCGTCAACGTGCCGACGCGTCAACGTTCTGACGGCGCCGCAGGGTCCGGGCCGCGGCCGCCGCGCGCCTACTGCTCGTCCGGCGTCAGCCAGCGCGGCACGTCGGGGGGCTCGTACGCCGCCAGCCGCGCCAGCAGGCGGTCGGGGTCGTCGTCGACGACGAGCATCTGCCGCTGCGCCGGGCGCATGAACCCCGCGTCGACCATGTGGTCGACCATCGCCAGCAGGGGGGCGTAGAAGCCGTCGACGTCGAGCAGCCCGACCGGCTTCGCGTGGATGCCGAGCAGCGCCCACGTCCACACCTCGAACAGCTCCTCGAGCGTCCCGGCGCCGCCGGGGAGCGCCACGAAGGCGTCGGCGCGTTCGGACATGAGCGCCTTGCGCTCGTGCATCGAGTCGACGACCAGCAGCTCGCTGAGCCCCGTGTGCCCGACCTCGCGCTCCCACAGCCCGCGCGGGATCACCCCGGTCACGCGCCCGCCGTCGTCGAGCGCCGCGTCGGCGAGGGCGCCCATCAGCCCGCGGCGCGCGCCGCCGTAGACGAGCGTCAGCCCGCGGCGCGCCAGCCGCGCACCGAAGTCGCGCGCCGCGTCGGCGTAGCGGTCGTCGGTGCCGAGGCTCGAGCCGCAGAAGACGCAGACGCTGGTCAGGGTCGGCATGCGGGCAAGCTAACGGGCCAGCGCGCGCGCGTTACCTTGCCGCGTGCCCACCGCCCCCGCACCCGCCTACGCGCGCCGGCTCGGCCTCTTCTCCGCCACGATGCTGGTCGTGGGCGGGATCGTCGGCTCCGGCATCTTCCTCAACCCGGCCGTCGTCGCGCGCCGCGCCGGCTCGGCGCCGCTGACGCTCGCCGTCTGGGGGCTCGGCGCCCTGGTGGCGCTGCTCGGCGCGACGATCTTCGCCGAGTTGGGGCGGCGGCGCCCGCAGGCCGGGGGCGGGTACGCCTACCTGCGCGACGCCTTCGGCCCGCTCCCCGCCTTCCTGTACGGGTGGGCGCTGCTGCTCGTGATCTCGTCGGGGGCGATCGCGGCGGTGGCGATGACGTTCGCCAGCTACGCGGCCGCGCTGCTCGGCGCCGGGCCGGCGCTGGAGCGCCCGCTGGCGCTGGGGGCGATCGCGCTGCTCACGGCGGTGAACGTGGTGGGCGTGGCGCCGGGGGCGATCACGCAGAACGTCTTCACGGTGCTCAAGCTGGCGGCGCTCGCCGCGCTGCTGGCGGCGGGGCTGCTAGCGCCGGTGGGCGACGCGCCGGCGCCGGCGCCCGCGCTCGCGCCGGGCGACGGGGGGTTGGTGCGCGTCGTCGGGACCGCGCTCGTGCCCGTGCTGTTCGCCTACGGCGGGTGGCAGCAGACCAACTTCGTGGCCGAGGAGCTGGAGGCGCCGGAGCGCACGCTGCCGCGCGCGCTCACGCTCGGCGTGCTGCTGGTGGTGCTCGTCTACGTCGGTGCGAACGTCGCCTACTTGCGCGCGCTCGGCGTCGAGGGGCTGGCGGCCAGCAGCGCGCCGGCCGCCGACACCGTCGCCCGCGTCGCCGGGCCGGCGGGGCGCACGCTGGTGGCGGCGGGGATCGCGGCGTCGACGTTCGGCTTCCTCGACCTGGTGATCCTCGTCTCGCCGCGCGTCTACCAGGCGATGGCGCGCGACGGGCTGTTCTTCGCCGCCTTCGCGCGACTGCACCCGCGCTTCCGCACGCCGGTGGCGGCGATCGTCGCCCAGGGGGCGTGGTCGGCGGCGCTCGTCCTCGTCGGCAGCTACGGGCAGCTGCTCGACTACGTGACGTTCGCCGACTGGATCTTCTTCGGGCTGACGGCGGCGTCGCTGCTCGTGCTCCGCCGGCGCGACGCGGCCGCCGGGACCGACGCCGGCGGCTACCGCGCGCCGCTGGTGCCGTGGAGCGTGGTCGCGTTCTGCGCGGCGGCCGCGTTCGTGGTCGTGGGCTCGGTGCTCTCGGACCCGGGCAACGCGCTGCGCGGCACGCTCCTGCTGGCACTCGGCGTGCCGGCGTTCCTGTACTGGCGGCGCCGCGCCTCGCACTAGCGTGCGCCGTCCCGACCCCAGGTCGGGCACGGACGGGGCGTCGTCCCCGTCGGGGGGAACACCGCGAGGTCGGCGGAATCGGCGGTGGCGCCGAACTGCTTGCGGACCGGCCAGAAGCACGGGAAGTAGCTGCTGCGCAGGAACTTGATCTCGATCCCCTCGGCGCGCCCCTGCTGCAGCGGGACCATGAAGAGGAGCGCGAACTCGTCGATCGAGCGCGAGAAGCGGAGCGGTCCCGCGTCGAAGGGGTCGAGGCCGATCCCGGCGATCATGCGGGCCACGGTCTCCTTCGCCGCCCGGTCGTTCGAGGCGATGGGCACCGTCGGGGCGACGCCGTGCACGAGCGGCTCGGGGATGACGTACGCGCCGGGGATCGCGACCTTCACCACGCGCGCCCGCGGCGCCCACGACTGCACGCGCTCGCTGTTCGACGGGCCGGGCACGAGTTCCATGTAGCCGTCGGCCCCCTTCCGCATGGCCCCCGAGCTGACGTCGACGAGGATCTTCCCGTCGAGCGGGCCGAGCCCCTTCGTCACCAGCTCCTCGAGCGCGGCCGCCGGCACGGCGAGCACGATCACGTCGGCGCGCGCCGCGGCTGCCTGCTGGGTCGCCGCCGACCCCCGCGGCCCGGTGCGCGCGACCAGCGCCCGCACGGCCTCGCGCCCCGGCTCGCGCGAGCCGTAGATCACCGCGTGCCCGAGCTTCGCGAGCTGCGGGCCGAGCGCGCTCCCGACGCTGCCGGTGCCGATGACGGCGACCGTCGGAAGCGCCTGGCCCGCCTCTCGACCCGCCCCGGGCGTCTGCCCGCCGCTGACACCGGCGGAGAGGATCGACACGACCGCCAGCATCGTCCACGAGCGTCGACGCATGTCACCGGGCTCCTGACGTCGCGGGGCCGTCGACGTCGCTGTGTGGGTTCGGCACGAGCGCCGCCGCGTCACCGCCGGCAGTCGTGCAGGGACGACGGACGGGTGTCCGCGTCATGCGTCGGTCCGTCCGGCGGGTCACGGCGCGGCGCGCGGGCCGCGGCGTCACTGCCCGCACGCGGGCTGCCAGGTCGCGACGTTGGGGTTGGTGAGCCGCTCGGCGTTGTTGATCGGCAGCTGCGACCCCGGACAGGTGCGCGCGTCCGAGTCCGCGGTCCAGCGCGGGTCGACGATGCCGAAGCGGTACATGTCGTTGAGGCGGCGCCCCTGGAGGTACAGGTTGACGCGCCGCTCGTGGATCAGCATGTCCTGCGCGGACGGCTGGCCGGCCGCCCCCGTCCACTCGGGGAGCTGGTTGAGCGCGCGGAGCTGGTTGATGCGCGTGCGGAACTCGGCCGCCTGCCCGCGCGCCAGCCCGACCTCGGCGAGGATCAGCAGCATGTCGCGCGACCCCGTGACCGTGACGGAGATGAGGTTCACGCCGGCCGCGGGGCTGACGAACTCCTGGATCGCCGCCGTGATGCGCGGGTCCGGCTGGTTGCTGATCGGGTCGCGCAGCGCGACGGTGAGCTGGTTGTTGGTGTAGTTGTACGTCGCCACCGCCGCGTCGAAGCGGATCTCCTGGCGCGAGTTGGTGCACCCCGGGAAGTAGCAGTTGCTGTAGGCCATCCCCTGCTGGATGGCGAGCTGGAAGCGCCCGTCGCTCCCCAGCAGCGCCAGCGCCGCCGCGGCGTCGGTCGCGGCGCCCGCGTCGTCGACCAGCGGCTGCGCGGGGACGCGCCCCGACGGGTTGAGCTTGCGCCAGATCGCGCGGTCGAACTTGGCCCGCGCGCGCATCGCGGTGAGCGCGCCGCGCTGCGCGTTGCTGATCCCCGCGACCGCCAGCCCGCGCGCCGCCGCCGCGTCCACCGAGTCGTAGAGCGACACCATGCTCGCCGGCCCGACGGGGCCGCCCGCCGTGCGCTCGTTGGAGGCGATGACGAAGTCGTCGTGGTGGTTGGCGATGTAGTCGTACGTGATCGCCAGGTAGAGGTTGGCCAGGGCGAGCTGCGTCGGGTCGGCGAGCCTCCCTTCCCGCTGGAACGCCTCGAGCTGCCCGACCGCGCGGTTCGCCGTGTAGCGGGCGGGCGTCGTGCTCGTGTAGGCCGCCTCCAGGAACTCGTTGTACGGGTCGCGCAGGAAGCCGAGGTCGAAGCGCTGCATCCCCTCGAGCGACCCGCGCCACGACATGTCGTCGCTGGCCGTCTCGACGGAGCTGAGCAGGATCCCGACGGCGCGCGTGAGCGCGGCCAGCGAGCCGTTCACCTGCGCGCGGGCCGAGGCCGGGTCGGCCAGCGACTCGGCGTTCACGTTGTTCGGGTTGTCGACGTCGAGCACGCTGCCGCACCCGCCGGCGGCCAGCGTGGCGGCCGCCGCGGCGGCCAGCAGGGCGGCGCCCGTGCGTGTCCTGATGCGCGTCATGGCGGCTCCTCAGTAGCCCAGGCGGACCGACAGCGAGAGGCGGCGCGGCAGCGGCAGGCCGAACGTGTCGCTGGCGTCGTAGAAGTTGTTCTCCAGCTGGTTGCTGGCCAGGCTGCTCGACACCCCGCGCTCGTTCGCCTCGGGGTCGGTGCCGGGGTAGCGCGTCCAGAGCATCAGGTTGCGCACCGCGACGCGGAGCTGCATGTCGCGCGCGCCGACGCGCGCCGCCAGGCGCGGCGACGTCGTGTAGGCGAGGCTCAGCTCGCGCCACCGCAGGAAGTCGCCCGGGTCGTTCTGGTTGTAGCCGTCGTACGGCGAGAGCGCGACGAGGCCGAGCCACTGGCGCGCGGCGTCGAGGCGCTGCTGCGCGGTCGAGGCGGGGTTGAGCAGCGTCGCCTCCACCGTCGCCGACTCGAGGTTATTGCGGCCGATCGCCGGGCTGGCGTTGCGGAAGGCGTCGGTGAGGTTGGTGATCGTGTAATTGCCGCCCTTGTACTCGAACAGCGTGCCGACGCGCCAGCCGCGCCCGAGGCGCAGGTTGCCGCCGAACGCGCCCGACCAGTCGGGGAAGGGCTTCCCCTGGTAGTGGTCGAGGAAGTCGCCGTTGCCGTCGTCGTCGGCGCGCAGCAGCGCGAGCGCGGTCGGGTTGCGCGGCGACGCCAGCGCCGCGAGCAGCTCGGCCTCGGTGTCGGGGCGGCGGTCGTTGTTCAGGTCGTAGGGCGTCTGCCCCGGCTGCAGGCACCCGCCCTTGGCGTCGTTGGCGGCGTTCGCGTAGCTCGCGCACGGCTGCAGGATCTTGGCGCCGAACAGCGAGCCGGGCGCGTACCCCTCGCGGATGAAGCCGCGCGTGCGCACGTAGCCCGGGGTGATCTTGATCGGCGCGGCCCCGCCGAGGCTCGTCACCTTCTGCCAGAGGTGGGCGCCGTTGGCGAACAGGTCGAGCGCGAGGTTCGGGCGGTTGACCACGAACCCGGTGAGCGCGAGCTCCCACCCGCGCGCGTTCAGCCGGCCGACGTTGGTGAGCTGCGACGCCGTGAAGCCGCCCGAGCCGGGGAAGAGCTTCTGCACGAGCGCGTCGTCCACCTGCCGGTTCCAGTGCGTCACCGAGAGGCTCGCGCGGTCGCGGAAGAGCCCGAACTCGCCCCCCGCCTCCCACTCGGTCGACACCTCGGGGCGGAGGTCGGGGTTGCCGAGGTTGAGCGGGATCAGGCCGCCGCCGGTGGACGACGGGAGCGCGGTGAAGGTGGTGAACTTGTCGAACGCGCCGGGCTGGCGCCCCGACCGGCCGAGCGCCGCGCGCAGCCGCGCCGACGAGAGCAGGCCGGCGACCCGGCCGTTCTGCCACGAGGCCAGGTCGGACGGCACGAGCGAGACGCTCACCTTGGGGTACAGCACGCCGCCGGCGCTCTCGCCGAACGCGCTGTTGTAGTCGTAGCGCGCGCCGCCGGTGAGGAAGATCCAGTCGCGCACGCCGAGCTGCTCCTGCGCGAAGTAGCCGGCGTTGACGACCTTGATGAGCCCCTCGCCGACGCCCGGCCGGCTGCCGGCGCCGATGACGCCGAGCCCGGGGCCGGCGAAGTCGCGGTCGCTGCCGGTCTCGGTCTTCTGGTTGGTGACGAAGCCCTGCGTGCCCAGCACGAGCGTGGACTGCAGCGCCGACGTCAGCGCGCGGTCCCAGCTTCCCTTCACGTCGAGCGTGACGTTGCGCTGCCGCACGTTGCCCACCGAGCGCGAGCCCTCGGGCTGGCCGGCGTTGAACAGGTCGACGCGGTTGCCGAACGGCCAGAAGTTGACGTTGCGCGTGTCGGTGTAATCGAGGCCGCCGGTGGCGTCGAGGCTCAGCTCCGCGGTCGGCGCCCACTTCACGCCGAGCGAGCCGTTGTAGTGCGAGACGTCCTGCGGGATCGTGCGCATGTTGGTCTCGCGCACGGTCGCGGTGAAGGTGTTGCCGAACGGGTTGCCGGCGCCGCTGCAGCGCGCCGGGCCGGCGATGGCGTCGCCGAGCGCGCGCCGGCCGTTCGCGTCGAGGCAGTACGCCTCCTCCGGTCGCGCGTACATCCCCTGCGCGTACGGCGAGGTGATCGAGTTGCTCCCCTCGGGCGACTCGCCGTTCTGGGCGGTGTAGCGCGACTGGAGGCTCAGCGTGAGCCGGTCGCGCGGCATGATGTTGAGGCCGAGCGTCCCCTGGTAGCGGTCGATCACGTCGCGCGCGATGCCGCCGACCCTCGCCGACGTGAACGGGCCGTCCTCCCCCTGGTAGCGGGCGCTGACGAAGTAGGTCGCCCGCTCGGCGCCGCCGTTCACCGACGCGCTGGCGACGTTCCCCGACCCCGTCTCCCAGAGCTGCTCGCTCACGTTGTAGGTGAACGGCGCGTAGGGCGCGATGGTGCGCCCGAAGATCGCGCTCAGCGTGTCGGCCCGCCCCTGCGTGCGCGCGAAGCCGGCGTTGGCGTCGATGCGCCCCTCGGGGTAGGCGAGCGCCGAGCGCTCGTACTCGACGTTCCAGCGCGCCGGCCCCGCGGCCCCCCGCTTGGTGAAGATCTGGATGACGCCGTTCGACGCCTCGGTGCCGTAGAGCGTGGCCGCGGCGGCGCCCTTGAGCACCTCGATGCGCTCGATCGAGTTCGGGTCGATGTCGTCGAGCCGCGACGTGGCCGCGCCGCCCCCCGACCCGCCGTTGTCGGCGCGCACGCCGTCGATGTAGAGGATCGGGTTGTTCGACTGCGAGAGGGACGCGCTGCCGCGGATGCGGATGCGCGCCCCCGCGCCGGTGACCCCCGACGACGGCAGCACCGACAGCCCGGGGACGCGCGCCGCCAGCACCTCGGTGGGGGTCTGCACCGGCGCCTGCTCCACGTCGGCCAGGTTCACGGTCGCGATCGTGTTGCCGAGCTTCTTGGTCGCGACCGCGGTGCCGGTGCCGGTGGTCACCACCATGTCCAGCTGCACCGCGGAGCGCTGCAGGGAGAAGTCCGCGCGCGCCGTGCGCCCGGGCGCGACGGCGACCGTCTGCGACGCCTGCGCGAAGCCGAGCAGGCGCACGCGCAGCTCCACGGTGCCCGCGGGCGCGTTGACGATGCGGTAGGCGCCCGCGGCGTTGGTGGTCGCGCCGACCGGCGTGCCGGCCGGCGCGCCGGCGACGAACACCTGCGCGTTGGCGAGCCCCGTCCCGGACCCGGCGTCGCGCACCGTGCCCTCGATGACCGTCGCCGCCGCGGGCGGCTGCGCGCGCAGGGCGTGCGGAGTGGCCAGCGCCGCGCAGGCGCCGGCGGCGGTGGCCGGACCGAGTCGTGCCAGTAGGTGTGGCATCGTCCGCATCCTCACTCCGCAGAAGATTGTGTGTGCGCCCGCCCCTCCGGGCGGGCGGCTACGGCGTGCCGACCCCCGGCTCGCCCCCCGCGTCCACCCCGCCGCCGGCCACCGCGCGCAGCAGCGCGTAACCCGCGGCCGCCGCCAGCACCACGCCCCCGCCGGCGAGCAGCGAGCGGCGCCGGTCGAGCGCGCGCCGCTCCCCGCGCGTCACCGCGCCCGCCGAGATGGTGACCCGCTCCCCCACCCAGCGGGTGCGCGCGCCGGCGCCCGCCGCGGCGGCGGTCTCGCTGACGAGCACCGACACCGAGTCGCCGCCCGCACGCTCGGCGCGCCCGGTGACGACCGCCGCCGGCGCGCCGAGCGCCGACCCGACGCGCGCGCTCCCCTCGGGCGTCAGGTGCAGCCGCACCTCGGTCCCCGCCGCGAGCGTCGGCGCGTCCGCCGCCGGGAGCGGGACGTAGCGGTAGCAGCCGGCGGCCAGCGCCAGCCAGACGGCGCCCGCGAGGCGGGTGCCCGAGACGGGGAGGCGCATGCGGGCTCGGTCAGACCGCGTCGGAGAGCGAGCTGAAGGTGAAGTCCCGGACCTTGAGCGCCGGCATGAAGGTGGCGCCGCCCGCACTCAGGTTCTCGGTCGCGTTGACCCGCACCGCCGGCCCGATCGCCTCGAGGTTGTTGAGGAAGAAGACCGGCGACTCGTTGAAGCGGAAGTTCTTCACCGGCCGCGTCACCTGCCCGCGCTCGACGAGGAACGTCCCGTCGCGCGTGAGGCCGGTGTAGAGCAGCGTGCGCGGGTCGACCGGCCGGATGTACCAGAAGCGGGTCACGAGGATGCCGCGCTCCGTGCTGCGGATCATCTCGGCGAGCGAGGTGGGGCCGCCGAGCATGCGGAGCGTGCGCGGGAACGACGGCGCGCCGCCGCCCCCGCCGCCCCCGCCTCCGCCGCCTCCGCCGCCGACGGCGCGCGTCGGCGCCTTCCCCTGCTTCTGCGCCCAGTACCGGTCGTACTGCAGCGTCTTCACCACGCCGTCCTCGATCCACACCACCTTCTCGAGCGGCATCCCGTCGGCGTCGAAGCCGCCGGCCGCGGTGCCGCCGTCGGCGGGGTCGCTGAGCAGCGTGACCCGCGGGTCCACCACGCGCATCCCGATCTTGTTGCCGCCGCCCGGCTTCGAGAAGAACGACCGCCCCTCGTCGGCCGCGCGGGCCTGCGTCGCGTTGGCGATGAGCTGGACCAGGTTCGCCGCCGCCGTCGGCTCGAGGATCGTCGTGTAGCGCCCCGGCTCGACCGCCACCGGGTCGCGCGACCGCGTGGCCTTCTCGACCGCCGTCGCGCCCAGCTGCGCCGCGTCGATCTCCGCGAAGCGCTCGCCGTCGCCGCCCGCCCACCCGCTGCCGGTGCCGTCTTCAGTGCGCACCGTGGTCGTCATCGTGACCGCCGCGTTCGAGTCGTAGGCGAACAGCCCGCGCGAGTTGGCGAGCGCGTTCGCCGCGGCGCGGCACTCGATGAACCCGGTGGCGATCAGCCCCGCGGCGCGCGCCCGCTCGGCCACGGCGCGCGCGGCCGCCGCGCGCTCGGCGGGGGTCGGGACGGCCAGCGTGCGCTGCCGCGGCGCCGGGTACTGCTGCGCCCCGAGCTCCGGCATGCGCTCCGGGTTCACCGGCACGAGCCGCGCGATCTCGGTCGCCTGCCGCGCCGCCTCGGCGAGCGACGCCTCGTCCAGCTTGTTCGTCGTCACGCTCGCGGTGCGCCCGCCCACCGTGGCGGTGATCGTGACCGCGGTGTCCTGGTTCTCGCCGCTCGTCGTGACCTGGTTGAGGGCGAAGCGCGTGTCGGCGCGCGCCGAGCTGGTGACGCTGACGCGCGTCTCCTCCGCCGGCGAGTTGGCGAGCGCGCGGCGGGCGATCGCCTCGGCTTCCGCGCGCGACAGGAGGGCGACCGGCTCGGCCGCCGCCTCGAACAGCGACTTCGGCGCGCTCACGACGTCCGTCCCGTGTTGATGATGTTGACCTGCGTGAACAGCGCCGGCGGGCAGCCGTGGCTCACCGAGTTGCTCTGCCCGGGCTGCCCCTTGGCGTCGCCGAACGCGCCCCCCAGCTCGTAGCTGCGCGGCCCCCCGATGGCGCGCATCGAGCCCCAGAACTGCGGGGTGCGGAACTGGTAGGCGACGTCCTTGAGCATCCCGACGATCTTGCCGCCGCGCACCTCGTGGAACACCTGGCCGGCGAACTGCCCGTTGTAGCGCTGCTGGTCGATCGAGAACGAGCCGTCGCCGACGATCGCGATCCCGCGGTCCATCTGCCCGATCAGACTCTCCCACGTGTCGTCGGTCCTGCCGGCCTCGATGGACACGTTGGGCATGCGCTGGAACTGCACGTCCGCCCAGCTCTGCGCGTACGAGCAGCCGTAGCTGCGCACCGGCTTGCCGGCCCGCCGGTAGTAGGCCTCGAGCATCGGCGCCTGCTCGCGCGTGGTCTGGTAGTCCACGAACACGCCGTCGCGCACGATGTCGAACTTGACCGGCCGCACCGCCTCGTCGTCCCAGCCGATCGCGCCGAGGGAGCCGGGCTGCTCGCGGTCGCCGACGACGTTCAGGATGCGGCTGCCGAACTGCAGCTTGCCGAGCACCGCGTCGGGCGGGCTGACGAAGCTGGTGCCCGCGTAGTTGGCCTCGAAGCCGAACGCGCGGTCGAGCTCCGTGGGGTGCGCGATCGTCTCGTGCACGGTGAGCCAGAGGTTCGACGGGTGGAGCAGCAGGTCGTAGCGGCCCGGCTCGACCGGCTTCGCCGAGAGCTTGGCCACGGCCTCGTTCGCCCACTGCTCCGCGCGCTCGCCGAGCCGCGCCGCCACCACGTGCTCGTAGCCGCGCCCCATCGGCGCGACCTCGGCGCTCTGGCGCGTCTGGAAGTCGCTGGCGTCGGCGGAGACGGCGGTCACCGTCATCGACGGCTGCGTGCGGAAGATCGTCTGCACGACGTAGGAGTCGTCGCTCGTCATGAGCGTCTTCTCCTCGCGCAGGAAGAACATGGTCGAAACGACGTTGCGCACCCCCTTCACGCGCATCGCCGCCTGGTTCGCGGCCAGCAGCAGCGCGACCTTGTCGGGGACCGGGACGGTGAAGGGGTCGGTCTCGATCGGGCTGCGCCACTCGCCCACCTGCCTGCCGGGCGTGGGCGCCAGCGCGACCGGCTTGAGCTGGCTGGCGCGGTTGGCCTTCGCCTGCTCGAGGGCGAGGCGCGCGGCCCGGGCGACGGCGTCGCGCGTGAGGGTGCTCGTGGCCGCGAACCCCCAGGCGCCGTCCACCAGCGTGCGCACGCCGAGGCCGTAGCTGTTCGTGTCGACGACGCCGGTGACGATGCGGTCGCGCGTGGCGACGTTCTGCTGCCGCCGCGCCGAGACGCGCACGTCGGCGTACGACGCGCCGCCCGACTTCGCCGCGTCGAGGGCGACCTGCATGAGCGCCTTGACCGCCGGGTCGCCCGGCTCGGGCCGCGGTGCGGCGGGGAGGAGCGTCGGGCAGATCGCGGCGCCGGCCGCCGCGCCGGCCGACACCCGCAGGAACTCGCGACGGGAGGGAGCCACCGCACACCTCGGGCTTGGGGGAGCCCGGGCCGCCTCCGCCGGGCACGCGAACCTCCAGCCGAGGCGCGGCGCTGTCAAGGTGGTGCCGTAGGGCGCCCGCGAAGGTCAACTGAAAAGCAGGGGGGATGAAAATCTGAGAACTACTCTGAAACGGCGGGGAGAGCTCCAGGCTCTCAGCTCATCCGCGCTGTTTCCGCCGTTCTCAGATTGTCATCCCCCCTGCTTTTCTTGGTCTTCCAAGAGCAAGGGCACGGCTACCCGAGCACGCCCGGGAAGCCGAGCCGCGACGCCTGGTAGCCCGGGAAGAGGCGGTCCAGCCGCTCCGCCCCGAGGTGCTTCTGCGCCACCTCGGCGAACACCGCGCGGAAGTCGGTCGTGAGCGCCAGGTCGCGCCCCTCGTACAGCTGCTCCGGCGCGAGCCCCGGCCACTTCCCGTGCACGCGCCCCCCGCGCACGCCGCCGCCGATCACGAACATGCTCCCGGCGTGCCCGTGGTCGGTGCCGCCCGTGCCGTTCTGCCGCGCCGTGCGCCCGAACTCGGACATCGTCAGCACCACCACGTCCTCCATCCGGTCGCCGAGGTCGGTCGTGAACGCGGCGACCGCGCGCGCGAAGTCGCCGAGGCGGTTCGCGAGCTGCCCCCGCGCGCCGCCCTGGTTGACGTGCGTGTCCCACCCGCCCACGTCCGCGAACGCGACCTCCAGCCCGACGCCCGCCTTGATGAGCTGCGCGATCTGCAGCAGCCGCTGCCCGAACGGCGACTGGGGGTACTCGGCGCCGTGCTCGGGGCGGTAGCGCTGCGGGTCGGCGGCGCGCAGCACGCGCATCGCCTCGAAGGTGTCGGCGCCGGCGGCGTGCACGAGGTCCGCCGAGCCGGTGGTGTAGAGCGCCTCGAGCCGCCGCTCGGCGTCGCCGCCGGCGGCGCGGATCGAGAACTCGGCGAGCGAGTTCATCGCCACGGTCGGCGCCGGGCCGTCGAGCACGCGCGGCGTCTGCGCCGTCATCGCCACCGCCCGGAAGGGCGACACGCCCGACCCGCTGCCACGGCCGGGACTCGCCGCCGCGGCCCCGTGCGCGCACCCCGACTCGCAGGTGCCGCGCAGCGCGAGGTAGCGGTTCAGCCACCCGTCGCGCGTCCCCTTCACGTCCGGGGTCGCGGTCTCCATGTAGTCCTGCGCGTCGAAGTGCGAGCGCGTCGCGCTCGGGCTCCCCACCGCGTGGATCGGCGCCAGCAGCCCGCGGTCCCAGAGCGGCTTGAGCGGCGCCAGCGCCGGGTGCAGCGCGTAGAAGCCGTCGAGGTCGAGCGCGCCGTCGGGGCGCCCGGGCTCGGGGACGGCGATGTTCGGGCGCAGCGCGTAGTACGACCGGTCGCCGAACGGCACCAGCACGTTCAGCGCGTCGGCGGCGCCGCGCTGGAAGAGGCACACCAGCACCTTCCCCCTGCCGGCCAGGCGCGCCGCGCCGTGCGTCAGCTCCTGCGCGAACGCGGTGCGGCGGAGGAAGCTGGGGCTCAGCCCCAGCGTCGCGAGCGCGAGCGCGCCCGACTTCACGAACACTCGGCGTTGCATCGGTAGGTCTCCGGTCAGCGGCGCTGAAACTCGGGCGCGCCCAGGGCGAGCCCCACGAGCTGCGCGAACGGGTCGAGGCGCAGCCGGCGCTCGCGCCCCATCACGGTCGTATCGGACGTCGCGTCGGCGGGGGCGCCGCGCTCGGCGCGCGCCAGCAGCGGGTGCTCGCCGCTGGCGAGGATCGCCCGCGTGTCCGGCGACAGCTCGCCGCCGAGCAGCGCCTGCGCCACGCCGTCGAGCTGCCGCTCGCGCGGGGCCGAACGGAGCGCGGCGGCCGCGGGCCAATCGGCCAGCCGCGCCTCGGGGAGCCGCCCGCCCGCCACCAGCAGCCCGAAGTTGATGCGGGTGAGGATCGCGCCCGAGTTCATCCACGCGCGCCCGGTCTCGGGCCACCCGTCGGGCGCCTGGTGCCCGTACAACGGCTGGCCGAGGCGCGCCACCAGCTGCGCGGTGCGCGGCGTGGTGTCGGGGGCGGCGCCCATCGCGCGCGCGGCGCTGGCCACCAGCTCGAACGGCGACTTCACCTTGGCGCGGTAGGCGGCGCGCGAGAAGAACTCGGGGCCGGTGACGATCGTCTCGAGCGTCGCGCGCACGTCGCCGTCGGTGCGGCGGAAGGTCTCGGCGGCGCGCGCGACCAGCGCTGCCGGCGGCGAGTCGCTCACGAACCGCACCGCCAGCTTGTGCGCGATGTGGCGCGCCGTGCTCGGGTGGCGGGCCAGCAGATCGAGCACCTCGCGCCCGTCCTCGACGCCGCGGCCGGCGGGGAGCCGCCGCCCCAGCACCGTCTTCTCGCCGGCGTCGTGGGCCGCGGCGCGGAAGGCGAAGTCCATCCCCTGCCCGGGGGCGCGCAGCCCCCACCCGGTGAGCGCGCGCGCCACCTCGACCACGTCCTGCTGCGTGTAGCCGCCGTCCACGCCGAGCGTGTGCAGCTCGAGCAGCTCGCGCGCGTAGTTCTCGTTCAGCCCGCGCGGGCGGCGCGCCGCGACCTGCTCCAGCATCGCCGCCGCCTGGGGGTTCCGCTCGGCGAGGCGCGCGCGCTGCCGCGGCGTGAGCTCCGCGCGCCGGCGCCCCTGCGTCGGGCGCCCGCTGTCGGCCACGCTCTGCGCGTTGTCGAGGTACTGGAGCATCGCCGGGCTCTCGGCCACGGCGCCCAGCAGGTCGCGGAAGCGGCCGAGCGCGTGCGCGCGCAGCGTGGCCTCGTACTCGGGGAGGAAGTAGCGGACGCGCGCCTTCCCCTCGAAGACGTTGAAGTGGTTGGCCCAGAAGTCGACCATCACCTCCTGCAGCTGCCGCTCGCTGGCCACCGCGCGCGCCACGCGCGCCGCCTGCAGCTCGCTCCCCACCCGGCGCGACGCGCGCGCCGCCTCGCGCCGCCGCGCCGAGTCCTCGGGGGTGAGGCGGAAGGTCGTGTCCCCCGCCATGCGCGCGGCCAGCACCCGGCGCCCCACGACCTGCCCCGGCGGCGGGTACGCGCGCAGCAGCGCCGCGCCGCCCTGCCCGAGCGTCGTCAGCCCGGCCAGCGCGCCCTCCAGCGCCGCGTCGCCGATGCGCTCGGGGCGGAGCTGCTCGGCGATCCACCGGTCGACCCCCATCGCCCGCACGCGCGCCTCGTCCCCCGGCCGCGCCCCGAACGCCAGCCGGTTGAGCGCGTGGCGCACCTGCTGGTCGGCCGTCTGCTCGCGCGCCTCGGCGTTGGCAGTCGCGGCGGGCCGCTGCGCCGCGACCGGCGAAGTGGAGAAGGGAAGGGGCAGCGCCACGGCGGCGCACAGCGCGGCGGCGGCGAGGGCTCGGAGGCGGGTCGGCACGGTCGGGTCCCTCGGCTGGCGTCGGCTGCTGGTGCGGACGGTTCCAGCGCATGGGACGCACGCCTTCCGCCGACGTTAACTCGCCCCATCCCGCCCGCCGTACCCCGCCCGCCGTATCGCGCCCGCCGTATCCCGCCGCCCCTCCTCGCACGCCTACCGTCGTTCCCCCGCCCCCGCTTTCTTCCGCCCCGTGCTCGCCCCCCTTCTCCCACCCCCGGTCGTCCGCGCCGCGGCCGTCGCCGCCGCCGCCACGCTGGGCGTGCTGGCCGGATTCGGGGCCCGCGACGGGACGCCGTTCGCGGTGCTCGCCGCGGCGGGGTTGCGTCTGCGCGGCGTCCCCGAGTTCATCGCCGCCGACGCCGGCGACCGGTGGTCGGCCCTCCTCGGCGCCGCCCACGCGGCGCTGCTCGCCTTCGCGTGGGGCGCGCTCGTGGCGCGCCTCGCGTGGCGCCGCCGCGGCGGCGGCGCCACAGGTGTGGCGCTGGCCGCCGGCGCGCTGCTCGTCCTGGTCGACCCGCGCCTGCCGGCCGCGCTGCGGCTGGGGGCCGGCGCGCCCTCGCCGGCGCAGCGCGCGCTGTGCGTCGCCACGCTCGTCGGCGCGGCGGCGCTGACGGCGCGGCTGGCGGCGCGCCCCTCGCCCGCGCGGCCGCCGGCGTGACGCGCGACACGGCGCGAGGATCGGCGCCGTGACCGCGGCCGGGGGATGCGGGTCATACCAGATACGGGGGGTCGTTCCGTGTCCGACACGGATCGGCCACGCGTGCGTCACGCCGGTTGTTTGCCGGCGCGGCGGGCCGGAACGTTCGGGGCGCCTTGGTGTTGTGCGTCGCGCCCCGACGTCCGCGCACGCCGCGTCCGCGGCGCCGGCGCCGTGGCGCGCATCTCGCTCGTGGTCGTCTGCGGTACCAGGACCGCGCGGCGCGAGCCGCACACCGCCCCCGAGGAGGGGGCAGGAGGGTAGGATGGACATCCTCGTGTTGCTCGAGGACGGCCCGGAGCGCGCGCCGCCAGGCGCTCCAGGGGCCGCGTACGCGTCCGGCGATCACGCCGGGCCGCTGGCGCACGTCAACTCGGTCGCGCCGACGACGCCCTTCGAGGGCGCGCCGCGCGAGGTGGTGACGCTCTACGGCACCCCGGACGCGGAGGCGCTGGCGTTCGCGCTGGCCGCCGCCGTCGAGGGGCAGCGCGCCGGCGGCGACCACGCCGGAGCGATCCGGCACCTCGGCGTCTGGCCCGAGCGCGGCGCCGTCGGCGACGCCGCGTGGCGCGACCAGCGCACCGGGCAGCTCCTCACCGAAGACGTCGAGATCCCGGCGGCGCGCCTGCGCGAGACGGCCGGGCGACTCCTCGCCGAGACCGGCTCGGTCATTCGCTCCATGGTCGCCGGGCTGCTGATGCCCGACTGGCCCGAGGGAGTGCGCCGCGCCATCACCTTTTCCTTCACCCCGAACGGCGCCCGCCCGGCTTTCGCCGGCGTGGGGAGCGGCGACGTCGACTTCCTCGACTCGCTCCGCGAGGCCGACGGCAACCTGTTCGAAGGGGACTGACCTCACGCACCTACTTTCGTCCGACTCGCAGTCTCCGCAGTTCGTACAGCACCGCCGAGGCGGCCAGGGGTTCCTGGCCGCCTCGTGCGTTCACGCGCGGCGCGCCGGCCGCGGCCCCTCTTGCGGCCCCCTCCCCCGGCGCGGATGCTCCGGATGCACCCGATGCACACGTCACTCTCGCGGCGAGGACGCAGACGATGAGAGAGTACGGCAGCAGGGAGATCCGCAACGTGGCGGTAGTCGGCCACGGGGCCAGCGGCAAGACGAGCCTCGTGGACGCCATGGTCTTCGCGGCCGGCGCGAGCAGGCGCCACGGCGCGGTGAAGGACGGGACCGCGCTCACCGACTTCACCCCCGAGGAGGCCGAGCGCGGCTTCTCCATCACCCTCGGCTGCGCGTACGCGGAGTGGGAGGGGTGCAAGATCAACCTGCTCGACACGCCGGGCTACCTCGACTTCCAGGGCGACGCGATCGCGGGTCTCGCCGCGGCCGACGGCGCCCTCGTCGTCGTCGGGGCGACGACCGGCGTGGAGGTCGGGACCGAGAAGATGTTCCGCGAGGCGCTGCGCCGCGCCGACCCCGTGCTGTTCGTCGTGTCGATGATGGACAAGGAGCACGCCGACTTCGACGCCATCTACCGCCAGATCAAGACGCGCCTCACGCCCAAGGTCGTCCCCGTCGAGGTCCCGCTCGGCGAGGGGGCGAACTTCCGCGGCGTGATGAACCTGTTCACGAAGAAGGCCTACCTCTACAAGCAGGGGACGAAGGGCGGCGAGTACGAGGAGGTCGACGTCCCCGCCGAGGCGCAGCCGCGCTTCGACCAGTACCGCGAGGAGCTGATCGAGGCGATCAGCGCCACCGACGACGCCCTGCTCGAGCGCTACCTCGACGGCGCCGAGATCGGGCGCGACGAGGCGATCGCCGGGATGAAGGAGGCGATGAAGCGCGAGGACCTCTTCCCGCTCTTCTGCGTCTCGAGCGAGAGCATGATCGGCGTGCGCGCGCTGCTCACCGAGATCGCTCAGCTCATGCCCTCGGCGTGGGAGATGGAGGAGCTGCACGCCTTCACCGGCGCCGAGGGGCACGAGACCGTCGAGATCCACGCCGACGACGACCGCCCGTTCGCCGCGCTGGTGTTCAAGACGCACGCCGAGCCGCACGTCGGCGACGTGTCGTACTTCCGCATCCTGCAGGGGAGCGTGGCCAACGGGCAGGAGGTGTTCAACGCCACGCGCGACGTGGTCGAGAAGCTGAACCACCTCGCCGTCCCGTGCGGGCGCGAGCGCGTCGAGGTGCCGCGCCTGCGCGCCGGCGACGTCGGGTGCGTGGCCAAGCTGCGCAACACGCACACGAACGACACGCTGTCGACGCGCGAGCACCCGGTGCGGCTGCCGCAGGTCCGCTTCCCCGAGCCGCTGGTGCACTTCGCCGTGCACGCCCCCAGCCGCGACACCGAGGAGAAGCTGCAGGCCGGGCTCCACCGCCTGCACGACGAGGACCCCACCTTCACGGTGCAGTACGTCCCCGAGACGCACGAGACGGTGGTCGCCGGGATGGGGGAGCGCCACCTCGAGATCACCATGGCGCGCCTCAAGCGGAAGTTCGGCGTGACCGGCGAGCTGACGCGCCCCAGGATCGCCTACCGCGAGACGATCACCGCCAACGAGAAGGGGCAGGGGCGCCACAAGAAGCAGACGGGGGGGAAGGGGCAGTTCGGCGACTGCTGGATCCGCATGTCGCCGCTCCCGCGCGGCGAGGGGTACCTGTTCGCCGACGAGATCGTCGGCGGCTCGATCCCGTCGAAGTTCATCCCCGCCGTCGACCGCGGCGTGCAGGAGGCGAGCGCGCGCGGCGTGCTGGCCGGCTGCCCGCTGGTCGACTTCCGCGTCGAGCTGTACGACGGCTCGTACCACTCGGTCGACTCGAGCGAGCAGGCGTTCAAGATGGCGGGGATCCTCGCCTTCCGCGCCGTCGCGTCGAAGTGCCGCCCGGTGCTGCTCGAGCCGCTCGACCTGCTCGAGGTGACGACGCCCGACGAGTACCTGGGCGACGTGATGGGCGACCTCTCGGGGCGCCGCGGCCACATCCTCGGCACCGACGCCTCGGCCGACGGGCACGGGACGACGGTGCGCGCGGTGGTGCCGCAGGCGGAGCTGCACCTGTACGCCACCAACCTGTCGTCGCTGACGCACGGGCACGCGACGTACGCCCGCCGCTTCCACGGCTACGAGCAGATGCCGGCGGACGCCGCGCAGCGCGTGATCGTGGAGCACGCGAAGGCGCGCGAGGAGGCGCTGGCGGAGGTCTAATCCCGAGCGCAGCGAGGGATCTGCCGAAGCGCAGCGACGGATCTCCCTCGCCCCCCCCCGCCCCAACACTGACCCGCCCGGTGTGCGTACTCGTGGGCGGCGCCCGCGGCCTCCCTGCCGCGCCGGCGCCGCTCTCGTGTTTCCCCCTCCGTGCGCCTGCCGCGTCCCGCCGTCCGCCTGTTCGTCACGTTCCTGGCCTCCCTCGTCGCGCCCGCCGCCCAAGCCGCCGCCCAGGAACTGCCCGGGGGACGCGTCCTGGTCGCCGCCCCTGCGCGCGGCGCGATGCGCGTCGACGGGCGGCTCGACGAGGGGGCGTGGGCGGCGGCGCGGCCGGCCGCCGACTTCACGCAGGCCGTCCCCACGTCGGGCGCGCCGGCCACCGAGCGCACCGAGGTCCGCGTCCTGTTCGACCGGAGCGCGCTCTACGTCGGCTTCCGCCTCTACGACAGCCGCCCCGACTCGATCGCCGCCCAGCTGGCGCGCCGCGACGCCGGCGGGATCTACTCCGACTGGGCGCACGTCGCCGTCGACAGCTACCACGACCGCCGCACCGCCTGGCGCTTCTCGCTCAACCCGCGGGGCGTGCAGGGGGACGGCGGCATCTACAACGACACCGAGCGCGACCCGCTCTGGGACGCCGTCTGGGAGGGCGCCGCGCAGGTCGACTCGCTCGGCTGGACGGCCGAGTTCCGGATCCCGCTGTCGCAGCTCCGCTACACCGTCGGCGCCGAGGGGTCGGCGCGCGTGTGGGGGATCAACTTCACGCGCGAGCTGGCGCGGCGCGGCGAGCGCGCCTACTGGTCCCCCACGCCCCCCGACGCGCCGGGCGTGGTGTCGCGCATGGGGACGCTGGTCGGCCTCGACTCGCTCGCCGACCCGTCGCGCCTCGAGCTGATCCCGTACGCGCGCGCGCAGGTCACGCGCGCCCCGGGGAGCCCCGCCAACCCGTTCTACGACCGCAACAACGGGGGCGCGGCGGCGGGGCTCGACCTGCGCTACCGGCTGCCGCGCAACCTGACGCTCAGCGCGTCCGTGAACCCCGACTTCGGGCAGGTCGAGGCCGACCCCGCGGTGGTCAACCTGAGCGCGTTCGAGGTGTTCTTCCCCGAGCGCCGCCCCTTCTTCCTCGAGGGGCAGGACGTCTTCCGCTTCGGCGGCACGCGCACCTTCAACGACGACGACCGCCCGAACTTCTTCTACACGCGGCGCCTGGGGCGCGCGCCGCAGCGCCGCGTCGGCGGCGACGACGTGCAGTGGGTCGACGCGCCGGCGCAGACGCCGATCCTCGCCGCCGCCAAGGTCAGCGGCAAGACGCCCGGCGGGTGGTCGGTGGGCGCGCTCGGCGCCGCCACCCGCCGCCAGACGGCGCGCGTCGCCAGCTTCGCCGGCGAGCAGACGCGCGCGCCGGTCGAGCCGGGCACCGGCTACGGGATCGTGCGCCTGCGCCGCGACCTGCGCGGCGGCAACACGGTGATCGGCGGCATCGCCACCGCGGTCGCGCGCGACCTCGCCGACCCCGCCTTCGCCCCGCTGCTCGGCGAGCGCGCGGCCGCCGGCGGCGTCGACTTCGAGCACGCCTGGGGGGCCCGCACCTGGGCCGTCAGCGGCGTGCTCGCCGGCACCCGCGTCTCAGGCGACCAGCGCGCCGTGCAGCGCCTGCAGCGCGCGGCCTACCGGCTGTACCAGCGCCCCGACGCCGACCACGTGGCGCTCGACTCGACGCGCACCTCGCTCGCCGGCCGCTTCTCCGCGCTCAGCTTCGCGAAGACGGGCGGCCGCCACTGGCTCGGCTCGACGACGTTCGAGGAGACCACCCCCGGCTTCGAGACCAACGACCTCGGGTTCCAGCAGCGCGCCGACCGGCGCACCTGGTCCAACCAGGTCAGCTTCCGCGAGAACCGGATCGGCACGCGCGGCTTCGGGCGCCACTTCCGCCAGTACGACGTCGCCGCCTTCTACACGCGCGCCTACAACCTCGACGGCGACCTGGTGTCCGACCGCCCCGGCGGGCGCGCCTCGGCCACCTTCCAGAACTTCTGGCGCGCCTCGGCGATGTACTCGTTCAACGGCGCCGCCGGCGACGACCGGCTCACGCGCGGCGGGCCGCTCGTGCGCGTGCCGCGCGGCTGGAGCGCGAACGCCGACGTGCGCACCGACTCGCGCCGCGCGGCGGTGCTCCGGCTCTCGGGCGCCGCCGGCGGGAACGCCGCCGGCGAGTGGCGCCGCGACGTCGGCGTCGAGCTGGACGTGCGCCCCACGAGCGCGATGCGGGTGCGCGTCGAGCCGTCGTACGGGCGCAGCCTCGACCTCGACCAGTACGTTACCGCCGCCGCCGACCCGCTGGCCGCGGCCACCTTCGGGCGCCGCTACGTCTTCGCCGACCTCGCGCGCGACGAGCTGGCGGCCGACGTGCGCGTCGACTGGACCTTCACGCCGCGCCTCAGCCTCGAGCTGTTCGCGCGCCCCTTCGCGTCGCGCGGGCGCTACCTACAGTTCAAGGCGCTGGCGCGCCCCGACGCGTTCGGCTTCGCGCCCTACGGCGCCGGTACGGCGACGGCCGAGCGCACCGACGGCCGCGTGCGGCTCGACGCGGACGGCGCCGGCGCGGCCCCCGGCGTCGAGTTCGCGGAGCCCGACTTCGCCGTGCGCGCCCTGCGCGGGAACGCCGTCGCGCGCTGGGAGTTCCGCCCCGGCTCGACGCTCTTCGTCGTCTGGCAGCAGCAGCGCGAGGGCGCGCTCCGCGACCCGCGCGGGCGCCCGGCCGCCCCGATCGGGCGCGACGCGCTGCGGGCCTTCGGCGACCGGGGGACGGACGTGCTGCTGGTGAAGGTCAGCCGCTGGATCGGGCGGTGAGGAGAGCGGATGGGGCGTGCGAGGACCGGCGAGCGAAGCGAGGCGTGCGAAGTGAGGCGTGCGAGGTGAGGCGACGGCACGCCCTAGCTCGCACGCAGTACCTCGCACGCCGTACCTCGCTCGCCGGTCCTCGCACGCCCCATCAGACCTTCGAGTGCCCCACCTTCACCGCCTCGCGCCGGTCGGCCGCCGCGTAGACCTCGAAGTCGCCGAAGAACGCCGACGCCTCCGCCTGGAGCAGCCGCACCAGCGCCACCGCGAGCCGCCGGATCTCGAGCTCCGCCGCCTCGCTCCCGCGCATCTCGAGGATCGCCCGCCACGCGCGCGCGTTCGCCGTGAAGACGATCTTCGTCTCGGTGGAGTTGGGGAGCACACCGCGCGCCGCCTCGCGCGCCATCTTGCGGCGGTGGACCTTGTCGTCCACCCAGCGGTAGCGCTCCATCAGCCGCTCGACGAGCGCCACGTACGCCGCCTGCGCCCCCTCGATCTGCGCGCGCCACGCCGCCTCGAGTTCCGCGTCGCCGATGATCGCCGGCGGCACCACGAAGTTGGCCTCGCTCTCGTCGACGTAGCGCTGGGACAGCTGACTCATCGCGGTGCCCGCCCGGTGTCGCACCAGCTCGTGCGTCAGCGAGCGGCTCACCCCCTCGATCAGGATCGAGTAGCTCGCGTGCTCGAGCACCGAGCCGTGGCGCTGCCGCTTGATGTTCTCCAGGTACTCGGCCGTCGTGCGCCCCGCCGGGTTGTGCTGCGACATGTAGCACAGTCGCCCCGCGAACTCGGCCAGCCGCTCGCCGTCGGTGCTCTCCCCCTTCCACGCCACCGGCAGGTGCGCGGGCTCGGCGAACTGCGGGCGGGCGACGACGGTGACCTTGGGCTCGGTGTAGAACACGGGGGACCCGGGGCGGAGGGGAGCTGCGGCGCCCCGCATCGCGCGACGCCGTCGCGGCTGACGGGACGCCGTTGCGTGGGGCGGAACGAGTTGCGTGTGGCGGGACAATGTAGTGAACCGGACGTACATTCCGCGGCATGGCGTCCCCGCCCCCACCCGCGACCGACGTCCCGGACGCCCTGGCCCGCCTGCTCGCCCGCGGGGCGCCGGCGGAGCTGGCGGCCGCGTACCTCTTCGGCTCGCACGCGGAGGGGCGCGCGCACCGCGAGAGCGACGTCGACGTCGGGGCGGTCTTCCGGCGCGACCTGCTGCCGACCGCCCGCGACCGGTTCGAGGCCGGCCTGCGGCTCAACGCCTGGCTCGTCGCCGAGCTGCGTGAGCCGCTGGTCGACCTGGTCGTCCTGAACGACGCCCCGCCCGGTCTGGGCGCGCACGTCGCGACCCGCGGCGTGCCGGTGTACGTCGCCGACCCGGAGGCGGAGCGCGCGTTCCGCCGCGACGCGCAGCTCCGCGCCGCCGACCTCGCCCCGTTCCTGCGCCGCGCCGCCCAACGCAAGCTCGAGGCGCTCGGCCGGTGACGCCGTACCTCGTCGAGCGGCTCGCCGAGCTGCGGCGGCACCTCGACCACCTGCGGGGGCTGCGCCCGCGCGTGACGGCGCGCGAGGAGCTGGAGCGCGACCTGTCGCTGCACAACGACGTCTTGTTCTCCCTCCTGACCGTCTGCCAGCTCGTCATCGACGTCGCCGGCGACCTGTCGTCCCGCCGCGGCGATCGGTTCGAGGACTACACGCAGGCCGTGCGCAACCTCGGGCGCGACCCGCGGTTCCCCCCCGACCTCGTGCGCGCGCTCGAGCGGCTGCCCGGGTTCCGCAACGTGCTCGTGCACGAGTACGTCGCCCTCGACCTGCAGCGCGCCGTCGACGCCCTCGACCAGCTCGAACCGGTGGAGCGGTTCCTCGCCCTGGTTCGCGACATGGCGGCCGACTGGAGCGAGCGACCACGGTGACCGCGGGCCTCTAGCGCTCGTCGCCCCCGCCCGCGGCGCCGGCCGAGATCTGGAGCGCACGCACGGGGCGCGGGCGCGGCGCCGCCTCGAACGTCAGCTCGATCTCGCCCGCCTCGCCTACGTCGACCTCGCGCTCGGCGGCCGCGAACGCGTCGGTCGCGGGGAGGTCGCCGCCCGCGATCCGCACCTGCCACCGGCCGGGGCGCAGCCCGACGGCCGAGAAGGCGCCGTCCTTGTCGGTGACCAGGTGCACGGTGTCGGCGCCCGCCGTCAGCACCAGGCGCGCCCCGGCGACCGCCTCGTCGGCGCAGCGGCGGGCCGCGGGCGCCGTCTCGTGGTGATGCGCGACCGGCCGAGCGAGCGTCGGCGCCCCCGCGCGGCACGCGATCCCGCGGAGTGACGCCGAGCGGGCGTAGCGGAGCGTCGGCCGCGCCACTCGGGTGCGCGAGGCGACGACGTCCAACGCCGCCGGGTCGACCAGCACGCGCCCCGCCGCCGCGCCGGCGTCCACCACCTCCAACTGGTGCCGCCCCGTGGGCAGGTGCGTCATCCGCGCCACCCCCGCGCTGTCGGTGAGCGCCTCGTGCCCCCCGACGCGTACCAGCGCGCGCGGGATCCCGGCGCCCGTGGCCGCGTCGACCAGCCGGGCCTCCAGCCGGCCGCCGCCCGCCGCGCGTCCCAGCGGGAGCCGCAGCGGCAGCCCGTATTCGAGGACCACCGCGCGGCGCGCCAGCGGCCGCAGCATCGCCGCCGGCGCCACGCCGTCCGTCGCCGCGCGCCCCGGGTCCCACGCCAGCTCGCGCAGGCGCAGCGCGACCGCGCGGTCGCCGCGCAGCGCGCGCTCGAGCGACAGGTCCGTCTGGCGCGCGTGCACCACCCCCGCGACCGGGACCAGCCCGTCGGCCAGCGTGCGCTGCGCCCCCACGAACACCAGCGCGCGGAGCCGCAGCGCCGCCGGCAGCGCCAGCGTGGCGTCGAGCCCCGCGTTGCGCGTCACCGCGCGCCCCGACCAGAGCGTCGGTCCGCTCCGCACGTCGAAGGAGCCGCCGAGCGTCCCGCGCCACCCCAGGCGCAGCGTCGCCGCCGCGGCCGCGCGCCGCACCGCGCCGTCGCCGCGCCCCATCGCGTCCTCCCCGCCCGCCGTCGCCGGGCGCGCCGCCGAGCGGTCGACGACGCGCCCCGCCTCCGCGACCGCGGCCACGCTCAGCGGCCCGCGGTCGCCGGCGAGCCGCAGACGGAGCGCACGCTCCACACCGTCGTAGGCGAGCGCGCCGCTCGTGCCGACGCGCGTCCCGGTCGTCGCCTCCACCGCCAGCGCGCGCCCCACGTGCACCCCCGCCTCGGCGCGCGAGCGCCGCTCCGCGGGGAGGCGGAGCACGGTGCGCTCGTCGGCGGCGCCGGCGGCGTTGTCGCCGGCGCCGAGCAGCGCCGCGTCGGCCAGCCCGCCGCCACTCCGGTCGTGCGACGCCGACGCCGTCACCCACAGGTCGCGGCCGAGCGAGAGCGCCGCCTCGACCGCGTCGGCGCGCGCGCCGCGCAGCGCGCCCGGCTCCCCGCGCGAGTGCGACAGGTGGCGCGCCTCGCCGGTGAGCCGCCCGCGCGCCAGCGTGAGGCGGGCGCGCGACGCGTCGCCGGCCGCACCCGCGACGCCCAGCCGGTGCCCCGCCTCGACCTCCAGGCGCACCCCGCGCGCCGGCAGCAGCGACGCGAACGCGGACGCCATCGTCCCCGAGTCGCGCCCGACCCGGTGCACGCCGGCCGCGCCGACCTCCCCGGCGCCGGCGCGCAGCGCCACGCTCGCCCCCTGCTGCGCCCCCGCCCACCCGACCACCGACGACGCGACGCCGAGGCTGCCGGCGCGGCTGCGCGCGGCGTGCGCGCGCACGCCGACGCGCCCGAGCAGCGCGCCCGCGCTCGCGCCGGTGCCCACGCGCCCCGGCTCGGTGAGCGGCGTGAGTCCCAGCACCTGGTCGCCGAGCACCGCCTCGTGCCGCGCCCCGCGCACCGCCAGCCGGTACTCGCTGCGCCCGTCGAACGGCTCCGCACCCGCGCCCCCCGACCGCGCGACCAGCTCCAGCGTCGCGCGCCCGGACTCGCCGAGCGCGCCGTGCCCCGCGATCTCGGCCGACGCGCCGCGCCCCCACGGCGCGGCGCGCAGCCAGGCGCGCAGCGGGAGCGCGAGCGCGGGCGCCGGCGCGTCGTCGTCCGGCACCACGAGCGTGCGCAGCGTCTCGCGGGCCGCGTCTTCGTCGTCGCCGGCGTGCGCCGTCACCTCGACCGCCAGCGGCGTGGCGCCCGGCAGGTCGCGCGGCGTCACGCCGGTGAGCGTCACCACCGCCGCCGCGCCCGCCGCCAGACGCAGCGCGGCCGGCTCCGCGGTCACGGGCATCGCGGCCGCCGCGCCGTGCGCGGTCACGAGCGTGGCCGTGCCGCGCACGCGCACGTCGGCCGCCGCGTTGCCGCGGTTCACGACGCGCAGCTGCGCCGCCGCGCGCTCCCCGGTCCGCAGCGTCGGCAGCGGCGTCACGACGTGGAGCCGCACTGCGCGGCGCTCCGCCACCCGCACCGTCGCCGCGGCGGACGCCGTGTCGGGCGGGGCGCCGGCCGGCGCGTCGGCGGGTGCCAGCCGCACGCGCACCGCGTAGTCGCCCGCCGCGGCGTCGGCGGGGACGATCACGCTCACCACCAGCGCTTGCGACGCCCCCGGCGCGAGCGTCAGCTCGCCGGCCCCCGCGAGGGCGCGCCAGCCGGCGGGCGCCTCCACCAGTGGGCGCAGGTGCCGCTCGCGCGGGGCGGGGTTGCGTGCGACGAAGGTCGCCGTCGCCACGCCGCCGGGCTCCGCGACGCGCGCCGCGCCGGCGGCGACGTGCACCGCGTCCGGCGCGCCGGCGGTCTGCGCGTCCGCGGTGCGCGCCGCCACCACCACGCACGCGGCCGCGCCGAACGCCGCCCGCACCGCCGTGCGCGTCGCCACCCGCGTCACCGCGCGCGCGACGGCCGCGCTCACACCCCCACCGCGACCTGCACCGCGTACACCTCGTCGCCCGTGTCGGCGACGACGACCGCGGTGTAACGCCCGGCCGGCACGCCGTCGAGCACGAAGCGCTGCCGCAGCGAGGTGCCGGGGTAGAGCAGCCCGCGCGTCTGGCGCAGCGTACCGTGCGAGCGCCCGCTCTCGTCCACCAGCTCCACCGACAGCGTGGGGCGGTAGCCGCGCGTGCCGGTGTGGCGCAGGTCGAAGGTCAGCACCCGCGCCCCGTGCTCCCCGCTCACCACGCGCGGCGCCGAGATCTCGGCGCTCGGCGCCGCGGGCGGCGCGGCCGCCGCCGTGTCGGCCGCCGCCTCGCGCGCGCCGTCGACGTGGCTCACCAGCTGCACGCCGTAGCGGACCGCGGTGCCGAACGCCACGCCGCCCCCGGCGGCCGGCGCCGGCGTCGCCGACTCGATCATCAGCATGCTCCAGTACGTGCCGGCGAGCGGCGCGCCGGCGGGGACGCGGACCGTGTAGCGCACCGGGACGGTCGCGCCGGGGGCGACGCGCACCTGTCCGGCGTCGAGCGCCACCCAGGCCGCGCTCGAGCGCGCCAGCGTCCCCGGGGCGTCGTAGCGCGTCTCGCCGGCGGCGTCGAACCAGTAGTCGGTCAGGTAGAGGCGCGCCGTCTGCGGCTCGCGCGACGCGTTCGACACCAGCACGGTGCCGGTGTACGACCGGCCGGGCGCCGCCGCGCGCTCCTGCACCGTCTGGCCGACGACGCTGAGCTGCGCGCCGGCGGCGGGGGCGCCCGCGAGGGCGGCAAGGGTCAGGCACGCCAGCGCGTGCGGGGCGAAGGAGAAGCGGGGGCGCAGAGCGGTCGCCATCGGCGTCGCGGGAGTGCAGCGGTCACCGGCTCCCTCGCGCTGCGAGGGATCGGCGCGGTGCGCTGCGTCGCGCGGTGCGGTGAGGGTGCGCCGTGCCTCCCGGTCTCGGCCGCCGCGGCCGGGGACTCAAACGACGTTTCCGTCATGAAGGCGTCGGCGCGGATCTATGCGCGAAACGTCACGACAGTCGGCGCGGGGTGCGGCCGATACGTTGGGGAGAGGCGCCGACGCAGGTCCCTCGCCCGTCATCCAGGACCGCCGCGCCGCACGCGCAGGAGCATCTCGTGAACGTTTCGCACCCCATCGCCGCCGCGCTCCTCGCCGCCGCGGCATCCGTCGCCCCGGCCGCCCTGCACGCGCAGGCCGCGACGCAGCTGGTCACGCTCGAAGTGCAGGCCATCAACCAGCTCAACGTCTCCGGCACGCCGTCGGCGCTCGTGGTCAACACCGCCACCGCCGGCAGCGCGCCGACGAGCGTCACGAGCAGCACGACGACGTGGGCGGTCACCACCAACGAGGCCGGGCGCAAGGTCACCGCCTCGCTGAACAGCGCGCTGCCGAGCGGCGTCACGCTCGCCGTGACGCTCTCGGCGCCGGGCGGCGCGGCGAGCGTCGGCGCGGTGCCGCTCGGCACCACCGCGGCCGACGTGGTCACCGGCCTGTCGACGCTCAACGCGACGGGGCTCGGGATCACCTACACGCTGTCGGCCACGGCGGCGGCGGGGGTGGTCGCGTCGACCACGCGCACCGTCACGTTCACGCTCGTCGCCGGGACGTGAGCGCGCGACGCGGGGCGGCGCGGGTCGTCGCGGCCGCCCTCGCCGCGACGCCCGCCGCGCTGCTCGCGTGCGCCGCCCTCGCCGGCGCGGCGCACGCGCAGCTCTCGCTGAGCCTGAGCGCCGCGCCGGCGCCGCTGGTGGTGCGCGCCGCCGGCGCCGGCCTCCCCCCGGCCCCCGCCGCCAGCGTCGGGACGCTGCTCACCGTGGTCGGCGTCAGCCTGACGCGGCAGAAGCTCACCGCGCAGCTCGACCGGTCGCTCCCGCCGGGCGTGCAGCTCGAGACGCAGCTCACGGTGCCCATCGGCGCGGTATCGCTCGGCTGGGTGGCGCTCGGCACCGGGGCGCGCGAGGTCGTCACCGAGCTGCTCCCGGCGAGCGTGCTCAGCCTGGGCGTGTACTACCGCGCCAGCGCGACGGTCCAGGCGGGCGTCGTCGCGTCCACGACGCGCACCGTCACCTACACGCTCGTCGCCGCGCCCTGAAGCGCCGCGTCGACCAGCGCCAGCCGGTCGGCGCCGTAGTCGCGCGTCGCCGCCACGTGGTCCAGCGCGCGTCGCGCCGCCGCGGGGAGCGCCGGGAGCGCGGGGTCGTACTTGATCGCGCCGAGCGCGCGCTGCCCGTTGGCCGGCACCTTCACGCCCGGGTTCAGGATCCCCGTCGGGTCGAAGGCGCGCTTCGTCGCCGCGAACAGCGCCAGCGCCTCGGGCGCCCAGGTGCGCGCCATCAGCGGCGTGCGCAGCCGCCCGTCCCCGTGCTCCCCGGCCAGCGTCCCGCCCAGCCCCGCGGCCAGCGCGGTCACGTCCTCGAGCAGCCCCTCGACGCGGGCGCGCCACGCCGGGTCGCGCACGTCGACCAGCGGGTTCACGTGCACGTGCCCGTCCCCCGCGTGGCCGAAGATCACGCCGCGCACCCCGTGCCGCGCCAGCGCCGCGCGCACGCCGCGCACGTACTCCGCCAGCCGTGGCGGCGGGACCGCGCCGTCCTCGATGAACTGCATCGACTTGAGCGCCGGGTCGAGCCGCGCCAGGATCGGGCTCGCGGCGTGGCGCAGCGCCCAGAGCGCGCGCTCCGCCGACGGCTCGAGCGCCAGCGCCACCTCGCGCGCCCCGGCCCGCTCGAAGGCGCGCCGCAGCCCGCGCGCGGCGTCCGCGGCCGCCCCCGCCGACGCCCCCTCGACCTCCGCCAGCAGCACCGCCTCGGCGTCGCGCGGCGGGCGCCACCCGGTGCGGCGCCCGTTCCCCGGCGCGTCCGACCCGCGCGCCGCCACGTCGAGGAAGGTGCGGTCGAGCAGCTCGCACGCCGCCGCGCCGGCCTCGCGCGCCGCCACCGCCGCGCGCACCGCGTCGTCCAGCGTCGGGAAGGCGCCGAGCACGCTCGCCGTGGCGGCCGGCACCGGCGCCAGCGCCAGTTCGACGCCCACGAAGACGGCCAGCGTCCCCTCGCTCCCCACCAGCAGGTCCACCAGCTCCCCCGACTCGGCCCAGTCGGCGAGCGCGTACCCCGACGAGTCCTTGCGCACCGCGCGCCGCAGCGCCGTGCCGCTCCGCGCCGCCGCGCGCACCGCCGGCGCCGCCTCGGCGAGGAAGCGGCGCACCGCGGGGAGGTCGGGCGCCGGCGCGCCGCGCCGCACCACCGCGCGCGTCCCGTCGGCGAACACGCAGTCGAGCGCCGTCACCCACGGACGCATCGTGCCGTGGCGGAGCGAGTGCGCGCCGGCGGCGTTGGCCGCCGCCATCCCGCCGACGGTGCAGAAGTGCCAGCTCGACGGGTCGACGGGGAAGCGGAGCCCCCCCTCGCGCGCCCGCGCGTCGACCGCCGCGCCGGCGACGCCCGGCTGCGCGAACACGCGCCGCGCCGCCGCGTCGACCGCGCCCAGGGTGCGCAGGCGCCCCAGGTCGAGCACCACCCCGTCGCCGATCGCGCCGCCGGCCATGCTGCTCCCGGCGCCGCGCGGCACCAGCGGCGTTCCGCTCTCGGCGGCCCAGGCGACCAGCGCCTGCGCGTCGGCCGCATCGGTCGGCACCGCCACCGCGCGCGGCACCGCCTGTCCGATCCCCGCCGCCTCGGCGTAGGCGCCGCGGGCCGCCGCGTCGTGTCGGAAGACGCCCCGGAACCCGCGCGGCGCCGGGGCGTCGGGCGGCGGGGACGGCGCGTCGGCGGCGCGGAGGGCGGGCATCCCTCACGAAACCGCGGGACCGCCGCCGGGCGCAAGTCCGCCGGCGCGGCTATGTTGCAGGGTTCCCGCTCGGCCCGCGCGGGCGCGTGTCCGTGCGCGCCGCCGGTCGTCCTTCCCGACGATGCCGTCCACCATCCCGCCGCCCACCGCCTCCGCTCCCGCCGCCGCCCTCGCCGCCGACGTCGCGGTGGCGGCCGCCGTGGCGCGGCGCGACGCGCGCCGCTTCTGCGAGGCGATCCTCCCGCACGTCTCGCGCACCTTCGCGATCGGCATCCGGGCGCTCCCCGGCCCGCTCGGGCGCGCCGTGCTCACGGCGTACCTGATCTGCCGCATCGCCGACACGGTGGAGGACGCGCCCGGGATGACCCCTGAGGCCAAGGGCCCGCTCCTCGACGCGCTCGTCGACTGCTTCGACGGCGCGGCGCGCGCCGACGCGTACCCCGCGCTGTGCGCCGCCGTCACCGGCGAGCCCGCGCACCTCGCGCTCCTGCGTCACGCCGACCTCGTGTTCGCGCACTTCTTCACCCTCCCCGCGCCCACGCAGGCGATCGTGCGCCGCTGGGTGGCGGAGATGGCGCTCGGGATGAAGAAGTTCGTCTTCCTCTACCCGGACGGGATCCGCATCCAGACGGTCGAGGAGTTCCGCGAGTACTGCTACTACGTCGCCGGCACGGTGGGCTACCTGCTCACCGACCTGTGGCACGAGCACGCGCCGGCGGTCGGCCGCCGCCACTACGAGCGGCTGCGCGAGCGCTGCCGCGCCTTCGGCGAGGCGCTGCAGACGGTGAACATCCTCAAGGACGTGGCGCACGACGCGGTGGTCGAGAACTCGATCTACGTCCCCGAGCAGCTGCTGCGCGAGCACGGCAGCTCGCAGGCCGCGCTGCTGGCGGCCGACCGCGAGGCGCAGAACCGCAGCGCCATCGAGCGCCTCATCCAGCTCGCCTGGGCCGACCTCGAGGAGGCGCGCCGCTACCTCCTGCTCATCCCGCGCCGCGCCGTCTCGATCCGCCTCTTCTGCATCCTCCCGCTCCTCTACGCCCACGCCACCCTGCGCGACCTCGCGCAGACCTCGGCGATGCTGCGCCCCGGCGGCTCGGTGAAGATCTCGCGCCGCGAGGTGAAGGCGCTGCTCATGACGGGCGCGCTCTTCGTGATGAGCAACGGCGCGGTGCGGTGGCTCGTCGAGCGCGTGCGGCGTCGGGAGTTCCGGCTGGCGTGGCAGTGAGTGGAGCTCTTCAAGACCAAGAAGAGCAGGGGGGGATGAACATCTGAGAACTGCTCTGAAAAGGCGCGGAGAAGCTCGGAGCTCTCAGCTCTCCCCGCAGTTTCAGAGCAGTTCTCAGATGTTCATCCCCCCTGCTTTCCGGTTGATCTTCACAGCGCCGCGACGCTCAGATCCCGAGATTCGACGGCCGCGGCGGGTCCTCGGCGTAGTCGTAGAACCCCCGCCCGCTCTTCCGCCCGTGCAGCCCGGCCAGCACCATGCGCCGGAGCAGCGGCGGCGGCGCGTAGCGGCGCTCGCGGTACTCGGCGAACATGATCTCGCCGATCCGGTGCAGCGTGTCGAGCCCCACGAAGTCGCACAGCTCCAGGGGCCCCATCGGGTGCCCGGCGCCGAGCTTCATCCCCGCGTCGAGGTCCTGCACGGTCGCGACGCCGCGCTCCAGCTGCGTGATCGCGTCGAACAGGTAGGGGACGAGCAGCAGGTTCACCACGAACCCCGACACGTCCTTGGCCGCGATCGGCTCCTTGCCGAGCGCGCGCGCGAAGGCGAAGGCGCGCGCCACCGTCGCGTCGCTCGTCGTCACCGTGCGCACCACCTCGACCAGGCGCATCACGGGCACCGGGTTGAAGAAGTGCAGCCCCACCACCCGGTCGGCGCGCGCGGTCGCCGCCGCCATCGCCGCGATGGTGAGGCTCGACGTGTTCGACGCGAACATCGTCTCCGGCTTGCACGCCGCGTCCAGCTCGCGCCACGCGCGGTTCTTGGCCTCGAGGTCCTCCACCACTGCCTCGATCACCAGGTCGGCGCCGGCGAGCGCCTCGAGTTCGGTGGTGTAGCGCAGGCGGGCGAGCGCGGCGTCGCGCGCGTCGGGCGCGAGCTTGCCGCGCTCGACGGCGCGCGCCAGCGAGCGCTCCACCGAGTGCTGCGCGCGCTGGCACATCGCGCCCGTCACCTCGCGCACCACCGTGTCGAAGCCGGCGGCCGCGCACACGTGCGCGATCCCGCTTCCCATCAGCCCGCCCCCGAGCACGGCGACGGCGTGGATGTCGGTCATCGGAAGAAGGGATGGAGTTCGCGCGCCGTCACCCGGCCCTCACCCGAGCGAGCGGCGCACGCCGTCGAGCACCTCGCGCAGCGTCGCCGGGCGCGGCGCCGGCGGCGCGGGGTGCTCCAGCTGGTCCAGCACGCGCTCCAGCGCCGCCTCGGCGCGCGCCACCGCGCCGCGGTGCCCGCGCGCCAGCGCCCACGCCGCGCCGCCCCCCGCCAGCACCGGGAGCGCGGCCAGCGGCCCCACCACGGCGAGCAGCGCGTCGGCCACCGCGCCCACGCCGATCACCGCGCCCCCCGCCAGCGCGCCGCTCGCGGCGGTGACGCCGCCGACCAGCAGCCGCTGCCGCCGCCCCTGCGACACGTCGCCCTCGAGCCGCGCCAGCGCGTGCGTGCCGTCGACGGGGACGACCGCCGCGGCCAGCGCCGAGAGCGTGCGGAGCGCGGGGGTCACGCCGCCGCCGCGCAGCCCGCGCAGCACGTTCGCCACCAGGTCGCGCCGCGGCTCCCACACGCCGCCGTCGGGGAGGCGGCGGACGGGGCGCATGCACTCCTCGCGCTCCAGCCACCGCGCCAGCCGGTCGCGCACCGCGGCCGCGTCTCCCGCGACCAGCCGCGACGCCGACGCGCGCCCCGGCCCCGCCAGCCGCGCCGCCAACCCGCGCTCGTCGGCGTCGGGCGCGTCCGGCGCCAGCGCCCCGCGCAGCCGCTCTTCCGCGAGCGCGCGCCGCACGTGTTCGACCGACAGCCCCGCCTCGCGCGCGACGTCGAGCAGCTCGCCCTCGCTCAGCCCTTCGACCGCGCCCCCGGGCGCCGACGCCTGCAGCGCCGCCGCGCGCGCCAGCACCCGCTCGATCGCGCGCGCGTCGAGCGGGGTGGGCGTGGCGGGGACGGGAAGGTGAACGTCGTCGGGCATCGCCTGTAACCTAACGGTGGCCGGCGGCAGTGCCTTGCTCGCGTCAGCTCGGCAAGACCAAGAGCATTAGACAGGATTACAACGGATTACACGGACACGATCTGATTAGCTCCGCGTGGCGGCGACGCCCCGTGCGCCGGGCCGGAGGTAATCAGATCGTGTCCGTCCCAATCAGAGTTTGTCCTGTCTGCTTGTCAGTGCTGCTCCTCGTCAGATCCCCTGCAACGTCACGTCGATCTGCCGCGCCAGCCCCTCCACGATCGCCGCCGGCAGCGGGACCGCCGCCACCAGCGCGGCCACCGGATCGGCGCCGGCCTCGCGCCCCGCCTCGCGCAGGTAGAAGCGCGCGTACCCCGCGGCGAGCGCCGGCGCCGCGCGCTGCAGCAGGAGCAGCCCGCCGCGCACCTGCGCCGCGCTCACGTAGCGGTCCGCGACGCCGCCGCGCTGCTCCGCCGGCGTCACGTTGTCGTTCACCACGCTCCCGGCGACCGTCCCCACCACCTCGTGCGCCGCCGCGTAGCTCGGCTCGGCGGCGTCGGCGGCGCGCGCCGGGAAGTTGACGACCACCAGGTTCCCCGCCCGCGTCGCCGTCGACACCGTGCGCCCCTCGCCGCCGAGCACGAGGCTGAGCAGCAGCCGCCCGTCGCGCTGCTGCGTGTTCGCGAGGAAGCGCTGCAGCGCCGGGCGCGCGACGCGCTGCCACACCGAGTCGGCGGCCGCCAGCGACGGCGAGCGGTCGCGCTGCGCGTCCAGCCAGTAGCGGTGGTAGAAGCGCGCCGACTCGTCGTCCAGCGCGTTCACGAACAGGCGCAGCCACTCGCGCTCGGCCGCCGTCTGGAACGTCTGCCCGAGGAACGCGACCGCCGCCGCCGTGCCCTGGTCGCTGGCGCGGCGCGGGTCGCCCCCCGTCTGCACGAACGTCGTGGCGGCCGCCTTCAACTCGTCCCACGACCCGAACGAGAGCGCCACGAACTGCGCGCCGAGCGCCAGGCGCGGCGTGCTCGCCAGCCGCTGCCGCAGCCGGTCGCGCTCCGCGTCGAGCTGCGTCGTCACGTTGGCGCGCGCGCGCGTCGCCTGCACCTCGGCGCGGTAGCCGCGCCGGAAGAGCGGCACCTGCATCGTGTCGTCCGTCAGCAGCGCGAAGCCGTGCAGCCAGAGGTCGACGTGCTCGCGCGTGCCCACCGCCCAGAGCGGCGCCGGCTGCGCGGCCGCCCCCGGCGACCCGGAGGCGGTCGATCCGGTGGCGCCGCCGGGCGCCGGCGCCGGCGCGGGTTCGGGCGCCGCGCCGCCGGCGCACGCGCCGAGCGTCGCCGCCGCGAGGAGTGCCGCCGCGGCCCGGCGCGCGGCCGGGAGGAGGAGGGGGCGTCGGTGGCGCATGGTCAGCCGGGAATGCGAGAAGTGTGCGCCGTCCGTCACGGCGTCGGCGCCGGAGACGCGGGCGCGGCCGGCGCGCTGTCCGGCGGCTGCACGGCGCCCGGACGCGAGAGCGTCCAGACGAACACGGCGAGCCGCGCGAGCTGCGCCTCGTCGAGCTGCCCCGCGTACGCCGGCATCCGCACCGAGTACGCCGGGTTCGGCGCCGCGACGCCCTCCGCGATCACGGCCCGGATCGCGCGCCGCGTCCCGCCGTGCGTCCACTCGTCGTCGCGCAGGTTGGGCCCCAACCGGTCGACCCCCTCGCCGGCCGCGCCGTGGCACCCCGCACACCGCCCCGCGCCGCGCCAGATCGCGTCGCCGGCGGCCGAGTCGTCGGCGGCCACCAGCAGCGCCTCGGCGTCGAGCGCCGCCCCGGTGTCGGCATCGGCGCCGCCGTCGATCGCCGCCGGCACCGAGTCGGCCGCGGGCGTGTCGGTCGCGGCGCGGGGACCGTCAGCGCCCGAGGCCGGCGCACCGGCCGCCGGTCGCGCGCGCAGCTGCACCCCCGGCACGAGCCCCAGCCAGGCGGCGCCGGCCGCCGCGCCCGCGCCGAGCGCCGCCACCGCCGCGAACGCGACCACCCACCCCCGTGCCCGGCTCTCGCCGCGTCGACGCCGGCCGCCGGCGCGCTTCGGCGCGCCGCCCCGCTTCGCTGCCACGCGTGCTCAGCTCCCCGGCGCGCCGCCCCGGGCACCCGCCCCGTCCGACTCGGCGCCGTCCATCGCCCGTCCGCAGGTGACGCAGAACCGCCACCCGACCTCGAGCTCGGTGCTGCACGCCGGGCAGCGGACCACCGTCACGTTCTGTCCGCAGTAGGGGCAGAAGGTCACCGGCCGCCCCTCCGGGAGCGCGTGGCCGCAGTACTGACAGCGCCCCCCGACGACGGCGGCGGGCGGACGGGCGGGGAAGGGCATGGGCGGAGGCGGGGGCTGGTCCCGCGGCGTCGCCGGTGGGGGCGGCAGGGGCGGGGACATCGGGACGCCGGCGGCGCCCGAGGTCGAACGGTCGGGGGCGGTCGTCGCGGCCGGCGCGGGCGGCATCGGCGCGGCCGACGACCTGGGCGCCGACGACATGGGCGCCAGGGGCATCGGAGCCACCGGCGCCGGCGCCGACACGCCGCCCAGCGAGGCCAGCGGCTCGGGTGCCAGCGCCGCCGGCGCGTCGGCGAAGCGGCGCAGCGCGTCGCCGTCGGCGGGCCCGCGCGCCAGCGCCTCGCGCGCCGCGTCGCGCACCACCGGCTCCGTCAGCAGGTAGCCGCGCTCCCCGGCCACCAGCCGGAGCAGCGCCTGATCGTACTGCTGGATGGCGTCGAACCCCAGGGCCCGGCGGTGCAGGCGGTAGGGGACCAGCTGCTGGGCCAGGTCGCCGACCGCGAACCGCTGGCGCAGCAGGTGCGGCGCCTCCGCGCGCAGCGTGTCGACGAGGTGGCGGTACAGCCGATCGAGGTCGTCCATGGGCGCTCCGGTTCAGGGCGCCTCAACGTACACCACGTCTCGTGCCGGGATCGACGCGGCCGGGTCCGTCGCGCCCGCGTGGCCGCTCAGCGCTCGACCGACGCGCCGCGCCCGTCGACGTCGCCGCCGTACTTGCCGCGGGCGGCGCCGCCGACGTTGTCGAGCATGCGCTCGTACACCGGGCGGTCGTGCTGCTGGGCGTCCCGGAAGCCCATCGAGTAGCCGAGCAGGCAGCCGATGGAGATGAACAGGACGATGCGCTTCATGGCGGGGGGGCGTGGGCGAGGTCGCGGCGGTGGGCCGCCCTGCACGAGGGAGACGCCGGCCCGGACGCCCGAGCAACGCCCGGCGGCGCCCGTCGCCGTCACGCGGCCGGCCGGCGCCCGCACGTTCGCGCCGCCGCGCGCCCTACCGCGCCGCCGGCACGCGCGGGAACGCCGGCGCGGCGCGGAACGCCGCGGCGTCCGGGAAGGGGTCGAGTGCTCCCTTCAGCGCCCCCTTCGCGCGCTCCGCCGCCACCCACACGTCGAACCCCGACGGCACGAGCCCGTCCGACTGCGTCTGCTCCGCCGCCGCGCGCGTGGCGAGGAAGTTCGCGTACTCGTTCTGCGGGTGTCCGTTGTGCCCGCGCACCCAGCGCCACGCGCGCTCGTGGGGCCCGAGCGACTCGACCGCCTCCTGCCAGAGCGCGAGGTTCTCGATCGGGCCGGTCTTGCGCGTCCACCCGCGCGACATCCACCCGGGCACCCACGACGTCATGCCGTCGACGATGTACTTCGAGTCGCTGGTGAAGACGACGCTGAACGTGTGCCCCTTCCGCGACAGTCCGCGGAACGCCTCGATCACCGAGCGCAGCGCCATGCGGTTGTTCGTCGTGTCGGGCTCGGCGAACCAGTAGTCCCAGCGCAGGATCTCGCCGGTGCGCGGGTGCCGCCACTCCACCAGCCCGCCGCCGCCGCCGGGCGTGTCGCCCGCCCTCCCGTTGCCGAGGCACGACTCGTCGGCGAACACCGCGACCACCGCATGCGACGCGCTCACCGCACGACCTCGAAGCCGTCGATCTCGTCGAGGTACAGGTTGAGCCGGTCGCCCGTCGTCGGGTGCGTCGCCTCGATCAGCTCGCGCCCGCCGACCAGCCGCAGCCGCCGCGGCAGCACCACCACCTCGCCCGACCCCGGGCGCTGCACGGCGATGCGCCGGCCGTCGGTGATGGCGCGCTCGAGCGCGTCGTACTCACTGGGGGAGAAGTTCGCCATGCCTCCAACCTAATCGCGCCCGGCACGAGGTTCACCGACACCACGCGGACACGAACCCCTGCATCACGTCCGTCGCCCGCGCGATCTCCCCCACCTCGACGTACTCCTCGGCGGCGTGCGCGAGCGCGATGTCCCCCGGGCCGAAGCAGATCGCCGGCACCCCCGCCTCGTTGAGCAGCGCCGCGTCCGTCCACGCGCTCATCCCCGCCACCGGCGCCGCCTCCCCCGACGCGCGCAGCGCCGCCTCCAGCGCGCGCACCACCGCCGCGTCGGTCGCCACGTCGCTCGGCGGCTGCGCGAAGTCGAGCGCGACGTCGGCCCGGAACGCGGGACGCCGCGCCCGCACGCGCGCGCACGCCGCCTCGATCTCCGCCAGCGCGCCGGCCGCGCTCTCGCCCGGGATCGTGCGCCGCTCCAGCCGCAGCACGCACCGGTCCGGGTACGTCGTCAGCCCGATCCCCCCCTCGACCAGCGAGGCGTGCAGCGACGCGCGCCCGAGCAGCGCGTGCGGCGCGCGACGCGGCAGCTCCTCCTCGTCCAGCACGTCCAGCTCCGCCAGCAGCAGCCCCGCGTGGCGGATCGCATCGACGCCGATGTCGTAGCGGCTCCCGTGCGCCGCGCGCCCGTGCACCGTCACCGTGTACCACGCGAAGCCGCGGTGCGCCGGCATGACGGCCAGCCGCGTCGGCTCGGTGACCAGCGCGCCGCCGTACGACGCGCCGCGCTCGCGCAGCAGCCCCACCAGCGCGCGCGTGCCGACGCTCTCGTACTCCTCGTCCGCCACCGCCGCCACCAGCACCTCGCCGCGCAGCGCGCCCGCCGCGTGCGCCCGCGCCGCCGCCGCGCACATCGCCGCGACGCCCGCCTTCATGTCCGTCGCCCCGCGCCCGTACAGCCGCCCGTCGCGCTCCTCGGCGTCGAACGGCGCGTGCGTCATCCCCTCGGTGCCGACGACGTCGAGGTGCCCGTTGAGCAGCAGCGCCCCCGCGCCCGCCTCCGCGCGCCCGAGCCGCGCCAACACGTTCGGCCGCCCCGGCGCCGCCTCCTGCACCTCGACCGCGAACCCCCACTCGCGCAGCACCCCCGCGAGCAGCCGCGCGCACTCGGCCTCCCCCGGCGCGCCCGGCACCAGGGCGGGGTTGCGCGAGTCGACGCGCACGAGCGCGCGCGTGAGGGACAACGGGTCGGCGAAGGGGATCGGTGTCATGCTCGGATCCTGATACTGCGGGAGTCGAGCTTGAACCTCAAGAGCGGGAGTCGTGACTGCGGGAGTCATTACTGCGGGAGTCGTAAATGCGTCGGACCAAGCTCGCAGCTTCGATCGACGCAGTCACGACTCCCGCCCTTTCGACTCCCGCCGTCACGACTCCCGCTCTTGATGGTCACGGCTCACCCGCACTCCCTCCCGATCCACGGCGAACGCGAGCAGCGTCCCGAGCGGCTCGACCGCCGCGCGAAGCTCCGCCTCCCGCCCCTCGGCCGCGACGAGCACCACGCACCCGCCCCCCGACGCGCCCAGCGCCTTCGCGCCCAGCGCCCCGGCGCGCGCCCCCGCGGCCACGATCTCGTCGATGCGCGGCGTCGTGATCGACGGGTGCAGTGCGCGCTGGTGCGCCCAGTGCTCGCCGAGCAGCGCGCCCAGCGCGTCCACGCTCCCCGCGCCGAGCGCCGCCGCCATCTCGCCCGCCAGCGCCTTCATGCGCGCCAGCGCGCCCACCACCCGCGCCTCGCGCGCGCGGTAGGCGTCGAGCACCGCCGTGATCGTGTCGCCCGAGATGCGCGACTCGCCCGTGTACACCACCAGCGCGCGCCGCTCGAGCGCCGCCGCCGTCGCGTCGGCGAGCGCGATCGGGTGCGCGACCGCCGGGCGGCCCCCCGCCGCGGCCCCGAAGGTCAGCCGCAGCGCGCCCCCGTGCGCGGCCGCGTAGTGGTCCTGCCGTCCGCCCGCGATCCCCGCGTCCTCCACCTCCACCGCGCGGCTCCACTCCGCCAGCGCGTCGCGCGCGGCCGCGTCGGCGGTCGACGCCGCATCCCCGCGCCAGGCCGCGATCGCCGCGGCCAGCGCCACCCCCGCCGCCGACGAGCCGCCCAGCCCCGCGCCCACCGGGAAGTCGCTCGCCACCTCCGCGCGCACCGCGTCCGCCAGCCCCGCGCGCGCCAGCGCCGCCGTCGCCAGCCGGGCGTCCCCCGCGCGCCCCGCGGCCGCGTCGTCGCCCGGCGCGCGCGGGCGCAGCCGCACCGTCGCGTGGCGCGCGATCGCGACGTTGCACACGCACCCGCCCTCCTCGTCGCAGTACGGCGGCACGTCCGTCCACCCGCCGCCGAAGTCGAGGCGGGCGGGCGCGCGGGCGACGATCGCGGGTGACGCGGGGCGCGGGACGTCGGGCATGGGCGCAACATCGCACGCCACCCGCGCCGCGTCACCTGCGCCGCGTCACCTGCACGGGCGCCGCGGGGGACGCCGGGCGCGTGAACCAGAGCCTCGGACTTCGGCGCCGCCCCGCCACGGGGCACGCGCGTTGCCTTTGTGCGGGCGATGGACGAATCCCTCGAGCGCCACCTCGCCGGACGCACTCTCATCCTGCTCTCCAACCGGGAGCCGTACGAGCACGTGCAGGACGGCGACGCCGTGACCGTCCGCCGTCCCCCAGGCGGGCTCGTCTCGGCGCTCGACCCGACGCTCCAGCGCACGCGCGGCACCTGGGTCGCCTGGGGCTCCGGGAGCGCCGACCGCGAGGCCGCCGACGCCCACGGCCGGCTGCAGGTCCCCCCCGAGTCGCCCAGTTACACGCTGCGCCGCGTCTGGCTCGACGACGCCGACGTCGACGGCTACTACCTGGGCTTCGCCAACAGCGCGCTCTGGCCGCTCTGCCACCTCCTGCTCCAGCACTACGGCTACCGCGCCGAGCACTGGGCGCGCTACGTGGACGTGAACGCGCGCTTCGCCGACGCGGCCGCCGAGGAGGTCGCGCGCGCCCCCGGGGAGCCGGTGGTCTGGATCCAGGACTACCACTTCGCCGTCGCCCCGGCGCTCCTCCGCCGCCGCCTCGACGAGACCGGGGAGCGCGCCTTCCTGCACCAGTTCTGGCACATCCCCTTCCCGCCGCCCGACATCCTGCGCCTGCTCCCCACCGAGGTGCAGGACGGCGTCATCCGCGGCCTGCTCGGGAACGACCTGCTCGAGTTCCACACCGAGCGCCACGCGCTGAACTTCATGGACTGCGTGGCCGCCGTGCTCCCCGACGCCGAGGTGCGGCGCGAGCACCGGCGCGTGCGCGTCGACGGGCGCTGCGTACACGTCGGCGTCTTCCCGATCAGCATCGACGTCGCGCGCTTCGACGCGCTGGCCCGCGCCCCCGAGGCCGAGCGCCGCGCCGCCGAGCTCCGCGCCCGCCACGCCTCCGCCAGCTGCGCGCTCGGCGTCAGCGTCGACCGCATCGACTACACGAAGGGGATCCCCGAGCGGCTGCGCGCCCTCGACCAGCTCTGGGAGGACGCCCCCGAGCTGCGCGGCTGCCTCACCTTCCTCTTCGTCGCCACCCCGTCGCGCAGCGAGCTGGCCGCCTACAAGGCGCTCGAGGAGGACGTGCTCGCCACCGTCGCCGCCATCAACGCGCGCTGGGGGACGGCCGAGTGGACGCCGATCGTCCTCCTGCACCGCAACGTGGGCGCGGAAGAGCTGGCCGCCATCTACCGGGCCGGCGACCTGTGCCTCGTCTCCTCGCTGCAGGACGGGATGAACCTGGTCGCGAAGGAGTTCGTCGCCTGCAACGTCGACGAGCAGGGCGTGCTCGTCCTCAGCCGCCTCACCGGCGCCGCCGAGGAGATCGAAGGTGCCGTGCTCGTGAATCCGTTCAACGTCGACGGCATGGTGGACGGGCTGCGCGAGGCGATCAAGATGCCCGACGCGGAGCGCCGCGCCCGCATGCGCGCGATGCGCGAGCGGTTGCGCAACGCGACGATCTTCGACTGGCTGGAGGCGATCCTCGCCCGCGTCGACGCGCTCGCGCCGCCGGCCGCCTCGTCGCCCGGGGCGGCGTCCGAAGCGGAGCCAGGCGCAGCGACCCGCCGGCCGCACGCCGCCGGCGTCGCGGTGTCCGCCGGCGCCGCGTCCGCCCCCCACCTCGCGCCGTGACCGGCGTCGCCTCGGGGGGTCGGGCGCTCGACGAGCAGGCGCTGGCGCCGCTCGCGACGGCGGCGCCGCTCGTCGCGCTGTTCGACATCGACGGCACGCTGGCGCCGATCGCCCCGCGCCCCGAGCTGGCCGCCGTCCCCGAGCGCACGCGTCGGGCGCTCGCCGCCCTCACCGCGCGGCCCGGCGTGCACGTCGGCGCGGTCACCGGCCGCGCGGTGGCCGACGGCGCGCGCATGCTCCAGCTGCCGGGGCTCTGGATCGTCGGCAACCACGGCGTCGAGAGCTGCGACCCCGACGGCGCGCGCCACCTCGACCCGGCCGCCGTCGCCGCCGCCGAGCCGCTCGCCCGCGCAGCCGCCGCGCTGGCGGGGCCCGTCGCCGCCGTCCCCGGCGCGCTGCTCGAGGACAAGCGGTGGGGGCTCACCGTGCACACCCGCCTCGCGCCCCCCGACGCCGTCCCCGCGCTCGAGGCGACGGTGCGGGCGGTCGCGGCGCGCGAGGGGCTGCGGGTAGGAGAGGGAAAGCAGGTGCTCGAACTTCGCATCCCCGCCGACGTCGACAAGGGGACGGCGGCCGTCGCACTGGCGCGCCGGCTCGGTGTGGCGCCCGGGAGCGGTGCGGTCCTGTTCGTCGGCGACGACGTCACCGACGAGGACGGCTTTCGACGGTTGCGGGCGTCTGGGCTGCCGGCCGTCACGGTGCGAGTCGCCGCCAACCCGGTCGCCACCGACGCCGAGTGGCAGCTCGGGTCGACCGACGCGGTGGCGGCACTCCTCGAGCGCCTGGCGGCGCTGCGCGCGCCCTGAACGCGACGGGGGGGCGGACAGCCGGATCGGTGTCCGCCCCCGCGCGTCCTCTGCGAGCCTTCAGCGCTTCTTCGCCGCCTTCTTCGCCGGCGCGGCCTTGACCGGCGGTTTGGCGCTCTTGGCGGCAGGCTTGGCCGCCGCCTTCGCGGGCGCCTTGGTGGGCGCCTTCACGCTGCCCGTCTTGGCCGTCGGTTTGGCCGGCGCCTTGGCCGCGGTCTTGGCGGGCGCGGGCGCCGCCTTCGTCGGAGCTTTGGCGGCGGTCTTCGCCGGCGCCGCCTTGGTCACCGCCTTGGCGGCGGGGGCCGGCTCCGCCTCCTTTGCGGGCGGCGTGGCGCTCTTCACCTTGGGCGCTTCCTTCGGGGGAGCCGGCGCGGCCGGGGCGGACGCCTTGACCGGCTTCGCCACCTTCGCCTGGGCGACCTTCGCGGGCTTGGCCTCGGGCTCCGCGGCCGCAGTCGCCACCGACTCGGTGGGGGGCGCAACGACCGAGGCAGTAGCCGGCGCGGCGACGACCGGCTCCGGCGTCGGCTCCGCCTTCGGCGGCACCCCGGCCCCAGGGACGTAGCCGGACGCGACGCGGTGCCCGTACGCCTCCTCCGCCTCGCGGATCAGCTTCTCGGCTTCCTCCTGCGCCATCTGCCCGCGCCGCACCATGAACTGCACGACGTCGCGCGCCGTCTCCACCACGAAGCCCGAGATCCCGGCCGCGGCGTGGATCAGGTCGCGCATCGCGCCCGACATCTTGCTCCCCGCCTCGAGGCTGATCTGGTGCGCACGGGCCGCCAGCTCCGCCGCCGTGTCGCGCGGATCGGCCCCCCGGTGTCCCAGACCACGCTTCGGCGGGGCAGGGCGGGGGGGCGCGTCGGCCTGCGGCATCTCTTCCGTGCTCTGCACCTGTTCCGCCATGATTCGCTGCTCCGGGGAGGGGCCGCGCACCCCTGGATGAAGGGAAAGGCTCGAGCCGGAAGGGCGCGCGGCGCTCCGGCGACGCGTGGATTCGCAGGTAAGTATATGATTTTGCGAGGCCTACGCAAGTTCGGCCGGGCCCGGTACGCCCCCGCCTTGGCGCCAGTCCGTGTCATCCTGCCGTCCGGCAATCTACCGAACAGTTCAACGGCATAATAGAGGCAGCATGCTCCTCTCCGGCATCCGCGTGCTCGATCTGACGCGCGTCCTGGCCGGTCCGCTCTGCACGATGCTGCTCGGCGACCTCGGCGCCGACGTCCTCAAGGTCGAGCGCCCGGGGGAGGGAGACGAGACCCGCGCCTGGGGCCCGCCCTTCGACGAGCGCGGCGAGAGCGCCTACTTCCTCAGCGTCAACCGCAACAAGCTCGGCGTTGTGGCCGACCTCGACCGTGACGCAGACGTCGCGCTGCTCCGCCGCCTGATGGCCGACGCCGACGTGGTGGTCGAGAACTTCCGCCCCGGCGCCCTGACGCGCCGCGGCCTCGACACCGACGCCGCCCTCACCGCGCACCCGCAGCTGGTCTGGTGCACCATCTCCGGCTTCGGCCCCGAGACCGCCCGCCCGGGCTACGACTTCGTCCTCCAGGCCGAACGCGGGTGGATGGCCGTCAACGGCGAGCCCGAGGGCGCACCGGTGAAGCTCCCGGTTGCCATCGTCGACGTCCTCACCGGCAAGGACGCCGCGGTGGCCATACTCGGTGCGCTCGTCGGGCGCGGACGCCGCCCGCTCGCGCCGCACGAGCGCCGTCTCCACCTGTCGCTCGCCGCCAGCGCCACCGCCGGGTTGGTGAACGTCGCCCAGAACGTGCTCGTCGGCGGGCGCGAGGCGCGGCGGTGGGGGAACGCGCACGCCAACCTCGCCCCCTACCAGCTCTTCGACGCCGCCGACCGCCCGCTGGTCGTCGCCGTCGGCAACGACGCCCAGTGGCGCGCCTGCGCCGCCGCGCTCGACCTCCTCGAACTGGCGCGCGACCCCCGCTTCGCCACCAACCCGGCGCGCCTGGCGCACCGCGACGCGCTCGTCGCGCTGCTGCAGGAGCGGCTGCTCGCCCGGCCGGCCGCCGAGTGGCTCGCCCGCCTCGACGCCGCCGGAGTGCCCGCCGGCGTCGTCCGCTCTGTCGGCGAGGCGCTCGCCGACGCCGACGCCTCCCCGCTCACCGGCGTCGCGCCCAGCGTCGCCGGACGCGTCCGCTTCGCCCCCCCACGCCTCGACGAGCACGGCGCGTTGGTTCGCGCGGCGGGGTGGGGCGCGTTCGCGCAGGTGCCGACACTCCCCTGAAACGCGCGCCGCCTGCGCCCTCGGGCTGCGAGCGCGTGCGGACGCGGCGGGAAGTAGGCGCGCGCGGCGACCGGCCCTTCGCAGCCGCGCCGGGGCTCCGCGACACGGGCGTTACGCGCCCCGGCGGCCCGTCGTCCACTGGACGTGACCGCCGCTGCGACCCCCCTCCCGATGGGGCTATCCGGTGCGCCGCTCGGAAGTTATGCTCGTACCGTGCAGACCACGGTACAGGGCACGACGACCGATCCCGCGGACGCGGATCAGCAGATCATCGCGGGCGTGCTCGCGGGCGACCGCGACGCGTTCGCCGTCCTCATCCAGCGATACAGCGACCCGCTGTACCGCCACGCGTTGGGGATGACGGGCAGTCCGGACGTCGCGGAGGACATTCTCCAGCAGTCGTTCATCAAGGCGTACCACCACCTCGCCGAGGTGCGCGGGCGGTTCGACGCCTGGCTGTTCCGGATCGTGGCGAACGGGTGCAAGGATTGGCTCAAGAACATCCGCCGCACCCACGTCAGCTACGAAGAGGACGACCAGCCGTCGAACTACGCGACCCCCGACGAGGACCTCGACCGCTCAGAGCTTCGGCGCGACCTCGACCACGCTTTAGGTCGACTGGCGCCGTCCCTCCGGGAGGCGTTCGTCATGAAGCACGTCGAGGGACGGTCGTACGAGGAGATGGCTGAACTGTTGGCGACCACCGTCGGAGCCCTGAAGATGCGCGTGCACCGAGCCCGCGAGGCGCTCCAAGCCCTGCTCGAGGAGAAATACGCCTGATGGACAATCTGAATCCCGACGGCGGTCGCGGCCGGGCGCGCTCTCCCGAGCCGTCGTCCAACCACCAGCCCGAGTCGCTGGCCGACCGCGAAGTCTCGCTCGGCGGAGACGGGCACCCCGCGCTCGCCGTGCAGCAGTGGCTCGACGGCGAGGTCAGCGAGGCCACCGCGCGGCGCGCCAACGCCGGCGAGGTGGAGCTCTGGACCCGCATCACCGAAGAGACCGAGCGCCGCCGCCGCATGGTGACCCCCTCGCCCGTCGTGGGACGTCTCATGGCCGCCATCCCGGCCAGCCGCCCGGCCGCTCCGCAGTCGTGGTGGCAGCGCCCCGCGCCGTTCAACACCGCCCTCGCCGTCGTCGGCGGCACCGCGCTGCTCGCCGCGGGCGCCGCGCTCGGCCTGATGCTGCGCTGACCGCCGCACCTTTCCGTATCGACACGAAGGGCCGGGTCCTTGAATGGGCCCGGCCCTTCGCGCGTGACGGCCGTCACGCCGGCCCCAACCTCATGCCGGCGGCGGCGCGCGGCGGAGGGTGAGCGTGAAGGTCGACCCCGTTCCCTCGCCGCTCTGCGCGGTGAGCTCCCCGCCCATCCCGCGCGCCAGGTCGCGGCTGATCGCCAGCCCCAGCCCCGTCCCGCCCTGCCCGGGCGCGTAGGCGCTGCGCACCTGCACGAACGGCTCGAACACCGCCTCCAGCTTGTCGGCGGGGATCCCGATGCCGGTGTCGCGCACGCGCAGGAAGACGACGTCCGTCGAGCCGCCGGCGTCCAGCTCCACCACCACCCGCCCGCCCGCCGGCGTGAACTTCACGGCGTTCGACAGCAGGTTGAGGAGCACCTGCCCGAGCTTCTCCCGGTCCGCCCACAGCGACACCGGCGGCTCCCCTCGCTGCTCCGGCAGGCGTGTCTCGAAGGTCAGCCCCTTGGCGACGAGGAGCGGCTCGACGATCGGCAGGACGTCCCCCACCACGTCGGCCGCCGGCGTCGGGCGCAGGTCGTACTCCACGCGTCCGCTCTCGAGGCGCGCGTAGCCCAGGATGTCGTTGATGAGGCCGAGCAGGTGGCGCTGCGCGCGGTCGACGCGGCCCAGCGTCTCGTCCTGCTGCGGGGTGAGCGGCCCGTGCATCCCCATCTGCAGCAGCTGCACGTGCCCCTGGATGGCGTTCAGCGGGGTGCGCAGCTCGTGGCTCATCGTCGCCAGGAACTGGCTCTTCGCCCGGTTCGCCTCCTCGGCGGCGGCGCGTTGCCGCTCGAGCTCCGTGGCCTGCGCCTCGAGCTCCACGGTCCGCTCTTCCAGCTTGGCGGCCGTCGCCTGCAGCTGCTCGGCCTGCGCCTCCAGCTCGGCGGCGTTGTCCTGGAGCTGCTGGTTCGTGAGTTCGAGCTCGACCTGCTGCTCCTCGAGCTGCGCGTTCGCCTCGGACAGGCCGCGGTGGGCGAGCACCTGCTCGGTGACGTCGGTGCCGTGCGCGATCACGGCGTCGCGCGTCCCGTCCGCCTCGGTCAGCGGCAGGTAGGTGACGTCGATGAAGCGCTCCTCGATCGGCGCGTCGGCGACGCGTTCCAGCCGCGCCGGCAGCTCGCGGAAGACGAGCGGCTCCCCCGTCTCGCGCACGCGCCCGAGGTACGCGTCGAACCCCTGCCCGCGCGTCTCCGGCAGGGCATCGAACAGCGGGCGACCCAGCAGCGGGCGCCCCCGTCCGACGATCTGCTGGTAGGCGGGGTTGACGAGCTCGAACACGTTGTCCGGCCCGCGCAGCACCGCCAGGAACGACGGGCTCTGCTCGAACACCGCCGCCAGCCGCCGGCGCTCCAGCTCCAGCGCGTCCCGCGCCGCCGCCAGCCGACGCTCGGCCTGCACGCGCCCCGTCGTTTCGGCGGCGGGGTTGAAGAACGCGACGATCTCGCCCGCCTCGTCGCGCACGGCGCTGAGGCCGAAGGTGAAGTACGCCTCCGCCGTCGCCCCCGCCGCGTCGCCGTGGCTGCTGGCGCTGCCGGCGCGCTCCATCAGGAAGCGCGCGTCCTCGGCGTAGACGGGCGGCCCGCCGGCGCGGATCTGCGCGAACATCGGCTCGACGTCGGCGCGGACGTCCGACCAGACCTCCAGCCCCGGGCGGCCGAGCGCGCGCGGGTGCTTGGCCCCCAGCACTCGCTGGTAGGCGTCGTTGTAGATCAGGAGCAGCTCCGGCCCGCACCAGAGGTTGACCGGGAAGGGCGACTCCAGGCAGGTGCGGACGACCGCTCGGAGCGCGGCCGGCCACTCCGCGGGCGCGCCGAGCGACGTCGACGCCCAGTCGAACGCGCGGCAGCGCCGCGCCATCTCGCTGTCCCCGGGGAAGACCGCGGCCTCCGGGGATGCAGCGCCAGCGGCGGTGCGCGCCCCGCTCACATGTGGATCGCCCGCCCGAGCGTCGCCAGCGCCGCCTCCTTCACGACTTCCGAGAGCGTCGGGTGGGAGTGCACGGTGATCCCGATGTCCTCCGACGAGGCGCGGTACTCGAAGCCCAGCACCACTTCCTGGATCAGGTCCGACACGTTGGCGCCGAACATGTGGCAGCCGAGCAGCTCGTCGGTCTCGGCGTCGGCGATGAACTTCACCAGCCCCGTCGTCTCGCCCATCGTGCGGGCGCGCCCGTTGGCGCTGAACGGGAACTTGCCGACCTTGTACGCCCGCCCGTCGGCCTTGACCTCGTGCTCGGCCAGCCCCACCGACGCCACCTCGGGCCAGGTGTAGACCACCGACGGCATCGAGCGGTAGTGCATCTCGGCGGGCTTGCCGGCGATCACCTCGGCGGCGACGACGCCCTCCTCCTCCGCCTTGTGCGCGAGCAGCTTGCCGCCCACCACGTCGCCGATCGCGAAGACGGTGGGGAGGTTGGTGCGCATCTGGTGGTCGACCAGCACCTCGCCGCGCTTGCCGACCTCGAGGCCGAGCGCCGCGGCGTCGACGCCGTGCAGCGCGGGGCGGCGGCCGACCGAGACGAGCACGTACTCGGCCTCCAGCGTCTCGGGCGTGCCGTCCTTCTCGACCGTCACCTTGACAACATCCCCCTCGCGCCCGCCGCCGGTCACGCGCACGCCGGTCTTGAGGATCAGCCCCTGCTTGGCGAAGACCTTGGTCGTCTCCTTGACGATGTCCTCGTCGTTGCCGGGGAGGATCGTCGGCGCCAGCTCGACGACCGTGACCTCGGCGCCGAGCCGGCGCCACACCGAGCCCAGCTCGAGGCCGATCACGCCGCCGCCGATCACGATCAGGCGCTTCGGCACCTCGGGGATCTTGAGCGCGCCGACGTTCGAGAGCACGCGCTCCTCGTCGAACTTCAGGAACGGCAGCTCGATCGGCACCGAGCCGGTGGCGACGATGACGTGCTTCGGGGCGTAGCGCGTCACCGCGCCGTCCTCCGCCGTCACCTCGACGACGTTCCCCCGCGCGCCGGCCTGCGCGAGCGTGCCGCGCCCCTTGGCCCAGGTGACCTTGTTCTTCCGGAAGAGGAACTCGACACCCTTGGTGTTCTGCGCGACCACCTCGTCCTTGCGCCTGAGCATCGTCGCCAGGTCGAAGCCGACGCCCTCGTAGCGGACGCCGTGCTCCTGGGCGTGCAGGCGCGCGAACTCGTAGTGCTCCGACGACTGGAGGAGCGCCTTCGACGGGATGCACCCGACGTTGACGCAGGTGCCGCCGAGCGTCTTGTCCATCTCGACGCAGACCGTCTGCAGCCCGAGCTGCGCGGCGCGGATGGCGGCGACGTAGCCGCCGGGGCCCCCGCCGAGGACGAGGACGTCGGGCGAGGCGGTGGTGGTGTCGGCCATCAGGCGATCAGCATCGAGGCCGGGTCTTCCATCAGCTCCTTGACCCGGACGAGGAAGAGCACGGCCTGCTGGCCGTCGATGAGGCGGTGGTCGTACGAGAGCGCGACGTACATCATCGGGCGGATCTCGACCCGCCCGGCGATCGCGACGGGGCGGTCCTGCACCTTGTGCAGCCCGAGGATCCCGACCTGCGGGTAGTTGATGATCGGCGTCGAGACGAGCGAGCCGAAGACGCCGCCGTTGGTGATCGTGAAGGTGCCGCCGGTGAGGTCGTCCATCGTCAGCTTGCCGTCGCGCGCGCGCTTGGCCACGGCGACGATGTCGCGGCTGATCTCGAGGACGCCCTTGCGGTCGGCGTCCTTGATGTTCGGCACCACGAGCCCGGCGTCGCTGGCGACGGCGATGCCCATGTTGACGTAGTGGTGCTGGACGATCGCGTCGCCCTCGATCTTGCCGTTGACCAGCGGGTACTGCTGCAGCGCCATCACCGCGGCCTTCACGAAGAACGGCATGAAGGAGAGGCGCACGCCGTGCTCCTTCTCGACGCGCTCGCGCACGCGCTCGCGGAGCTGCGTGACGGCGGTCATGTCGATCTCGTTGAACGTGGTCAGGTGCGCGGTCTGCTGCTGCGACGCCAGCAGGTTCTCGGCGATGCGCTTGCGGCGCGTCGTCATCTTCTCGCGCGTCTCGCGCGGGCCGCTGCCGTTGGCCGCCGCGGGGCGGGGGGCGGGGGCGGGGGCCGGCGTCGGTGCGGCCGGCGCGGGCGCTGCCGCGCGGGCGGCCTGCGCGGCGCCCTGGGCCGCGGCCTGCACGACGTCAGGCTTGCTCACCACCCCGCCGCGCCCGGTGCCGGCGACGTTGGCGAGGTCGAGGCCGGATTCGGTGGCCAGGCGGCGCGCGGCCGGCGAGGCCTTCACGTCGGCGCCGGCGCCCTGCGCGGCCGACGGCGCGCCCTGCTGGGCCGCCTGCGTCGCGGCGGTCGGTGCTGCGGCGCCCGGGTTTGGTGCCGCGGCCGATGCGGCGGCATTCTGCCCTTGGGGGGGGGCCCCCGCGCCGCTTGCCGCGCCGCTTGCCGCGCCGCTCGCCGCGCCGACTGCGCTCTCGTCGATCTCGGCCAGCTGCTCGTCGACCGCGACTACATCCCCCTCGTTGCGCAGCCGCTTGGTGAGGACCCCGGACGCGAGCGCCGGCACCTCGACGGTGATCTTGTCCGTCTCGAGCTCCACGAGCGTCTCGCCCGCCGTCACCGCGTCTCCCTCGCGCTTCACCCAGCGCGAGATCGTCGCCTCGACGATCGACTCGCCGAGCGGCGGCACCTTGATCGCGACCATGACCGATCCGAATAGCAGAGGTAGAGGCCGGCGCGGGGCCGGCGGAAGGTGGGGGGGAATATAAACGGCCGGGTACTGCGTGAACGGATAGGGCGTGAACGGGTGGGGCGTGAACGGAGACCGCGTGACCTGCGGCCTCGAGCCGGCAGTTACGCCGTATCCGTTCACGCCCTATCTGTTCACGCCGTATCCGTTCACGCCCTATCCGTTCACGTCCCACCTTGATGAAAGCGCTGACCCTCCCCGCCCCCGGCAATCTCGACCAACTGCGCTACCGCACCGACGTCCCGGCGCCGGAGCTGCGCGACCCGCGTGACGTGCTGGTGCGCATCGAGGCGGCGGCGCTCAACCACCTCGACCTGTTCATGGTCGGCGGGCTGCCAGGCATCGCCCTCGGGCCCGACTTCGTCGTCGGATCGGACGGCGCGGGGGTGGTCGAGGCGGTGGGGGCGGAGGTCGCGCACCTGCGGCCGGGCGACCGCGTGGCCATCAACCCCGGGACGAGCTGCGGCGCCTGCGAGTACTGCCTCGAAGGGGAGCAGCCGCTCTGCCCGCGCTACCAGATCTTCGGCGAGCACCGCCCCGGCTTCCTCGCCGAGTACGCGGTGGTGCCGGGGCGCAACGCGCACGCGATCCCGGACGACGTCACCGCCGAGCAGGCGGCGGCCTTCTCGCTGGCGACGCTCACGGCGTGGCGCATGGTCGTCACCCGCGCCCGCGTGCGCCCCGGCGACCAGCTGCTGATCTGGGGGATCGGCGGCGGGGTGGCGCTGGCGGCGCTGCAGATCGCGAAGCGCATCGGCGCCACCGTCTGGGTCACCAGCGGCAGCGACGACAAGCTCGCCCGCGCCCGCGCGCTCGGCGCCGACCACACGCTCAACCACGCCACCGAGGACGTCCCGCGCGCGATCCGCGACGCCACCGGCAAGCGCGGCGTGGACGTCGTCGTCGACAGCGTCGGCGAGGCGACGTGGGCGCGGTCGCTGCTCGCGCTCGGGCGGCGCGGGCGGCTGGTGACCTGCGGCGGCACCTCGGGGGCGCTCGTGCAGACCGACGTCCGGCGGATGTTCTGGAACCAGTGGACGCTCATGGGCTCCACGATGGGCACCGACGCCGAGTACGAGGCCGTCATCGGCGAGCTGCGCGCCGGGCGGCTCCTCCCCGTGATCGACTCGGTCACGCCGCTGGCGCGGGCGCGCGAGGCCTACGAGCGATTGCGCGGCGGGGCGCAGTTCGGCAAGGTGGTCGTGCGTGTCGCCTGAGCCCCCGCCCGAGGCGCCGTACACCGCCGAGGAGCAGCAGGCGCTCCGCGCCGCGGTCGCGGCCGGGCGGCCGGCGGTCTGCCCGCGCGACGGCGCGACACTCACGCGGCGCCCGATCGGCGGCGGCTCGTTCGGGCTCGGGTACGCGCGGCGCCGCGAGTGGCTGATCTGCCCGACCTGCCGCCGCAGCGCCCTGTTCGACGTCCGGCGCGGCACGCGCAACTAGCGCGGCCCGCCGAACGCCACCCGCATCCCCTCCCCATGCCCCTGCCTCGTTCGTTCGTGTCGGCCGGCGTCGTCGCCGGCACGCTTGCCGCCTGCGTCGTGGGCGTCGTCATGCCGAGGGCGGCCGGCGCCCAGCGCGTCATCGAGCGCGCCGTCCCCTTCGACAGCGCGGGGCGCGTCCTCGTGCTCACGCCGGCGCTGGCGCGGCGCCTCGCCCTCCCGCTCGCTGCGCTCGGCGTCACCGAGCCGTTCCTGGAGGCGCGGCTCTTCGCTTCGGGCGACGCGCTGACGCTGAGCGTACAGCGCCCCGACGGGATCGTGGAGCGCGTGTCGCTCGACGCCGCCGCGCGGGCGGTGCTGACGACCGCCGTGGCGCAGGGGCTGGTCGGCGTCGGCGGCCGGCTGCGCGGCGACACCGCGCTCGTGATCTCCGAGCCGGCCGGGCGGGCCTTCGTTCGCAACCAGACGACGCTCGGCTTCACCGTCTACGGCCCCGCGGCGGCCGCCCTCGTCGAGGACGGCGGCGGGGCGACGCTCGCGTACGCGGCCGCCCTCACCTCCAGCTTCGCCTTCTCGCTCGGCGCGTCGAAGGAGCAGCTCATCACGCGCGCGCAGAACCGGCTCTCCACCAGCATGGCGCTCGGCTTCGGCGCCGCCGGCGTGGGCGTCGCGTCGCTGATCGATCCCGACGCCGGGCGCGGGTACGCCGCGGCGGTGCTCGGCGGCAGCGTGATCGGCACCCTGGTGGGGCTCCGCGCCGCCGAGGGGATGACCGACGCCGAGGCGGCGGCCTCGGCGACCGGGGCCTCGCTGGCGACGCTCGCCACCGCGGGGCTGGTGGGCGTGGCGGGGCTCTACGACGAGTCCGACGAGCGCCGGGCCGCAGTGATTCCCGGCCTGGCCGCGCTGGCCGCCGGCTACCCGCTCGGGCCGCGCTACGCGGGGCGGCGGGGGTACACCGTCACGGCCGGCGACGTCCGCACGCTCTGGCCGGCGGCGCTCACGGGAGCGGGGCTCGCGTACGCGCTGACGTACGGATTGGACGAGGACCGTGCGGTCTTCGCGACGACCACCGCCGGGTTGCTCGCCGGGACGTTCGTCGGCGACCGCCTGCTCGTGCGGCGTCGCGACCACACCGACTCCGAGGCGGGGCTCATCTCGCTCGGTACCCTCGTCGGCGCGGGGCTCGGCGCCGCGGTGGCCAGCGCCGCAGACGTGAAGGACCGCGACGTCGGCCTCGCCGCGGCGATCGGCGCGGCCGCGGGTCTGGCGTTCAGCGACGGCGTGCTCGCCCCCGCGCCCGACGGCGGGGCGCGGCGCCTGCGCGTGGGCGACGCGTCGGGCCCCGCGGTGCGCTGGTCGCCCGCGAACCTGGCGTTCGCGGCCGCCCTCCGGCGCGGTAGATTCCCGCTCGCGCAGTTGAGCTTCTGACGCACCTCCCTCCGCCCCCCGCCGGCTCCGCCGCGCTCCATGGACTTCTTCGCCCGCCTGCAGGAGAGCTTCGCCCAGCTCGGCCTGTTCGTCCCCTCGCTCCTCGGCTCGCTCGTCATCCTCTTCGCCGGCTACCTGCTGGCGAAGCTCGTGGAGAAGGGGACCAGCCGCCTGCTGCGCCGCGTGCGGCTGAACGAGGTGCTCGAGCGCGGGGGCGTGCTGCACGCGGTCGAGCGATCCGGGACGCAGCTCAACCCGGCGCGCGTCATCGCCAACCTGCTCTTCTGGTTCGTGATGTTCGCGGTGATGCTGATCGCCGCCAACGCGCTCGGCTTCCAGTCGCTGGCGAACGTCTTCTCGGAGCTGGTCAGCTACATCCCGAGCGTGATCGCGGCGATCGTGATCATCATCGTCGGGATCGTGCTCGGCGGCTTCGTCGGGGGGCTGATCATGGCCTCGGCCGGCGGGCTGCACGGGGGGCCGACGCTGGCGCGCGTGGGGCGGTGGGGGGTGATCATCCTGGCGGTGTTCATGGCGCTGCAGGAGCTGGGGATCGCCACCGACATCGTGACCACCGCGTTCGCCATCCTCTTCGGCGCGATCGCGCTGGCGATGGCCCTCTCGTTCGGGCTCGGGAACCGCGAGCTGGCCGGCGAGGTCACGCGCGAGTGGTACGAGCGCTACCGCGCGGAGCGCGAGGCGATCGCCCGCGAGGCCGCCGAGGAGGAGGCGGAGGAGGAGGCCCAGGCGGTGGCGCTGGAGCGCCGGCGCACCTCGCCGCGCGGGGTGCCGGCCGTGCCGCCGGCGGCCGAGCCGGACCGCTGAGACGCGCGGTCGCGGCCGGTTTCGAGGCGGCCGGACGGCACCCGACTGACGTCTCGTAAACCGCTGCCGTTTCGGCACTTAGGGCTGCCGTTTCGGGTTGCGTTCAGGCCCCGGATCCGGTACATTACGGGACTGGCCGCCGGCCCCCTCGGGACCCGCGGGTCGTCCACCATCGCAGGTAGCTCATGACCGCTCCGAACAACCGCGAACGCATCCTGCCGCGTCTGATCGACGAGGAGATCAAGGAGTCGTTCATCAACTACTCGATGAGCGTCATCGTGTCGCGCGCGCTGCCGGACGTGCGCGACGGGCTGAAGCCCGTGCAGCGCCGCGTGCTGTACTCGATGTACGACACGGGGTTGATCCCCGGCCGCGCCTACAAGAAGTCGGCGACGGTGGTGGGGGACGTGCTGGGCAAGTACCACCCGCACGGCGACCAGTCGGTGTACGACGCGCTCGTGCGCATGGTGCAGGACTTCTCGCTGCGCTACCCGCTGATCGACGGGCAGGGGAACTTCGGCTCGGTGGACGGCGACCCGGCGGCGGCGTACCGGTACACCGAGGCGCGGCTGACGCGCGCGGCGATGGAGATGGCCGAGGACATCGACAAGAACACCGTCGACTTCGTGCCCAACTTCGACGACTCGCGCACCGAGCCGTCGGTGCTCCCGTCGCGCATCCCGAACCTGCTGGTGAACGGGAGCTCGGGGATCGCGGTCGGGATGGCGACCAACATCCCGCCGCACAACCTGCGCGAGGTGGCGAGCGCCCTGGTGGCGCTGATCGACAACCCGGACCTCGAGCCGGCGGCGCTCCGCAAGCACATCAAGGGCCCCGACTTCCCGACCGGCGCCTACATCTACGGGCGCCAGGGGATCCAGGACTACATCGAGACCGGGCGCGGGCGCGTGGTGATGCGCGCGCGGGCGGTGATCGAGGAGAAGGAGAGCTCGAACAAGTCGCAGATCGTGGTCACGGAGCTCCCGTACCAGGTCAACAAGGCGCGCCTGGTCGAGCAGATCGCCGAGCTGCACCGCGAGCAGAAGGTCGAGGGGATCAGCGCGCTCCGCGACGAGTCGGACCGCGAGGGGATGCGCATCGTCATCGAGCTGAAGCGCGACGCGATCCCGCGCGTGGTGCTGAACCAGCTGTACAAGCACTCGACGATGCAGTCGACGTTCGGCGTCATCATGCTGGCCCTCGTCCCCGACCCGGCGACGGGGCGGCTGGTGCCGAAGGTCATGCCGGTCCGGGACGTCCTGCTGCACTACGTCAACCACCGGCACGAGGTCATCGTCCGGCGGACGCAGTACGACCTCGACAAGGCGCTCGACCGCGAGCACATCCTCGAGGGGCTCAAGATCGCCGTCGACAACATCGACGAGGTGATCAAGATCATCCGCGGGGCGTCGGACACGCCGGTGGCCAGCCAGCAGCTGCAGCGCCGCTTCAAGCTCAGCGAGCGGCAGGCCGAGGCGATCCTGAACATGCGCCTCGCGAAGCTGACGGGGCTCGAGATCGAGAAGCTGGAGGAGGAGCTGCGCGAGGTGCGGGCGACGATCGCCGACCTGCGCGAGATCCTCAACAGCCGCCCGCGCCGGATGCAGATCATGAAGGACGAGCTGGCGGAGGTGGTCGCGAAGTACGGCGACGACCGCCGCAGCGAGATCATCTCGGACGAGGGCGAGTTCACGATCGAGGACCTGATCGCCGAGGAGGACATGGTCGTGACCATCTCCCACTCGGGGTACATCAAGCGCACGCCGGTGACCACCTACCGCAAGCAGCGGCGCGGCGGGCGCGGGCTCTCGGGGCAGGACCTCAAGGACACGGATTTCATCGAGCGGCTCTTCATCGCGAGCACGCACGACTACATCATGATCTTCACGGACGACGGCCGGTGCTTCTGGCTGAAGGTCCACGAGATCCCGGCGGCCGGCCGCGCGACCCGCGGCAAGCCGATCGTCAACCTGATCAACGTGTCCCCCGACACGAAGATCCGGTCGATGGTGCCGGTGCGCGAGTTCCGCGACGACCAGTACCTGCTCTTCTGCACCCGCGACGGCACGGTCAAGAAGACCTGCCTGAGCGAGTACGGGAACGTCCGCACCACCGGCATCAAGGCGATCAAGATCGACAAGGGCGACGCGCTGATCGACGTGCAGGTGACCAGCGGCACGAACGACATCGTCCTCGCCACCAAGCACGGGCTCTCGATCCGCTTCCCCGAGTCCGAGGTGCGCGACATGGGGCGCGACACCACGGGGGTGAAGGGCGTCACGCTGCGCCCCGAGGACAAGGTGGTGTCGATGGTCGTGGTGCGCCGCGCCGACGCGACGCTCCTCGTGGTCGCCGAGAACGGGATGGGGAAGGTCACCGACCTCACCGAGTACCGCGTGCAGGGGCGCGGCGGGAAGGGGATCATCACCCTCAACCGCACCGACAAGACCGGGAACGTGGTCGCCCTCATGGAGGTCGTGGGCGACGACGAGATCATGCTCATCACGAAGAACGGCGTGATCATCCGCTCCTCGGTCGGCGAGGTGCGCAACACCGGGCGCAACGCGCAGGGGGTGCGGCTGGTGAACCTCGACGCGAAGGACCTCGTCTGCGCGGTGGCGCGCGTCGTCTCGGAGAAGGACGAGAGCGGCCAGGGGCTCGACGGCGACGAGGGCCCGGCGGACGCGGCCGAGGGAGACGACGCGGCGGAGTGACGCTGTGGCCCGGCCGCCACGCGTGGCCGGCGTCGGGGGGCGCTGCTACATTCGCGGGATGCCTCGTTTCCGCGACCGTAGCAGCGCCCCCCGTGTCACGTCCCGCCCGTGAGCACGAGCCCGTGAGCACGACGCTCGCCCCCGCGCTCGTCACCCTCGAGGCGTTGCGCGCGGCGGCCGCGGCGCTGCGGGGCGTGGCGGTGCGCACGCCGCTCCTCCCCGCCGACGACCTGCTGCCGCCGGGCGCCGGCGGGCGCGCCTGGGTGAAGCCCGAGATGCTGCAGCGCGGCGGCGCGTTCAAGCTGCGCGGCGCCTACACCTTCCTCGCCGAGCTGCCGCCCGCGGCGCGGGCGCGCGGCGTGGTCGCGCCGTCGTCGGGGAACCACGCGCAAGCCGTTGCGCTGGCGGCGCGGCTGTTCGGCGTGCCGGCCACGGTCGTGATGCCGACCACGGTCACGCCGGCCAAGCGCGCCGGCGCCGAGCGGCTGGGGGCGCGCGTCGAGCTGGCCGGCACGACCACGGCCGACCGGATGGACCGCGCGCTCGAGCTGGTGCGCGCGACGGGGGCGGTGCTCGTTCCGCCGTACGACCACCCGACGATCATCGCCGGGCAGGGGACGGCGGGGCTGGAGATCGTCGACGACCTGCCGTCGGTGCGGCTGGTGCTCGTCCCGGTGGGCGGGGGCGGGCTGAGCGCCGGGGTGGCGACGGCGGTCAAGCTCCTCTCCCCCGGAACGCGCGTGGTCGGCGTCGAGCCGGCGGGGGCGCCCAAGCTCACGCGCGCGCGCGCCGAGGGGCGCCCGGTGCACCTCGGCAAGACGTCGGGGCTGGCCGACGGGCTGCTGGCGGTCGAGGTGGGGCACGCCCCGTTCGCGCACCACCAGGCGTACGTCGACGAGGTGGTGACGGTCGAGGACGCGGCGCTCCCGCCGGCGATGCGCGCGCTGCTCGACCGGATGAAGCTGGTCGCGGAGCCGAGTGGCGCCATCACGGTGGCGGCACTGCGCGAGGGGCTGGTGGCGCCGGCGGCCGACGGCGACACGGTGTGCGTGCTGAGCGGCGGCAACGTCGAGTGGCCGGGGCTCCGCGACGTGCTCGGCGGGCCGGCCGGCAACTAGCGGAGGCGCGTGCCCGGCTCCGCGACGCTGAGCGCCCGCATCCTCATCGCCGACGACGACCCGGCGGTGGTGGAGAGCGTCTCCTGGGTGCTGCAGGAGCACGGGTACGCGGTGACGGCGGTGGGGGGCGCGACCGCGCTGCTCGAGCTCGTGGGGCGCGGCGAGGAGCGCCCCCCCGACCTCCTCCTGCTCGACATCTACATGCCCGACGGCGACGGCGTGCAGCTGCTCGAGCGGATCAAGCGCGAGCCGCGCTGGCGCGACGTGCCGGTGCTCATGCTGTCGTCCGCGCCGGTGGAGGAGGCCACGGTCCGCACGCTCGGGCTGGGGGCGGCCGACTACGTGCGCAAGCCGTTCCGGGTGAAGGAGCTGGTGGCGCGCATCCAGGCGCAGCTGCGCGTCGGCGCGGCGCTCCGCGCGCAGCGCGACACGCTGCGCCGCACGCAGGAGGAGCTGGAGCGGGCGCGCGCCGACGCCGAGAACCGGCGCAAGCTCGTCGCTATCCTGCACGAGGTCACGGGCGACCTGGCGGCCGACGACGTCTACGAGCTGCTGGCGCGGCAGGTGGCGCGCGCGCTGAGCGTCTCGCACTGCGCGGTGCTGCTGGCGGTGCCGGGCGGCGACGAGGCCGTGGTGGCGGCGGCGTTCGAGAACCCGAAGCTGCAGCAGCGCGCCGTGGCCGTCGCCGACTTCCCCGAGGTGCGCGAGGCGCTCGAGACGCGCGCGCCGGTGCTGATCGAGGAGCTGGCGGCGTCGCCGCTGTACGGGCCGCGCGCGGCGGTGGGGCTCGACGGGACGGAGGTGCCGGTGCGCAGCGCGCTCGCGCTCCCGTTCGCGGTCGACGCGGCGCAGCGCGGCGTCTTCCTGCTGCGCCGGACGCGCGAGCAGCCACCGCTGACCCCCGAGGACGTGGAGTTCGCGGTGGCGGTGATCGGCGCCGCCGTGTCGGTGATGCAGCGCACGCAGGTGATCGAGACGACGCGCGCCGACAACGCCCGCCTGGAGCAGCTCGCCACGCGCGACCCGCTCACCCAGCTGCTCAACCGCCGCGCCCTCACCGAGCGGCTGACGACGGAGATGGAGCGCGCGCTGCGCTACGACCACTCGGTCGCGCTGCTGCTGATCGACCTCGACCACTTCAAGCGGGTGAACGACACGCACGGCCACCTGGTGGGGGACGCGGTGCTGCGCGACGTGTCGGAGCTGCTGCTGGGGGTGGCGCGCGGGACGGACCTGGTGGGGCGCTACGGCGGCGAGGAGTTCCTGGTGGTGCTCCCCGAGACCGACGACGACGGCGCGGCGGCGTTCGCGGAGCGCATCCGCGAGCGCGTCGAGGCGCACGCCTTCCGCCCGTGGGACGGGGAGCGCGAGCTGCGCATGACGGCCAGCCTCGGGCTGGCGACCTTCCCGGCGGCGCGCATCGAGAGCGTGGAGGACCTGTTCGCGCGGGCGGATGCGGCGCTGTACCGGGCGAAAGCAGACGGCAGGAATCGGGTCAGGCTCTGAACGGCGGCTACGGCGTGCGAAGTGGGGCGTGCGAATGACTGCGTGCGAGGTACGGCGTGCGGGGTAGGGCGTGCCGTCGCTTCACCTCGCTCGCCGTTCCTCGCTCGTAGTACCTCGCGCGCCCTACCCCGCACGCCCCATCTCCACCATCAAGCACCGGTCCTGCACCACCTCGATCCCCTCCCGCGCCAGCCGCTCGGCCACCGCGTCGTGCCGGATCCCGCTCTGCATCCACACGGCGCCGGGCCGCGCGGCGAGGATGTCGTCGAGGTGGGCGGGGACGTCGGCGGGGCGGCGGAAGACGTTCACCAGGTCGATGCGGCCCGGGACGTCGGCGAGGCGGCGGTAGACGGGGGCGCCGAGCATCTCCGTGAGCTGCGGGTAGTAGACCGGGACCGGGACGATCTCGTAGCCGGCGCGGCGCGCGGCCTCGGGGACGTAGAACGCCGGCTGCATCGTCTCGGGCGGCTTGATGCCGAGCACCGCGATGCGGCGCACGCGGGCGAGGAGGGCCGCGATCGCGGCCGGGCTCTCGAGCAGGCGGGCGCGCCAGTCGCCGGCGGCCGGCGCGTCGTCGGGGCGGGGGGCGGCGGAGGTCATGCGCCGACGGCGATGCGAGGAGCGTGCGCGCCGGGCGCGCCGCGCGCGGGCAGGGGACGAGGCCGTTAAGTTGTGGGCGCCCGACCCACCCCTCCAGGAGACCTCATCGATGCGGATGCTCGTGCTCGGTGCGGGGCTGCAAGGCTCCGCCTGCGCGTACGACCTGCTGCAGAACCCCGCGGTGCGCGAGGTGCGCCTCGCCGACCTGCACGTGGGCGCCCTGCCGCCGTTCCTCGCGCCGTACTCCGGCGAGCGCCTGATCCCGACCCCGCTGGACGTGCGCGACCGGGAGGCGGTGCTCGCCCTGATGCGCGGCGCCGACGCGGTGGCGTGCGCGCTCCCGTACTACTTCAACCTCGAGATGACGCGGCTGGCGATCGAGGCCGGCGCGCACTTCTGCGACCTGGGGGGGAACACCGAGATCGTCTTCCAGCAGAAGGCGCTCGACGCGGAGGCGGCGGCGCGCGGGGTGAGCGTGGTGCCCGACTGCGGGCTCGCGCCCGGGATGGTGAACATCCTGGCGCAGCACGGGATCGACCAGCTCGACGAGGTCGAGGCGGTGCGGATGTTCGTCGGCGGGCTGCCGCAGCACCCCGAGCCCCCGCTCAACTACCAGATTGTGTACTCGCTCGAGGGGGCGCTCGACTACTACACGACGCTGTCCTGGGTGCTGCGCGACGCGAAGCGCACGCAGGTGGTGCCGCTCTCCGAGGTCGAGCCGGTCGCCTTCCCGGCGCCGCTCGGGACGCTCGAGGCGTTCCACACCGCGGGCGGACTGTCGACGATGCCGTTCCGGTACGAGGGGAAGATCCCCACGATGGAGTACAAGACGCTCCGCTACCCCGGGCACGCGCACATCATGCAGGCGGTCCGCGAGCTGGGGCTGCTCGACCTCAGGCCGCTCGAGGTGAAGGGGCACCACGTGGTGCCGCGCGACGCCTTCGTGGCCGCCGTGACGCCGAAGCTGAAGAAGCCGGGCGGGCACGACGTGGTGGTGCTGCGCGTCGTCGCCGAGGGGACGAAGGGGGGCCAGCCGGCGCGCGTCGGGTGGGAGGTGATCGACCGCTACGACGCCGAGCGCGGGATCAGCGCGATGATGCGCACGACGGGCTACTCGCTCTCGATCACGGCGCAGCTGCAGGCGGCCGGCGAGGCGGGGCGCGGCGGCGTCTGCACGCCCGACGAGGGAATGCCGCCGGCGCGCTACATCGAGGAGCTGCGGCGGCGCGGGATCGACGTGCGGCCGATCGACTTCGGCGCGGCGGAGCGGCGGAGCGGGGAGGAGCGGCGGGCGGCGGCCGTCTGAGCGGCGGCCGCCCGAGCGGCGGCGGCTACTGGCTCGCCGCCGCCGCGGCCTCGCGCGAGAAGCCGGCCAGCGTCGCCCCCATCGCGTCGATCGTCGCGCGCGCGTTCCACCGGTCGCGCCCGTTGAACATGAAGGCGAAGGCGAGCACCTCGCCGTTCTCCGCGGTCACGTAGCCGCCGAGCGTGATCGCCTCGTTGGTCGTCCCGGTCTTGGCGTGCAGGTTCCCCTCGGCCGGGGTGCCGCGCATCCGCCCGCGCAGCGTCTCGCTCTCGCCGGCCACCGGGAGCGAGGCGTGGAACACCGACCCCCAGGGCGCGCGGTGGGCCAGCCCGAGCAGGTGGATCATCGAGCGCGCCGTGACGCGGTCGTAGGTCGACAGCCCGCTCCCGTCGCTCACCTGCACGGCGCCCGCGGGGACGTCGGCGCGCTCGGCGAGGAAGCGCTGCAGCATCGCGTTGGCCGCCGCCGCCGACCCCTCCCCCTGGCGCTCGCGCCCGCGCACCGCGTTGCGGAAGAGCATCTCGCCGAAATGGTTGATGCTCTCGCGGTTCATCACCGCCACCAGGTCGGCCAGCGGCGGCGACTCGAGCGCCGCGACGCGCTCGGCGCCAACCGGCGCCTTCCCCACGCGCAGCGTCCCGTCGACGGCGACGCCGCGCGCCCGCAGCGCGGCGTGCAGCGCGCCGGCGGTGAAGAGCGCCGGGTCCTGGATCACGAGCTGTAGCCGGCGCACCGGCGCCGAGCGGCCGATCCAGCCGCGCGCCACCACGTGGCCGTCGGCGGCGCGGTGGACGCGCACCCCCTGCCCGCGCCCGGCGCGCGTGGTCACCGAGCTCTCGACGCGGATCCCGGTGGTCGCCGGCTCGAGCAGCACGCGCCCGTCGGGGTGGATCGCGACCACGACCACGTTCTCGTTGATCGACAGCGCGCCGAAGGGGGCGGCGTAGCCCGCGCCGGCGTAGCGCGACAGCCACCCCTCGGGGATCGTGCGCGCCTCGAAGGCGCTGGCGTCGGCGATCAGGTCGCCGGTCACGCGCTTCACCCCCGCCGCCGCCACCCGCTCGGCGAGCACGTTCACCGGCGTCGCGTAGTCGTTGCCGGGGTGGAAGCGGCGCGAGAAAGCCGGGTCGCCGTCGCCGCGCATGACGAGGTTCCCGCGCAGCGTCCCGTCGGCGTCGAGCGCGCCGTCGCGCAGCACCTCGGTGCGGAAGCGCCAGTCGGGGCCGAGTCGGTCGAGCGCCAGCGCGGCGGTGTACATCTTCATCGTCGACGCCGGAAGGAGCGGCGTGTCGGCCTCGCGCGAGAAGAGCGTGTCGCCGCGCGTGAGCGAGACGACCATCGCCCCCCACTGCCCGTCCTCGCGGCGGGAGAGGATCGCGCCCAGGTCGGCGGCCAGCGCCGCGGTGCCGCGCGGCGCCGTCCAGCGCGGGGCGGGGGGGGCCGCGGGGCGGGCGGCGGCGCGGCGGACGCGGGTCGTACGGCGCCGCGTTGTAGACGAGCCCGCCTTGCGGCGTGTCGGGCGCTTGGTGGCGGTCGGCTGGCGCTTCTTCGCCGTCGTCTGCGCGGCGGCGGTCGACGCCCCGACCGCGAGCGAGGCGGGGAACGCCGGCGCGCCGGCCAGCAGGGCGAGCAGGAGTGCGACGAGCGACGTCGCGCGGCGGGCGGCAGGGCGGGGGGCGGGCGGGGTCACGGCAGGGCGGGGGGCAACAGGCGTTCCGTGGCGGCGGGCGGGCGCGGTGACGGTCGCGGGGGCAGGCGCGACCGACTCCAGCCGACGATCACCCCGCCGCCGACGGCACGTTCCGCGGCCGGCGTCGGACCGCGGGATCAGACTTTCAGGATGAGGTTGCGCCGCCAGGCCACCCACAGGAGCCCCGCCCAGACGCCGACGAAGGTCAGCGCGAAGGCCAGCGAGGCGTTGCGCGGTGCCAGCCAGGAGGCGAAGAGCGCGTCGTGCACCGCCTTCTGCAGCGCCACCGGCTTCCCGTCGACGTCGACCTTGAGGATCGAGTAGATCAGGCGCGCCATGATCCCCGAGCCGACGAAGGCGAGCATCGGGTTGACGCCGAACACCGCGAACGGGCGCGTCCACCCGGCCACGCGCCGCACGTCCACGACCCACATCACCGTCGCCAGCGTGACCGCGGCAGTGCCGGCGGTGAACAGCACGTAGCTGCTCGTCCAGAGCGACTTGTTGATCGGGAAGACCCAGTGCCACATCAGCCCGAACATCATCGCCAGCGCGCCGGCGGCGAACAGCCCGTTCAGCCGCTCGGCGAGTTCGTGGTCGCGCCGCCCGATCCAGCGCCCGGCCAGGGTCCCGAGCATGACCGAGCCGACCGCGGGGAGCGTCGAGAGCAGCCCCTCCGGGTCGCGCAGCCCGCCCCCGCCCGCCCACAGGTGCGCCGGCGTGAGGAGCGTGCGGTCGACCCAGGCGTCGAGCGTCTGCCCCGGCGTGCCGAGGAGGAAGTAGCCGATCAGCTCCGTGCCCGGCACGGGGAGCAGCGTCATCGCCAGCCAGTAGCCGTAGAGCAGCGCGGCGAGGAGCACCACCTGCTGCTTGACCGTCGTGCGCAGCGTCAGCAGCCCGGCCAGCAGGTAGGCGAGCCCGATGCGCTGCAGCACCCCCATGATGCGCAGGTGCTCGAAGCGGTACGCCACGCGGTCGGCGAACGACGGGTCGGCGATTCCCCGGATCTCCCCCCACTGGAAGAAGGGGAACGCGTTGAGCGCGAGCCCGAGCAGGAAGATCGTCACCCCGCGCCGCGCGAGCTGGCCTACCAGCGCCCCGTCGGACGCGCCCTGCGCGCGCCGCGCGCCGAGCGAGAGCTCGGTGGTGATGCCGACGATGAAGAGGAAGAAGGGGAAGATCAGGTCGGTCGGCGTCCACCCGTGCCACTCGGCGTGCGCGAGCGGCGGGTAGATCGCCGCCCACGATCCGGGGTTGTTCACGAGCAGCATCCCGGCGACGGTCATCCCGCGGAAGACGTCGAGCGAGAGCAGGCGCTCGCGGGCGCGCGGCGCGGACGGCGCCGCGTGCGCCGGCGTCGGGGCGGCGGGCGCGGCGGCGGGGGCCGGCGGCGGGACGAGCGTCGCGCTCACGCCCCCCGCTCCGGGGCGGCCTGGGCGAGCTTCCACCCGCCGGCGGTGGTGCAGACGAGCTGGTAGCGGCGCGGGCCGGCGTTGCGCCCGTCCTCCTCCCCGCCGACGTAGTGCCCGTCGAGGCGAATCGTGGCGGCGCTGTCGGCGCGCGTCGCCTCGCGCAGCACGACGAGCATCGTCGTGTAGTCGCCCTTGTCGTGGAGCATCGCGCGCGCCTGCGCCTGCAGCGCCGCCGAGCCGGGGAAGAGGAACATCGGGCCGCGGTCCTGGAGCGCGCGCTGGCCGGCCTCGGGGAGCGCCGAGTCGGTGCCCACGGCCACCAGGAAGCGCTGCGGCTTGGGGTCGGCGCGCCGGATGTAGTCGGCCACCGCCAGCGTGAGCGCGGGGTCGGTGCCGGGGGCGCAGCGGGTGGCGGCTTCGGCGGTGTCGTTGATCGCCTTCCGCGACCGGGCGATGAAGCTGTCCTTGTCGTCGGGGCGGTCCCCGCCCCCGCAGGCGGCCAGCCCGAGGAGGGCGGGGGCGAGGACGACCAGCGCAGAGCGCGCGGGGCGGGCGGTGCGGGATGTGCGGCGCATCCCCAAAGCTGGCGCGGGGGGCGGGGGGTGTCGAGGGCGGCCGGGGGTGGCCTTGCCGTCGCCAGAACCCCGCTCCCTATTGGGAGCGTTGGACGCGAGCCCCCGCCCCCGCCGCACGGCCGCGACCGGGGTGCCGGCCCGCACCTTCTCAGCTTGAAGGAGGGACGCACATGCTCGAGCACCACCGGACCCTGCGTGAGGGTGTCGTCGCCGGGGCGCTGGCCGCCACGGCGGTCGCGATCTGGTTCCTGCTCCTGGACACCGTCGCCGGGCGCCCGCTCGCCACCCCGTCGATGCTCGGTGCGTCGCTGAGCTCCCTGTTCGAGATGCCCGGCACCCCGTCGACCGCGGCGTCGGTGCTCGGCTACACCGCGTTCCACTTCGCCGCCTTCGCGGTGGCGGGGCTCATCGGCGCGACGGTGATGAACAACGCGGAGGAGGAGCCGTCGGTGCTGATCGGCTTCTTCATCCTCTTCATCGCCTTCGAGATCGGCTGGTACGGGCTGTCGGCGATCCTCGCCCGCTCCGAATTCTTCGGGCAGCTCGCCTGGTACCAGGTGTTCGTCGCGAACCTGATCGCGGCGGGGACGATCGGCACCTACCTGTTCCGCCGCCACCCGGGGCTCGCCACGCGCTTCGCGCACTCACTCGCGGGGGACGAGGGGTAGCGGTCGCGCGCCGCGCCGTTCGCGAACGGGGGCCGGCTCCATCGGAGCCGGCCCCCGCTTCGTTCATGCGAGCGAGCGGCGCGCGTCAGACGGTCGCCCAGCGGCGCAGCGTGCGCACCGGCGGCGCCGGTGCACGCGGTGCGCGCGGGGCGGCCGGCACCGTCGGCATGAGCGCCGGGGTGCGCAGCCACTCGACGCGCCCGGGGGCGAGCGGCGGCAGCGGCGGCATCGGCGCGCGCAGCGGGAAGCGCGCCTCGCCGTCGCCGAAGAAGGTGAAGCCTCCCTCGTTCTTGAAGACGTCGGCCGCGCGCCCGACCTTCACCGTGACGGTGCGGTAGCGCCCCTCGCTCCACACACGCAGCGTGACGTCGTCACCCGGCTTCGACTTGCGCAGCTCGCGGGTGAAGCGCGAGTTGCGCGCGCGCCCCACGAGCTCGTCCTCGACGTCCTCGCGCGGGACGCGCACGTCGACGCTGTTGATCGCCGCGACGCGGTCCCCCTCCACCAGCCCGGCGCGCTCGGCGGGACCGCCGCTGGTGATGCTGGTGACGAAGAGGCCGAGCGTGTCGCGCACGGAACCCGAGCGCTGCAGCGACAGGCCGAGCGCCGGGCGCCGCTCCTGATCGGCGCGCAGGCTGTCGCGCCAGGCGCGGATGCGCTGCTCGGCGGAGCGGCGGCCGGCCGAATCGCCGTAGACGTAGCCGCCGGGGAAGCGGCGCACCGCGAAGTCGTCGGCGGCGAGCTCGCGCCCGGCGACGGTCTTCACCTGCACCGTGCGCCGCTCGCTCCCGCGCGCGAGGACGAGCGTGACCTGGTCGCCGGCCTTGAGCGCGCGCAGCGTGCGCGTGAGGCGGCGCGCGCCGACGTCCTGCAGCGCCTCGTCGTCGGCGTCCTCGCGCGGGATGGTGAGCGAGGTGCCGTTGACCGAGACGATGCGGTCCCCCTCCTCGACGCCGGCGCGGTCGGCGGGGCCGCCCTCACGCACGTCGAGCACGCGCACACCGCGCTCGTCGCCCGCGCCGAGGGAGACGCCGAGTGAGGCGCGATCGTCGTCCCAGTCGTTGGTGCGGAGGCGCAGGACGCCGCCGTCGCGGGTGACGACCACGGGGCGGTCGGAATCAGGGGTGAGGACGCGGGCGCGCACCTGCGCGTCGAGGACGTCAGGGGTGGCGCCGGCGGCGGCCAGCGCCAGCGCGGCGAGGGGAAGGCGGAGGGGTCGCATGGGGAGGGTGGCTCCGGGAATCGCGTGGAGGGTCTGCACGGTCGGACACCGCGGTGCGGGGCGACGGTTGCCGCAGCGGCGGGCGGAGCGCCGGGCTCGCTTGACAGCCCCGCCGCGTGGCCCGAAACGTCTGGCTGCCGCCGCGCCTTCTGCGCCGCCGGCCATCCCCGTCCGACAGGAGCCCCGCATGCCTCCGTCGTTCCGGAAGCTCACGCTGGTCGAGTTCGCGGAGCTGCTCGCGCGCTTCCCGTTCACGCGCCGCGTCACGCAGGTGCACATGCACCACACCTGGCGCCCCAACCACGCGCAGTACCGCGGCCACGACAGCGTGGTCGCGATGTGGAAGCACCACACGCAGGTGAACGGGTGGAGCGACATCGCGCAGCACCTGACCATCGGCCCCGACGGCTCGCTCTGGACGGGGCGCAACTGGAACGCGCCGCCGGCCAGCTCGGGCGGCGCGAACGGCACGCGCGACGCCGGTCCGTTCATGTTCGAGATGGTCGGCGACTTCGACCGGGGGCGCGACCCGTTCGGCGGCGCGCAGCGGGCGGCGGTGCTCGAGGTGATCGCGCGCGTGCAGCTGCGCTTCGGGCTCGCGGCCGACGCGCTGGCCTTCCACCGCATGCTCGGCTCGCCCAAGACCTGCCCGGGGAACGCGATCGACTTCCAGGTGACGGTGGCCGCGGTGCGCGAGGAGCGGCGGCGGCTGGAGCAGCGCCCGCGCACGTTGGCCGAGGGGACGCGCGCGCGCGCACCGTTCAGCGACGCCTTCCTCGCCGAATCGGTGACCAGCGCGCGGGCGGTGGACGACGCGCTGCGCGCGCTCACGACCGCCGCCCCCGCCTACGCCGACCCGCCCGACGCCGAGCCGGCGGAGGAGCGCATGGGGCTGGAGGCGATGGCGCAGCTGACCGGCGAACCGGCGCCCGCGACGCGCGCCGCGCCGACCGCCGCGCGCGCCACGCGCGGCGGCGAGCCCCCGCTCGCGCCGCAGGAGCTGGCGGCGCTGCGCCCGCACGTCGTCAACCTGACGCAGGGGCGCTTCTCGAGCACGGGGCAGTTCCGCACGTCGCAGGGCGACGTCGACGCGCTGTTCGACCAGCACCTGCCGGCCGCGCTCGAGGCGGCGCGCGCGCGCGGCGCGCCGCTCGACGTCGTGCTCTGGGCGCACGGCGGGCTGGTGGGGGAGTCGAGCGGGCTGCGCATCGCGCACAAGCACTGCGCGTGGTGGCGGCGCCACGACGTCTACCCGATCTACTTCGTCTGGGAGACGGGGCTCTGGGGGACGATCAGGCAGCTGCTGACGAACGCGCGGCAGCGCATGCCGGCGGTCGGGACGCGCGACCTGTGGGACCGCACCACCGACCCGCTGGTCGAGCGGGCGGCGCGCGCGCTCGGCGGCGAGAAGATCTGGGGCGGGATGAAGTGGAGCGCCGAGCAGGCGTCCGCCCCCGGCGGCGGCGCGCGCTACGTCGCCGACCGGCTGGGCGCGTTCGCGGCGGCGCACGGCGACGCGCTGCGGATGCACGCGGTCGGGCACAGCGCGGGTTCGATCTTCCACGCGCACTTCCTGCCGGCGGCGTTCGACGCCGGCGTGCCGCGCGTCGAGTCGCTGCACCTGCTGGCGCCGGCCATCCGCGTCGACGCCTTCAAGCGCCAGCTGCTGCCGCACCTCACGGGCGACGACGCGGCGGTGCGCCGCTTCGCGACGTTCACGATGCAGCAGGACTGGGAGCGCGCCGACAGCTGCCACGGCGTATACCGTAAGTCGCTGCTGTACCTGGTCTCGCGGGCCTTCGAGGCGGAGGACGAGGCGGCGATCCTCGGGCTGGAGGAGTCGCTGCGCGGCGACGCCGACCTGCGCGCGCTGTTCGCGCTCGGGCCCGCGACGGCGGCCGTGCCGGCTGCCGCGGGGGAGATGGTGTGGGCGGTGTCGGAGGCGAGCGACGGGACGCGCGCCAGCACGTCGCGCACGCACGGCGGCTTCGACGACGACCCGCCGACGCTGCACAGCCTCCTGCGCCGCGTGCGCGGGCTCGGCGACGGCGACCCGATCACCGCCTACGCCCCGGCGGCGGCGCGCGCCGCCGACGCCGACGAGGTGGAGTGGCCGGAGTCGCTGGGCTTCCTGGCGGCGCTCGGCGGGGGCGCGGTGCCCGCGCCGTCGGTGACTGCGCCGTCGATGACTGCACCGTCGATGCCGGAGCCGCCCGCGCCGCTGGCGCCGATCGGCACGGCGCCCGCAGCCGGCGCGCAGGAGGAGCGCGAGGACGAGCCGCTGGTGTTCGGCGGCGCCGCCGAGGAAGAGGCGGCGGAGTTGGCCGCGGAGCAGGCGGCCGGCGGCACGATGCGCCCGTCGGACCCCACGCCGTCGCGGTCGGGACGCCGCGTCGCGCTGTGCGTGGGGATCAACGCCTACCCCGACGCGCCGCTCGCCGGGTGCGTGGCCGACGCGCGGCTGTGGGCGCGCACGCTGCGCGCGCGCGGCTTCGACGACGTGACCGAGCTGCACGACGGCGAGGCGACGCGCGACCGGCTGCTGCGCGCGCTGCGGGCGCTGGTGCGCGGCCGGCGGCCGGGCGACGTGGTGGTGTTCCAGTTCGCCGGGCACGGCACGCAACTCGACGACACGGACGGCGACGAGCGGCGCGACGAGGCGCTGTGTGCGGTCGACTACGCCGACGGCGGCTTCGTGGTCGACGACGACGTGCGGCGCGCCTTCACCGACCTCCCCGCCGGCGTCAACCTCACCTGCTTCGTCGACTGCTGCCACTCGGCCACGGTGACGCGCATGGCGGGGGCGACGCCGGCGGCGCCGGCGGGAACGGACGTGCGGGCGCGCTACCTGCCGCGCCACCGCGTGACGGCGGAGATGGTGGGGCGCTTCCAGGCGCGGCGGGCGGAGGAGGGGGATGGAACTCGCAGCGCCCCCGCCGAGCGCGGGCCGGCGACGATGAAGGAGATCACCTTCTCCGCCTGCCGCGCCGAGCAGGTGGCGTACGAGAGCGACGGACAGGGAGACTTCACGCGGCACGCGGTGGCGGTGCTCGGCGCGTCGGACCTCGGGCGGCTGACCAACGTCGGCTTCCTGGCGCGCGTGTACCGCGGCTTCGGCGCAAACCCGCGGCAGGAGCCGACGCTCGACTGCGCGCCCGCGAACCGTACGCGCGGGCTGCTGCACCCGCTGGCCGACGCGGCCGCGCGCGCGCCCGACGCGGCGGAGCTGTCCGCGGCGGGCGGCGCGGCGTGACGGCGCTGCACGAGGTGCGACCGGCGCCGGGGGAGACGTACGCCCCCGGCGCCTCGGCGCCGCCGGCCGGTGCGCCGGCGGCGCCGTTCGGCATCGGGCCGCGCGTGACGCGCGCGGTGCGCGGGCTGGCGCACGAGCGGCGGCCGGGCGACCCGGCGTGCCGCCCGCTGCGCGTCTTCGCCGCCGACCCCACCACGCCGCGCGGCGACGGCGCGGTCGCCGTCATCGAGGTGCCGTACGAACCCGTAACGCCGGGGCCGGTGGGGAAGCTGTTCGCCGTCGACGCGGGCGACGGCCGCTGTCATCGAAGCTACGCCCCGCTCGACCTCGACGAACCCGGCGTGATGCTGAAGGACGGCCACGACCCGTCGTCGACCGACCCGCGCTTCCACCAGCAGATGGTGTACGCGGTGTGCAGCGCGGTGTACGCGACCTTCCGCCGCGCGCTCGGCCGCCACGTGGCGTGGGGGTTCGACGGCGAGGGCGCGACGCCGGGGGCGCCGGGGCGGCTGACGCTGCGCCCGTTCGCCAACGGCGACCGCAACGCCTACTACGACCGCGCCGAGGGGACGCTCTGCTTCGGCTACTTCGAGGCGCCGGCCGACGCGCGCGGCTTCAACCCGCCGGGGAGCTTCGTCTTCACCAGCCTGTCGCACGACGTGGTGGCGCACGAGGTGACGCACGCGCTGCTCGACGGGCTGCGCGCGCACTTCGCGCGCCCCACGGGCCCCGACGTGCCGGCCTTCCACGAGGGGTTCGCCGACCTGGTCGCGCTCTTCCACCGCTTCAGCTACCCCGACGTGCTGCGCGCGGCGCTGCGGCGCGCCAGCGGCGACCTGACGCGCGACTCGCTGCTCACCGACATCGCGCGGCAGCTCGGCGACACGACGGGGGCGGGGCGCGCGCTGCGCAGCGCGGTCGACCAGGTGGGCGCGCGCGAGCCGCTGGCCTACGACCCGTCGCTGCCGCCGCACGCGCTCGGCGGCGTGCTGGTGGCGGCGGTGTTCGAGGCGTTCGCCGTCGTCTTCCGCCGCAAGGTCGCGCGCTACGTGCGCATCGCCGGCGGGATGGCCACGGCGCCGGGCTCGGAGCTCGGCACCGACCTGCTGGAGCTGCTGGTGGAGCGGTGCGGGCGGCTGGCGCGCCAGTTCCTGAACCTGTGCGTGCGCGCGATCGACTACTGCCCGCCGGTGGACCTGGAGCTCGGCGACTTCCTGCGGGCGGTGATCACCGCCGACCAGGAGCTGGTCCCCGACGACCCGTGGCGCTACCGCGAGGCGCTGATCCACGCCTTCGGGCGGCGGCGCGTCTTCCCGCGCCACGTCGTGAGCCTCACCGAGGACGCGCTGCGGTGGGCGTCGCCGCAGCGCCCGCTCCCGCCGATCCCGGCGCTGAGCTTCGGGCGGCTGCAGTTCAACGGCGACCCGGCGCGCCCCGCCGACGAGGACGAGCTGCTGCGGCAGGCGCGCGCGCTGGGGGAGGTGGTCGTGCAGCCGGCGTGGCGCGCGGAGTTCGGCCTGCTCCCGGCGTCCGCCGACGCCGACCCGCCGTGCGTCGAGAGCGTGCGCTCGTCGCGGCGCGTGGGGCCCGACGGGCAGGTGGTCTTCGACCTCGTGGCCGAGGTGACGCAGCGGCGCACCGCGCGCCTGGCCGACGGGCGCGCCTTCGACTTCTACGGCGGCGCGACGATCGTGCTCGGCCCGGAGGGGGAGGTGCGCTACGTGGTGCGCAAGCGCGCCGACCACGCCGGGCGCGAGGCCGAGCAGGGCGCGTACGCGCGCGGCGACCGCTCGGGGATGTGGGGGGAGGTGGACGACTGGCTGCGCCCCAGCCGGCAGCCCTTCCGCATGCTGCACGCGCACCCGTAGCGAGAGGCGGGCGCGCGGCGGTCAGCGCGCGCCCGGCTTCCCCTCGCGCGGCACCTCGGCGCGCGCCTCGGCCAGCGTCTCGTCCGCCTCCGCGCGGTCGTCGGCGTCGGCCTCGGGCGCCTCCTGCTCGGCGGCCGCGTCGGGCTCCAGGCTCAGCACCACGCACACCGGGAAGTGGTCGGAGCCGACGTAGCCGAGTCGGTCCATCGAGACGAGGCGGAACTGCTCCGAGAAGAAGACGTGGTCGAGCGGCCAGCGCAGCCCCGGGTAGCGCGCGTGGAAGGTGCTGAAGAAGCCGCGCCCCTTCCGCGGGTCGAGCAGGCAGCTCGTCTTCTGGAAGAGCCGCGTGGTGTGCGACCAGGCGACGTCGTTGAGGTCCCCGAGCACCACCACCGGGAGCGGGGCCTTGGCGACACGCTTCCCGACCACCAGCAGCTCGGCGTCGCGGGCCAGCGACTCGTCGCTCTCGCCGGGCGCGGGGGGGCGCGGGTGGACGCAGTTGAGCCAGACGCGCTGCCCCGACTCGAGGAGCACGCGCGCCTGCATCGACGGGATGTCCTCTTGCAGCAGGTAGTCGACGCGCGCGTCCTCGAGCGGGAGGCGCGAGTAGAGGAGCATCCCGTACGTGTTGTCGAGCGGGCAGCGCGGGCCGTGCGGGTGCGAGCGGCCGAAGGCGGCGTCGAGGCGCTCCTGCCACCAGGCGTCGGTCTCGACGAAGACCATGACGTCGGCGTCGGCGGCGCGCGCGACCGCGACCAGGCGCTCGGCGTCGCGGTTGGTCTGCAGGACGTTGGACTCGAGCAGGGCGAGGCGGCGCGCGGGGTCGTCGCGCTCGCTGCGCTGCACCTCGCGCGGGGCGAGGCGGGTGTAGCGCCAGATGGCGGCGGCCTGCACGAGCATGGCGGCGCCCAGCACCGTCTGCCCGGCGACGTGGAGGGTGCCGCTCCGGTCGTGCCCCCACGCCCACGCCGCGCTCGCGACCGCGGCCATCACGAACAGCTGGACGCGCGGGAAGTCCCACACGCGCACCCACCACGCCTTGGCGCGCAGGAACGAGAGGGCGGTGGCGACGACCGCCACCGCCCCCAGTCCGACCGCCACCCAGACCGCGAGCTCCCGACCCACGGGCCGGGCGCTCAGAGGACGACGTTGAGCAGACGGCCGGGGACGAAGACGATCTTCTTCGGCTCCCCGGTGACGAACTTGGCGATCGACGGCTCGGCCATCGCCGCCGCCAGCGCGTCCTGCTGCGTCGCGTCGGGCGCGACCCGCACGGTGCCGCGCGTCTTGCCGCCCACCTGCACCGCGATCGTCGCACTCTCCTCGGCGGCCAGCGCGGGGTCGAAGGCGGGCCACCCGGCGTCGAGCACGCTGCCGGCGCCGCCGGCGCGCTCCCACAGCTCCTCGGCGAGGTGCGGCGCGAAGCTGGCCACCAGCTGCACCAGCGGCACGACCTCGTCGCGGTGCGGGGTGCGCTCCCCCTTCCGGAGGACGTTGACGTACTCCATCATCGCCGCGATCGCCGTGTTGTACGACAGGCGCGGGACGTCGTCGCCGACCTTGCGGATGGTCTGGTGCAGCTTGCGCAGCACGGCGGCGTCGGGCGCGCCCTGCGTGGTCATGTCGCGCGCGCTGGCGTAGAGCCGGTCGAGGAAGCGGCGCACGCCGCTGATCCCGGCGTCGCGGAAGTCGCCCCCCTCCTCGTACGGCCCGAGGAACATGAGGTAGGTGCGGAAGCTGTCCGCGCCCCACCGCTCGACGTACTCGTCGGGGTTGATGACGTTGCCCTTGGACTTCGACATCTTCGCGCCCTCGCGGATGATCAGCCCGTGGGCGCGGAACTTGGTGAACGGCTCCTCGAAGTCGATGTGCCCCATGTCCTTCAGGACCATCGTGATGAAGCGCGCGTAGAGGAGGTGCAGCACCGCGTGCTCGTTGCCGCCGATGTAGCTGTTCACCGGCAGCCACTTCCGCGTCAGCGCCGGGTCGAACGGGACGTCGGCGCGGTCGGCGCTCGGGTAGCGCAGGAAGTACCAGGCGCTGTCGAGGAAGGTGTCGCTGACGTCGGTCTCGCGCCGCGCCTCGGCGCCGCAGCGCGGGCACGGGGTGTGGTACCACGACGCGTCGCGGGCCAGCGGGCTGACCCCCGAGTCGTCGGGCTTGAAGTCCTCGAGGAAGGGGAGCACGACCGGCAGCTGCTCGACCGGAACGGGGACGGTCCCGCAGGCGTCGCAGTAGACCACCGGGATCGGCGGCCCCCAGTAGCGCTGGCGCGAGATGCACCAGTCGTGCAGGCGGTAGTTGGTGACGGCGCGCCCCTGCTCCTGCTCGGCGAGCCAGGCGACGATCGCCTCCTTGGCCTCGGGCACGGCGAGCCCGTCGAAGCGGCCGGAGTTCACGAGGCGGTCGTCCTCGACCACGGTCACGACCGGGAGCGCGAACTTGGTCGCGAACTCGAGGTCGCGCGCGTCGTGCGCCGGGACGGCCATGATGGCGCCGGTGCCGTACTCCATCAGCACGTAGTCGGCGATCCAGACGGGGATCAGCTCCCCGGTGGCCGGGTTGCGCGCGTAGGCGCCGGTGAAGACGCCGGTCTTCTCCTTGTCGACCTTGCGCGTGACCACGTCCTGCTTGGCCGTGGCGGCGCGGTAGGCGTCGACCGCGGCGCGCCGGGCGGGCGCGGTCAGCTCGTCGACCAGCGGGTGCTCGGGGGCGAGCACGAGGTAGGTCGCGCCGAAGATCGTGTCCACGCGCGTGGTGAACACGGTGACCGGCGTGCCGGCCATGACCATCGGGTCGCCCGCGACCGCGGCGTCGTCGGCCGGCGAGAGGTCGCCGGAGCGCGGCACCAGGAAGTCGACCTGCGCCCCCCGCGAGCGGCCGATCCAGTTGCGCTGCGCGGTCTTGGTGGTCTCCGACCAGTCGAGCCAGTCGAGGTTCTGCAGCAGCCGCTCGGCGTACTCGCTGATGCGGAAGAACCACTGCTCGAGGAAGCGCTGCTCGACGGGGGTGCCGCAGCGCTCGCACAGCCCGCCCTCGACCTGCTCGTTGGCGAGCACGGTCTTGTCGGTCGGGCACCAGTTGACGGCCGCCTTCTTCTTGTAGGCCAGCCCGCGCTCGAGCAGCTGCAGGAAGACCCACTGCGTCCACTTGTAGTAGTCGGGCTGGCTGGTGTCGACGGCGTAGCGCCAGTCGACCATCAGCGCCGCGCGGTCGAGCTGCCGCCGGAAGTTGGCGACGTTGCGCGGCGTCATCGTCATCGGGTGCGCGCCCACCTTGAGGGCGTAGTTCTCCGAGTGGATGCCGAACGCGTCGAAGCCGAGGGGCTGGAAGACGGTGTGCCCCATCTGGCGGTGGAAGCGCCCCTGGATGTCGGTCCCCGTGAACGCGAACAGGTTCCCCACGTGCAGCCCCTCGGCGGAGGGGTAGGGGAACATCATGAGCTGGTAGTACGGGCGCGCGCCGCCGGCCAGGTCGACGGCGTGCGTGCCGTTCTCCTGCCAGCGCTGCTGCCACTTCTGCTCGATCGCGGTGGGGTCGTAGCTGTCCTTCGGCTCCTGGGCCGCGGACGCCGGGGTGGGGACGGACATGCTTCGGACTGGGACAGGGGTGGAGGGCCCAATCTAGTGGGGCGAGCGAGGTGGGGCGTGCGAGATACGGCGTGCGAGATACGGCGTGCGAGATACGGCGTGCGAGATACGGCGTGCGAGATACGGCGTGCGAGGTGGGGCGTGCGAGATACGGCGTGCGAGATGGGGCGACTGTCGCCCTACCTCGCACGCCTCACCTCGCACGCCCCACCTCGCTCGCTTCGCCGGCCTCCACCCACCCCCGCGCCCCGTCCGGAGTCTCGACGAGCGTGAAGTCGCCGAAGCGGCCGTAGACCGGGAGTTCGGCGGGGACGTCGAGCGTGCGGAGGGGAACGCCGTCCGGGGCCGGACGGGCGCGCACGGCGCTGGCGGCGGCGAGCCGCGCGCGCCGCAGCGGCCGCTCGGCCGGCTCGACGCCCGACGCGACGACGTAGCCGGTGGCGCCGTCGGGGAGGCGGACGCGCGCCCAGCCGCCCGCGACCGCGTCGACCGTAATGACCGTCTGCCGCGGCACCGCGCGCAGGCGCGCCGCGTCGGTGGCCGGCCCCGCCCGGAGCGCCGCCTCGGCGGCCGTGGTGCGCGCCAGGCGGCCCACCAGCGCCGTGTCGCGCCCCGGGGGGCGAGGGGTGGCGCGGCGCGTGTCGACGTACGGGTACGGGTCCACCGCCCCCTCGCCGCGCCGGTAGACGCCGAAGTGCAGGTGCGGCGCCGTGGTGCGCGCGTTCCCCGTGTTGCCGACGAAGCCCAGCGTGTCCCCGGTCCGCACGCGCGCCCCGCTCTGCACCGCGTGCCGGTCGAGGTGCGCGTAGTAGAGCGAGTGCCCGCGCTCGAGGTCGCGCAGGAACACGACCGTCCCGCCGAGCTGGTTCTCGCCCGCCCAGACGATCCCGTCGGCGCCGGCGAGCACCGGCGTCCCGCGCGGCGCGAAGACGTCGATCCCCTCGTGCGACCGCGCGCCGCCGTCGCGGTCGGCGCCCCAGAAGCTCCGCACCGCGCGGCTGTCGCGCCCCTCGACGGGGAAGGCGAGCGACGGCCCGGCCTCGAGCGTCACCGTCCACCGCACGGCGCGCAGCAGCTCCGGCTGCAGCCGCAGCACGTACGCGTCGGTGCGGTCGGCGTCGAGGGTGAAGGTGGCGCGCAGGCTGTCGGCGGCGGCCACGAGGCGCGGCTCCTCGGCGGTGTCGGCGGGGACCGCGAACAGCTCGCTGAACAGCCGCGTCCCCGAATCGGCGGTGGCCTCGATGCGGACCGTCACGCGCCGCCCGCGCTGCGGCGCCAGGCGCCACCCCGCGGCGGCCGGCGTTTCGGCGGTGAAGGCGCCCTGCTCGACGAGGGGGAGGGTGGCCGGCGCGGGGGCGGCGAGGGCGCGCGCGCCGGCGGCCAGCCAGTCGCGTCCCAGCGCCGTGCGGTGAAGTCCCGCGTTCTCGAGCGCGTCGACGTAGCCCTCGCGGGCCGGGCGGGGAGCGAACTGCTGGCGGACCGCGCCGGGGCTGCACGCGGCGGCGACGGCGAGGAGCAGCAGGGCGGCCGCGCGGAGCAGACGCCGGCTCGCGCGGAGAACGAAGGGCGGGGGCATGGTGCTACATACCCCACAGCGGTGCGCCGGAGTCGGCCAGGCGGTAGCTTGCGCCCCCACGCTTCCGGCCCGCCGTTTTGGTTCAGCCCCCGTACGATATGAACCCGCCCCCGTCCGCCCTCGCCGACCGCCTCCGCGGCACCGCCTTCCTCCACGGCCTCCCCGACAGCTACTTCTGGCGCCTGTCGCGCGCCGTCACGCTGGAGAGCTACGCCGCCGGCGAGGCGCTGTTCGCGGAGGGGGACGAGCGGCGGCTGTTCGCCATCCTGTTCGACGGCTCGGTGGCGATCGAGCGGGCGGCCGAGGGGCGGGCGGTGCGCCTGGCCACGCTCGGCGTCGGCGAGGGGGTGGGGGAGGGGCTGCTGCTCGGCGACGCCGGGCGGCACGGGTCGACGGCCCGCGCGCTGGCGCCGGTGGAGGCCGCGGTGATGACCCGCCTCCAGCTCGACGATCTGATGAAGGAGAACCCGCCGATCTACGCCGCCCTGGTGGCGCGCGCCGCGCGGGCGATCTCGCAGCGCCTCCGCCTGGCCGACGCGACGCTGGTCGGGCGCGGGCGCACGATGGGCTTCGCCGGCGGGGCGACGCGGCGCGAGCACGACCTGCTCGGCGAGCGCGAGGTGCCGGCCGACGCGCTGTACGGCGTGCAGACGCTGCGCGCGCTCGAGAACTTCCCGATCACCGGCGTCCCGCTGCGCGAGTTCCCGCAGCTGGTCGAGGCGCTGGCCGCGGTGAAGACCGCCGCCGCGCTCGCCAACGCCGAGCTGGGGCTGCTCACCCCGCAGCTCTCGCAGGCGATCGTGCAGGCGTGCGCCGAGGTGCGCGCGGGGCGGCACCACGAGCACTTCCTGGTCGACATGGTGCAGGGGGGCGCCGGCACCTCGACCAACATGAACGCCAACGAGGTGATCGCCAACCGCGCCCTCGAGCTGCTCGAGAAGCCGCGCGGCGCCTACGAGACGGTGCACCCGAACAACCACGTCAACCTCTCGCAGTCGACCAACGACGTCTACCCGACGGCGCTCAAGCTGGCGCTGCACCGCAGCATCGACGGGCTGCGCGAGGCGATGAAGGGGCTGGCGGCGGCGTTCCTCGCCAAGGGGGAGGAGTTCGCGCCCTTCGTGAAGATGGGGCGCACGCAGCTGCAGGACGCGGTGCCGATGACGCTCGGCCAGGAGTTCGCCGCCTTCGGCCACACGATGCTCGAGGACGTCGACCGGCTGGCCGAGGTGCAGGGGCTGATCCGCGAGATCAACATGGGCGCGACGGCGATCGGCACGAAGCTCAACGCGCCGGCCGGCTACCCCGAGGCGGTGCGCCGCCACCTGTCGGCGGTCACGGGGCTGGAGCTCATCACCGCGCCCGACCTGGTCGAGGCGACGGCCGACACGGGCGTGTTCGTGCAGCTCTCGGGGGTGCTCAAGCGCTGCGCGGTGAAGCTGTCGAAGATCTGCAACGACCTGCGCCTGCTCTCCAGCGGGCCGCGCGCCGGCTTCGGCGAGATCAACCTGCCGCCGATGCAGCCCGGGTCGTCGATCATGCCGGGGAAGGTGAACCCGGTGATCCCCGAGGTGGTCAACCAGGTCTGCTTCGACGTGATCGGCGGCGACGTGACGGTCACGCTGGCCGCCGAGGCGGGGCAGCTGCAGCTCAACGTCTTCGAGCCGGTGATCGCCTACCGCCTGCTCGGCAACATCGCCACGCTGCGCAACGCCTGCACCGTGCTGCGCGAGCGGTGCGTGGTCGGGATCACGGCCAACCCCGACCGGATGCGGTGGTTCGTCGAGCACTCGATCGGGATCGTCACCGCGCTCGTGCCGGTGCTCGGCTACGAGACGTCGACCGAGATCGCGAAGGAGGCGCTCGAGACGGGGCGGGGCGTCTACGACCTGGTGTGCGACCGCGGGCTGATGACGCGTGCGCAGCTCGACGAGGTGCTGAACCCGGAGGCGATGGTCGGGTGACGCGCGCCCGGCGCGTCAGGTCCTGAACTCTCCCAGCAGCCCCCGCAACGTCGCCGCCCCACCCGACAGCTCCTCCGACGTCGCGCTGACCTCCTCGACGGCGGCAGCGGTCTGCTCGGTCGACGCGGCCACCTCCTCGGCGGCGGCGGCGTGGCTCGCGGCGGCGTCGCGCGCGCTCACGAGGGCGTGCTCGGCGGCCTCGATGGCGGCCCGGTTCTCGAAGGTCAGCGCGGTCACGCGCTCGGCGGCCTCCTCGACGCGCGCCACCGCCTCCTCGATGCGGGCCAGCGCGCGCGACGCGCCGGCGGCCACCAGCTCGGCGTCGCGCAGGCGGCCGGCCCCGGCCTCGCTGGCGGCGGCCGCGCTCCCGACGCGCTCGCGGATGCGGCGCACGTTCTCGGTGACCTCGTCGGCCGCCGCGGCGCTCTGCTCGGCGAGGGCGCGCACCTCCTGCGCCACCACCGCGAAGCCGCGCCCCGCGCTCCCCGCCCGCGCCGCCTCGATGGCGGCGTTGAGCGCCAGCAGGTGCGTCTGCGAGGCGATCTCGCTGATCACGGCCACGAAGTCGTCGACCACCGCCGTCGCCTCGCGCAGCGCCGCCATCTCGCGCGCCGAGTCGTCGGCCCCGCCGCGCGCGCCGAGCAGCGCGTCGACCGCGCGCGCGATCTCGGCGCGCGTCCCGGTGGCCGTGCCGCGGATCTCGCGCCCCGCGCGCTCCGACGCCTCGGCCGCCTCGGCGATCGCGGCCCCCTGCTCGGCCAGCTGCTCCATCGCCGCGCTCGCGGAGTGCAGCGCGTCCAGCTGCACCGACGCGCCGTTCGAGATCTCGAGCACGGCGCCGGTGACGTGCTGCGTCGACACCGCGGTCGCGCCCGCGTTCTGCGCCAGCTCGCTGGCGGCGTTGGTCACCCGGTCGGTCTCCTCCTGCACGCGCCCGACCAGCGCCCGCAGCCGCTCGCGCGCGCGGTCCACGGCCACGCCCAGCCGCGCGTACTCGATGGCCGGGCGCTCCTCGGCGATCCACCGCCGCAGGTCGCGCGCGTGCCCGCGCCGCCGCGCGTCGTCGCGGTGCGGCGCCTCGCGCAGGTCGCCGGCGCCGATCGCCCCCAGCTCCTCGGCCAGCGCCGCCAGCGGGCGCGTGACCGCGCGCGACGTGGCCGAGGCGAAGAACGCCCCCACCGCCAGCGCCGCCGCCAGCAGGGCGGCCAGGCGCACCTCGCCCGTCCAGAGCGCGGCCGCCATCGCCGCCTCGCGCTCGGTCCCGCGCGTCGCCGCGGCGGCCCGCAGCTGCACCAGCTCCTCGCCGATCAGCGTCACGTCCTCCATCGCCCGGCCGAGCACGCGCTCGGCGTCGGCGGTGCGGCCCAGGGCGCGGAAGGCGCGCACCATCGCCAGGCGCGCCTCGACCGTCGACTGGCGCGCGCCCATCGTCTCCAGCAGCGCGCGCTCGCCGACGCTGAGCCCGTGCACCGCCAGCGCGCGCCGCCGCAGGTCGTCGGCGTCGTCCATCGCCTGCTGGTAGCGCCGCAGGTATGTGGCGCTCCCCGTCTCGGCATAGCGCGAGCCCGTGACCACCTCGCGCAGGATCGCGGGCCCCACCTGCTGCACCGTATCCTGGTGCACGCGCAGGTCGGCCACGGCCGTGGTGGCGCGCGTGGTGGCGGTGCGCAGCCCGGCGATCGCCACCCCGCCGGCGGCGGCGAGCAGCACCAGGTTGGCGCCGAAGCCGGCGCGCAGCCACCCGCGGATGGTCCCCGGGCGCAGCCGCGCGCGCGGCGCGTCGACCGCCGGCAGCTCGTGGCTGGGTGGGGGCGCGGCGGGACCGGGCGGCGGCTCCGCGATCGGCGTCTGGCCGACGGGCGCGGCCACCGGGTGCTCGAGCGTCCAGCCGGGGATCTCGACCTCGTGGAGCGCGCTCATCGCCCGCCCTCCGGCGCGCCGGCGCCGACCGCGGCCACGACCACGCCGCGCCCGATCACGTCGTGCCGGTCGTCGAAAGCGACCGGGCCGGCGATCCCCGGGAACGGGGGTGCCGTGCGGCCGAGCGCGGCCAGCCAGTCGCGCACCTCGGCGCGGCGGCGCGGGGCGTCGGGGCCGACCGCGGTGGCGGCGCGGCCGACCAGCAGCGCGGCCTCGTAGGCCATCGCGGCGCGCACCGCGGGCGGGCGGCCGAAGCGCGCCGTGTAGTCGCGCACGAACGCCCGGGCCTCGCGGGTGGCGGGGCGGTCGGCGACGAACGCCACCGCGTAGTGCACCCCCTCGAACCCCGCGGAGTCGGCGAGCGGCGCCAGCGCGTCGCCGCCGAGCACCGGGACGCGCAGCCCCACGCGGCGGAGGGCGCGCAGGAAGGGCGCGGCGTGCTCCGCGCTGCCGGGGAAGAGGACCAGCTCCGGGCGCAGCGTGGCCAGGTAGTCGGCGTACGGCTCCCACTCGGTCACGCCGGCGACGTACGGGTCGCGCGCCACCACGTCGGCCTCGCGGGCGCGGTAGGCGCGGGTGAAGGTCGCGCCCCAGTCGCGGCCGTACGAGTCGTTGCGGTAGACCACCGCCGCGCGGCGGGTGCGCAGCGAGTCGACGGCGAAGTCGGCCACCCCGCGCGACGCCGTCTCGTCGTTCGGCGAGAGGCGGAAGAGCCAGGGGCTGCGGCCGGCGAGCGCCGCGCTGGTGGCGGTGGGGGAGACGGCGGCGACGGCGCGGCGCCCGTCGCCGTCGGCGTCCTCGTAGACGGGGATCGCGTCGAGCGTGCGCCCGCTCTCGGCGTCGCCCACGATCGCGGCGACGCGCGGGTCGTCGCGCAGCCGCTCGGCGGCGCGGACGGCGCTCGTGAGTCCGCGCGGGGTGCGCACGGCGACGAACACCAGCCCGCGGGCCCGCACCGCGCTGTCGGCGTTGAGGGCGGCGACGGCCAGGTCGACGCCGTTGTGGATGGCGTCCATCCCCGGGCGCTCGGGGTTGAGCGCGACGCCGATGGCGACGGTGTCGGCCGCGCCCGGCGCGCCCGCGAGGCCGGCCGCGCGGCCGCAGCCGGCGGCACCGATGGCGAGCGTCGCCAGCAGGGCGGCGCCGAGTGCGGCGGGCAGGGCGCGCGCGGAACGCGGGCCGTCGGGGCGGGTTGGGGCCGGCATGCGTGGGAGACGACCCACGCCGCGGCGGCGAAACCGGGGCGGTCGGGCGTTCGCCGTCCCGGCGTGGTGAATTCCCCGACAGCGCGTTGGGGGAGTCCCCATCAGCGCGGCCGCGGGGCGGGGGGCCATACTCCTTAGACCACGGATCGGGCGACTGCACCGGCGCGGTGCGCCCCGGTGGCGCGCCTCTTCCTCAGGGCGCAGCGCCCGGGTGCGCCGCCGCCGCGACACGCGGGCGGCGCGCAGACTCGCTTGATGCGGGCGAAGGACGGGGATTAGGTTCCCCGTGCTCTACACCAACCTCGGCCGCGAACGACGCGCGTCGATCTCTGCCGTCTCTCCTCGGAACAGGCATGACACGGACCCACCACCCGCGACGGCTGGCAGCGGCGCTGCTAGCGGGTGCGGCGCTGCTCGCGCTCGCCGCGTGCGACAGCGGGCAGTACCCGAACTCGATCTTCACGAAGCACACCGAGTTCAACGCCGACGTCGGCTCGCTGTTCAACCGGCTCTTCCTCTGGGGGACGATCGTCTTCGTCCTGGTCGAGGCGCTGCTGCTGTACGTGATCATCAAGTTCCGCCGCAAGCCGGGGCAGGCGGAGCCGAGGCACGTGCACGGGAACACGACGCTCGAGGTGCTGTGGACGGCCATCCCGGCCGTGATCCTCGTGTTCATCGCGGTGCCGACGGTGCGGACGATCTTCCGCACGCAGGCGAAGGCGCGGCCGGACGCGCTGCAGGTCGAGGTGATCGGGCACCAGTGGTGGTGGGAGTTCCGCTACCCCGAGTACGACCTCACGACGGCCAACGAGCTGTACCTGCCCACCGGGCGCACGGTGAACTTCGCGCTCAAGACGGCGGACGTCCTGCACTCGTTCTGGATCCCGGCGCTGGCGGGGAAGCGCGACCTGATCTCGAACCACACGAACTTCCTCTGGTTCACCCCCGACAGCGCGCTCGGCGCGGCGTCGTGGAACGGGCACTGCGCCGAGTACTGCGGCGCGTCGCACGCGAACATGAAGTTCCGCGTGTACACGGTGACGCCCGAGCAGTTCGAGAGCTGGGTGGCGGGGCAGAAGGCGCCGGCGGCGTACGGCGCGGTGGCGGCGCCCGGCCAGAGCGCGTCGCCGACGACGCCCGGCGACTCGGCCGCGGCGGCGGCCACCCGGTCGCAGGCGCAGGCGCGCGAGTCGGGGCCGAGTGACGGGCGCGCGCTGTCGCAGAGCGCCGCGGCGGTGAACCAGCCGTCGCCGACCAACCCGTCGTTCACGCGCGGGCTGGTCGACAGCGCGGGGGGCGCCGCGGCGCGGCCCGCGGGCGCGGTGCCCGGCTACAGCTACCCGGCCGACCGGCTGCCGCGCCACATCCGCCCGAGCACCCCGATCCCGTCGGACATCGGGCGCATCAGCGACGCGGTGCTGGCGGCGGGGGACGCCGAGCGCGGCAAGCAGGTCTACTCGTCGCAGTCGTGCATCGGCTGCCACTACATCAACGGCAACCCGGCCTCGCTCGGCAAGATCGGGCCGAACCTGACCCACTTCGGGTCGCGCAACACGCTGGGCGCGGGGCTCTTCCCGAACGACGCCCGGAACCTCGCCTACTGGATCAAGAACACGCGCAAGATGAAGCCGGGCGTCGTCATGCCGACGCTCGGCGTCAACGAGTACGATCCGGTGACGAAGCTGACGGTGAAGCAGGGCGGTCTGACCGACCAGCAGATCGCCGACATCGTCGCCTACCTCCTGGCCCTGAAGTAAGGGAGCCCCAGACCGAATGGCTACCACCGTCGCCGCGCCGGCGTACGCGCCCGCGCACCAGGAGGCCGAGACGGGCCTCTGGAGCTGGCTGACCACCGTCGATCACAAGCGGATCGGCGTGCTGTACCTGATCACCAGCCTGTTCTTCTTCGTCTGGGGGGGGATCGAGGCCGCGATCATCCGCGCCCAGCTGGCCGCCCCGAACCTGAACCTCGTCTCGGCGGACACGTACAACCAGATCTTCACGATGCACGGCACGACGATGGTGTTCCTCGCCATCATGCCGCTGTCCGCCGCGTTCTTCAACCTGCTGATCCCGCTCCAGATCGGGGCGCGCGACGTGGCGTTCCCGCGCCTCAACGCGTTCTCGTACTGGATCTACCTGCTCGGCGGGGTCTTCATCTCGCTGCCGGTCTTCTTCCACGCCGCGCCCGACGGCGGCTGGTTCGGCTACACCCCGCTGACGACCAAGGCCCACAGCCCCGGGATCAACATCGACTTCTGGGTCATCGGCCTGCAGATCCTCGGCATCAGCACGCTCGCGGCGTCGTTCAACTTCATCACGACGATCGTCAACATGCGGGCGCCCGGGATGAACATGATGCGCATGCCCATGTTCACCTGGAACACCTTCGTGGTGCAGTTCCTGGTGCTGCTGGCGTTCCCGGTCATCACGATCGCGCTCCAGTTCCTGATCTTCGACCGCTTCTTCGGGACGAACTTCTACACCACGGCCGCGGGCGCCGACCCGCTGCTCTGGCAGCACCTGTTCTGGATCTTCGGGCACCCCGAGGTCTACATCCTCATCCTCCCCGCCTTCGGCCTCGTGTCGGAGGTGATCCCGGTGTTCAGCCGGAAGCCGATCTTCGGCTACCCGGTGATGGTGTACGCCACCGTCCTGATCGGCTTCCTCGGCTTCGGCGTGTGGGCGCACCACATGTTCTCCGTCGGCATGGGCCCGATCGCCGACTCGGTGTTCGCGCTGACGACGATGCTCATCGCGATCCCGACGGGCGTGAAGATCTTCAACTGGATCTCCACGATGTGGGGGGGCGCGCTGCGCTTCACCACGGCGATGAAGTTCGCCACCGCCCTCGTCGGCATGTTCACGGTCGGCGGGATCTCGGGCGTGATGCACTCGTCGCCGCCGGCCGACCTGCAGCAGACCGACACGTATTTCATCGTCGCCCACTTCCACTACGTGCTGTTCGGCGGCTCGATGTTCGGCCTGTTCGCCGGCACGTACTTCTACTTCCCGAAGTTCTCGGGGCGGATGATGAGCGAGCGGCTCGGCAACTGGAGCTTCTGGCTCATGTTCGTCGGGATGAACCTGACCTTCTTCCCGATGCACTACTCGGGGCTGCTCGGCATGCCCCGCCGCATCTACACGTACGACGCCGACCAGGGGTACACGCTGTTCAACCAGCTCTCCTCGATCGGCACGGCGATCCTGATCGCCGGCGTCGCGGTCACGCTGCACAACCTGGCCAAGAGCTGGCGCAAGGGGGAGCGCGCCCCCAACGACCCGTGGGGGGGCGGCACGCTCGAGTGGTCGATCCCGAGCCCGCCGCCGGACTACAACTTCGCCGAGCTGCCGAACGTGACCTCGCGCTACCCGCTGTGGGACGTGAAGTCGCCGGAGCTGACGCGCGAGGTCCCGCACACCGAGGCCGGCGACCGCCGCCTCGGGATCGGCGGCCCGCAGGCGCTCACCAACGGGGACGAGATGGGCGAGGTGCACGTCAACCCGACCGGCGGGACGCCGCGCCACGAGCGCGGGGCCAACGTGATGGCGAACGCGCGCCGCCTCCCCACCGCCAAGGAGCTCGGCATCCCGATGCCGAACCCGTCGATCATGCCGCTCGTCTGCGCGACGGGCGTGGTGGTGATGTTCTGCGGCCTGCTCTTCCTCGGGAAGAACACGCCCACCGGCGTCGGGATCATGGTCGTGGGCGCCCTCTGGTGGGTCGTCTCGCTCTACCACTGGCTCACCACCCCGCTCGAGGACGCGCACTGAGATGGCGACCGCGGAGACGGCCGCGCCCAACGCGGCCCCCGCCCACACGGGCGGGCACTACACCACCACCGGGCTCGACAACCGGAAGATCGCCATCTGGGCGTTCATCGGGTCCGAGTGCATGCTCTTCACGTCGCTCATCTCGACGTACCTGATCTACAAGGGGCGCTCGCTCGTCGGCCCCTTCCCGCACGAGCAGTGGACCGACCCGGCGACCGGGCGCGTCTTCCCGGCGATCCTCAACATCCCGGTCACCTCGGCCTCCACCTTCGTGCTGCTGATGTCGTCGCTGGCGATGGTGCTGGCGCACGACGCGGTGGTCAACGCCGACAACCCGAACCGCAAGGCCTACCAAAACTCGAAGCTCTGGCTGGCCACGACGGCGGTGTTCGGCGCGATCTTCCTCGGCTTCCAGGCGTACGAGTTCACCTCGTTCGTGCACGAGGGGCTGACGATCCGCACCAACCTGTTCGGCTCCTCGTTCTTCACGCTCACCGGCTTCCACGGCGCGCACGTGACGGCGGGCGTGATCTGGCTGCTCTCGCTGCTGGCGATCGACTTCAAGCGCGGGCTCAAGCCGCACGACGAGCTGGCGGTCGACATGGCCGCGCTCTACTGGCACTTCGTCGACGTGGTGTGGATCGTGATCTTCACGCTCGTGTACCTCATCCAGTAGGCGACGACCGATGGCCCACGACCCGCACCTCAACACGGCCACCGGGCACGCCCCGGACGCGCACCACCACCCGCACCACCCGACGGCCGGGACCTACGTCAAGGTCGGCATCTTCCTGACGGTCATCACGATCGTCGAGGTCTACGCCTACTACGTCCCGGCGTGGGTCGCGCACTGGTCGTTCGTCCCGTCGCTGCTGATCATGTCGGCGGTGAAGTTCTTCACGGTCGTCTCGGTGTACATGCACCTGAAGTACGACCACCGGCTCTTCCGCGCCCTGTTCACCGGCCCGTTCATCGTGGCCGGGCTGACGCTGATCGGCCTGATGTTCCTGTTCGGCCACCTGTCGATCCGGCTCGGCCTCCTCACCTGAGGGGGCGGGCCCGGCGACGCGGCCGCGCGCGGCAGGCCCCGAGGTCCGGGGCCCCGGCGCGCGGCCGCGTCGCCCGTTGGAGGAGCTCCCCATGTTCGTCCCGTCCGTCCTGCCCGCGCTCGCGCTCCTGCACCCGGTGGCGCGGCTGGGCACCGAGTTCTCGGTGCACCCCAGCACCGTCGTCGGCATCGCCGCGCTGGCGGCGCTCTACCTCTGGCGCGCCCGCGCCCTGGCGCCCGCTGCCGCGCCGAGCGCCGCGCAGCGGCTGGCGTTCTTCGCCGGGCTCGCGGTCCTGTTCCTGTCGCTGAACGGGCCGGTGCACGACCTGAGCGACGTCTACCTGTTCAGCGCGCACATGGTCCAGCACCTGGCGCTGCAGCTGGTGGTCGTCCCGCTCCTCCTGCTCGGGACGCCGGGGGCGATGCTCCGCCCGCTGCTGCGCGTGCGGGCGGTCCGCGCGGTCGCGACGCGCGTCACGCGCCCGGCGTGGTGCTTCGTGCTTTTCAACGTGGTGATGGCCGGCTGGCACCTGCCGCCGCTCTACAACCTGGCGCTCGCCTTCCACGGCGTGCACATCGCGCAGCACCTGACCTTCCTGGTCGCGTCCACGCTGATGTGGTGGCCGATCCTCGGGACGCTCCCCGAGCTGCCGCGCCTCTCCTACCCGGCGCAGCTGCTCTACTGCTTCCTGCTGACGGTCCCGATGTCGATCGTCTCGGTCTACATCACCTACGCCGACCGGGTGCTCTACCCGGCCTACGCGGTGGCCCCGCGCATCCTCGGCCTCTCGCCGCTCGAGGACCAGCGGCTCGGCGGGCTGATCATGTGGGTGCCGGGGGGGATCTACTTCATGCTGGTGATGTCGGTCGTGTTCTTCCGCTGGTCGACGCGCGGCGCGGCCGACGACGTCGCGGGGGCGCAGGTGGCGGCCTGAGGGCGAGCGTTTCGCCGTTCAAGACCAAGAAGAGCAGGAGGGGATGAAAATCTGAGAAGATCGGAGGAAGATCTGATGGTCCCGGCGTGGTGCGGCGTCCCCCGCCGCCACGCGGAGCCCCTCAGATCTTCCTCCGATCTTCTCAGATTTTTATCCCCCCTGCTTTTCAGTTGACCTTCCGAAGCCCTCGCCTGTCGGGTTCCACCCCGATCCAACGTATCTCTGGACGGATGGCGGATTCGTTCTAGCCGGCCCCGCCCGGCCGCCGCCACCGTCGACGGATGTCGCCGCGGCCGCGCCCCCACTCCGGGCGGGCCCGCCGCGCGACGCCGAGCGGAGGTGCCCCGTGGATCGTCCCACCCGTCGCGCGTGCGTCGTCGCGGCCGTGTGCGCGCTGCCGGCCGCCCGCATGTCCGCCGCCCAGGGGACCGTGCGCGGGCAGGTGACGACGCTCGAGCGCCCGGGCGCCCGCGCCGCCGACCTGGCCGCCGCGGTGGTGTGGCTGGAGCCGCTCGGCGACGCCCCGGCGCCGCAGCCGGTGCGCGACGCGCGCATCGCGATGTCGTCGCGCGAGTTCGTGCCGCACGTCTCGGCGGTGACGGTCGGGAGCGCGGTCGGCTTCCCCAACCAGGACGCCTTCCGCCACAACGTCTTCTCGAACACCGGGCCGGCCGCGTTCGACCTGGCGCTGTACGGGCGCGGGGAGAGCCGCGCGGCGACGTTCGCGCGCCCGGGCGTCTACCCGGTGTTCTGTAACATCCACGCCCGCATGACGGCGTACGTGGTGGCGGTCCCCACGGCGCTGTACGCGCAGCCCGGCGCGGACGGGCGCTTCGCGGTCGCCGGCGTCCCCGCGGGGCGCTACACGCTGCGCGTCTGGCACGAGCGCGGCGGGGCGCACGGGCGCCCGCTTGAGGTGCCGGCCGCCGGCGCCGAGGTGGCGGTGCAGCTCGACGCGCGCGGGTACCGGCCGGTGCCGCACAAGAACAAGTTCGGGCTCGACTACGGGGCGGCGGGGCGTGATCGCTACTGAGGACCGGCGCGCGGAGCGCAGTGGCTGGAGCGCGGCGTCGGACGCGGCTCCGGGCGCGGCGGCGCCGCCGCGCCCCGCCGACGTTTCGCGGTCGGCGACGTCGCCGCGCCCGTGGCGCGCGCCCGGCGGGGCGGGGCTCACCTGGCGCATCTTCGGGGCGACGGCGGCGGTGGTGGCGACGGTGCTCGCGGTCGCGCTGTTCGTCACCACGGTCGCGATCGGCCGCGCCGGGGACGCGGTGGCGCGCGACGCGCTCGACCCGACGCGGCGCCTGGTGGCGGCGCGGCTGGAGGGGCGCGCCCGCGGGCTCGCCGCCGGCGCGCTGGTGTTCGCCGAGGGGCCGCACTTCCGCGCGCTCCTACTCGGCGGGCGCCGCGAGGATCTGCTCGACCAGGCGGCGGAGGCGGCGGCGCGCGTGGGCGCGAGCTGGGTGCAGATCGCCGACGCCGCGGGCGTGCGGCTGGCCAAGAGCGACGAGCCGGCGGCGCCCGCGCTGCCGCTCGCCGGGTCGGCGCTGGTGGCCGGCGCGCTGGCGGGGGAGACGGCGCTGGGCGCGGGCGTGTCGGGTGACAGCGCGCTGGCGCAGCTGGCGGCGGTGCCCGTGGTCGGCACGGCGCGCGTCGACGGCGTGCTCGTCGCCGCGCTGGTGGCCGACGCCGCGCTCGCACGCGCGCTGGCCCGCGAGACGGGGGGCGCGGTCGCCTTCTACGTGCTCGACGCGGCCGGCGTGCCGCGCGTGACCGCGTCGTCGCTCGGCCACGCGGGCGCGATCGCCCGCCACGTCGCGCGGACGCTCGCCGAGCCGCCGGCGGGCGGCGTCGACGCGTCGTCCGCCGATTCGTCGGCGCCGCGCCCGCTCGCCCTCGGCGGCGGGCGGTACCTGGCGCAGGTGCACCCGCTCCGCTCGGCGGGGGGCGAGCCGCTCGGCGGCTTCGTCGTGCTGCGCGGGCGCGACGCGGTGCTGGCGCCGCTGGCGGCGCTGCGGCGCGCGGCGGCGGGGGCCGGCGTGCTAGGGGTGGCGCTGACGCTCCTGCTCTCGTACCTGCTGGCGCAGCGCATCGTGCGCCCGGTGCGCGCCCTCGCCGACGCCGCCCGCCGCGCCGCGGGGGGCGACTTCTCGGCCACGGTGGACGTGGGGTCGGCCGACGGCGAGCTGGCGGCGCTCGCCGGCGCGATGCGCACCATGCTCGCCGACCTGCGCGAGAAGCACGACGTGGTCGAGGTGTTCGGCGACACCTCCGCCCCCGCGGGCGGCGGCGGGCACGACGCGGACGCGCCGCCCGTGGTGGCGGGCCGCTACCACCTGCTGCGGCGCCTCGGCGCCGGCGGGATGGGCGTCGTGTACCTGGCGCGCGACGCGGCGCTCGACGAGACGGTCGCGGTCAAGATGCTGCGCCCCGAGGTGCGGCTCGCCGACCCGACGGCGGTCGAGCGGTTCAAGGCGGAGATCCGCCTGGCGCGCCGCATCACGCACCGCAACGTGGTGCGCACCTTCGACCTCGGCGTCGACGGCGGGCTGTCCTTCCTGACCATGGAGTACGTGGCCGGCACGTCGCTGGCCGCGCTGCTGGCGGCGCACGGGCGGCTCCCGGTGCGGGCGGCGGTGGCGATCGCCGCGCAGCTCTGCCGCGCGCTGGCGGCCGCGCACGCGCAGGGGGTGGTGCACCGCGACGTGAAGCCGCAGAACCTGCTCGTGCGCCCCGACGGGGTGCTCAAGGTGCTCGACTTCGGCGTCGCGCGGGCGGTGCAGGCGGCGGGCGGCGTGACGCACTCCGGCGCGTCGTTGGGCACGCCCGAGTACATGGCGCCCGAGCAGCTGTTCGGCGAGCCGGTCGACGCCCGGGCGGACCTGTACGCGGCGGGCGCGGTGCTCTACGAGTGCCTGACCGGGCGCCCGCCCTTCGGCGCCGGCCCGCCGGCGGTGCTGGCGGCGCGCATGCTCACCGAGCCGCTCGAGGCGCCGCACCAGCTGCGCGCCGACGTGCCGCCGGCGCTGTCGACGCTCGTGCTGCGCGCGCTCGACCAGGTGCGCGACCGGCGGCCGCAGACGGCGGCGGAGTTGCGGACGATGCTGGAGGCGGTGGCGTAGCGAAGATCCGCGCGGCGGCGAGCGTCTCGCGCCACGCCCTTTCAAGATCAACTGAAAAGCAGGGGGGATGAAAATCCGAGAACGGCTCTGAAACGGCGGGGAGAGCTGAGCGCTCCGAGCTCCTCCGCGTCCTGTCAGAGCCGTTCTCAGATGTTCATCCCCCCTGCTTTTCTTGGTCTTGCCGAGCCGCCGCTCAGAAGCTCGGCCCGAGCAGCAGCGCGTTCAACACCAGCGTGTCCCACGCGCGCCACCAGCCGCGGAAGGTCGGGTCGTTGCCGAACAGCACGACGTGCCCCGCGCCGAGCGGCTCCTCGACCACGAGGGCCGCGTTGCGCATCAGGCGCTCGGTGTTCCCGGGCCACTGGAAGCCCGCGCGGTGGAAGGGGCCGCGCGCCGGGAAGACGGCGACGTTCGTCCCTTCTTTGGAAAGACGGAAGAAGGTGTCGCCCGTGACCAGCGCGGTGAGCCGCGGCGCGTCGACGCCGTAGGTCAGCCAGTGCGTGCGGTCGAGCACCACGTCGAAGTGGCTCCCCGGGAGCTGCTCCGGCGCGTCGGGGGTCGCGCCCGGACTCGTGACCGCCAGCAGGTCGGCGCGCCCCTCGTCGCGCGCCGTCCCGCGCCCCGCGCGCGACGAGTCCGCGCGGGCGTCGGCCGCCGAGTCGGGCTTCGCGTCGTCGCCGACGCGGCGCGCCGTGGTGAGCCCCACGTCCTCGCGCGCGGCCCACGCCGAGGCGCCGCCCATCGTGACCAGCGTGCCGCCGGCGCGCACCCACGCCTTCAGCCGGTCGACCGCGTCCTTCCCCACGCGGTCGCCGACGCCGTACGCGTCCGGGATCACCACCACGTCGAGGCGCGACAGCGCGCCCGGCATCGCGCCCCAGTTGAGGTGCGTGAAGTCGACGCCGTAGCGGCGGTCGAGCGTCCACCAGAGCGCGCCGAAGGCCGTCTGCGACACCCCCTCGTCGCCGACCACCGCCACGCGCGGGCGGCGCAGCGCCACCATCTCCTCGGCGCCGATGCCGAGGCGCGCGCGCTCGGTGAAGGCCGTCGCCACCGGCGTCACCTCGACGCCCGCGTCGCGCGCCAGCCGGTCGACCGTGGCGTGCAGCGTCGTGTCGTTGCGCGAGGTGCGGACGACGTACGTGCCGCGCGGCCAGAGGCGCCCGCCCGCCTCGGTGCTGTCGGTGGTCACCGTGACGCGCACGCCGTGCACGAGCAGCTGCCAGGCCAGGCGCGCCGCGTTCGTGCGCTCGGGGCCGAAGACGTAGGCGCTCTGCGCGCGCGCGCCGCCCGTCACGCCGCCCGCCACCGGCGCGTCGAGCGTCTCGCTCCCCGGCGCGCGCGCGCCGAATGTCGACGCGGCGGGGCCGGTGAGCGCGATGGGCGCGGCGGTGAACGGCGCGGGGGTGAGCAGCGCGGCCGGCGCGCCCGTCGTGGTAGCGAGCGCCGGGCCGGGGCGCCCGTCCTGCGGGAGCGTCAGCAGCGGGCCGCCGACCGCGGTCGCATCCTCCGTCCACCACGCGTCGACGCCGAACGCCACCGGGAGCGACCAGGCGGTGATGTCGTAGAACTCGTACGACTCGCGGAAGCCGCCCTCGCCGCGCCGCTGGTTGCGGGCGAAGCGCTCCTCCTGCAGCCGCGCGAACTCCGGGTCGAGAACGGGCGCCGGTTCCAGCACCGCGCGCGCGAGCCGCCCCTGCGGCTGCGCCAGGTCGACCACGTACGCGCCGGCGTCGAAGCGGCGCGCCCCCGGCGCGTCGCCGGCCGCCGTCCCCTGCCCGTAGCCGTGCGCCCGCGCGCTCTGGAACGCCGCGTCGGCGCGGCGCACCTCGACCCCGGCGCGCGTCAGCGCGGCGGCCAGCTCCGCCGCGCGCTGCGGGTCGCGCTGGGACGAGAAGACGAAGCGCCGCACGCGCCCCGTGCGTCCGGCGTCGACCGCGCTCCGGCGGAAAGCGAGGTAGTCGCGCACCCGCTCGCGCGCCCCGGCGGCGGTGGCCTCGATCGTCGCCATCGCCGACACCCAGTGCTTCGCGATCCCGTCGCGGAAGGAGACGCGCGTGCCGTCCTCGCGCTCCCACAGCAGCCCCTTCCACCCGCCGCCGTCGGTCTCGTACGTCATCCCCGTCGCGCCGGTGAGCGAGGGCCAGGTGTCCCAGTAGCCCGGGTAGTACAGGTCGAAGTACGAGCGCACGTAGTACTGCCACCGGTAGCCATCGAAGGCGGCCGCGTTCGCGCGGCCGATGCGCGTCAGCCACTTCTCCGACTCGGCGCCGATGTGCTCGTTCACCGGGCGCGCGGCCGGCGGGAAGAAGTAGGTGCTCACCTGCCCGTGCTGGTCGACCGTGACCTGCGGGTGCCAGCGCAGCATCCCGCGCATGATCGCCTGCACCTCGGGCTGCGTGCTGGCGATGACGTCGCGGTTCAGGTCGAAGCGGTAGTGGTTGAACCGCCCCTGGATCGACCAGGGCTCGTCGTGCTCGAAGCTCTGGTTGGCCGGGTCGCGCCGCGCGACCGAGTTGTACCAGACGGCGAAGCGCTCGTGCCCGTCCGGGTTGGAGCTCGGGTTGAGGACGACGATCGCGTCGCGCAGCGCGGCCAGCGTCGCCGGCTCCTCGCTGGCGGCGAGCTGGTAGAGCAGCTGCATCCCGGTCTCGAAGCCGGGCGACTCGTTGCCGTGCACGCTCTCGCTGATCCAGACCACCGCGGGTGTGCGCTGCGCCGCCGCGTCCAACTCGGCCGGCGTGGCGCCGCGCGGGTCGGCGATCCGGTCGAGGTCGCGCCGGATCTCGTCGAGGCGCGCGACGTTCTCGGGGCTCGACACGAGGAACAGCCGCATGCGCCGCCCCTCGTGCGTGGCGCCGATCTCCTCGACCCGCACGCGGTCCCTGGCCGCGTCGGCGATGGCGAGCAGCACGCGCTCCTGCTCCGCGTACTGCGTGTTCCGGTCGCCCAGGCGGTAGCCGAGCAGCGCCTCGGGGCGGGGGACGGCGGGGCGGTAGGGGCCGCGCGCCTCGAACTGGAAGGCGCGGTCGTCGCGCAGCGAGTCGCGCAGCGCCGGGCCGACGGGCGGTTGCGCGGGCGCGGCGGCCGGGGCCGCGAAGGCGAGCAGGGCGACCGCGGCGAGGCGGCCGGAGCGGCGGAGTGGCATCGGAGAGCGCCGAGGGGACGGTAGGGCTGGGGCGGGCTGCAAGCTGCCGGTGCGGACTGGACGGTTCAAGCGCCGCCGCGCTCCCCCTTCCGCACGGTGCGAGGCGAGGATAAGTTAGTCACACCTAAAACATGAGCGTTCGCGTGCGAAACTGTGGATTCGTTCTGCCGGTGGTCCTGATCGCTGCGCCGGTTGGCGTCCTGTCGGCCCAGCGCCCGGCCGACGAGGCGCGAGCCGGTGCGGTCGAAGGGCGGGTCGTCGACAGTGCGGGCGCGCCGCTGGCCGAAGTGCGCGCGCGGCTGGTCGAGCTGGGGCGCGAGCGCGCGACCGGCGGGGACGGCCGCTTCCGTTTCTCCGCCGTGGCGCCCGGCGCCTACACGCTGAGCCTCACCCGCGTCGGCCACGCGCCGCTGACGCGCCGCGTGACCGTGCCGGCCGCGGCGTCGCTCGGCGACCTGACGCTGCGCACCGCCCGCGTGCAGCTGGCGGCCGTGCAGGTGACGGCGAGCACCGGCGCCACCCGCGCCGACGAGTCGCCGCAGCCCACCGCCGTGGTCGAGGGCGCCGAGCTGCGCGTGCGGCAGGGCGCCGCGCTCGGCGAGGCGCTGGAGCAGGTGCCCGGCGTGCGCTCGCTCTCGATGACCACCGGGATCGGGAAGCCCGTGATCCGCGGGATGACGCACTACCGCGTGGTCACGCTCGACAACGGGCAGCGCAGCGAGACGCAGGCGTGGGGGCACGACCACTCCCCGAACGTCGAGACCGCGACCGCGGAGCGCGTGGAGGTCATCAAGGGGCCGTCGAGCGTGCTGTACGGCTCGGACGCGCTGGGCGGCGTGGTGAACGTCATCGCCCCGCCGGTCCCCGACGCGCTCGACGCCCCGGCCTTCGTGCGCGGGCGCGCGGGCACCAGCTACAACCACGTCGTGCGCGGCACCGACGCCACCGTCTCCGCCGAGGGGGCGCGCGGCGGCTTCGGCGTGCGCGGCGCGGTCACGGCGCGGCGGAGTGGGGAGATGCGCACCCCGGCCGGCCCGCTGGCCAACACCGACAACCGCGCGCTCGCCACCGAGGGGGCGCTGGGGTGGCGCGGCGCGTGGGGGACGGTGAGCGCACGCTACACCGGGCGCGGGGAGCGCATCGAGATCTTCGACGACCCCGCGCAGAGCCCCGGCTACACCGGATTCCAGCGCATCGCCACGCACCGCGCCGCGCTCGACGTCGACCTGCCGCTCGGCGGTCCGCTCGCCGGCGCGCGGCTGCAGGCGAACGCGGGGTACGAGCAGAACTTCCGCCGCGAGTTCGCCGACGCCGCGGCCACGGCGCCGGACCTCGGGCTGTTCGTGCGCAACTGGACGGGGTTCGCACACCTGCACCACGCCCCGCGCGGCCCGCTCTCGGGGACGCTCGGCGTGTCGGCGATGGAGAGCCGGTTCGCCAACCGCGGCACCGAGACGCTGATCCCGGGGAGCGTCTCGCGCACCGCGTCGGTGTACGCCTTCGAGCAGGCGGAGGCGGGGCGGTGGCGGGCGAGCGTCGGCGCGCGCTTCGACCACCGCACGCTGTCGACCGGCGGGGAGACGGCGATCGGCGTCCCGGCGCAGCGCCGCACCTTCCCGGCGGTGACGGGGAGCGCGGGGGTGCTGTACCGCGTCGCGAGCCCGGTGTCGCTGGTGGCGAACGTCGCGCGCGGCTTCCGCGCCCCCGCGGCCCCCGACCTGTGGGCGAACGGCTTCCACGAGGGGACGCGCGCCTTCGAGCGCGGCGACCCGACGCTCGACGTCGAGACCTCGCTCAACACGGAGCTCGGCGTGCGCGTCGGCGCGCGGTCGGTGACGGGGGAGCTGACGGGCTACGTGAACCGCGTCGGCGACTACATCTACCTGCGCCCCTTCGGCGCCGGCGGGGCGGCGTTCGACTCGCTGCAGGTCGTGCAGGGGGACGCGCGGATCGCCGGCGTCGAGGGGCGCGCCGCCTGGCGCGCGCTCCCCGCGCTCACGCTGCAGCTCTCGGGCGACTACGTGCGCGGGCAGAACCTGACCGCGAAGGTCCCGCTGACCTTCATCCCGCCGCTGCGCCTGGTCTACGGCGCGCGGCTGGAGCGCGATGCCCCGTGGCGCGGGCTGCGCGCCCTCTACCTCACCGCCTCCGCCGAGTCGAACGCCCGCCAAACGCGCCTCGACCCGCGCGACGTCGCGCCGCCGGGCTACACGGTGGCCGCGCTCGGCGGCGGCTTCACGCGCCTGACGCCGCGCGGCCCGCTGACCGTGGACGTGACGCTCCGCAACGCGCTCGACGTGCGGTACCGGAGCTTCCTGTCGCGGTACAAGGAGTTCGCCGACGCGCCCGGGCGGGGCGTCGTCGTGCGGGTCGGGGCTCCTCTCTGAGGGCGCTCTCCCGCTGCTCGTCGCCCTGAGCGCAGCGAAGGGCCTCTCCGACCGCCCGGCGCCCTGAGCGCAGCGAAGGGCCTCTCCGAGCTTCAAGACTGGAGCTCGGAGAGGCCCTTCGCTGCGCTCAGGGCGACTGCCGTGGTCAAAACTCGATCTGCGTCCCCAGCTCGACCACCCGGTTCGGCGGGATGTTGAAGAACTCCGTCGCCGAGCGCGCGTTGCGCGACATGAAGACGAACAGCTTCTTGCGCCACCCGGCCATCTTCATCTTGCCGCTCGGCAGCAGCCGCTCGCGGCCGAGGAAGAACGAGGTCTCGGCGGGGCGGGCCCGGATGCCGCGGGCGTTGAGGAAGCGCATCACCTGCGGCACGTCCGGCGTCTCCATGAAGCCGTAGGTGACGATCACGCGGTAGAAGCCGTGGCCGAGCGTCTCGAGCTCGAGCGTCTCCTCCTCGTCGACGTCCGGGACCTCCGCCGAGCGCACCGAGAGCAGCACCACCTGCTCGTGCAGCACCTTGTTGTGCTTGAGGTGGTGGAGGAGCACCACCGGCGCGCCCGCCGACGTCGACGTCATGAACACCGCCGTCCCGGGGACGCGCGGCGGCTGCTTGCGCGCCACGTCGGCCAGGAACATGTCGAGCGGGATCGTGCCGCGCTGCAGCAGCTCCTGCAGGATCTCGCGCCCGCGCTTCCACGTCGTCATCAGCAGGAAGACCAGCGCCGCGATCGCCAGCGGCACCCACCCGCCGTGCGGCACCTTAAGCAGGTTCGACGCGAAGAAGGTCAGGTCGATCGCCAGGAAGGCGTACAGGAAGAGGCGCACCCGCCACCGCGGCCAGCCGAAGCGCTGCCGCGCGATGAGCGCGAACAGGATCGTCGTGATCGCCATCGTCGCCGTCACCGCCACGCCGTAGGTGGCCGCGAGGGCGGTGTGCGACTTGAACGTCACGACCAGCAGCAGCGTCCCGATCGCCAGCGCCTTGTTGACCTCGGGGATGTAGATCTGCCCCGCCTGCTCGCTCGAGGTGTGGATGATCTGGAGGCGCGGGACGTAGCCGAGCAGGATCGCCTGCTGGGTGAGCGAGAACGCCCCCGAGATGAGCGCCTGCGAGGCCACGATCGCCGCCAGCGTCGCCACCACGAGCAGCGGCAGCTGGAGGGCCCGCGGCGCCAGCAGGTAGAACGGGTTCTCGACCGCCGACGGCATGCGCAGCAGGAGCGCGCCCTGGCCGAAGTAGTTGAGCAGCAGGCAGGGGAGGACGAGGCCGAACCAGGCGAGGCGGATCGGCTTGCGGCCGAAGTGCCCCATGTCGGCGTAGAGCGCCTCGCCGCCGGTGATCACGAGCACCACCGCGCCGAGCACCACGAAGGAGCGCGCCGGGTGGTCGGTGAAGAAGGTCACCGCGTACCAGGGGTTGAGCGCGCGGATGATCTCGGGGCGGTGCACGATCTCGGCGACCCCCAGCAGCCCGATGCTGAGGAACCAGGTGAGCATGATCCAGCCGAACGCCCCGCCGACCTTCGCCGTCCCCTTGTACTGGAAGTAGAAGAGCGCGGCGATGATGGCGAACGAGACCGGGACCACGTAGCGCGCCAGCGCCGGCTCGACGACGCCGAGCCCGTTGACGGCGCTCATGACGGAGATCGCCGGGGTGATGATCCCGTCCCCGTACAGGAAGGCGCCGCCGAACAGGCCGAGGGCGACCAGGAGCGCGCGCCGCTTTCGCTCCTGGTCGCGGTTCTGCCGCTGCAGCAGGAGGGCGAGGAGCGCGTAGACGCCGCCCTCGCCCTTGTTGTCGGCGCGCAGGATGAACATCACGTACTTGACGCTGACGACCAGCACGAGCGCCCAGACGATCAGCGACAGGACGCCGTACACGTTGCCGACCGAGGCCGCGAGCCCGAACTCCTCCCGGAAGCACTCTTGGAGCGCGTAGAGCGGGCTCGTCCCGATGTCGCCGTACACCACGCCGAGCGCGGTGAGGGTCAGGACGGCGAGCTTCCGGCCGGTGGGGTTGGCCTCGGGGCGGTGGTGCTGGCCGTGCCCCGCGTGGGCGACGGCGGGGAGCTCGGCGGTGGTGGTTGGCGGCGCGGCGGGGGCGCTCGGGGCGCCCCCCGGGTCGGCGGACATGCGGGGTGGGTCAGGGAAGGCACTGCGGGGTGCGGATCCTGGACCGCGTTGCGGGCTGCGGACCGCGGGTTCGGAACCCGCCGTCGCAGCCCGCAGCGCAATTCGGGGTCCGCCGTGCCGCCCCGCTCAGCGCCCCCCGCGCTCGTGGGCGCGCCAGCGCGCCTGCTCGTCGGCGCGGCGCGCGAGGTAGGCCTCGTACCGGACCCGCTGCTCGGGGGAGAGGCGGGCGGCGATCTCGCGCTGCGCCAGGTCGCGCGCCGCCTGCATCTGCGGGCGGACGGGGGCGAGCAGCGAGTCGATCTGCTGCCGGCGCGCGTCGAGGATCGAGTCGACGGCGGCCCGCTGGTCCGCGCTCAACTGCAGCTCGGTGGCGAAGTCCTCGTAGCCCCAGCCGGCGGCCGGGCGCACGTCGCGCCCGATCGAGCGGTCGAAGGCGAAGCCGACCGTCGCACCCAGGGTGAAGGCGCCGGCCAGGAAGGCCGCCGCCAGCAGCTTGGTTCGTTCCATGATGCCTCTGCGGTGTCTCAGTCGGGCATCACGTAGCGGAAGGTCGCCTCGCGCCGGGCGCGGAGGACGTCGTCCTCGTCGCTCGGGCGGCGGTCGATCCGTACCGCCGGGGCGTCCAGCTGGACCGGGGCGCCGCGCTTCACGCCGCCGGTGAGCAGGGAGGCGGCCTCCGCGGCGCGGGCGGCCGACGAGTCCCCGCGGGCCGTCTCGTCGACGGCGCGGGCGAGCTCGGGGTCGAGCGGCTGCAGCTCGAGCCCGGGGGCGGGCTGGACCCCGGCGATCCCGGTGCGGGCGGCGCGCGCCTGGAGGCTGACGGCGCCGACGACCACCGCCAGTACCGCGGCGGCGGCGAGCCCCGGGCGGGCCCAGTCGGCCATCGTCTGCCACCAGTGGGCGGCGACCCGCGCCGGGCGGGCGGCGCCGGCCAGCACGGCGGCCATGATCCGCCCTTCGAAGTCGTCCCAGTAGCGGTCGCCGGACGGGGGCGCCGCGTAGAGCGAGCGCAGCTCGCGCGTCACGCGGTCGTCGGCGGAGGGAGGGGGCTCGTCGCCCCCCGAACGGTGCAGTCGCAGGCGCGACATCAGATGTCTCCTCGCAGCTCGCCGAGCTGGCGCCGCAGCGCCGCCCGGGCGTGGTGGAGGTCGGAGCGCGCGGTCCCTTCCGGAATCCCGAGCATCGCCCCGATCTCGGCGTGCTTGAACCCCTCCACGTCGTGCAGCACGATCACCGAGCGCTGGCGCGCACTCAGCCGGTCGAGCCCCTCGCGCAGCCGGGTCCGCAGCTCCAGCGACTCCGCGGGGTCGCGCATGGGGCGCGGGGAGGCGACGGTCTCGGGGAGCTCGTCGGCGTCGCGGACCTTGCGGCGGCGCGCGATGTCGAGCGCCGCGTTGGCCACGATGCGGTGCAGCCACGCCCCGAACGCCTGCTCCGGCCGGAACCGGTCGAGCGCGCGGTAGGCGTGGAGGAACCCTTCCTGCGTCGCGTCCTCCGCGTCCTCGTGCGTGAGCACGATGGCGCGCGCGACCGCGTACGCCCGCCGCTGGTGCAGCCGCACGAGCCCGGCGAAGGCGCGCGCGTCGCCGTCCTGCGCCGCCAGCACGAGCGCCCGCTCGGCGAGCACGGCGTCGGACGGGGCGGGGGGGGCGAACACCGTCGTGGTCGCAGAAGGCGCCGTCGGCGTGGGGGCGTGGGCCGGCTCAGCCACGGGCAGGCGCGGCGCGGCGACCAGTCCGCCCGGGTAGAGCGGGAGCGCGGACGACAGGGACATCGGGGAGGGGCTTCGGTCCGTGGAGCGGGTCACCCTCGTGAACGCGGGGGGCCCGGCGAACGTTGGCCGGGGTCCCCGGCCGCCACTGCCTCGACGTGATCACAGCCCGAGCGCGGCCGACTCGGCGCGCATGGCGTCGATCACGAAGGCGACGTGCTCGTCGAGTGGTACCCCGAGGGCGGCCGCTCCGTTCACCACGTCGTCGCGGTTCACGCCGCGGGCGAAGGCCTTGTCCTTCATCTTCTTGCGCACCCCACCGGCGTCCACGTCGGCCAGCGAGCGGGAGGGTTTCACCAGCGCGGTGGCGGTGATCAGCCCGGTCAGCTCGTCGACCGCGAACAGGGTGCGCGCCATGGGGGTGGTGCGGGGGACGCCGGTGTAGTCGGCGTGGCCGAGGATGGCGTCGCAGACGTCGTCGGGGTAGCCGGCGGCGCGCAGGAGGCGGACGCCCTCGCTGGGGTGCTCCTCGGTGGCCGAGCGGGTGGCGTTGGGCCAGCGCTCGTAGTCGAAGTCGTGGAGGAGGCCGGCGAGCGCCCAGCGGTCCTCGTCCTCGCCGAAGCGGCGCGCGTAGGCGCGCATGGCCGCCTCGACGGCGAGCATGTGCTTCCGCAGGGAGTCGGACTGCGTGTAGGCGTGGACGAGGGCGAGGGCGTCGGCGCGGGTGGGGGGCATCGGGCGCGGCGCGGGAAGGGGCGGCGGGGCCCTCGAAATGTAGCGAGGGCGGCCCGTGCCCGGTGTGCCGGCGGGCGGCGGGATCGCCTGGGCCTTATCGGACGCCGAACAAATTCGCCCCTTCCCAATCGGCGTGACGGGCGTCACGTTCGCAGCGATCGCTGCCGCAGCCGATCCGCCCTCGGGCGGGTCGGCGTCGAGGTACGTCCCCGCTCTGACACCGAACGCCGCCCTGCGCCTCGCGCGCACGGCGGACGTTGCGGCTGTCGATCGGCGCCGAGCAGTCCCGGCGCCTCACGCATCACCGACTGGAGGCACGCGTGGCAACAGGAAGGTCGACGTTGATGGTTCTGTCACTGGCGGGGGCGGGATGGTTGCCTGCCGGCGTCAGGACCGCGAGAGCGCAGGCCCCCGCCCAGCCGCAGGCGCAGCAAGGGCGCGCGCGCGTGGCGGGCGTGGTGACCGACGCGAGCACGAAGCAGCCGGTGGCCGGGGTGACCGTGCGCGTGGTCGGCACCAGCTTCGCCGCGATCACGGGCGCCGACGGGCGGTACGCCATCCTGAACGCCGCGCCCGGGCTGTTCAACGTCGAGGCCCGCCGTATCGGGTACGGCCTCGGGCGCGCGGACAACCGGCGTCTGGTCGCCGACAGCGTCGTCACGCTGAACTTCGAGCTGTCCGACAACCCGCTGCGGCTGCAGAACGTCGTCGTGTCGGCGAGCGTCGACGCCACGCAAGGGGTGAAGACCCCGTTCACCGCGACGACGCTCACCGCGGCGGACATGCCGGTGCCGCCGAACATGTCGGTTGCCGGGATGGTCCAGGGGAAGATCGCCGGCGTGAACATCATCCGCGCCCGCGGGCCGGGGGCCGGCGTGCAGGTGCAGATCCGCACCCCGACCAGCCAGGAGAAGACGAACAGCCCGATCTACGTCGTCGACGGGGTCGTGCTCAACACGCAGACCGGCGTCACGACGCGCGACCTCGAGGCGCTCGACGTCGCGAGCATCGAGGTGATCAAGGGGTCGGCGGCGACGTCACTCTACGGGTCGCTGGGCGCGAACGGCGTCGTGGCGATCACGACCAACCGCGGCAGCAACCTCGCGCTCAACAGCACGCAGTTCACCGTGCGGACGGAGGCGGGGCGCAACCAGTACTTCCGCCTGCCAGAGCGCCCGCTGTACCACGCCTTCCGCGTCAACGAGCGCGGGGGCTGGGTCAACGCCGCCGGCCGCGACACGAACCGGCTCGGGCGGCTCTCCGAGGCAATCCCGTTCAAGGACAATCCGTACGTCGGCCAGACCTACGACCAGGTCGCGCAGTTCCTGAACCCCGGCGCGTCGCAGTCGATCAACATGCAACTGGCGCAGAACCTCGCGTCGACGAACTTCGCCATCAGCTACTCCCGGTCGCACGACCAGGGACTGGTCGCGAGTTCCAACGGGTGGCTCCGCCAGAACGTCCGCGTGAACGTCGACCACCGGCGGGGCGATAAGTTCAACCTCGGGGTGAGCGCGTACCACGCGCGGGCGTCAGACGATCAGACGCCCCTCACCTGGTCCGACTTCTACGGAATCGATCCCGACGTGAATCTGGGTCTCCGCGGACCCGACGGGCGTGCCGTGGTGCTCCCCGACTCGGCCAGCACGATCGTCAACCCGCTGTACCGTCAGGAGACGTACGAGGACGAGATCGAGCACCGGGGGCGGACGCTGCTGAACGCGAACGCCGGCTACAAGCTCACCCCGCAGATCACCGTTCGCGCCGACGTCAACTACGACCGCTCCGACCAGCGCTACGAGAGCTTCATCCCCCGCGGGATCCTCGGCACCGACGGGCAGACCCCGACGCTCGGCTACTTCGAGCGCGAGAACGACAACGTCGAGGGCATCAACGCGTCGGCCACGGCCACCTGGTCGGACCAGTTCGGGCGGTTCACCCCTCGTTTCACTCTCCAAGCGCTGTCGCGCCGCGAGACCAACCCGTTCACGGAGGCGATCGCCGAGACGTTCTCGGTCTCGGGCGTGCGTGACCTCGACGTCGGGCAGACGCGTACCATCCAGTCGTCCCTCACCGACAGACGGCTGCAGAGCGGGATCGCGGCGCTGAACCTGGACTACGCGGACAAGCTGATCGGCGACTTCAGCGTCTCGCGGGAGAGGAACTCGCTGTTCGGCGCCGACGCGCGCACGAACAACTGGTACCGCGCCAGCGCCGCCTACCGTATGGCGGAGGAGTCGTGGTGGCCCTTCGCGTCCGTGAACGAGTTCAAGCTCCGCTACTCGATCGGCACGGCCGGCAGCCGCCCCGGCTTCTACGACCAGTACGAGTCGATCTCGCTCGCCACCGGCGGGCTGCCGACGCGTCAGACCCTGGGGAACCGGAACCTCCGGCCCGAGGTGTCGCGCGAGCAGGAGATCGGCATCGACGCCATCGTGCGCAACCGCATCTCCATGTCGCTGGTGTACGCGGTGCGCGACAACCGGGACCAGATCATCTCGATGCCGCTCCCCGGGCTCTCGGGGTTCAACGCCCAGTGGCAGAACGCCGGCCGCGCCGACGGCCGCACGCTGGAGGCGGAGCTGCAGGCGCAGCTGCTGCGCCGCGGCAGCTTCTCGTGGGAGCTCAACGCGAACGCCTCGCGCTCGCGCACCCGGCTGGTCCAGTTCGACCGCGCCTGCTACACCGACCAGATCGCCTTCCGCTGCGCGGGCGCGAACCTCGACGAGATGTGGGGGAACCGCTTCGCCCAATCCCTCGACCAGCTCCCGGCCGCGCACGCGAACTCGCTCGGGCAGTTCCAGGTCAACGACGACGGTTACGTCGTCGCCGTCGGCAGCGGCAACACGTGGCGCGACGGGATCGCCAAGAACCTGTGGGGCACCACGGTGAGCGTCGACGGCCGGTCGTACGCCTGGGGGCGCCCGATCCTGATGAAGGACTCCACCGGCGCCAACCTGCTGGACCGCATCGGGCGCTCCTTCCCGGACCTCAACTACGGCTTCCAGAACACGGTCCGCTGGCGCGGCGTGCAGGTCTACGGCCTGGTCACCGGGCAGATCGGCGGCAACGTGTACAACCTGCAGAAGCGCACCCTGTACGGGACCACGGACCACAAGGACGTGGTGCAGGTGGGCAAGTCGGACGAGACCAAGAAGCCCAACCAGTACTACTCGGCCGCCGACGGGCTGTTCGGTCCGGGGTCGTACAACTCGCACTTCGTCGAGAACGGCACCTACGCGAAACTGAGCGAGCTGTCCCTGCGCTACACCATCCCGCAGCGGCTGCTCAACCGGGTGGCGCGGCTGGGCGCGGACCGAGTCGCCCTGGAGGTCGTCGGCCGCAACCTCTTCATCCTTACCGACTACACCGGCATGGACCCGGAGGCCGGGACAGTGTTGCGACGCGTCGAGGGCTCGGACTTCCCGGCGATCCGCTCGTACACGGCCGCCCTCACCCTCGCTTTTTGACCCCGCTGATGTCTCGCTTCTCTTCTTTCCGATCCCGCCGGCCGGGCCTGCGCGCCGCGGGAGTCGCCCTCCTCCTGGCCGTCGCCGGGTGCATGTCGCTCGACGTGACGAACACTGACACGCCGCAGCTCGACGACATCTTCACCAACGGCCCGAACCTGGAGCAGGCCGTCGGGCTCCAGTTCCGCAACGTTTGGGGCGTCACGCAGGGCGCGCGCGCCAACGCCAACTACCCTGTCGCGCCGATCGGCGCGCTGGCGGGGATCACCACGTCGGTCCAGGCGACGACGGTCGGCAACTACGCGTACGCCATCACCCAGGAGCCGCGGATCGTCTTCGACAACATCGACGCCGGCGGGTGGACGAACCGGAAGCCCTGGTACGACCTCTACGAGGTGATCGCCACGTCGACCGACGCTCTGCGCGCGCTCGAGGGCGGGGTGAAGGTCGGCGTCGTGAACGCGACCACGCCCGACGGCGCCGACACGCCGCGGGCCCGAGTGTGGGCGCGCTTCATGCTCGGCATGTCGCAGATCTACATCGGGGTCATCTTCGACCGCGGCTTCGTCACCGACGAGACGACGGACCTGAGCTTCCTGCAGGGCGGCGGGTTCACGCCCGGGCAGTTCCCGGTGCCGTTCTCGCCCTACCGCGAGGTCGTCACGGCCGGCATCGCCAACCTGCAGCGCGCGATCGCCGACGCCCGCCAGGCGCCGAACTTCACCCTCCCCATCGAGTGGGTGAACCAGCAGACGATCAACCGCGACGAGCTGGTCCGCATCATGAACGGCTACGTGGTGCGCGGGCTCGTGTACGTCGCGCGCACGCCGGCCGAGCGGGCGGCGGTCGACTGGGCTCGGGTGCTGGAGCTCACCGCGCCGGCAAACGTCATCACGCGGGACTTCGGGGTGCAGGCGGACCAGTCCAAGGACGGGACCACCAGCTCGTTCCTCCAGTACACGCAGCTGATGACGGACGCCCGGATCAACAACCACCTGATCGGACCGTCCGACACCTCGGGCGCGTACCAGCGGTGGCTGGCCGCGCCGCTGGAGCAGCGTGTCGAATTCCAGGTGCGCACGCCCGACCGCCGCGTCCACGGCGCGGGCGGGCCGGCCACCGCGGGCAAGTACTTCTCGCAGCCGGCGTCGCAGACGCAGAACCAGGCGCGCGGCACCTACCTGCTGTCCCGCTACCGCGGGCAGCGCTACGGCACGAACTACTACCAGACCGGCTTCATCCCGACCATGACGCTGGTCGAGATGGACCTCATCCGCGCCGAAGCGCTGCTGCGGCTCAACCGCGCGGCCGAGGCTGTGCCGCTGATCAACAAGACGCGCACGGCCACCGGAACCACGGGCGGCGAGCTGCCGCCCGTCACGGCCGCCGGCACGGGGTCGCTCCCGACGTGCGTGCCGCGCAAGGAGAACGGCGCGTGCGGCGACCTGATGGACGCCATGCTGTACGAGAAGCGGGTCGAGCTGCACGCGATCGAGGCGATCCTCCACTGGGCGGACTGGCGCGCCTTCGGCAAGCTCCCCCGCGGCAGCCTGATGCAGTTCCCCGTGCACGGGCGCGAGCTGCAGACGCTCGGGCTGCCGGTGTACACCTTCGGCGGCTCGCTGCCGGGGAGCGCACCGTAAGGGGCGCCGACACGCGGCAGGAGGCGAAAACGAAGGGGGCGGGCGTCGTCAGACGCCCGCCCCCTTTTACTGCGCGCCGCGCCCTACTTCCCGGTGTCCTGGGTCAGCACGCCGCACGCGAGCACCTCGTTGCTGCCGCGCTCCCGCAGGACGTCAATGTGGTACGTGTTCCCGCTCGGGAAGGGCATCGGGAGGTAGACCCGCAGCTCGGCCGTGCCGTCGCCGCGCGGTTGGATCGGGCGGTACGACGCCACCGGGCCAACCTCCGGCCCCGGCTCGCCGCACTGACCCTGCCGGATGACCCACCCGAGCTGCGGCGGCTCGGGCGGGGCGTCCGTCAACGTGAGCCGGGCGCGGATCTCGCCCGCGCGCCGGCCCGGCGTGAGCGTGAGCGTGCCGCGGGTGCGTCGGCCAGTGGGCGGGGCGAGCATCGCGAACACGCTATCCGCGGACCGTGCCGACGGCGCCGCGACGCTGTCCTTCGTGACCTTGGCTTCCTGCGCGCCGGCCGCGGATGCCACGGCGGCGAGGGCGATCAGGGGCAGCAGGGAGACGAGGCGAGGCGCGGGTCGCGGCATACCGGTGTGGGGCAACGAGGTGGCGGACTGGGAGGCGGCGGGCACAAGAGTATAACCCGCGCGGCCGCCTCGCCGTGCGCTACTTGGTCGCCTCGGCCGCCGCCTTCTCGGCCCCGTGCCCGGCGAACTGCGCGTTGGTCCACTGGACCATGCCGTACATGAACGCGCCGAGCAGGACGATCCCGGCGATCAGACCGACGAAGGCCGGACCCTTGTCCCGGCTGACGTCGTGGTGGGGGTGTGCGGACATCGGAGGAAAGGCAGAAGGGAAACGGTCAGGCGACGCGCACCGTGGTCATCGCGTCGTTCTGGGTGATCTTCTTCGTCACGTCCAGCCCCTCGACGACCTTGCCGAACACGGTGTGCACGCCGTTGAGGTGGCGCGTGTTGCGCTCGCTCAGCACGACGAAGAACTGGCTGCCGCCCGTGTTCGGGCCGGCGTGCGCCATCGAGAGCGCGCCCTCGTCGTGCTTGTGCGGGTTCCCCACCAGCTCGTCGGGGATCGTGTAGCCGGGGCCGCCCGTGCCGACGGGGCCCTTGGCGTGCTCGCCCCCCTTCGAGTACGGGTCCCCCCCCTGGATCACGAAGTCCGCGATCACGCGGTGGAACTTCACCCCGTCGTAGAAGCCGCTGTTGGCCAGCTTCTCGAAGTTGGCGACGGTCTTGGGGGCCTCGTCCTCGTACAGCTCGGCGACGAAGGTGCCCTTGGTGGTGTCGAAGGTGGCGCGCTTGGTCATGGGTCGGGATGGGAGTCGCCGGAAAGCTAACGGCCCCCGTCCCCGGCGGGAGGCGCGCCCCGGTACCGGTCGAGCCCCGCCTCGCACCAGCTCGCCCCCGTCCGCACGATCGCCTCGTACAGGCGGTGGTTCTCGTCGAGCGCCCCGCGCGGCCGCTCGTCGTGCCAGAGGTGGTAGACGATCCCCCCGAACTTGAGCGGCCGCCGCACCAGCCCGGCCGCGAGCATCCGGGCCGTGAACTCGCTGTCCTCGCGCCCCCAGCCGACGAACCGCTCGTTGAAGCCGTTCACCCGCTCGGCGTCGGCGCGCCAGTAGGCCATGTTGCACCCGCGCGTGCCGCGCAGCGGGTCGGCGTTGGGCGGCACGAGGCGCGACAGCAGCGGCGCCGACAGCGCGTAGTGCCGGTTGCGCAGCCCGCGGTCGAACAGGCCGACGCGCGGGTCGCCGGCCGCCAGCGCGCGCGCCGACCGCTCGGGCGAGAGGAGCACGCGGCTCCCCTGCACGAACGCCCCTGGACGCGCGAATGCGAGGTGCGACCGCACGAACCCGGGGTGGAGCACGCAGTCGCCGTCGACCATCAGCACGTAGTTGCCGGCCGCCCGGGCGAGGGCGCGGTTGCGGATGGCCGACAGCCGGAATCCCTCGTCGGGGTGCCAGACGTGGTGCAGCGGCACCCGTGCGTCGGCGAAGCGGGAGGCGAGGGCGCGCACCAGCGCCGCCGTGTCGTCGCGCGAGCCGTCGTCGGCCACCAGCACCTCGGTGGGGAGGAGGCGCTGCGCGAGCGCGGACAGCAGCACCAGCTCCAGCGCCGCCGGCCAGTTGTACGTCGAGACGAGCAGCGAGGTGGTGGGCGTCATGCCGGGCGCTCGGCCGGGGCGCGCAGGTGCGCGTCGACGCCGTGCGCGCAGCGTACCACCCGCCCGGCGACGACCGCCCGCAGCGCGCGCTCCTGCTCCGGCACCGCGTCGCGCGGCAGCTCGGGGTGCCAGAGGTGATAGCCCACCGCCGCGAACTTCAGCTTGCGGCGCCGCAGCCCAGCGTTCAGCAGCCGCGCGGCGAACTCGCTGTCCTCGCGTCCCCACCCCTCGAACGCCTCGTTCCACCCGTTGACGCGCAGCGCGTCGTCGCGCCAGAAGGCGAAGTTCACGCCCCGCGTCCCCCTCAGGTGGTCCTGCCTGGTCGGCACGAGCGCCGACAGCCAGGGCAGGTGCAACGCGTTCGCGCGGTTCTTGAGCCCCGGGTCGAGGAGCGAGAAGCGCGTCTCGCCGCGGGCCAACGCCTCTGCCGTGCGCTCGGGGCGCAGGAGCACGCGACTCCCCTGCACGAACGAGCCGCGCCGCGCGAAGCGAACGTGCGAGCGCACGAACGCCGGGTGCAGCACCAGGTCGCCGTCCACCTGCACCACGTACTCGCCAGTTGCCCGCGCCAGCGCCGCGTTGAGCACCCGCGCCTTGCGGAAGCCAACGTCCTCCTGCCAGACGTGCGTCACCGGCACGCCGCGCGCGGCGAAGTGGCAGGCGAAATCCCGCACCAGCGCCGCCGTCTCCCCGCGCGAGCCGTCGTCGGCCACCAGGACCTCGCCGGGGAGCGCCGCCTGCGCCAGCGCCGAGCGCAGCACGAGGTCGAGCGCGTCGGGGCGGTTGTAGGTCGAGACGAGGAACGTGGTCGTGGGCGCCATCGTCGGGCGCGTCAGCCGATCCCGGCGGACGGGCACAGCGCGGCCAGCGTGCAGTCGCCGCAGCGCGGGCGGCGCGCGTCGCACACGCGGCGGCCGTGGAAGATCAGGAGGTGCGAGAGCGTCGCCCACGACTCGCGCGGGAAGAGCGGCGCCAGCGCGCGCTCGATCTTCACCGGGTCGGTCTCGGCGGTCAGCCCGAGCCGCGCCGAGAGCCGCGCGACGTGCGTGTCGACGGTGACGCCCTCGTTGATCCCGAAGGCGTTGCCGAGGACGACGTTCGCGGTCTTGCGGCCGACGCCGGGGAGGACGTGCAGCGCCTCCATGGTCGCCGGGACCTCGCCCCCGTGGTCGGCCACCAGCGCGCGCGCCATCGCGATCAGGTTCTTCGCCTTGTTGCGGAAGAAGCCGGTCGTCTTCACCAGCGCCTCGACGTCCTCCTGCCGCGCCGCCGCCAGCGCGCGGGCGTCGGGGTAGGCGGCGAACAGCGCCGGCGTGACCATGTTGACGCGCTTGTCGGTGCACTGCGCGCTGAGGATGGTGGCGCACAGCAGCTCGAAGGCGTTGCGGTGGGCGAGCTCGCAGTGCGCGTCGGGGTGCTCGGCGGCCAGCGCGGCGTAGACGGCGGTCGCGTGGGCGGGGAGCGCCTTCTTCGAGGGCGCCCGCCGGCGCCCGGGCGTCTCAGTGGGCATGCGTCGAGTCGCGGCGCCGGCGCGCGAACGCCAGCACGTCGTCGGCCGTTCCGGTGTTCAGCACGTCGGCCGGTTCGAGCCACCCCTTGCGGGCGATCCCGATCCCGAACGCCACGTTGTCGAGCCCCGCGGGGGAGTGCGCGTCGGGGCCGATCTCGATGGTCACGCCGCGCGCCTTGGCCTCGCGGCAGAGTCGCCAGTCGAGGTCGAGCCGGTGCGGGTCGGCGTTGAGTTCGACGGCGGCGCCCACCTCGGCGGCCTTCTCGATCACGGCGTGCATGTCGATGGCGTACCCCTCGCGCGCCAGCAGGAGCCGCCCCGTGGGGTGGCCGAGGATGGCGAGGCGCGGGTCGTCGAGGGCGCGGCAGACGCGGTCGGTCATCTCGCGCTCGGACATGCCGAAGCGCGAGTGGACGGAGCCGATCACGTAGTCGAAGGCGTCGAGCACCGCGTCGCCGGCGTAGTCGACGCGCCCGTCGGGGAGGATGTCGGCCTCGATCCCCTTGAGCAGCCGGAACGCGTCGCCGGCGTCGGCCCACCGCGCGTTGAGCGCGTCGATCTCGTCGTGCTGCCGGCGCACGGCGTCCGGGGGGAGCCCGCCGGCGTACGACGCGTACTGCGAGTGGTCCGTGACGCCGAGGTACGCCCACCCGCGGGCGCGCGCGGCGTCGGCCATCTCGGCGACGCTCGCGGCGCCGTCGGACCAGGTGGAGTGGCAGTGCAGCACGCCCCGCAGGTCGGCCGGCTCGATCAGCCCGGGGAGCCGGTCGGCGGCCGCGGCGTCGACCTCGCCGGCGCCCTCGCGCAGCTCGGGGACGACGAACGCGAGCCCCGCCGCCGCATACAGCGCCGCCTCGTCTGGGACGTCCAGCGCGCGTCCGTCCGCACCGCGCAGCGCGTCGCCGTCGAGCGCGAGCCCGCGTGCGGCCAGGCGCGCCGAGACCTCGGCGACGTGCGCGTCGGTGCCGGTGGCGCGCCAGAGCGCGACGGCGTACCGCTCGGGGGGGACGCAGTGCAGGTCGAGCCGCGCGCCGTCGACGTAGGTGACGCGCACCGACGGGGTGCCCGCGCCCTCCACCGTGCGCACCGCGGGCGCGCGCGCGAACGACGCGGCGACGGCGGCCGGCTCGCCGCGCACGGCCGCCACGACGTCGACGTCGCACACGACCTCGCGCCGGCGGCGGATCGAGCCCGCGACGGCGGCCGCGGCGACGTCGGGGTGGCGCCGCACCTCGGCGAGCAGGCGCGCCGCCTCGGCGGCGGCCTGCGGGAAGAGGACGCGCGCGCCGCTCGCCTCGTAGAACGCGATCCCCTTCAGGATGCGCTCGGCCGTCTTCTCGCCGAAGCCGGGGACGTCGGTGAGCCGCCCGTCGGCGGCGGCCTGCGCGAGGTCGCGCACGCCGGTGACGCCGAGTTGCTGGTGGAGCGCGTGGATCTTGGCGGGGCCGAGGCCGGGGATGCGGAGCAGCTCGAGCAGCCCCTCGGGCGTGTCGTCGAGCAGCCGCTCCAGCAGCGACGACGCGCCCGTGGCCGCGAGGTCGCGCACGACGGCCAGCGTCGCCGGGCCGACGCCGGGCGTGGCCTCGAGCGTGCCGTCGCGCAGCAGCGGCCGCAGGTCGTCGGTGTCGAGCGCGGTGATCGCCCGCGCAGCGGTCTGGTACGCGCGCGTCTTGAACCGCGTCTCGCCGCGGAGCTCCAGCAGCGCGGCGATGCGGGTCAGGGCGTGGGCGGCGGTCCGCGGGTCCATGGCAGCGAATCTATCGCCCGAGGGGGGGCGGGGCCGCCTGCCGCGTGTCGGCGCGTGCCTCCGCGGGTGCGGACGGCTCCGCGAGGTCGGGAGAACGGATCGAACGGATGAAGCGGATTTGACGGATCGCCCCGCATTGGCGCACCGCACCTCGTGGCGGCCGCTCTGGCAAAACCAACAAGAAGGAGGGGAACAACACTTCAACAGAATCTGAAGGGACCCGGTGCACGGAGTCCGGGCTCCACGAGGAGCGATCCGTCGAATCCGTATCATCCGTTCGATCCGTTCTCCCGACCTCGCGGAGCCCTGCCCACGCGACGCCGCCCGCCGGGCGCAGCTCACCCGCGCACGACGTCGTCCAGAAAGGGAAGCACGGCCGCGAACAGCGCCCCCGGCTGCTCGACGTACGGAACGTGGCCGCACTCCTCGATCACGGCCAGTTGCGCGCCGGGAATCGCCGCGGCCGCGGCCTCGCTGGACGCGAGCGGGATCGGATCCTGCCGTCCGTGCACGACGAGCGTCGGACACGCGACCGCGCCGAGCCGCGGCACGAGGTCGAAGTCGCCGAGCGACTCCCACACCGACTGCTGCACGCGCCCGGTGACGCGGAAGGGGGTGAGGTCGCGCGCCCGCGTCGGGTCGTGGAAGTAGCCGGCGACGCTCAGCTCGAAGGCGCGCTGGCGGTAAGCGTCGGGGTCGCGCTCGCGCAGCCCGCTCGCCTGCAGCTCGGCGCGCATCGCCTGCACGGCCGGCGACTGCGCGCGGCGCGCGAACTCCGCCTCGAACTGCTGCCGGTACGCGCGCGAGAGCGGCGCCGGGTCGATCAGCGTCAGCGACGCCGGTGTCCGCGCGCCCTCCAGCGCGTAGAGGAGTGCCAGCAGCGCCCCCCACGAGTAGCCGACGAGGTGCAGCGGCGCGTCGCCGACGAGCGCGTCGGCCACCGCCGCCAGGTCGTCGACCTGCGTGCGCCAGGTGACCGGCGCGAGGGTGTCGAGCTTCGAGCGCCCGCCGCCGCGCTGGTCGTAGAAGACGCAGTCGCGCCGCTCGGCCAGCCGCAGCAGCTGCGGGAGCAGGTAGTCGTGGTGCGCGCCCGGGCCGCCGTGCAGGACGAGCAGGCGCGACGCGCCGGCGGGGCCCCAGGCGGCCCAGTAGAGCGGGGCGTCGGGGGCGACGGGCACGGTGCCGCTCTCGCGCGGCGCGGGGATGGCGGGGGGCATGCGCGGACCTTCGCCACGCGCCGCCCCCGCCGTCAACCGTACATCACGGCCGCCGCGTCGTGTCCGCCGGCGTGCTGTCGGGGCGCAGCGTGTCGCCGGTGGTGGGCGCCTTCGTGCCGCTGTCGACCATGTTCATCGGGCCCTGGGGCTGCGGCGGCGTGGTGGTCAGTCCCGCGCTGTCGGGCGAGGCGGCCGCGGCGGCCGAGTCGGCGGTGGCGGCCTCGCGTCCGCCGCAGGCGGCGAGCAGCGCGAGCGCGGCGCCGGCGAGGGCGGGGCGGAGGAGGGCGGTGGGCGTCATCGAAGGCTCCGGGTCGGGGTCGCCGTCGAGGGTGCAACCCACGAGCCAGCTGTGGGCCCGCTCTCGCCCGCTCAGGCGAACTGGGCCAGCAGCCGCACCGTGTTCAGGTGTACCCGCACCGTGTCGTGCACGTCGCGCCCGTAGCCGCCGGCGATCGTCACGCACACCGGCAGCCCCACCTCGCGGCAGCTCTCCAGCACCATCCAGTCGCGCCGCCGCAGCCCGTCGAAGCTGAGCCGCAGGCGCCCCAGCCGGTCCCCCTCGTGCGGGTCGGCGCCGGCCAGGTACACCACGAGGTCCGCCCGCGCCGCGTGCAGCACGCGCGGCAGCTGCTCGGCCAGCAGCGCGAGGTACGCGTCGTCGCCGGCGCCGTCGTCCAGCTCGACATCGAGCGTCCCCGGCACCTTGTGGAAGGGGAAGTTCCGCGCGCCGTGCATGCTGAAGGTGAACACGTCGGCGTCGCCGGCGAAGCAGGCGTGCGTCCCGTTCCCCTGGTGCACGTCGAGGTCGATCACGGCGACGCGCCGCACGTGTCCGGCGCGCTGCAGCCGCCGCACCGCCACCGCGACGTCGTTGAAGGTGCAGAACCCCTCGCCGCGGTGCGGGAAGGCGTGGTGCGTGCCGCCGGCGAGGTTCATCGCCACGCCGTGCTGCAGCGCCGCCTCCGCCGCCTCGCAGGTGCCGCGCACCACGCGGTAGGCGCGCTCGACGAACCGCTCGCTCCACGGGAGCCCGATGCGGCGCTGCTCGGCCGGCGGGAGCGTGCCGTCGGTGACCTGCCGCACGTACGCGGGTGTGTGCACCAGCAGCAGGTCGTCGAGCGGCGCGCGCGGCGGGTCGTGCAGCCGCTCCGGCGGCACCAGCCCCTCGGCGAGCACGCCGTCGCGCAGCAGCGCGTACTTCGCCATCGGGAAGCGGTGGCCGTCGGGGAGGGGGATGGCGTACGCCGCCGACGACCAGAGGTGCAGCGCCATCCCCGCCGGCGCTCAGCGCGTCGCCGTCTGCGCGCCGCCGGGCCCGAGGTGCACGACGCCGTTCTTCATCACGAACGACACGCGCTCCGTCGCCGTCACGTCCTGCGTCGGGTCGCCCGGCACCGCGACCACGTCGGCGTAGCGCCCCGCCGCCAGCGTGCCGACGCGGTCCTGCCAGCCGAGCAGCTTGGCGGCGCTCGAGGTGCCGGCGACCAGCGCCTGCGTCGGCGTCAGCCCCGCCCACTCGACCATCAGGCGGAACTCGCGCGCGTTCGTGCCGTGGTCGCCGACGCCGGCGTCGGTGCCGAGCGCGATCGGCACGCCCAGGCGCACGGCGAGCCGCGTCCCCGTGCGCATCGCCTGGGCCGCCGCGAGCGCCTTCTCGGCGCGGAGCCCGGTGAGCCGGCCGCGCCGGGCCGCCCCCTCGACCATCTCGCCGGCGCTCAACGTGGGCACGAGATAGGTCCCCTTCTGCAGCATCATGCGCGCCCCGGCCTCGTCGACGAACGAGCCGTGCTCGATGCTCGCCACCCCCGCCTCGGCGGCGATGCGGATCCCTTCGGCGCCGTGGGCGTGCGCCATCACCCGGCGCTCGTGGTGCTTCGCCTCCTCGACCACGGCGCGCATCTCCTCGGCGCCGTACTGCGTGACGCCGACCGCGTCGCCCTCGGAGAGCACGCCGCCGGTCGCGCAGACCTTGATGACCTCCGCGCCGTACTTCACCTGGTAGCGCACCGCCTTGCGGATCTCGTCGGGGCCGTCGGCGGTGCCGGTGCGGTAGTCCTTCTGGTTGACGTCGGGGTGCCACCCGTTGTCGTCGCAGTGGCCGCCGGTGATGCCGAACGAGTGCGCCGCCGGCTGGATGCGCGGCCCGGCGACGACGCCCTCGTCGATCGCCTGCTTGAGGGCGACGTCGGAGAAGGCGGGGGAGCCGGCGGTGCGGATCGTGGTGAAGCCGGCCATCAGCGTCTTGCGCGCGTTGTCGACGCCGCGGATCGCGAGGTAGGCGTCCAGGTCGCGCACGCTCGACAGGTCGGCCCGCGGGTCGGAGAGCGAGCGCCCTGCGATGTGCACGTGCGCGTCGATGAAGCCGGGGAGCAGCGTCGCGTCGCCGAGGTCGATCACGCGCGCGCCGGCAGGGACCTGCACGCGGTCGGCCGCGCCCGCGGCGACGATCCGGTCTCCCTGCACGACCACGACGCCGTTGCGCACGAGCGCCGCGCCGGTGCCGTCGAAGAGGCGGGCGGCGCGCAGCACGACGGGGGCGGCCGGGGCGGGGGCCGGGGTCTGCGCGAGGAGCGGGGAGGCGGCGGCGAGGGCCAGCGCGGCGGCGAGCGGGCGGGTCGACATGGCGGCGGGCGTTGGGGGGGCGGACGTGCGACCCCGCAAGATCGCCCGCGCGCGCCGGGACGTCGAGGCGTCCCAGGCGTCCGGTCTGGAGCAGCGATTAGGTGAAGCCTGGCTCAGTACGCGTCGCGCCGGTTCACGACGCGCTCGACCTCCACGCGGTCGGGCGCGAGGGCGAAGAGAACACGGAAGTCACCGACGCGCAGGCGGTACGCGGGGGGATGCACGTCCGTTAGCCTGCGCACATCTCCATACCCCTCCTCTGCGTAGCGACGCAGGGCAACGGCGATGGTTTGCCGTCGGTCGGCGGGCAGCCGCGCGAGATCGCGTCCGGCACGGGGCGACAGGACGACCGTACGGGGGCGCGATGGCCCGCCTCCTCGGTGATCAGAGTGGGCGATCACAGCGAACTCGGTGGCCCGTCACCGAGTTCGCGCATCACGTCGTCGAGCGTGCTGTAGTCGTCCGGAGAGGTTTGCGCGCGCGCATCGAGCGCCGAACGGTCGTCGTTGTCCAGCGGCTCGTCGTCCTCCGCGGCGAGCGCCGCGGTGAGCGCCGCGGGATCGGCGCGTGCCACGAGCGCTTCGAGGACGCGCGCTGCGGTATCGGCGTCGCGTTCCGGGAGCACGTCGATCAAGCGATGCAGTCGTTCCTTCGTAGTCATTGGAAACCGAGGCAGAGTGAACGCTGCGCCACAATCACCATCGTGAGACTGCGGGGTTAGCGCCGAGTCGTTCCGCCCGCGCGCCGCGACGCCGCGCCCATGCGGCGCACCGACCAGGCGAGCGCCGCGCCGGCCAGCGCGAGCCCGGCCAGCGCCGGGTAGAAGATCGCGTCGGTGCGCGCCCACGCGGTGAGCGTGCGCTCGTCGACCTGCGGGAGCGCGCCGCCGAGGATCACGAGCGACCCGTTGTACGCCCCGTGCAGCACCACGCTCGGCAAGATCGAGCGCGTGCGCCAGGCCAGGTAGCCGGACGCGACGCCGAAGGCGACGCGCAGCGGGAGCCCGAACAGGTCGACGTGCACCAGCCCGAAGGTCGCCGCCGTGATGGCGATGGCGCGCCACGGCGTGGTGCGGCGCTCCAGGGTGCGCTGCATCCACCCGCGGAAGAGGAACTCCTCGAGCAGCGGCGCGATCACCGCCACCATCACGAACACCGCCGCCGGCCCGAGCGGCCGCTTGAGGTAGGCGTCGAGGAAGGTCGTGCGGTCGGGCGGGATCGGGATGAAGCGCGGCAGCACGACCAGCGCCGCCACCACGACCGCGACCATCGCCAGCGCGGCCGGCACGATCCACCCGCGCGCGCCCGGCGCGACGGGGCGGAGCCGGTAGGTGGCCCGGCGCCGCGCGTCGGCGCGCACGGCGGGGCGCGCGGCGAACCACCACACGAACCCCGCCGCCACCGCCAGGTTGATCACCAACCCGACGGCGGGGGGCACGGCCAGGAACGCGCCCTGGATGACGCCCCAGAAGAGCACCGCGCCGACGCGCCGCGCCCACGTCGCCCCGCCGGTGCGCCGCGGGGCCGCCTGTTCGGCCGCGCCGGCGCCGCCCGGGAGCACCACCAGGTCGACGAGCCCCGACGGCGCGTCGTGCTGCGGGCGGGCGGGCTCGGTCACTGGCCGCGCTGGCCGAGCGTGACGCTCACCGTCAGCCGCTCGGGCGGGGCGCCGGCGGTGGCGGCGGCGCGCAGCACGGTGACCTTCACGACGTCGCCCGGCTTCCGCGCGTACAGCGCGTCGGTGTAGGTGTAGAGGTCCGTGACCGCGCTGCCGTCCATGTCGACCACCACGTCGCCCGCCTTGAGCCCCGCCTTGTCGGCCGGGCTGTCGGGGGTGATCCCCTGCAGCCGCAGCCCCTGCACGCCGTCGGACGACATGTCGGGGACGGAGCCGAGCCACGGGCGCGGCCCCTGGCTGCTCTGCGCGCCCGCCATGCGCTGCGTCGTCGTGGCGCGCTGGAAGGTGAGCCGCGCCGGCCGGTCGGCGATCGCGCGCGCGACGCCGTGGGCGAGGTCGGTCACGCGCGCCGCGCCCGCGTAGTCGAGCGTCGCCGGGTCGTCGGTGGCGGCGTGGTAGTCGGCGTGCTGGTCGGTGAAGAAGTGCAGCACGGGGACGTTCTTGACGTAGAACGAGCTGTGGTCCGACGGCCCGAAGCCGTCGCCGATCCCCTTCACCTGCAGCTTCGGCCCCGCCGCGTTCGCCGAGTCGAGGAGCGCCGGCAGCTCGGCCGCGGTGGCGGTGCCGTAGACGAGCAACTTGTCGTTGGTGAGCCGCCCGACCATGTCGAAGTTGAGCATCGCGGCCACGCTGTCGACCGGCACCGGCGAGTGCTCGACGAACCACTGCGAGCCGAGCAGCCCCAGCTCCTCGCCGCTGAAGGCGACGACGAGCACGGTGCGCTTGGCCGGCCGCGCCGCGAACAGCCGCGCCAGCTCCATCACCGCGGCGGTGCCCGACGCGTTGTCGTCGGCGCCGTTGCGGATCGCGTCGCCGGCCTTGGGGTCGGTCGAGAAGGTCTTGTCGCGCCCCAGATGGTCGTAGTGCGCGCCGAGGACGACCACCTGCCCGCGCAGCGCGGGGTCGGTCCCCGGAACGACGGCGACGACGTTCTGCGTCGGCAGGTCGCTCGGACGCCCGGCGTGGGCGAGCGCGGCCGACCGGGCGACGAAGCGCTGCACGAACCCGCCGTCGACCACCGGCCGCAGCCGCAGCGACGCGAACCGCCGGGCGACGTAGGCCGCCGCCGAGTCGTTCCCGGGGGTCCCGGTGAACCGCCCTTCCATGCGGTCGTCGGCCAGCACGTAGACGTCGCGGCGGATCCGCTCGGCGTCGGCGCGCGAACCCTGGGCCGGGAGGGCGGCGGGAGCGAGGAGGGCGAGCGCGAGAAGGGGGCGGAGCATGGAGGGGTCCGGGGCCGAGGACGGCGTGAACGGAAACCGCGTGAACGAAGACTGCGTGAACGGATACCGCGTAACGACCGGCTCGAGCCAGTGGTTACGCGGTATCCGTTCACGTCCTACCCGTTCACGCCGTATCCGTTCACGCCGTATCCGTTCACGCCGTATCCGTTCACGCCGTACCCGTCCACGCCCCTGGTCGGCCGGCGCCCCTCACCGGTCCGTGAAGTCGGTCTCGGCGGTGACGGCGCGACAGGCTTCGGCGAGGAGGTCCGCCGCCCGGTCCAGGTCCTCCAGCGCGACGAGCTCGTTCGGCGAGTGCATGTACCGGTTCGGGATCGACAGCAGCGCCGTCGCGATCCCCTCGCGCGCGTTGTGCATCGAGTCGGCGTCGGTGAACGACTCGCGCCCCGCCGCGTGCACCACGTACGGCACCTGCAAGCGCTCGGCGGCGTCGCGCAGCAGCCCGAACGCCACCGGCGAAATCACCGAGCCGCGCGTCAGCACCGGCCCGCCGCCGACCGCCGCCTCGCCGTGCTCCTTCTTGTCGACCCCGGGGTGGTCGGTCGCGAAGGTGACGTCGACCGCCACCGCCATCGCCGGCGCGACGTGCACCGCGCCGGCGAGCGCGCCGCCGCCGCGCCACCCGATCTCCTCCTGCGTCGTCGCCACCGCCACGACGCGCGCGGCGCCCGGCTGCTCGGCGTAGCGGCGCGCCGCCTCGAGCACCACGAAGGCGCCCACCCGGTCGTCGATCGCGCGCGAGGCGATGCGGCCGTTCGGCAGCTCGACCAGGCCGGCGTCGATCACGGCGGCGTCGCCGACCTGCACGCGCGCCAGCGCCTCCGCCTTGTCGGCCGCGCCCACGTCGATCCACAGCTCGATGATCTTCGACGCCTTGTCGCGCTCCTCGGGTTTCATCAGGTGGATCGGCTTCTTCCCGACCACGCCGACCACGTCCCCGTCGCGCCCCAGGATCCGCACGCGCTGGCCGACGAGCACCTGCGGGTCCCACCCGCCGACGGGGCCGAAGTAGACGAAGCCGTTGTCGTCGACGTAGGTGACGATCAGGCCGATCTCGTCGATGTGGCCGGCCAGGAGGATGGTCGGGCTGCCGCCGGGGTTCACCACGGCGTAGCTGTTCCCCATCACGTCGCCGTGCACCTCGGCGAAGGTGCGCGCCTCGTCGCGCCAGACGCGCGCCGGCGCGCGCTCGAAGCCGGAGGGGCCGGGGGTGTCGAGGAGTCGCTTCAGGAAGGTGTAGGAGCTGTCGCTGGGCATCCGGGGACGAAACGCGGGCGATGACAGAGTTGTCAACCCTGTGGCGGTGCCGCCACGGGGCGTGGGGCGCCCGTTCCGCGGCGCCCGCACGGCGGTCCCGCGCTTGCTCTCGCAGCAGCAACGCGGGAGACTTCGCCCATGCTCCTGACCTTCCTGGCGATCGGCCTCGGCGCCGGCGTCCTCTCCGGCCTGTTCGGCATCGGCGGCGGCATCGTGATCGTCCCGGCGCTCCTCTTCTTCGCGCGCATGGCGCCGGCCACGGCCACCGGCACCTCGCTCGGCGCCCTGCTCCTCCCCGTCGGCGCGCTCGGGGCGTGGGAGTACTGGCGCAACGGGAACCTCGAGGTACGCGCGTCGCTGCTGATCGCCCTCGGCCTGTTCGGCGGCGCCTGGTTCGGCGCGCGGCTCAACCAGCTCCTCACGCCGGCGCAGGCGAAGCGCGGCTTCGCGCTCTTCCTCGTCGTCGTCGCGTTCCGCCTCTGGATGACCGCGAAGGCGGAGTGACGCCGCTCAGGCCAGCCGGGTCGCGAAGGCGGCATCGGGCGGGCCGAAGAGCGCCGGGTGCAGCAGCGCGGCCAGCACCTCCACGCCGTCGACGAGACGCGGCCCCGGGCGGCTGAGCAGCGCGTTGGCGTCGAGCGCCCACACGGCGCGCCCGGCCAGCCACGCCCACGCCGGGTCGGCCAGCCGCGCCCTCCCTTCGGCCGCGGCGTGCGCGAGGTCGTAGCCGCACGGCGCCACGATCACCACCTCGGGGTCGGCGGCCGCCAGCGCGTCGAGCGGCACCGCGGTCGAGTGCGCGCCGACCGTCCCCAGCGCGTCGACGCCCCCCGCGCGCCGCACCAAGTCCGGCCCCCAGTGCCCGGCCAGGAACACCGGCGACGTCCACTCGACGACCACCACCCGCGGGCGCGGCGCGCGCGCCGCCTTGAGCGCCTCGTGCACGCGGCGCACCCGCGCCCGCGCCCCGTCGACGAGCGCGGCGCCGCGCTCCGGGACGTCGAGCGCCTCGGCCACCGCCGTCACATCGGCCAGCACGCCTTCCAGGGTGGTGCCGCCGAGCGTGGCGACGCGCGGGGCGCGGCCGCGCGCGGCGGCGAGGCGCGCCGCCAGCGCCCGCACGTCCCCCTCCGACACCGCGCACACGTCGCACAGCGCCTGCGTGAGCAGCACGTCCGGCGCGAGCGTCTCGATCCCCGCCTCGTCGAGCGCGAACAGCGGCGCGCCCGTCTCCGCCAGCGCGCGCACCGCGGCGTCGATCTCCGCCGCGCTCGCGCCGTCGAGGTGGCTCGGCACCGCGGCCCGCGTCACGCGCGCCCGACCGGCGACCGCGTCGGCGGGGTGGTCGCACTCGTGCGTCACGCCGACCAGGCGGTCGGCGGCGCCGAGCGCGGCGACGATCTCGGTGGCGGCGGGGAGGAGGGCGACGACGCGCATGGCGCGCAACCTAGCGGGGCGACGCGCGCCGTAGCTCGGGGAGCACGTCCGCGTACACCTCCTCGAGCGTCCCCTCGCGGTCCGCGAAGTCGCGCAACAGGAGGTTCCAGCTGTCGGCCTTATCGCGGTAGGCGGCGAGCGCCCCGCGCGTCATGATGTCGCGGTAGCTCCCCTGGATGATCGCCTCGTAGAGGGCGTGGTACTGGGCCTGCCGGGCATACACGCCGGAGAGCCGCACCACGAGGGGATAGGGCAGCTGCTGCAACGTCCCGCCCTCGCGCGCCGACTGCCAGGCGACGTCGAGCACCCGGGCGGGGTCGAACATCCCGCCGAAGTAGACGCTCTCGGGCACCGCCACGCCCGCGTCGAGGAAGCGCTTCAGCGTGTCCGCCACGGCGCGGTGGTGGACCCGCGCACGCCGGACGAGCACCGTGTTCGAGTCCACCTCGGCCGTGATGGCCGCCAGCGCCTGCGCGGCCCGCGCCCGTCGCTCGCGCGCCTCGTGCCAGTCGTTGGCCGCGAGCCCCGCCAGCACGCTGGCCCCGATCAGCACCCCCTCGGTGAGCGCGCGCGGCAGCCAGCGGCGCCACGGCACGACGCGCGGCGCGTCCTGAGGCGGCGACGACATCGGCGGAGCCGTGGGCGGCGGTCAGGGCGTCGCCTCGTACACCGGGCGCCCGCCGAACCAGGTCGCGAGCACGCGCGTCCCGAGGATCTGCTCGGCGGGGACGCGCATGATGTCGCGGTCGAGCACCACGAAGTCGGCGCGCCGCCCCGCCGCCAGCGACCCGAGCTCCTGCTCCTGGAACCCCGCCACCGCCGGCCAGAGCGTCATCGAGCGCAGCGCCTCGTCGCGCGTCATCCGCTGCTCGGGGAACCACCCGCCCGTCGGCCAGTTGCGCGCGTCCTGCCGCGACACCGCGGCGTGGAAGGAGATCAGCGGGTTCACCAGCTCGACCGGGAAGTCGCTCCCGTTGGGGACGATCGAGCCGGCGTCGAGCAGCGCCCGCCAGGCGTAGGCGCCGAGCAGCCGCCCCTGCCCGAGGCGGTTCCCGGCCCAGTACATGTCGCTCGTCTGGTGGCTGGCCTGCATGCTCGGGATCACCCCCAGCTCGGCGAAGCGCGGCACGTCCTCGTGGTGGAGGATCTGCGCGTGCTCCACGCGGAAGCGGTGGTCGGCGACCGGCGCCGCCGCCAGCGCCTTCTGGTAGGCGTCGAGCACCAGCCGGTTGCCGCGGTCGCCGATGGCGTGCGTGTTCACCTGGAAGCCGGCCCGCAGCGCGCGCCGCGCGACCTCCTCGATGTGCGCCGGCGCCGACACCAGCAGCCCGCGGTTGTTCGGGTCGTCGGCGTACGGCTCCAGCAGCGCCGCGCCGCGCGAGCCGAGCGCGCCGTCGGCGTAGAGCTTGACGCTGCGCACCCAGACGCGCCCGTCGTGCAGCCCGCTCTTGGGCCCGCGCGCGAAGTAGTGGGCGATCGCCGCGCTGTCGTCGGAGATCATCACGTAGGCGCGCAGGTCCAGCTCCCCGCGCTGCGCCATCTCCTCCATCAGCTCGATCGTGGCGCGCCCCTCGCCGGCCGTGTGCACGCCCACCAGCCCGTACCGGTGCAGCTCGCGCGCGGCGGCGCGCAGCGCCTGGCGGCGCTCCTCGCGCGTCGGCGCCGGGATCGAGCGCTCGACCAGCCCCTGCGCGTTGTCGACGAAGACGCCCGTCGGCTCGCCGGCCGGGGTGCGCTCCAGCCGCCCGCCCTCGGGGTCGCGCGTGTCGCGCGTGACGCCGGCGGCGCGCATCCCGGCCGCGTTCACCAGCGCCGCGTGCCCGTCGACGCGCTCCAGGTACACGGGGTGGTCGGGGACGGCGCGCGACAGCGCCTCGTGCGACGGGAAGCGCGTGTCCCCCCAGTCGTTCTGGTCCCACCCGCGCCCGACGATCCACGTCCCCCTCGGCGTCGCGCGCGCGCGCTCGGCGACGCGCGCGATCACCTCGTCGTACGACGCCGTCCCGACGAGGTCCACGTTGCGCAGCCCGAGGCCGAGCCCCGAGAGGTGGCCGTGCGCGTCGACCATCCCGGGGATCACCGTGCGCCCGCCGAGGTCGACGACGCGCGTCTGCGGGCCGCGCAGCGCGAGCGCGCCGCGCGGGTCACCGACGAACTGCACGCGCCCGCCGCGCACCGCCATCGCCTGCGCGAGCGGGCGCCCGTCGTCGACGGTGTAGATGCGCGCGTTGGTGACGACCAGGTCGGCCGGCGGCTGGGCGGGCGCGGCCGCGGGCGCCTGGGCGCCCGCGAGGCGGGCGGCCGCGGCGAGGGCGAGGAGCGGGAGGAGACGGGGCACGGGGCGGGGGAGCGGGGGGTCGGGAGACAGGCCCGACCGAAGATAGACGGCGGGGAGGAACGCGGCACGCGCCCCTCCCCGCCGTGGTCGCCCCTCCCCCCGACCGGCTCAGTACCCGTCCTTCCGCACCGGCGTGCCGCCGGCCGGCGGCAAGAGCACCGAGTCGATCACGTGGATCACCCCGTTGCTCGCGGCCACGTCGGCCTGCACGACCATGGCGTTGTCGATCATCGGCGCGCTGCCGTGTACCATGACCTTCACCGCGGGGCCGCCGACCGTCTTCGCCGACGTGAGCTTGGCGACGTCGGCCGCCGTCACCTTCCCCGGCACGACGTGGTAGAGCAGCACGGCGCGCAGCTTCGCCTTGTCCTTGAGCAGCCCCTCGACCGTCCCCGGCGGCAGCTTCGCGAACGCGGCGTCGGTGGGCGCGAACACGGTGAACGGCCCCGCGCCCTTGAGCGTCTCGACCAGCCCGGCCTCGGTGAGCGCCTTGGCCAGCGTTGTGAACTGCCCGGCGGCGAGCGCCGTCTCGACGATGTCCTGCGCCTGCGCCTGCGCCGCGCGCGGCGCGGCGGCCGTGGCGAGCGCCGCCGCGACGGCGACGCGCGCGATCATTCGATGCGTCATATCCACCCCTCCACACGGGTTGCTGGACGGGCGCGCCCCGCGCGCCCGTGGCGTGCCGCTCGTGGCTCGCCGCGGTATCATGCCCGGCGCGCCGCGCGCGGTTCCCGCGCGGATGTCAGGGCGGCGTGAGCCCCACCCGGCGCACGCCCTTTGCCATACTGCCCCCACCCCGGTCGGGGCCCGTTCCACCCAGGAGATTCTACCGATGCAGCAACGTGCACACGCCGGCCGCCCGGCCGCGCGGGCGCTGGTGCCCGCGCTCGCCGCGGCCGCGCTGTGGGCGCCGTGGTCCGCCGCGCGCGCGCAGGGGTTCGGCCTCAACGAAATCGGCAGCTGCGCCGTCGGGCGCGGCTTCGCCGTCACCGGCGCGCCCTGCGAGGACGCGTCCGTCCTCTACTGGAACCCCGCCGCGGCGGCGACGCTGGCGCGCGGCCTCCAGGGCTACGGCGGCCTCTCCGCCGTGCAGGTCAACGGCCGTTTCACCGCCGACGTCACGGGGCGCGAGTACGAGGGGGACGTCCCGGTCGAGCTGCCCCCCTTCCTCGGGCTGACGTGGAAGGGCGCCGGCCGCCTCTCGCTCGGCGCCGCGGCCTACGTGCCCTACGGGCTCACCTCGCAGTGGCGCGACGACTTCCCCGGCCGCTTCTCGGCGCAGCGCGCGTCGCTGCAGACGATCTACGCGCAGCCCAACCTCGCCTTCGAGCTCGTCCCCGGGCGGCTGGCGGTCGGCGGCGGGCCGGTGTTCGGCTACTCGCGCCTCGAGCTGCGCCAGTCGCTCGACTTCTCCGCGCAGCCGATCAGTCGCGCCAACCCGATGAGTCCCACCTTCGCCGCGCTCGGCTTCACCCCCGGCACCGAGTTCGGCGTCGGGCGCGTGGAGGGAAGCGGCACGGGGTTCGGCTACAACCTGGGCGTGTACGCGCGGCCGACGCGCGCGCTCAGCGTCGGCGCGCGCTACCTCTCCGAGGTCCGCTTCGACTACGAGGACGCGGAGGCGACGTTCGCGCCGTCGCCGCAGGCGTCGACGTACGTCTTCCGTCAGGGGACGCCCCTCCCGGCGCCGGTGGGCAGCACGCTGGAGCAGCTCACCGCCGGGCAGTTCCTCCCCGACAGCGCGCTCGGTCCGGGGCAGACGGCGGCGACGCGCATCGACCACCCGGCGCAGCTCCAGGTGGGCGTCGGCTTCACCGGGCTCGCCAACACCACGCTCTCCGCCGACTACGCGCTCACCCGCTGGTCCTCGTTCGGCGAGCTGCCGGTGAACTTCACCACCGCGCGCGGCCAGCCCTCGGCCGCGCTCTCGCGCACGCTCATCGAGGACTACGAGGACTCGCACGCCGTGCGCGTCGGCGCCGAGCACCGCTTCGGCGGGCGCGTGGCGGGGCGCGCGGGGTTCAGCTACGCCACCTCGCCGGCCCCCGACGTCACCGTGACGCCGCTCCTCCCCGACATGGACCGCTACAACTTCAGCGCCGGCGTCGGGATCCCGCTCGGCGCGCGCCTGCTCCTCGACGCCGCCTACCTGCGCGTCGAGACCGAGGGGCGTCGCGGGCGCACCGGCGAGCGCGAGTCGCGGGCGCAGACCGCCGAGGAGTTGAACGACGGCGTCTACTCGCTCGGCGCGAACATTTTCTCCGTCAGCCTGCGGGCGAGGTTCTGATGCGACGCCTTTCCGTGTTCGCGGCGCTCGCCGTGCTCGCCGCCGGCTGCGCGCAGGACGCCGAACTCGTGACGAGCGCGCCCGCCGCCGCGGCGGTGAACGCGCCCTACCTCGAACGCTTCGTCGCGCTCGGCAACAGCATCACCGCCGGCTACCAGTCGGGCGGGATCAACGACTCGACGCAGGAGCGCAGCTACGCCCACCTGCTGGCGCGGGCGGCCGGCGTGCGCTTCGCCTACCCGGCCCTCGCCGGGCGCGGCTGCCCGCCCCCGTTCACCAACTTCCTCCAGCAGACGCGCCTCGGCGCGGGGAGCACGGGGACGACGTGCGAGCTGCGCGACAGCAGCTCGTTCGCGGCGACGCTCAACAACCTCGCGGTCCCCGGCGCCAACTCGTTCGACCCGACGGGGCTCACCGGGGGTAACTACTCGACGCTCACGCAGCTCTTCCTCGGCGGGCGCACGCAGGTCCAGCGCGCGATCGAGGCCAACCCCACCTTCGCCGTCGTCTGGATCGGCAACAACGACGTCCTCGGCTTCGCGGCCAGCGGCACGACCACCGGCGTCACGTCGGAGGCGGCGTTCCGCGCCAACTACGGCCGCATGATCGACTCGCTGCGCGCGGGGAGCCCGGCGCTCCAGCGCGGGGTGCTGATCGGCGTTGCCGACGTGACCGCGATCCCGCTGCTCATCCCGGCGGCGCTGCTCGTCCCGGGCTCGCCGACCTTCAGCCCGGTGGTGCGCGCGGCGGTCGAGCAGCTGGTCGGCCGGCAGCTCCAGCTCCTCAACTGCACGCCCACCACGCAGGCGCTGGTCGCGTTCCCGCTCCTGGGCGCGCTGCGGGCGCAGACGCAGTCGCTGCCGGCCGCCTTCCCGGCCCCCTTCGCCTGCGGGCCGGTGACGATCCCCGGGGTGGGCGAGTTCGGCACCGTCGGGGTGCTGGACGACGCCGAGCGCGCCTTCTTCGTCGCCCGCGTCGCCGCCTACAACGCCTACATCCGGACCAAGGCGGACAGCATCGGCTGGCAGTACCTCGACCCGAACCCGACGCTGCTCGGCTGGCGGGCCAGCGGGCAGGTCCCGGCCTTCCCCGACCTCGCGCCGGCGAACGCGTCCCGGATCTTCGGCCGCTACTTCTCGCTCGACGGCGTCCACCCCAACACGGCGGCCCACCTGGTGTTCGCGGACACGCTGCGGCGGCGCCTGAACGCGGTCTACGGCTCGACGATCCCGGCCCCGGACACGCTGTCGCTGGCGGCGCCCTGACGGGGCGGGCGGCCGGCGGGGGGGGGGCTTTTGTTGGGATTCTAAGCGAATCTGTGACTTCGGCGCCCCTCCAGCCGTCCGTGGGCCGTGACGACCGCTGCTCCCCGCCCCCGCTGCGCGACCTGCGAAGTCCTGCCGACGCTGCCCCGGGGCGCCGGGCGGCTCCACGTCTGGCTCCCCAGCGCCCACGGCGTCGCCAAGACCGTCGCCGCCGCGCGGCGGCTCGGCGTCGCCTATCACCTCGGTGAGGCGCACGGGGTCGCGCTCTCGGTCGGCGAGGGCGCGCTCGCGGCCACCGCGGCCGCGGTGGCCGGCGCCCTGACGGCGCTCGAGGCCGACGACACGCGCGTCCTGTTCGTCGCCGGCGCCGCCGAGCCGTCGGCGGCCGACGTGGCGCGCGTCTCGTCGCTGACGCGCTTCCAGGCGCTGCTCGACTCGGCGTGGCTGGTCGACGTCCTGGAGGAGGCCCGCCTGACGTCGCTCTTCCAGCCGATCGCGCTCGGCGACGACCCCGGGCGCGTGGTCGGCCACGAGGCGCTGCTGCGCGGCGCGGGCGCGGACGGCGCGGTGCTCCCGCCGGCGCGCCTGTTCGAGGCGGCGCGCCGCGCGGGGCTCCTCTTCCCGCTCGACCTGGCGGCGCGGCGCACGCACATCGCCAGCGCGGCGCGCGCGGGGCTCGGCGGGTTGCTCTTCCTCAACTTCACGCCGACGGCGATCTACGACCCGGCGATGTGCCTGCGCTCGACGGTCGCGGCCATCGACGCGGCCGGGATCGCCCACGAGCGCGTGGTCTTCGAGGTGGTCGAGTCGGAGGCGATCGCCGACACCGACCACCTGCGCGCGATCCTCGACTACTACCGCGCCGCCGGCTTCCGCGTGGCGCTCGACGACGTGGGCGCGGGGTACTCGTCGCTCAACCGCCTGCACCTGCTGCGCCCCGACCTGTTGAAGCTCGACATGCAGCTGGTTCGCGGCGTGCACGCCGACCCCTACAAGGCGGTGGTCGCCGAGAAGGTGCTGGAGCTGGCCGACACGCTGGGGATCCCGGTGCTGGCCGAAGGGGTCGAGACGGCGGACGAGCTGGCGTGGCTGCAGGCGCGCCGCATTCGCTACGTGCAGGGGTGGCACGTCGGGCGCCCGGCGGCGGAGCCGCGCGCGGTGGCGGCGACGCCGGCGGACGCGGGGCTGCGCTCCTGGCACGACCGCGGGGAGGCGGCGCTGGCCCGCGCCTGACGCCCGGGCCCGACGCCCGCCCGCGCTTAGCGCAGCACAGCCTTCGCGATCGTCTGCAGCTGCATGTTCGACGTCCCCTCGTAGATCGTCCCGATCTTCGCGTCGCGGTAGAACTTCTCCACCGGGTACTCCTTCGTGTACCCGTACCCGCCGAACAGCTCCACGCACAGCGACGTCACCCGCTCGGCCACCTGCGACGCGTACAGCTTCGCCATCGCGCCCTCGCGCGCGATGTCGTGCCCCGCGTCCTTGAGCCGCGCCGCGTTGTAGACCATCAGCCGCGCCGCCTCCAGCTCCGTCGCCGCCTGCGCGACCTGGAACTGGATCCCCTGGAACTCGGCCAGCGGCTTGCCGAACTGCTTGCGCTCCTTGAGGTACGCCGTCGCCGCCGCCAGCGCGCCTCCGGCCACGCCGATCATCTGCGCGCCGATCCCGATGCGCCCCACGTTCAGCGTGTCGATCGCGATCTTGTACCCCTTGCCCACCTCGCCCAGCACGTCGGCGTCGGCGACGAAGGCGTTGTCGAAGTGCAGCGCCGTGGTGCTCGACGCCCGGATCCCGAGCTTGTCCTCCTTCCGCCCGATCGAGAACCCCTCGGCCCCCTTCTCGACCACGAAGGCGGTGATCCCCTTGTAGCCGAGCGCCGGGTCCGTGGTGGCGAAGACGACGAACAGCTCCGCCTCGGCGCCGTTGGTGATCCACGCCTTCGCCCCCGAGAGCCGCCACCCGCCATCCACCTTGGTGGCGCGGGTCGCCAGCCCGAACGCGTCCGACCCCGAGCCCGGCTCGGAGAGCGCGTACGCGCCGACCGTGTTCGAGGTCAGGCGCGTCAGCCAGCGCCGCCGCTGTTCGTCGGTGCCGTACGACGCCAGCGGGTACTCCACCAGCGTGTTCTGCACGTCCACCTGGATCGCCGCCGACGCGTCGACCTTGCTCAGCTCCTCGACGGCGAGGACGATCATCATCGCCGACCCGCCGGCGCCGCCCAGCGACTCGGGGAGCTCGATCCCCATCAGCCCCATCTCGAAGAACTGGCGGGTGAGCTCGGGGTCGACCTTCCCCGCCGCTTCCATCGCCTGCACCCGGGGCCGGACCTCCCCCTCGGCGAGGGCCGTGACGGCGTCGCGGAAGAGGAGCTCCTCCTCCGACAGCAGGGTGAGCGGCGGGCGGGCGGTGGCGAGGTCGCTGGACATGGGCGGTCGGGGCCGGCAGAGGGCGGGGAGGCGTGCGTCGCGGCGGTCCGCGGTGCGTTCTAAAAAATGGCCGATGTTCATGGAGCGGGGTAGCTTGCATGGCCGGCCCGAACGCGCCGGCGCCCGCCCGATCCCTCCCCGTCATCCGATGGTTTCGTTCCCTACCGCCCCCCCGCGGCCACGCGCCGCGGCGCGCGTCCCCGCGCGCGCCGCCCTCGCGACCGTGCTCGCCTCGGCCCTCGCCCTCGCGCTCGGCGCGTGCGGCGGCGGCGGGGACGGTCCGCCCCCGGCGCCCAGCGCGGTGGCGCAGGCCGACGTCGGGGTCGCACTCGGCGGCACGGTGGGCGCGGAGGTCGCCACCCCCGTGCGCGTGCGGGTGACGGCGACCGACGGCCGGGCGGTGCGCGGCACGGTCGTTACCTGGACCCCCGGCGGCGGCGGGCAGGTCTCGCCCGCCACCAGCACCACCGACGGCGACGGGATCGCCCAGACCCGCTGGACGCTCGGCGGCACGTCGGGCGTCCAGACGCTCGGGGTCGCCGCCGGCAACCCGGCCGTCCGCACCCAGCTCTTCGCCACGGCCGCCCCCGGGCGCCCGGCCGCGGTGCGGGTGGAGGGGGACACCGTCCTCGGGCTGGTGCCCGGCCTGACGATCCAGCTACGCGCCCAGGTGACCGACCGCTTCGGCAATACGGTGCCGGGGGCGGCCGTGAGCTGGCGTACCGGCGACTCCACCGTCGCCACCATCGACGCGACCGGGCGGCTGATCGCGCGCGCCACCGGCGCGACCACGGTCGAGGCCACCAGCGACACCGCGCGCGCCCGCCTCTCGGTGCGCGTCGACGCCCAGAGCGCGCTGGCGCTCACCCGCGTCTCGCCGGAGACGCTCGTGCCGGGCGGCGAGGTGGTGATCGAGGGCGCCGGCTTCGTACCGACCGGCGGGAACACCGAGGTGCTGGTCGCCGGCGTGCGCGCGACGCTGCTCGACGTCACCCCGACCCGCATCCGGGCCGCCGTCCCCGGCGCCGCCGCGCTCCCCTGCCAGACCTCGGCGGGGGCCGCGCTCACGGTCCGGCGCGACCTCGGCGGCGGCCTGGTCGACTCGGCGCGCCGCGCGGTGACCCTTCCCGTCGCCACCCGCCGCACGCTCGGCGTGGGCGAGAGCGTCGCGCTGCTTTCGGCCGACGCCGCGCGCTGCACGCAGCTCGACGCGGCGGGTCGCTACCTCGTGACCGTCTTCAACACCGACGCCCGCTTCGGCGCCGGCGACTTCTTCGCCGCCGCGCAGCTGCGCGGCGTGGGCGCGGCGCCGGCCGCGACCCCGGCTGCCGCGCGCCTGGTCGCCCCCGCCCCCGCGCGCCCCGACCCGGCGCTCACCGCCGCCGAGCAGCGCGCCGTCGCGGCCGAACGCGCGCACGGCGAGCGGATGGCGTGGGAGCGCGCGCTCGTGCGGCGCGCCGGCTCGCCGCTCCCCGGGCTGCGCGCCGAGCGCGCCCGCGGCGAGGCCGGCGGCCCGCGCGTGATCGGCCGGGCGCGCCGCCCGGCCCGCGCGCTCGCGCCGGGCGCGGCGCCGGCCGCCCAATCGGCCGTCGCGCAGGCGCCCGCCGCCGGCGCCCCCCCGGCCGCGGGCGACACGGTCGCGCTCAGCGTCTTCAACCTCAACGCGCGCTCGGTGTCGTGCGGCCGGTCGATCCCGGTGCGCGCCCGCGTCGTGCACGTCGGCGCGCGCAGCGTCGTCTACGAGGACGTGACGAACTCGCAGGCGGGGACGATGGACGCCGTCTACCGCCAGGTGGCCGACGAGTTCGACACCGAGATGTTCCTGGCGCTCGAGCGCAACTTCGGCGACCCGCTGGCGATGGACGCGCGGCTCGACCGCGACGGGAAGATCGCGATGCTCTTCTCGCGCGTGCTCAACGACTCGATGCCGAACATCCTCGGCTACGTCATATCGTGCAACTACTACCCGCGCTCGGCCGCCGGCTTCTCGGGCAGCAACGAGATGGAGCTGTTCTACGCCCGCGCCCCGCTCCCCGGGGAGAGCGCGACCGAGTGGCGCCACAACCTGCGCGCGACCACGATCCACGAACTGAAGCACGTGACGGCGTTCGGCGAGAAGATCGCCCGCGCCGGCGGCGGGATCCCGAACTACGAGGAAGAGTGGCTGGAGGAGGGGAGCGCGCGCGTCGCCGAGGAGATCTACGCGCGGCGCTTCTCCGGGGCCGCCTGGCGCGGCAACGCGGGCTACGCCGCGACGGTGGGGTGCGAGCTGACGCGCTGCGACGACCGGCCGCGCGCCGTCGAGAAGCACTGGACGCGCATGCACGTCTACTACCGCGGGATCTCGCGCCTGTCGCCGCTGGTGGGGAACAACGACGGCAACGCCACCTACTACTCGAGCGCCTGGTCGATCCTGCGCTGGGCGGTCGACCACTACGCGGGTCAGGACGAGGCGGCGTTCCTCCGCGCGCTGACGCTGGAGCCGCGCCTCGCCGGCGTCGCCAACCTCGCCGCGCGCACCGGGCGCCCGCCGGCCGAGATGCTCGCCGACTGGGGGCTCGCGGTCTACGCCGACGACGCCCCGGGCGCGGCGCCGCGGCGCGCGCAGCTCGCCTTCCCGAGCTGGAACCAGCGCGACATCCTGCGCGGCGTCAGCACCTTCAACCCGCTCGGCTACCCGGGCGCCTTCCCGCTCCCCGTGCAGACCCTCGGCGCCGGCGACTTCCTCGGCCCCGACCTGACGCTGCGCGGCTGGACCACCGCCTACTTCGAGCTGTCCGCCCCGGCCGGCGCCCCCCAACTGCTCGAGCTGCGCGCCCCCGGCGGCGGAGCGGCGGCGGGGACGGTGGGGGTGGCGATTCTGAGGGTGGAGTAGCGACTAACAACCAAGGGCGGGAGTCGATAAAGCGGGAGTCGACACTACGGGAGTCGTTACGGCGTAACCCTCGACCAGAGGCTTGGGGCGACGCAGTCACGACTCCCGTAGTATCGACTCCCGCTTTATCGACTCCCGCTTTATCGACTCCTGCCCTTCCGCTGTTCAGGCAAAAGCCGCCGCGAGGTTGCCGCCAAAGACGTTCAGCGCCAAATCGACCTTGCCGAACGGCGCCGACACCTGCACCCCCTGCACCTCGCCGCGCACCTGGTCCAGCATCTCCCGCGCGATCGCGATCCCCTCCGCCACCGCGTGCTCCTGCGACCGCGCGTTCGCCTGCCGCATGCGCACCAGCACCGACTCGGGGACCGTGACCCCCGGCACCTCGTTCGCCAGGAACTCGGCGTTGCGCGCCGAGACCAGCGGCCAGATCCCCGCGATCACCGGGATCCGCACGTCGTCGACCGTGCGCAGGAAGCGCTCGAGCTGCGCCGGGTCGAACACCGGCTGCGTGATCGCGTACTCGGCCCCCGCTTCCACCTTGTAGGCGAAGCGCCGCCGCTCGTGCGCCGGGTCGATGGCGGCCGGGTTCACGCCGACGCCGACCACGAAGCGCGTCGGCGTCCCCAGCGCGTTCGCCCCCGGGTCGAGCCCGCGGTTCAGCCCCGCCACCAGGTTCGTCAGCCCGATCGCGTCGATGTCGAACACCGCCGTCGCGTCCGGGTAGGGGCCCATCTTCGGCGGGTCGCCCGTGATCAGCAGCAGGTTGCGCAGCCCCAGCCCCGCGGCGCCCAGCAGGTCGCTCAGCATCCCGAGCAGGTTGCGGTCGCGGCAGGCGTAGTGCGTCACGCTCTCGATCCCCACCCGCTGCTCGATCAGCAGCGAGGTCGCGATCGCCCCCATGCGACTCTGCGCCCGCGGCCCGTCCGGGACGTTGATCGCGTCCACCCCCGCGGCGTGCAGCCGCCCGGCGTCGGCCAGCAACTTGGTCGTGTCGATCCCGCGCGGCGGCACGATCTCCACCGTCGTCACGAACGTCCCCTCGGCGAGCTTGCGCCCCAGGCGCGAGCGCTCGGCGAGCGGCACGGGCTCCACCCCCTTCGGCGGCTCCGTCGCCCGGTGCTCGGCGGTGACCGCCGCCGGCGCCGACGAGCGGCGCGCCTGGGCGGCCATCGTCCGCTCCACCCGCAGCGCCTGCGCCATCGCCCGCACGTGCTCGGGCGTCGTCCCGCAGCACCCCCCGACGATCTTCGCCCCCCCCTGCACCAAGTGCCGGGCGTAGGTCGCGAAGTACTCGGCGCTCGCCATGTAGATGCGCCGCCCCCCCACCTCGCGCGGCATCCCGGCGTTCGGCATCGCCGCCAGCTTGCGCGACGTCTCGGCCCCCATCCGCTCGATCGCCTCGAGGATCGTCTGCGGCCCGACCGAGCAGTTGAGCCCGATCACGTCCGCTCCCCACGCGTCCAGCGCCCGGGCTACGTCCCCCGGCGCCGCCCCGAACGGGGTCCGCAGGTCCTCCCCGACCGTCGTCATGGCGATCACCGGAACCGACGCGTCCACCTGCCGCGCCGCCAGGATCGCCTGCTCCAGCTCCAGCAGGTCGCCGAACGTCTCCAGGATGAACAGGTCGGCCCCCCCCTCGCGCAGCGCCGCCATCTGCTCGGCGAACAGCGCCCGCGCCTCCTCCCGGGCGGTGGGGCCGTAGGGCTCGATGCGCACGCCCAGCGGGCCCACCGCGCCGGCCACCAGCACCGGGTGCCGGCCGCCGTTGGCCTCCGCCGCCGCCTCGCGCGCCAGCTCGGCGGCCCGCCGGTTGATCGCCGCCGTCTGCCCCTCCAGCCCGTAGCTGGCCAGCTTCGCCCGGTTGGCGCCGAAGGTGTTGGTCTCCAACACCTCCGCCCCGGCCGCCACGTACGCCCGGTGGACGTCGCGCACCAGCTCCGGGGCCCGCAGCGCCAGCTCGTCGTAGCACTGGTTGATGAAGACACCCTTCGCGTAGAGCATCGTCCCCATCGCCCCGTCGAACAGGACGATCTCGTGCGGGTCGAGGACGCGGTCCAGGGCGGCGCGGCGGGGGTCGGTCACGGCGACTTCTCTCCGAGTACGGGCGGCCGGATCACGGACTCCGGCTGGTCAGGACGGTGGCAATTATCTTATCATCCGGATGACCGGATGGAATGGGTCCTCCCGCACCCGGAGGACCGTACCGAGTGCGACCGCGACCTTCGCCCGACCCCGCCGTGCCCGCCACCGAGACCCTGCCCGCCACCCGCGCCGAGCGCACCCGCGCCCAGCGCCTCGCCCTCCTCGAGCCGCTGCTCGCCCGCCGCATCCTGGTGCTGGACGGGGCGATGGGGACGATGGTGCAGACGTACCGGCTGGAAGAGGCCGACTACCGCGGGCGCGGCGGACCGATCCCCGAGCGCTTCGCCAGCTGGCCCGTCGACCTGCGCGGGAACAACGACCTGCTGGTGCTCACGCGCCCCGACGTGATCGCCGAGATCCACCGCGCCTACCTGGCGGCCGGGGCGGACATCCTCGAGACGAGCACCTTCAACTCGACCGCCGTCTCGATGGCCGACTACCGGATGTCGGACCTCGCCTACGAGCTGAACGTGGCCGGCGCCCGCCTGGCGCGCGCCGTGGCCGACGAGTTCGAGGCGGCGGAGCCCGAGCGCCCGCGCTTCGTCGCCGGCGTGCTCGGGCCCATGAACCGGAGCGCGTCGATCTCCCCCGACGTCAACGACCCCGGCTTCCGCAACGTGACGTGGGACGAGCTGGTCCCGGCGTACGAGGAGGCGGCGCGCGGGCTGCTCGACGGCGGCGCCGACATCCTGCTCGTCGAGACGATCTTCGACACGCTCAACGCCAAGGCGGCGCTGTTCGCCATCGAGCAGCTGTTCGACGCGCGCGGCGAGCGCGTGCCCGTCATGATCTCGGGCACCATCACCGACGCCAGCGGGCGCACGCTCACCGGGCAGACCGCCGAGGCGTTCTGGTACTCGATGATGCACGCCCGCCCGCTCTCGGTCGGGCTGAACTGCGCGCTCGGCGCGCGGGAGCTGCGCCGCCACGTGCAGGAGCTGGCGCGCGTCGCCGACTGCTTCGTCACCGCGCACCCCAACGCCGGGCTCCCGAACGAGTTCGGCGGCTACGACGAGACCCCCGAGGCGATGGCGGCGGTGCTGCGCGAGTTCGCCGCGGCGGGGCTGGTGAACGTCGTCGGCGGCTGCTGCGGCACCACGCCGGCGCACATCCGCGCGATCGCCGAGGCGGTGGCCGACCTGCCGCCGCGCCCGCGCGCCGAGGTGCCGCCGCGGCTGCGGCTCTCGGGGCTCGAGCCCGTCGTCGTCGGCCCCGACACGAACTTCGTCAACGTCGGCGAGCGCACCAACGTCACCGGCTCGCGCCAGTTCGCGAAGCTCGTCCTCGCCGGCGACTACGCCAAGGCGCTCGACGTGGCGCGGCAGCAGGTGGAGGGTGGCGCCCAGCTCCTCGACGTCAACATGGACGAGGGGATGCTCGACGCCGAGGCGGCGATGACCACCTTCCTGCGGCTGCTGGCCGCGGAGCCCGACGTCGCGCGCGTCCCGGTGGTGATCGACTCGTCCAAGTTCTCGGTGATCGAGGCCGGGCTCAAGAACGTGCAGGGGAAGTGCGTCGTGAACTCGATCTCGCTCAAGGAGGGCGAGTCGGAGTTCGTGCGCCAGGCGACGCTGGTGCGCCGCTACGGCGCGGCCGTGATCGTGATGGCGTTCGACGAGCAGGGGCAGGCCGACACCGTCGAGCGCAAGGTCGCCATCTGCGCCCGCGCCTACCGCATCCTGACGGAGCGGGTGGGCTTCGCGCCGCAGGACGTGATCTTCGACCCGAACGTCTTCGCGATCGCCACCGGGATCGCGGAGCACGACGACTACGGGGTCGCGTTCATCGAGGCCGTCCGCCGCATCACCGCCGAGCTGCCGCACGCCAGCACCAGCGGCGGGATCAGCAACGTGTCGTTCTCCTTCCGCGGGAACGAGCCGGTGCGCATGGCGATCCACGCCGCCTTCCTCTACCACGCCATCCGCGCCGGCCTCACGATGGGGATCGTGAACGCGGGCGCGCTCCCGGTCTACGACGACGTCGACCCCGAGCTGCTGGCGCGCGTCGAGGACGTGGTGCTCAACCGCCGCCCCGACGCCACCGAGCGGCTGCTCGAGATCGCGGAGCGCTACCGCGGGCAGAAGCAGGCGGCCGCCGAGACCGACGCCTGGCGCGCCCTCCCCGTCGCCGAGCGCCTGTCGTACGCGCTCGTGCACGGCGTCGACGCCCACGTGGTCGAGGACACCGAGGAGGCCCGGCAGCAGGCCGCGCGCCCGATCGAGGTGATCGAGGGGCCGCTGATGGCCGGGATGAACGTCGTCGGCGACCTGTTCGGCGCGGGGAAGATGTTCCTCCCGCAGGTGGTGAAGAGCGCCCGCGTGATGAAGAAGGCGGTCGCGCACCTCATCCCCTACATCGAGGCGGAGAAGCTTGCGCAGCAAGCCCTGAGCGGCAGCGAAGCGGCTCCCAAGAACGCCGGCAGGGTGCTGCTCGCCACCGTGAAGGGGGACGTCCACGACATCGGCAAGAACATCGTGGGCGTGGTGTTGCAGTGCAACAACTTCGAGGTCATCGACCTGGGCGTGATGGTCCCGGCGGCGACGATCCTCGAGACGGCGCAGCGCGAAGGAGTGGATCTGGTCGGGCTGTCGGGGCTCATCACCCCGTCGCTCGAGGAGATGGCGTTCGTCGCCGGCGAGATGCAGCGCCTCGGGCTGCGCGTCCCGCTGCTCATCGGCGGCGCCACGACGTCCAAGGTGCACACGGCGGTCAAGATCGCGCCCAACTACCAGGGCGCGGTGGTGCACGTGCTCGACGCCTCGCGCGCGGTCGGCGTGGCGGGCTCGCTGCTCAGCGACGGGCTGCGCGACGACTTCGTGGCCGGCGTGCAGGCGGAGTACGAGGCGGTGCGCGTGAACCGCGCCGGCCGCCGCGACGCCGAGCGGCTGCTCCCGATCGAGCAGGCGCGCCGCAACCCGGTGGCGATCGATTGGACCACCTACGCGCCGACGCGCCCGTCGTTCACCGGGGTGCGCGTGTTCGACGCGTGGCCGCTCGAGGACCTGGTGGCGCGCATCGACTGGACGCCCTTCTTCCAGACGTGGGAGCTGGCGGGGCACTACCCCGCGATCCTCGACGACCCCGTGGTGGGGGAAGCGGCGCGCGGGCTGTACCGCGACGCGCGCACGATGCTCGACCGGATCGTCGCCGAGCGGCGGCTCGCCGCGCGCGCGGTGGTCGGGCTCTGGCCCGCCAACGCGGCCGGCGACGACGTGGTCCTGTGGGCCGACGAGTCGCGAACGCGGCCGCTCGAGACGGTTCACTTCCTCCGCCAGCAGCTGGCGAAGGGGGACGACCGCCCGAACTACTGCCTGGCCGATTTCGTCGCACCGCGCGTCAGCGGGGTGCAGGATTGGATGGGCGGCTTCGCCGTCACCGCCGGCGTCGGGCTCGACGCGCTGGTCGCCGAGTACGAGGCGGCGCACGACCCCTACTCGGCGATCCTCGCCAAGGCGCTCGCCGACCGGCTGGCCGAGGCGTTCGCCGAGCGGCTGCACGAGCGGGTGCGGCAGGAGTACTGGGGGTACGCGGCGGGGGAGGCGCTCGAGAACCAGGCGCTGATCCGCGAGGAGTACCGCGGGATCCGCCCCGCCCCCGGCTACCCGGCCTGCCCCGACCACACCGAGAAGGGTCCGCTCTTCCGCCTCCTCGGCGCCACCGACGCCATCGGGCTGCGGCTGACCGAGAGCTTCGCGATGACGCCGGCGGCGGCGGTCAGCGGGTACTACATCGGGCACCCGCAGAGCCGCTACTTCGGCGTCGGCAAGGTCGGGCGCGACCAGGTGGAGGACTACGCGGCGCGGCGCGGCATCTCGGTGGAGGAGGCGCTGCGCTGGCTGGCGCCCAACCTCGCCTGAGGGCGGGCCGGCGCGCGCGTCACCGGGGCATGTAGCGCGCCCGCAGGTAGGGAAGCAGCGTCGCCACCAGCGGGGTCGCCCCCAGCGGGGTGTCGATCGGCATCTGGATCAGGTTGATCCCGGGGACGTTGTTGGCCTCGACCAGCACCGGCCCGCGGTCGGTGAACGCCAGGTCCCAGCCCACGATCGGGATCGACGGCGGCGCGGCGGCGTGCCCGCGGCAGACGATGTCGACCCCCGCCGCCCAGTCGGGGACCGGACAGCCGGGGATGCGGGCCCCGGTGGTGGGGTGGTGCTCCACCGGGGCGGCCAGCAGCCGGGCGTCCTTGCGCATCCCGATCCCCAGCCGCCCCGTGGCCGGGTCGATCGCCGCGGCCACCCCGCCGCCGTCGAAGTTGTCGGCCGCGGCGTCTCCCACCGGCATCCGCAGGATCGCGAACAGGAGCCGCGGCGCCCCGCCGCCGAACGGGCGGGCGGTGACCATGCGGGTGGTGCAGAGTCCGCCGGCGGTGAAGGGGCGGAGTTCGGCGTGGTTGCGCAGCGACTCCTGCACCAGCATCGGGTGGCGGATGGCCGCCGCGGCGGCCGCCACCGCCCCGATCAGTTCGGCGCCGCTGCGCTTGACGCCGTCACCGCCGCGCCACCGCCGCTCGCCGACCCGCACCCAGCGGGCGGTCCCCTTGCCGCTCGCCAGGTCGGCCGGCTTGGTGAACAGGTCGACGTCGGGGAGCGCGGCGCCGGCGGCGGCCGGGTCGGGCGGGTGCGCCGGGTCGACCGTGAGCAGCGACCCGACCGCCGGCAGCCCGAGCTCGCCGGCCCAGCGGGCGAAGTCGCGCTTGTCCTTGAACATGTACCGGTCGCCGCTCGGCAGGTCGCGCAGGTACCGGCGCAGCACCGACTCGTAGTGCACGGCGTCCACGTAGTCGGCCAGCGCCCGCCGGCGCTCGGGGCGGAAGAGCTGGAAGCGGTAGTAGCTGTCGGCCCCCAGCTCGTAGCGCAGCCGCATCAGGTAGAGCTCGCGCAGCTGCCGGCGGTGCGAAACGCCGTGCCCGTCGGCCACCCCGTCGCCATAGGCCCGCACCCCGCGCCGCGCCTCGTCGAGCGCGCTGGCGGGGCGGAGCAGCCGCTCGCCGGCCACGCGCACGCGCCACTTGAGCGTCGGGTACTCGGTGCGCCGCACCCACCGCGCCCAGTCGCGCAGCTCGGCGCCGCCGCCCCGCGGGCGGACGGCCGGGGAGAGGGAAGAATCCATGGTGGCGCATGCTAGCGAGGCGGCCCGCGCCTTGCACCGGGCTGGACCGCAAACGCGCGCCACGCCGTCACGGAACGTCGCCGACGCGCGGCCGTCGGTTGCCCGATCTGGCGGCGACGGCGAAGTTTGGAGGCGTTGTCGGAGAGGAGGCGGGGAGGGGGGCGCGGCGCGGGCGCGACGGTTACGCGCCCGCGACCGGTCTCGTCCCTGCCGGTGTGTTCGACGCCGCGGTGCATCCCGCGCCGGCGGGGTCGTCGTGTCCATTCGGAGGTTTCGTGTCTCAGATGAGCGAGGCGGCGCTGCGGCCCGCGGCCGCCGGCCGCACCGGCCCGCTGGCGGTCCGCCGCTCGACCGCCGAGGCGCGGTCGCTGTTCGGCGAGATCGCGCACGCGGTGCGCGAGGTGTGGGAGTCGCGCGAGCTGGTGGCGGAGCTGGTGATGCGCGACATCCGGGTCCGCTACTCGCAGGCCGTGATGGGGTTCGCGTGGGCGCTGCTGATGCCGCTCACGATCGTGCTCGCCGGCACGATGATCCGCGTCGCCATGGCCACGGTGTCGGGGCGCGGGCTCGTCCCGGCGATCATCGGGGCGACGGCGGTGAAGGGGATCACCTGGGCCTTCTTCTCCGGCTCGCTCGGCAGCTCGACGGCCAGCCTCCTCTCCAACAAGCCGCTCATCAAGAAGCTGTACTTCCCGCGCGAGGTGCTCCCGCTGTCCGCGCTGCTGGCGCAGGCGATCGACACCTCGATCGGCGCCGCGGCGCTGGCCGTCGCCCTCCCCTTCCTGGGGCTGACGATCTCCCCGGCGCTGCTCTGGGTCCCCGTGCTGGCGCTGCTGCTGTTCACGCTGAGCCTCGCCGTCGGGCTGTTCACCAGCTGCGCGAACCTGTTCTTCCGCGACGTGAAGTACCTGGTGTCGGTGGTGCTGACCTTCGGCATCTTCCTGACGCCCGTGTTCTTCGAGCCGGTGATGCTCGGGCAGGTCGGCGGGCGGCTGCTGATGCTCAACCCGATCTCGCCGATCATCGAGGGGATGCGGCTGACGATCATCGAGGGGCACAACCTGCTGGAGCCGCTGGTCGTGTACAACCGCAACGGGGTGGGCGTCCTCTCCTGGACCCCGTGGTACCTGCTGTACACGGCGGGCGTCTCGCTGGTCGGGCTGGTGCTGAGCATGCGCGTCTTCCGCCGCTCGGCGATCATGTTCGCGGAGTACGCCTGATGGCGGCGCCGCAGATGACGCCGGGGATCCGGGTCGACGGTATGTGGAAGAAGTTCAAGCGCGGGCACGTGCACGACAGCCTGCGCGACCTGATCCCGGCGATGGCGCGCCGCGCCTTCGGGCGCGCGCCCGAGCAGGACGACCTGACCGAGAAGGAGTTCTGGGCGCTCAGCGACATCTCGTTCGACGTGCAGCCCGGCGAGGCGCTGGGGATCATCGGCCACAACGGGGCCGGCAAGTCGACCGTCCTGAAGCTCATCAACCAGATCATCCGCCCCACCCGCGGCTACACCGAGCTGCGCGGGCGCACCGGCTCGCTGATCGAGGTGTCGGCCGGCTTCCACGCCGACCTCACCGGGCGGCAGAACGTCTTCCTGCAGGGCGCGATCATCGGGATGTCGAAGGCCGAGATCTCGCGCAAGTTCGACCAGATCGTCGAGTTCAGCGGGATCGAGAAGTTCATCGACACCCCGGTCAAGCGCTATTCGAGCGGGATGAACGCGCGCCTCGGCTTCTCGGTCGCGGCGCACCTCGACACCGAGGTGCTCATCATCGACGAGGTGCTGGCGGTGGGCGACCTGTCCTTCCAGGACCGCGCCTTCGGCCGCATCAAGGAGATGACCACCTCGGGGATCCCGGTGGTGCTGGTGACGCACCAGCTCGAGCGCATGACGACGCTGTGCACCAAGGCGATCCTGCTCGAGGCCGGCCGCGTCGTGCGCGAGGGGACGCCGGAGGAGTGCGTCGAGACGTACGCCACGGCGGTGTACGGCCGCGGCGACAAGGGGGCGCACCTCCCCTACCGCCTGACCGAGGTCGACGTGCTCACCCCGGCGCCGGCGGCCTCCGGGTCGCGGGTGCGCGTGCGCGTGCGCGGCGAGGTGGACCGGGGCGCGCCGCCGATCTACGACCTGCACCTCAAGGTGCGCTCGGCGCGCACCGGGCGCGTGGTGTTCAGCGTGCTCGGGATGAACTGCGGCGTCGGCGAGCTGCCGCCCGGCGCGTTCGAGATCGACGTCGAGCTGCAGGTGAACGTGGGGCAGGGGATCTACTCGCTCGAGACCGCGGTGCACGACACGGCGCGCCGGCAGGACGTGGCCGTCGGTCCCAACGCCCACCTGCGGGTGGCGCAGAGCACGACCTTCTCCGGCACCGTGCAGATGAACCCGACCATGCAGGTGGTCGGCGCCCGCACGCCGCGGCTCGTGGTCGCCGGCGACAGCTGACGGCCGCGCCGGGGGCGCGGCCGGCCGCTCGCGCCGCGCCCCCCCACCCGCTCCGCCGAGCCCTTTCATGACAAGCAGCACCCCCACGACCGTCGAGCCGGCACCGGCCGCGCCGGGCGCACACGCGGCCCGCCCCGCCGCCCCGCCGGCCGCCACGCCCGCCCGCCGCCCCCCCCGCCCGTCACTGCGCGGCTTCGCCTGGCGCCAACTGACGCGCGCGCTGGGGCCCGGGCGCTTCGAGGAGCTGCACGCCCTCTGGTGGCTCGCCCGGCGCAGCGAGTGGAAGGCCCCCCTCCCGCTCGGCTTCAAGCTGAAGGTGTGGCGGCGCGGCTTCTACGCGCGGCACGCGGCGATCTACGACCCCGCCGGGCTCGCGCGCGGCGAGTACGTGAGCGACTACGCGCGCGACTACCGGTGCGCGAAGATCAACCCCGTCCCGCCGCTCTTCAACCACAAGCTGATCCTGCGCCGCATCCTCGCCGACCGCGGCTTCGCGCAGCCGGAGACGGTGGCGATGGTCGCGAAGGGCGAGATCGTCGCCGACCCGCTGGGCGCGGGGCGCCGCGTGTCGGCCGCCGAGCTCGAGGCGCGCATGATCGCCGACGGCGGGCGCTACATCTGCAAGCCGCAGGTCGGCGCCTTCGGCTCGGGCGTGGTGCTGCTCGAGGTGCGCGACGGCGCGCTGGTGACGCGGCGCGGGCGCACGGTGCGCCCGTTCAGCCTGGCCCGCGACGCGCGCCCGGTGAGCCTCATCGAGCGCGCGATCGAGCAGCACCCGTTCTGGCAGGCGCTCTCGCCGTACAGCGTCAACACGCTGCGCATGCTCACGCTCTGGACGCCGGGGGACGCGGAGCCGTTCATCGGGCGCGTGCTGCAGCGCGTCGGCACCGAGGCGACGCTCCCCACCGACAACTGGTCGGGCGGCGGGGTGTGCGTCCCGGTCGACCTGGAGACGGGGCGGCTGGGCGCGGGGCGCGTCTACCGCTTCGAGAGCGACCGCGAGGACCGGCCGTACCCGCGGCACCCCGACACCGACGCGCCGATCGAGGGGCTGGTGCTCCCCGGCTGGTCCCGCATCAAAGACGTGGTGCTGGCGGCGGCGCGCAGCCTGCCGTACGCGAACTACATCGGGTGGGACGTCGCGGTGGCGCCGGACGGGACCCCGGTGTTCATCGAGGGGAACCACAACACCGGGGTGAAGATGATGCAGGCCCACGGCGGCCTGCTCGTCGACCCGGCCATCCGCCGCTTCTACGAGGTGTGCGGTGTCGTCTGACCGGCTGACGAGTGCCGCGCCGCGCCGCGCCGCCGCCGCGCCGCGGCGCGCGCGCGGGGGCGGGGTCGTGCGGTCGGCGCTCTCGCGGGTGCTCACCGCCGAGCAGTTCGCGTCGCTGCGCTCGATGTACAAGATCGTGACGCGCAAGGAGCTCAAGGCGGCGATGCCGCTCGACCTCAAGCTGCGCGCCTGGCGCCGCGGCTTCCGCGCGTCGAGCGTGGCGCTGTACGGGATCGAGAACGTCGAGTCGGGGCTCTACGTCTCCGACTACGAGCGCGTGTGGCGCGGCCCCGACATCAACCCGATCCCGGCGCTCTTCGTCCACAAGCTGCTGCTGCGGCAGATCCTGGCCGACCGCGGCTTCGCGCAGCCCGAGACGCTCGCCCTCGTCGTCAAGGGCGGGATCATCGCCGACCCACTTGGCGCCGGGCACTACGTCGACGCCGCGGAGCTGGAGCGGCGGCTCGTCGCGGCCGGGGGGCGCTACATCTGGAAGCTCGAGGACGGTTCCAAGGGAAGCGGGATCGAGCTGCTGGAGGTGCGCGACGGCGCGCTCGTCGGGCTGCGGGGCGAGGCCACGCGCCCGTTCCGCATCCCGTCGACGGTCCGCCGCGGGCACCTGATCGAGCGCGTCGTCGAGCAGCACCCGTTCTGGGCGGCGTTCTCGCCGCACAGCGTGAACACGATCCGCATCCTCACCCTCTGGACCCCGGGCGACGCCGAGCCGTTCGTCGCCCGCGCCGTGCAGCGCATGGGGACGCGGGCGACGCTCCCCACCGACAACTGGTCGGGGGGCGGGATCTGCGCGCCGGTGGAGCTGGAGACGGGGCGGCTGGGCGCGGGGCGCGTCAACCCCTTCAAGAGCGGGCGCGAGGACCGGCGCTACGCCCAACACCCCGAGACCGGCACGCAGATCGAGGGCGCGGTGCTCCCCGGCTGGCGCGAGATCCGGGAGGCGACGCTCGCCGCGGCGCGCGCGCTCCCGTACGCGCCGTACATCGGCTGGGACATGGCGGTCGACCCCGACGGGCGCCCGGTGGTGATCGAGGGGAACAAGAACACCGACGTCGACCTGCTGCAGGTGCACGGCGGGCTCCTGACCGAGCCCGCGATCCGCCGCTTCTACGAGACGAGCGGCGTCATCTGAGTGACCCGTTTTTCGCTAGGACTAACGTATGCACGCAGTATCGGACACGTCTCCGGATGAGCTGCGGCACCGGACCGACCCTCGCGCCGAGTTCGCGCCGCGCAGCTTCGCGGACATGGCCCCCGGCCCCCAGCCGCCCGCGGCCGTCCGCATCCACGCGTACTCGGCGCGCGTGCGGCGCGCCGAGCGCGCGCGCGGCCGCGGCCCCGCCACCCGGTTCAAGGCGGCGCTGAAGGCCCCCGCGCGGGCCGCCCGCGTCGCGCTGCAGGCCGTGCGCAAGTTCGGGCACGACACCCGGGCCCACGACGGCACCTCGGTGCTGCGCCAGTTCGCGTGGATGTGGTGGCTCAGCCTGCGGTACGATTACCCCGTCCGGACGGTGTACCGGCACCGGATGTTCTCGCGCGACCGCGCGCTGCCGATGCCGCTCTTCCTCACCGGCGACGACGCGAAGCTGCTGTTCACGACGGTCATCTCGCGCACCGACCGGGCGGCCGCCGAGACATTGGCCGACAAGCGGCGGTTCGCGGTGTGGTGCGCCGGGCAGGGGCTGCCGACGCCCCAGATCCTCGCCGAGTTCGAGGGCGGGCGGGTGACGCGGCGCGCGGTCGCCGAAGGCGCTGCGCCGGCCGCCGACCTGTTCGCGAAGTGGGGGACCCAGTTCGGCGGCGACTCCACCCAGCGATGGCGCCACGAGGACGGGCGGTACGTGGACGACGACGGGCGCGCCCGGAGCTTCGACGAGATCGTCGAGCTGCTCGCCGAGCGCTCGCGCGGTGGCGTGGTGATCCTGCAGCCGCGGCTCGTCAATCACGAAGCGCTGCGGCCGCTCTCCCCGCGCGCGCTCAGCACGATCCGGGTGATGACCACTCGGCGCCCGGGCGAGACGCCCCGCTTCCTGGCCGGGCTGCTGCGCATGGGGACCGGGAACGCGACGGCCGACAACTTCGCGCAGGGCGGGATCGCGAGCGTCGCCGACCGCGACACCGGCACCCTCGGCGAGGCGCGCCGCGTCGACAAGCAGCACCGCACCTACGTGTACCAGACGCACCCGGACACTGGGGCCCGGATCGTCGGCTTCCAGGTCCCCCGCTGGCAGGAGTCGGTGCGCCTGGCGCTCGAGGCGCACCAGCGGCTCGGGAACATCCCGGTGGTCGGGTGGGACGTCGCCGTGCTTCCCGACGGCCCGGTGCTGCTCGAAGGCAACTGGAACCCGTGCGTCAAGCTGCTGCAGGTGGTCACGCAGACGCCGCTGCTGGCGACGGAGTTCGCGGGCGCGTACGCCGCCTGGCTCGAGACGCCGGCCTGCGCGGTCGACGACGAGACGCTGCTCCGCCAGAAGGCCTGGACTCCGGCCCCGACATGACACTCCCGCACACGCCCGACGCCCGCCTCCGCATCGCCCTCCAACCCGACGACCAGCGACTCACCAGCGGCAAGCGCCAGTCGTTCTCGCAGCGCGCCGCCGAGTACCTCGAGGCGCGGGGGCACGAGGCCGTGCTCGTCGACGCCCACGCGCCCGACCTCTTCGCGCGGCTTGCCGAATGCGACGGCTTCATGTGGTGGTTCGCGCACCTTCCGTACCCGCGCCGCCTGGGGCAGCGCGTGGCGCACGCGGCCGAGCACGGGATGGGACTTCCGGTCTTCCCTTCGTGGAAGACGGTCTGGCACTTCGACGACAAGGTCGCCCAGCACTACCTGCTCGAGGCGGCGGGGGTCCCGACGGCGCGGACGTGGGTGTTCTGGAAACTTCCCGAGGCGCTCGCCTTCCTGCGCGAGGCGACGTACCCGCTCGTCCTCAAGCTCGCGGGGGGCATCACGTCCGAGAACGTGCGGATGGTGCGGAACGCGGCCGAGGGGGAGCGCTGGGCGGCGCGCCTGTTCGGCGGCGGGCTCACCGCGCTCCGCCCGACGCAGCGCATCGGTCGCCAGAACGCGCGCCGGCGGCTGTCGGCGGTGCTGCACCTGCTGCGCACAGGGGACGGCCCGCGCCAGGGGAACCGCAGCGAGGTCCAGCGCGACTACATGTACCTGCAGGAGTTCCTGCCCGGCAACGACGGCGATACGCGGGTCACGGTCATCGGCGACCGGGCGTTCGCGTACCGCCGCTTCAACCGCCGCGACGACTTCCGGGCGAGCGGGAGCGGGCTGCGCGACGCCGACCCGTCGCAGATCAGCCCGGAGTTCGTGCGGCTCGCGTTTCGCACGGCGCGCGCGCTCAACATGCAGTCGTGTGCCGTGGACTGCATGTGGAAGGACGGCAGGCCCGTGATCGGCGAGGTGAGCTACTACTACGAGGCCTGGATCGTCGCCGACTGCCCGGGCCACTGGCGGCTGCGCGGCGACCCGGCGTCGGGCGACTTGGTTTGGGTGGACGGGCCGTCGCGCCCCGAGGACGCGATCCTCGCCGACTTCCTCGAGCTGGTCGCCGCGCGGTCGAGCGGCGGTCGGGCGAACGACGGCGCCAGGCGCCCCTAGCGGCACGGGGCGCCCGGCGCGGCCGGCGGGTCGGTGCAGCGGTCAGTACAGGTGAATGAAGTTGTCCACCGAACTGGTCGACACCGTTCGCGCGCTGTAGCCTCGGCTCACGCGGTAGTTGTACTCCTCGATCGTGACGGAGCGGCCGTCGGCGCTCACCGACGCCACCCAGGCGACGTGCCCCTGCCCGGACGAGCTCGACGTCCACTGGGCGACGGCCCCGACAGCGGGGGTGCGGTCGACCCGGTAGCCGAGGCGGCGCGCCGCGTCGTCCCAGTCCTTCGCGCTCCCCCAGGACGTCCCGCCGTACGAGTAGCGGAAGTGGGCGACGCCGTTCACGTTGCGGAGCCGCCAGGTCACGAAGCTGGTGCACTGCCGCACGCAGAAGCCCCACTCGTCGTGCGAGCAGCCGCTCGCCGACGCGCCCTTGAACGGGTAGTCGTCGCCGCGCACCCCGGCGGTGACCTTCGGCCCCGCCGGCGAGTCGCACGCCGGCGGCGTGGGCGCGCCCGACGCCAGCGCGATGTACGTACCCGACATCCACGCGCCGGTGCTCAGGCGGCTCCACACGGTCGTGCCGCCCGACGACGTCCTCGTGGCGGTGCAGACGACCGTCACCGCCGTACCAGGGCGGATGGTGCCGATCTTCGCGTACGATGTCCCCGGGCCTACGCGCAGGTTGTAGTACGAGTAGGAGCTCGACACCACGGTGCCGGCCGAGCCCGTCAGCGCCGTCGAGGTCGACGACAGGGTCGAGACCGACCGACTCACCGACGGAATGGCCGCCGCGGCCGTCAACTCGGCAGACGTCGCGCTCGCCACATCCGGCGACGCGTCAGGGGCCATGGGGTCGCTGCACGCGGCGGCGGCCGCGAGGACGAGCGCGAGGGGACGGGCGCGACGGACGCGCTCGCGAAGCGAGAACGGCATGAGGCTGCTGGGGGAAGACGTGGCGAGAGCGTCCGCGAAGGGAACGCCGGTTGCTGGCGGGCCTGGAAAGCTGAGCGATCGCTGCGGCACCAGGCGTGACGCACCGCACACCGGGGTGTACGCCGGCGCCGGCCGTCGCGTACCGGAGGAGTCACGGCGGGCGGGGGCCCGCGACGCGCCGGCCGCCGGCATTGCCTGGGGGGGGCGGACCTCGGTAACGTGCCGCACTTTCAGGTCGTGTCTCGCGCAGCCGCGACCGTCGTTCACCACCGGAGTTCTGCCGCATGCCCACGTCGCACGACGCGCGGCCCCTGGTCGCGGTCTACCGCGATTCGCTCCTGAGCCCGAGCGAGACGTACATCCGGGCGCAGGGCGAGGCGCTGCAGCGTTACCGGAGCCATTACGTCGGCGCCGAGCGCGACACCCCGAGTCTTGAGCTCCCGGCCGACCGCGTACTCGTCGTACGTCGGGATGGCGGGCGCGTCGACAAGCTCCGCACGTACGTTTTCCGGCGGCTCGGCGCCAGTCGGGCGCTGACGCGGTCGCTGCGCGCCCTGCGGCCGGTGGTGCTGCACGCCCACACCGGTATCGACGGCGCGGTCGTACTGCCGCTGGCGCGCCGCCTGGGGGTCCCCCTCGTCACCACGTTCCACGGCTTCGACGCCACCGCGACCGACGAGACACTGCGCCAGACCTCGCTGCGGTGCCACACGTATCTGCGGCGCCGCGAGGAACTCAAGCGGGGCGCTGACGTCATCATCGCGGTCTCGCAGTTCATTCGGGACCGGCTGCTCGCCGGCGGCTATCCGGCCGACAAGGTCCGCGTGCACTACATCGGCGTCGACACGGAGCGCTTCCGCCCCCCCGCCGCCGGCGCGCGCGAACCGGTCGTGTTCTTCGTCGGCCGGCTGATCGCGAAGAAAGGGGCGGCGCACCTGATCGCGGCGATGCGCCACGTGCAGGCGCAGCGTCCCGACGTCGAACTCGTCATCGGCGGGGAGGGACCGCGGCGAGCGAAGCTGCAGGCGAAGGCCGCCGAGCTGGGCGTCCGCTGCCGCTTCCTCGGCAAGCTCACGCCGGAGGAGGTGCGCGACTGGATGGGGCGGGCGCGGGTCGTGGCGGTACCGAGCATCACCGCGCCGAACGGCGACTCGGAGGGGCTGCCGGTCGTGCTCCTCGAGGCGATGGCGATGGGCACGCCGGTGGTCGCGTCGGCGACGGCGGGGATTCCGGAGGCCGTGGAAGACGGGGTCACCGGGCTGCTGGCGCGCGAACGGGACGAGGCGGCCCTCGCACACCACGTCCTGTCGCTGCTCGCCGACGAGAACCGCTGGGGGCGCGTGAGCGCCGCCGCCGTCGCGCGCATCCGCGCGGACTTCGATCTCGCGCGCCAGACCGCCGAACTCGAGACGATCTACGACCAGGCGCGCGGGCTCGCGGGCGGGTCGACGCGGGCGGCCTCGTAACGCCGCCGCGCCTTGCGCCTGTACTACTTCAAGGAGCCGCCGGGCAACTTCGGCGACGACATGAACGCGTGGCTCTGGCCGCGCCTCGTGCCGGACATGCCACGCGGCGACGACGGCACGCGCCTCAGCGGCATCGGGACGATCATCAACGCGCGCATGCCGCAAGCGCAACGGTGGATCGTCTTCGGCAGCGGGGCGGGGTACGGCCGCCCCCCGGTCGGCTTCGGCGGCCCCGGATGGCACGTCATCGCCGTACGCGGGCCGCTCACCGCGCACGTGCTCGGCGTTCCCGCGACGCTCGCGATCACGGACGGCGCGCTCCTCCTGTCGCTTCTCCCCGAGTGGCAGCCGGCGGGCGGCGACGAGCGGCACGGGACCGTCTTCGTCCCCCACCACTACTCGGCGCGGGACGGCCGCTGGCGGGAGGTCGCCGAGCGCGCCGGGGTCGAGTACCTGGACCCGCGCGGAGAGAGTCGCGCGGTGATGCAGCGCATCCGGACGGCGAAGCTCGTCCTCGCCGACGCCATGCACGCCGCCATCGTCGCCGACGCGATGCGCGTCCCGTGGGTTCCGCTCAGCACGTCGAACCGAATCAACACGTTCAAGTGGCTCGACTGGACGATGTCGATGGACGTCCCGTACCAGCCGACGGCGCTGCCGTCGAGCAGCCTGACCGACCGGGTGCTGAACGCGACGTTCTTCCTCTGGGGCAACGACTTCGCGTTCCGTCCGCCGTCGTTCGACGCGGCGGTGGCCCACTTCCGCAAGCAGAGTCGGCTGCGGAGCCTGCCCGGGTGGCGGACGTACGCGACGTACGCACAGAAGGCGTTCTCCAGCCTTCCCAAGCGCGTGCTCGCGTCGGACGCCGCCACGCGAATCGCGGGCGACGATCGCCGGATCGCGCGGGCGGCGGAAGTGCTGCGGCGGGTGTCCGAGCGTCCCGGCTACCTGAGCGACGATCGACACTTCGAGCGCCGGACGGCGGAGATGTCCGCCGGCCTCGAGACCCTTCGCACTATCGTCGGGTCCCTCCGTCCGCCGACGGCGGGGTAGAAGCGGCGCCGCGCGGCAGCAGCTTCCGGATCGCCTGCCTGGCGACGGCCGCGGGGTAGTGCCGCAGGAGGAGCGCGGCGTCCGCCAGCGCCGCCCGCCACCGCCCGCTCCGCGCGTGGTCGCGCACCCGTTCGAACAGCGCGTTCCGCCAGACCTCCTTCGTCCGCCGGACCGCCGCCCGGCGCGCCGCCTCATACTCGCGGTTCCCGCGCGTGTACCGCCGTTGCGCGTCGAGCACCCGCAGCGTCCCGCGCAGCATCGCGTTCGCGTTGCGCACGGAGTTGGTATTCTGGCCCGTGCGGCGGTAGACGGCGACCACGCGGCCGTGGCCGTACGCGGGGTAGCGCCGCGCCAGCCGCAGCGAGAGGTCCCAGTCCTCCCCGTGTCGCGACGTCTCGTCGAATCCGCCGACCGCTTCGAACGCGTCGCGCCGGAACACGGCGGCGGCGATGTTCTGGAAGCTGCGGGTGCGCAGCAGCTCCAGGTACAGGTCGGGCGCGCCCACGACGACGCGGTTCGCGTCCGGCACGGCGGTCCCGTCGAGCCGGCGCCGCTCGGCCGCCCCGTGTACGAACGCGCACTCCGGGCGCTCGGCGAACGTCTGCATCCCGACGTCCACGGCGGGGGGCAGGAGGAGGTCGTCGGCGTCGAGAAAGACGAGGTACTCCCCCCGACTCGCCCGCGCCCCGCTGTTCCGCGCGGCCGAGACCCCCGCGTTCGGCTGTCGGACCAGCCGCACGCCCGGACGCAAGTCGACGACGGCGCCGACGTCGTCCGGCGACCCGTCGTCGACCACGAGCACCTCGACGTGCGGGTACGTCTGGGCCAGCGCGCCGTCGATCGCCTCCCCGAGCAGGTGCGCCTGCCGGTAGCACGGGATGACGATCGACACCAGCGGACGAGGATCGATCGGCGACATGGCTCTCGACGGGGGTGGCGGCGACATAACGTACAGCGCCGACCGCGCCCCCAGACCGGTCGTACGTCACGGAACGGCGACGGTCGAGGCCCCTGGCGGCCCGGCCCGCCTTCTGCGTAACGGAAGAACATCGAGCGCCGGCCGTCGCGACGGCGGCGCCTCCCCCCCCTTATCGTGAAACGTCCGTCGTGATCCTCGAAGCGACGCCGGTCGCACCGGTGACGCCCCCGTCGCTTGCCGTGCCCCGGACCGTCACACCCCCAGCACCTTCGCCGGCGCTCGAGCACGCGCGTGCGTCGGAGGGCGGCTTCCGGCGCCTGCGCGCCGACCGGTTCCGCCTCGCCGAGGGCTTCGCCACCGGCCCGGGCGGCTGGACGCGGCTGCGCTTCGAGGTCGGGCAGCGTCTCCTGGGACTCGGCGGCGGCGGGGCCGCGCCGATCCGCGCCTGGTGGCGGCGGTTCGAGCTCGCGCGGCGGCGGCGCGAGTTCGGGACGCTGCGCGCGCTCTGGTGGACGGCGCGCGAGCCGCTGCGTCTGGTGCGCGACGCGCGCCGCGTCGTGGCGCGGCACGGCGACCTGTGCGAGCGACGCTTCGGCGTGCCGAAGCGCACGCAGCTCCGCGACCTGCTCCTGCTGCGTCTCCGCGGCGTCCACTTCGACACCTACTACCAGAACCAGCTGTACCGCCCCGAGCGCCGCCGCCTGGCCGACCGGTTCTTCCAGAACCACGAGTCGATGGTGCTGACGCGCGCGCTCGCCATCCGCGAGGCGCGCGAGGACTTCCTGCTGCTGGAGGACAAGCGCCGCCTCGAGCGCTGGCTGCGTGCGCGTGGGATCCCCACGGTTGAGACGCTAGGGGCGTGGACGGACGGGTCGCCCGACGCCGGGTACGACGACCCCGTGCTGGCCGTGGTGGCGGCGTACGGACGCGACCTCTTCTCGAAGCCGGTGGACCAGAGTGGGGGCAAGGGGGCGCGACGCTGGCGCTGGGACGGGGCCGTCTGGCGCGACGAGCAGGGGGCCGCGTACGACCCGGTGCGTCTGGTCGAGGCGGTGGCCGCCGAGTCGCGGGGCGACGCGCGCCTGCTGCAGCGGTGCGTGCTCAACCACCCCGCGCTCGCGGCCGTCGCGAACGGGGCGCTGTGCACGGCGCGCGTCCTCACGGCCCGGCCGCCGGGTGGCGCGCCGGTCGTCACCAACGCCGCGTTCCGGACCGGGGTCGGGAACGCCTCCACGGACAACCTGCACCGGGGCGGCATCGCCGTCGCCGTCGACGTGATGACGGGGCGGCTCGGGACGGCGGTGCGGGCGGACGGTGATTTCAGCGTCGTCCCGATGGAGCGGCACCCCGACACGGGGACGCCCTTCGCCGGGTTCCAGCTCCCCGACTGGGAGGCGGCGCGGGCGCTGGTCGTGCGCGCGCACGCCTCCCTGCCGGCCATCGGCATGGTCGGCTGGGACGTCGCCTTCACCCCCGACGGCCCGCTCCTGGTCGAAGGGAACTTCGCCCCCGAGCCGCGCCTGATGCAGGCGCCGTCGGGCGAGCCGGTGGCGGCGGAGCACCTGCGCATCCTGGACGCTCAGCTCCGTCACGCATACCGTCGGCGGGACGCCGAGCGCTAGCCGGGCCGTCCGCCCCTTCGCTCCAGCCCCCCGCCCCCGCTCACACCGACGTGCCCGTCCTCGACCGCGCGCTCGACCGCCCGCTCGGCCGTGCCGGCGCGACGTTCACGCCCGTGGCTGCGCCCGCGACGTCGGGGAGTGGTCGTCTGCTGGCGACGTTCGCCGTGCTCTGGGCGTTCGCGGCGCTCTTCCACGTCGCTGCCTACCCCGACCGGGCGGTGAGTGTCGACGGCCTGCTGGTGGCGCTTCCCGCCCTCTGGCTGCTGGCGCGCCCCGCATCGCCGGGGCGGCTGGCGCTGCTGGCGGCGCTGCAGCTGGTGCAGGTGGGGACGCACGGACTGGCGAGCACCTCCAACCACTGGATCGTCGTCACCGCGGTCAACGTCGGCGTGCTCGGCGCGCTCCTCCCCGCGCTCTGGCGCGGGTGGCGGGGGCGCCCGGCCGACCCCGACGCGGTCCTGGGCGAGATCGCGCCGGTGGGGCGCGCCGCGCTGGCGGTGCTCTACTTCTACGCCGTCTTCCAGAAGCTGAACGCCGACTTCCTGAACCCGGCGCTGAGCTGCGCCACGACGCAGTACGCCGACCTCGCCGGGATCTACCCCTTCCTGCCTCGCGCCCGGTGGGTGGAGTGGTCGGTCATCTGGGGCACGCTGGCCATCGAGGCGCTGATCCCGGTCCTGCTCCTCGTCCGCCGCACGCGCGTGGCCGCCGTGCTGGGGGCGGGCGCGTTCCACTTCCTGCTCGCGCTCAACCCCGACCACACCTTCTTCGACTTCACGTCGATGCTGTTCGCCCTGTACTTCCTCTTCGTCCCCTTCGACTACGCGGGGGCGCTGCGGGAGGGGCGGGTGGGGGCGGAGCGCGAGACGCGCCGGTTCGCGCGGTTCGCGGCGGCGCTCGCCAGCTCGCCGAAGATGGCTCGGCTGTGGAAGGGGGCGGTCCTCCTCGTCGGGGCGGGGCTCGCGGGGGCGTACGCGGCCGGGTTCGTTCCGTGGCAGCGCGCCGAGGTCAACTTCCTGACCGAGGCCACCCGGGTCGCGTTCGTCGGCTACGCCGTCGTGGTGCTGGCCGTGTTCGCGGCGGTGGCGCGCGCCAACGCGGTGGGCGCGGTGCCGCGCGCGCGCGACGCCTTCCGCTTCCCGCGGCCGGCGCTGGCCGTGCCGGCGGTGCTGCTGTTCGTCAACGGGCTCACCCCGCACCTCGGGCTCAAGACCGAGGGGGCGTTCGCGATGTTTAGCAACCTGCGCACGGAAGGGGGGCGCACGAACCACCTGCTCTACCCGGCCGGCTGGCGGGTCGCAGGCTACCAGGACGACCTGGTACGCGTGGTCGCGAGCTCCGACCGGAACATGCGGCGCTTCGTCGGGTCCGGACTGCTGCTCCCGTTCGAGGAGTTCCGGGTGCGGGCGTCGCGCGTGCCGGACGCGAGCGTGACCTACGAGCGCGGCGGGCGGCTCCGCGTGGTGCCGCGCGTCGGCGACGCCGCGGAGCTGGCGCCCGAGAGCTGGTTCGACCGTACCTTTCTCCGGTTCCGCCCCGTCGACGACGCGGGCGGCGGCGGGCAGCGCTGCCGCCACTGACCTTTCGCCCCCAGGCATGCCCGGCCCCCTCCCGCCCGCCGACCGGTACGACCTGCTCGTGGTCGGCACCGGCTTCGCGTCGACCTTCTTCCTGAAACGCTACCTCGAGCGCTCGCCGCGGACGACGCGCGTGCTGGTGCTCGAGCGCGGCGGGCGGCACACCCACCGGGCGCAGCTCGACGGCGCGCGCCCGGTCATGCTGCAGCGGACGCGCGCCGAGTTCGTGAACGCGACGCCCGACAAGACGTGGCGCTTCATGAGCGCGTTCGGCGGGGGCTCCAACTGCTGGTACGCCTGCACGCCGCGCATGACGCCGGACGACTTCCGGCTCCGCTCGCGCTTCGGGGTGGGCGACGACTGGCCGCTGACGTACGACGAGCTGGAGCCGTACTACTGCGAGGTCGAGGAGGCGATGCAGGTGGCGGGCGACAGCGCGCGCGCGCCGTACCCGCGCAGCCGCCCCTACCCGCAGCCCGCGCACCGCATGAACGCGGTGGACCGGCTCTTCCTGCGCGCCTTTCCGGACGAGCTGTTCGTCCAGCCCACCGCGCGCCCCTCGCGCGCCACGGCCAACCGCCCGGCGTGCTGCGGCAACGGCGTCTGCCACCTCTGCCCGATCGACGCGAAGTTCACGGTCGAGAACGAGATGGCCGCCGTCTACGAGGACCCGCGCGTCACGCTGCAGCTCGAGAGCGCGGTGCAGGCGGTCGAGGTGGAGGCGGGACGCGCCACCGGCGTGCGCTACCTGCGCGGCGGGCGCGAGCAGGCGGCCCGCGGCGACCTGGTGGTGCTGGGCGCGAACGCGATCTACAACCCGCACATCCTGCTGCGCTCGGGGTTCACGCACCCGGAGCTGGGGCGCGGGATCGGCGAGCAGGTGGGCGTCCCGGTGACGCTGCACCTCGACGGCGTCGACAACTACGGCGGCGGGACGTGGGTGATCGGCCACTGGTACGGGATGCACGGCCCCGCGGGGCGCGACCGGCGCGCCGCGGCGCTCGTGGAGCTGGGGAACGCCCCCAAGGAGCTGCGCCCGGAACGCGGCCGGTGGCGCCAGATCGCGCTGCTGCGCGTGATCTTCGAGGACCTGCGCCGCCCCGACAACGTGGTGCGCGTCGACGCCGCGGACCCGACGAAGCCGTCGGTCACCTACGCGGGGTGGTCCGACTACACGCAGCGGGCGATCGACGCGCTGCCGGCGGAGTTGGAGCGGCGGCTCGCGGGGCTGCCCGTCGAGAAGATCACGGTCGCGCGCGAGCTGCACCCGACCGAGTCGCACATCCTGGGGAGCGTGCCGATGGGGCACGACCCGCGCACCAGCGTCGTCGACCGCCACTGCATCCACCACCAGGTCCGCAACCTGATGGTGCTCGGCGGCAGCGCCTTCCCGTCGATGGCGCCCGCCAACCCGACGCTCACCATCTCGGCGCTCTCGCTGCGGGCCGCGGACGCGGTCACCGGCGCGCCGAAGCGCCTCGTCTGATGCCGCGCGCATGACGTCGCCGACCTCGACCCCCTCCTTCTTCACGCGCCGCCGCTTCGTCGGCCTGCTCGGCGCGGGCGCCCTCGGCACCGCGGCGCTCGGCCTCGCGGCCTGGCGCGACCGGCTGCGCCTCCCGGCGCCGCTGCGCGGGCTGGAGCGCCGCGCGCGCGGCTACGTCTACGGGCTGACCGCGCTCGAGGACCGCATCGCCCGCCACTACGACTACCTGACGCTCGACCGCGTGGGGGTGGCGCGCTTCGTCGCCGACTACGAGCGCGCCTTCGGCCCGACGCGGCGGCGCCCGTCGGCCGAGCGGGACCTGTACGAGCGGTTCCTGATGTCGAGCGACTTCTTCGTGAACGGGGCCGACGAGTCGAGGACCGTCCGCTACGTCACGCTGCACGACCCGTACACGTCGCCCTGCTGGAACCCGTTTCCGCCGGCCTCCGTCTGACGCGCGCGGGGCCGTTGGCTCGGCAAGACCAAGAAGAGCAGGGGGGATGAAAATCTGAGAACGGCTCGGAAACCGCGGGGAGAGCTGACAGCTCCGAGCTCCTCCGCGCCCTGTCCGAGCAGTTCTCAGATTTTCATCCCCCCCCTGCTTTTCAATTGCTCTTCTCAGCGCCCGCCCGCAGGCGGCACGCGGCGGCGCCAGATCTGGTACGGCCCGATGGTCGTGTCGAGCGCGAAGCGCGCCGTGACCTCGCGGTAGACGGCGGGGTGCGTGTGGAGCGCGCGGAAGGTGCTGGCGCGCAGCCGCGTGTTGGCGACGAAGTAGTCGGGCGTGCGCGTGCGCAGGTCGCGCAGGTACTCGGCCTCGTAGCGGCGTTGCACCGGCGTGCCGACCTGATGGAAGATCGGCCAGCTCCACGCCCCGATGCGGGAGGGCGCGGCGCGCCGCGCGTAGTGGAGCACCCCCGGGTCCGTCCCCCAGACGACGACGGACGCCGTCGGCGGGGTGCGGTCGCGCAGCCAGCGGCCGGCCCGCATGCGCTCGATCGGGAGCGAGGGGCTCGCGTCCGCGAACAGCGCGTAGTAGGCGTCGTGCGACGTGCGCCCGGCCGCGTACGAGGCCCACTGCTTCACGAACGCCGCCGGCCGCAGCGCGCTGTGCGCCGCGATCACCGCGGCGGTGGCGCCGGCCAACGCCCAGGCGTCCCGCGCCCCGCGGCGGAGCGCCGAGCCGATGCCGGCGGCCGCCAGCAGGAGCACCGCCGGGTACACCGGGATCCAGTGGTAGCGGTAGTACTTGTGCTGCAGGAGCGCGCAGAAGACCGCGACCGCGACCCACGTCGTCAGCGCCGCCGCCAGCGGCCGCCGCCCGGTGCGCCACAGCGCCACACCGCCCGCGAGCGCGGCCGCGAACGCCACCGGCACGATCGGCCCGCCGAGCACGAAGCGGAACAGCGCCGCGGCGCGCTCGCCGAGCATCGGCCCGCCGCCGGCGTAGGTGAGCGTCGTGTAGCGCAGGTGGACCTCGACCAGCGCGTCGAGTGCGCCGCGCGCGGCGAACCAGGCGACGGTCGCGGCGATCGGCACCAGGCTGGCCGCCGCGGCCACCGCCACCGCCGCGGCGCCGCGCCTCCAGTCGCGCCCCACGAGCGTCACGTAGTAGGCCAGCGGCACGAAGACGAACATGCCGTAGAACGGCTTGATCAGCGCGAACAGCCCCGCCAGGACGCCGGCGAGGACCATGTGCCGCCGCCCCGGGCGCGGCGCGAGCGCCACCGCCGCCAGCGCCGGCGCGGTCGCGAGCCCGATCCAGCCGTCGGGCTGCGCCGTGTACTCCGATTCGTTGGACGCGTACGCGAGCACCAGCACGACGGCCGTCCAGACGCCGACGGCGCGGGCCGCCCCGGGCGCCGCGTCGGCCGGCGTCGCGCGCGCGGCCAGGCGCGCCGCCGCGTACGCCGACCCGGCGAGGATCGCGAGGTCGAGCAGGCGCACCCCCCAGAAGGTCGGCCCGGTGAGGGCGAGCGGGAGCGCGTACAGGTACGCCGCGAGCGGGCCGTGCATGTCCCACGCGTCGCGGTAGACCATCCCGCCGCGCAGCACGACGTCGGCGGTCCACACGTACAGCCCGTGGTCGAACCCCGGCGGCCAGGTAAGCGAGGCCGCCATCCACAGCGCGGCGAGCACGCCGAGCGCGCCGAGGGCGGCGGTCGCCGCCCAGGCGGCGCGCGAACGTGTCACGCGCGGCACGCCCGCGGCGACGGCCGGCGCGCGGTGCGGGGGCTCGGCCGGGGTCTGGGCGGGAGCCGCGAGCCCGGCCGGTGCCGTCACGGTCGCGCCCCCAACGTCGCGTTGCGACCCGGGGCGCGCAGGAAGTGCGGGTCGAGGACGTCGTGCAGCTGCGGCAGCTCGACGAACATGAGGACGCCCATGGCGACCGTGCAGAGCACCACCGCCGCCATCAGCGCGCGCTCGCGGTAGAGCTTCTCCGGGTTCTGCGCCGCGCTGTCGACGCGGAAGCCGATCTCGAGGTAGCGCGCCATGACGACGGCCACGAGCGGGAAGGTCAGCACCAGCTCCAGCCGGTAGCGCATGATGAAGGCGCCGAAGAAGAGCATCGCCGCCGAGCCGTAGAACGTGATCGCGACGAGCATGCGCTCCGGGTTGAGCGCCGCCAGCGACTTGCGGTACGCGGCCACCTTGGCCGGGTCGCCGATCTGCCGGTACTCGGAGTAGCGCTTGATGGCCATGAAGTAGCAGCCGACCATCCAGTAGCTCGTGAGCAGCGTCGCCGGCGGGACGAGCGTGGTGGTGATGAGGTACCACCCCGCGACCATGCGGATCGGGTTGTTCACCGCCTCGGAGAGCACGTCGAGGTACGGCAGGTCCTTGGTGCGCAGGGGGCGGATGTTGTACACGCACCCCATCACCCAGAGCGCCGCCAGCGCGAGCGCGAACGGCAGGTTGACGGTGAGCCCGAGGGCGACGCCGGCGACGGCGAGCGCGATCCACTGCACGTAGGCGAGCGGGATGCTCACGCGCCCCGCGGGCACCGGGCGCTTCCACTTGGTGGGGTGGAGCCGGTCGTGCGGCGCGTCGAGCACCTCGTTGATCGTGTAGTTGCTGGAGGCGACGAGCCCCACGGCGAGCAGGCCGAGCGCGAGGCGCCCGAGCAGCGCGGGGCGGAAGTCGGCCGGGGTGATGCTCAGCGCGGCGGCCGCCCCGGGGAGCACGAACACGTTCTTCACCCAGTGGTCCAGCCGCGCGATCTGCAGGTGGCCGAGCGCGGTCGGGCGGCGCGCCGGGGCGTCCGCCGCGGCGACGCCGTCGGCGACGCCGTCGGCGGGGCTGGGGGCGGCGGCGGGGGCGGGGGCGATCGGTTCGTTCGGAGGCGGGGTCACAGCGACGACTCGGCGGTGTGGGGCGACGGGGCGGGCGGACGGCGGACGGCCGGGGCGGGGAAGCCCAGGCGGTCGGCCAGAGCGACGAAGTCGGGCACGGATTCCCAGGCGGCGCCGCGCGGCGCCCGCCGCGCGGCGACGATCACGGCGCGCATCCCCGCGGCGGTAGCGGCCGCGGCGTCCACCGCCGGGCGGTCGCCGACGTAGACGCAATCCCGGGGCGCGACGCCGAGCGCGCCGGCGACGGCGAGCAGGCCGGCCGGCTCGGGCTTGAAGCGGCCGACCTCGGGGTCGTGCGCCGAGCGGACGGCGTCGACGAGGCGGCGCACGCCCATCGCGTCGAGCTTTCGCTCGCACGGGTAGTCGGAGAAGACGCCGACGCGCACGCCGGCGGCGCGCGCGGCGCGCAGGAAGTCGGGCAGCCCGCGCCGGCGGTGGCGCGCCAGGAGGGCGCAAGGCTCGCCGTGCATCCAGCGCTCGACGCAGGCGCGCGCCTCGTCCGCCGGCACGCCCGAGCGCTCCACCGCGCGCCGCAGCTGGTCGTCGGCGGCCGAGGTGCACCCCTCGACGCGCAGCGCCTCCTGCGCCTCGCGGTACGCGCGCAGCACGCGCCACCAGCGTACCCCCTCGCGGGGGCGCGCTGCGGCGGCGCGCGCGAGGCGCCACGCCATGCGCGCCCGCACGGGCGCCTGCGCGTACATGGTGCCGTCCACGTCGAGGATGACCCCTCTCGGTGCGACGGCGCTGCGGGTCACCACCGGAGTAGCGGGCGCTGCCATTCGATACTGGGCGTAGCGAGGGTGGCGGGGGACAGGAGGGTGACCCGCGTCACGCGTTCGGCGTCCTGGAAAGGCACGAACTGGACCGTGGCGCCGTCCCGCCCTCCCGGATGGTTGTGATCCCATCTTGATGCGACCCGGCCCCCGACGCCAGCGCGGTGCCGGATCGTGACCGCCGCCGATAGCTTCCGCTCGCGGGCCGCCCACCGTTCGGGCCGGCGGCCGCGCCGCTCCCCTTCCTTCGGTGATGCCGCCGTCCTCAGGTCCCGCGCGCCCGGCGCGCATCCTCCTCGTCGCCGAGTTGTATCCGCCCGAGCCGCGCGTGGGGGCCTTCCGCACGCGCAAGCTGGCCGAGGCGCTGTGGGAGGCAGGGCACGACGTGCACGTGCTGGTGATGGGGGCCGGCGACCGGGCGCCCGGACCGCTGAAGGAGCGGCTGACGTTGCACGTGGCTCCGCGCCGGCGTAGCCCGATCGACTTCCTGCGCGGCGTGCGGGGGGGCGGGGCGTCCGTCGCGGCGCCGGATGCGGCGGCGGGGGGCGGCGCGTCGGCGGACGCGCCGGCGCCGGCCGGGCGGGAGCCGCAGGGACTCAAGCGCGTCGTGTTGTCGCTGCTCCACACGCCCGACGGCGCGCAGGGGATGGTGCCGGCGCTGGCCGACGCCGCGGCCGCGATCCCGGGGCGGTTCGACCTCGTCTATTCGACGGCGCCGTCGTTCAGCATCAACCTGGCGGCCCGGCGCATCGCCGAGCGCCGCGGCGTTCCCTGGGTCATGGAGCTGCGCGATCCGTGGCGTGGCTCTGGGGCGAGCGAGATCCGGATGGCCGAATCGACGCGCCTCGCCGACTGGCTCGACCGGCGCCTGTACGAGGGGTGCGTGCGGCGCGCCGCGATGGTCGTGACCGTCGCCGACGGCGCGGCGGAGATGATCCGCTCGCACGTCGGCCCGGCGCGCGCCGACCGGGTGGTCTCGGTCCTGAACGGGATCGACGAGGTCGAGCACGACCGGCCGCCGCGCCCCGCCGGCCGCTCGGCGCTGCGCGTGGTCTACACGGGCTCCGTCTACCCGCCGCGCGACCCGGGCCCACTGGTGCGGGCGCTGGCCCGACTGCGGGCGGGCGGGGGACCGGAGCTCCACCTCACCTTCGCCGGCGCCACCGAGCCCGCCGAGCTGGCGCGCATCCGCGCGTTCACGGGCGGGGCGCTGGCCGAGCACACCGAGGTGCTGCCGTGGATCCCGCAGCAGGAGGTGCGGACGCTCATCCGCGACGCCGACCTGGTGCTGCTCCCGTCGCAGAAGTGGGTGCGGCAGATCCCAAACAAGCTGTTCGACTACCTAGCGGCGCGCGTCCCGATCCTGGCGCTGGTGGAGCCGGGGAGCGAGGCGGACCGGATGCTCGAGGCCGTGGGCGGGCACCACGTGGTGCGCACGACCGACGGCGAGACCCGCCTCGACGCGGTGGTCGCGCAGGCGGTGCGCGCCGCCGCCGGGGAGCGCCGCCCCGTCGGCGACGCGGCGGTGCTCGAGCGCTGGACCGTCGCCGCGCAGCAGCGGCGGATGGTGCGGGCGGTCGAGGCGCTGCTCGACGGGCGCCCGGTGGCCACCGCGGTGGCCGACGCCGACGTGCCGGGGGCCGAGGCGCCGCCGCTGGCCGCGCGCGGGTAGCGGCGGACCGCTACCGCCGTCCGGTGCTCAGGGGCGCCAGACGTCCCAGCGGCCGCGCACGCCGTGCACCATCGCCACGGCGGCCGCCGCCTGCATCGACGCGAACTGCACCGCCACCCCGCGCAGCCGGCGCGCGAGCGCGTCGCGCCCCGCCCACAGCCAGGCCGCGCCGAGCGCGACGGCGGCGGCCAGCCAGGGGGCGTGGGGGCCGGCCAGCCGCCAGGCCAGCAGCGCCAGCCCCACGCCCACCAGCAGCACCCCGTACGGCAGCACCAGCCGCAACAGCTTGTGGCAGACGAACTGCAGCCAGATCGGGTTCCGCCAGGGGAGGAGGATCCCGGGGAGCCAGGCGCACAGCTGGTAGTTGCCGGTCAGCGTCCGCACCTTGCGCCGGAACTCCTGCCCGGCGCTCACCAGGCGCGTCTCGCGGGCGTAGGCGTCGGCCACGAACCCGACCCGGCGTCCGGCCAGCGCCAGGCGCATCGGGACGAACACGTCGTCGAGGATCAGCCCGGCCGGGAGCGGCGCCCAGAGCGCGCGCCACATCGCGTACACGGACCCGCTGACCCCCACCGCGGAGTGCAGCCGCGCCTCGGCGGCCCGCAGGCCCAGCTCGTAGCGCGAGTAGAGGCGGAAGATCGACGAGGCGTCGTCGGCGGGGAGGAGGAGGCGCCCCGAAGTGATCCCGAGCCGCGGGTCCGCCACCAGCGCCGCGGCCAGCTTGCGCGCCACCGCCGGGTCGAAGCGCTGGCGGGCGTCGGAGAAGAGGAGGAGCTCGCCACGCGTGGCGCGCACGGCGGCGTTGAGCGCCGGGCACTTTCCGCCTGGCGCGTCGCCGGCAACCACCGTGACGCGCGGGTCGTCGAAGCCGAGCCGCGGCGCCAGGTCGGCGGCCACCGCGGCGTCGAGCGCCACCACCACGTCCAGCCGGTCGGCCGGGTAGTCCTGCGCCAGGAAGTCGGCGACGCGGGCGCGCACCGTCTCCGGGTCGTCGCGGGTGGCGAGCACGCAGGTCACGCGCGGCCAGGCACCGTCCGCGGGCGGCGCGGTGCGCGGCGGGCGGCCGGCCAGGCGGGCGAGCAGGAGCACGACGGCCGGGTAGAGCACCCACGGCACGACGACGAGCGCGACGCCGAGCAGCGTCACCAGGGCGATCGACGAGTCCGAAACGGCAGGCACGGGCGGAAGGTCGCGAGGCGCCGGAGGGGAGGGAAGAGGACGCGCGAGCGGGTCTGGGTGCGGGCGCGGCGCGCGGGCGGCGCGGTCTGGTCGCTGGTGCCGACCCCGGCTACCTTCCGCGCGCCGCTCCGGGCCGCGGCCCGCGGGGCGTGACTCGGCTGCCCCCGTGACTTCGCCCGTGACCCTGAGTGTCGGCAGCAGCCCGTGATTCCGAGCCGCCCGTCCTTCGCCTGGAGTGGGACGCCCGTCAGGGCACCCCGGTCGTCGAGGGCCCGCCGCACCTGCTGATCGGGGGGGAGTGGAGTCCGAACGGCGGGCGCGTCGCGCGCGGCGCGTTCGCCGAGTGGTGCTGGGACGGGACGCGGTTGGAGGTGCGCACCGATCGGTTCGGGTTCCAGCCGCTCTTCTGGGCGTCGCAGGGCACGACGCTCTGGCTCTCCCCGTCGATCCCGGCGATGATCGGCGCCGGCGCCCCCGCCGAGCTGGACGATGCGGCGCTGGCGGTGTTCCTCCGGATGTGGACCTTTCTGGACGCCGACACCCCGTTCCGGGCGATCCGCGTCGTGCCGCCGAACGCCCGGATCGTGTGGGAGCGGGGGCAGCTGACGGTGGAGGGCGCGCGCGCCGTCCGCCCGCTCTCGTCGCTCGGCCGCGAGGCGGCGCTCGACGGGTACGTGGAGCTGTTCCGGGCGGCGGCGCTGCGCGACCCAGTCGATCCGGGCCGCGTCACGGTGCCGCTGACCGGGGGGCGCGACTCCCGGCACATCCTGCTGGAGCTGGCCGCCGCGGGGCGGCCGCCGGCGCGCGCGCTGACGGTCTGTCCGCCCCCGCCCAAGAGCGACGACGACCTGCGGATCGCGGCGCTGGTGGCGGCGGTGGTGGGCGTGCAGCACGTCGTGCTCCCGACCACCGCGCAGCGCCACGCCGACGAGCTGGTCAAGAACCGGCAGACCAGCCTGTGCGCGCTCGAGCACTTCTGGGAGGTCGGGATCGTGCGCTGGCTGGCGGCGCACGCCGGCCCGCACCCGGTGGTGTTCGACGGGATCGGCGGCGACACGCTGAGCGAGGCCAAGTACATGGCGCCGCGCCGCCTGGAGCTGCTGCGGCGGGGCGACCTCGCCACCTACGCGGCGGAGGAGCTGTCCACCGACGGCTACCTGCCGGCGCTCCTGGGGCGGGAGGGGATGCGCCGCTTCCCGCGGGGGCTCGCCCTGGAGCGGTTGACTGCCGAGCTTCGCACGCACCTGGACGCGCCCAACCCGGTCGGATCGTACCGCTTCTGGAACCGAACTCGGCGCACCGTTGCCCTGGCGCCCTTCGGGATGCTAACGATGGTCGCCGAGGTGCGCGCGCCCTTCCTGGACGACGCGCTCTTCGATCACCTGGCGTCGCTGCCCGGGGAGATGCTCGTCGACCGCACGTTCCACACGACCGCGATCGCCCGCGCGCACCCGACGCACGCCGGCATTCCGTACGAGGACGCGGCGTCCCCGCGCCGCGATTTGACGCGCTACATGCTTTCGTGGGCCGCAGACGCGGCGCGGTGGCTGCTTGCCGAGCCGCGGCCGGCGCACCCGCTGCTGCGCCGCGCGTCGTTCCTGACGCGACTCGGCGCGTTCGCGGCGCTGCCGGCGAGCCGCGCGAACGTCGCGCCGCTGACCACGCTCGCGACCTACCTGGCGCAACTGGAAGGACTCCGGACTCTGGCGGCCGCGCGCGGCTGAGCCGGGGAGTTGTGGGTGACGCGTTGCCGACGCGTGACGCGCGTCGCAGCCCGCACGCGGCTTCGTTCAGCATGCTGTCCGCCGTATGCCGATCAACGAGTTGTCGGACGCCGGCGTCGGCGGGGCGCGCACAGGCGCCCCGCCCCGGCCGCCGCTCCCGCCCGCCGCCCCGCCGCTCGCCGACGCGCCGCCCGCCGACGGGCGGCGCGTCGACGCGCTGCCCGCCGCGGCACCGTTCGTCGTCGCGCCGCTGGCCGACGCGCCCTTCGCGCCGGCGCCGCGCACGGACAGCTACGCCCGACTCGGCGTCGACCGGCTCGGGCTGCCGCGCGAGTTCACCACCGCGGGCAACGCGTGGTCCGCGTTCCGCTTCGCGGCCGGCCAGGCGCTGCTCGGCGTCGGCGGCGGGCGTGCGGCGCCGATCCGCGCCTGGTACCGGCGGCTCGTCTGGGCCGAGCTGCGCCGGCGGCACGGCCCGCTGCGCGCGGCCGCGTGGGTGGCGACGCAGCCGGTGCGCGTGCTGCGCGAGGTGCGCCGCCTGGCCGCGCGCTTCGGCCCCGCCTGCGAGCAGCGCTTCGGCGTGCCGGTGGCGACGCAGCGGCGGCAGATGTACTGGCTGAGCCTCGTGCGGGGCGCGCACCCGGACTCGTACTACACCTACCAGCTGCACCGCCCCGAGCGCCGGCGCCAGGCGACGCTCTACCTCCACCCGTACGAGGCGGCGCGCTTCTACCGCATCCTGACGGCGCGCGACGCGCGCGCAGATTTCCTGCTGCTGGAGGACAAGCGCCGCTTCGAGCTCTGGTGCCGCGCGCACGCCCTGCCGTCGACGCGCACGCTGGCCGAGTTCGCGGGCGGCGCCCTGGTCGCGGGCGAGCTGGCGCCCGACCCGCTGGGCGCGCTGGCGCGGGCGCGCGGGCGCTCGCTCTTCTCCAAGCCGGTCGACGGCAGCAAGGGGCGCGGCGCCCACCTCTGGCGCGCCGTCGGCGACCGCTGGCTGGACGCCGACGGGACGCCGCGCGACGCCGACGCGATGCTGCGGCTGCTCGCCGAGCAGTCGCGTGAGGACGGGATGCTCCTGCAGGAGTGCCTAGCCAACGCGCCCGAGCTGCGGCCGCTCGCCCCGGCGTCGGGGGCGCTGTGCACGGTGCGCCTGCTCACCGCCCGCCCGCCGGGCGGCGCGCCCGAGGTCATCAACGCCGGTTTCCGCATGGGCGTCGGGCACAGCAGCACCGACAACCTGTCGCTGGGCGGGGTGGCGGCGGGGATCGACGTCGCGACCGGTCGCCTGGGGCCCGGAGTCACCACGCACCCGGTACTCCGCATGGCCGACGTCGATCGCCACCCCGACACGGGCGCCGCGATCGCCGGCGCGCAGCTCCCCTGGTGGCGCGAGGCGATGGCGCTCGTCGTCCGGGCGCACGCGGCGCTGCCGTCGATCGGCTTCGTGGGGTGGGACGTCGCCCTCACGCCGGAGGGCCCGGTGCTGGTCGAGGGGAACGTCAGCCCCGGCGCCCGGCTCTCGCAGGCACTGTCGGGGGAGCCGCTGGGCGCGACCCGCTATCTTCGGCACCTGGACGCGCACCTGCGCCACACGTACGCGCGGCGGCGGTAACGCGCGCGAGCTCAGTCCCCCGCCCGTGCCCGACGCCACGCCGACGTACCGCCGCGCCCGCCCCGAGGACCGCGACGCGGTCTTCCGCGTGCTGCGCTTCGCGAACTTCCACAACGTGCCCAGCCCCGAGATGCCGGCGCTCGACCTGGGCGACGTCTTCGTCGCCGAGGTGGGCGGGCTCGTGGTGGGCGCGGCGGGGTACGCGGTGCTCCCCGACGGCCGCGGCAAGACGACGCTGATGGCCGTCGACCCGGACTACCGCCGCTACGGGATCGGGGCGCGGCTGCAGGAGCTGCGCATGGACGCGCTCCGGGCGCTAGGGTGCCGCACCCTCGTCACCAACGCCGACCTCCCCGACACGATCTCGTGGTACAAGCGCAAGTTCGGCTACCGCGAGGTCGGGGCGCTGGCCAAGCTGCACGAGTTCGGGGACCCCGCGGTCGATCACTGGACGACGCTGGAGTGCGACCTCGACGCGTGGGCGGCGCGCCGCGCGCCCTCAGGCCAGTGACGGCGCCGACGTCGTCGTGCGGGGGAACGTGGCGTCGCTCGGCGCCACCACGCCCGTGACCGCCGCGCCGCCCCGCGGTGCGAGCCCGAGCCGCCGCCGGGTCTCGGCCGGCGTGGCGAGCGGCCGCTCCGCGAACTCGGCGAGGCGGCAGACGCGCTCGACCAGCATCGCGTTCGTCGCCAGCCGCGTGCGGCCCTGGTCCCACCAGATGTTGTCCTCCAGCCCCACGCGCACCTGCCCGCCGGCGGCGATGGCCATCATGTTCGCCTCGAGCTGGTAGCGCCCGATCCCGGCGACCCCCCACGTCCACCCCTCGGGGACGAGCGCGAGGAAGGCGCCGAGCATCCCCGGCGTGGCGGGCGCGGTGCCGAGGTTGCCGAGCAGGATGTTGACGTAGCACGGCGCGTCGATCAGCCCGCGGTCCACCAGGTGCCGGCCGAAGCTCAGCATCCCCGGCTCGAACACCTCGAGCTCGGGCTTGATGCCGCGTTCGCGCATGCGCGCCGCCAGCCCCTTGATCGTCTCGGGGGCGTTGACCGACGCCTGCTGCACGAAGTTGTTCGAGCCCAGGGTGAGCGAGGCCATGTCGGGCTTCGCGTCGCCGACGAGGTCGAGCACCGCGCCGCGCGCCTCGACGGTGTTGACCAGCCGCCCGGAGCAGGTGGCGCAGACCACCAGTGCCGGGTCGATGCGGCGGATCCCCTCGATGATCGGCGCGAACGCGTCGGGGTCGGTGGTCGGGACGCCGGCGGCGTCGCGCGCGTGCACGTGGATCATGGTCGCGCCCAGCGCCGCGCAGCGCGCCACGTCGTCGAGGATCTCGTCGGTGGTGAGCGGGACGTGCGGGGTCATCGCCTTCGTCGGCACCATGCCGGTCAGGGCGAGGTTGATGATCAGGGGCGTCGACATGGGACGGGGGGGCTGGGGACAGACGGCGGGAGCGCGGACGCGCTACAGCCGCCCCTCCGACCAGAGGGCGAGGCCGAGCAGGAGCTTGAGCCCGCCCTGCCGCGGGCGGTCCGCGCCCAGGCGGATGGGCGTGCCTGGCGGCGGGAGGAAGTCCGCCAGGAGGTCGGGGTCCATCAGCACGTCCAGCCGGGCGAGGTGCGGGGCGGCGGCCTGCCGCACCCGCTCCCACCCGTCGCCGCGGATCGTGAAGGTGCGGACGTAGAAGCGGGACTCGCGTCGGCGCGCCGCGAGCGTGCGCAGGAGCGGGAGCCGGGTCACGCGCTCGCGGGCCGCCCGGCGCAGCTGGTAGGCGAGGGGGGGCGCCACCGGCGTGTCCTCCAGCGAGTTGTGGTCGAGCGGGAGCGCGGCCAGCCGCGGAAAGCGGCGCCGCACGATCTCGCGCTGCAGCCGGCGCCCCGACATGGCCGCCACCGGGAGCGAGCCGATGGCGTCGAGGAGCGCGTGATCCAGCGCCGGGAGCACCGGCCAGGCGGTGAAGCAGCCGCGCCAGCTGATCGCGCCGATGTGGTTGCGCACCCGGTCGGTGAGTGAGAAGCGCCAGTAGCGCCGGAAGTCGGCCCCGGCGTAGCCGGCGTAGATGCGCGCCATGTCGGCCAGCACGTCGTCCACCACCTCCGCGCCGGCCGTGGGCGCGAGCAGCCGCCGCAGGTGCGCCGGCGCCAGGGCGTCGGCGTTTCGCGTCGCGAAGGCGGTGGGGAAGGGGAGGGTGCCGGTGCGCAGCGCCTCGGGCGCCGTCTTCGTGTTCGCGTGCAGCAGGTGGTCGAAGGCGTAGCCGGCGACGACGCGCTCGGGGAGCGCGCACAGCCCCTCTCCCTGTCCCCAGCTCAGCACCCAGCTGAAGCCGCCCGCCAGGTGCTCCCACCGGGCCGCCAGCGCGGCGTGCGCCGGCAGGGCGGCGGGGGGGATCTCGTACGCCCGGTGCGGCACCCCGAGCGCGCGCGCCGCGCCGACGGCGCAGCGCATCTCGACGTCGGACGCGATCCCCTGGGTGAGCGCGGTGAGCTCCGTCCCCTGCTCGGTCGCGTAGCCGGCCAGCATGCGCGAGTCGAGTCCCCCCGAGAGGAGGATCCCGACGCGCGGTGCCTTTCCGACGTGGCGCCGCACCGCGTCGGCGATCGCGGCGTCGATGCGCTCCACGTAGGCGTGCCAGGGGAGGTCCTCGCCCGCCCACTCGGTGGGCAGGGCGTACTGCTCCCGCTCGCGCGCGCCGCCGGCGGGGCTCCAGCAGAGGAGGTGCCCCGGCGGGGGCCGACGGAGGGGGGAGAGCAGCGCCGGCGGGGTCAGGAGCCCGTTGAGCATCAGGATCCCCGCCAGCGCGGCCGGATCGACGGCGGGCGCGCACAGGGGGTGCTGGCGCAGCAGCTCCGGGCTGGACGCGACCGCCAGCACGTTGCCGCGCGCGAACCAGTAGAGCGGGAACCACCCCATCAGGTCCACCCCCACGGTCACCCCGCGCCCCGGCACGTAGGCGAGTCCGGCGTGGTAGCCGTCGAGCACCGGCGCGGCGGCGGGCTCGCGCCCGGGGTGGTGCCAGTGCGCGCGCAGGGCCGGCGCGTCGAGGGGGGTCCCGTCGGGGCCGAGCAGCGCGTCGCCGAAGAGTACCGCGAGCCCGCCGTCGTCCGCGGCGACGGAGAGGGGCGCCCGCGGCCCGGCGGCCCACGCGACCGCGCAGTCACCGACCTGGCGGTGCCCGGCCGTCAGCCCCGGCAGCGGCGGGAGCTGCGGCGCGATCCGGTCGAGGTAGCCCTTCCGGCGCGCCGGGTCGGGGTCGACGACGAGGACGAAGTTGGCCATGGACGCGGAAAGGCGGTGCGACGGTGTGGCCGGCCCGCTAGGATGCGGCGTCCATCCCTGATCCGTCCAGGCCGACATACGTATGACCGACCCATCGTCGGACGCCGTCCGCCCGTCCGCCGAGAGCTTCGCGCGTCTGGAGGCGGACCGCCTGCGCCTCCCCGAAGGGTTTTCCACCGGGCCGGGCGGGTGGTCCGCGCTCCGCTTCGCCGCCGGCCAGCGGCTGTTCGGGCTGGGCGGCGGCGACGCCGCCCCGGTGCTCGCCTGGTACCGGCGCTTCGTCTGGGCGGAGCTGCGGCGCCGTAGCGGGACGGCGCGCGCCGCACTCTGGGTGCTGCGGGAGCCGCTCCGCCTCGCCCGCGGCGTGCGCGAAGCGGCGGCGCACGCCGGGGGGCCGGTGCGCGAGCGGCACGGCGTTTCGGTCGCCGCCCAGGTCGCCCAGATGCTCTGGCTCGGGCTCGTGCGGAACGTGCAGCCCGACTCGTACTACCGCTTCCAGCTCTTCCGCCCGGAGCGGCGGCGGCGGGCCGCGCTCTACCTGCAGCACACCGAGGCGGCGATGCTCTACCGGGTGCTCGCCCACCGCGACGCCCGCGACGACTTCCTGACGCTCGAGGACAAGCGCCGCTTCGAGCTCTGGTGCCGCCGCCACGCGCTCCCCACGGTGCGCACGGTGGCCGAGTTCCGCGACGGCGCCCTCGTCGACACCGAGCTGGCGCCGGGCGGGCGGGGGGCGCTCGCCGCCCACCGGGGGCGCGACCTCTTCTCCAAACCGGTCGACGCCAGCGAGGGGCGCGGCGCCCGCCGCTGGCACTGGCAGGAGGGCGGCTGGACCGACGGCGCGTCGTCCCCGCTCGACGAGGACGCGCTGGTCGCCGAGCTGGCGGCGCAGTCGCGGGGCACGGGGGTGCTCGTCCAGGAGTGCCTCGCCAACGATCCGTTGCTCGGTGCGGTCGCGCCGGCGGCGGTGTCGACGGTGCGGTTCGTGACGGCGCGTTCGCCCGGCGGGGCGCCCGAGATCACCAACGTCGGCTTCCGCATGGGGGTCGGGGCGAGCCGCACCGACAACTTCTCGGGGGGCGGGCTGGCCGCGGCGGTGGACCCGGCCACCGGCCGGCTGGGCGCGGTGGTGCAAGCCGACCCCGTGCTCCACGTCGTCCCCGTCGAGATCCACCCCGACACGGGCACCCGGCTGGCCGGCTTCCAGCTCCCGCACTGGCCGCAGGCGGTCGCCCTCGCCCTGGCGTCCCACGCCGCGCTGGAGCGCATCGGCTTCGTGGGGTGGGACGTCGCCCTCACCCCCGACGGCCCGGTGCTGGTCGAGGGGAACTTCAGCCCCGGCGCCCGCCTCGCCCAGGCGCCCTCGGGCGAGCCGCTGGGCGCGACGAACCACCTGCGCCACCTCGACGCGCAGCTCGCGCGCTCGTACGCCCGCGGGCGGTGACCGTCGGGGCGGCCGGTGCTATCCGAGCCGCTCGCCGAGCATGAGGCGCCGCCAGCTCTCCAGGTAGAACACGGTCTCCGCGCTCTCGTCGAAGCTGGGCGCGCCCGGCCGCAGGGCGGCGAGGGCCGCCGTGTCCACCACCGAGCTGGGGAGCGCGTGCCGCGCCACCGCCGCCGCCGGAAAGGGAGACGGGGCCCACCGGAACCCGGTCCGCACCCCCACCGCGCCGAGCGCGCGCGCGACCTTGGGTCGCTGCGCCACCGAGGCGACCGCGGCCCGCACCCGCTGGTCGTGGTAGCGGAGCGTCGTCCGCAGCCCACCCCCCGGGTTCAGGATGTCGGCGCCGCTGGCCACGGGCACACGCAGCGCCTCGGGGAAGTGCCGCCGGAAGACGGCATAGCAGAGCGCCAGCGTCCGCCGGTCCTCGGGGTCGACCGCGCACGCCGCCGCCCAGCTTCCGCGCGACAGCCCCGGGGCGAGCGCCGGCACGACCGACGCGTACACCTGAAACGGGTTCTGGCCGGTGCGCATCCGCGCCCGCGACTCCACCTGGAAGCGCCACGACGCGGTGGGGACGTCGCCGATCCGCGCCCGCTCCTCGGCCACGAGCTGGTCGAACCCGGCGTCCATGGCGGTCAACCAGTCGGGGTGCAGCACACGCGCGGCCGCCGCCCGCGCCGCCGCCCGCCGCGGCGCCACGCGCTTGGCGAGGTAAGCGTCCATCCCCACCGCGCCCCCCGAGAACTTGAGCAGCGGGCCGGTCAGACAGCCGTCCCAGACCGCGCGCAGCTCGGGCGTCACCAGCCGCGAGACCTGGGCGATGAACAGGTGCAGCGACGGGGTGAGCACCTCGTTGCGCGCCAGGAAGCGGAGGTAGCCGTCCCCGGCGAAGAAGTCGGGCTCGGCATCCACCCGCTCGACCTCGAGCCCGTACACCCGGCCGGCCGCCGAAGCGAAGCGGCCGTCGGCGTCGGCATTCTCGTCGGGGTGGCTGTGGCAGAGGAGCCGCGGGCGCGCCCCGGTCTCGGCGATCAGCGCCAGGATGAGCCGGGAATCGAACCCGCCGCTGAACAGCAGCGTCGTCTCGGGCGCCTCGCGCAGCGCGGCCGCGACGTCCTCGCGCATCTCGGCGACGATCCGGTCCGCCGCCTCCTCGACCGGCAGCGGCTCGCCCGCGGGCCACTCCCACCAATGCCGATCGACCGGCGCGGACCCGGCGCGCGCGGCGTCGTGCACGCGCACCAGCGCCGGCGGCATCCGTCGCACGCCCGCCAACGGGGTGCGGTCCCCGACCGGGTGGCCGATGTAGAAGAAGGCGCCCCACCCCGCCGGGTCGAACTCCGCCCGCTCCGCCGCCGCGGCCACCGCGCGCAGCTCGGTCGCGTAGATCGTCCCCCCCGCGGCCGCCCCCACGTACAGCGGCTGCATCCCCAGCGCGTCGGTGACCACCACCGTACGGCGCTCCGCCGCGTGCCAGAGCGCGGCGGCGAAGTGGCCGTCCAGCGAGGTCAGCCGCTCCGTGACCTCCGCGCTCGGCGCCCCGGCCGCGAGCATCCGCTCGACGGCGTCGAGCAGGTCGGCGACCCGTCCGCCGCGCCATACCGGTGTGCCGGCGACGGCCAGCAGGTCGCCGGCCGGTGTCGCGCGCACCACCAGCGCGGTGGCCGGCGTTCCGGGCCGCCCGGCCACCGCGAGTACCCCGCCGGGAAACGGGTGGACCGCGGTCGCCCCCCCGTCGGCCGCCTGGGTGGCGAGGGCGCGCGCGACGGCGGAATCGGCTGCCGGATGGGGGGGGCCTACGAACAGCGTGAGCTTCATGCAGAGCGAACGTCGGCGGGGGGCGGGGTGTCGGCAGAGAGGCTAAGCCCGCCGGAGGGCGAAGTGAAGCGCGCCCGGGCCGTCACCGCGCCTACGAGGGCGGCGAGCACCGCGGCCACGCCTTGCCACGCCGGCGCGGCCGTCAGGCCGAAGCCGAGAGGGACGACCCACTGCCCGAGCAGCAGGCCGGCCGCCGCGGCCAGCGCCGCCGTCCGCTGGGAGCGGGCGGTCGTCGCGCCGGCCCGCATCCAGTAACCGAGTGGTAACCACCCGGCGGCGAGCCAGAGCGCGGTGATCACCCCGATCGCGATCGGGGTGTGCGGCGCCCGCGGAACCACCAGCGCCCAGCCCAGCGCCGGGGTCAGCGCCAGTCGCGCGTGGGGCCGGCCGGCCCTGCTCGGGTCGGCCAGCTCGAGTACGCCGCGCTCGACGCTGGCCACGAGCCACACCGTGTCGCCCGCGGCCGGGCCGAACGCGTCGACGAGCCGGAGCGTCGGCGCGCGCAGCCGCATCGCCGGCGCTCGCGTGGGCGGCTGGAGGTACGCGTCCAGGCCCACGTGCCCGAGGTGGAAGAATGGGGCGGGGTCGCCCGGCGGGTGGACGTACAGGATGGGAACCGGGGAGCGCCGAGCGTCCTCGCCGACCACTCGGACGTCGGCCCTGAGCGGGCCGCGACGGTCGGCGGATTCGAGGAGCACGGGCCCCGAGCCGCGGCGGGCGTAACGCCGGCCATCGAACCCCGCCTCCACGACCCGGCCGGCGTACCACCCGTGGCGGGGCGGCGCCGCGATGAGCGTGCTGACGGTCGGCGCTCGCTCGCCGGGCGCGTCCGGCGGCGCCGAGAAGGCCCAGGCCGCTCCGATCCAGATGGCCAGCCATCCCGCCAGCCAGGCGATCCAGAGACGGCGGGCCGCCGGCGGGCCGGGGTGCGCCCACGCCGGGACCGTACGGGCGAGCGCCGCGCCGAGCAGGGCGCCGGCGGCGTTCGCGACGACGTCGACGGGGGTCGCGACCCGGCCCTCGATCGCGAGGTACTGCGTGAGCTCGATGGCGGCGGCCACCACCAGCCCCGTCACCCCGGCCGCCGCAGTGCCCAGACCCGCGAGGGCCAGCATCGCGCCCAGCGGCGTAAAGAGGGCCACGTTGGCGACCGCGTCGGCCGTGGCGTGCGGCCCACAGATGAGGCAGCCGTGCGGCAGCGGCTCGACCCCCGGCGGCCCTGCCGACGACAGCGTCAGCCACGCGATCAGCGCGCCGACGGCCGCCACGCCCGCGCCGGCGTGGCGGTGTCTCCGCGGTGGGACGTTCGGTGATGCCGAGTCGCGACGCACTGAAGCCTTGACCGGTCGGTTGGGCGGCCCGCAAGTTTGTGAGGCTCCCGACCGCCCCGATGGAGGGGCGCGGGCTGCCTCTGCCGTGGCGCATAGGTTGCTCAGATTCGTGTGAGCGCGTCCAGGGGCAGCGATGCTCCTGGCAACGATGTTTGCGCGGCGGCCGGGCCGGATCACCCTCCGGCGCCGCCCGCCAGACGCCGTGAGCACGGTGTGCATCCTCAGCTCGGCCGGGGCCCACGCGTCACGGTCACACCCGCCATTCTTCCCTCCGCCCCGTGCTCCTCGACGACTCCTCCCACCGGTACGTGAAGGCGCTGTACGCCGTCGCCATGCTCCTGATCCTGGTGCCGCTGGCCGACGTGACGCTGCGCTCGTTCACCACCGAATTCGGCTCGCTGCAGTGGCGGTTCGGGACCGTGGGGCTGCTGTTCGGCAACCTCGGGACGGTCGTGCTGGGGCTCGGGCTGGCGGGGCTGGTCGCCACGATCCTCGGCAACCGCGGCGTGCTGCGCGGCGTCGGCCTGTTCTCGATCCTGCTGGCCGTGGCGCTGCTGGCGATGATGGCGCTGTTCGCGCTCGACGCGCTGCAGATGCGCCGGCTGGTCGCCGCGGCGCTCAAGCGCCAGGTGCTGGTCTCGTCGGCCGGCGCGGCCTTCTCGGCGGGCCTCGCCACGCTGGCGCTGGCGGCGCTCGGGCGCGGCGCCCTGCTGACGAGCCGCGGCGGGCGTCCGTCGTCGGTCGACCGGCGTGCGGCCCGCCCCGCGCCGGCGCCGCTGGTCGCGCAAACCGCGCCCCAGGCCCGCCCCCGCGCCACCGAGCCGGTCTGACCCCGACGCCCGGCGCGCCCGCAGGGCCGCGACGGCTCCTCCACCTCGCTAGCGCGGCGCCGCCGCGCGGAGTCCCGACGTGACGACCGCTTCCCCACCCATCGCACAACCCACGCTGCTCGCGCGCACCCGCGCGTGGGCGTCGCCCGAGGTCGTGCTGGGCGCGGCGCTGTTCGCGATGCTGTTCGCGCGGCCGATGCGGTCGCTCGCGCTCGACTGGTGGAACAACCCCGAGGCCGGGCACGGGCTGCTGCTCGCCCCGCTCGCGCTCTGGTTCGCGTGGCGCGACGGGCTGGTGAGCGACCCCGCGCCGAACCGCCTGCTGGGCGGCGTGATCGTCGCGTTCGGCGTCGCCTTCCGCTACGTGGCCGACCTGGCGGCGGAGCTGTTCATCATGCGCGGCTCGATCATGATGACGCTCCTCGGGCTCACCGTCTGGTACTTCGGCGTCCGGCAGGCGCTGCGCTGGTGGCTCCCCTTCACGCTGCTCGGCCTCTCGGTCCCGCTGCCGGAGATGGTGCTGAGCCGCGTGGCGCTCCCGCTGCAGTTCACCGCCTCGCAGATCGGCGCCTCGCTGCTCCAGTGGCGCGACATCCCGGTGCTCCTGACCGGCAACGTGATCCGCATCCCGGGGCACGAGCTGTTCGTGGCCGAGGCGTGCAGCGGGCTGCGCTCGCTGACCGCGCTGCTCAGCCTCGGCGTGCTGCTCGGCGCCATCACGCTCCACCACCCGATCACGCGCGTGCTGCTGCTGGCGCTCGCGATCCCGGTGGCGATCGTCCTCAACGGGGTGCGCGTGTTCCTCACGGGCTTCCTCGTCTACTTCGTCGACCCGAAGCTGGGCGAGGGGTTCATGCACCTGACCGAGGGGTGGCTGATCTTCGTCGTCGCCTTCGCCATGCTCGGCGGGATCGCCTGGCTGCTCCTGTCCGGCGAGCGGTTCGTGATCCCGTCGCTGCGCCCCGCCCCCGCCGCCCCCGCCCCGCGGGAGGAGGAGCTCGATGACTGACGTCGTCCGCTACACGCCGGTCGCCCTGCTGGGCGTCGGCTGCCTGCTGATCTCCGGGATCCGCGAGCAGCAGCGGATGCCGTCGCGCGAGCCGATGAAGGCGGTCGCGGTGCAGGCGCCGGGGTACACCGTCACCGACGTGGTGGTGAAGGAGCAGGAGCGCCGGATCGCCGGGATGAGCGACTACATGTTCCGCGCGTTCCAGCGCGACTCGCTCGACGCGGGGTTCAGCGTCTACGTCGGGTACTACGACTACCAGGTGCAGGGGAAGACGATCCACTCGCCGAAGAACTGCCTCCCCGGCGCCGGGTGGGAGCAGCTGTCGTCGAGCGTCCAGACGGTGAACGTCGGCGGCACCGCGCACCCGGTGAACCGCTACATCCTGGCCAACAAGGGCGCGCAGGCGATGGTGTACTACTGGTACCAGGGGCGCGGCCGGACGGAGGCGAACGAGTACAAGGTGAAGTGGCACCTGCTGCGCGACGCGGCGATCCACGGGCGGACGGAGGAGGCGCTGGTGCGCATCGTCGTCCCGCTCGAGCGCGCGGACACGCGGCGCGAGCCGCAGCGCGCGTACGCCCGCGCCGACAGCCTCCTGCAGTCGCTGGCCACGCAGCTCATCCCGAACGTCGAGCGCGTGCTGCCCACCGCGCCAGGGGTCTGAGTTGGGCCGACCCCGGCGCGCCTCCGGGCGCCGCGTGACTCCGACGAGTCGTGCGGCGCCCGCGTCATTGTGCGCGGGGCCCGCGTCGGGGCCCCGCCCGAACACACCGCGTCGTGCCACCGACGCCCGGAGTTGAGAGGTCCGAAGTCACATGTGCGGCATCTGTGGGGTCGCGGTCGCGCCGCGGTCTGGGCGCGCGCTCGACGAGGCGGCGGTGGTCCGCATGCGCGACGCGCTGCACCACCGCGGGCCCGACGGGGCGGGGCTCTTCGTCGAGCGCTACGACGACGGCTCGGGCGTCGCCCTGGGGCACCGCCGGCTGAGCATCGTCGACGTCGCCCACGGCGCGCAGCCGATGGCGAGCGACGACGGCGCGCTGCAGCTCGTCTACAACGGGGAGGTCTACAACCACCCCGAGGCGATGCGGCGGCTGCAGAGTGAGGGGGTGCGCTACCACACGCACTGCGACACCGAGACGGTGCTGCGCCTGTACGAGCGGCACGGCGTCGACACCCCCGCGCACCTGCGCGGGATGTTCGCGGTCGCGCTCTGGGACCGGCGGAAGCGCGAGCTCTTCCTCGCCCGCGACCGCTTCGGCGTGAAGCCCGTCTACTACGTGCACGCCGACGACGGGTCGCTCTACTTCGCCTCCGAGATCAAGGCGCTGGTCGAGGCGGGGGCGGTGCGCCCGGCGCTCAACTGGCGCGCGCTCCCCGACTTCCTCGCCAACCACGCCCCGTCCGGCGACGAGACGCTGTTCGAGGGGGTGCGGCGGCTGCCGCCCGGGCACACGCTGCTCTGGCGCGACGGCAAGGTCGAGCTGCGGCAGTACTGGGACCTGTCGTTCGCGGGGCAGGGCGGCGCCGCGCCGCGCGACGAGCGCGCGATCGTCGACGAGTACGGGGAGCGCTTCCGCGAGGCGGTGCGCGTCCGCCTGATGGCCGACGTCCCGCTCGGGATGTTCCTCTCCGGCGGGATCGACTCGGCGGCGATCACGGCCGCCATGTCGCAGCTGGTCGACGACCAGATCAAGACCTTCTCGGTGGCGTTCGCCGAGCGCGAAGCCAACGAGCTGCGCTACGCGCGCATGGTGGCCGAGCGGTACCGCACCGACCACCACGAGGTGGTCGTGAGCCCCGAGCAGTTCTTCGACGCGCTGCCGCGCCTGGTCTGGCACGAGGACGAGCCGCCGGCGCACCCGTCGAGCATCGCGCTCTACTTCGTCTCGCAACTGGCCGCCGAGCGGGTGAAGGTGGTGCTGACGGGGGAGGGGAGCGACGAGACGCTGGCCGGCTACAACCGCTACCGCGTCACCATCCAGCAGATGGCGCTCGGCGCGCGCTACGAGTCGCTGGCGCCCGGGGCGGTGCGGGCGCTGGTGCGCGGGGCCGTCGGCGCGCTCCCGGCGGGGCGGCTCCGCCAGCGGCTGGGGCGCACGATCCTCACGCGGCGCGCCGACCTGGACACGCTGTACTTCGACAACTTCGCCGTGTTCGCGCGCGACGAGCAGCCGTCGCTGCTGACGCGCGAGGCCCGCGCCCGCGTCGCCGGCGCCGACCCGTACGCCGCCTACCACGGCGCGCTGGCGCGCACCGACGCGCGGACGCTGCTCGACCGGCTGCTCTACGCCGACACCAAGACGTACCTGCACGAGCTGCTCATGAAGCAGGACCAGATGAGCATGGCGGCGTCGATCGAGAGCCGCGTCCCCTTCCTCGACCACCCGCTGGTGGAGTGGGTGGCGGCGCTGCCGGCGTCGATGAAGCTGCGCGGGCTGACCACCAAGCACGTCCTCCGCGAGGCGATGCGCCCGCACCTCCCGCCCGAGATCCTGAGCCGCAAGAAGATGGGCTTCCCGGTGCCGGTGGGGAGCTGGTTCCGCGGCGCCCACCGTCACCTGGTCGACGAGTACGTGCTCGGCGATCGCGCGCTGGGGCGCGGGATCTTCGAGCCGGCGGCGGTGCGCGCGCTGGCGGCCCGCCACCAGGCGGGGGAGAACCACGCCGAGCGGCTGTGGGCGCTCGTCACCTTCGAGATGTGGCAGCGTCTTTGGATGGACGGCGAGGCGCCCGAGCCCCCGGCCGCGTCGGCCGCGGAGCTGGCGGCCGTCTGAGCGCGCCCCTTTCCGACTTCCCGCACGAAACCCAAATAGATGAGCACAGGAATCAGCGTCTTCGGCCTCGGCTACGTCGGCTGCGTCTCCGCCGCCTGCTTCGCGCGCGAGGGGCACACGGTCGTCGGCGTCGACGTCAGCGCGTCGAAGGTCGAGATGGTCAACGCGGGGCGCAGCACGATCGTCGAGGAGGGGATCGGCGAGCTGGTGGCGGAGATGCGCGCCTCGGGGCGGCTGCGGGCGACCGCCGACGTCGCCGAGGCGGTGCGCGCGACGCACGTCTCGCTGATCTGCGTCGGCACGCCCAGCCGCCCGAACGGGAGCATCGACCTGCGCTACGTCGAGCGGGTGTGCGAGCAGATCGGCGAGGCGCTACGCGACAAGGACGCCGCGCACACCGTCGTCGTGCGCAGCACCGTGATGCCGGGGACGATCGACGGCGTCGTGATCCCGGCGCTCGAGCGCACCTCGGGCAAGCGGGCCGGCGAGGGGTTCGTCGTCTGCAGCAACCCCGAGTTCCTGCGCGAGGGGACCTCGATCCGCGACTTCTACGATCCGCCGTTCACCCTGATCGGGGCGCACGACCCGGCGCACGCCGAGGCGGTGGCCGCGCTCTACGCCGGGGTGAAGGCGCCGGTGCACGTGGCCGCGGTGCGCGTGGCGGAGACAGTGAAGTACGTCTGCAACTGCTACCACGGGCTCAAGGTCGGCTTCGCGAACGAGATCGGGAACGTCTGCAAGGCGCTCGGCGTGGACAGCCACGAGGTGATGCGGATCTTCTGCGAGGACCGCAAGCTGAACATCTCGCCGGCGTACCTGCGTCCCGGGTTCGCCTTCGGCGGCTCGTGCCTGCCCAAGGACCTGCGGGCCATCACCTACCAGGCGCGCACGCTGGACGTCGACACGCCGATCCTGAACGCGACGCTCGACAGCAACCGCAAGCAGATCGACCGCGCCTTCCACATGGTGATGGCCTCGGGCTCGCGGAAGGTCGGGGTGCTGGGGATGGCGTTCAAGGCGGGCACCGACGACCTGCGCGAGTCGCCGATGGTGTCGCTGATCGAGATGCTGGTGGGGAAGGGGGTGCAGGTCGGGATCTACGACCCGCACGTCCGCAGCGCGACGCTCATGGGCGCCAACCGCGAGTACGTCGAGCGCGAGGTGCCGCACATCTGGACGCTCCTGCGCCCGTCGATCGGCGAGGTGCTGGCCGACGCCGAGACGGTGGTGATCGGGAACAGCGCGAGCGAGTTCAAGGCGCTCGACGGGGCGCTGCGGGACGGGCAGACGGTGATCGACCTCGCCCGCGCCTTCGGGTCGCGCACGTCGGACGGGGCGCGCTACCAGGGGATCTGCTGGTGACACGCGAAACTCTCGTGGAGGAGCAGGGGGCGCGGCAGCACGCCGACGAGGTCGCGCGCGGGGAGCGCTTCACCTTCGGCGACAACTGGGCCGCCTTCCTGCGGGTGCTGGACGACGAGCGCATCGCGAACGCGCGCGCCAGCCTCGCGCGGATGCTCGGCACCGACGACCTGCGCGGCCGGCGCGTGCTCGACGCGGGCTCCGGCTCGGGGCTCTCGAGCCTCGTCATGTACCAGATGGGCGCGGAGCTGGTCTCGTTCGACTACGACCCGCAGTCGGTCGCCTGCACGCGCGAACTCCGGCGCCGCTACGCCCCCGACTCGCCGCGGTGGCAGGTGATGCAGGGTTCGGTGCTCGACCCCGAGTTCGTCGCCGGGCTCGGGACGTTCGACGTCGTCTACTCGTGGGGCGTGCTGCACCACACCGGGCAGATGTGGCGCGCGATCGACCTGGCGGCGCAGCGCGTCGCGCCGGGCGGCACCCTCTTCATCGCGATCTACAACGACCAGGGGGCGTGGTCGCCGCGCTGGACGAAGATCAAGCGGCTCTACTGCTCCGGGCCGGTCGGGAAGGCGGCGGTCGTCGCCGGCTTCTTCTCCTACCAGTTCACGCGCGACCTGCTGGCCGACGTGGTGTGGCGCCGCGCGCCGTGGCGCCGCTACCGCGAGTACAAGCAGCGCCGCGGGATGTCGGTGGTGCACGACTGGCACGACTGGCTGGGCGGCTACCCGTTCGAGTACGCCAAGCCGGAGGAGATCCTCGACCACTGCGCGAAGCGGGGCTTCCGGCTCGACCGGATGTCGACGGTCGCCGGCTCCGTGGGGTGCAACGAGTTCGTCTTCACCCGTGAGCGTTGAGGCGGCGGATCTTCGTGCGCTCCCCCGCGGGCGACCGGTGAGTGCGCGCCGCGCGCTCAAGGGCGCCGTCGAGGGGGCGGCCGCGCTGACGGTCGCCCCGCACCTGCTGACGTACCGGCTGCTGGCCGCGCTCGGGGCGACGGGGCGCCGGCTCGCCTTCCGCTCCTGCACCCAGCGCGCCAGCCACTGGCGCGGCGAGGCGGGGGTGTACCGGCGGCGGGCGCTCTACCGGCGGGTGCTGCGCCGGTGCGGCGCCGACGTGTCCATCGAGTTCGGGACGACGTTCGCCACCCCGGAGATCGAGCTCGGCGACGCCGTGTACATCGGCGCCTACGGCAACATCGGCCACTGCACGATCGGGGCGGACACGCTGTTCGGCTCGCACGTGATGATCATGGCCGGCACCCGCCAGCACGGGATCGAGCGGCTCGACGTGCCGATGCGGGCGCAGCCGGGCGCCTTCACCGAGGTCGCGATCGGGCGCGACGTCTGGATCGGGAACGGCGCGATCGTGGCCGCCGACGTGGGCGACCACGCGATCGTCGCCGCCGGCGCGGTGGTCGTGAAGCCGGTGCCGCCGTACGCGATCGTCGGCGGCAACCCGGCAAAGCTCATCGGCGACCGCCGGGAGCGCGCGCGCGCGGCCGAATCCGCCGCCGCCCCGTCATGACCGCGCCGCCCGTCCCGGCGCCGCGGCCGCGCCGGAAGGGGATCATCCTCGCCGGCGGGTCCGGCACGCGGCTCTACCCGGTCACGCGCGCGGTCAGCAAGCAGCTCGTGCCGGTGTACGACAAGCCGATGGTGTACTACCCGCTGGCGACGCTGATGCTGGCCGGGATCCGCGACGTGCTCGTGATCTCGACCCCCGAGGACCTGCCGCAGTTCGCGCGGCTGCTCGGCGACGGCGCGCAGTGGGGGATGGCCTTCTCCTACGCGGAGCAGCCGAGCCCCGACGGGCTGGCGCAGGCGTTCCTCATCGGGCGCGACTTCGTGGGCGGCGACCCGTGCGCGCTCGTCCTCGGCGACAACATCTTCTACGGCGCCGACCTGAGCGGCGTCGTGCAGCGCGCCGCCGCGCGGGCCGAGGGCGCGACGGTGTTCGGGTACCGCGTGAGCGACCCGAGCGCCTACGGCGTCGTCGAGTTCGACGCGGCCGGGCGCGCGGTCAGCATCGTCGAGAAGCCCGCGCAGCCGCGCTCGAAGTACGCGGTCACGGGGCTCTACTTCTACGACAACCGCGTGCTCGACATCGCCCGCGAGATCCGCCCCTCGGCGCGCGGGGAGCTGGAGATCACCGACGTCAACGTGCGCTACCTCGAGCTGGGCGCGCTCTCGGTCGAGATCCTGGGGCGCGGGACGGCCTGGCTCGACACGGGGACGCACGCCTCGCTCTTGCAGGCCGGGCTCTTCGTCGAGACCATCGAGCAGCGGCAGGGGCTGAAGATCGCCTGCCCCGAGGAGATCGCCTGGCGCATGGGGTTCATCGACGCCGCGCAGCTCGAGGCGCTGGCGCGCGGGCTCGCCCGGAGCGGCTACGGCCAGTACCTGCTCAACGTGCTGGAGGAGGCGGTCGTTCGGTGAAGCTGGTGCCGACCGAGATCCCCGAGGTCGTGCGGGTGGAGCCGCGCGTCTTCGGCGACGCGCGCGGCTTCTTCCTGGAGGCCTGGCACGCCGAGAAGTTCCGCGCCCAGGGCGTCGACGCGACGTTCGTGCAGCACAACCAGAGCCGGTCGTCGCTCGGCACGCTGCGCGGGCTGCACTACCAGGTGTGCCGCCCGCAGGGGAAGCTGGTGCGCGTGGTGCGCGGCGAGATCTACGACGTCGCCGTCGACCTGCGCCGCTCGTCGCCGACCTTCGGGCGCTGGGTGGGGGAGCGCCTCAGCGAGACCAACCACCGCCAGCTCTGGATTCCCCCCGGCTTCGCGCACGGCTTCGTGGCGCTGAGCGCGGAGGCGGACGTTGTCTACCTCTGCACCGAGGTGTGGGTGCCGGAGTACGACCGGTGCGTGCGCTGGGACGACCCGGAGCTCGGCGTCGCCTGGCCGCTGCCCCCGGGCGCGCCGCCGCTGCTCTCGGACAAGGACGCCGGGGCCCCCTGGTTGCGCGACGCCGAGGTCTACCCGTGAGCACCGTACGTCGCGCCGTGGTGCTCGGCGCGGGCGGCCAGCTCGGGACGGAGCTGCGGCGCGTCGCGCCGTCCGGGTGGGAGGTGGTCGCCCTGACGCGCGCCGAGGCCGACCTGGCCGAACCAACGGCGGCCGCGGCGGCCGTCGTTGCCGCGCGCCCCGACGTCGTGCTCAACGCCGCCGCCTACACCGCCGTCGACCAGGCGGAGCGCGAGCCGGAGCTGGCGCTCGCGGTCAACGCGCACGCCGTCGAGGCGATCGCGCGCGCCGCCGACGCGGCGGGCGCGCGCCTGGTGCACGTGTCGACCGACTACGTGTTCGACGGCGCGGCGCACGAGCCGTACCCGCCCGACGCGCCGGTCGCCCCGCTCGGCGTCTACGGCCGGACCAAGCTCGCCGGGGAGCGCGCCGCGCTCGACGTGCTGGGCGCGCGCGCGACGGTGGTGCGCACGGCCTGGGTGTACGCGGCGTGCGGGCGCAACTTCGTGCACACGATGCTGCGCCTGATGCGCGAGCGCGACGAGGTGCGCGTGGTAGACGACCAACTCGGCACCCCGACGTGGGCGCGCGCGCTCGCCGGCGCGTGCTGGCGGGCGGCCGCGGACCCGGGCGTCCACGGCGTGCACCACTGGACCGACGCCGGCGTCGCGTCCTGGTACGACTTCGCGGTCGCGATCCAGGAGGAGGCGCTCGCGCTCGGCCTCCTCGCGCGCGCCGTCCCGGTGCGCCCGATCCGCACCGCCGACTACCCGACGCCGGCGCGCCGCCCGTCGTACGCGGTGCTGGACAGGACCGGCGGCTGGGCCGCGCTCGGAGCGGCGGCGCACTGGCGCGTCAACCTTCGCCACATGCTCGCGGAGCTCCCCCGTGCGTAGCCTGCTCGTCACCGGCGGCGCCGGCTTCATCGGCTCGAACTTCGTCCGCCACTGGCTGCGCAGCCGCCCGGACGACCGCGTCGTGGTGCTCGACGCGCTGACCTACGCCGGCAACCGCGCCAGCCTGGCCGACTGCGAGGGACACCCGGGCTTCGTCTTCGCGCACGGCGACATCGCGCAGCCGGGGCTCGCGGAGTCGCTGCTGCGCGAGCACGACGCGCGCGCGGTCGTGCACTTCGCCGCCGAGTCGCACGTCGACCGCTCGATCCACGGGCCGGACGCCTTCCTGGAGACCAACGTGCTCGGCACGCACGCGCTGCTGAAGGCAGCGCGCGCGGTGTGGTGCGCGGGCGGGCGGTGGGCCGACGGCGCGCGCTTCCACCACGTCTCGACCGACGAGGTCTACGGCTCGCTCGGCCCCGACGACCCGCCCTTCACCGAGCGCACCCCGTACGCGCCCAACTCCCCGTACTCGGCCACCAAGGCGGCGAGCGACCACCTCGTGCGCGCGTACCACCACACGTACGGGCTGCCCGTGACGACGAGCAACTGCTCGAACAACTACGGGCCGTACCACTTCCCGGAGAAGCTGATCCCGCTGATGATCGTCAACGCGCTCGACGGGCGCGCGCTGCCGGTCTACGGCGACGGCGGGAACGTGCGCGACTGGCTGTACGTCGAGGACCACTGCCGCGCGGTGGCGCTGATCCTCGAGCGCGGGCGCGTCGGGGAGGTGTACAACGTGGGCGGGCTGAACGAGTGGCGGAACCTCGACATCGTGCGCCTGCTCTGCCGCCTGCTCGACGAGGCGTTCGCGTCGGACCCGTCGCTGGCCGCGCGCTTTCCGCACTGCCCGGCCGCGCGCGGGGCGTCGTGCGAGACGCTCGTCACCTTCGTCGCCGACCGCCCCGGACACGACCGCCGCTACGCGATCGACGCCGCCAAGCTCCGCGACGAGCTGGGGTTCGCGCCCGCCGAGAGCTTCGAGACGGGGGTCCGCAAGACGGTCGCCTGGTACCTGGCGAACGAGCCGTGGTGGCGTGCCGTGATGGACGGCAGCTACCGCCGTTGGGTGGCCGCGCACTACGCGGCCCCCTCGGCGGCGCCGGCGTGACCGCGCCGGGTCGCTAGGCCGGCTGCGCGGCGGGGCGGAGGGCGGGCGCGGCGGCGCCGCGGACGACCACCGCGATCTCGTCCTCGAGGTGGTCCTTCACCTCGGGGGCGACGACGCGGCTCCGCGCCCCCGCCGGGTCGGCGAGCACCGCCAGCAGCCGGTCGGCGATCGCGCGCGTCATCGCGTCGTCGAGCGTCGGCTCGTAGGTGATCACCGACGGCGGGCGCAGGCCGTCCGCCGCGGCGACCACCGGCACGCCGAGCGTCAGCGCCTCGAGCACCGACGAGCAGACGCCGTCGCGGAGGTGGGTGCGCAGGTACAGCACCGAACGCTGCATCGCCGTCACGAACTGCGCGTGCGGCAGGTTCCCCGGCACCAGCACGCGGTCGGTCAGCCCGCGCTCGGCGAGCTGCGCGCGGAAGTCGTCGGGGACGACCTTGGGGCCGACGAACAGCAGCCCCGCGCGCGGGTGCGCGTCGGCCACCGCGCGGAACGCGTCGAGCAGCGCCGCGACGGTGAACTCCTCGCGCAGCAGCGTGTAGGTGAACACCACCGGGTCGTGCCGCGCGAAGAACGCCTCGACCTCCGCGGGCAGCGGCGCCGGGATCTCCTCGGCGTACTGCGTGGTGAAGGCGGGGATCGGGTGGATGCGCTCGGGCGGGACGCCGTACTTCGCGATCAGCGCCTTCACCGGCTCGTGGTTGCAGATCACGTCGCCCGACGAGGTGAAGAGCAGCCGGAAGGCGTGGTACCAGAAGCCGGACTCGCGCGGGAAGCGCATCTGCACCGGCCCCGCGTGGAAGGTCAGCACCGCCGGGTTCCCGAGCGCGCGCCCGAGCAGGGTGGGGAAGAGCGCCAGCAGGTACCCCTTCCACGAGTCGCCGTTGACGTGCGTGTGCATCCGGTAGCCGCGGAACGCGTGCGACGCCACGGTGCGCGCGTACGACCAGGCGCCGTCCGCCGGGATGCAGTCGCGCCCCGCCAGCCGCCGCCCGGGACCGATGTCGAGGACGCGCGAGTCCACGCCGCGCCGCTTCAGCTCGCGGTGCAGCACCTCGGTGTGCATCGACCAGCCGCACATGGGCGGCGGGAAGTTGCCGATCTGCAGGATTCGCGGCGGCGTCATGACGTGAGGCGTGGCGGGCGGCGGGCCCACGGGGGCGGGCCCACGCGTACGGCGGAAAGCTACGCGGCGACCGGGGCAAGACGAAGGCCGGGGGACCGCCGTCGCGGTCCCCCGGCCTCACCGACGGCGCGAACCGTCAGCCGTCGTCAGTTGCCGCCGCCCACCAGCGGGATCGGGAGCGTGCCGCCCAGCGCGCCGCCCAGCAGGGCGCCCGCGGCGCCCGCGAACGGGCTGCTGGAGAGCAGCGTGAAGTCGCCCGACCCGGCGTTCGCGAACCCGACCTCGGCCAGCGTGGCCACCCGCTTGGTCGTCACCGGGTAGGGGAAGCGGCTCGAGATGCTGCCGATGATCACGTTGTTCTCGAAGACGTAGGTGTCGCGCCACATGGCCTTGAACGCGGCGGTCCCCGAGCCCTCGCCGCTGCTCATCCAGCCCGACGCGCCGAGCGTCCCGATGTTGCCGCGGGCGACGAACCGGCTCGCCTGCCCGCGTGACGACGGGTCCATGATCGCGGCGTGCGTGTCGACGTCGTTGTGGATCATCGTGTTGTTCAGGAGCTGGACGTCGCTCAGCGGGCCGCCCATCACGAACATCCGGCCGCCGCGCGTCCCGGCGTAGCTCCCGATGTTGTAGAACAGGTTGTGCTCGATCTTGATGCGCGCCGCCGGGACCGCCGGGTGCTTCTCCGGGTTGGCCGCGAGCGTGACCGCGTTCGGGCTGTTGCGCAGGATGTTCCGGCGGAAGGTCACGTCGGCCGTCTGCGACCAGGGCGCCCGCCCGTACTGGTTGGTCGACTTGATCACGATGGCCGTGCCGGTCTGCGCGTCGGCCCAGTTGTTCTCGAACAGGTTCCCCTCGACGAGCACGCGCTTCGCGTGCTTGAACTCGAGCAGGTTCTTCACCGTCCACACGCCCTTCCAGCTGGCCGGGCGCCAGATGTGGTTGTTGCGGATGGTGATGTCGGACGGGCTCAGGTTCGCGATGCGCGGGTCCGAGCCGCCGATGAAGATCCCCATGCCGGCGCCGCTGAGCGAGTTGTTCTCGATCAGCACCGGCCCCGGGCTCGCCACCGTGCCGATCGCGTGCGAGTCGAACCCGTTGCGGTGGCACTCGGTGACGGTCGAGTTCACGACCGCCGTCCGGGCCGAGTTCAGCATGATGCAGCGCGTCAGCCCGACCTTCGTGTTGCCGTGGATGTACGTGCGGTCGAACACGATGTCCGACGGGATCTGGCTCATCTCCCGCGCCGACCCGTCGCTCAGGCGGATGAGGGCGCCGAGCGTCTTGATCGAGTCGTGCGGCATCACCTCGACGCCGATGAAGCGCCAGCCGCGGGTGCCGGTGTCGGCGCTGATGGCGGGGTCGTTGCGCCCCTGCGCGACCAGCTTGGCGAACCGGCCCGCCATGGCCGGCGTGACGCGCGTGCCGGCGGCCGGCAGCGTGCCGTCGGTGCGGACGGTGATCCAGCCGCTCGTGTTCCCCTTGTCGCGCAGGCGGAAGTAGCCGACGTAGCTGGCGCCGGGGGTGAGCAGGATCTGGTCGCCCGGCTGCGCCTCGCGGAGGGCGGCGTACAGCGCCGAGACGTCGGCGGGGCGGAACGTCTTCCCGGTCACGACCGCGTCGGTCGGGAGCGTGAGGCGTTCGGGGAGCGCCGGCTGCACGACCGACGCGGCGACCTGCGCGGCGGTGAGGGCGCGTCCGGGCGCCTCGCGGACGTCGGCGGCGGTGATCGCCGGCTCGGACGTGGCGGGGGCGGGGGGGGCGGTGATGGCGTCATCGCAGGCCGTCAGCGCGAGCAAGCACGCCGAGGCCAGCGACACGGATCCGCGTCGCAGCATCGTTCCTCCAGGGGGGCACGTCGGGGGAGTTCGGCGGCTCGACTGGCGTAGCGCTCCGGCAGGGAAGCGCGGTAGCCTCGTAGCTTTGCGGCCCCGGCTTTCGCCGGGTGTGCCTTTGTCGCGACCTCCGCCTGGAGGAGCGATCCTGCCGTGACAGTGGGCAGTGAGGGGTGATGTCCCCTCGCCCGAGAGACGGTCTGAGCCGGTGAAGGTAACGTTGCAGACGCCCGCGTCTGTGACCGGGATCACGGACGCGGGCGTCTGCGCAACACCGTCGCGCTGTTGTGGCGCGGGCGCGACATCCGGGCTGCACCAGGTCGCCCGCGCGCCCGCTCCGTGCGGCCGTCAGTGGGCCGCCGCCCCGACCTCCGCGGCGGCGGGGAGCCGAACGGCCGGGCGGCCGAGGCTCACGTACTCGAGCGACGCCGCGCGCATCTCGTCGGGGCGGTAAACGTTCCGCAGGTCGATCACGAGCGGGCGCCGCAGCGCCGCACGCACGCGGTCGAGATCTAGGGCGCGGAACTCGTTCCACTCGGTCAGCAGGACGAGCGCGTCGGCGCCCTCGACGGCCGCGTAGGCGTCGTCCACGTACTCGACGTCGGCCAGCACCTTGCGCGCCTCGTGCATCGCGACCGGGTCGTACGCCCGCACCGTCGCGCCGGCGGCGACCAGGCGCGGGACGATCTCGAGGCTCGGGGCCTCGCGCATGTCGTCGGTGTTGGGCTTGAAGGCCAGGCCGAGCACCCCGATGGTGCGCCCCGCCAACGACCCGCCCTCCCCGGCCGCGGCGATGACGCGCTCGGCCATCGCCGCCTTGCGCCGCTCGTTCCCGGCGACGACCGCGTTCACGATGCTCAGCTCCGCGCCGTACTGCTCCCCCGTCCGCGCCATCGCGCGCGTGTCCTTCGGAAAGCAGGAGCCGCCGAACCCCGGGCCGGTGTGGAGGAACTTGCCCCCGATACGCCCGTCGAGCCCCATCGCCTTGGCCACGTCCTGCACGTCGGCGCCCACGCGCTCGCACAGGTCGGCCACCTCGTTGATGAAGGCGATCTTGGTGGCCAGGAAGGCGTTGGCCGCGTACTTCGTCACCTCGGCGCTCTCCAGCGAGGTGAACACGATCGGCGTCTCGAGCAGGAAGAGCGGGCGGTAGAGGCGGCGCATCACCTTCTGCGCGCGCTCGGTCTCGGCGCCGATGACGACGCGGTCGGGGCGCATGAAGTCCCCGATCGCCGAGCCCTCGCGCAGGAACTCGGGGTTCGACACCACGTCGAAGTCGGCGTCCGGCGCCGCCTCGCGCATGATCGCCAGGACGCGGCGCCCCGTCCCCACCGGCACCGTGCTCTTGGTGACGACCACGCAGTAGCGGTCGATGAGCGGGGCGACGCTGCGCGCGGCCGCCTCCACGTAGGTGAGGTCCGCGTGCCCGTCGCCGCGCCGCGACGGCGTCCCGACGGCGATCATGACGACGTCCGCGCCGCGGATGGCGCTCGGCAGGTCGTGCGTGAACGAGAGCCGCCCCGACTCCGCGTTCTCCGCCACGAGCGCGTCCAGCCCCGGCTCGTAGATCGGGAGCACGCCGCGCTGCAGGGCGGCGATCTTGTCGGCGTCCATGTCCATGCACACGACGTCGATCCCGAACTCGGCGAAGCAGGCTCCGGACACCAGGCCGACGTAGCCGGTGCCGATGACGGCGATCTTCACGGTGGTGATCCTGGGTAAAGGGGGAGGCGCCCGCGAGAGTCTCGGCGACGGCGCGCCCCAAATGTAGCCGCGCCGGCGGAGGGGTGTCGGCGGCGGGGCGGAGTGCCGAGATTCCGCCCCATGGTGACCGCGCCCGCCCCCGCCCGATGAGCCTCGCCTTCGTCGGCGACGTGATGCTCTTCGCGCCGGCCGCCGTCGACGCGCCGCTTCCCGGGCGCGTGGTGCTCAACCTCGAGGCGCCGATCGTGCCGGCGGGCCCGGACGGCGGGCCCCCGCCCGCGCGCGACAAGGTCGTGCTGCGCGCCGCGGCCAACCACCTGGCCGCGACCTTCGGCGGCGCGATCGCCGCCGTCAACCTGGCCAACAACCACGCCGCGGACTACGGGCGGGCCGGGCTGGCGGCCACGGTGGCGGCGGCCCGCGAGGCCGGGGCGCCCTGCTTCGGCGCCGGCGACGTCGCGGACGCGTGCCGCAACCCGCTCCTGCTCGACGTCGACGGCGTGCCGGTCGCGCTGCTCGGCTACGCCTGTCCGACCACGCACGCCGTCTTCGCGCGCGAAGACGAGTGCGGGGTGGCGCCGCTCGACGTCGCGGCGGTCGCGCGCGACGTCGCCGCCGCCCGCGCCGCCGGCGCCGCCCGGGTGGTCGTCAACGCGCACTGGGGCGTCGAGCACGTCGGCCTGCCGCGCCCCGACGACGTGGCCGTCGGCCGCGCCCTCGTCGACGCCGGCGCGGACCTCGTGGTCGGCCACCACGCCCACGTGGCGCAGCCGTGGGAGACGTACCGCGGCGCCACGATCGCGTACGGGCTGGGGAGCTTCCTCGTCCCCGACCTCGACGTGCCGACGATGTACGACGCGCACGGCGTCCCGCGCGGGCGGCTGCGCAAGCGCATGTGGCCCTGGCACCGGCGGTCGCTGGTCGCGAGCTGGGACCCGCGCACGAACGCGGTCGCCTGGTCCACCTGGTACTTCGACGGCCGGCGCGTGCGGCAGGTCGGGGCCGACGCCGAGCGGTACCGGCTGCGCTACGACCCGGCCACGTACCCGGCGCTCTTCCGGCGCGCCGTGCTCCGCGACACCTGGCGCGACCGCCTCGGGAACTACGCGGCCGACCCGGTGCTCCCGCGCCCGCGCCATCTGCGCTCGATCCTGAACATCACCGCCGGCGCGCTGCGCGCCGGGCGGCAGGGCTGAGCGGGCGGCCGTGATCGGACGCGGGCTCGCCGCGCTGCTGCGGCTGTACTGGCGGGCGGAGTCGCGCTGGTCGGCCGTCCGCAGCCGCCTGTTCGCGGCGGCGCTCGTCCGCCTCCCGGGCGTGGTGGCCGACGGCGCGCCGGTCGTGCGCGGCGTCCCGCTGGTCGAGCTGGCGCCCGGCGCCACACTGCGCCTGGGGCGCGGCGTCACGCTGAACTCGCGCAACCGCGGCTACCACCTCAGCATGTACGCGCCGGTGAAGCTGCTGGCCGACCGCCCCGGGGCGGTGATCGAGATCGGGGACGAGACGCGCATCCACGGCTCGTGCATCCACGCCTACGCCCGGGTGCGCATCGGGCGCCGGTGCCTCATCGCCGCCAACGTGCAGATCTTCGACGGGAGCGGCCACGACCTCGCGCTCGAGGCGCCCGACCGCCGCATCCACACCGGCGGCGACGCGCGGCCGGTGGAGATCGGCGACGACGTCTGGCTGGGCGCCGGGTGCGTGGTGATGCCCGGCGTCCGGATCGGGCGCGGGAGCGTCGTCGCCGCGGGGAGCGTCGTGTCGCGCGACCTGCCGGCCGGCGTGCTGGCCGGCGGCGTGCCTGCCCGCGTGCTGCGCGAGGCGGCGGCGCCGCCGGATTAAGGGTGGCACAGGTCGGAGCGCCTGAAGCGGTGCTCCGCCGCGCTCGCGGCCCTTACGCGCCGCGGTACAGCCGCTCGAATCCCACCAACTCGACGTCCGAGCGGCCGGCAGCGACGCGTTCGAGGTCGGCCGTGAACGCCGGGGCGAAGAGGAGGAGCCGGGCGCTCGCGGCTTTCGGGCCGAGCGCCGAGCGCGCCCGCTCGAGGCGACGCAGGTGCCCGGCGCCGACCGCCTCGCCCGACTTCGCCTCGCCGACGGCGAGCACGGTGCGCTCCGACGGCTCGACCCCACCCCCGTCCGCGGCCGCGACGACGTCGAGCTGGTGCTCGATCCCATCGATGGTCACCGCCGACGGGCCGACGTGGTCAGCTTCGCCGCCGATGGTTCCCGGCGCCGCGAAGCGGCGCACCCAGGTGCGCGCCTGCTCCTCGAACACGGGACCACGGACGCGCGAGTCGAAGACCGGAGCGAGCCGACGCTCCCACGTCGCCCGCGGGTCGCGTTCGCGGAGGGCGGTGGCGTGCGGCTCGAGGACGGCGTAGTGGAACTGCAGGAACGGGTCGCCGAGGGCGTACACCGGGCGTCGCGCGCGCACGGGATCCTCGTGGCGGACGATGAACCCCGCGGCGACGAGGCGCTTGAGAGCGGGGTCGAGGTTCGGCACGGGGCGGCGGAGCTGGTTCGCGATGGCGCCCGCGGTCACCACGCCGTTGGCGATCACGCCGAGGATGCTGTGGTGGAGCGTCTGGCTGGCGGCGGCGAGCGTCGGGTCCTCCGCGAGGAGCGTTGTGGCCTCGTGGTGGAGCGTGGCCGCCGGCGACAGGACGCGCTCGGCGACCCACCGGGAGAAGTCGTCGGGGTCGCGGGGCAGGTCGTCGTCGACCATGTCGGTGGCGTAGCCCACGACGCCGCCGATCACGGCGAAGACGCGGGCGGCCAGCGTCAGCTCCGGCGCGTCGCCGAGCAGGGCGGCCGCCCGGCGAAAGTCGAACGGTTGCATCACGAGCTCGAGGCCCGCCCGTCCCCGGAGTGGCGCCTGTCCGCCGGTGAGCTTTCGCATCATCGCGATGGCGGAGCCGCAGAGGATGAGGCGGGCCCGGCCGCCGGTCTCGCGCCGTGCCGGACCGAGCAGGGTGGCAACGGTGGAGTCGAGGCCGGGCTCCGCCTCCAGCAGGTAGCCGAACTCGTCGAGCACGACGGGCGTGGGCGCGGACGCGCCCAGGTGGAGGAGGCGGGCGAGCGCATCCTCCCAGCCCTCGAGGGCGAGGCGCCCGACGCCGAGGTGCGCCCCCAGCGCGTCGCCAAGTCGCGCGAGGTGAATGGCGGACTCGGCGCGCGTGGCCTCCCAGTAGAAGCCGCGCCGGGCGCGTGTCAGCGCGGCCAGCAGCGTCGACTTGCCGATCCGGCGCCGCCCGTACACGAGGGCGAGGGTGTTCCGGTCGGTCGCGTTGTCAACGAATCGGTCGACGGGCTCGGCGCTGTTGGTCGCGTCCATCGCCAGAATGTATCGTTCGCAATACTATTGTCAACGATACTATCATGCACGGCGCGTCTCCTCCTCGGCACCCATCACCCTGCTACGGGTGGCGCACGTCGGAACGCGTGAACCGGTGCTTGCCGGCGCTCGACAGCGCGATCGTCTCCACCTCGCGCACCTCGACGGCCAGCTGCCCCGGCGCCAGCGCCTCGGCCTCGCGCACCACGCGGGCGACGTCCGACGACGTGCCGACTCCGCGCGCGCCCGTGACGTAGAGCACGATCCGGTCGACGGCGGTCTGGTGGAACTGGAAGCTGTCGACCCCCCGCGTGCCGTACATCAGGTGCGTGAAGTACTCGCCGTGGACCACGCGCCCGTTGGGGAGCGGGAAGTTGTCGCTCTGCCGCGCGATCGCGAGGTCCATCAGGGGGAAGCCGAGCCCGCAGTCGCAGGCCGCGCCCAGCACGCGCCCCGTGTCCTCGTTCCGGTAGCGCACCAGCGGCATCGCGCGCGCGGTCAGCGAGGTGACGAGCAGCGGCTCCGCCTCGGCGCCGTCGACGGCCCCCGAGAGCGTCTCGAGCGCGCACAGGTCGGTGGCGACGTGCATGCGCCCGTTCACGCACTCGAAGCTGATCGAGTTGACCTCGCTGCTGCCGTACATGTCGAACACCTTGCAGCCGAACGCCGCCTCCAGGTCGGCGCGCTGCGGGGCGAGCAGCTTCTCGGCGGTCGTGAACACGCCGCGGATCCGGGGGACCGAGAACCGCTCGGCGCGCACGAACTGCGCGAAGCGCACGAGCGTCGACGCGTAGCCGAAGGCGATCGTCGGGCGGATGCGGCGCCACACGGCGGCCCACCGGCGCATCTCCGCCTCGCCGGACTGGAACGGGTCGAACTGGTAGAAGCGGCGCAGCGTCTGGCGGGCCTCGAACTCCAGCCCGCCCATCCGCTCGAGCTTCTCGTTGAACCCCCAGAAGTACGCCACCATGTCGCCGGGGCGCCACCCGCACTGCCAGAACGCGCGGTACTTCGCGGCGTCGCCGTAGTCGAGCGCGCTGCGGTCGCGGTAGAACGAGAGCGGGACCCCCGTCGAACCGCCCGAGTTGTGGCGGTACACGGTCGCGCGGTCGACCCGCTCGTCGACCAAATCGTCGAGGCGCTCGCGGATGACGTCCTTCGTCAGCACCGGCAGCCGCCGGAGTTCGTCGGCGTCGCGGAGGTCGGCGGCCCGAAAGCCGATCGCCCGGAACGTCTCGCGGTAGTACGGGACGTGGCGCTCGGCGTGGCCGAGCAACTCCCGGAGCCGCTCGAGCTGGAACCGCCGCGCCTCGTCCGGCGTCCGGCGCATGCCGGCGAGGAGCGCGGGGAGGAGCTCGAGGCTCTGCGAGCCGCGCAGCCGGTGGGCGAGGTGGAAGAGGGCGGGACCGAGCATGGCGGACGACAGAAAGCGCGACGGCGGCGGATCCGGGGAGGGACGTGCGACGGGGCGCGTCGCAACGTGTCGCGACGCGCCCCGTCTGGCGTCAACACTCGCCGGTCGGGCGGCGGCCGGCAAGCCGTCCGACGCCGACCGCCCCGCACTCAGGACGCCGGCCGGCGGCGCCGGCGGGCGACGAGCCCGAGCCCCCCGAGCCCGGTGGCGAGCAGCGCCCAGGTGCCCGGCTCCGGGGTGACCGTCGCCGACGCCTCGTGGAAGCTCGCCCACGCCGGGTCGTACGCGATCCCGCGCTGCGCGGCCAGCGTCTGCGTGAGCGGGATGCCGAGCGAGTACTCGACCCAGTCGGCGCCCGTGTTGGTGTTCACGCGGCCGTAGCGGTTGTTGCGGGTCGTGACGCCGTACTGGAAGCGGGTCGGCGCCCGGTCGTAGTAGTCGTAGCGCACGTCGAAGTCCTCGAGCGCGCCCCGGCGCAGCCGCACGGTGTTCGTGTCGTACTTGGCCGCCTTGTGGTTGAGCCCCATCATGCGGAACCCGGAGAAGTAGTAGTGCTCGACCGTCTGCTGCCCCTCGCGCGTGAACACCTTGTAGCCGAGGTTCATGTTCGAGACGCCGTCGGCCTTCAGGTTCGAGTAGCCGAGGCGCGCGTGCGTGAACACCCGGTCGGCGCCGTCCACCCAGAACTTGAGGTCGTGGACGTTCATGAAGCCGTACATGTGGTTGAGCGACTGCACCGGGTTGGGGCCGAGCTCGAAGCGGTTCTCCGGCGTGCCCCAGCGGAAGCCGACGAACTGCATCCCGAGGTTGGTGTCGACGTAGTCGACCGTCGACACCGCGATCTCGCCGGCGGCGAGCGACGGGTGCACGCCGGGCTCGCTCGCCCAGGTGGCGAGGCGGAAGTTCGCGAAGCGGTGGCCGCCGATCATGCAGCCGCCGCTCGAGCGGCTCGCCCCGTTGAGGGCGATGAGTTCGGAGAACAGGCTGGCGTCCGAGCAGCTCGGGAGCTGCGCGGCGGCGGGGGCGGGGAGGGCCGCGGTCGCGACGGACGCGGCGGCGAGGGCGCGGCGCAAGGAGAGGAGCGGCATGGAAGCGCTCTCCGGGGTGGGGGAGACGGCGTGGCGTGACAGACCCGTCATCGGGACCGCAGGGTGCGCGAATATCGGGTGCCGTTCCGGGCGCGACAAGAGTCGTAGCAGGGGAGTGACACGCTCCCGGCCGACCGCACGGGCGGATCCGCCGGGCTGCTACATTCCGCGCGGCCCCTGCGCCGGTCCGCCCCGCATCCCCACGTCCGTCGAGACCCGCTTCGTGGCTCCCCGTCGTCTGCGCATCGCTTTCCTGGTCGACGGCTTCGCCGTCGGCGGCACCGAACTGAACGCGGTACGCACCGCCGAGGCGATCGACCGGTCGCGCTACGACCTCACCGTGCTCGGCATGCGCCGCGACGGGCCGCTGCTCGAGCGCTACCGCGCCGCCGGGGTGCGCGTGGAGGACTTCGCCTTCCGCGGGCTGCGCCACCCCGACGCGGTGACGATGGTCCCGCGCCACGTGCGCTGGCTGCGCGCGCACGGGATCGACGTGCTGCACGCGCACGACAAGTACAGCAACATGTACGGCGCGCTCATCGGGCGGCTGGCGCGCGTGCCGCTGCTGATCGCGAGCCGCCGCTTCGAGAACCACGGCGCGCGGCGCTTCGCGGTCGGCAACCGGGTGGCGTACCACCTCGCCGACCGCGCGCTCGCCAACAGCGACGGGGTGGGGGCGCTGCTGGTGCGCGAGGGGATCCCGCCGGCGAAGGTGGCGGTCGTGCCGAACTTCCTCGACGACGCGGCGTTCGAGCCGGCCCCCCCCGCGGCGCGCGCCGCGTTCGCCGCCGAGCTGGCCCTCCCCGCGGACGCGATCGTGGTCGGGTGCGTCGCGCGGCTCGTCCCGGTCAAGGACCACCCGACGCTCCTGCGCGCCTTCGCCGACGTGGCGCGGGCGGAGCCGCGCGCCGTGCTCGTGCTGGTGGGCGACGGCCCCTCGCGTGCCGCGCTCGAGGCGCTCGCCGGCGAGCTGGGGGTCGCGCACGCGGTACGGTTCGCGGGGCAGCGCGAGAACGCGGTGAACCTGCACCAGTCGTTCGACGTGTCGACGCTCTCGTCGGTCAGCGAGGGGTTCCCGAACACCGTCATCGAGGCGCTCGCGGCGGCCGTGCCGGTCGTGGCGACCGACGTGGGGGCGGTGCGCGACGCGGTGGTCGACGGGCGCACCGGGCTGGTCGTCCCCGCCGGCGACTCGGCGGCGTTCGGGCGCGCGCTGCTCGCCCTGGTGCGGGACCCGGCGCGGCGGGCGGCGCTCGGGGCCGAGGGGCGGCGGCTCGCGCTCGCGCGCTACCGGCGCGAGGCGGTGCTGGCCCAGCTCTACGCGCTGTGGGAGGGGGCGCGCCGCGCCGCGCCGGCGCCCGCCGGGGCGGAGGTCCCGGCCCCCGTCTCGTCGCCGCAGCGCTGAGCGTCGCGGTCAGCCGCGGCTGAGCACGACGCTCAGCGCCGGCTCCGGGCGGCCGCGGCGCGCACCGGGAAGTCGGGCGCGACCCCGGCGACCCCGTCGCGCACGGCGTCGAGTGGCGCCCCGACGCCCGACGGCACCCCGGCCGCGCCGAGCAGGCCGCGCAGCGCGTCCCACCCGGTGACGCCGGCCAGCTGCGCCGACAGCCCCGACGGGCGCACGACCCGGGTCCCGCCCGGGTACGCGCTGCGCGGCGACGAGGCGGCGACGAGCACGTTGTCGGCGAAGCGCCAGCTCTCCGGCCACGCCTTGCTGAGCGCCGATGCGCCCTCGCCCCCGCCCGAGGCCCACACGCCGTACGTGCCGCGCGTGAAGACGTTGCCCCGGACGTCGAGGTTCCGGGACGGCCTGCCGCCGTCGAGCATCAGCGCGTGCGTCGCCCGCTCGCCGTGCAGGAAGGTGTTGTCGACGACGGCGACGTCGGCGAGCGGGCCGAAGAGCGCGAGCATCCGCCCGTTGCGCGTGCCGGCGAACTCGCCCACGTCGTAGACCACGTTCTCGAGGACCGCGATGCGCGCCGCCGGGACCGCGGGGCGCGGCTCGGGGCGCGCGGCGACCGAGATGCCGGCGGCGACGTGGCGCAGGACGTTGCGGCGGAACGTCACGTCGCTCGTCTGCGACCAGGGGGCGCGCCCGTACTGGCTGACCGACTTGAGGACGATCGCGAACCCGCTCTGCCCGTCGACCCAGTGGTTCTCGAAGACGTTCTCCTCGATGAGCGCGCGGCGGGCGTGCTTGAACTCGAGCAGGTTCTTGACCGTCCACCGCCCCTTCCAGCTCGTCGGGCGCGTGATGTGGTTGCGGCGGATCTCGAAGTCGGACGGGCTGAGGTCGGCGACCCGCGGGTCGGCGCCCCCCCAGAAGATCCCCATCCCGCCGCCGGCGATGTAGTTGTTGGTGATCCGGTACGGGCCCGGCCCCGACGTGCCGCCGATCGCGTAGCTGTCGAACCCCTTGGCGTGGCACTCGTCGACGGTCGAGTTCATGACCGCGTTGCCGGCCCCGTTGAACTGGATGCAGCGCAGCAGGTCGAGCGACTCGGTGCCGTGCACCCAGCTCCGGTCGATCACCATGTCCGCCGGGATCTCGTCGGCGGTGCGCAGGTCGGGGTGGCCGAAGCGGACGAGCGTCCCGAAGCGCGCCCCCGACGGGTCGGCGCTGATCTCGACCTCGACGAACCGCCACCCGCCCGCGCCGGCCGCCGTCTCGATGGTCGGCTCGGCGAGCGCGCCGGTGCCGACGATCGACGCGAGCCGCCGGGCCTGCGCGAGCGCCGGCGTCATGCGCACGCCGCCGGGGAGCGAATCGGCGCCGAGGTCGGTGCGGACCGTGATCCACCGCCCCCCCCGGTCGCCCTTGCGCGGCAGGCGGAACCGGCCCCGGTAGCTGGCGCCGGGGGCCAGGAGGATCTGGTCCCCCGGGCGCGCCTCGTCGAGCGCCGCCTGGAGCCGCTCCCCGCTCCCGACCCGGATGGTGCGCCCGTTGGCCGGGTCGAAGAAGCGCACCGACTCGTAGTCCAGCCGCTTCGGGGGCGCCGGCGGGGCGACCTCGGCGCTCCCCGACCCGGGCGTCTCGGTCGGTTTGCCGGTCGCGGTCGTGTCGTCCGGCATCTCCCCCTCTCCCGGCTCCTCCTCCGGCAGGGAGTCGGTGGGGGCGGAGTCGGTGCGGGCGACCACCTGGATGCGGGCGTACGCCAGCAGCCCGCGGAAGGTGACGCCGACCTCCCCCTCACCGACCGAGTCCGCCCGGACCAGCCCGCCGGTGTCGGCGAGCGACAGCGGTCCCGCCTCGACCTTCCAGAACACCGAGTACGTCCCCGGGGCCGGGTCCTCGGTGCCGAACGACGCCAACGCGGTCAGGCGCAGCGTGTCGCCGACGGTGAGCGTCGTCTCCGCCGGCGTGACGGCGATGAGCGTCGGCTCGGCCTCGTCGACGTTGGCGGCCGCGAGCCGGCGCGGGGCCAGCGTCCCGCGCGCGTCGAGCCCCGCTTCCTCGGCGCAACCCCCGCCGCCGGCGATCGTGAGAAGCGCGAGCGTGAGGGAGGCGAGACTGCGCATGAGACGGGGGGATGCCGATGGGACGCGCGCGCGGCCGCGGGGCCACGTGGCCCCGCGCCGGCACGGGCTAAGTTACGGCGCCCGCGACGGCGAGAGCAATGCTGGGCGCCCACCACCCATTCATGCCGACACGCATCCACTGGCCCGGAGGCGCCCGCTTCGCCTTCACCGTCTTCGACGACCCGGACGCGCAGCCCCTCGCCGTGGGGCGCGAGGTCTACGCGCTACTCACCGACCTGGGGTTCCGCACGACCAAGGGGGTGTGGCCGGTCACCGGCCCCGGCACCCCTTCCGACTCGGGGCAGACGTGCGACGTCCCCGCCTACCGCGACTGGGTGCTCGACCTGCAGCGCCTCGGCTTCGAGGTCGGCTACCACAACACGACGCAGCACACCTCGACGCGCGAGGAGACGCGGCGCGGGCTGGCGCGGATGGCCGAGCTGTTCGGGCCCGAGCCGCTCACCATGGCGCAGCACTTCAACTGCGACGAGAACATCTACTGGGGGGACAAGCGGCTCAGCGGGGCGGGCGTGCGCGCGGTGTACAACGCCGCCACGCGCTTCCAGAACCGCGGCCGCTTCCACGGCGAGGAGCAGGGGCACGCGCAGTACTGGGCCGACCTGTGCCGCGAGCGGGTGCGCTCCGTGCGCAACTTCGTCTACGCCGAGATCGACACGCTCGCCGCCTGCCCCATGATGCCGTACCACGATCCGCGGCGCCCGGCGGTGCGCGAGTGGTACGCGTCGTCGGAGGGGGCGAACTGCCGCAGCTTCGTGCACACGATCCGCGAGGAGAACCAGGACCGGCTGGCCGAGGGCGGGGGCGCGTGCGTCATGTACACGCACTTCGGCCACGGCTTCGTGCGCGACGGGAAGCTCGACGCGCGCTTCGTCGCGCTGATGACGCGCCTCGCGGGGCTGGGCGGGTGGTACGTCCCGGTGCGCGCCCTGCTCGGCCACCTGCGCGAGCGGCGCGGCGGCGGCGACCACGTCCTATCGGACGCCGAGCGCGCGGGGCTGGAGCGCCGCTGGCTCTGGCACAAGCTGCGCTTCGGGACCGCCTGACCCGGGGCGGGGCGGCGCGCCGCCCCGCCCCCGCGCGTCACTCGCCGTCCGCGGCGTCGCCGTCCGGCGCCTGGCCGCGCAGCCGCGCGCGGGCGACGAGCCGCTGCCGCAGTTCGAAGGCGCGCCGGGCGCCGTCGCGCACCGCCTCGAGCGCCCGGAAGCGCGACTTGCGCAGCCAGGGCACGCGGGCCGGCACGACGCCGTACTTCTCCTTGTACCGCCCGCCGCCGCCCCAGTCGAACACCGTCACGCCGCGCGCCTTCCAGTAGCGCATGGCGTACCAGTGTAGCGCCTCGTTGGGGCGCAGCTGCTGGTGCGCGCGCCAGCTCGCGTTCCCCCAGAACTCGGCGACCCGGTTGAGCGCGGGGTAGATGCCGGTGGCGATGCACGTCCCGTCCGGCGCGCGCGCGCGCACGAGGAGCGCGTTCCCGCCGTCGCGCATGTGGCGCACCAGCGCGCGCACGCGCTCCGCCGGGTACGTGGGGACCTTCCCCTGCTTGGCGAACACGTCCTGCAGCTGGGCGTAGTACTCGTCGGCGAACGCGTCGTCGGTCGCGTGCTCGATGGTCACGCCCGACTTCTCCGCCTTGCGCACGCACCGGCGGCAGGCGCTCGCCATGTTGGCGAAGAGCGTCGCCTCGGGCTGGGTGAGGTCGGTCTCGTACGTCTCGTAGGCGCCGACGTGCCACCCCGTCCCCGCCGCGTCCTCGGGCACGAGCCCGCGGTCGGACAGCTCGACGTGCAGCGCGCCCACGTCGCGGAAGGCGAAACGCTCGAGCGCGGCCAGCGCGTCCCGGCGCGCGTAGCCGGGGCGCAGGTTGAAGCCGATGTACGGCGTGGTCCACCCGGGGAATGAGCTCCCCAGGATCGGCACGCCCAGCCGGCGCACGAGGACGCCCGTGTACCGGCCCACCACCGTGTCGCCGTCGAGCAGGTCGGCGACCACCGGGGTGCCGCGCTGCGTCTCGGCGACGAACGCGATCCACTCGCGCGTCTGGAAGACGGTCCGGTCGTCGTACGCGTCGAGGTCGCCCCACCGGATCTCGGCGGGCGCGAGGCGGCGCAGCCGGAGGGGGCTCACGAACGTCGGTCGGCGAGGTGATACACGGCGAACACTCCCAGGTCGTCGCGGAAGAGGCGCCAGCCGGCGGCGTGGTGCAGCCGCAAACTGGCGATGTTGTCGGAGGCGATGCGGGCGAGCACCGCGCGCGCGCCGCGCGCCCGCGCCGCGTCGAGCAGCGCGGCGTAGAGCGCCTCCCCGACGCCGCGCCGGCGGAACTCGGGGAGCACGCCGATGAAGCCGATCTTGGCCAGGTCGGGGGCCGGGTCGTCCCACCGCAGCGGCGCCTCGGCGGCGGGGGCGATCGGCGGCAGGGCGTCGGGACGCTCGCGGTCGCGCGCCGCGGACCGGTCGGACACGGAGGCGTGCGCCGGGCGCCGGGCGAGCCGGGCCGCGAGCCGGGTCGTCACCACGCGCGCCAGCAGGGGCGGCCGGCGCAGCAGGGCCGAGCGCCAGTACCGCGCCGTGTCGAGGGTCGCGACCACGAAGCCGGCGGGGGTCGCGTCGAACTCGGCCACCAGCGCGAGGACCCGGACGTCCCCCCCCACGGCACCCGCGCACACGGCCCGGTGCACGGCCGGGTGGTCGGTGCCGCCGAGCCGCACCCCGAGGCGGCCGAGCATCGCGACCAGCGCCGGACCGCTGGCGCGGTCCACCGGCGCGCACCGGGGCGCGACCTGCGAGGCTGGGGGCGTTGACGCGGGGGGAAACGAGACCATGACGTGCGAGAGTCCGGGTGCGGGCGGCCGAAACATAAGCACCCGATGCCTGCCGGTCCGGACGCCGGCTCACGCTGCCGAGGCCATCGGCCGACACTTAGATTCCGCGTATGAGCGTCTCGTCGATCCCAGAGCCCATGATGGGCCCGTCCGCGGCCCGCCGGGGCGGGGCGCTCCCCGGGCTACGGGCGCGCGCGCAGCGGCTGGTCGCCGGGCCGGCGGGCACGTCGAGCGGGTGGCCCGAGGGTGGCATCACGCGGCGGGTGCAGTGGACGATCCCGTTCGTCTGCCTGCTGCTGTACATGGCCGTGGTGCACAGCGGCCGCCTCCGGGTCGGACAGGAGGCGCTCGTCCTGGGGCTGCTGCTCGTACCGACGCTGGCGGGCGGGATCCGCGTCCCGGCGCCACTCATCTGGATGGGGGCGCTGGTCGGCTGGTGCTTCGTGACGGCCGCGCTCTCGCCGTTCGGCGGCCAGTCGATGGACGCGAGCTACGAGTTCATGAAGGTCTGGCTGATCGCCTTCCTGGCGGCGAACGCCATCCGCACGCGCGAGCAACTGCGCGCCTTCGTGGTGATCTGGCTGGGGCTGTACGCGCTCTTCCCCGTGCGCGGCACGCTCATGAACTACCTGGCCGGGGTCAGCGAGTTCGGGCGCTACAAGTGGAACTTCATCTTCGAGAACCCGAACGACCTCGCCACCTTCACCCTGCTCCAGATCGCGCTCTGCCTGGCGCTGCTGCAGGTGGAGCGGCAGCGGTGGGTGCGCACCTGCGCGATCCTCGGCATCGGGGCGCTCGCGTTCGTGCTCGTGATCACGCAGTCGCGCGGCGGGATGCTGGCGCTGGGCACGCTGGTGCTGGTCACGATGCTGCGCCAGAAGAAGAGGGCCCGCAACCTGGCGCTGTTCGGGCTCGCCGGGCTGCTCGTGATGGCGACCGCGCCCGAGAAGGTCTTCAGCCGACTGGGCGGGCTGACCGCGCTGATGGGCGGGACCGAGGCGCTCAAGGAGGTCGACAAGGAGCAGTCGGCGGCCAGCCGGTTCGCGATCTGGCGGGTGGCATCCCACATCACGAAGCAGTCGCCGGTGAACGGCGTGGGGTGGGGGACGTACGCCGACGCGCACCTGGCCTACCAGGGCGAGGTCCCCGACATCCCCCGGACGGCGCGCGGCCGGCGCGACGCGCACGGCACGTACATGCGCCTCGCGGCCGAGACGGGGTTCGTGGGGCTCGCGCTCTTCCTGGGCGTCATCCTGTCGTCGCGGCGCGCCGCCTCGCGCGCGCTCAAGACGATCCGGGCGCACTACCCCGGGATCGACGGCTTCCTGCTCGCGCTGCTGGTCGGGCAGCTCGCCTACCTGCAGGCCGCCATCTTCGGCTCGTACGCGCACCTGCCCTTCCTCTACCTGTTCACCGTGCTGATCGTGGTCACGTCGACGCTGTACGGCCGTCCCCCCGCCGCCCTGCCGGCGGCGCCCGCGGGCGCCCCCGCCCCGCGGGCGTTCGCGGCGCCCGCGCCGGCGCCCGCGCGCGGGCGCCGCGGCGGCCTCGCCGTCGGCACCTGGCGCTGACCGGGGCCCGGACGTGTGCGGCATCGCCGGCTTCGCCGGCCTCCCCGAGCGCGACGACGCGGCGCGCGCGACGCTGGCGCGCATGTGCGCGGCGATCGTCCACCGCGGCCCCGACGGCGAGGGCACCCTGGTCGAGGGGGACGTCGCCCTCGGCATGCGGCGGCTGAGCATCATCGACGTCGCCGGCGGCTGGCAGCCGATCGGCAACGAGGACGGCCGGGTGCAGGTCGTCTTCAACGGCGAGATCTACAACCACCGGGCGCTGCGCCGGCAGCTCGAGGCGGCCGGCCACACCTTCCGCACCCGCTCCGACACCGAGACGATCGTCCACGGCTACGAGGAGTGGGGGGAGCGCGTCGTCGACCACCTGCGCGGGATGTTCGGCATCGCGCTGTGGGACCGCGCGCGCGGGCGCCTGCTGCTGGCGCGCGACCGCTTCGGGCAGAAGCCGCTGTACGTCTGGGAGCACGAGGGGGGGATCGCCTTCGCCTCCGAGCTCAAGTCGCTGCTCGCGCTCCCCGGCTTCCGCGGGCGCCTCGACCGCGACGCGCTGACGCGCTACCTCGCGCTCGGCTACGTGCCGGAGCCGCTCTCGATCTACCGCGGCGTGCGCAAGCTGCGCCCCGGCCACCTGCTCGTCTGGGAGCGCGGGCGCCCGGTGCGCGAGACCGAGTACTGGTCGCCGCTCCGCCCGCCGCTCGCGCACATCGACGAGCGCGAGGCGGTCGAGGAGCTGCGCCGCCGCCTCGAGGACGCGGTGCGCTGCCACCTCGAGTCGGACGTCCCGCTCGGCGCCTTCCTCTCCGGCGGCGTCGACTCGAGCGGCGTCGTGGCGCAGATGGCGCGCGTCGCGCAGGGGCGCGTGAAGACGTTCACCATCGGCTTCGACGAGGCCGGCCACAACGAGGCCCCCGACGCGCGCGCGGTCGCCGAGGCGCTCGGCACCGAGCACACCGAGCTGGTGGTGCGCCCCGACGCGGGCGTGCTGATCGACGACCTGGCGGTGGCGTTCGACGAGCCGTTCGCCGACTCGTCCGCGCTCCCCACCTACCTCGTCTCGAAGCTGGCGCGCGAGCACGTGACCGTCGCGCTCTCGGGCGACGGCGGGGACGAGCTGTTCGGCGGCTACACGCGCTACCACCGCGTGCGCGTCCCCGCCGGCGGCCCGGCCCCCGTGCGCGCCGCGGTGCGCGGCGTCGCGCGCGCGCTCCCGCACGGCGCCTACGGGCGGAACTACCTGCTCAACCTCACGCGCTCGGCGCGCGGGCGCTACGCCAGCACCGTCGCCTTCCCGCTGAGCCCCGCCGACGGCGGCGTGGCGGGGCGCGAGCTGGCCGCCGCGCACGACCTGGAGGAGCTGTTCGCGCCGTACTTCGACGCCTGCGCCGACCGCGACTTCTTCGCGCAGATGGCGCTCGTCGACGTGATGAGCTACCTGCCGGGCGACATCCTGACCAAGGTCGACCGGATGAGCATGGCCGTGAGCCTGGAGGCGCGCGTGCCGCTGCTCGACCACGAGTTCGCCGAGTTCGCGCTCGCGCTCCCGACCTCGCTCAAGGCGCGCGACGGGCGCGGGAAGTACATCCTGCGGCAGGCGCTGCGCGGGCTCGTGCCCGACTTCGTCTTCACGCGCCCCAAGAGCGGCTTCGGCGTCCCGCTGGGCGCCTGGTTCCGCGGGCCGCTGCGCGACCGCGTCGAGGCGCTGCGCGCGCCCGACGCGCCGGTGCGCGACTACGTGGACGCGCCGGCGCTGGCGCGCCACCTCGCCGAGCACGCGGCCGGGCGCCGCGACCACTCGCACGCGCTCTGGCGGCTGCTGGTGCTCGACGTCTGGCTCCGCCGGCACCCCGGCGTCGGCGCGAACTGACCGGGCGCCGATGCTCGGCAAGCTGAGGGGGCGAAGCTTCGACGAGCTCCGCACCCGCGGGCTGCAACTCGCCGGCACCGTCGCCGAGCGGCTGGGACACGTGCCGCGGCCGCCGCGCGCCGCCGCCACCGCGCGCGTCGCACTCCCGTTCGACGCCTCGCCGGCGTGGGGCGCGGCGATCGCGGCGCGCTGGCCCGCGCACGTCGAGGCGATCCGCGCCCGCGCCGACCGGCTGCTCGCCGGCCGCTTCGACCTGCTCGGCTTCGACGCGCTGGACGCGGGCGACCCGCCCGACTGGCACCGCGACCCGGTGGCCGGGCGCCGCGCCGATCCCGACGCGCACTGGAGCACGATCCCCTTCCTCGACCCGGACGCCGTCGGCGACCACAAGGTCATCTGGGAGCTGAGCCGGCAGCAGTATCTGGTGACGCTCGCGCAGGCCTGGCGGCTCACCGGCGAGGCGCGCTACGCCCAGGGTGCGGCGCGCCTGCTGGCGGCGTGGCTCGGCGGCAACCCGCCGACGCGCGGGATCAACTGGGCGAGCGCGCTGGAGGTGGCCTTCCGCGCCATCGCCTGGACGTGGACGCTGCACCTGCTCGCCGACGCGCCCGCGCCCGACGCCGCGCTGCGCGCGCGCGCGGTCGCGTCGCTCGACGCCCACGCGCGGCACCTGGAGCGCTACCTCTCGACCTACTTCTCGCCCAACACGCACCTCACGGGCGAGGCGCTGGGGCTCCTGTACGTCGGCGTCGCCTGCCGCGAACTGCCGCGCGCCGCGCGCTGGCGCGAGACCGGGACCCGCGTGCTGGTCGAGCAGGCGACGCGGCAGATCCGCCCCGACGGCACGTACTTCGAGCAGACGACCTGGTACCAGCACTACACGGCGGAGTTCTACCAGCACGCGCTCGCGCTCTGGGACGCCGAGGGGACCGGCATTCCCGACGAGGTCCGCGAGCGCGCCGCGCGGGCCGCCGACGTCGTGCTCCACCTGCTGCGCCCCGACGGGACGATCCCGCGCATCGGCGACGACGACGGCGGGCGCACGCTGATCCTCGACGGCGCGCGCCCGGGCGACTTCCGCGACACGCCCGCCGTCGCGGCCGCGCGCGGGGGGCGCGCCGACGTCGCCGCCGTGATCGGCGAGCTGCCGCCTGCGGCGGCCTGGCTGTTGGGCCCCGACGGCGTCCGCCGCTACGACGCGCTGCGCGCCGCCGCGGCCGCGCCGCCGCATCCGTCGCGCGCCTTCCCCGACGGCGGGCTGCACGTGCTGCGCGACGGGTGGGGCGGCGACGCCAGCGTCCTGGCCGTCGACGCGGGGCGCCACGGCGAGCTGACGAGCGGACACTCGCACGCCGACGCGCTGGCGTTCGACCTGGTGGTGCGCGGGCGCCCGGCGCTCGTCGACCCGGGGACGTACCGCTACGTGGGCCCCGAGCGCGACCGGTGGCGCCACGCCTCGATGCACAACACCGTCACCCTCGACGGCGCGTCGGCGTCGCAGCCCGACGGCTGGTTCCGCTGGCGCACGGTGGCGCACGCGCGCCCGCTCGCCTGGGCGGACCTCGGCGCGGTCGTCTGCCTCGTCGCCGAGGCGGAGGGGTGGGCGGAGCGCGGCGCGCCGGCGACGCACCGGCGCGTCGTCCTCGCGCGTCGCGGTGAGTACTGGCTGGTGCTCGACCGCGTGCGCGCGGCGGGCCCGTTCGTGCTCGGCGTGCACTTCCGAGGCGCCGCGGGGCTGCGCGGCGAGCGGTGCGCCGTCGACCAGTGGCGGCTGCACGACGGCGACGGCGTGCTGCTCGACGTCCGCGTCACACCAGGCGGCGCGGGTGCGCTTCACAGCGGGACGTCCGCCGAGTCCGGGGCGTTCGTCGAGCACGACGGGTGGGAGTCGCGCGCGTACGGCGCGCGCGTCGCCGCGCCGGCGGCCGAGTGGCGCGCGCACGGCGCGGACGCGGCCTCGGTCGCGACGCTGCTCGCGCCGGGCGCCGCCGACAGGCGCTCCTCTCTCTGGACCATCGCGGCGGACGACGCCGGGTGGCGGCTCGACGGCGACGGCGAGCGGCACCTCGTGCGCGACGCCGACGGGGCGTACGCCGACGGCGGACTGACGCTGCGCGGCGACTGCGTCTGGGTGCGCGAGACCGGCGCCGGGCCCGTCGAGTTCCTGGTCGCCGCGCCCGCGGAGCTGACCGTCCCGGGCGCGCGCGCTACACCCGGCGCGGCGTGGGTCGCCGGCCGGCTCGCCGCCGGCGGCTGGACGCTGCGCGGCGGCTGATCCCCCACGACCCACGCATGCACATCCTCTGGCTCAAGACGGAGCTCCTGCACCCGGTGGACAAGGGTGGGCGCATCCGCACGTACGAGATGCTGCGCGCCATCGCGCGCGAGCACCGCGTCACCTACCTGACGCTCGACGACGGCACGGCCGCCCCCGACGCCCGCGAGCGCGCCTCCGAGTACGCCGAGCACGTTGAGACCGTCCCGTTCGCCCCGCCGCCGCGCGGGTCGGCGGGGTTCTACCTCGACCTGGCGCGCAACGTCGCCTCACCCCTCCCGTACGCCGTGGGGCGCTACCGCTCGCGGGCGTTCGAGGCCGCGGTCACGCGGCTGGTGCGCGAGCGCGCGGTGGACGTGGTGGTGTGCGACTTCCTCGTCCCGGCGGTGAACCTCCCCGCGTCGCTCCCCGTCCCGGTGGTGCTCTTCCAGCACAACGTCGAGGCGGAGATCTGGCGCCGGCACGCCGAGGTGGCGCGCAATCCCGTGGCGTCGGCCTACTTCGGGATGCAGTGGCGCCGCATGGTCCGCTTCGAGCGCGACGTCTGCCGCCGGGTCGAGCACGTGGTGGCCGTCTCGGAGCAGGACGCGGCGCACTTCCGCGAGCGCTACGGCGTCCCGGCCGCGCGGGCGAGCGCGGTGGCGACGGGGGTCGACGCGGGCTACTTCGCGCCGGCCGGGCGCGCCACGCCGGCGCCGCACGAGATGGTGTTCACCGGCTCGATGGACTGGATGCCCAACGAGGAGGGGATCCGCTGGTTCGTGCGCGACGTGATGCCTCGCGTGCGGGCCGCGGTGCCGGACGCCACGCTGACGGTCGTGGGGCGCAACCCGTCGGAGGCGCTGCGCGCCGCGGCGGGGGAGGGGAGCGGCGTGCGGGTCACCGGCCGCGTCGACGACGTGCGTCCCTACATGGAGGGGGCGTCGCTCTTCGTGGTCCCGCTGCGCGTCGGGGGCGGGACGCGCCTCAAGATCTACGAGGCGATGGCGATGGGACTCCCCGTCGCCTCGACCGCGGTGGGGGCGGAGGGGCTCCCGGTCCGCGACGGCGAGCACCTGGTGCTGGCCGAGGGGGCGGAGGGGTTCGCGGCGGCATGCGTGGCCCTGCTCCGCGACCCGGCGCGCCGGGCGGCGATCGGCCGCGCGGCGCAGCAACTGGTGCGCGAACACTTCGACTGGTCGCGCATCGCCGCCGAGTTCGCGGCGACGTGCGGACGCGTCAGTGCGCGCCCTTCCGGAAGACCATCACCGGCAGCGTCAGGACCATGACGCGCAGGTCCATCCACAGGCCCTGCGACTCGATGTACTCGAGGTCGTACTCGACCTTCTTGCGTACGTCCTCGATGCACGAGTCGTAGCTGTGGTTGATCTGCGCCCAGCCCGTGATCCCGGGCTTCACGCGGTGGCGCAGGCAGTACTCGGGGATGCTCTCGCGCAGGCGCACCACGATGCTCGGGCGCTCGGGGCGCGGGCCGACAATGTTCATCTCGCCGCGCAGCACGTTGATCAGCTGCGGGATCTCGTCGATGCGGGTCTTGCGCAGCACGCGCCCGACGGGGGTGACGCGGGCGTCGTTCTTGGTGGCCCACACCGCCTGGCCGTTCCGCTCGGCGTCGACGGTCATCGAGCGGAACTTGAGGATCGTGAAGGGCTGCCCCCCCAGGTCCTCGATGCGCCGCTCGCCGTCGTCCGGGCCGGGGCGGGCGCGCCAGCGGCGGTCGAGCCCCACGCGGGTCTGCGTGTAGAAGACCGGGCCGGCGGAGGTGAGCTTGATCAGCGCCGCGACGATCACGCACAGCGGCGCGAGCAGCATGAGGGCGATGCCGGCGATCAGCACGTTGAGGGCGCGGCTCGCCCACTCGACGCGCGGCGCGACCGCCACGTCGGTCACGGCGCGCCTCGCGGGCGCCGGCTCGACGGTGTCGGCCGGCCAGCCGAGCACCAGCGGCCCCGGGGCGCGGCGCTCGCCGCTGGCGCCGGCGGGTAGCAGTGGGGGCAGGTCAAACGACTCGGCGCCTGGCCCGTCGGAATGCGCGGATTGCAACGTCGACACGGTTCGGGGGTCGCGTCTGGCGTGCGTTATTGGTAACCGGAGCGGATCAGCGCGAGCACGGCGGTGAGGGCGGACAGGGTGAAGAAGACCGTCCGCGCCGTCGTGCCGAACCGGAACGCGTTGCCGCGCGTGGGGACGAAGATCTCGTCCCCCGGGCGCATCCCGGCCTGCTCGACCGTCCGCCCCTCACGCGTGAGGGAGGTGAACTGCTTGGCCTTCACGACCTCCTCGCCGTCGCGCCGGATCGAGATCTCGTCGACGCGCGACCCGCTCCCCAGCCCTCCCGCGGCCATGACGATCTCCGACACCGGGGTGTCGTACGGCACGGTGTAGGTCCCGGGGCGGCCGACCGCGCCCGACACCGTGAGGCGGAGCAGGGGGCGCGCACTGACGATCGGGTCGCGCAGGTACTTGCGGAAGTGGGCGGTCACCACGTCGTTCAACTCCGCACGCAACACGCCAGCGAGGGAGAGCGGCGGAATCCCCGACGGGAGGTCGATGACCACCCCGTCGCGCACCGCCACCTCGCGCCGCGTGGTGTCGCCGCTGAGCGAGACGGTGATGCGGTCCCCGACCTGGAAGTCGCCGTTGCGGAGGCGGCGCTGGATCGCGGCCACCTCGCCGCCGGCGCGCTCGCGCTGCTTCCGGTCGCCGGCGGCCGCCGTCCGCTGCGCCGCCTGGAGCGCGGCCGACAGCTCGGCGCGCGTGGCGTGCGGCGACCAGGCGTCGACCGCGGGCCGCGGCATGGTGTCCCGCGCCGCCGGCGCGACCACGCCCTGGCTCTGCGCGGTCGCGGGCACCGCGGCGGCCTGCGCGTCCGCGCTCGCGAGGGCGCCGGCGAGCGCGACCCCGAGGGCGAGCGCGAAAGGTTTCGACAGGGGAACCAATGACATGCGGAGCAGTTGACGACCGGACGGCGCGAACAGCGGTGGCGGCCGAATCCGGCGGGAAGAATCGAAGGAGCTTACTGACGAACTGACGATCGAGACGCCGCGAGGGCTACGCGCGCCCTGGGCTCCGGGCGTCCCGACGATTGGATGTGGAGCCCATACTACAGGTGCTCGTGCGCCGCTTCAACATTTTGCGAGCGTGGGCGCGCCACGTGACCGAGACGTGACGGCCCGACGACCCACGCAACTTATTGATCGGCAAAGAGATACTGTAGGCCCCGCGCCACGGGTCCGGCGCGGAGCCCGGGGAGCGGTGTCTGCTACGACTCTTGCGAGACACGTACCAGACGAACGGCAGGCTCAACCGCCCCGACCTTGATCGACGAACCGCATCCCGGCTCCTCGCCCGCTTCGGCCGTCCTGGTCAGCGAGAACGACTGGACCGTCCTCACCCTCAGCTCGGTCCTCCGGGGCTGGGGGATCGAGGTGGCGCGCGCGGCCACGGCGGCGGACGCCGTCGCTCTCGTCCGCGCCCACCGTCCGGACGTGCTGCTGGCCGACGTCTGGCTCCCCGCCGAGGAATGGGCGCAGGCCAACGCGGCGCTGCGGACGTCGGGGGAGCTCACGGCCACGACGCCGGTCGTCCGTTTCGCCGCCGACGACGTTCCGGCCGCCGACCGGCTGGCGGCCCTAGCCGACGGGGCGTGGGACGTGGTCCAGCTCCCGCTCGACACGGCGACGCTGCGGCTCCGCCTGGCGACCTGGATCCGGGCCAAGCGCCACGCTGACGAATTGGAGGAGCGCGGCTTTCTCGACCCCGCGCTCCCGCTCTACAACACCCGGGGGCTGCTGCGCCGGGCCCGCGAGTTGGGGGCCGACAGCGCCCGTGCCGGGAGCCCGCTGGCCTGCGTCGCGATCTCGCTGGGGCGTCGGGTGTCGGGGGCTGACCGGGCGGGGGGCGCTTCCCGCGAGCACGCGCCGGCCGGCCTCTCGTTCTGGAACGCCTGGCGCGCGGCGGCCCGGCAGTCCGACGTGATCGGGCGGGTGGGGGCGAGCGAGTTCGCCGTCCTGGCGCCGCGGACGAACGCCGTCGGGGGGGAGGTGCTGGTCGAGCGGCTCCGGCAGCGCCTCCCCGCCGACGCCCGCCGCTTCCGCAGCGCGCTCCAGGTGCTGGAGCCGGCGGCGCTGGGGAGCGAGGACGCCGTCGCGCTGGTCTCGCGGGCGATCGCCCTCCTGGCCCGCGGCGGCGGCACCCGCACGGCCGCGCGGCTGGCCTGAACGGCAGGGCGGGCGGCGGGTCTGAGTCCGCCGCCCGCCGCGTCGTTGCGGTGGCGTTACGCGCCGCTGCCGATCCGGGCGACCTCCCGGTCGTCGGCTTCGTCGGCGTCGCCCTCGGAGAGGGCGTACTCGGGGTCGTACGAGTAGTACTTGTAGACGCTGTCGTCGGTGCTGACGCCGTTGAGGATCGCGCCGATCGCGTTGACCGGGAGGCGGTCGAGCGTCTCGAGCTTGGCCTTGGCCATCTGCACGTCGGTGGTGCCGCCGCGCAGGACGATCGCGACGTTGGCCGTCGCCGTGGCGAGCGCGTAGGCGTCGGAGCCCGCGCCGAGCGGCGGCGTGTCGACGATGATCGCGTCGAAGTCGCGGGTGAGGAGCCCGACCAGCTCCTGCATGCGCGGCGTCGCCAGCAGCTCGGGGGCGCGGCGGTGGCGCGCGCCGCCGGCGACGAAGGCGAGGTTCGGGTGGTGCGTCTCGCGCAGCACCTCGGGGAGCGCGCACGTCCCCTCGAGGTACTCGATGAGCCCCGGCGACGCCGCCTGGCCGAACGTCTCGTTCAGGAAGCCGCGCCGCAGGTCGGCGTCGATGAGCACCGTGCGCCACCCGCCCTCGGCGAAGCTGAGCGCGAGGTTGGACGAGACGAGCGACTTGCCGTCGCCCGGCCCGGGGCTGGTGACCGCGAGCGTCACCTTCTGGCTCGGCATGCAGGCGTAGCGCACGTTCATGCGCAGCGAGCGGAAGGACTCGACCACGTTGGCGACCTTCGCCGCGCTGGCGCGCCCGCTCTGGTCGACCGTGGGGACGACGCCCAGGATCTGGAGCCCCATCTCGCGCGTCGCCTGCGTCGGGTAGCGGAAGCGGCGGTCGACGCGGTCGAGCAGGAAGGCGAGCCCGAGCCCGGCCCCCAGGCTGGCGACGAGCGCCATGATGATGATGCGCGGCGCCGTGTTCGTCGTCGGCTGCAGCGGCATCACGGCGCGGTCGAGGATCCGCACGTCGGGGACGGTGCTCTGCTGCGACAGCTCCGCCTCGGCGGCGCGCGACTGCAGCGACGAGAAGAGCTGGCTCGCGTTGTCCAGCTCCCGGCGGTAGGCCTCCTGCTGGAGCGTGCGCGCCGGGATCCCCTGCAGCTCCTGCGACGCCTTGCCGAGCGACTGCTCCAGGAAGGCCTCGCGCTTGGCCAGCTCCTGCTGGAAGGACGCGAGCTGCTGCGGGATGGTGGTCGACTGCAGCAGGCGCATCCCGTACAGCGCGTCCTGCACGACGCGCATCGAGTCGGTGAACTGCTCGCGCAGCGTGCGCACCGTCGCCTGCTTCTTCACCAGCTCGTTCAGCGACTCGCGCAGCGTCATCGCCGCCGGGCTGCCGGTGACCGAGGGGATGGCGAGCAGCGCCTCGATCGGGGTGCTGGTCGGGGTGACGCTCGCGGCGACCTGGGTCAGGGCGGCGCGGTCGCGCTCGAGCGCCTGCAGCTCGAGGCGCTCCGCGAAGTACTTGTTCATCGTCGGGTCGGACATCGACGCGCCGTTGAGCCCCGGCGCCGCCACCAGCCCCTCGGCGGGGAGGGAGATCGTGTTGACCCGGAACTGCTCGAGCGCGAGGCGGGCCGCCCGCAGCCGCTCGTCGGCCTCGACGCGCTGCGCCGAGAGGATGCGCACGAACTGGTCGATGCGCGCCGACTTGAGCTCGGCGGCGATGCGCACGAACTGCTCGCCCCAGGCGTTGAGCGTCTGGGCGGGCTTCTGCTGCGGGGTGCCGCTCAGCTGCAGGGCGATCAGGTTCGACCCCGGGGGGAGCCGCACGCCGAGGCGGCGCACGATGCCGACCGAGGTCTCGCGCGGGGTGCGGACGGTGAACTTGACCGTCCGGTCGGTCCCGAGCACCGACCGCCGCGGCCGCCAGAGGAAGCCGGCGGTGCGCAGGCCGATCGAGTCGCCGACGATCCCGGACTCGCTGACGATCCCGGTCTTGTCGCGCAGGGTGTAGCGCGGCCCGGTGACCTCGAGGGTGTACTCGCCCGGGAAGAAGCGCTGTCGGTTGAGCTGGAAGTTGCGGAAGACCACCGAGTCGGCGGCCCGCTCGGGCTCCAGGTAGAGCGCCAGCTGCATCACGACCGAGTCGGCGATCGCGTAGGAGCGCAGCAGGTCGATCCACCCCTGCGAGTTCAGCAGCGGGTCGTCGCCCACCGGGCCCCGCACGCCGCTGCCGGTCTTGTCGGCGGTGAGCAGGACGGTCGACTGGACGGTGTACTCCGGGTTGAGCAGGCGCGTGGCGAGCACGCCGCCGCCCGTCCCGAGGATCACGAAGGCGAGCACCATCCACTTGTAGCGGTTGAACGCCGAGAGGATGCGGGCGATCTCGCCGCTGATCGACGGCTCCGCCTCCGCGTCGTTCCCGCGGTACGCCGCGGGGGTGACGGCCTGGGGGCCGTAGGGCTCGAGGGCCGAACCGGGGCCGGGGAGCGCCGGCGGGAGCGAAGCGGACATGAGACCGAAGGGGGATCCAGGTTCGGCCCTCCGGGCGCCGCGACGGGCGGGACGGCCGGAGGGTGGCGTGCGACGGGCGGGGCGCGTGTGCTACCCGCGCGTCCGCTCAAGGTATCGGCAGCGAGGACAATCCGCCGCAGTGGGGCGAGGGAACGCCAATCGGGACGGCCGAGCCCGGACTCAAGTTTCGATGTGGCGCGGCCGACACAACCCTGTGCCGTCCGTGCCACACCCCGGGCCCGCCCCCTAGTCTTACGCGCTCCGCACTTCCTGTCGAGCGTGCGCGTACGGCGAGCGTCCCGATTCCCACCCTTCGGAGCCCCGCCCGCGTCATGAACGACTCCGCCGACCGCGCCGCCAGCGTCGACGACCCGGACCGTACGGAACAGCTCCGGATCCTGATCGTCGACGACGACCGCACGTTGCGCGAGGGGTGTGCCAACGTGCTCCAGCTCGACGGCCACCAGGTCGTGAGCTTTGCGCGAGGGGAGGACGCGATCGAGGCAGCCCAGCGCCAGCACTTCGACATTGCGCTGGTCGACCTCTACATGACCCCGGTCAGCGGGATGGACGTGCTGCGCGCCATTGGCGCCGCCGACCGCCGGACGCTGGTGGTCGTCATGACGGGCAATCCGACCGTCGCCTCGAGCCTCGACGCGCTCCGGGCCGGGGCCTGGGACTATCTCCCTAAACCCTTCTCCGCGTCGCACTTGCAGGTGCTGGTCGGCCGCGCGGCCCACGCCGCCCGGGCCGCCGGCGGGGCGGGGGACGTTCGGGACACCCGCGCCCTCCAGAGCGCCGCGGCTGCGTACCAGGCGCCGGCGGTGCAGGTCGACCGTGGGGCCGGTGACGACGACGCGCTCATCGGCGACTCGCCCTCGTTCCGCCAGGCGATCGCGATGGCCAAGCGCGTGGCCGGGACCGACGCCTCGGTCATGATCTTCGGGGAGAGCGGCACCGGGAAGGAGCTGATCGCCCAGTTCATCCACCGCCACAGCCGGCGCGCCCAGCGCAAGCTCGTCCCGGTGAACTGCGCCGCGATCCCGAACGCGCTGCTCGAGAGCGAGATGTTCGGGCACCGGAAGGGCGCCTTCACCGGGGCCGACCGCGACAAGGCCGGCCTGCTCGAGGTCGCCAACGGCGGCACCTTCTTCCTCGACGAGCTGGGGGAGATGCCGATGGCGCTGCAGGCCAAGCTGCTGCGCGTGCTGCAGGACGGGGTGGTGCGGCGCGTGGGGAGCGAGAAGCAGGACGCGGTGGTCGACGTGCGCTTCGTCTCCGCCACCAACCGCGACCCGCGCGACGCGGTGCAGAACGGGCTGCTGCGCGAGGACCTCTTCTATCGCCTCTGCGTCGTCCCCATCCGCCTCCCGGCGCTACGCCAGCGCCCCGAGGACATCCCGCTGCTCGCGCGCCACTTCCTGCACCGCTTCTGGGGGCGCCACCGCAAGCCGGGGACGCCGCTCCCGACGCTGACCGAGGAGGCCGTGCACTTCCTGCAGACGCGGACGTGGAAGGGGAACGTGCGCGAGCTGCAGAACGTGATGGAGCACGTGACCGTGGTCGCCGAGCCGGGACGGCCGATCCGCCCCGACGACATCCCGATCTATGACGACGTCCAGCCGGAGCAGGGCGGGGCGGGGGGGCTGCCGGCGGCGATCTTCAACGAGTCGTTCCACACGGCGAAGGAGCAGCTGGTCACGCACTTCGAGCGCGAGTACCTGACGCGCCTCACCGCGCGCGCGGCGGGGAACATGTCGAAGGCGGCGCGCCTGGCCAGCATCGACCGCACGACGCTCTACCGGCTGCTGGAGAAGCACAACATCCGCCGCGACGACGCCGTGCCGGCGCTCGCCACCTTCGGCGACTGAGCGCGGCCGCCGCATGTCGTCCGGCGCCGAGCCGCCCCGCCGTCCGCCGCCGCTGCGCCTCGTCACCGACGAGCCGGAGCGCTTCCACCCGCTGACCACGCACGCCACGCCCCTCCTCCCCCCGCGCCAGGCGGCGGGGCGGCGCGTGGACGTGTGGGAGGAGGTCGACCGCGCCGCGGCGTGGGTCAGCGACCACTGGGTCGCGCCGCCGGCCACCGCCTCGCGCCCCGCCGACGGGCGCCCGGCCGACGCCGTGCGCCACGCGCTGCGCGTGCTGTGCGTGGCGCTGCGCGGCGCGGTGGCCGATGGCGGCGCCGCGGTCCCGCCGGAGCTTCCCTGGTCCGTGTCGCTCACCGACCTGCTGCGCGCGCTGCGCCAGCGGCTGCTCGAGCAGGCCACGGCGCAGCGCGCCGCCGCCGAGCCGTCGGCCGACCCGGACGCGCTGCTGGCGGTGCTGGCGGCGTGCGAGCGGCTGGAGACGGCGGCGCGGCAGGACGTGGCGCGGGTGGTGGTCGAGCAGCTCTCGGGCGCCCGCGCGTTGGAGCTCCTGGTCGAGGTCGCGCACGACATGCGCTCCCCACTCGGCTCGATCCTCTTCCTGGTCGAGCAGCTGCGCGCCGAGCAGGGGGGGGCAGTGACCGAGGCGCAGGAGCGGCAGCTGGGGCTCGTCTACGGCGCGGCGTTCGGGCTGAGCGCGCTGGTCGGCGACGTCATGGAGCTGGCGCGCGGCGGCGACCGCCTGGCGGCGGGCGAGCCGGGGCCGCTCTCGCTGGTGCAGCTGGTCGACGCGGTGCGCGGGATCGTGCAGCCGATCGCCGAGGAGAAGGGGCTCGCGCTGGTGGTGGGCGCGGCGCCGTCGGGGGCGCGCGTCGGGCACGGCCCGGGGATCCAGCGCGTGCTCCTCAACCTCGTGACCAACGCGCTCAAGTTCACGCCGGCCGGCCGCGTCGAGCTGCGCGTCGAGGCGCTGGCGGGGACGCGCGTGCGCTTCACGATCGCCGACACGGGGCGCGGGATCCCGCCGCGCGTGCTGGCGCACCTGTTCCAGACCTTCCGGGAGCGCCCCGAGGCGCGCGACTTCGCCTTCTCGAGCGCGGGGCTCGGGCTGGCGATCTGCCAGAAGCTGGTGCGCGCGATGGGCGGCGAGCTGCTGGTGAGCTCGGAGGTCGGGCGGGGGACGCGCTTCGAGTTCGCGCTCGACCTGGCGCACGCGCCGGCGGTCTGACCGGCGCGGCCGTCGTAGCCGCCGCCGCCGCGGCTACGACGGCCGCGGGCCGCGGCGGGGGCGCGCGGCGGGGCGGCGCCCGGTGCGGCGCTCGAAGACGACCTCCTCGGCGAGGATCATGTAGCGGATGATCTGCCGCCGCACCTCGGCGAACTGGCGGGTGCGGTCGCGGAAGCGGTCGTTGGAGACGAGCGAGGCGGCCAGCTCCTTGGCGAAGGAAAGGAGGAAGTAGTCGGCGTCGGTCCCCGCCGGCGCCTGGTGGATCTCGCCGCTGGCGACGAGCGCCTCGTACCCCGCGCCGTCGTCGATCTGGTGCCGGAGTGCGGCGTCCGTGACGAGGATCGGGTCGAACCCCTGCGCGCGCAGCTTGTCGCGCACGAGCAGCATGTTGGCGAGGCGGGCGCCCCCCTCGGTGGCGTGGGCGACGTTCGACCCGTCAATGAGGGCGCGCGGGCGGCCGGCGGGGGGCTCGCCCCCGCCCGGGTGGGCGTCCGCGCGCAGGCCGTCGGCGATCGTCATGCGGGCGGGACGGGCAAGTCGCGTGCGAAAGGGCGGATAGGGCGGGCGGGGTGCGGCGGGCGGGATACGGCGGGCGGGATACGGCGGGTGGGAGGAGGCGTGCGCGCGCCCCATCTCGCGCGTAGTATCCCGCCCGCCGTTGTCCGCCCGCCGTATCCCACCCGCCCCACCCGGTCCTCCCATGCCCCGCTACTGGCTGTTCAAGACCGAACCCTCCGTCTTCGGCTACGACGACCTGCTCGCCGCGCCGGAGCGCACCACCGGCTGGGACGGGGTGCGCAACTACCAGGTGCGCAACTTCATGCGCGACGAGATGCGCGTCGGCGACCGGGTGCTGTTCTACCACTCGAGCGCCGAGCCGGCCGGGGTCGCCGGGACGGCCGAGGTGGTGCGCGAGGCGTACCCCGACCCCACCGCGTTCGACCCCGCGGACCCGCACTTCGACCCCAAGAGCCGGCGCGACGCGCCCGCCTGGCTGACGGTCGACGTGCGCGCGGTGGAGCGCTTCCCGACCTTCGTGACGCTCGACGCGCTGCGCGCCGCGCCGGGGCTGGAGGAGATGCAGGTCCTGCGGCGCGGCAACCGGCTGAGCGTCACCCCGGTCACGGCGGCGGAGTGGCAGGTCGTGTGCGCGCTCGGCGGCGTCGGCGCCGCGACTGCCGCGGCCAGGGCGCGCCGCTAGATTGGGCGCCGAGCGCGCGCGTCGCGTCGCCGCGCGCGCCGGCGGCACCGAGGTGGGACCCACGCGGGACCGAGGCGACGGCACAACCCGGGGAGAGCGGCATGAGCCAGACCAACACGTCGGCCGCCGGCGCGGCGACCGCGGCGAGCAGCTTGGAACTGAAGGACGCGCGCACGGACAAGGCGTACGCGCTGACGCTCCTCGAGCGGGGCACCGAGGGGGACGAGGCGGTCCGCGCCGCCGACCTGCGCCAGGTCAAGACCGCCCCGGACGACTTCGGGCTGCTCAGCTACGACCCGGCGTTCATGAACACCGCGTCGTGCAAGAGCGCGATCACGTTCATCGACGGCGACAAGGGGATCCTGCGCTACCGCGGCTACCCGATCGAGCAGCTGGCGGAGCAGTCGACCTTCCTCGAGGTGGCGTACCTGCTGCGCCACGGCGAGCTGCCGTCGCAGGACGAGTACTTCCGCTGGGTGCACGACATCACGTACCACACGTACGTGCACGAGAACATCGCCCGCTTCCTGGCCGGCTTCCGCCACGACGCGCACCCGATGGCGATGCTGACGTCGGCGCTGGCCGCGCTGTCGTCGTTCTACCCGCAGGCGAAGGACATCTTCGACCCCGAGCAGCGCTACATCTCGATCATCCGCCTGCTGGCGAAGACGCCGACGATCGCGGCGATGATCTACCGGCACATGAAGGGGCTGCCGGTGGTCTACCCCGACAACTCGCTCCCCTACGGCGAGAACTACCTGTCGATGGTGGCCCGCATGTCGGAGCCGCGCTACGAGGCGAACCCGGTGTTCGCCAAGGCGCTCGACGTGCTGCTCATCCTGCACGCCGACCACGAGCAGAACTGCTCGACGAGCGCGGTGCGCGCGGTGGGCTCGTCGCACGTCGACCCGTTCTCGGCGGTGGCGGCGGGGGTCGCGGCGCTCTACGGCCCGCTGCACGGCGGCGCCAACGAGGCCGTGCTGAACATGATCGAGCAGATCGGCCACCCGAGCAACGTCCCGGCCTTCATCGAGGAGGTGAAGGGGGGGAAGGGGAGCCGCCTGATGGGCTTCGGGCACCGCGTCTACAAGAGCTACGACCCGCGGGCCAAGATCGTGAAGCAGCTCGCCTACCAGGTGTTCGAGCAGGTCGGGATGGACAAGGACCTCGAGATCGCGCTCAAGCTCGAGGAGGCGGCGCTGAACGACGAGTACTTCATCCAGCGCAAGCTCTACCCGAACGTCGACTTCTACACGGGGCTGATCTACCGCTCCATGGCGTTCCCGACGTCGTACTTCACCGTGCTGTTCGCGATGGGGCGCATGGCGGGGTGGCTGGCGCAGTGGGAGGAGATGCTGCTCGACAAGGAGCAGAAGATCGCCCGCCCGCGGCAGATCTACGTCGGCCCGGCGGAGCGCGCGTACCAGACGAAGCTGTCGGACTTCCAGCCCGACATGCGGAAGGACTCGATCCGGAAGTAGGGGACGGCCGCGGCTGTGTGCTGGCCCTCGTCGGCTCTTGTGAGACCAAGAAGAGCAAGGGGGGGATGAACATCTGAGAACTGCTCTGAAAGGGCGCGGAGGAGCTCGGAGCTGTCAGCTCTCCCCGCTTTTTCAGAGTAGTTCTCAGATGTTCATCCCCTCTTCAGTTGATCGAACTCGATAGGTCGCGCAGACGCCTCGGACGGGGCACGCCCCGCACCGCGCGACGCGCGCCGTGCACACCAGCGCGCCGAGCTCCATCAGCGCCTGGTTCTGCACCCAGGCGGCGCCCCCGGTGCGCGGCACCAGCGCCTCGGCGATGATCCACAGGCGCCGCTGGTCGCGCGGCCGCTTGGGGTCGAGCTCGGGGGCGAAGACGCGTTGCAGCACGCGGGCGACGTTGGTGTCGACCAGCGCCGCCCGCCGCTCGTAGGCGAACGACGCCACCGCGCCGGCGGTGTACGCGCCCACGCCGGGGAGCGCGCGCAGCGCGGCCGGGTCGCTCGGGATCTCGCCCGGCCCCGCCTCGGCCGTGACGTGCCGGGCCAGCGCGTGGAGGTTGCGCGCCCGCGCGTAGTAGCCGAGCCCCGCCCACGCTTCCGTGACGTGCTCCGGCGGCGCCTCGGCGACGTGGCGCAGCGTCGGGAAGCGCTCCAGGAAGCGCGCGTAGTAGTCGACCACCCGCGCCACCTGCGTCTGCTGGAGCATCAGCTCCGACACCAGGATCCGGTACGGGTCGCGCGTGCGGCGCCACGGAAGGTCGCGGCCGTTCCGCCGGAACCACGCCCGCAGCCGGCGGCCGAAGGCGCGCGCCCGCGCCGGGTCGACCGCCGCCGCGGGGGCGGCGCGCCTCAGCTCACCCTCCGCGTCTTCTTGCGCAGGAAGTCCATCAGCACGAACTGGCCGAGCGACATCGTGTTGGTGAAGTACGCCTTGCCGCGGGCGATCTCGCTGACCCGCTTCACAAACTCGACCAGCGCCCGGTCGCGCGCCAGCATGAAGGTGTTGATGACGATCCCGGCGCGCCGACAGTCGGCCACTTCGCGCAGCGTCTCCGTCAGCACGTGCGCGTCGAGCCCCATCGAGTTCTTGTAGATCTGCCCGTCGGGCATCGTGAGCGCGCTCGGCTTGCCGTCGGTGATCATCACGATCTGGCGCATGTCCTTCTTCTGCGCCAGCAGCAGGCGGCGGGCGAGCTTCAGCCCCTCGGCGGTGTTGGTGTGGTACGGCCCGACCTGCGCCTGGGCGAGGCGCGCCATCGGGATCTCCTCCGCCGAGTCGTGGAAGAGCACGACGCGGATCGAGTCGCCGGGGAACTGCGTGCGGATCAGGTGCGTGAGCGCGAGCGCGACCTTCTTCGCCGGGGTGAAGCGGTCCTCGCCGTAGAGGATCATGGAGTGCGAGGTGTCGAGCATCAGCACCGTCGCGCAGCTCGAGCGGTACTCGGCCTGGCGCACCGCGAGGTCGGGGTAGTCGATGTCCATCGGGACGGCGAGCGACCCGGTGCGGGCGAGCGCGTTCTTGAGCGTCTCGTTGACGTCGAGGTTGAGGACGTCGCCGAACTCGTACGGCTTGGTGTAGCCGTCGGCCTCGATCCCGGTGGCGAGGTACGGGGTGTCGTGGCTGCCGACGCTCGACTTGCCGAAGGAGCCGAGCAGGTGGCGGAGCGTCTTGAAGCCCAGGAAGTCGATCCCCTTGTCGGTCAGGTTGAACTGCACGTCGCGGCTGGCCGCCTGGGCGAGCGAGCCCTTGCCGGTCACCGGCTGCTGGCCGGCCGGCATCTGGGGCGGCGCGTTGGCGGCGAGGTAGCCCTCCTGCATCAGCCGCTCGACGATCTGGTCGAGGAGCTGGGCCAGCTTGGCGTTGGCGTCCTCGCTGCCGTCGCCGCGCAGCGCCTCGAGCATCTCGGGGGTGAACTGCCCGCTTTCGAGGAGGGCGTCGAGGATCGCCTGGCGCAGCGCGTCGAGCGACCGGTCCTGGTCCTCGCCGAAGTCGCCCCAGAAGGGGTGGTGGTGCGGCCCGCCGGCGAAGCCCGAGTCCAGCAGGAAGTCGGCGAGCTTGTCGAGCAGCGACTGCAGGTCGACGGCGTCGGCCAGCTCGGGGCTGTACTTGGTGTACGTGTGGAAGCGCATCGGGACGGCGGCGGGGAGGGAGGGCGGGGTTCGCCCCCTAGGTACACTATGAGAACCGCCCGGGTGCGCCGGAAGGTGCCCGGCCCCGTCCCGCACTCCGGCACGCTTGAACCCGTTCCGCACCCTCCGTCACCGCAACTTCCGCCTCTTCTGGGCGGGCCAGACGCTCTCGCTGGTCGGCACCTGGATGCAGACGATGGCGCAGGGGTGGCTGGCCCTCGAGCTGACCGACAACGCCTTCCTGGTCGGGCTCGTGGCGTCGGTGGGGTCGCTGCCGATCCTGCTGCTCTCGTTCGTCGCCGGCGTCTACGTCGACCGCGCGGACCGGCTGCGGCTCGTGATCCTGATGCAGTCGCTCATGCTCGCCGAGGCGGCGACGCTCTGGCTGCTCACGGTCACCGGGCACGTCACGATCGGGGCGATCCTCGCCCTGGCGTTCGTCTACGGCGTGTGCAGCGCCTTCGAGATCCCGGCGCGGCAGTCGTTGATCATCGACCTGGTGGGGCGCGAGGACCTGTCCGAGGCGATCGCGCTCAACTCCAGCGGCTTCAACCTGGCGCGCATCATCGGGCCGGCGATCGGCGCGCTGGTGATCGCCGCCTTCGGCATCGCCTGGTGCTTCGCCGCCAACGCGCTGAGCTACCTGGCGGTGCTGTGGGGGCTGCTGCTGATCCGCCTCCCATCCCGCGAGCGCCCCGTTCCGACCGGAAGCGCGCTCGACGGCCTGCGCGAGGGGTTCGCGTACATGTGGCGCACCCCCGAGGTCCGCGCGCTGATGGGCGTGGTGCTCGTCTTCAGCGTGCTCGGGACGCCGTACCTCACGCTGATGCCGGTGATCGCGCGCGACCGGCTGGGGCTCGGCGCGGACGGCTACGGCGCGCTGTTGGCCGCCGTCGGCGTCGGCGGGCTGGCGGGGGCGCTGACGCTGGCGGCGGTGGGGCCGCGCGTGCCGCGCGGGCGGCTGCTGGTGGCGGCGTCGGTCGGCTTCGCGGCGCTGCTGGGCGTCTTCGCCTTCGTGCGCGCGGCGTGGGCCGCGGTGCCGCTGCTGCTGGCGATCGGCTTCGCGATGATCCTCAACGGCGCGCTCTCGAACGCGCTCTTGCAGGCGATCGTCCCCGACGCGCTGCGCGGGCGGCTGATGGCGGCGTACTCGTTCGTGGTGGTCGGGATGGCGCAGGTGGTGGGGGCGTTCGCGGGGGGCGCGGTGGCGCGCGCGCTCGGCGTCGAGTGGGCGGTCGGGGGCGGGGCGGCGCTCATGCTCGCCTACGCGGCGTGGGCGTTCGCGCGGCACCCGGAGGTGGCGCGCCTCGGGCGGCCGCCCGCGGCCGACGTCTGACGCCGCGACACGGCGCGTCGCGGCGCGTCGCGGCGCGTCCGGCCTAGCGCGGCGCGAAGCGCTCGGCGGCCAGGCGCAGCACTAGGGCCGCCGCCCCCTCCACCCCGAGCCGCGCGGTGTTCACGCACAGGTCGTAGTGCGCCGGGTCGAGCAGCTCGCGCCCCCAGCGCCGCCGCACCAGCGCGCCGCGCTCGCGGTCCATCCCGTCGACGCGCTGCGCGGCCGCCGCCGCAGACAAGCGCTCGCGCTCGGCGACGCGCGCCACCCGGGCCTCGCGCGGCGCGCAGCAGAGCACGTGCACCGCGTCGCGCCGCTCGGCGAGCGCGGCCTGCGCCCCGCGGCCGACGATCACCACCGGCCCGCGCGCCGCCGCCTCGACGATCACGCGCTGCGCGACCTGGAGCACGCGCTCCTCGGTCGGCGGGGGCGCGGCGGCGTCGGCGTCGCGGCCGGGGAGCGCCGACGTTACCGCCGGCTCGGCGTCGGTCGCGCCGAGCGAGAGCGCGTCGGCCAGGCGCGCCGCCAGCGAGGGGCGCCGCTCGTCGCGCGCCGCGACCTCCTCGCGAGAGGTGCCGAGGCGCGCCGCCACCTCGTCGAGCAGCGCGTTGTCGAGCAGCGGCCAGCCGAGCGCCTCGGCGACGCGCGCGGCCAGCGCCGAGCCGCCGGCGCCGAACTGCCGCGAGACCGTGACGATCGGCACGCGCCCGCCGCTCAGCCGGCCGCGCCCGCGCCGGCCGCCGACGTCGGCTCGCCGCGTTCGCCATGCTCGGCGTCGGCCGCGTCACCCGCGTCCAGCACCTCGCGCACGCGGGCCGCGAGCGCGTCCGGGGTGAACGGTTTGGCGATGAACGCCAGCGCGTCGGCGGAGATCCCGCGGTGCAGCACCTCGTCCTCCGTGTACCCCGACATGAAGAGCACGCGCAGCGCCGGCCGGTCCCGCTGCAGCGCCTCGGCCAGCGCGCGCCCGTGCATTCCGGGCATCACGACGTCGGTGAGTAGCAGGTCGATCGGCGCCTCGTGGTCGCGCGCCAGCGCCAGCGCGGCCGCGCCGTCCGCCGCCAGCAGCACCCGGTAGCCGCGCCGCAGCAGCGTCTCGCGCGCGATCGAGCGCACCGCGTCCTCGTCCTCCACCAGCAGCACCGTCTCGTCGCCGCCGCGCACCTCGGCCGGGGGCGGCTCTTCGACGCGCCGCGCCTCGGGGGCGCCGGCGGCGCGCGGGAAGTAGAGCGTGAAGGTGCTCCCCTGCCCGGGCGCGCTGCGCACCACCACGGCGCCGCCGGCCTGCCGCACGATGCCGTACACCGTCGCCAGCCCGAGCCCCGTCCCCTTGCCGCGCTCCTTGGTCGTGAAGAACGGCTCGAAGATGCGCGCCTGCGTGTCGGCGTCCATCCCGACGCCCGTGTCGGTCAGCTCCAGCACCACCCAGTCGCCCTCGCCGACGCCCGGGTGCGCGGGGTCGTGCGCCTCGACGGGGACGTTGCGCGTCGCCACCGACAGCGTGCCCCCGTCGGGCATCGCGTCGCGCGCGTTGAGCGCGAGGTTCACCACCACCTGCTCCACCTGCCCGCGGTCGGCCAGCACCGCGCCGAGGTCGGCGGCGCCCGCGACCGCGAGGCGCACGTGCGCGCCGATCATGCGCGCCAGCATCGGCCCGAGCCCGCCAAGCACCGCGTTGAGGTCGAGCGGCACCGGCTGGACCACCTGCCCGCGGCTGAACGACAGGATCTGCCCGGTGAGCGACGCGGCGCGGCGCGCGGCCAGCCGGATCGCCTCGAAGTCCTCGCGCTCGGGCGCGCCGGCGGGGAGGTCGGCCAGCGCGAGGTCGCAGTAGCCGAGGATCCCGGTGAGCAGGTTGTTGAAGTCGTGCGCGATCCCGCCGGCGAAGCGGCCGAGCGCCTCCATCTTCTGGGCGCGGCGCAGCTGCTCCTGCGACTCGCGCAGCGCCTGCTCGGCGAGCCGCCGCGCGGTCACGTCGATCGCCACCGAGAGCCGCGCCGGGCGCCCCTCGTGCTCCGTGACGGCGGTGAAGATCTCGACGTCGAGCGTCGTGCCGTCGCGGCGCAGGTGGCGCCAGACGCCGGCGTTCGCGCGGTCGTTGAACCCCTGCGCCATGTCGAGCGCGCGCGTCACCGAGAGGAAGCGCAGCCGCTCCTCGGGCGGGCGGATGTCGAGCAGCGTGCGCCCGGCGAACTCGGCGCGCGTCCAGCCGTACTGCTGCACCGCCGCGTCGTTGACGGCGAGGAAGCGGTAGGTCTCGAGGTCGACCATGTAGATCGGGAGCGGCGACGCCTCGAACATCAGCCGGTGGCGCTGCTCGCTCTGGTGCAGCGCGGCGGTGCGCGCGGCGATGGTCGCCGCCATCTCGTGGAAGGCGTCGGCCAGCGTCGCCAGCTCGCCCGTGGCCTCCAGCCGCTCGGCGCTCGGCGCCTCGCCGGCGGCCAGCCGCTCGGCGTCGCCGGCCAGCGCCTCGAGCGGGCGCACGAGGCGGCGCGCGACGGCCACGGCCAGCGCCAGCGAGACGCCGAGCGCCAGCAGCGCCAGCGCCACGTCGCGCCGGATCTCGCGCTCGACGTCGGCCAGCGCGGCGCGGCGCGGCATCGAGACGTAGACGCGCCACCCCAACTCCGGCACCCGCGTGTGGGCGACGATGCGCGGCTCGCCGTCGCGGCCGGTCAGCTCGCTCACTCCCTCGGGGGGGAGGATGGGGCGGGGCCCGCGGCCGTGGAGGGGGCGGCCGATCCACGCCTCGGCGTTGTGCGAGCGCGCCACGACCACCTCGTGCCCGTCGACCAGCGTCGCCTCGGCGTCGCGCGGCAGGTCGGCCTGGGCGAAGGTGCGGGCGAACGAGCGCAGGTGGACCGTGCCGAGCACCGCGCCGCGGATCGCGCCGTCGGGGCCGCGCACCGGCTGCGCCGCCGTGACCGTCCAGCGCGAGGAGTCGGTGCGCGTGCGGACCGGGTCGCCGACGGTGAGACGCCCGGTGCGCAGCATCTCGCGGAAGTAGCGCCGGTCCCCCGCGTACACGGACGCGCGCGCCGGGAGCGGGCGGCGCGAGGTGCCGACGTTCGCGCCGGCGGCGTCGTGCACCCAGAGGTTGGTGACCGCGTCCACGCTCCCCATCCCGTCGACGATGGCGCGCAGCACCGAGTCGTTGGCCGCCGCGGCGTCGGCGTGCGGGCGGACGGCGTGCGCGGCGCCCGCCAGCAGCGCGCGGACGGTGTGCGCGCGGTCTTCCACCTGCCAGCGCACCTGGCGGGCGGCGTCGAGCACCCGCTCCTCGGCGGCCTCGCGGGCGCGTTGGGCGCGCTCGTAGGCGCGCAGCGAGGCGAGGGCGAGCAAGGGGGTCAGCACCATGATGACCAGCAGCACCAGCTGGCCGCGCATGCCGAGCCCCGCGCGCGGGCGGCGGGACAGGGCGGGGGCGGCGGGGGCTGCGGACATCGGGGCGCGGGCGGGAGGGGCGCGTCCGGGAGCGGCCGTGGCGGGCGCGACCGGAGGACGGCCCGGGAAAGATGGCGTCACGTCCCGACGGGCGCACCGGGCGGCCCGCGACGCGGGTCACCGAACGGGCGCGGCGGCCGGCGGTTCGGCGTCCTCGGGGTCGAGCGGGCGCACCATCAGGTGCTCGGCGACGGCGAAGCCGACCCCCTCCCAGGCGGCGATCCCCGCCGCGTTGTCCGAGGCCGCGTGGAGGCGCAGCTCGTCGAGCCCGCGGGCGCGGCTCCAGGCCACCGCCTGGTCGAGCAGCCGCCGCATGATCCCCAGCCGCCGCGCCTCGGGGACCACGTACACCGAGGCGACGTAGCCGTAGCGCGGCGGGTCGAGCAGGGGGGAGCCGCGCCCCTCCATGCAGCGGAGGACGCCGACCGCGACGTCGTCGGCGGCGCGCACGGCGAGCCAGGTGACCTCCTGGGCGGAGGCCAGCTGGTCGCGGAAGAGCGCGCGCGCTCGCGCCGGCGCGTCGGGGCGCAGGCGTCCGTAGACCGCGTTCCCCGCGTGCCCGCGCAGCAGCGCGAGGCGGAGGGCCACCACCTGGTCGAGGTCCTCGGGGGTCGCCCGGCGCACGACGATCCCCCCCGCCCCCCCCGCCCTCCCCGCGCGGCGGCGCTCACGCACTCATGCCGCCCCCGAAGAGGTCCTGGCCCGGGCGGCGCCGCGGCTCGTTCTGGGCGCGCCCGTACTGGCCGGCGTCGGAGCGCGAGATCTTCTTGCGCGCCACCAGCGCCTCGAGCACCAGCTCGCACGCCGCGGCCACGAAGCCCGGGTGCTGGTCCCCGGCCAGCTTCGCCGCCTTCACCGCGTCGGCGAGCCCCGGGATCGTTCCGTACGCCTGCGCGACCAGCGCCGACGGCTGCTCGTCGTCGACCTGCAGCGCGCCCCCCTCGTCGAACCAGATCACGACGTCGTCGGTGCGCAGCGAGCCGGCGTGCGCCTTGAGCGTCGCGTCGGCGGCGCGGCGGATCAACTCGCGCGCGATCGCCGGCCCGCCCACCAGCTCCCCCTCGTACTCGAGCTCGAGCTTCCCCGTGATCGCCGGCAGCGCGGCGAAGACGTCGGCGAGGCGCGGCACGACCTCGGACTCGCCGGTGCGCACCGCGCGCCGCTCGGCGTTGGAGACGACGTTCTCCATCACCGTGATCGGCATGCGCTGCGAGACGCCCGAGCGCTTGTCGACGCGCTTGTCGGTGCGCGCCTCGAAGGCCACGCGCTCCACCACCTCGGCGACCACCGGCGGGACGCGCACCGGGCGCGCCGCGTCGTCGCCGCCGTCGCGCGCCGTCCACGCCTCCTGCCCGGTGATCCGCATCCCGAGCTCCACGCTCTCGGGGTAGTGCGTCACGATCTCGCTCCCGATGCGGTCCTTGAGCGGCGTGATGATCTTGCCGCGCGCCGTGTAGTCCTCGGGGTTGGCGGTGAAGCAGAGCAGCACGTCCAGCGGCAGCCGCACCGGGTAGCCTTTGATCTGGACGTCGCCCTCCTGCATGATGTTGAACAGGCCGACCTGCACCTTGCCGGCGAGGTCGGGGAGCTCGTTGAGCGCGAAGATCCCGCGGTTGGCGCGCGGGAGCATGCCGTAGTGGATGGTCAGCTCGTCGGAGAGCAGGTGCCCGCCGCGCGCGGCCTTGATCGGGTCGACGTCGCCGATGATGTCGGCGATGGTGACGTCGGGCGTGGCGAGCTTCTCGACGTAGCGGCCGTCGCGGTCGACCCACGCGATCGGCGTGTCGTCCCCCGCCTCGGCGAGGCGCGCGCGCGCGAACTTCGAGATCGGCGCGAACGGGTCGTCGTTCACCTCGCTCCCGGCGACCACCGGGATCTCGGGGTCGAGCAGCCCGACGAGCGCGCGCAGGATGCGGCTCTTGGCCTGCCCGCGCAGGCCGAGGAGGATGAAGTTGTGCCGCGACAGGAGCGCGTTGACGATCTGCGGCATGACCGTCTCCTCGTAGCCGAGGACCCCGGCGAAGAGGGGGCCGCCGCCGGCGAGGCGTTCGAGCAGGTTGCGGCGCACCTCGTCCTTGACGGAGCGGGCGCGGCGGGCGGCGAAGGGCGAGCGCTTGAGCGCGCCCAGGGTGTCGGGACGGGACGCCACGGGGTTCCTCGGGAAGTGATGACGGGCCGACGCCCGTCGGTCGGTCGCGGAAGGCGCGGAGTCGCAAAAAGCATTCGAGTGCGCGGCCGACGCACCCGCCCAACGCGCGGCGCGCGCGCGAAGTTCGGGCGCCGCGCGCGACCGGTGCGACGCTCGCGTCCGGTGTCGCGAACACATTGTGCCGCCGCGACTTGCTGAGCGTGGTAGGCGCGCCGCTCTCTTGACACCGTCGGGGGCCCCGGTGAGATTGGGGGCGCCAAATCCGAGCCCGACCTTATTCGGGCGCGGATCCGTGGCGCGTTCCTCGACGCGCCACCGTCCTCCCGCCCACTCCGCTCAGGAGAGGAGATCGCTGATGAAGCGCCTTGCCCTCGTCGCCGCCGTGTTCGCGCTTGCCGCCTGTTCCACGAAGGAGGAGGCTCCGGTCGCGGACACCGCCGCCGCTGCTCCGGCGATGACCCCGGCGCCGGCCGCCGCCGACTCGGCCATGCCGATGACGACCCCGATGGACTCGTCGATGAAGATGGACTCGACGATGAAGATGGACTCGACGACCAAGCAGCCGTAATCGGTCCATCGACGCTCGGTTTGGCAAAGCGGGGCGCGTCGCGACAGCGACGCGCCCCGCTTTCGTCGTCCGGCTGCTCGCCAACTCACAGCGGGAAGGGGAGCGGACTCACCGTGAGGCGGCGCGTGACACGCGGGCGGGCGTCGTCGGGCGGCGCTTCGTCGGGTGACGCCCCGTCCGTCGTCGCCCCGTTCTCCGCGGCCGCCCAGCTCGCGGTCAGCAGCGCGCCGGGCTCCACCTCGCGCCGCACCATGCCGAGCGCGACGCCGCCGAGGCGCGGCGAGCGCACACTCGTGCGCACGTCGCCGACGACTTTGCCCGCCTCGTCGAGCAGCTGCGCGCCGCGCGGCACCAGCCCCTCGTCGGCCGGGTAGGCGAGCCCGCGGAGGTGGCGGTTGACGTGCCCGCGGAAGTGGATGCGCGCGACGACCTCCTGCCCGGTGTAGCACCCCTTGGTGTATGAGATCGCGCGCAGCTCGTCGAGGTTCGCCTCCTGCGGCAGCGTCGCGTCGTCGACGTCGAGCCCCCACTCGGGGTAGCCCGCCTCGACGCGCGCGATCGTGTACGCCGCCTCGCCGCCGGCGACGACGCCCGGCGCGGCGTGGGCGACGCGCGCCCACGCGGCGTCGAACGCCTCGGCCGGCACCATCACCTCGAAGCCGTCGAGCCCGAGGTCGGGGACGCGCACCACGAGCAGCGCCGCGTCGTGCGCGGCCAGCGTCGCGTGGCCATACGGGGCCAGCTGCGCCAGCGCCGACGGCGGGAGCCCGAACGCGGCCGCGAGCGCGTCGCGCGCGTGCGCGCCGTACAGGCCGAGCGCGCGCACCCGCTCGGTGACGCGCGCGTACGGCGCGACGCGCGGGTTGACGTACTTGCGCAGCAGCGCGCCCCACCCGTCCGCCGCGCGCGCCGGCACGTCGACCAGGAGCGCCGCCCCGTCCAGCCAGCCGCGCGCGCCGTCGCCGCCGTCGCCCGCGTCGTCGACCGCGAGCACGCGCACGTCGGCGACGATCTTCCCCTTGGCGGTGAGCGCGGCGGCGTACTGCCCGTGCCCCGGGGCGAGTGCGGCCACGTCGTTGGTCACCAGCCCGGTGAGCGTCTCGCGGGCCCGCGCGCCGCGCAGGAGCCACCGGTCGCGGTGGCTGCGGTCGACCAGCAGCGCCCCGGTGCGCAGTGCCGCGTACTCGGCGGCGGGGTCGCCGTAGTCGCGGACCAGCGGGGGCGCGGCGGCCGACGGCTGGCCGACGCGGACGGTGGGGGTGGGCGGGATGGGTGCCGTCATGAAGGGGCAGGGACGAGGTCGAGCAGGGCCGCCAGCGACCCGGGGGTGAGGCCGGCGAGGGCGGCGAGCCACGCGTCGGGGGTGGGCGGCGGACCCTCCGCCCCGCACGCATCGGCGCGCTGCGCGGATGATGCCACCCGGACGACGCGGAGTCCGGCCGCCCGCGCCGCCGCGACGCCCGGCGCGGCGTCCTCGAACGCAACAATCTGCGCCGCGTCGATCGCGCGGGGGGCGGACCGCGCCGCGAGGCGCGCCAGCGCCGCACGGTAGCCTTCCGGCGCCGGCTTCGGCACCCGCACGTCGTCGGTCGTCACCACGCAGGCAAAGTGCGCCTCGAGCCCGGCCGCCGCGAGCAGCGCGTGGGCGTCGCGCCGCCGGGCCCGGGTGACCACGCCCAGGCGGAGCGCCCCGGCCAGCGCGTCGAGGGCGGCGCCGACGCCGGGCGCCAGCGTCACCCCGGCGGCGAGCGACCGCTCGAAGGCGCGTTCGGCGCGCCGGGCCACCAGCTCCTGCGCCGTGGCGTCGAGTGCGGCCAGCGCCGGCACGGCGGGGGCGAGGGCGCGCACCGCGGCGGCGACCGCGTCCTCCGGCGCCCGTCCGGCCGCGCACGCCGCCAGCGCGTCCGGCGCGAGCGTCACCCCCTCGGCGGCCAACGCCTCGGCCAGCGCCGCGCGCCGCGCGCCGCCCGTCTCGACCAGCACGTCCTCGAGCTCGAAGAGCGCCGCCTGCAACATGGCGGCAATGTACCGCCGGGGGCGGAGGCACGACGGGCCGGCCCCGAGAGGGCCGGCCCGTCGGACCAGGGAAGGGAGAAAGCCCTTACTGGTTGTTCAGCTCGATCAGCACGCGGCGGTTGGTCGCGCGCCCTTCGGGGTTCTCGTTCGACGCCACCGGGTTCCCCTCGCCCGCCGCGCGCGGCGTCAGGCGGTCGGCCGTGATCCCACGGCCGGCGAGATACGCGCGCACGGCCTCGGCGCGGCGTTCGGAGAGGCGGTTGTTGTAGCTCTCGCCGCCGATCGCGTCGGTGTTGCCGGTGAGGATCAGGCGCAGGCGCTGGGCCTCCGGGCGCTGCATCGACGCCGCGATGTCGTCGAGGATGCGGCGCGCGTCGCTCGAGATCTCGGCGCGGTCGAAGTCGAAGTTGACGACGCCGATGACCACCGTCGCGCCCGAGGCGGTGGCGGCCGCCGTGCTCTGCGTCGCCTGCTGGATGCGGTCGCGGTAGACGGTGTCGACGCGCGCCGGGCCGGTGTTGATGCGCACCGTGTCGACGCGGGCGACGGTCTGCGTCACGACCGACGTCGTCGGCTGGTTGCGGAACAGGATCCCGAGGCCGAGGCGGATGCTCGGCTCGAAGCGGTTCTCGCGCTCGGCGTTGTTCTGGTTCGACTCGTCGCGCGGCTCGTCCTCGCTGACGACGTACAGGCCGCCGACGTCGCCGCGCACGGTCACGCGCGGGGTGACGAAGAAGCGCACCCCGACGATCCCCGTGGGGCCGTGGCCGCGCGGGCCGACGCCGCTGTTGCGGAGGCGGCCGAAGCCGTCGTAGCCGTAGCCGGCGCCGAGGTGGAAGCTGGTGCGCCCGCGCTGCGGCGTGTTGAAGAGCAGGCGCGCGTCCCACAGCGTGTGCGACACGTCCTTGGTGTCCGCGCGGCCGGGGACGATGTTGTCGGTCTCGGTCACGCCGAAGCTCACCTCGCCCTCGACCGCGAGGTTGTTCAGCAGGTAGTACGCGAGGCGCCCGCCGCCCGCGAAGACGTTGTCGAGCTGCGTGTCGTCCTGGTTGAAGATCGTGAAGCGGCCGATGCCGCCGACCTCGATCGCGCGCTGGCGGATGCTCGTCGGGAGCTGCGCGGCGGCGAGCGAGGGGGCGAGGAGTGCCGCGGCGGCGGCCACCGTGACAACCAGACGTGAGATCATGGGATCCGTGACATGGAGGGGAGGGGGCGGCCACCCGGCGCGCCACTCGTGGCGCCGGAGCCGGTCGGGTTCGGCGGCGGCCAATATAGCGTCCCCGGGTCACGGTCACGAACGGCGGGCTCGTCACTTTCCGTTCCTGCGGCGTGGCCTCGTCCACAGTGCCGAGTTCGCCGGGGTGCCTCAGCCATATGCATGGATGGGGCCGGCGCGTTCGGAATCAGTCGAAACGCGAGGCGTAGGCGGCGTCGAGCAGCTCGACCGGGTGCACGACCCGGGCGCGGCTCCCACTGCGCGCCAGCCCCGCCCCCAGCTGCATGAGGCATCCGGGGTTGCCGCTCGCGACGAGCGCCGCCTCGGTGTCGGCGACGTGGCGGAGCTTGGGCGCCAACACCGCGTCCGAGGTCTCGGGCTCGATCAGGTTGTAGATCCCCGCGCTCCCGCAGCACTGGTCCGCCTCCGCCAGCGGCACCAGCTCGATCCCGCCGACCGCGTGGAGCAGCTGGAGCGGCGGGTCGGTGACGCGCTGCGCGTGCATGAGGTGACAGGGGGCGTCGTAGGTCACGCGCACCGGCGCCGCGCCGGGGGCCGCCGGCGCCGGGCGCGGGCCGGCGGCGGCGAGCAGCTCGCTCACGTCGCGCGCCCGCTCGGCGACGGCGCGCGCGCGCGCCGCCCACGCCGGGTCGTCGGCCAGCAGGTGGCCGTACTCCTCGACCATCGCGCCGCAGCCGGCGGCGTTGCTCACCACCAGCGCGCCGGGCGCGCGCTCGAACGCGGCGACGTTGGCGCGGGCGAGGGCGCGCGCGGTCTCGAGGTCGCCGGCGTGCGCGTGCAGCGCCCCGCAGCACCCTTGGCCGGGCGCCCGCGCCATCCGGTAGCCGTTGTGCGCCAGCGTGCGGCGCGTGGCGGCGTGCGTGTGCGCTTGCAGCCCGCGCATCACGCACCCCTCGAGCAGGACCGCGTCGCCGCGCGCGCCGTCGCCGGCGGGGCGCCACCGCCGCGCGCGCACGGCGGGGCGCGTGGCGTCGAGCATCGCCATGGCGAAGCCCAGGCGCCCGCCGAGTGCGCGCGCCAGCAGGCGCGGAAGCCCGGTGGCGCGCAGCGCGCGCGCGCCGAGCAGCGCCACCGCCAGCAGCCGCCGGCGCGCGAAGGCGCCGAGCACGAGGCGCACGACGAGCGGGCGCGGGCGCCCCTCGGCGAGCGTCGCGCGCGTGGCCTCGAGCAGCTGTCCGTACGGCACGCCCGACGGGCACGCGGTCTCGCAGGCGCGGCAGCCGAGGCAGCGATCGATGTGCCGGTGGACGTCGGGGTCGTCGGCCGGCAGCGACCCCTCGAGCACCTCGCGCATCAGCTGGATGCGCCCGCGCGGCGAGTCGTTCTCGTCCTGCAGGTTGACGTAGGTGGGGCAGGCCTGCAGGCAGAAGCCGCAGTGCACGCAGGCGTCGAGCCCCGCGCGCGCGGCGGCGAGCGGGGTGCCGGGGAGCGCGCACGGCGCGGCGCCGGGCGGGTCGAGCGTGGGGAGCTGCATCGGGGGCTGCGTCAGTCGGCGCCGAGGATGCCGGGGTTCAGCACGCGCGCGGGGTCGAAGGCGTCGCGTACGCGGCGCGTGAGCGGGTCGGCGGGGGCGGCGGGCGCCCACGCCGCGCCGACGGTGGGCCAGAGCGCGGCGGGGAGCCGTTCGACCGCGCGGCGCGGCGGCGTGCCCCCGTCGGCCGCGTTGCCGGCGTCCGCGCGCGGCATCCCGAACCCGTCGGCGCCGGGGAGGACGAAGCGCACGACGCCGCGCGACGGCGTCGCGTGCGCCAGCAGGCCGAAGGCGCGCGCCGCGGGCGCGAACAGCTCCCGGCAGAGCGCGGCCAGGCGCGCCGGTCGCGTGGAGAGGCGCGCCACCGCCGCGTCCGCGGGCTCGCAGGCGCGCAGCGCGCCCCACACGTCCGCCGGCACCTCGGCGAGGTCGCCGAGCGCGGCAAGCGTGGCGCGCTGCGCGGCCACCGCGGGCGCGTTGGCCGCGATCCGCGCCAGCAGCAGCGGGCGGTCGCCGAGCCCCAGCTGCTCGGCCAGCGGCCCGTTCACCAGCTCGAGCGCCCAGGCGGCGAGCGGCGCCGCGCGCAGCCGCGCCAGCCACGCGTCGAGCTCGCGCGCGCGCGGGAGCGCGACGGCGACGGTGAGGTCGGCCTCGGGCAGCGCGCGCAGCCGCACGCTCACCTCGATGATCGCGCCGAGCGTCCCCCAGGCCCCGGTGAGCAGCCGCACCAGGTCGAAGCCGGCGACGTTCTTGACCACGCGCCCGCCGGCGCGCACCAGCTCCCCGTCGCCCGCCACGAAGGCGAGGCCGAGCACGTTGTCGCGCGGCGTGCCGAAGGCGTGCGCGAGCGGGCCGTACGACGCCGTGGCGACCGTCGCGCCGAGCGTGCCCGCCGGGTCGCCGAACGGGTCGAGCGCGAGGCACTGCCGCTCGGCGGCCGCGACGCGCGCGATCTCGTCGAGCGGGGTGCCGGCGCGCGCGGTGAGCGTGAGGTCGCCCGGGACGTAGTCGACGATCCCGCGCAGCGCCGCCAGCGAGAGCGTCGCGTCGGCCGCCACCGGGCGCCCCGCGTCGAGCCAGGTGCCGCGGCCGGCGAGGCGCAGCCGCATGCCGCGCGCGGCGGCCTCGCGCACCAGCGCGCGCGCCTCGCGCTCGTCGTGCGGCGCGCCGAGCGGGGGGGGCGCTGCGGCGGGATGCGAGAGCACGTCCGTCATCAGACGTCTGTCACGCGCCGCGGCGCGCGGAGGGCACCGCGTGCCACTCGCGGCACGAGTGCACGGGGACGACCTTGCCCGGGTTCGCGCGGCGCTCCGGGTCGAAGGCGTCGCGCAGGCGGCACATCGCGGCCAGCGAGGGCGCGTCGAACAGCGCCTCCATGTAGTCGCGCTTGTCGAGTCCCACCCCGTGCTCCCCGGTGATCGTGCCGCCGGCGTCGACGCACGCCCGCATCACCTCGCCCATCGCCGCGTGCACGCGCGCGCTCTCGTCGGCGTCGTGCGCGTCGTAGCTGATGTTCGGGTGCAGGTTGCCGTCGCCGGCGTGGAAGACGTTGCCGATGCGCACGCCGTGCGCGGCGCCGATGGCGGCGATGCGCGCGAGCACCTCGGGGAGCCGGGTGCGCGGCACCACCGCGTCCTGCAGCACGAGGTGCGGGGCGATGCGCCCCATGGCGCCGAACGCCTTCTTGCGCCCCTGCCAGAGCCGCGCGCGCTGTGCCGCGTCGGCGGCCACCGCGACGCCGCGCGCGCCGGCGGCGCGGCAGAGCGCGGCCACGCGCGCCGCGTCGTCGTCGAGCCCCGCCTCGAGTCCGTCCAACTCGCACAGCAGGATCGCCGCCGCGTCGGTCGGGTAGCCGGCGGCGTACACCGACGCCTCGACGGCGCGGATCGCGGCCCCGTCCATCATCTCGAGCGCGGCGGGGACGATCCCGGCGGCGACGATCCCCGACACGGCGTGCGCGGCGTCCTCCATCGTCGCGAAGTCGGCGAGCAGCGTGCGCACCGCCTGCGGGTCGCGCGCCAGCCGCACCGTCACGTCGAGCGCCACCCCGAAGCACCCCTCGCTGCCGACGAAGGCGCCGAGCAGGTCGTAGCCCGCCGCCTCGCCGTCGGCGTCGCCGAGCGTGACGACCTCGCCGTCGGGGAGGAGCACCGTGCAGGCGGCGACGTGGTTGAGCGTCACGCCGTACTTGAGGCAGTGCGGCCCGCCCGCGTTCTCGGCGACGTTGCCGCCGATCGTGCAGGCGCTCTGGCTGGACGGGTCGGGGGCGTAGTGCAGCCCGTACGGCGCGACGGCGCGCGTCAGCGTCACGTTCACGACGCCCGGCTCCACCACCGCGAGCGCGTTCTCGGCGTCGACGGACAGCACGCGGTTCAGCCGGTTGAGCCCGAGCACGACGATGCCGTCGGCCAGCGCGCCCCCCGACAGCCCGGTGCCGGCGCCGCGCGCGACGAAGGGCGCCAGCGCGTCGGCCAGCGCGCGCACCACCGCCACCAGCTCGTCGCGCGTGCCGGGGAGCACGGCCAGCGCGGGCTGCCGGTGGTAGCCGGGGAGGCCGTCGGCGTCGTAGACGCGCAGCGCGCTCGGGCGGCGGAGCACGTGTCGCTCGCCGACGATCGCCGTCAGCGCGGCCGACAGCCGGTCGGTCGCCGCGGCGTCGAGCGGCGCGGCGGGCGGGACGACGGCGGGCACCACGTCAGGCGGCGCCCGGGGGCGCGTGCGGGCCGTGCCCGTTGCGGCGCGCGCCGGTGTGCACCGCGGCCCGCCGCTCGACGCCGGGGAGCGCCGAGGTGAGCAGCGCCTCGAGCTCGCGCAGCCGCCCGGCCGGCGACTGCGAGGCGAGCAGGCGCAGCTTCACCTCCAGCCCCAGCTCCACCACGGCCGCGATGGCGAAGGAGAGCGCGGCCGGGTCGGCGGGGAGGGACGGCGGGGGCGCGGGGTCGTCGGCCACGGTGCGGGCGGCGCGCGCCACACGGGCGAAGGTCTCGCGCACGCGCCCGGCCAGCGCGGGGAGCGACGCGTCCTCGGCCGGCTCCTCGCGGTCCCGCCAGGGCTCCACCTCGCCGACGAGGTACGGCGCGCCGGTGGTCGCCAGCTTCGTGAGCGCGAACCGCTCCCCCCCGGCGACCACGATGTTGGCGCGGCCGTCGGGGAGCATGGTCACCTCGCGCAGCTCGGCGACGCAGCCGACCGCACCCGGGAGCGGCTCGCCGCCGCCGGTGACGACCCCGAACCGCCCGTCGCCGGCCCGGCAGTCGGCCAGCATGGTCCGGTAGCGCGGCTCGAAGATGTGCAGCGGGAGCGCCGCCTCCGGGAAGAGCACCAGCGGGAGCGGGAAGAGCGGCAGGCGGGCGGACGGCGGCACGCCCGCAAGCTAACCGGCGCCGCCCTTCCCGTGCACGCGCGCCAGCATCCCGCGCAGCTCCGCCAGCTCGAACGGCTTGTTGAGCACCAGACAGCTGGAACGCCGCAGGAACTCCGCCGCCTCGGTCGATACCGAGTCGCCGGTGGAGAGGATCAGCCGGTCCAACAGGTCGGGGCGCGACTCGGCGAGCCGGGCGTGCAGCTCGATCCCCGACACCCCGGGCATCCGCAGGTCGGAGATGATGACGGTGTACCCGCCGGGCGCGGGTGCCGACCGCTCGTCGCCCAGGAGGAGGCGCAGCGCCTCGGTCCCGTCCTCCGCCTCGTCGACCGCCCACCCCATGCGGACGAAGAAGCGGCGGAGCGCCTGGCGGATCACCGGCTCGTCGTCGACCAGGAGGGCGCGCGGCGGCACCGACGAGCGCGGCGCGATGGAAGTGGTGGTGGCGAGCGGGTCGGACATTCGACCGAGAGGAGGCCGCTGACGGCGAAGAACGTGGGCGCGAACCGGATGGCCCGGCGCGTGGCCGGAAACATAAGATGCCAAACCGAGGACCGCTCGAGACTGCCGTCGTGTGACGGACGCAACAAGGGGGCGCCACGTCGTCGTGGTGCCCCCTCGGCCTGCGTCGCGTCGAATGTCGTACCGGTCAGGCGGCGTGCCAGAACCCGGCCAGCGCCGACCCGTCGGCGGACTCGCGGAGCTTCGCGAAGGCGCGCTCGCGGATCTGACGAATGCGCTCCCGGGTCACCCCCATCAGCGCCCCGATGCGCTCCAGCGTCATCTCCTCGGCGCCGTCCTCGAGGCCGTAGTAGAGCGCCAGGATCTTCCGCTCCCGCGGGGTGAGGTGCTGCTTGAGCGCGCTGTGAAGCGACTCGCGCATCAGCTTCTGGTGCGTCGCGTCCTCGATGTCCTCGCCGCTCTCGTCGGCGAAGCGCTCGCCCAGGGTGCTGGCGTCGCGGTCGCTGCGGTCGACCGGGGCGTCGAGCGAGACCTCGATGGTCGAGAGCTGGCGGGCGTTGCGGACGACCTCGGGCTCCTCCTCGATGAGCTTGGCGAGCTCCTCGTCGGTCGGGTCGCGGCGGAGGACCTGGGCGAGGATCGTCTCCGCGCGCCCCATGCGGATGAGCGCGGAGTTCTGGTTGAGCGGGATGCGCACGGAGCGCGTCTGCTCGGCCAGCGCCTTGAGGACGGCCTGGCGCACCCACCAGACGGCGTACGAGATGAACTTGACGCCCTGGTCGGGATCGAACTTGCGGACCGCCTTGAGCAGCCCCTCGTTCCCGATGGCCACCAGCTCGCTGAGCTCGAGGCCGTGCCCCTGGTACTTCTTCACGTACGAGATGACGAACCGGAGGTTCGCCGTGACCAGCCGCTCGGCGGCGGCGGTGTCACCCTTCTGGGCGAGGCGGGCGAGGCGACGCTCTTCCGCGGGGTCCTCGATGAGGGGTAGTCGCTGGATGTCGTGCAGGTATTGGTCGAACGCGCTGGAGGGGGAGGAACGAAAGAACGGCTTGGTCCGGCCCTCGGTCGCTCGCTGCATAGACGCCCCGTACCGTGTCGCGGGAAGAGTAAGCGCGCGAAGTCGCCCCCGCGCGCGCTGGCCTCGCGGGTGTGGGGCGCCACGGTAATGCTGGGTACGCGACCCGTCAATCAAAAAATTCACGACCCCGGCCGCCGGCGCCGGCCGACGGTCGGGAACGTGACGGGGAAGGCCGGCGGGGCGACGCCGGCGGCTGGCCGGCGCCGGCTCGGACCGGCTTCAGACCGGGTCGCGCGGGCGGGTGCGGGTGGTCGCCGAGAGCACGCCGATGCCGATCAGGACGATGACGCCGACACCGATCCAGGTGGGCGGCACGTTCAGCAGGTAGGCGCCGACGGCGAGGCCGACGATCAGGATCAGGAAACCGATCAGGTAGGTGCCGAAGGACGACATCCGCTACTCTCCGCGTCGAAGGTGGGGCGCGGTCGGGCCGCTCGGCCTCGACGGGGGCAAGTGGCTTGCCACGGTCGCGAGCGCTGCGCGCGGTGGAGCGCCTCGCGAGGGTGGGGGCTGTGGCCGCCGGTCGGGGGCTCGTGCAAGACCAAGAAAAGCAGGAGGGGATAAAAATCTGAGAAGATCGGATGAAGATCTGAGGGGCTCCGCGGGGCGGCGACGTCCTCCGCGCCGGGCACGCGCCATCAGATCTTCATCCGACCTTCTCAGATGTTCATCCCTCCTGCTTTTCAGTTGACCTTCATCCTCCGGCTTCGAGGAAACCGCGCCGCCGTCGGTCGGCTCAGTGCCCAGGCCCGACCAACTGCGCCACCCCGTCACGCATTCCGAACTGGAGGGCGTCGCCGCAGTCGGGGGTCCAGATGTCGATGCGCGTCCCCTTGATGGCCGAGCCGGTGTCCTCGACGCGGTAGCGGCCGAGGTAGCGGCCGGCGGCATAGAGCTCGACGTGGCGGGCGAGGGGGAAGACGCGGGGGTCGGCGGCGATGATCCCGGGGCGCACGAAGGTGCCGCGGCGGGTGCGGCCGCGCAGGCAGTACGCCGAGAGAAGGACGCGGACCGGCTCCCCGGGGCGGGCGCGGGTGAGCAGCGAGCGCATCGCCGGGAAGCGCGGGGAGAGCACCCGCGGGAGCGCCAGGCGGGGCATGATCAGCCCGGACGAGGCGAGCTTCAGGGCGGCGAAGGGGCGCGGAAGTGCCCTGGACTTCTGATCAGACTTCCGATCACGCCGGGGCCGGGGCGCTGGCTCGGGAGCCGGCCGCCGCGCGGCCAGCACCTGCACCGGGCGGTGCTGCCAGTCGCCGAGAATTGTCACCGGGGTGTGACGCGGGGCGGCGGGCGGTGCCGATGGCACCGCGGCCGGCTCGGGCGCCCGGACGACCTCGTCCAATCGGGCCAGCGCGGCGAGTCCGAGGACCACCGTCCAGGCCAGCACCGACGGTAGCGTGACACGACGCGCGCGTGGGCGCCGCCGCTCCGGCTGCGACCCCGTTGGCGCGGGCGCCCCGCTCACGCGGCGCCGGGGCTCGGGGCGGTCCACGCCGGCGCCAGCACCTCGCGGACGAGGGCGTCGGGGACCGGGAGCGACCAGCGGCCGCGGGCCTCCGCCGTGGCGCCGATGCGGGTCGGGAGCGCGTACTCGACCTGCCCGGCGCGGGTCTTCTTGTCGCCGCGGGTGGCCGCCAGCACCGCTTCGGGGTCGAGCGCGGCGGGGCGCCCGGTGGGGAGGCCGACGCGAGCGAGGGCGGCAGTCACCTGGTTTGCCGTCCCCGCCTCGGCCACGCCCAGCGCCTCGGCGAGCCGGGCCTCGAGCGCCATCCCGGCCGCCACCGCCTCGCCGTGGCGGAGGGCGAAGCCGCTCTCCGATTCGAGGGCGTGGCCGAGGGTGTGTCCGAAGTTGAGGATCTTGCGCATGCCGCCCTCCCGTTCGTCGTGAGCGACCACGGTGGCCTTGATGGCCACGCTGCGCGCGACCACCTCCCTCACCGACGCCGCCCAGGCGTCCGGGTCACGCGCGATGTGACCGGGCGCACACGCCAGCTTCGGCATCAACTCGGCGACCCGGTGGAAGTACGTCGCGTCGGCGATCACGCCGTGCTTGACGGCCTCTGCCATTCCGGCACGGCGGTCGGCCGCCGGAAGGGTGGCGACGAGCGCCGGGTCGATCAGGACGGCGGCAGGGGGGTGAAAGGCGCCGACGAGGTTCTTGCCGGCCGGGGTGTCGACGGCGGTCTTCCCCCCCACCGAGGCGTCGAGCATCGCCAGCAAGGTGGTGGGGACCTGCACGACCGGGACGCCGCGCATGAAGGTCGCCGCCACGAACCCGGCCAGGTCCCCGACCACGCCGCCGCCGAGGGCGACCACGGTGGTGTCGCGCCCGCACCCGGCGACCAACATGGCGTCGGTGAGCTCGGCCCACCGGGCGCGCGTCTTCTCCCCCTCGCCGGGGGGGACGGTCAGGAGGAGCGGCTCGCCGAGGGGCGCCAACGCGGCGCGCGTCCGATCGGCGTGCAGCGCGGCGACGGTGCTGTCGGTGACGACCACCAGCCGGTGCGCGGGCGCGTGGGCGCGCACCGCGGCGCCGAGGGCGTCGAGCGCGCCGCCGCCGATCCAGACGGGATACGGAAGCCGCCCCTCGGCGGCGTCGTGTAGAGGGGCGCCCGGCGGGGCGGCGTCCGGCGGCGCGTGGCGCCCCGGGCGCGCCTCGCTCACCAGGTGACCTCGCCCGCCCCCGCGCGGCGGTTGGCGACGCGGGCGAGCATGAACAGCAGGTCGGAGAGCCGGTTGAGGTACTGCACCACGAGCGTGGGGAGCTCGACGTCGTGCGCCAACGCGACAACGCGGCGCTCGGCGCGGCGGCAGACGGTGCGCGCGACGTGCAGCGCGGCGGCCTTGGGCGTGCCGCCGGGAAGGATGAAGCTGCGCAGCGGCTCCAGCTCGCGCTCGCAGTCGTCGATCGCGTGCTCGAGCTGCGCGATGCGCTCCTCGTCGATGCGCGCCTTGCGCAGCTGCTCGCGCATCTTCTCGTGGTCGGGCGTGGCGAGCAGCGCGCCGATCGCGAACAGGTCGCGCTGCACGGGGACGAGCACCTCGTCGACGCGCGGCATCAGCTCGATGGAGCGCGCGAGCCCGAGCGACGCGTTCAGCTCGTCGACGTCGCCGTAGGCCTCGACGCGCGCGTCGTCCTTCGGGACGCGGCCGCCGCCGAAGAGTGCGGTGTCGCCTTCGTCGCCCGTTCGGGTGTAGATCTTCAGCGTCATGGCGCGAATCTAACGGCGGGAGTCGTTACAGCGGGAGTCGATACGGCGGGAGTCGATACTACGTGGCTGACAGCTCGAGGCCACGCCGTAACGACTCCCGCTTTGACGACTCCCGCCGTCACGACTCCCGCAGTTCACGGCTACGACGCGCAGGGCTGCGGCGCCACGGTACGCTCGGCGGTGGCGGGCAGTCGCGCTTCGAGGGAGCGCAGCAGCTGCGCCGAAAGGCGGTCGACCGCCGGCATGACGTCGGCGAGCGCGTTGGCGCTCGCGCGGTGCGCGACGAGCACGCGGCCGGTCGCGGGTTCGAGCGCGCGCAGCGACAGGACGCGCGCGCCGTCGACGCCGAGCACCGCGCCGTCGATCACCGCGGCGGCGGGGGGCGCGGCGGCGGCCGCGAGGGCGACGGCGCGCGCGGCGTCGGGCGGGGCGGGCTCGGGGGCGCAGAGCGCGGCGGCGAGGGCGGAGGGCGGGAGCGGCGCGAGCGTGGGCGACGCGCCGAGGTCCGCGCGCACGGCTTCCGCCAGCACGCCCGAGAGCACCGGGTCTGCGCCGTCGCCGCCGAAGCGGGCCACCAGCACGCGGGCGCGCGGCGCGCCCGCGAGGGCGGCAGCCGGGTCGCGTCGCGCGCCCCACGCGCCGGCGGCGCCCGCGGCCGCGACCGCCAGCGTCGCCGTGGCGGCGGTGCGGAAGGCGCGCGCGCGGGCGGTGCGGCGTGCCGCGGGGTCGCGGCGGGCCACCTCGCCGCCGGGAACGAGCACCGCGTCGAGCACGGACAGCAGGAGCCCCGCGTGCGCCGGCCGGTGCGCGGGGTCGGGGGCGAGGCAGCGCGTCACCAGCCCAGCCAGACGCGGCGGCAGGTCGGGGCGGCGCGCGCCGATCGGCGGGGGCGGCTCGGTCAACTGCGCGGTCAGGCGCGCGACGCCGGTGCGCCCGGCGTACGGGGTGGCGCCGGTGAGCAGCTCGTACGCGAGCACGCCGTACGCGTAGAGGTCCACGCGGTGATCGGCGGCCGGGTCGCCGGCGGCCTGCTCGGGCGCCATGTACGCCGGCGTGCCGGCCACCAGCCCCGCCTCCGCGCCGTCGTCGGCGCCCGCGCGCGCCACCGCGATCGCGCGCGCCACGCCGAAGTCGGTCACCACCGGCACGCCGCCCGCCGAGAGCAGCACGTTGTCCGGCTTCACGTCGCGGTGGACGACGCCGCACGCGTGCGCGTAGGCGAGCGCCGACGCGACCGCGCGCAGCACGTGCACCGCCTCGCCGAGCGGGAGCGCGCCGCCGCGCGCGAGGCGGCGGCCGAGCGACTCGCCGGCGACGAGCGGCATGACGAAGTATGGACGTTCGCCCGCCACGCCGTCGCGCAGCACCGGGACGACGTGCGGGTGCTGGAGCCGCGCCAGGAGCAGCACCTCGCGCCGGAAGCGCTGCACGTCCACCGCGCCGTCGGCGCCGGCGGTGAGCACCTTCACCGCCACGTCGCGCTCGAGCGCCGGCTCGTGGGCCGCGTACACCACGCTCATCCCGCCGCGCCCCAGTTCGCGGCCGAGCAGCAGGCGCGGCGCGAGCGCGTCGGCGAGCGCCGCCGTCGGCGCGTCCTCGGCCCCGGCGGCGACCGCCATCTCACTCGGCGCGGATCGCGACCATCGGGTCGACGCGCGTCGCGCGGCGGGCCGGGAGCCAGCTGGCGAGCAGCGCGACCGCGGCCAGCACCGCGGCGACGGTGCCGAAGGTGAGCGGGTCGGCCGCGCCCACCCCGTAGAGCATCCCGCGCAGCAGGCGGCTGAGCAGGAGCGCGCCGAGCAGCCCGACCGCGATCCCGGGCGCCACCGCGCGCAGCGCGTCGCGCAGCACGAGCGCGCGCACGGCGCCGCGCGCCGCGCCGAGCGCCATGCGCACCCCGATCTCGCGCTGGCGCCGCGCGACGGTGTACGCCAGCACGCCGTAGATGCCGAGGGCCGCGAGCCCCAGCGCGAGCCCGGCGAACGCCGTCAGCACCCCCGCCGAGAAGCGGCGGTCGGCGACGGAGCGCGTGACGACGGCGGAGAGCGTCCCCACCTCCACTGGCACGTTCGCGTCCACGGCGCGCAGCCGCGCGCGCACGGCGGCGGCCAACAGGTCGGGGGGCGCCGAGGCGCGCACCAGCAGCGTCGCGCCGGAGGTCAGCCGCTCCGGGCGCTGGCGGTAGTGGATGAACATCTCGGGGCGCGGCGCGGCGTGCAGCCCGTCGTGGCGCACGTTCTCGACGACGCCGACGACCGTCAGCCAGTCGGCGGCGTGGCGGTCCATCCCCGGCAGCCGGACGCGGTGGCCGATCGGCTCCGCGCCGGGCCAGTAGCGCTCCGCCATCGCGCGGTTGATCACCACCGCGTGCGGGGCGCCCGGGCGGTCGGCGGCGCCGAAGGTGCGCCCGCGCCGCAGCGGGATCGCCAGCGCGCGGAAGTACGTCGAGTCGACGATCCGGTAGCCGGCGCCGCCGACCGCCGTCTCGCCGCCGTCGACCATGAAGCCGGACCCCATGCCGCCGCCGCCCAGCGGGACCTGGTTGATGAGCGCCGCCGCCTGCACGCCCGGGAGCGCGCGCAGCGCCGGGAGCGCGCGGTCGAAGTAGCCGGCGATGCGCGCCGTGTCCTCGTACAGCGCCGCGGGGAGTGCGACGTCGGCCGTGAGCACGCGCTCGGCGACGAAGCCGGGGTCCTCGTCGAGCAGCGCGCGCAGGCTCTGCACGAGCAACCCCGCGCCGGCGAGCAGCGCCAGCGCCAGCGCGACCTCGGCGCCCACGAGCAGGCGGCGCAACCGCGCGCGCCCCGTGCCGACCGCGCCGCGCGTGCCGAGCGCCTCGCGCACGTCGTGCGTGACCAGGAGCGCGGGGGCGGCGCCCACGGCGAGCGCGCAGGCCAGCGACACGCCCGCCGCCGCGCCGAGCACGCGCAGGTCGATGCGCGGGCGCGCGAAGGCGGGGAGGGCGTCCGGCGCGAGCGCGGGGAGCGCCTGCACGGCGGCGTAGGCGAGCGCGCACCCGGCGGCCCCGCCGACCGCCGCCAGCACCAGCGCCTCCGCCGCCAGCTGCGCCACCAGCCGCCCGCGCCGCGCCCCGAGCGCGGTGCGCACGGCCAGCTCCTGTCGGCGCGCCTCGGCGCGCGCAAGGTTGGCGCTCGCCAGGTTCGTGCACGCCACCAGCAGCACGAACGCCACCGCGCCGCCGAGCAGGAGCAGCGTGGGGCGCGCGTCGCCGGCCAGTGCGGCGTGCAGCGGCTCGGCGTCGAACGCCACCGCGTCGACGTCTGAGCCGTAGGCGGCCCGCAGGCGTCCGCCGATGACGGCCAGCTCGCGCCGCGCCCCGTCGAGCGTGGCGCCGGGGGCGAGGCGCGCGACCACCGACCAGTTGTGCGCGGTGCGGCTCGGCATGTCGTCGTCGGCCGTCACCCAGACCGCGGTGCCGGCGGGGAAGTCGAACGCCGGCGGCATCACGCCGACCACGGCGTACCGCCCCTCGCCGACGCGCAGCGTGCGCCGCGCGAAGTCGGGGTCGGCGCCCATCGCCTGGCGCCAGAAGGCGTGGCTCACGACCGCGACCTGCGCCCCGCCGGCGACGCCTTCCCCCTCCGCCACCCCGCGCCCGAGCGCCGGCGCGACGCCCATCACGCCGAGGAAGTTGCGCCCCACGTACGCCACCCCCGCGCGCAGCGGCTCGTCGGCGCCGAGCACCGTGCCGGGGCCGCTGCGGTGGAGCGCGACGCCGGCGAGCGTGCGGGCGTCGCGCTGCAGGTCGCGCACGTTCGCGCCGGCGAAATCCATCGCCCCGCCGCGCTCGGAGCGCTCGCGCAGGGCGAGGAGGCGCCCGGGCTCGGGGTAGGGGAGGGGGCGCAGCAGCACGCCGTCGACGGCCGCGAACACGGCGGCGGCGGCCCCGATCGCGAGGGCGAGCGTCAGCACGGCCACGCCCGCGAACGCCGGCGCGCGGCGCAGCGTGCGCGCGCCGAGGCGCAGGTCGCCGGCCAGCAGCGCCAGCGGGCGGCGCTCGGCGCGCGGGCGCGCCCCCGACTCGCGGCGCCAGCGCGCCAGGTCGCCCATCTCGCGCAGCGCCTTGGCGCGCGCGTCGGCGGGGCTCATCCCCAGGCTGACGTTGTGCTCGGCCTCCATCTCGACGTGGAAGCGCAGCTCGTCGTCGAGCTCCTGCTCGACGGCGGCGGGGACGACGAGGGCGCGGAGGCGGCGCGCGGCGCGGCGCAGCGGGGCCAGCATCGGCGGCGGGGTCAGACGGGGGCGAGCTGCATGACGCCGTGCACCGCGCGGATGAACTGCAGCCACCCCTCGGTGTCGCGGGCGAGCTGCCGGCGGCCGGCGGCGGTGAGCGTGTAGAAGCGCGCCCGCCGGTTGCGCTCCGAGACCCCCCACTCGGCGTGCACCCAGCCGCGGTCCTCCAGCCGGTGGAGCGCGGGGTAGAGCGCCCCCTGGTTGACGCGCAGCACCTCGCCCGAGGTCTGACGGATGTGGAACGAGATCCCCCACCCGTGCTGCGGGCCCAGGGTGAGCGTCTTGAGGATCAGCATGTCCAGGGTGCCCTGGATGCGGTCGACCGGGGGCGTCGGCATGGGAGGGGCGGGGGGCTCATGTCAGCGGCTGACACCAACGCTGCCAGCATGCGGGCGCGGCGGGCTGGCGTCAACAGGGGCGGGTGGGGTGCGGCGGGCGGAGAACGGCGGGCGGGATGCCGCGGCAATGTGCCCGCCGCACCCCGCCCGCCGTTCTCCGCCCGCCGCACCCCACCCGCAGTTATTTTTCCCTCATGACCACGCACCCGATCGTCGACATCACCGTCATCGGCGGCGGCCCCACGGGGCTCTTCGCCTCCTTCTACGCCGGCATGCGCAACGCCACGGCGCAGGTCGTGGACGCCCTGGCGCAGCTCGGCGGGCAGCTCACCGCGCTCTACCCCGAGAAGTACATCTTCGACGTCGCCGGCTTCCCGCAGGTGCTGGCGAAGGACCTCGTGAAGGCGCTGGTCCAGCAGCAGGCGCGGTGGAACTTTCCCGCGCACCTGCAGCAGCGCGTCGTCGGCCTCGAGGAGGCGGAAGACGGAGACGGGAAGCACCTCGTCCTGGTGACCGAGACCGACCGCTTCCCGACGCGCGCGATCGTCATCGCCGCCGGGATCGGCGCCTTCTCGCCGCGGCGGCTGCCGCAGGCGTGCGCCGAGCCGTGGTACGGGCGCGGGATCTTCGACGTGGTGACCGACCCCGACGCCTACGCGGGGCAGCGCGTCCTGATCATCGGCGGCGGCGACTCGGCGTTCGACTGGGCGACGCAGCTGGTGGGGAAGGCGGCGCACGTGACGCTCGCGCACCGCACCGACCGCTTCCGCGCCCACGGCGCGACCGTGGCCGAGTTCCAGGGGCACGTGGAGGCGGGGCGCGCCTCGCTGCGCACCTTCCACGAGCTGCACGAGATCCACTGCCGCAACGGGAACCCCGACCGATTCACCCACGTCGCGCTGCGGCAGACGAAAACCAAGGACGTCACCGAGGTCGAGGCCAACGTCGTGCTGCCGATGCTCGGCTTCGTCAGCGACCTCGGCTCGCTCGCCGAGTGGGGGCTGACGCTCGACAAGGACGAGATCGTGGTGAACTCGCAGATGGAGACGGGGCGCCCGGGTGTCTACGCGGCCGGCGACATCACGACGTATCCCGGGAAGCTGAAGCTGATCGCGTCGGGCTTCTCCGAGGCGGCGATCGCGGTCAACCAGGCGGTGCACTGGATCTACCCGGAGAAGAAGGTCACGCCCGGGCACAGCTCCAACCTGGGGATCTTCGGCCAGAAGGACGACTGATGCGGCGGCTCGCGGCGGCGTTGCTCGTCGCGCTGGGCCCGGCGGCCGCCGGCGCGCAGGCGTGTTCGTACGATCGGTGCGCCCTGCGGCGCGAGGGCGTCTTCTTCTCACAGCGGATCGTGGCCGGCGTGGACGGGCGCGTGGTCGCGCGGCAGGGGTTCGCCGGCTTCCGGCTGGACTCCGCGCTCGCGGGTTCCGACCGCGCGCTCGCCGAGGCGCGCGTCCACCGGCGCGAGACCGGCGTCGGCGGCCTGCTGATGCTCGCCGGCACGGTGCTGGGGGCGGTGGCGCTGGTCGACGCGGCGCGCAACGGCGACGAACTGACCGCCGGGCGCGGCGCGATGCTCGCCGGCGGCGCGGCGCTCTCGGTCGTCGGCGGATGGCGGCTCCAGATCGCGGACCGGGCGCTGAACCGCGCGATCTGGTGGTACAACCGCGAGCTGCCGCGCTGACCTACTCCGGGAAGCGCTTCGCGTAGCGGAAGCCGTAGACCTTCGCGATGACGTCGAAGTCCCTGGCGTTGGTGGTGACGAGCGTCGCACCGACGCTCCGCACGCTGGCCGCGATCAGGACGTCCCGGTGAAAGCTCGGGAGCGCGAGGGAGCCCGCGTACCCGCCGTCCGCGCGGAGCGCCCGCGTGATCGCGGCCGCCTCCCGCCAGACTGCCACGGAGGTCTCAAGGAGCCGGAGGCGCTGCGCAAACGGGGTGAGCACCGCTCGCTCAATGGCGGTGCGGGTCCGCTTGTCGGCGGCGCCGGCGAGCAGCTCGTGGAGCACGACCGTGCTCACGACCACGCGCGCGCTCGCGTCCCGGAGAAAGCCGCGGAGCGCGTCCCGCACCTCGGGATCGCGCTCCGCGTAGACGTACAGATTCGTGTCGATGACGAAGGGCGTCATCCCGGTCGGATCAGCGGGCGGGCCGTGCGCGAAAGCCGTCGAGCACGACCTCCTCGCCCTCGACGGGCGACAGCCCACCCGTCGTCATGAGGCGGTCGAAGCCGGCCAGCATCTCGCGCTGGAACTCCGCAAGGTCGACGGCCGCGCCGAGTCCCAGCGCCACCGCCTCGGTCTCGGTCTTCACGCCCAGCGCCTCGCGCGCCCGGTCGAGGAGGCCCTGCGGAACGAACATGTTCTTCCGCCTGCCTTCGTCGCCGGCGTGCTCCCGCACGATTCGCGTGACGGTGGCGGGTAGTACCGCGGCTCCCGTCGCGCCTGACGTGCGGCCGCCCTTCGCCGCAGCGTTGCGTGCCCCCCGGGCGGAGGTCTTCGTCTTGCCCACCCTTACCTCCCGATCTGTATAGTGGGAAGGTAGTGCTGTACCGGGATGACGGCTACAGCAGGTCGCTCACCGGGAACGCGTCCCCCTCGGCGAAGCGCGTGGGGCGGAAGGGGTGGACGTCGAGCGAGGTCACGCGCCCGTCGAGGATCAGCTCCGCGACCAGCAGCCCGACCGCGGGCGCGTGCATCACGCCGTGCCCCGACGAGCCGTTGGCCAGCACGAGGTTGGGGCAGGTCGGGTCGACGCCGAGGATGAGCGTCTTGTCGGGGCTCATCTCGTAGAGTCCGACCCAGTGTGCCGCGTCGTCGAGCGGCACCGCGCGCAGCGCCGGCACGCGCGCGTCGGCGAAGGCGCGCACCGCGTCGAGCCAGGGGCGATGCAGGGTGAGGTCGGTCGGGTCGCCCTCGGCGCCTGGCGTGTCGACGGGCCAGTTGAGTAGCGCCCGCCCGTCGCGCACGCGCAGGTGGAAGGCGTCGCGCGTCCAGATCGTCATTGGAAAATCGTCGTCGAGCGGTGCGGGGACGGGCGCCGTGACGGCGATCTGGCGGCGCACGGGGCGCACCGGGAGGTCGACGCCCGCCAGCCGCGCCACCCCGGCCGCCCACGGACCGGCGGCGTTCACCACGACGTCGGGCGTCCACCACTCGGCGCCGGCGTGCACGCGCGTTACGCGGCCGTCGGGCGCGCGGTCGACGGCGGTGACGGGGGCGTTCCAGCGCACGCGCGCCCCGCGCCGCAGCGCGTCGTCGAGGTAGCCGCGCAGGATCTGCATCGGGCGGATGGTGCCGTCGCGCGGGCACCAGGCCGCGCCGGCGGCGCCGTCGAGCTCCACGTGTGGGTTGAGCGCCGCCGCCTCGGCGGGGGTCAGCTCGGCCGCGTCGGCGACGCCGCACGCGTGCTGCACCGCGCGCGCCGCGCGGAAGGCGTCGAGCGCCGCCGCGTCGTGGGCGAGGAAGAGGTACCCGACCGCGCGGAAGCCGGCGTCGCCCCCGGTGTCGTCGGCGAAGCGGCGCAGCCGCTCGCGCGCCAGCAGCGACAGGCGCACGTTGGGCGCGGTCGCGAACTGGTGGCGGAAGCCGCCGGTCGCGCGCGCCGTGCTCCCCGCGCCCGGCGCCGGGCCGGCGTCGAGCAGCAGCACGTCGCGCGCGCCGCGGGCGGCGAGGTGCCAGGCGACGCTGGCGCCCACCACGCCCGCGCCGACGACGAGGACGCTGGGGGATCGTTCCCGGGTGGCCGCGTGCATGGCGCGCTAGGATACGCGCCGCTCTGCCGCGCGGAAGGGTGCGGCGGGCGCGCCCGGGCGGTTCAGTCCGGGGGGGGAGCGGACGACACTCGGCGGTTGTGCCTTTCGCGCCGCACCCGCCCGGCGCCCCGCTCCGTGCCACCCGTTCATGCCCGCTCCCGTTCCCGCCCCGCCCGCCGCGCCGTATGGCGGGCTCCTCGCCACTCTGCGCGTGGAGACCAGCCGCCTGCTCGGCTGGCTGCTGCTCGCGCACCTGCCGGTCGTCCTCGCCCTCGCGCCCTGGCACGACAGCTGGTCGGCGGCGCTGCTGGTCGGCACGCCGACCGCGCTAGGCGCCTTCGCGCTGTCGCGGCTGGCGCCACGGCACCGGGCGACGCCGCACGCGATGGGCGTCGCGCTGATGACCTTCTCGGCGCTGATGATCCACCAGTCGCACGGCCTGATCGAGATGCACTTCCACATCTTCGCGGCGCTGGCCTTCCTGCTGGCGTACCGCGACTGGCGGGTGCCCGTGACGGCCGCCGGGGCCGTCGCCGCGCACCACCTCGGGGTGGCGGTGCTGCAGCAGGGGGGCGCGGGGGTGTGGGTGATGAACCACAGCCCGACCTACGGGATGGTGGCGCTGCACGCGGCGTTCGTCGTGTTCGAGACGGCGGTGCTCGTGCGGCTGGCCGTGCAGGGGCGGCGCGCCGTGGTGGAGGCGCAGGTGGTCTTCGACGCCGCGCAGCAGCTCGCCGAGGGGCGCGTCGCGGAGGCGCGGGCCACGCTGGCCGCGGGCGACGGAAGGGGCGTGGAGGGGCACGAGGTCGCGGCCGTGCGCGCGGTGATCGACGTGTTCGCGGCGCTCGACGCGGAGACCGCCGCGCTGGCGGCGGCCGCCGACGCGGGCGTCGCGCGCGCGCCGTCGGCCCGGCTGGCCGGCGACTTCCAGCGCATGGTCGACCGGCTCGGGCGCGGCCGGGAGGAGCTGGCGGCGCTGCACGAGCGGGCGGCGCGCCAGGTGGCGGCGAGCGCCGCGTTCCTCGAGGAGCTGCAGGCGATGCTCGCCCGCCTGATCGAGCACGACCTCACCGCGCGCGTGCCGACGACGCAGGGCGAGCCGTACGCTGGCATCGCGCGGGCGATGAACGGGGCGCTCGACCTCATCTCCGAGTCGCTGCGCGACGTGCGGTCGTCGGCGCACCTGGTGGCGGACGCGGCGCACCGCATCTCGGGCGACAGCACGGCGCTGGCCGGCGGCGCGGGCGCGCAGGCCGCGGCGCTCGACCGCGTGACGGAGCAGCTCGACGGGCTGCACGGCACCTCGCGTTCGACCGCCGACCACGCGGCTCACGCGCGGCGCATCGCCGAGGAGGCGTGCGCGAGCGCGGCGGCCGGCGTGGCGCGGATGGCGGAGCTGGCCGACGCGATGCGCCGCGTCACGGCGTCGGGGGACGCGACGGCCAGGATCGTGCGGACGATCGACGAGATCGCGTTCCAGACGAACCTGCTGGCGCTGAACGCGGCGGTGGAGGCGGCGCGCGCCGGGGACGCGGGGCGGGGCTTCGCGGTGGTGGCCGAGGAGGTGCGCGCGCTCGCGCTCCGCTCGGCCGAGGCGGCGCGCCAGACGTCGGCGCTGATCGAGGGGGCGGTCGCGAGCACCGCCGAGGGGATGCGCTCGGTGGAGACGGTGGCGACGCAGCTCGGCGACATCGACCGGCGCGTGCAGCAGGCCGGCCGCGTGGTCGAGGTGATCGCCGGGGGCGCCGCCGAGCAGGACGCGGGCGTGGCGCGGATCCGCGACGCGCTGACGACGCTCCACGGGCTGGTCCAGCGGTCGGCGGACGGGGCGACGACGTCGGCCGAGGCGGCGCACGAGCTGGCCGGCCAGGCGGCGACGCAGCTCGAGCTGGTGGCGCAGTTCCGGCTCGACCCACCGGAGGAGGCGCACGGCCCGGAGGCCGGCCCGTTCGCGCACGACCCATTCGCGCACGACCCGTTCGCTCGGGAGCGCGGCCGGCGGCGCGTCAGGCGCGGCGGAGCAGCAGCCGGATGATCGCGCGCGAGCGCTCCGACCAGGGCGGGCGCAGCAGCCCGCCCGAGGCGAAGCGGCTCTGCACGAACACCCCCTTCTTCTTGGAGAAGGTCTGGAAGCCGTCGAAGCCGCGGTAGTGCCCCATCCCGCTCGGCCCCACGCCGCCGAAGGGGAGGTTGTCTTGGGCCAGGTGCACGACGACGTCGTTCACCGCCACGCCACCAGAGATCGTGCGCGAGAGCACGTCGTCGATCCGGCGGCGGTCCTCGTCGAAGTAGTAGAGCGCGAGCGGGCGCGGGCGCGCGTTGACGTACTCGATCGCGTCGTCGAGCGCGTCGTACGGCACGACGGGGAGGATGGGGCCGAAGATCTCCTCGCGCATCAGCGGGAGCGCGTCGCCGGCGCCGGTGACCACGGTCGGCGGGAAGACGCGGTTCTCGGCGGTGCACGCCTCGCCGGCCGGGTTGACCTCGAGCACCTCGGCGCCCGCCGCGCGCGCGCCGTCGGCGAGGGCGCGCAGCCGCTCCCAGTGCGCGCGGGTGACGATGCGCGTGTAGTCGCGCGTGTCGACCAGCCGCGGGTAGCGCGCCGCGCTGACGCGCCGGACCTCGTCGACGAACGCCCGGAGGCGGTCGCGCGGCACGAGCGCGTAGTCCGGGGCGACGCAGGTCTGGCCGGCGTTGTACAGCTTCCCGGTGACGATGCGCGCCACGCTGCGCTCGAGCGGCGCGTCTCGGTGGAGGATCACCGGCGACTTGCCGCCCAGTTCGAGCGTGACGGGCGTCAGGTTGTCGGCGGCGGCCTTCATCACCAGCCGGCCGACGCGCGCGGAGCCGGTGAAGACGAGGTGGTCGAACGGCAGCGCCGAGAAGGCGGCCGCGACGTCCGGGCCGCCCGTGACGCCGGCGACGTACGCGCGCGGGAAGCGCTCGGCGAGGATGCGCGCGATCAGGTCGGCGGTGCACGGGGTGATCTCGGACGGCTTGACCATCACGTGGTTGCCGGCCGCCAGCGCGCCGACGAGCGGCGAGAGCGAGAGGAAGAGCTGGTAGTTCCAGGCGCCGATCACGCCCACCACGCCCAGCGGCTGGTAGCGCACGTGCGCCGTCCCCGGAAGGAGGAACCAGGCGGGGCGGACGGCGCGCGAGCGCATCCACCGCTTCAGCTGGCGCCGCGCGTTGCGGATCTCGTCGAGCAGGGGGAAGAGCTCGAGCAGCAGCGTCTCCTCGGCAGCGCGCCCGCCGAAGTCGTCCGAAACTGCGGCGACGAGCGCCGCCTCGTGGTCGCGCACCGCGTCGCGCAGGGTGGCGAGTGCTCGCAGGCGGGCGTCGAGGTCGGGGGCGCCGCGGGCGAAGGCGGCGCGCTGCTCGGCGAGCAGCGTGGTGAGGTCGGCGCCGGTCAACGCGCGCGCGGGGCGGCGACGGCCCGGTGGGTGGCGCCGCCCACGGTGACGTCGGCCGACGCCGCCCACCCGTCGGGCCCGCGGTGGAACGTCACGCGGAGGCCGGGCCCGAATGGCGTGTAGAACGTCGAGTCGTCAGCGGCGAACAGCGGGACGTCGCGCTCGCCCGGGAGCTGGGCCACGAGCCGCCCGTCGCGGACGGCGACGCGGCCGGGCTGACCGCGGACGAACGGCGCGTACTCGCCAGCGAGCGGCGCAAGGCGCTGCGGGGCGGCGGCCGCGATCGGCGTCGCCGCGATGAAAGCGGTGATCCGGTTGGCGAGGAGGGCCGGCTGCTCGAGCTGCGGCAGGTGCCCGGCGCCCGGCACGACCTCCCGCCGGGCGCTGCCGACGCCGTGCTCGATGGCGCCGGCGTGCGCGTGCACGTCCGGGATGTCGGACTCGCCGACCAGGATCAGCGTCGGCACGCGCAAGTCGCCGAGCCGCGCCGCCGCGGGCACTGCCGGCCGCTCCTGAAAGCGACCGTCGGTGAGCGCGCCGCGCAGGTTCTGCGGATTCTGGCGCAGATACGCGAGCACCCTGCGGCGTGCCTCGGCGCTGCCGGGCGCGAGCGCGTAGCGATCTTCGGCCTGGAGCACGGCCGCGGCCTCGACGTCGCCGCGTTCGACGAGCGGCGCGAAGTTGACGCGCTCGCGCGCTTGGAAGTGCGCGGAGGTGGACATGCCTCCGAGCACCGGGCCGAGCAGGATCAGGCGCTCGACCCGATCCGGGTGCGCGAGCGCGAAGTCGAGGGCGAGCGCGCCGCCGGCCGACGACCCGACGACCGTCGCGCGCGCGACGCCGCGGTCGGCGAGCAGCGCGGCGAGGTCCGCGACCTGGGAGAACGGGGCGGTGGGCGCGGGGGAGCGCCCTTTGCCGCGCCGATCGTAGCGCACGACGTGGAACCGCGCGCAGAGGTCCGGCCAAACGGCGTCCCACGTGGCCGCGCCCATCACGCCGTCGTGCACGAGCACCACGGAGGGGCGCGACGCCCGACGCGCGGCGGCGCCGCCGCATTCTTCGTAGTACAAGCGCGAGCCGGCGACCGCGATGTAGCCGCCGGAAGACCCCGAGTCGGCCGCCTGGCCCCGGGCGTACGCCTTCGGGACGAGGAGCAGGGCGAGGGCGGCGGCCACGCGTCGAGCGAAAGCCTTCAGCGCCATTGGCACGTGGTAGGGAGAGGATCCGTCGTGCCGAAACCCGAGGTCTCTCGCAGCTCTTGCGGTATCCCTCGCTGCGCTCGGGATTCAGTCATAGCGGACGCGCGGGTCGGTCTTCGCGTAGGCGACGTCGGTGAGCAGGTTCACCAGCACGAAGACGGCGCTGAGGAAGAGCACCGCCCCCTGGATCGCCGGCAGGTCGCGGCGGCCGATCGCGTTCACCACGTACCGGCCGATCCCCGGCCAGCTGAAGATCGTCTCGGTGAGGATGCTCCCCGTGAGGTAGTAGCCGAAGTCGAGGCCGAGCACCGTGACCACCGGGATGAGCGCGTTGCGGAGCGCGTGGCGCACGGTGACGACGCGCTCGCCGAGCCCCTTGGCGCGCGCGGTGCGCACGAAGTCGCTCCCCAGCACCTCGAGCATCGCCGAGCGGGTGACGCGCGCCAGGAAGGCGATCGAGCGCATCCCGAGGGCGAGGGCGGGGAGCACCAGGTACTCGAAGCCGCCGTAGCCCGAAGCCGGGAGCCAGCGCAGCTGCACGGCGAAGAGCAGGATCAGGAGCAGCCCGACCCAGTAGACCGGGAAGGAGATCCCCAGGTACGCGCCGCCGAGCGCCGCGCGGTCGACCCAGCCGCCGGGGCGGCGCGCGCTCAGCACGCCGAGCGCGATGCCGAGCGCGGAGGCGAAGAGCATCGCCGTGCCGGCGAGCAGCAGCGTCTTCGGGAAGCGCTCGGCGATGTCCTGCGCGATCGGGCGGTTGGTGATGAAGGAGCGCCCGAGGTCCCCGCGCAGCACGCCCCCCGCGTAGTGCGCGAACTGCTGCGGGAGCGGGTCGTCGAGGCGCAGCTCGCGGCGCAGCCGCGCGACGGTGGTCGGGTCGGCGCGTTCGCCGACGATCTCCGCCACCGGGTCGCCGGGGGCGACGAAGAGGAGGAGGAAGGTGACGACGAGGACGCCCGCGAGCGTGGGGAGGGCGAGCAGGAGGCGGCGGAGGACGAAGGACAGCATCGGCCGGTGCTACCCGCGCTCCGTCAGCGCGTGCCCGTCGCGTCGATCCGCACGTCCTGCCAGCGCTGCCCGTTGAAGATCGTCGGGACCTGGAAGCCGCGGATCCACGGCTGCACGGCGTACAGCTCGTTGTAGTGAAAGAGGTAGACCATCGGCGCGTCGGCGAAGGCCGCCGAGTCGGCCTGGCGCGAGAGGGCGGCGCGCGCGGCGTCGTCCTGCGTGCGGCGCGCCAGCACGACCAGCGAGTCGACGGTCGGGTTGGCGTAGAACGAGTAGTTCCCGCCCACCCCCCGGTTCGCCGAGTGGAGGAGCGGGTAGAGGAAGGCGTCGGCGTCCGGGTAGTCGGCGTACCAGGTCTTCACGTACAGGTCCGCCTGCCCGTTGCGCGCCGCCTCGCGCACCGCGGAGGCGTCGCGCTGCACCAGCTTGGCGCGGATCCCGGCGGCGTTGAGGTAGCCCTGGATGCTCTGCGCCAGGCGCGCGACGGTGGCGTCCTGCGACGACCAGAGCTCGACGTCGATCCCGTTGGGGTGCCCGGCGGCGGCCAGCAGCTGCTTCGCCCGGTTCACGTCGTAGGCGTAGCGCGGGCGCGTCGTGTCGGCCCCCTCGAGCGACGGGGCGATGACGCTCGACGCCAGCCGCCCGCGCCCGGCGAGCAGCTGCTCGAGGATGGCGCGCGTGTCGACGGCGTGGTTGACGGCCTGGCGCACGCGCGCGTCGGCCAGCGCGCCGCGCGTGGTGTTGATCGCGACGTGGTAGAGGATGAGCGCCGGGGCGCTCTGCAGGCGGGCGCTGCGCTCGTCGGTCTGCTCCCAGCTGCGCGTCTCCCCCTCGGGGACGGTGAGCACGTCGACCGTGCCGCTCTCGAACTCGGCGACCGCGGTCGACGGCTCGGGGATGATGCGGGCGATCAGCGTGTCGGCGCCGGGCTGCTGCCCCCAGTACCGCTCGTTGCGCGCGAACTTGAGGTAGTCGTCGTGGCGCCACTCGACGAACTTCCACGGCCCCGTGCCCACGGGTTGCTGCCCGAAGTCGGGCCCCACCTTCGCCGGGAGGGGGACGACCGACGCCACCGGCATCGCCAGCAGCTTGGGGAAGATGGCGAGCGGCTCCTCGAGCGTGACGCGGACGGTGCTGTCGTCGACGAGGCGGAGGCCGTCGACCCGCGTCGCCCGCCCCTCCGTGTACGCCCGCGCGCCCTGGATCGGGTAGAGCGGCCAGGCGCGCCCGCCGGTCGACTTCGGGTCGAGCGTGCGCAGGAAGCTGTTCACGACGTGCGTGCCGGTGAGCGGCGTGCCGTCGTGGAAGACGACGCCCGGGCGCAGGTGGAAGGTGTAGGTCCGCCCGTCCGGCGTGACGTCCCAGCGCGTGGCGAGGGCGGGGACGACGCGCGCGTCGGGGGTGAAGCGCACCAGCCCGTCGAAGACGTAGCTCACCGCGCGCCCGGTGGGGACGTCGGTGGAGAGCGCGGGGTCGAGCGAGCGCGGGTCGTAGGTGTCGCGCGAGTCGACGAACGCGCGGCGGTCGGCGGCGCCGTCGCCGCTCCCCCGGCAGCCCGCGAGGGTGGCCACGGCGGTCCACGCGGCGAGGGCGCCGGCTGCGACGAGGGGGGCGGGGGGGCGGGTCGCCGACGGGCGCATCGCGGGCGGGCAGGGGGACGCGGGAGACGCGGTTGACACAACCGTTTCGGGCGCGTGAACTTACCGGGCCGTCCCGGAGCCCGTCAAACACCCCGTGAGCTATCTCCTCTACGCCGACGATCACGAGCAGATGCGCCTGATGGTGCGCGACCTGCTGGAGGCGTCGGGGCACGAGGTCGCGCTCGCGGCCGACGGGCCGGCGGCGCTCGCCCGGCTGCGCGAGCGCGAGCCCGACCTGCTGATCCTCGACGTGTCGATGCCCGGGATGTCGGGCTTCGACGTCTGCCGCGCCGTGAAGGGGAACCCGATGACCGCCCGCGTGCCGGTGCTCATGCTGACCGCGGAGGCGGACATCGACGCCAAGGTCGAGGGGTTCGAGTCGGGCGCCGACGACTACCTCGCCAAGCCGTTCGACCCGCGCGAGCTGCGCGCGCGCGTGGGCGCGCTGGTGCGCCTCGTGCGCCGCGAGGGGGACCGCAACCCGACGAGCGGGCTGCCGGGGAGTCGCGCGATCGACGACGAGTTGGCGCGCCGCGCCGAGCGCGGGCAGTCGTTCGCGGTGTGCTACCTGGACGTCGACCACTTCAAGCCGTTCAACGACGTCTTCGGTTTCGCGGTCGCCGACTCGGTGATCCGCGACGCCGGCGTGGCGCTGCAGGACGCGGTCGCCGCCACCGGCGGGGCGCTGGGCCCGGACGGCGACTTCGCGGGGCACATCGGCGGCGACGACTTCCTGCTCGTCACCGCCCCGCCGCGCGCCGAGCGGCTGGTGCGCGAGGCGCAGCGCGCCTTCCGCCGGCTGGTGGAGCGGAGCGTGGGCCCCGAGGTCGCGGCGCGCGGGCGCTTCACGGGGCTCGACCGCCAGGGGACGCTGCGCGAGTTCCCGCTGGCGACGCTCACGGCCGTGGTGCTGCACGTCGACCCGGCGCGCTGGCGCTCGAGCGTCGACCTGGGGGTGCGCGCGGCCGACGCCAAGCGCCGCGCGAAGGCCACGGGTGCGGGCAGCGTGCTGGTGGAGCGCCTGTGACGGACCCTGGGAAGCCGCCGCGCACCAAGGCCGAGCGCGAGCGCGCCGCCGACCGGGCGCTGGCCCGCTCGACCGCCGCGTTCGTGGTGCGCCGCCCGCTCGACCGGGCGGGGCTCGGCGTCGCCGCGGGCGCGGGGCTGGTGGCGGGGCTCGTGACCGCGTACCTGACGGCGATCTGGGTCGCCCGCACCCCGCTCGACCCGCTCCGCCCGCCGCCGACCCGTCCGCCCCGCCCCCGGCGCGCCGGGTGAGGGGGAGGCGACTCGCGGCCGCGCCGGCCGCCCTCGCGGCGCTGCTCGCGGCCCTCGCCGCGGCGCCGGCGGCGCGCGCGCAAGACGTGACCTGCGAGCGGGGGGACCGCGAGGTTCGCGTCCTCCGCTTCGAGGGGAACCGCGCCTTCCCGGACGAGGAGCTCGGGCTGGTCGTCGTCACCACGCCGTCGTCGGTGGCGAGCCGGTTGCGCATCCTCGGGACGCGGCGCTGCCTGGACCCGAACGAGTTCCCGCGCGACCTGCTGCGCCTGCAGGCCTACTACCGCCGCCGCGGCTACCCGCGCGCGGTGGTGGACACGACGGTGCGGCCCGTGGCGCCGAATGCGGTCGCCGTCACCTTCCGGGTGGCCGAGGGGCCGCCGCTGCGCCTGGACTCGGTGGCGATCACCGGGCTGGATTCGGTGCGTGGGGGGGCGCGGCTGGCGGCGGGCTTCCCGCTGCGGCGCGGCGACGTGTTCGACCGCAACCTGCTGGAGGCGGGGATCGACACGGTGGTGGCGCGGTTGCGCGACACGGGGTACCCGGCCGCCGACGCGCTCCCCGAGTCGGACACCGACACGTCGCGCATGGCGGCCCGGGTGGGGGTGCGCTTCGTCCCCGGCCCGTTCACGCGGCTGGGGCGCATCACGCTGGCGGCCGACACGACGGGGGGGCGCCGCCCGCGGATCCCGGAGCGGGTGGTGCGGCGCACGCTCGGGCTGCGCACGGGCGACGTGTTCAGCGCCTCGGACGTCATCGAGGCGCAGCGCACGCTCTACCAGACGGACGCCTACCGGCGGGTCGAGATCCGCGTCGACACGGCGGCCGGCACGCCCGACTCGGTGGCGAACCTGATCGTGACGCTCGCCGAGGGGGACCTGCGCGCGGCGCGGATCTCGGCGGGGTGGGCGACGCTCGACTGCTTCCGCACGCAGGGCGACTTCACGAGCTACTACTTCCTCCCGCGCGCGCAGCGGCTGGAGCTGACGGGGCGCCTCTCGCGCATCGGGATCGGGGAGCCGCTGGGGGGCGCGGCGGACCTGTGCCCGCAGGCGCGCGACGACGTGTACAGCGACTCGCTCAACTACTACGTCGGGGCGACGGTGCGCCAGCCGCGCCTCTTCCGGCTGGAGCGGGTGCCGTCGCTGACGGTGTTCCGCTCGCGGCAGTCGGAGTACAACGCCTTCCGCCGCACGACGGCGGTGGGCGCGCTCTTCTCGCTGGCGAGCCGCCCGGGGTCGCGGCTGCCGAGCACCTTCACGTACCAGCTGGAGCTGGGGAGCACGACCGCGAACGCGGCGGTGTTCTGCGCGATCTTCTCGGCGTGCGACGACGAGGCGCGGAGCTTCCTCGCGCGGCGCGTGCCGCTGGGCGCCGTGGGGTACTCGCTGCTGCGCGACCGCACCGACGACCCGCTGAACCCGACGCGCGGCGCGCAGCAGCGGCTGACGTTTCGCCACTCGTCGATGGCGACGGGGTCGGACCGCTCGCAGCGCTTCAACAAGCTGGTGCTGGACGCGACGTGGTACCGGACGGTGGGGGGCACGCTGCTGGTGGGGCACGTGCAGGGCGGGGCGCTGTTCGGGGGGGCGCCGCCGCAGGAGCGGCTGTTCGCCGGCGGGCCGACGACGGTGCGCGGGTTCCGGCAGAACGAGTTGGGGCCGGTGGTCTATCTGCTCCCCAACACCGACTCGCTGGTGACCCCGGTGACCGGCGAGAAGTACTACTTCGCCGACCCGCAGAACATCCCCGTCGAGCGCACCGTCCCGGTAGGGGGCAACACGCTGGTGGTCGGCAACTTGGAGGCGCAGCTCCGCAGCCCGGTGTTGCCGTCGCTGCTCTCGCTGGCGGTGTTCACCGACGCGGGCGCGGTGTGGGACCGCAAGGTGCGCACGGCGGACGTGCAGGGGCGGCTGCGGTTCACGCCCGGCGCCGGGGTGCGTATCCGCTCGCCCTTCGGCTCGATCCGCATCGACCTCGGTTACAACCCGTACGACCCGATCGGCGGCTCGGCGTACTACATCCGCAGCCGGGAGCGGGCGGACGGGTCGACGCAGCAGGAGCTGTACTGCGTGGCGCCGCCGAACGACTTCCTGATCGTCGAGCCGACTCTGCCGGACGTGCTGCCGGTCCAGCGGATCCCGGATGGGGAGCGGTGCCCGACGGAGTTCCGCCCGCGTCCGTCGCGGAGTTTCTTCCGCCGCCTGAACCCGAGCATCTGGATCGGGCAGGCCTTCTGACCTACCCGACCGTCTCGTACGTCGCCTCCTCCTCGCGCAGGCGCCGCCACTGCTCCGCCGTCGGGAACGCGACCCCCTCGTAGATCTCGTCGAGCGAGAGCGTAAGGTTCGGACAGGGGAGCGCGATCGTCGCCGCGCCGAGGAGCACGTCGTGCCGCCAACTGTCGGCGTCGCGCCAGTGGTGGTCCACCCGGCGCCGCGCCTGGTCCACGACCAGGTACGCGCCGAGCCCCGCGATCCCCCGGTACACCATCAGCTTTTCGCCCCGGTCGATGCGCTCCGTGGACGGCGAGGTCACCTCGACCAGCAGGCAGGGGGCGTCCTCGATGCGATCGTCGTCGGGCTCGGGGCCGCAGGCGACCATCACGTCGGGGTAGTAGAAGATGCTCCCCACCTGGAGCTTGACACCTTCTGCGTGCACGCGGCACGAGCCTCCGCGCACGGTGGGCCACAACCGGCCGTAGATGTTGCCGGCGATCCGGCTGTGGCGGCGGGTGACGCCCACCATGGCGTAGACGTACCCGTTCACGTACTCGTGGCGCTCCTGGGTGCCGTCTTCGAAGGCGAGGTACTCCTCGACCGTCAGCAGGCGGTCGCGCGGGATCGGAATGGGGGTGGCCATGGGCCGAGTGTACCGCGGGCGGGAGGCGTCGGATAGTACGTCCGGGGGAACGTCGAACCGGGCGCCGCACCCCGGGGTAGGCAGCGGACGCGGCCGCGTCGCTCCCGGGCCGCCGGGGCGGGCGGTATCCTTCGCGGTTCGTCGTCCGCGCCGCCCGCCCCACCCCGCCCGCCGTACCCCGCCCGCTCCACCCCACCCGCCTTGCCCCGCCGTCGGACCGTCGCCCTCGCCAGCGCCGCCGCCCTGCTCGCCCTGTGCGTGCTGGCGGTGGCCATGGTCGTCGGCGTCACGCAATCGAGGCTCGGGCAGGAGTGGGTGCGCAGCACGCTGCTGGACGTGATCGCGCCCCGCGTGCGCGGCTCGCTCTACGTCGGGCGCATCAGCGGGAGCTACTTCGGCGGCGTCACCGTCGACTCGGTGGTGCTGCGCGGGCCCGACGACTCGCTGTTCGTCGCCCTCGGCCGCGTGCGCGTGACGTACGACGTGCGCGACCTGCTCGACCGCCGCGTGCTGCTGCGCCGCGTCGAGATCGACCGCCCCGTCGTGCGCCTGGCGCAGGCCGAGGACGGGACGTGGAACTACAAGCAGCTGTTCCGGTCCGGCGGCCCGTCCGGTCCTCGGCGCGGGCGCGGCTTCGGCGACTACGTGGTGGCCGACTCGCTGGTCATCCGCGGCGGGTCGTTCCAGCTGACGCTTCCCTGGCACCCCGCCGACTCGCTGCGCGGGGCGCGACGCGACAGCGCGGTCGCGGCGGCGCTGGGGCGGCGCGACGCCGAGATCCGTCGGCGGGGGCGCCACTTCGCGCGCACCTGGCGCTGGCGGAACGGCTTCGCCGCGCTCTCGTACGCGCGGCTGGCCGACCCCGACACCGCCGGGCGCCGCTTCGTGATCGCGCGCCTCGACGCCGACGAGAGCGACCCGCCCTTCGCGTGGCGCAACATCCGCGGCGACGTGCGCTGGCTCGGCGACTCGGTGTGGGCCGACGTGCGCCGCTGGGACCTCGCCGGCTCCACCGGCTCGGGGCGCGCCAAGGTCGTGTGGGGGAGCAACCTCCCGATGCGCTACGACGTGCGCGTCGTCGGCGACTCGGTCTCGCTGCGCGACGTGGCCTGGGTCTACCCGACGCTCCCGCGCACCGGCGGGGGGCGGCTGCGCCTCGCGATCCGCAACGACCCGCGCAACCTGCGCGTGATCGACTACGCGCTCACGCGGATGGACGTGCGCACCACGGGCTCGCGGCTGCGCGGGGCGATGACGTACGGCGTCGGCGGGCCGGTGCTGGTGCTCAAGGACGTCGACCTGCGCGCCGACCCGCTGGACTTCGCCCTGATCCGCGCGCTCAACGGGAAGCCCTTTCCGTACGACTGGCAGGGGACGCTCACCGGCACCGTGCGGGCGCGCGGCGGGCCGCTCAACCGGTTCGTGGTCGACGACGCGCGCTTCACCTTCGCCGACCGCAACGTGCCGGGCGCCACGACGCGCGGCGCCGCGCGCGGGGAGCTCGACGTCCTCTTCCCCGCCTTCACCACGTTTCGCGGGCTGCGGGTGGACGTCGCGCGCCTCGACCTGCGCACCCCCGCCTACCTCAACCCGAACTTCCCGCGCCTCGGCGGCGTGGTGACCGGGCGGGCGGTGCTCGACTCGTCGTGGCTCGACGTGCGCTTCCGCGACGCCGACCTGACGCACGTCGACGGGCCGGCGGCGCCGTCGCGCTTCACCGGCGCGGGGCGGGTCACGCTCGGCGACGCGTTCACGACGTACGACCTGGCGCTGCAGGCGCAGCCGCTGTCGTTCGACGCGCTGGCGCGGTCGTACCCCGCACTCCCGCTGCGCGGCGTCGTCGCCGGGCCGCTGCGCGTCGCGGGCACGGTCGACGCGCTGCGCGTGACCACGGCGCTCACCGGCGACGCGGGGACGCTGCGCTTCGACGGCACGGTCGACGCCTTCGAGCCCTCGTACGGCGCGACGGGCACCTTCGCGCTGGCGCAGCTCGACCTGCGGCGGCTGTTCGCGAACGCCGCGCTCCCCGCCACCTCGCTGTCGGCGGAGGGGTCGGTGAACGCGGTGGGCGCGGGGGCGGCGGACCTGGGGGGCTCGCTCGCGCTCACGCTGCAGCGCTCGGTCGTCGACGGGACGCGGCTGTTCGGCGGCGCGGCGCGGCTCGCCTTCCGCGACGGCCGCGTCGAGGTGGACACGCTCGACGTCGAGAGCACGGCCGCGCGGCTGACGGCGGCCGGCGCGCTCGGGCTGACGGCGGCGCGGGCGGACTCGCTGCGCGTACGCGTGGTGGCCGACTCGCTCGGCGGCCTGCGGCGGTGGCTGGTCGCGGGTACGGCGGGAGCGGGCGAGGCGCGGGCGGATTCGCTGGCCGGGACGCTGCGGCTCGACGGGGTGCTCGCGGGGACGGTCGACACGTCGGCGGCGTCGCCGGGGCTCGCGCTGCGCGCGCGGGTGGAGGGGGACGGACTGGCGTACGGCCGCACCACGGCGGCGCGGGCGGACGTGCGCGTCGAGGGGCGCGACCTGCTGCGGGCGGCGGCGCTCTCGCTCACCGCGGGGGCCGACTCGGTGGTCGCGGGGGGGCTCGCCCTGGCGCGCGCCGAGGGGCGGCTGGCGCTCGACGCGGCGCGGCGCGGCGAGTGGGCGCTGCGCGCCGGCGCCGACTCGGGCGCGGCGGTGGACGCCGGCGGGCGGGCGCTGCTCGACGGCGACAGCACGGTCGTCCTCGTCGACAGCGCGCGGCTGGCCGTGGGGCCCGGGCGCGACTACCGGCTGACGGCGCCGGCGCGCGTGCTGGCGCGGCGCGCGGGCGGGGAGCTGGCGCTCGACTCGCTGGTGCTGCGCGACGACACGGGGGCGCGCCTCGCGCTCTCGGCGCAGCTGCGCGACACCGGCGCCGTCTCGGGCGCGCTGGCGCTCGACGCGGTGCCGATCGCCGACCTGGCGCTGGCGGCGGGGGTGGCGCGCGGCGCCGGCGCGGGCGGGGCGACCACGGCGCCGGCGGCGTCGTACGGCGGACGCGTGACGTTCGGGGCGCGCCTCGCCGGCACGAGCGCGGCGCCGCTGGTCGACCTGCGCGCCGAGGCGCGCGACGCGACGCTGGTGGGCGTGCCGGTGGAGCGCGTGTCGCTGGAGGGGCGCTACGCCGCGCGGCGCATGGTCGCGGAGCTCGGCCTCTTCCGCGACGGCGCGCGGCTGCTGGGCGCGAACGCGACGCTCCCGCTCGACCTCGCGCTGGCCCCGGGGACGCGCCGCTTCCCCGACGACACGCTGCGCGGGAGCGTGCGCGCCGACTCGCTCGACCTGGCGCTCTTCGGCGCCGTGGTCCCGGGGCTGCGCGAGGTGGCGGGGCGGATGCGCGTCGGCTTCGACCTTGGCGGGACCTGGGAGCACCCGCAGCTCTTCGGCGCGCTGCGACTGGACGACGGCGCGGCGACGGTGGTGCCGGCCGGGATCCGCTTGCAGGCGCTGGCCGCCGACGTCGCGCTCGAGGGGGACAGCGTGGCGGTGCGGCGCGTGCACGCGCGCAGCGGCGCCCCCGGCGACACGCTGGCGCTCACCGGCTTCGTGCGGCTGTCGAGCGCCAGCAACCCGACGCTCGGGCTGCGGCTGGCGGCGCGCAACTTCCTCGCGATCGACCGCCCGCGGCTGGCGACGCTCTGGATCTCGACCCCGGAGCCGGTGCGCGTCGAGGGCCCCTATCTCGGCGCGGTGGTGCGCGGCGCGGTGCGCGCGGAGCGCGGGCGCATCTCGATCCCCGAGCTGATCGACAAGCGGATCGTCGACCTGAACGAGTACCGCGACGTGGTCGACACGACGATCGGCCAGAACCGGCGGCTGATCCCCGCGCCCAGCGCCTTCGTCGAGAACCTGACGCTCGACGGCGTGCGGCTGGAGGTGGGGGACGACGTCTGGCTGCGCTCCCCCGAGGCGAACATCAAGCTCGGCGGCTCGCTGGCCGTGACGCGCGCGGTAGGGCGCGGCCCGGGGCTCGGCGTCGGCAGCCGCGACCAGGCGCAGCTCGCGCTGCTCGGCGCGCTCGGCGTCACGCGCGGCACCTACCGGCTGAACCTCGGCTTCGCGCAGCCGATCTTCGAGGTCGAGCCGGGGACGCTGCGCTTCTTCGGAACGCCCGACCTCAACCCGACGCTCGACGTGCGCGCGGTGCACGTCGTCCGGCAGGCGCGCAGCGCGAGCGCGATCAACCGCCCCGACGTGCGCGTGCAGGTGAACATCGGCGGGACGCTCAACCAGCCGACGCTCCGGCTGTCGAGCGCCGACACGCCGCCGGTCCCCGACACGGACTTGGTGAGCTACCTGGTGACCGGCGAGCCGGCGTCGGCGGTGCTCGGGCAGACGCAGGGGAGCGAGCAGGGGGCGGCGCTGGCGCTGCGGCTGGCGGGGAGCCTCCTGTCGGGCGCGCTGACGCAGGGCGGACCGTTCGACGTCGTGCAGGTGCAGACGGCGGGCGCCTCGGGGGCGACGACGGGCTTCCTCCGCAGCAGCGGCGACATCCTCAGCCGCACGCGCCTCGGCGTCGGCGGGCAGCTCGGGCGGCGCACGTTCTACACCTTCACGACGGGACTCTGCGGGCTCAACTCGCCGACCGACGCCAACGCGTTCTCGCTGTTCGCGAACGGGTTGGGGTTCAAGGTCGAGCGGCGCCTCACGCCGACGCTGAGCGTGGAGGTGGGGCTCGAGCCGGGGTCGGTGCAGCAGGCGTGCAACCGCGCGGGGGCGTCGTCGCGGTCGTACCAGCAGACGCCGACGCAGGGCGGGATCGACTTCTTCCGGCGGTGGAGCTTCTGACCGAGCTGGGCATCCGCTCCGCCCTCCTGATCGTCAACCCCGCCGCCCGCCAGGCCGCCGCCCGCGAGGGGGAGGCGCGCGACGCGTTCGCCCGCGCCGGCGTCGCCTGCGAGGTGCGCCGCACGGCGCGCGCCGGGCACGCCGCCGAGCTGGCGACGGAGGGGCGCGACGCCGACGCGGTGTTCACGCTCGGCGGCGACGGAACCGCGATGGAAGTCGTGGGCGCGCTGGCGCACGGCGACGTGCCGGTGGGCGTCCTCCCCGGCGGGACGGGAAACCTGGTGGCGCGCACGCTGGGCGTCCCGCTGCGCGTGCGCGACGCCGTCCCCTCGCTGCTCGGCGGGCGCGTGGCGCGCATCGACCTCGGCGTCGTGCAGGTGGACGGCGGGGTCCCGCGGCGCTTCGCCTTCGCGGCCGGCGTCGGGATCGACGCCCGGATGATCGAGGAGACGCCGGCGCGCTGGAAGCGGCGGCTCGGGGTGCTCGCCTACGCGCTCACCGCCGCCCGCGCCCTGGCGGCGCGCGAGCGCTTCCCCGTCCGGGTGGTGGTCGACGGGGCGGAGGAGCTGCGGCGGGACGCGGCGGCGGTCATGATCGTCAACTTCGGCGCGGTGCTGGGGAACCTGTTCCACTTCGGCCCCGGCATCGAGGCCGACGACGGCCGGCTCGACCTCTGCCTCTTCTCGCCCGACACGGTGGCCGACGCGGCGCGGGTGCTCTGGCGGCTCGCCCGCCGGGACTTCCGCGACGACCGGTGTCTGCTCTACCGTGCCGGACGCGAGTTTCGGGTGGAGGCCGAGCCGCCCCGCGCCGCGCAGGCGGACGGCGAGCTGCTCGGCCGCACGCCGCTGGTCGCGCGCGTCGAGCCCCGCGCCGCCACCCTGCTCGTCCCCGCCTCGTAGGTCGTCTCTCCTCGTCGTCCGAGTCGTTCCGAGTCGCCCGGTGTCCTCCCCGCTCGCCGCCGATCCCGCCGCCCCCGCGCCGCCGCCCGACGGCGACGCCGTCCTGGACGTCGTCGCCGCGGCCGTCGCCGGCGCCGCCGCGGCCGCGGAGGACGAGGCGCGGCTCCGCGCGCTCGTCGGCGGGCTGCGGGCGCTCGGCTTCGCGCGCGTGGTACTCGAGGTGCGCGACACCGCGCTCGCGCGCACGCGGCTGGCGGCCGAGGGGTTCGACGAAGAGACGGCGCGGTCGCTCCCGGAGCTGCTCGTCCCGGGGCGCGTCTGGCGGCGCTGGCTGCGGCTGTTGGAGCGCCGGCGCGCGCCGCTGGCCGACGGGGCGGGGTGGTGGCTCGACCTGCGCGACCCGTGGGCGCGCGACGAGTTCGGGTTCGCGCTCGGCGCCCCCGCGCCGGCGGCGGTTGGCGTGGTGCCGGTGCGCGGCCCCGACGGCGCGGTCGCGGCGACGCTCCTCCTCGGCGCCGAGCAGGCGGCCCCGCCGGCGCCCGCGGTCGCGCGCGGGGTCGCGCTGCTGGCGGCGCACGTCGGGCAGGAGTGCGCCCGCGCCGACCTGGCCGCGCTGGCGGCGCAGCGCGCCGAGCGGCTGCGGCGGCTGTACGACGCCGGCGGGGCGCTGGCGCGGGTGCTCGACGCGCAGGAGGTGGTGCGCGAGCTGGCGCGGCAGGTCGCGCGCCTGGTGCCGCACGACGGGCTGGTGGTCGCGCACCCGGACGTGGAGCGCGGCGTCGTGCGCACCGCGTACCGGCAGCTGCAGGGCCTGCAGCGCCCGCGCGCCGAGCAGGCGCTGGGCGCGGGCCCGATCGCCGAGGTGGCGCGCAGCGGGGTCGCGGTGCGCGTCGACGACTACGACCCGACGCGCTCGCCGCTGGCGGCGGCCGACGACGTGGTGGGGGACGGCGGCCCGGCGCGCAGCGTGCTCGCGGTGCCGATGCGCGTCGGCACGCAGCTGGTGGGCGTGCTGGCTGTGCACGCCGCCGCGCCGCGGGCCTTCGACGGCGAGTGCGAGGAGCTGCTGCGGACGCTGGCGGCGCAGGCGGGGACCGCGCTCGCCAACGCGCGGCTGTTCGCCGAGAGCGAGGCCGAGCGGCGGCAGAGCGAGGCGCTGGTGGCGGTGGCGCGCGCGGTGGGGGCGTCGCTGCGGCTGGGCGAGGTGCTGCGCCTCGTGCTGCGGCACGCGGCGGCGCTGCTGCGCGCCGAGGGGGCGTGCGTGGCGCTGCGCCGCGACGGGTGGCTGCACGTGGTGGCGGGCGTCGGCTCGGTCGAGCTGCTGGCCGGCGTGCACCTCCCGGTCGACGGCTCGCTGCCGGGGCGCGCGGTGGCCGAGGGGGCGCCGGTGGTGCGCAACGACGTGGCGCAGGACCCCGGCGCCTTCGGGCCGCTCGACGGCGTGGTCGCGATCGCGCAGACGGTGGTGGTGCCGCTGCGCGCCGCCGAAGGGGTGATCGGCGCGATCGCGGTGGTGAACCGCGCGACCGACTTCGGCGCCGGCGACGCGCGGGTGCTCGAGCGGCTGGCCGAGCAGGTGGCGGTGGCGATCGTCAACGCGCGCCTGTTCGAGGAGGTGGACGCGTCGACGCGCGAGTGGCAGGTGTCGTTCGACGCGATCGCCGCCGGGATGGCGGTGCTCGACGAGGACGGGCGCGTGCTGCGCGCCAACGCGCGCGCCGCCGAGCTGCTGGGCGCCGCCGACGCGCGCGCGCTCGCCGGGGCGTCGCTGGACGCGCGCATCGCCGGCGAGGACGACACGGGACGTCGCGGGCACGCGCCGCTCGCGTCGGTGGTGGCGGCCGACGACGCGCGCGGCGGCGACGACGCCCGCCCGACGGCGTCGGCGCTGGTGCAGCGCGCGGTGCGGGGGGGCGCGGCGGCGCGCGGGCTGGTGCGCGGGCCGGCGCGCGTGCTCGACCTCGTGGCGGCCCCGCGCCCGGGCGGCGGCGCGGTGGTGACCTTCGACGACGTGACGGCGCGGCTGGCGCTCGAGGACCGCTACCGCAGCCTGGTCGAGAGCGCGTCCGACGCGATCTTCACCGCCGACGCCGAGGGGCGGCTCACGAGTGTGAACCGCGCGATGGAGCTGGGCACGGGGCGCGACCGCGCCGCGCTGCTCGGCCAGCACTGCAGCGCCGCCGCCGACCCGCGCGACCGCGAGGAGGTCGTCGCGATGCTCGACGCGACGATGCGCGGGGGGCGCGTGCGCCGCGAGCTGCGCTACCGCGACCGCAAGGGGCGCCCGCGCGTGGCCTCCGCGACCACGGCGCCGATCGTCACCGAGGGCGCGGTGGAGGGAGTGCTGGGCGTGCTGCGCGACGTGACCGCCGAGCGGCGCATGGGCGAGCAGCTGCTGCAGCGCGAGAAGCTGGCCGCGATGGGGCAGCTGGTGAGCGGCGTGGCGCACGAGCTGAACAACCCGCTGGCCGGCGTGCTCGCCTTCAGCGAGCTGCTGCTGGGGGAGCCGGCGCTCGCCCCCGCCGCGGGGCCGGCGGCGCGCGAGCTGCGCGAGCTGGCCGAGACGGTGCACGGCGAGGCCCGGCGCGCGGCGCGCATCGTGGGCAAGCTGCTCGCGTTCGCGCGGCAGCACCCGCCGCAGCGCACGGCCACGGACCTGAACCGCGTGCTGCTCGAGGCGCTCGACCTGCGGCGCTACGCGCTGCGCGCGCAGCAGGTGGACATCGCGCTGGCGCTGGACTACGAGCTCCCGGCCACCGCCGCCGACGGACCGCAGCTGCAGCAGGTCTTCCTGAACCTGATCACCAACGCCGAGCACGCGCTGCTGCGCCGGCCGGCCGACCGCCGCCTGACGGCGCGCACGCGCGCCGAGGGGGAGCGGCTATTCGTGGAGGTGGCGGACAACGGCCCCGGGCTCACGGAGGAGGAGCGCGCGCGCATCTTCGAGCCGTTCTACACGACGAAGCCGGTGGGGCAGGGGACGGGGCTCGGCCTCGCGGTGTCGGCCGGGATCGTGCGCGACCACGACGGGCGGCTGAGCGTCGAGAGCGCGCCCGGCGCCGGCGCGACCTTCGTCGTCGAGCTGCCGTGGGTCGCGCCCGCGCGCGAGGCGGCGCCGGCGTGAGCGCGCGGGCGTGATCGACCTGGCTCCGTTCGGGCTCGCCGTCGGGCACGCGACCGACGCCGCGGGGGGGACGGGGTGCACTGTCGTGCGCGGCGTCGACACGCCCTTCCGCGCCGCGGCGGCGGTGCTCGGGCGCGCGACCGGCACGCGCGAACTGGCGCTGCTCGCGCCCGGTGCGATGGTGGACCGCGTGGACGCGCTGCTGCTCACCGGCGGGAGCGCGTACGGGCTCGACGCCGCCGCGGGGGTGATGCGCTGGATGGAGGAGCGCGGGCGCGGCTACCCGGTGGGACCGGGCGTCGTGCCGATCGTGCCGGCCGCGGTGGTGTTCGACCTCGCGCCGTGCGGCCGCTTCGACGCGCGCCCGACGCCGGCGATGGCGTACGACGCCTGCGACCGCGCGGCGCCGCGCGTGATCGAGGAGGGCAGCGTGGGCGCTGGGGCGGGCGCCACGGTGGGCAAGCTGCTCGGCCCCGCGGGGGCGATGAAGGGCGGCTTCGGCGTCGCGGCGCTCGGCGACGGGGAGGACGCGGTCGCGGCGCTGGCGGTGGTGAACGCGTTCGGCGACGTGCGCGACGCGAACGGGAGCATCCTCGCCGGCGCGCGCGGGCCCGACGGCGCGTTCGTCGACACGCTGGCGCGGCTCGCGGATGGCGTGGCGTCGCCGCCGCCGCGGTTCGCCGACGCGAGCGCGCCGACGTCGCCCAACACGACGCTCGCCGTGGTCGCGGTGCGCGCGGCGCTCGACCGGGTGGCGCTGGAGCGGCTGGCGCACGCCGCCTGCGCCGCGCTCCACCGCCGCATCACGCCGTGCGGCACCAGCTTCGACGGCGACGTCGTGTTCGCCGTCGCGCCGGCAGGCGACGCGGTGCCTGCGCTCTCGCCCGCGGCGGCGGTGGCGTTGGAAGCCCGGGCGGTGCTCGCGCTGGAGGCGGCGGTCGAGCGCGCGGTGCGGCTGGCGCGCGGGCGCGACGGGATCCCGGGGCTCGCCGACGGCTGAGACGCGCGGCGGCGCTACATTCCGGCGTCCTTCACCCGTTCCCGCCATGTCGTCGCCCGCCCGCCCGAACGAGCCGCTGATCGGCTTCGGGCTCGTCCGCGCCCCCGTCGCGCCGCTGCACCACGAGCCGCGCGTCTCGAGCATGCAGGTCTCGCAGGCGCTGTTCGGCCACGTGGTGTTCCACCTCGAGGCGCGCGGCGACTGGCACCGCGTGCAGACCTCGCACGACGGCTACGAGGGGTGGGTGCACGCCGGCTACGTCGAGCTGATCGTGGACGAGGCGTTCCTCGCCCTCCAGGCCGACCCGGTCGGCGACCTGCGCGACGAGCCAGGCTTCGACGAGGCCGCGGTGCGCGAGGAGACGGCGCGTCGGCGCGGAGATCGCCCCGCCGTCGGTCCGGGCGGCGCGAATCCGCGCCTCTCGCTCGGCTGCACGGTGCGCGCGGGCGGACGGCGACTCCACCTCCCGCTCGGCGCCTGGGTGCCCGACGGAGTCGACGTGATCGGCGGCGAGGCGATCCCGCTCGCCGAGCAGGAGGTGCGCTTTCCCCGCGACGTTCAACTCGTCGAGGCCACGGCGCGCCGCTGGTACGAGGGGACCAGCTACCAGTGGGGCGGCGTCACGCCGTGGGGCGCCGACTGCTCGGGCTTCGTGCAGAGCGTGTGGGGGCTGCACGGCGTCGCCCTCCCGCGCGACGCCTGGCAGCAGGCGCTGGTCGGCGCGGACATCGGGCGCGACCTCGCGCAGCTCGCCGCCGGCGACCTGCTCTTCTTCAGCGACCGCGAGGACCGGCGCGTGACGCACGTCGGGCTGATGCTCGATCCGCTGCGCATGGCGCACCTCGCGGTCGGGCGCGGCGGGTGGAGTGTCGAGGAGCTGACCGACGACGACGACCCGTACGTGGCGCGGCTGCGCGCGAACTTTCTGCACGCGCGCCGGGTCGCCTGAGCGGCCGCGCCGCCCTCAGCTGACCAGCGTCCCCGCCGGCGGCTGGATGAGCGGCCCCGCCGGCGCGCCGTCGCCGACCACGGTGACCGGCAGCTGCGACGCCACACGCCCGTCGACGAGCAGCAGCACGGCGTGCGGCCCCGGGCGCTCGATCGGCAGGTCGAACACCTGCACGAGCGGGATGTCGATCTCCGCGACCCCCGGCGGGAGCGGCGGGATCTCGACCTGCGCCTCCGAGGCGAGCAGCGTCGCGCCGCCGGGCCCGGTCACCTGGAGCGCGAGCCGCCGCGCGCCGACGTCGGCCGTCTGGGCCTTGAGCCGCGCGACCAGGTGCACGCGCGGGTACGCCGCGGGGAACGACGCCGCGCGCAGCACGTCGAACACGCCGAGGATGTTGAGCTTCCCGTCCGCGGCCACGTTGGCCGCGTCGGCGAGGAGGGCGAAGGCAACGTACATGGCCCCAAGCTAGCGCCCGCGCCCGCCGGACGCCCCGCGGCCCCGGTTACATTGCGGGATGGCGATCCCGGCCCCGCGGGCCCTGGCGCCCGCCCGCCCGGAGACGCCGGCGCGGACGGGCGCCTGGCTCACCGACCTCATGCTGCTGGTGATGGCCCTCCTCTGGGGGGTCAACTTCAGCGTCGTGAAGTACGGAACGGGCGTGCTCCCGCCGCTCGCCTTCAACGCGCTGCGCGTCGCGCTGGCGACCGCGGTGCTCGGCGGGCTCGCGCTCTTCCTCCGCGCGCAGCGCCCGTCGCGTGCCGACGCCGCGCGCCTGGCGCTGCTCGGCCTCCTCGGCCACGGCGTCTACCAGCTCTGCTTCATCCAGGGCGTCGCGCGCTCGTCGGTCGCCACCTCGGCGCTCGTGCTCGCGTCCAGCCCCGCGCTCATCGGCCTCGCCGGGCGCCTGCTCGGCGTCGAGCGGCCGACGCGCCGCGCCTGGGCCGGGATCGCGCTGCAGCTGCTCGGCATGGTGGGCGTGGTGCTCGGGAGCGCCGTGCAGCCCAACGCCGCCGCCGAGTCGCCGCTGGTCGGCGCGCTGATCCTGCTCGCCGGCGCGGCGTCGTGGGCGTTCTACGCCGTGCTGCTCAAGCCGTTCACGCAGCGCGTGCACCCCATCCACCTCTCCGCCTACACCCTGCTCGGCGGCGTCGGCGTGCTGGTGGGGCTCGGGACGCCGGCGCTGCTGGCGCTCGACGCGTCGGCGGTCCCGCTCCCCGGGTGGGGGGCGGTGGCGTACGCGGGGCTGGCGGCGATGGTGCTCGCCTACCTCTTCTACTACCGCGGCGTGCGCGTCCTCGGCCCCGTGCGCACCGCCATGTACAGCAACCTGCAGCCGCTGATCGCGATGGCCTTCGCCTACCTCACCCTGCGCGAGGTGCCGACGGCGTGGCAGCTCGGCGGCGCGGCGGCGATCACCACCGGGCTGCTCGTCTCGCGCAAGTGACCCCCGCATGAAGCTGGTCCTCTTCGACATCGACGGCACCCTCCTGCGCGGCGACGGCTCGGCGCGGCGCGCGTTCGAGGGGTCGCTGCGCCACACCTTCGCGATCGAGCCCGACCCGCGCGTCCACTACGACGGCAAGACCGACCCGCAGATCGCGCGCGAACTGCTCCGCCTCGCCGGCCACGACGACGCGGAGATCGACGCCCGGCTCCCGGAGATGCTCGACGGCTACCTGGAGCGGCTGCGGCGCGAGGTGTCGAACGGGTCGCGCCACTTCGAGGCGCTCCCGGGCGTGCCCGCGCTGCTCGACGCGCTGGAGCCGCGCGACGACGTGGTACTCGGCCTCCTCACTGGCAACGTCGCCGCCGGCGCGCGCGTCAAGCTGCGCAGCGCGGGGGTCGACGTCGGCCGCTTCCGCGTCGGCGCCTTCGGCTGCGACCACGAGCACCGCCCCGAGCTGCCGCGTGTCGCGCAGCGCCGGGCGCGCGAGTTGACCGGGCGCGACTTCGGCGGCGACGACATCGTGGTGGTGGGCGACACGCCGGCCGACATCGCCTGCGCGCGCCCGGTCGGCGCCCGCACCCTGGCCGTCGCCACCGGGCGCTACTCGGCGGACGAGCTGGCGGCCCACGCGCCGACGACGACCTTCGACGACCTCACCGACACCGACGCCGTGGTCGCGGCGCTCGTCGCCTGAAGGCGTAGCGTGGGTGCCGCCGCGATCGACGAGACGGAGCTCAAGGCCGTCGTCCCGGACCTCGCGGCGTGCCGCGCCCGCGTCGAGGCGGCGGGCGGGCGCCTGGCGTTCGAGGGGCGGCTCGTCGACCGGCGGTGGGACCTCCCGCACGGGCCGCTGGCGCGTCGCGACGAGGTGCTGCGCGTCCGCACGAGCGTCCCGGCCTCGCCGGCGTGGGGCGCGGTGCGCCACGTCGTCGACTGGAAGGGGCCGACGCGCGTCGAGGAGGGCTACAAGCGCCGGCTCGAGCGCTCGACGGGTGTCGAGGACGCGGCGGTGCTCGAGCACGCGCTCGCGTCGGCGGGGTTCGTGGTCGCGCGCGAGGTCGAGCGCGAAGTCGCGCAGTACGCGCTCGGCGGCGCCACGCTGCGCTTCGAGCGCTACCCGCGGCTCGACGTGCTGGTCGAGGTCGAGGGCGAGCCGCCCGCGCTCGAAGCGGCGATCGCCGCCACGGGGCTGTCGCGCGCCGCGTTCACCCCGGGGCGCCTCGCCGACTTCGTGGCGGCCTTCGAGCGCCGCACGCGCACCCGCGCCGCGCTCTCGGCGCGCGAGCTGGCCGGTGGCTGAGGGCGAGCTGCGCGTCCCGGTCCGGCTGCGCGGATTGCTGCGCGGCACGGAGCTGGACGTCCCCGCCGTGGCGACGCTCGGCGCCGACGTGCTCGCGCTCGAATACGCGGGCGGGCGCTCGCTCGCGGTGCGCCTCGTCGCGCTCGAGGGGCTGGCGGCGGGGGACGACGTGGTCACCTGCTATGTGGCGGGCGGCGACGCGCTGGAGCTGGCGCCGGCGGACGACTTGGCGGCATTCTCGACGCTCGCCGCCGCGCTGCGCGCCCGCGCCTTCGTCTTTCCGGAAGTCACGCGCGCGCTGCGGGCGTACGGCTCGCGCCGCGGCGGCCCGGGCTCGGACCACGACCGCTTCTTCGCGCCGCTGGTCGAGCCGCTGCGCGCGGCGCGCGACCACGTGGCGCGCGGCGGCGACGCGCCCTGGCGGGCCGCCGAGCACGCGGACGCGGCGCGTATCGCGGCGGCGCTGCACGACGCGCTGGCCGGGCTCGCGCGCGACCGCTTCCCGAACGAGGCGCCCGAGCGCCGCGCGCTCGAGGCGGAGCTCGAAGACCTGGTCGCGCCGGTGACCGACGGGCTGCGCACACTCGGCGCCGAAGCGGACGCGCTGCGCGACGCCGGCGAGGACGTGCGGCTGCTGCGCTGGCGCGCCTGGACCGCGGCGCTGGCCGACACCTTCGCGCGCGCCGACCGCGCCTGGATTGCCGCGCTCCCCGCGCTCGCCGACCCGCGCGGCGGGGCCGGGCGGCTCTGGCGGCGCGTGCTGCGCCGTGGCGGGGCAGGGGCGCTCCTGCTGACCGGCGCGCTGGCCGCGGGCGCGTCGCCGGCGCGCGCGCAAGCGCCAACGCAGCCTCCGGCGCCCGAGTCGCCGCGCGTGATCGTGCGCGTCGCCGGCGCCGACTCGCTCGACGCGCGGGCGCTCGCGCGGCAGGGGTTCGACGTCGTGCCGGGGCACCCGGGCGAGCGGCTGGTGGTCGTCGACTCCGCCGAGCGCGCGCGGCTGGAGCGGCTCGGCGCGACGACGACCGTCGTGCGCGCGCCGCGGGCGCCACTCGACCGCCGCCTGCCCGCCACACCGGGCGCCCCCGTCCCGCCGGCCGCGCCCGACGCCGCGCAGACGACCGTCTTCCGCTCGTACGACGACCCCCGGCGCGGCGTGCGCGTCTTCCTCGACTCGCTGGCGCGCGCGAGCGGCGGTCGCGTGCGGCTCGACACGCTCGGCATGACGGTCGAGGGGCGCCCGATCCTGGCGGCGAAGGTGGGGGCGGCCGGCGACGATCCGCGGCGCGCGAACGTGCTCTTTCTCGCCACGTATCACGCGCGCGAGTGGGCGGCGACCGAGACGGCGCTGCGCCTTCTGCGCCACCTCGCGCGCCCGCCGGCGCCCGACGCGCGTCTGGACTCGCTGCTGGCGCGGCGCGACGTGTGGGTCGTGCCGGTCGTGAACCCCGACGGGTACGAGTACACCTTTACCGCCGACCGCCTCTGGCGGAAGAACCGCCGCCCGACCGCCGTCGTGGGCGGGCGCCAGGCGGTGGGCGTGGACCTCAACCGCAACCACTCGCTGCGCTGGGGCGCCGACGACTTCGGCTCGTCGCCCGACCCGCGCAGCGAGGTGTTCCGCGGACCGGCGGCGGCGTCGGAGGCGGAGACGCAGGCGATCGAGCGCTTTCACCAGCAGCACCCGCCGGTGGTGTCGGTGAGCTATCACACCTACGCGGGGCTGCTGCTCTACCCCGAGGGGTGGCGCTACGGGCTGCTCCCCGGCGACCTCGGGATCTACCGCGCGCTCGCCGGCACCGACGAGCGCCCCGCGGTGCGCGACCGCCTCCCCGGCGCGCCGCTCGGCTACCAGCGCCCCGAGCCCGGGTGGCAGCTCTACCCGACCAACGGCGAGTACACCGACTACGCGGCGGGGCGCTTCGGCGCGCTGAGCTTCACGCCGGAGCTGACGAGCGGCTTCGAGGGGGCGACGTTCTACGGCTTCGAGTTCCCCGACGACGAGGCGCGGCTGCGCACGCTGTTCGAGGACAACCTGCCGTTCGCGCTCGACGCGATCGAGGCCGCGGGCGACCCGCCGCGCTGGCGCTCGCCGACCACCGGGCTGACCGCGCCGCGCGTGGCGCTCGAGTCGGCGTCGCCGGTGGTGCGTGCGCGCGCCGCCGTCGCGCCGGCCGCGGTGACCGTCGACGGCGCGCCGCGCCGCGCGACCGTGGACGCCGCGGTCACCGGACGCTACCAGCGCCGCACGATCACCGACACGCTCGCCGCGCGCCCGGGCGAGCTGACGGTGCGCGCGGGGCGCGACAGTTTGCGCGCGCGCGTGCTGCTCGCCGGCGGCGCCGAGGCGGCGGACAGCGCGTGGACGCGCGTCGCCGGCTTCACCGCCGACGGCGGGCCGCTGGTCGGGCGCGCGTCGTGGCGCGCGGCGGGAGCGGGCGTGCTGCGCTCCCCGGTGGTGCGCGTCCCCGACGACGTCGACACCGTCACGGTCGCGCTCTGGTCGCGCCACGCCGGCGACCCGTTCGACGCCACGCGCGCCGGCACGGTCTGGCTCTCGCGTGACGGCGGGCGCACCTTCGCCGAGCGCGTGCTCACCGTCGCCGGCGACGCGCCGGTCTACTACCCGGAGAGCCGCGAGGTGGGGGGCGTGCGCGGCGCGTCGTTGCAGCTCGAGCTGCGCGCGCGAGAGATCGTGTGGAACGTCGACGAAGTGGCGGTGGTCGGCCACCTTCCGCGTCCGCCGGCGGCGCCGGGAACGATCGTCGCCTTCGCGGCCTCGGAGAACCCGGTGCGCGGCGACCGCGTGCGCTTCACCTGGCCCTTCCTCGGCGCGGCCGGCGACCTGCTGGTCTACGACCTCACGGGGCGGCTGGTCTGGCGCGCCCCGGCCGACGGCGTCGCCGACGAGGTGGCGTGGGAGCTGGACGAGCGCGTCGCCAACGGGGCGCTGCTGGTGCTGGCGCGCGCGGGCGGGCAGTCGCGGCGGCAGACGCTGTACGTGCTGCGGGCCGGCCGGTGATCGTCGGCCTCGGGATCGACCTGGTCGACATCGCGCGCGTCGCGCGGCTGCTCGACGACAAGGGGGAGCAGGCGATGGCGCGCCTCTTCTCGGAGGGCGAGGCGGCCTACGCCGCCCGCCGCGCCGAGCCGGCGCGCCACCTCGCGGCGCGCTTCGCGGCCAAGGAGGCGGCGTACAAGGCGCTGGCCGGCACCGAGCACGCGCGCGGGATCGGCTGGCGCGACATCGAGGTGGTGGTCGAGTGGGATGGCCGGCCGACGCTGCGGCTGCACGGGCGGGCGGCGGAGCGGGCGGCGGAGCTGGGGGTCGCGCGCATGCACCTGTCGCTCACGCACGCCGACGCGACGGCGGCCGCGGTGGTGGTGCTGGAAGCCGAGCCCACCCGCTGACGCCCCGCTACACGCCTTCGAGACCCCGCCCGGGTGGTGGGAATCGGCTTGAGACGCATCCAGCCCACCGCGTCGAGCGCCGGCCGGCACGCGGACATTGGCCGCGCCCTCGGCTTCCCGCACGCTCGAACAGGCTTCACGCCTTGAAACCGGTGACTCTGCTGCGCCTTGCACGGGCCCACAGTAGCGCGATGCAGAACAGGCCAGTTCCAAGCAGCGCAACGGCGTTTGGCTCAGGGACGACTCCGATGAAATCACCGCTTCCGGGCAGGAACAAGGATGCTCCGCCAACGATCGTCACCCGTAACGTCGAGACAGCCGTTCCGCTGATCGCCTGATCTCCGAACATTCGCTCGTTGATCACTTGGCTTCTGGTATACGTCTCTGCGATCGTCAGCGGTGCACCGCCCAACATCCCGATGAAGAGGACGTTTACCGAGGACCCCGGCAGCTGCACATTGACAACGCCGTTCAGCAGCAGGCGTGTAGGAACTGTCTCGACGCCTGGACCCCACGTCGGGTGCGACGTTACGACGTGTGGGTCAAACACGGTCGTAACGAAGTTTCTGTCCCGATCACGGCCTCCCCCAACATAGTTCAGGGGCGAGTGGACGTTTGTGAAGCGATTCAGGCCCGCGTCGGCCATCGCTCCGTGCACGACAGTGGCGCCACCGGGAAGCACGCAGGGGCCGAAAACCCGGTTCTGACCAGGCAACAGAACGGCATCCACTACGCCACAAGGACCTGACACGGTGTTGGCAGGCGGAAGCGACTGAGCCGAAGCCATTGTGGAGGGTAGCGCCAGCAGTGACACCGCCAGTACACCTCGTGGAATTCGCATAGTCCGATCCTCCAAGGTGGGTGAGGTGGAAACCGTCGCACGATCCCACACGAGTACGCGGCCAGGCCCTAGGAGTAACCGCCGACAACGGTGTGACGTGATGGTCGATGCAGTCACCGACTACACAGACGGCGTCAGTTTCATCTTCCGAGCTACATAAGTCTGCCTGCCATGCTCCGGTGACCTGAGGAAAGTCGGCGTGCTCTCGTATAGCTGACAAACCCACGGTTGTTGCACGTCTAATGTCGCTCATTACACCGCCGGCGCCGGTGTAACCGGCTATCGAACGCGCCAGGTGGTAACGACACGTCGTCATCTTTCGGCCGAATTCGTATTCTGTCAAGCGAGCCAAGCAATCGCATGTGCCGTCAGCTGACGATGCTCTACTTCCGCTGCGGCGGCCTGAACGTGAGCCAGCGCAAACGGAAACTCGTCAACGAGGTCTTCGGGTTGGGGGGGACCGTCGGGCCGCTCCGTGGAGCTGCCCCGTTCTGACGGAGCGCGGTTTATGCTGCGTTCGCGGGCCGCTGAGCTACCGTCAGTAGGTGTGTAAACGACGCGGAAAGCGGTGACTACCTTCTCAGGTGAGCCATCACCTCCGGGAGAGTCCCGGCTACGAGAAAGGAGCCACCGCCGCATGCAGAAGAACACCGCCG